>Ga0182741_1000008_pt1 | contig 369449 bp, 351 predicted proteins | sample eDN5th37CBELigOP_FD_128874 | JGI IMG/M metagenome (GOLD analysis project Ga0182741, IMG submission 128874) | Enriched Organic Plus compost microbial communities from Emeryville, California, USA - eDNA 5th pass 37_C BE-Lig OP (version 2) (version 2) ...
GAAGAACCATTTTTTTGGGGCCGCTACTGGCGGGTTTAATGGCCTCGAAGCGAATTGCCGCGCGAACGATGCTTAATACGCTTATCGCTGCGCTTTTCGTGAGGATGCTACTTTCATTTGCATTTGATGATTTCGGGTTGGTGGGGGTTGATCGTTATGCCAGACTTGGCGTCGATTTTAATTCCAATGCTATCGCCGGTGGGGCCTTTTTCTTGCTAGTTGCGCTGACTCTGAGGAGGCGCCAGTTCCGCAAGTATTGGGTTGACACAGTTCTTGTTTGTTGCGCGGCACTGATGCTGGTGGTAACTGCGTCGGTAAAGTTCTTTTTAGCTGCTGCGTTGTTCTTTATTTGCGTGTTCTTTTACGACATAAGCAAAAAAGCCAAGCCCGGGCGAATAAAAAAATCCATCGTTCTCGCGTGGGGTTTAGTGATACTGGCGGTTTCCGTGCTTCCTCAGACAAGCCTGGTGGCTCGAGCGCTTGACAAATATGAGAGATCCGTAGAGGCAGAGTCGTCAACGCAGCTATTCGACAATCGGGCAGCACAGTACATATTGGGCTGGCAAGAATTTGTTGATAACCCAATTAATGGGATTGGTTTAAGAAATTTTCTAAAGCAAAGTGGAAATACCGCACCCTTGCATTCCGAATATCTTGTTCAACTTGTGGAGAACGGATTAATTGGAATGCTGCTATTTATTTTGTTTTGGTATTCGCTTATACGACGACTGGTAAGGACTCTAAGTTTTCATTGCCAGAAAGAATCTGGATTAATTCATTGCTTTTCGATTGCGGTTCTTCTTTACCTGTATCTAGGAATTTGGAGCTACAACATTCCGCTTAATTGGATTCCTATCGGAATGGCATTACGGCACATTTGGGATGTAAAGAGAGCCGCTAGTGCATTTGACGTAAGCGATTTTCAAGGCATGCACTCAAGGGCCTTGCTATAGCTGATGCGGAAAGATGGAGGATAGTTGTGGCAAGTGTTTCAGTCGTGACCAGCACACTGAAGATTGGGGGTGCTGAAAAGCAGGCTGTTCTGCTTGCTAATGTTTTATCGGAGAGATATCAGGTCACGCTTATAGTTTTGCACGGCGCTGCCGTTGATGATTTGCTTAAAGGACAGCTTCGCAATGAGGTGGAAGTTATATGTCTTCGCGGCGGTTTATTCGTCAGATTCTCTAGGCTAATTTCGGTTTTTTCAGGGCTTCGACCGAAGGCGATCTTTTCTTTCATGACGGCCGCCAATTTGTTCGCGGCGTTCGCTGGTCGCATCTGTGGTGTTAGACGAATTTATCCGAGCATTAGGAGTGCGTACCTTCCTTATCACAAACTGTTTGTTGAAAGGCAAATTACGAGGCGACTTGCGACCAAGGTTGTTTTCAATAGCGAGCGGGCTCTTCAAAAGATTTTCAATGGGATTTATTCGAAGGGTGTCGTCATTCACAACTGCGTGCTTCCCCCTAGTGCGAGGAAAGCTGGACGACCTATAAACGATCCCTTCGTGGTTGTTTCCGTCGCGCGCTTCACACCAGAGAAAGATATACCTACTGCGCTGAGAGTCATTGGTCGTTTACGCGAAGCAGGCGCAAATGCACGATATAGGCTTATTGGCTATGGCCCGCTTGAGAAACACATTAGAAGTTTGGTGCGGGAGCTCCGACTGGGCGATCATATTGACTTGCTAATTGCGCCAGACGACATTAATGGACTGCTCGCAGCGAGCGACGTTGCATTGTCTACATCGGTGGTAGAAGGGTTGAGCAATTCGCTTCTTGAGGCCGCGGCCGTTGGGTTGCCGATTGTTGCGACGGATGTTGGTGACACATGCGCAATTGTGGAACATGGAGTGAACGGGTTTTTAGCAAGTCCAGGCAATGTGGATGAGCTGGCGACAAATGTCCTAAGAGTTGTCGAAAATCAAGAGCGCTATTGGGGGCTAAGCGCAGCTTCCCTTGATGTGGTCGAAAGGAAGTTCACTCAAAAGGTCTTTGCTGCTAAATACTCTGATCTTCTATGAAGATGCGCGTCTTGCATATTGGCCCCAAGAACTTTCCTCCAGCGCATGGCGGCGTGGAGAAATCGATCTATGATCTCGTCACGCATTTTGAGGGGGTGGAGTCTTTTGTAGCGGTGGAGTGGGATCAGCCCAATTCAGGCAATACTATTGTCTTGCCGAAGGGTCTACTTCGAAGAGCGCGCGAGTTAGAGGATTTCGTAGCAAAGCGGCGAGTCGACATTTTACATTTCAACAAAGAAGGGTTTATTCCGCTGGCACTCTGGTTTTTCCTGGCTCGAAGAGCCAGGGTCGTCCTAACTATTCGGGGGTGTGCTTGGCGCCTCCGAAAGTGGAGTCTGCCTATTAGAATTGCATTCTATTTGTTGGATCTTGCGGCGTGTCTGCTATTGCCGAGGGTGGTGTTCGTCGGTCGCAGGGACTTTGATCATTTCGCGAAGTTGTTCCCTTGGCGCCAATTCTATTTCATTCCAAATGGAGTGATGGCTCACAATTTTCGAACGAGAGGCGGGGCAGGACGATTTGTGTTTGTCGGCAGGATTAGTGAAGAAAAGAATTTGTTGAGGCTTGTGAACTGGTTCAACGGATCACAGGCCGAATTGACCATATTCGGTCCGATTGACGGCAGAAATGGAGAATACGCACAGCGCGTCCTATCTGCGATAGATAAGAGTCGCAATGTCAGGTATGGCGGCGCTCTTCCACACACACAGTTATTTGACACCCTTGCGCAATTTGGGGCGTTCATTAACCCATCTTGCTCCGAAGGTATGCCTGTCTCTGTGCTAGAAGCTGCGTCGGTTGGCCTCACACTTGTATTGTCTGACATACGGCAGCACCGAGATCTTGGTTTTCCGGATGCGATATATGTCTCTCCCGTCGCAGATACGGTGCCCGACCTCGAACGCGTTGGCGGATATTCACATGCAAACGTCGCGGTTGTAGAAGAGCGTTATTCCCTCAGCAGTACCTGTGCTCGCTACGAGGACTTATATACCGAGCTGACGAGGCGTTCATGAATAGCGATCAAGAAGTATTAGCCCGAGGCAGATTTTGGACTCGGGTCTGGAGCGTTTTGTGGTTACTACCAGCTTGGTTTGCGCCCCACTCCAGAATTAGAGTGTTCTTCCATCGACTTCGCGGTGTTCGTATTGGCAGAGGCGTAGAGGTTGGCTACTTCGTCATACTTGGGAATGTTGAACCATCGCGAATCATCATCGAAGACCGGGTCACGATCACGGCTAGATGTACCATTCTTGAACATGACAATGCAATGTTCTATGTGCGGCAGGAAGAGGTGAGATCGGGCGTCACCGTTGTCGGAGCCGGTGCATTCGTTGGGATCGGCTCCGTTGTGTTGCCGGGAGTTAGAATTGGAGCCGGTGCGATTGTTGGCGCATTGTCGCTGGTGAACAAGAATGTCGAGGCGGGGACTATTGTAGGCGGAGTTCCCGCGCGCCCTATTTCAAGCGCCCACACATAAGGCATATTTTGTGCCCACTGGTGCCGCTAGGTATTTTAATCGGACTCAGAGCATGAAGATCCTGGTCACCGGCACCGCCGGCTTCATCGGCTCCCACGTCGCCCAGGCGCTCCTGGCGCGCGGAGACGAGGTCGTCGGCTTCGACAGCCTCAACGACTACTACGACGTGACCCTCAAGCAGGCGCGGCTGGCCCGCCTGCTCGACAAGCCCGGCTATACCCACGTGACCGCGGACCTCGCGGATCGGGCGGCGGTGAAACAGGTGTTCGCGACGCACGGTCCGGCCCGCGTCGTGCACCTGGCGGCCCAGGCCGGCGTGCGCTATGCCGCCGAGAACCCGCACGTCTACGTGCAGAGCAACCTGGTCGGTTTCCTGCATGTCCTCGAAGGCTGTCGTCACCACGGCGTGGAGCATCTCGTCTACGCCTCGACCAGTTCGGTCTATGGCGCCAACACGGCCATGCCCTTCTCGGAACACGCCTCGGCGGAGCATCCGCTGACCCTGTACGCCGCCACCAAGAAGGCCAACGAACAGATGGCGCACAGCTACAGCCATCTGTACGGCATTCCTTCGACTGGCCTGCGCTTCTTCACCGTGTACGGCCCCTGGGGCCGGCCGGACATGGCGCTGTTCCTGTTCACCCGCGCGATCCTGGAAGACAGGCCGATCCGCGTGTTCAACCACGGCCGCCACAAGCGCAGCTTCACCTACGTGGACGACATCGTCGAAGGCGTGGTGCGTACGCTGGACCGCGTGCCGGGGAAGGATCCGGACTGGGACGGCCAGGCGCCGGACCCCGCGACCAGCGGGGTCGCGCCCTATCGCCTGTACAACATCGGCAACGAGCAGCCCGTGGAGCTGTTGCGCTACATCGAGGTGCTCGAGCAGTGCCTCGGCCGCAAGGCGCGCATGGAGATGCTGCCGCTGCAGCCGGGGGACGTGCCCGACACCGAGGCGGACGTCGGCGACCTGGTGAAGGACGTCGGCTACCGGCCGGTGGTGCCGGTGGAAGAGGGCGTCGCCCGCTTCGTCGAGTGGTATCGGAGCTACTACAAGGTCTAGCGCCTTGCCCGTGCGCTCGGCGATGGCCGGACGCAGCTCCCGCTTTCGTCACATGGTTCGAACGTCGGATCGGTGAAATGTGGCGTTCGTTTGCCCATGCACCGACCGCAGGAGAGGTCTGTTCAGGATGATCCAGGAAGCCGCCATCCAGGGAACCCTGCTCGCCGCAGCCGCCACCTGGCTCCTCATCTGGCTCCTGAAGCCGGCGGCCCTGCGCCTGAACCTCCTCGACCACCCCCGCGGCGGCCGCAAGGCCCACGAGGCGCCCACCCCGGTCACCGGCGGCCTGGCCATGACCCTGGGCGTGGCCCTGGGCGCCATGGTCATCGCCCCCGGGCTGGCGCCGCCGGGCCGCTCCCTGGCCCTGGGCATGGGCCTGCTGCTGGCGGTGGGCCTGCTCGACGACCTGCGGGACGTCCGCTGGTGGTGGCGCATCCTGGCCCAGGTGGGCGCGGCCCTGGTCCTGTTCTACGTCGGCGGGGTGCGCGTGGAGCAGATTGGCGACGCGCTCGGTTTCCCGCACCGCACCCTGGGCCCGCTCTCGCTGCCGCTGACCGTGTTCGCCACGGTCGGCCTGATCAACGCCATCAACCTGATCGACGGCGTGGATGGCCTGGCCGGCACCCTGGTGCTGTGCGCGCTGGCCATGCTGTGCTGCGCGGCGCTGTACGCCGGCAACGCCTCGCTGGCGGGGCAGGTGATGGTGCTGGGCGGCGCGGTGGCCGGCTTCCTGGCCTGGAACTTCCGCGTGCCCGGCCGCGCCCGCGCGGCGGTGTTCATGGGCAACTCGGGCAGTGCGCTGCTCGGCCTCGCCATCGCCTGGGTCAGCTTCCGCCTCACCCAGAACCCCGGCCACCCGGTGAACCCGGTGCTCGCGCTGTGGCTGCTGCCGGTGCCGGTGATGGACTGCCTGGTGCTGATCGTGCGCCGCCTGCGCGAGGGTCGCTCGCCGTTCTCGGCCGGGCGCGACCACATCCACCACTACCTCAGCGACGCCGGCTTCGGGCCGATGGGCATCTGCGTGGTGCTGGGCGGCTTCAGCCTGCTCGCCGGGCTCGCGGCGGCCCAGGCCATGCGCCTGGACATCCCGAACGTGCTGATCCTCGCCGCGTTCCTGGCGATGTGCGTGGGCTGGTATGCGCTGTCGGCGCGCCGCCAGCGCGCGGTGCGGCTGTTCGCGCGGCTGCGCTGGGTGCTGCTGGGCGACGTGCGCAGCGCGCGCGTGCTGCTGGTGTCGGAGGCGAGCAACGAGCCGATCGCCGAAGCGCCGCGCCGCCGGGCCCGCGCCGGGTCGGTCGACTGAAGCGCGCCGCCGGAAACGAAAAAGGCCACCGCGAGGTGGCCTTGTCGTTTCTGGTGGGCGGTGCAGGGTTCGAACCTGCGACCCTTGCCGTGTGAAGGCAATGCTCTACCGCTGAGCTAACCGCCCGTGACGCGTGAGCCGCACAGTTTACGGGCTGCGCGGCTTCGCCTCAATAGGCCCGGCACTGCAGGAAGCGCACGGGGCGCTGGCTGCCTGCCGGGTACTGCACCTGGAGCCGCGAGGCGCGCAGCTCCGGGTCGGGTTCCAGCAGCGGGCACAGGCGCGCGCGCGGGTCGAACAGTTCGCTGTCCACCACCACCTGCAGGGTGGAGGGCGCCGGCCAGTGGGCGCTCTCCACGTGGGGCAGGCGGGCGATGGCCTCGGCGAGGGCGCGGCGGCGCTCGCCGACCTCGGCCTCGGGGTCGAACGCCGCCATGGCGGGGAGCGCGGCCTCGGCGGGGTCCGCCGGCATTGCGGCCGCCGCCGGCGGCGACGCAGCCGGGGCCTGCGCCGGTGCCCTGGCCGCGGGGGGCGACGCCGCGGCCGGCGCGGCCTCGTCGCCCAGCGCGTCGGCCGCCTGCCGCTGGGTCAGGAACACCACGGCGCCGATCGCGACCGCGGCCAGCCAGGCCAGCACGAACTGCCAATGCAGCCGCGCCCGTGCCGGCCGGTCGATGGCCGCGTGCTGGTCTTCGTCGAGCAGCGGCTGCAGCTCCGCCCACATGGTGTCGGCGTCGAGCAGCTCCACCCGGTGCGCGCGGGCCACGCCGTGCGCCGCGCGCGGGAAGCGCCCGGGGATGGCGAGCACGCCGCCGGGGATGCCGCTGTGGCGCAGGTGGTTGGCGAACTCGGCGATCGCGGTCGAGCCCGGCCGCCACGCGCGGCTGTGCCGGCTCGACAGCAGCCACGCCTGGCCGTTGCGCTCGAGCAGGTACTCGCCTTCGGTGCCGCTGCCGCCGAACGCGCGCTCGTAGCCGCGGCCGTTGAGCACCGCCAGCACGAGCTGCATGAAGTCGCCCTGGTCCATGGCCTTGAGCAGCGCGCGGCCGGCGATGCGGCGCTCGCGCGGCAGGCGCTTGCGGTACAGGAACCAGGTGGCGGCGAGCCCGGCGACGAGGGCGGTACCCGCGGCCAGCAGCCAGGCGGTCAAGGCAGCCGCTCCTGCAGCGTGCGCAGCAGTTCGGATTCGATGGTGCCCTTGAGCGCGGAGAACAGCAGGCCGAGCGTCGCGGCCACGTGCACCTGCCCGGGTGCGAGCGCGATGCGGCCGTCCACGCCCTGGCGCTGGAAGTGCAGCGTGTCGCCTTCCCAGCGGTAGTCGAGGCCGACCTTCTGGCCGAGCCGGGCGACGGCGTCCTCGACGGCGCGGCGCGCCGCCTCGGGCGGCAGGGAATGGCGGTGGGTGATGTCGATGCTGGCCATCGCCGCATTGTACGGAACGCGCGGTGGTGGAAGCGGTTCCGCGTGCTAGATTCCTGCGTGATGGAAATCACCCTCCGCGCACCGGGCACACCGATCGACGCGATGACCCTGGACGACGGCCTGCACGCCATCGGGCGTGCGCCGGACGGCGGGCTGCGCCGCGTGGACGGCAGCGACGGCGACGCGCGCGTGTGGATCCGCGTGGACCGCTGCGGCACCTGGCTGACGGTGGTGGACGGCGTGCGCGGCGTGCACGTCAACGGCCGGCCGGTGCGCCGGTGCGCGCTGTTGCGCGCCGGCGACAGCGTGCACGTGGACGGCACCGAGATCGTGCTGACCGCGCCGGTGGCGACGCCGGACGCGTCGGCGTCGCCGGTGCCGCTCGCGGCCGCGGCGGGCGAGGGCGCGGACCCGCGCGTGGTCCTGCGTGGCGTCGGCGGCCGCCACCACGGGCGCAGCTACACCCTGGACCAGGCGCGCGCGCTCAGCGCCGGCTGCATCGCCTGCGAAGGCGGCCGGCTGGTGCTGCGCGCCGGCGGCGACGTCGGCGTGGCGGTGAACGGCGCGCCCTGCCGCGAGGCGGTGCTGCGGCCGGGCGACCAGGTGGTGCTGGGCGACGGCCAGCGCTTCGTGGTCGAGGCGCCGCTGGCGGTCGTGCCGGACGAGGCGGCCGGCGCCGATGCCGGGGCTGCGCCGGCCCCCGGGCCCGAACCCCTGCGTCCGACCGCGCGGCGCCTGCCGCTGCTGCTCGTCGCGGCCCTGCTCCTCGCCGCCGCCCTGAGCGCCCTCCTGCTCCTGTAGCGCCGACCCATGCACAATGGGGCCATGCGCCCCTACAACTTCAGTGCCGGGCCGGCGACGCTGCCCGAATCCGTGCTCCGCCAGGCGGCGGAGGAGATGCTCGACTGGCGCGGCGTCGGCGCGTCCGTGGTGGAGGTCAGCCACCGCGGCGCCGAGTTCGTCGCGATGGCCGCCGAGGTCGAGGCCGACCTGCGCGCGCTGCTCGCGATCCCCGACGACTACGCGGTGCTGTTCACCACCGGCGGCGCGACCACGCTGCAGGCGCTGCTGCCGCTGAACCTCGCGGCGCCGGGGCAGGCGGCGTGCTACGCGCTCACCGGCCACTGGGGCAGGACCGCGCTGAAGCAGGCGAAGCCGTACGTCGCCGCGCACGTGTCCGCCGACGGCGAGGCCGGCGGCTACCGCACGATCCCGGATCCGGCGTCCTGGACGCTCGCCCCGGGCGCCGCCTACCTGCACCTCACCGCCAACGAGACCATCCACGGCGTCGAGTTCCGCGACATGGACGCGGTGTTCGCGCGCCTGGCACGGCCGGACGCGGCGGGCGTGCCGCTGGTCGCCGACTTCAGCTCCTCGATCGCGTCCGAGCCCGTGGACGTGTCGCGCTACGGCGCGATCTACGCCGGCGCGCAGAAGAACCTCGGCCCGGTCGGCATCAGCGTGCTCATCATCCGCCGCGAGCTGTTGCAGCGCGAGGGCCAGCCGCGCGCCGACATCTTCGACCTGCGCTCGCACGCGGCGAAGGCGTCCATGCTCAACACGCCGCCGACCTGGAACTGGTACCTGCTCGGGCTGACGGTGAAGTGGATGCTGGCCGAGGGCGGCACCGCCGAGTTCGCGCGCCGCAACGCGCGCAAGGCGGCGCTGCTGTACGAGGCGATCGACGGCTCCGGCGGCTTCTACCGCAACGAGGTGGCACCGGCGGTGCGCTCGCGCATGAACGTGCCGTTCTTCCTGCACGACCCGGCGCTGGACAAACCCTTCCTCGAGGCATCGAAGGCCGCCGGCCTGCTGGCGCTGAAGGGCCACCGCGCGCTCGGCGGCATGCGCGCTTCCATCTACAACGCGATGCCGGAGGCGGGCGTGCGCGCGCTCGCCGACTTCATGCGCGACTTCGCGAAACGCCATGGCTAAGCCCCCCCGTAGAGCCGACCCACGGTCGGCGCAAGGCCCATCCGCCAAAGGACAGGACGCCGACCATGGATCGGCGCTCCAGGAGATCCGCGCGCGGATCGACGGCATCGACCGCGAGATCCAGGCGCTGATCGCGCAGCGCGCGGAGTTCGCGCGCCAGGTCGGCAAGGCCAAGGGCCAGCTCGCCGCGGCGGTGGAGTACTACCGCCCCGAGCGCGAGGCGCAGGTGCTGCGCCGGGTGGTGGACCGCAACGACGGTCCGCTCGGCGACGAGGTACTGGTGCGCCTGTTCCGCGAGATCATGTCCGCCTGCCTGGCCCAGCAGGAGCCGCTGAAGATCGGCTACCTCGGGCCGGAGGGCACGTTCTCGCAGCAGGCGGTGCACAAGCACTTCGGGCATTCGGCCAAGGGCCTGCCGCTGGGCAGCGTGGAGGAGGTGTTCGACGAGGTCGCCGCGGGCCATGCCGACTTCGGCGTGGTGCCGGTGGAGAACTCGGGGCAGGGCACGATCCAGTCCACGCTGGACATGTTCCTGCTTCAAAACGGTACGCAGTCTCCCTTGATGATCTGCGGCGAGGTCGAGCTGCGCGTGCACCAGTACCTGATGTCGCGGACCGGCCGCATCGAGGACGTGGAGCGCGTGTACTCGCACGCGCTGTCGCTGGCGCAGTGCCGCGCCTGGCTGCGCCGCAACCTGCCGGCCGCCGAGAAGCACGCCGTGGCCAGCAACGCCGAGGGCGCGCGCCGCGCCCGCCTGGCCGACGACGCCGCGGCCATCGCCGGCGAGAACGCCGCGCACGTCTACGGCCTGCGCATCATCTCCGGGCCGATCGAGGACCACGCCGACAACACCACGCGCTTCCTGGTGATCGGCCGCAACGGCTTCCCGCCTTCGGGCAACGACCGCACCTCGCTGCTGGTCTCGATCCGCGACCAGCCGGGCGCGCTGTATCGCATCCTCGAGCCGCTGGCGCGCCGCGGCATCAGCATGAACCGCATCGAGTCGCGGCCCGACCACGGCGCACTGTGGCAGTACGCGTTCTTCATTGACGTCGGCGGGCACGCCGAGGAGGCGCCGCTGAAGGATGCGCTGGCCGAGCTCGGCGACTGCGCCGGCGCGTTGCGCGTGCTCGGCTCCTATCCGGTGGCCGTGCCATGACGCTGCGGGTGCGGGCGCAGCCGGCGATCGAACGGCTGCGCGCCTACGATCCGGGCCACGACCTGGTCGCGCTGCGCCGCGCCGCCGGCCCCGGGGGCCTGCTCGAGCTCGGTTCCAACGAGAATCCCTACGGCCCCGCGCCCGGCGTGCGTGCGGCGGCCGAGCGCGCGCTGGCGATGGCGCACATCTATCCCGACCCCTACGGTGGCGACCTGAAGCGCGCGCTGGCCGCGCATCACGGCGTGGGCACCGACGGGATCGTGCTCGGCAACGGTTCGCACGAGCTGCTGATGCAGCTCGGGCAGGTGTTCGCGGGCCCGGGCGTGGACGTGGTGTACCCGCAGTACGGCTTCGCGGTGTTCGCGATCGCCACCGCCGCGGTCGGTGCGAACCCGGTGGTCGCGCCGGCGCTGCCGGCCGACGCAGCGATGCCGCGCGGCCACGACCTCGACGCGCTGCTTGCCGCGATCACCCCGCAGACGCGCCTGCTGTACCTCGCCAACCCCAACAACCCGACCGGCACCTGGGTGGGTGCCGACGCGCTTGCGCGCTTCCTCGCCGCGGTGCGCGACGACATCGTGGTGGTGGTGGACGAGGCCTATGCCGAGATCGCCGACGCGCCCGACTACGCCAGTGCGCTGGCGCTGCTGCCGCGGCACCGCAACCTGGTGGTCACCCGCACCTTCAGCAAGGCCTACGCGCTCGCCGGCCTGCGCGTCGGCTACGCGGTCGCCGACCCGGAAGTGGCCGCGCTGCTGGAGCGCGTGCGCGAGAGCTTCAACGTCAACGCGGTGGCGCTGGCCGCGGCCGAAGCCGCGCTCGCCGACGCGGCGCACCTGCGCGACACCGTGGCAGAGAACGCGCGCCAGCGCGAGCGCCTGGCCGCGGCGCTGCGCGAGCGCGGCTGGCGGGTGGGGCCGTCGCAGGCCAACTTCCTGCTGGTGGAGTTCGGCGCGCGCACCGCGGAGATCGAGGCCGGCCTGCTGCGCCAGGGCGTGGTGCCGCGGCCGATGGGCGGCTACGGCCTGCCGCAGTGCCTGCGCATCAGCGTCGGCGACGCGGTCGGCAACCGCCGCTTCCTGGCCGCGCTGGACGCCCTCGGCATCGAACCCGGCGATGGCGCCTGAGGCTGCCCCCGCCGGAAACGCCTGGATCGCGGGCCCCGGGGGGCCGCTGCGCGGCACGCTCGAGGTGCCCGGCGACAAGTCGGTGTCGCATCGCGCGGTGATGCTGGCCGCGATCGCCGACGGCACCTCGCGCATCACCGGTTTCCTGGAGGGTGCGGACACCCGCGCGACGGCCGCGATCCTGCAGCGCCTGGGCGTGCGCATCGAGGCGCCGGCGCCGGGCGAGCGCATCGTGCACGGGGTCGGCGTGGACGGTCTGCAGCCGCCCGACGGCACGCTCGACTGCGGCAACGCCGGCACCGCGATGCGCCTGCTCGCGGGCCTGCTCGCGGGACAGCGCTTCGACAGCGTGCTGGTGGGCGACGCCTCGCTGTCGCGGCGGCCGATGGCGCGCGTGGTCGAGCCCTTGTCGGCGATGGGCGCGCACATCGCCAGCGAGGGCGGGCACGCGCCGCTGCGCATCGCCGGCGGGCGCGCGTTGCACGGCATCGACTACGCGACGCCGGTGGCCAGCGCGCAGGTGAAGTCGGCGATCCTGCTGGCCGGCCTGTCCGCCGCCGGCACGACCACGGTGCGCGAGCCGCACCCGACGCGCGACTACACCGAGCGCATGCTGCGCGACTTCGGCTACGCGGTGGACATCGCCGGCGGGGGCGACGCGGTGTCGCTGCGCGGCGGCGGCCGCCTGCGCGCGACCGACGTGGCGGTGCCGGCGGATTTTTCCTCGGCGGCGTTCTTCCTCGTCGCCGCCAGCGTGGTGCCCGGCTCGGCGCTGGTGCTGCGGCGCGTGGGCGTGCATCCGCGCCGCACCGGCCTGTTGCGCGCGCTGGAGGCGATGGGCGCCGACATCCAGGTGCATCCTTGTGGCGACGCCGGCGGCGAGCCCGTCGCCGACCTGGTGGTCCGGCACGCGCCGTTGCGCGGCATCGTGCTGCCGCCCGAATGGGTGCCGGACATGATCGACGAGTTCCCAGCCTTCTGCGTGGCCGCCGCCTGCGCGCGCGGCGAGACCGTGGTGCGCGGCGCGGCCGAACTGCGGGTCAAGGAATCCGACCGCATCGCCGCGATGGCGGCCGGCCTGCGCCGCCTCGGCATCGCGGTGGACGAGGCGCCCGACGGCGTGGTGGTGCATGGCGGGCGCGTGCACGCACCCGCCGGCGCGACCGTGGACAGCCACGGCGACCACCGCATCGCGATGGCCTTCGCGGTGGCCGCGCAGTGCGCCGGCGGACCGGTGCGCATCGCGGACGTGGCGAACGTCGCCACGTCGTTCCCGGGCTTCGCCGGGCTCGCGGGTGCGGCGGGGATGCGGCTCGCGCCCGCCTGAGCGCCGTGGTGCCCGATCAGCCGCGCGTCGGCGGCAGCGTGAACCGCACCGGCACCTCGACCGTGGTCGCGACCGCGCGGCCGTTGCGCGTCGCCGGGCGGAAGCGCCAGTCGCGCGCGGCCAGCAGCGCGGCGCGATCCAGGTCCGGATCGCCCGAGCGCGACGCATAGCCGATGTCGGTGGGCACGCCGTTCGCGTCCACGGCGATGCGCAGCCGCACCGTGCCTTCGACGCCGCGGCGCTGCGCGGTGGCGGGGTAGCGCGGCTGCTCGAACGCGAGCAGCGCGGCCTCGCGCGTGCCCGCCGCCGCGGTCGCGCCGCTGCCGCCACCGCTGCTGCCTGCACGCGCCCGCGAGGCGCTGCCGGCGTCACGCCGCGCGGTGGCCGTCCCGCGGTCGGCGCCGGTCGCGGCCGTGTCGCTGGCGTCCGGCGTGGTCACGACGGTGGGCGCCGGGCCGGCGTCGGTGCCGATGCCGCGCTGCACGAGCAGCCACCAGGCCAGCGCCAGCAACGCCAGCACCAGCAGCAGCCACAACACGGTGGCGGCGCCGCGCCGCGGCGTGTCGTCCTGCAGCGGCGCGTTGGAATGGGTCGTGTTCATGTGAACGCTCCTTCACGTGGGGCGCGTCCACCGTCGCACGAGGCCTGTCTACTTGAGGTCGAAGGTGATCGGCACCTGCACCGTGCCCTCGACCGGCTGCCCGCCGCGCATCGCGGGGGCGAAGCGCCAGCGCCGCACCGCGTCGGCGGCGGCGCGGTCGAGCTCGCGGAAACCGCTGCCCTCGACCAGGTCGATGTCGCGCGGGCGGCCGTCGGTGCCCACGTGCACGCGCAGCAGCACGGTGCCCTGTGCGCGGCGCCGCTGCGCCTCGCGCGGATAGCGCGGGGCGGGCGCGCTGACCGGGCGCGGCGCGCTGTCGGCGGCGACCGGCGCCGGTGCCGGGGCCACGGGGGCCGTCGGGGCCGGGGGCGGCGCGGCCGGGCGCGGGAGCGCGGGCGCCGCGGGGCGGGCGTCCGCGTCGTCGGCATCGCGGCCGACCAGGCCCGCCTCGTCCGCCGGCTCGGGCACCGGCAGCGGGTCGAAGACCTGGCCTTCCACGTTCTGCGTGGCCGGCGCGATGCGGTAGAAGCTGTTGTTGTCGCGGATGTCCAGCCACAGGGCCAGGAACAGCAGCAGGCCGGCGCCGAAGGCGATGGCGGCGACCAGCAGCGCCTTGCGCGAAGGCAGCCAGGAGCGGGCGGGGGGCGTGGGGCTGGACGACATGCGTGCGCGGGATTTTGCGGGATCTGCGCCCGATTCTGGCACAAACACGCGATAATCCCCGTTCATCCGCCATTCCGCCGACCCGCACGCCATGCTCGACCCCGTCCTGCTCCGCAACCACGCCGCCGACACCGCCGAACGCCTGCGCACGCGCGGCTTCGCGCTGGACGTGCCCGCGCTCGAGGCGCTGGAGGCCGAGCGCAAGGCCATCCAGGTGCGCACGCAGGAGCTGCAGAACCTGCGCAACACGCGCAGCAAGGCGATCGGCCAGGCCAAGGCGAAGGGCGAGGACGTCACCGCGCTGCTCGCCGAGGTCGCGGGCTTCGGCGAGGAGCTGAAGGCCTCCGAGGCGCGGCTGGACGAGGTGCGCGCGAAGCTGGACGCGATCGCGCTGGGCATCCCGAACCTGCCCGATCCGTCGGTGCCGGTGGGCGAGGACGAGGGCGGCAACGTCGAAGAGAAGCGCTGGGGCACGCCGCGCACCTTCGACTTCGAGGTCCGCGACCACGTCGCGCTGGGCGAGCGCAACGGCTGGCTCGACGGCGAGACCGCGGCCAAGCTCTCGGGCGCGCGCTTCACCGTGCTGCGCGGCGCGCTGGCGCGGCTGCACCGCGCGCTCGCCCAGTTCATGCTCGACCTGCACACCGGCGAGCACGGCTACCTCGAGACCAACGTGCCGCTGCTGGTGAACGCCGATTCGATGCGCGGCACCGGCCAGCTGCCGAAGTTCGAGGAGGACCTGTTCTCGACCGTGGTGGGCGAGGGCGAGCACGCCTCGAAGCGCTACCTGATCCCGACCTCGGAAGTGCCGCTCACCAACATCGTGCGCGACGCGATCGTGGACGCCGACGTGCTGCCGCTGCGCATGACCGCGCATTCGATGTGCTTCCGCGCCGAGGCCGGCAGCCACGGCCGCGACACCCGCGGCATGATCCGCCAGCACCAGTTCGAGAAGGTCGAGCTGGTGTCCATCACCAGGCCGGACGAATCCGACGCCGAGCACGAGCGCATGACCCGCTGCGCCGAGGTGGTGCTGGAGAAGCTCGGCCTGCCGTACCGCCGGGTGCTGCTGTGCACCGGCGACATGGGCTTTTCGGCGCGCAAGACCTGGGACCTCGAGGTGTGGCTGCCGTCGCAGGGCGCCTACCGCGAGATCTCCTCGTGCTCCAACTGCGGCGACTTCCAGGCGCGCCGCATGCAGGCGCGCTGGCGCAACCCGGAAACCGGCAAACCGGAACTGGTGCACACGCTCAACGGTTCGGGCGTGGCCGTCGGCCGTGCGCTGATCGCGGTGATGGAGAACTGCCAGCAGGCCGACGGTTCGATCGTCGTGCCGGAGGTCCTGCGGCCCTACATGGGCGGCGCGGATCGGATTGCCTGACGCACGGCCTCGAGGAATTCCGGATCCACCTGGCTGCCCACCTTCTCGGTGCGCGCCACGATGCGGCCGTCGGCGTCGAGCAGGATCAGCGCGCTGGTGTGGTTGAACTCGCCGTCGGACAGGCGCCGGTAGCGGACGTCGAGCACGCCGGCGACGCTGCGCACGTCCGCGGCGCGCGGCGCCGCCAGCGTCCAGCGCGCGTCGTCCACGCGCCGCTCGCGCCCCAGCTGCGCCAGCCGCGCCGGCGTGTCGCGCTCGGGATCCAGGCTGATGTAGAGCACGCCGAGCTTCGCCCGTTCGGCCGGCGCGAGCTGGCGCTCGACGGCCTTGCCGGCCTCCACGATGAGCGGGCAGATGTAGCGGCAGTTGGCGTAGAACATCGCCACCAGCTGCGGGCGGCCGCGGCGCGTGCGCCATTCGCGCGCCTGGCCGTGCTGGTCCACCAGCACCACCGGCAGCTGGTACACCGACTCCGACGGGAGTGCCGACCCAGGGTCGGCTGCCTTTTCCTGGCTGTCGTGGAGCCGAGCATGGCCCGGCGCCATGGGGGACAGGGCCAGCACGATGGCGATGGCCAGGGACACGGACAGCTTCATCGGCGTGCGCTCCTGGCGCAGCGGAACCCGAGGTTGAGGGTGGTGTCGCGGGCCTGCAGCGAGGACAGCATCGCCACCCGCATCAGCACCGCGTAGTTGTCGCGGTCGTCCATGGACAACGCGCCCGCGCCGCAGAAGCGGGTCTTGTCGGGGTCGCCCTGGTTGCGCGATTCCGGGTCGATGAGCAGCGAGGAGAAGTCGTCGGTCCACTCCCAGACCAGGCCGTGCAGGTCCTGCACCCCGTAGGCATTGGCCGCCTGCAGGCCGGCGCGCGGCAGCGGGCCGCTCGAGGGCCGCGAGTACCAGGCGAGGATGCGCTCGCGCCAGGCGGGATCGTTGCGGGCATCGCGGCGCAGCTCGTCGGCGGCGGCCACGTATTCCCACTCGTTCCAGGTCGGCAGGCGCGCGCCCTGCGCTTCGCAGTACGCGTCCGCGGCGAACCAGCTCACGTTCACCACCGGCTGCCCGGCGCCGGCCTCGCCGAGCGCGAGCGGACCGCCCCAGTGCTGCAGGTAGCGCGGCTCGGCGAGCGCGGCCGGCACGCGGTCGCGCCGCCATTGCGGGTGCCGCTTCACGAACGCGAGGAATTCCGCGTTCGTGACCGGGCGCCGCTGCAGCTCGAACGGCGCCACCTCCACCACCGGCGCATCCTCGTACTTGAGCGCGCTGCGGAAGCTGCCGCCGGGCAGCGCCACCCAGCCGTTGCCGGCCGCCGCCGCCGCGAGCGCGGCGGCGGGCAGGAGGGCGAGGGCGATGGCGGCGATGCGGCGCATCAATGGCCCTCGGGGCTGCCGGTGCCCAGGCCCGGGCCCTTGCGGATCGCGGCGGCCTCTTCCTTGGTGACGCGACCGCCCGGGTTGCCCCAGCTGTTGAGCACGTAGGTGCTGATGTTGGCGACCTCGTCGTCGGTCAGCTGCGACATCGGCGGCATCACCGAGTTGTATTCCTTGCCGTTCACCGTCACCGGGCCGGACAGGCCGTGGGTGATGACCTGGGCGACGCGCTTCGGGTCGGCCTTGATGTAGTCCGACTTCGCCAGCGGCGGGAACACGCCCGGCAGGCCTTCGCCGTTGGCCTGGTGGCAGGTGGAGCAGGTGCCCGCGAACAGCGCCTGGCCCGCCTTCACCTGCGCGTCCACGGTGAGTTCGCCGGCCTGCGCCGCCTGCGCGGCCTCGGCCACCGGCTTGAGGTTGGCGTTGGCCTGGTCGCCGATGTACATCGCGTCCACTTCCTTGCCGGAGTAGATCTCGGGGCGCTCCTGGCCGTCCACCTTCAGGATCGCCAGCGCGCCCTTGTTGAACGCGCGGAAGATCGAGTGGTCCACCAGCACGTAGCTGCCCGGCACCTCGACGTGGAAGTCCATGATCGCCGCGCCACCGGCGGGGATCAGGGTGGTCTGCACGTTCTCCTGGTAGCGGGTGCCGCCCTCGAACCAGACCTTGTCGAAGATCTCGCCGATCACGTGGAAGCTCGACACCAGGTTCGGGCCGCCGTTGCCGACGTACAGGCGCACGCGCTCGCCGGTGTTGGCCTTGAGCGCGCTGTCGCCCGTGAGCGCGCCCTCGCGGCCGTTGAACAGCACGTAGGTGGCGTTCTCGTCGATGCCCTTCTGCATGTCGAAGTCCTGGTGGCCCTTCTCGCGGTACCGGCCCGTGGTGTAGAAGTCGCCCTGCATCACGTAGTACTCGCGGTCCACCGGCGGCAGGCCGCCCGGCGGCTCGACCAGGATCAGGCCGTACATGCCGTTGGCGATGTGCATGCCCACCGGCGCGGTGGCGCAGTGGTACACGTACAGGCCGGCGTTGAGCGCCTTGAAGGTGAAGCGGCTGACGTGGCCCGGCGCGGTGAAGCTCGAGGCCGCGCCGCCGCCCGGGCCGGTGACGCCGTGCAGATCGATGTTGTGCGGCATCTTGCTGTCCGGCATGTTGCGCAGGTGGAACACCACCGTGTCGCCCTGGCGCACGCGGATGAAGCTGCCCGGCACCGTGCCGCCGAACGTCCAGAAGGTGTAGGTGACGCCGTCGGCGATCGGCATTTCCTTCTCGACCACGTCGAGCTCGACGACGACCTTCGCCGGGTAGTCGCGGTTCACCGGCGGCGGCACGTTGGGCGGCGAGGTCAGCACTGCCTCGATCTCCTTGCCCTGCGGCGGGCCGAAGTCGCCCTTGAGCGAGCCGCCGGTGTCGGGGTCGGCCGCCGCGGCCTTGCGGTCCTGCGGCAGCGGGATGTCGGGGTCCTTGCGGCAGCCGCCGGCGGCGAGCAGGGCGAGGCCTGCGGCGAGCGCCAGCGCTGCGGCCACGGGCCGGGAGGGAGGGCGGCGGAACGGACTGCGGACGACGGCCTGCATGGCGGAGCCTCCCTTGCGGAGTGCCGGTTTCGATGCGTGCAGCATGCGCCTGTCGGGGGCCCAAGGCGCTGACCTGGGTCAAGGGTCTGTCCCTTCGGCCGCGTATGGGGCCGCGGGGGCCTACGAGGCATAATGCACGGCTTCCCCTCCTGAAGCGCCTCGATGTCCCGTCCTTCCTCCTTCGACCGCGAGCAGCTCCTGGCCTGCGCCCGCGGCGAGCTGTTCGGCCCCGGCAACGCGCGCCTGCCGGCGCCGCCGATGCTGATGTTCGACCGCATCACCGAGATTTCCGAGGACGGCGGCACGCACGGCAAGGGCGTCATCCGTGCCGAGCTCGACATCCGGCCGGACCTGTGGTTCTTCGCCTGCCACTTCGAGGGCGACCCGGTGATGCCGGGCTGCCTGGGCGTGGACGCGATGTGGCAGCTCGCGGGCTTCTACCTGCCGTGGCTGGGCGAGCCCGGGCGTGGCCGCGCGCTGGGCGTGGGCGAAGTGCGCTTCAGCGGCCAGGTGCTGCCGGAGGCGAAACTGGTCAGCTACGAGATCGACATCAAGCGCGTGGTGCGCGGGCGGCTGAAGATGGTGATCGCCGACGGCCGCACCTTCGTGGACGGCCGCGAGATCTACGTGGCCGAGAACCTGCGCGTCGGGCTGTTCGGCTCGACGGAGTCGTTCTGATGGCCGCCGCCGGCCAGCGCCGCGTCGTGGTCACCGGCATGGGCATCGTCTCGTGCCTCGGCAACGACCTGGACACCGTCAGCCAGGCGCTGCAGCGCACGCGTCCGGGCATCCGCTACATGCCGGAATACGCCGAGCTGGGCCTGCGCAGCCAGGTCGCGGGCGTGCCGGACATCGACCTCGACGCCGCCATCGACCGCAAGCTCAAGCGCTTCATGGGCGACGCCGCGGCCTATGCCTACGTGGCGATGCGCGACGCGATCGCCGACGCGGGCCTGGACGAGGCGCAGGTGCGCCACCCGCGCACCGGCGCCATCGCCGGCTCCGGCGGCGCGTCCTCGCGCTGGCAGGTGGAGACCGGCGACCTGCTGCGGCAGAAGGGCGTGCGCAAGGTCGGCCCGTACATGGTGCCGCGCACGATGTGCTCGACGGTATCGGCCGCGCTGGCGACCTCGTTCGGCATCCAGGGCGTGAGCTACTCGATCTCCGCCGCATGCGCGACCTCGGCGCACTGCATCGGCGCCGCCGCGGACCTGATCCGCCACGGCGTGCAGGACGTGGTCTTCGCCGGCGGCGGCGAGGAGGAGCACTGGGGCATGACCGCCCAGTTCGACGCGATGGGCGCGCTCTCCACGCATTTCAACGAGACCCCGGGCGTGGCCTCGCGTCCGTACGAGCGCGACCGCGACGGCTTCGTGATCGCCGCCGGCGGCGGCATGCTGGTGCTGGAGGAATACGAGCACGCCAGGGCGCGCGGCGCGCGCATCCACGCCGAGCTGGTCGGCTACGGCGTGACCTCCGACGGCGCGGACATGGTGGCGCCGTCGGGCGAGGGCGCGGTGCGCTGCATGCGCATGGCGCTGCAGGACGCCGCCGCGCACGGCGCCGACGGCCCGGTGGACTACCTCAACACCCATGGCACCTCGACGCCGCTGGGCGACATCGTCGAGCTGGAGGCGACCCGCGAGGCCTTCGGCGCGGGCGCGATCCCGCCGCTGTCGTCCACCAAGGCGCTGTCCGGCCACTCGCTGGGCGCGGCCAGCGTGCATGAGGCGATCTATTCGCTGCTGATGCTGCGCGACGGCTTCATGGCCGGCTCGTACAACATCATCGCGCTCGACGAGCGCGCCGCCGGCTATCCGATCCTGCGCGAGGCCACCGAGGCCAGGCTGCGCACGGTGATGTCGAACAGCTTCGGCTTCGGCGGCACCAACGCCAGCCTGGTCTTCCGCGCCCCGTAGAGCCGAGCCATGCCCGGCGTTACGGCGGGGGTCAGCCGGGCTTGCCGTCCACGCGCGGCGTCGCGTAGATGCGCAGCGAACGCAGCACCCAGGGCGTGAATGCGAGCAGCCAGCCCAGCGCGGCGAGCGCCTGCCAGGCCATCGGGTCGGGTAGCAGCTCGGCGGCGACGCGCAGCACGGCGACGACCTGGATCGCGATCCAGGCGAAGGCCGCCGCGCCGCCGAGTTCGAGCGGCCGCCCGGAGTGGCCCTGGGTCACGCGCGTGACCATCGCCACCAGCAGGCTGCCGAAGAAGCCCACGAACAGCGCATGCGCCGGCGCGCGGCCGAGCACGAAGCCGCCGTGCAGCGCATACACCGCCGATTGCGCGAGGTACAGCGCCAGCGCGATCGGCAGCCACGCATAGCCGCGGAACAGCACCCGCAGCAGCGCCTGCTGCGCGCGGTTGCCGCGCATGCCTCCGGCGCCCGCGCGCGGCCAGTTGCGCCACGACCACAGGCAGGCGAGCGCGAGCAGCGGCGCGTCCGCGATCCACAGCCACTGGTAGCCGTGCACCAGCTCGAAGCCGAGGTGCAGCAGCGCCAGCGGCCAGAACGCCGCCAGCACCCACAGCGGCCGCCACGGCACGTACCCAGGCACCATGTTGCCGGCGAAGAACGGGAACATGCGGTGCGCGACGGTGAAGTACACCGGCAGCAGCAGGCCCCACGTGCCGAGCTTGATGGACGCGAATGCCAGCCGCGCGTCGCCACCGTGCAGGAATGCCGCCCAGGCGAGCAAGCCGGCCAGCCCGAGCAGCATCGCGCCTGCGCACGACACCGCGTGCCAGGTCCGGCCGCCGTCGCGCCACAGCCAGCGCAGCAGGTACACGAGTCCGGCCACCCAGCCCGCGAGGGTGCACACCGCGCCCAGGTGCAGCAGGTGCGCCGGTCCGAACGCGCCCGCCAGGGTGAGCAGCTGGCCGCCGAACAGGCCCGCGCCCACCGGCACGTAGTGCCAGCGCCCGAGTTCGTCCAGGCCCATCCAGCGTGGGAACACGGTGAGCAGGAAGCCGAACATGAAGGGCGCCAGCACCTGGTACTGCATCACCACGGCGTGGATCCAGCCGGCGTAGGCCGCGGGCTGGCGCAGGCCGGACAGCTGCCAGCGCTGGTCCGCCAGCCACAGCGCCCACCAGGCCATGGCCAGCAGCACGTTGCCGGCGCCGACCGCGAACAGCAGGCGGTGCGGCGCGCGCGCGACGGTCGCGAGGAACGCGGGTGCTCGGGGCGGGGGCAGGGCGTCCATGCCGGCATGCTGCGCCCCGGCCGCGGGCGCCTCCATGACCTGGGTCAAGCCCCGCGCGGTCGGCCTACGGGTGCTCCAGGATCGCGCCGGCGATGCCTTCCAGGCGCTTGCGGTCGGTGAGCTCGATCTCGCGCCGGTCCACGCGGATCATGCCTTCCTCGTGGAAGCGCTTGAGCACGCGGCTCACCGTTTCCGGCGCCAGGCGCAGGTAGTTGGCGATGTCGGTGCGCGACATCGTGAGCTGGAAGCGGTCGGCGGCGAAGCCGCGCGCGGCCAGGCGGCGCGAGAAGCGCACCAGGAACGCGGCCATGCGTTCGTCGGCCGACCAGTCGCCGGCCAGCAGCGAGGCGGTGCCGATGTCGCGGCTGAGCATCTGGAACAGCGTGTGCTGCAGGCGCGGCAGGCGCGTGGCCAGCACCGAGATCTTCGGGAACGAGAACCGGCACAGGGTCACGGTGTCGAGCGCGACCGCGTTGCACGGGAAGCGCTCGCCGGCGATGGCGTTGAGGCCGATCACCTCGCCCGGCAGGTGGAAGCCGAGCACGTGCTCGCGGCCGTCGCGGTCGATGCTGTAGGTCTTGACCGTGCCCGCGCGCACCGCGGCGATCGCCTCGAACGGGTCGCCCTCGCGGAACACGTGGTCGCCGGCGTGCAGCGGGCCGACGTGCTCCACCAGCATGTGCAGGTCGCGCAGCTGGCTCTTGTCCATGCCCTGCGACAGGCAGGCGTGCGAGAACGCGCAGGTCGAACAGAAGGTGAAGGCGTCGCCGTCGTCGGCGACGATCGCGCGGTCGACCCGCGGGAATTCGGCGGTGCTCACGACCGGCGCTCCGGATCGCGGGGTCGGGTCAGATCGCGCGGGAGAACCGTGGCGCGGCGTCCGGGGCCGGGGGCGCGAGATAGCGGTCGAAGCACATTGCAATATTACGCAACAACAGGCGTCCCTGCGTAGTGGCGGCGATGCGCTCCGGGCCGGTTTTCACCAGGCCGTCGGCCTCCAGCGGGGCCAGCCGCGCCAGGGCGTCGGCGAAGTAGCCGGTGAAGTCCACGCCGTGGCGCCGCTCCAGCGCCCGGATCGGGATTTCGCCCTGGCACATCAGGTGCTGGATCAGGTCGGCCCGCAGCAGGTCGTCCGCGTCCAGGCGCAGGCCGCGGAACACCGGCAGCCGGCCCTCGTCCAGCGCCACCTGCCAGCTCGGCAGGTCGCGCGGGTTCTGGCTGAACGTGTCGCCGACGTGGCTGATGGCGCTCACGCCCAGGCCGACCAGGTCGGTGCCGGCGTGGGTGGTGTAGCCCATGAAGTTGCGGTGCAGGCTGCCGCGTTCCTGCGCCTGCGCGAGCTCGTCGTCGGGCAGGGCGAAGTGGTCCATGCCGATGTAGGCGTAGCCGGCGGCGGTGAGCCTTTCGATCGCCAGCTGCAGCAGCGCCAGCTTGGTCGCCGGCTCCGGCAGCTGCGCCTCGTCGATCTGCCGCTGCGGGCGGAACAGCGCCGGCAGGTGCGCGTAGCTGTACACCGCGAGCCGGTCCGGCCGCATCGCCAGCACCGTGTCCAGCGTGCGCGAGAAGCCGTCCGCCGTCTGCTTCGGCAGCCCGTAGATGAGGTCGATGTTCACCGAGCGGAAGCCGGCGTCGCGGCAGGCGTCCACCACCGCGCGCGTCTCCTCGACGGACTGGATGCGGTTGACCGCGGCCTGCACCTCGGGGTCGAAGTCCTGCACGCCGAAGCTGGCGCGGTTGAAGCCGAGCGCGCCCAGCGCGCGCACGTCGGCGGCGTTGGTGTAGCGCGGGTCGAGCTCGATCGAGAGGTCGCGGGTGGGCGCGTCCGAGAAGCGGAAGTGGGTGCGCAGCGTGTCCAGCAGCTCGCCCAGCTGCGCCGGCGACAGGAAGTTGGGGGTGCCGCCGCCCAGGTGCAGCTGGATCACTTCGCGGTCGCGGTCGAACAGCGCGGCGGTGAGCGCGATCTCGCGGTACAGGCGCACCAGGTAGGCGGCGCCGCGGGCGAGGTCGCGGGTGATGATGCGGTTGCAGCCGCAGTAGAAGCACGGGCTCATGCAGAACGGCACGTGCACGTACAGCGACAGCCGCGGCGGGATCGGGTCGCCGTTGCTGGCGGCGATCGCGGCGCGCAGTTCCGCCTCGCCGAAGCCGTCGTGGAACTGCGGCGCGGTCGGGTAGGAGGTGTAGCGCGGCCCCGGCCGGTCGTAGCGGCGGAGCAGGTCGGCGTCGAAGCGGGGGTTGGAGCGCATGCGCGGAGTCTGCGCAGCCGCGCCCATCCCCGCCTTGACCCTGGTCAACCGCGCCGGCCGTGGCACGGCGCGGTTCAGGCGCGCGCTCAGGCCGCGGCGGCCAGGTCCGGGCGCAGGGCCGACAGCGCCGCCTCCATCGCGGCCGCGCGCTGCTCCGGCGACACCGACAGGCCTTCGGCGCGGACGAACGCGACGTCGCGCACGCCGAGGAACCCGAACAGCTTGCGCAGGTAGGGCTCCTGGAAGTCCAGGCCGCTGTCCTGGTGGAAGCCGCCACGGCTGCTGGCGACCACCACCTGCTTGCCGCCGGCCAGGCCTTCGGGCTGGCCCTGTTCGTTGTAGCGGAAGGTGCGGCCGGCGACCGCGATGCGGTCGATCCAGGCCTTGAGCGTGGACGGGATGGAGAAGTTGTACATCGGCGCGCCGACCACCACGACGTCGGCCTCGAGGAATTCCTGCAGGACCTGCTCGGCGGCCGCGGCCTCGGCCGGGTCGGCCTTGGCCAGCGAGCCGCCGCTCAGGTGGGGGAGGGGCGTGGCGGCGAGGTCGCGGTAGGTGACCTGGAGGTCGGGGTGGGCGGCCTTGCGGGCCGCCACGATGGCGGCGCCGAGGGCGCGGCTGGCGGAGTGCTCGCCGAGGATGCTGGAGTCGACGTGGAGGAGCTTCATGGCGTGGCTTCCGTTGCGGGGCGGCGGGGTGCCGCGACGGGAGCCATGGTCCATCGTTGCGTTCGTGGGATAAATATGATCCCATGTCACGGTGCGTTCCAGATTTGGAACCGTCCGGGGGCGGCGTGCAGGACCTCAACGATCTGTACTACTTCGCGATGGTCGTGGAGCACGGCGGCTTCGCGGCGGCCGAGCGCGCGCTCGGCATCCCGAAGTCGCGCCTGAGCCGGCGCATCAGCCAGCTCGAGGCCGACCTCGGCGTGCGCCTGCTGCAGCGCTCCACGCGCCGCTTCGCCGTCACCGACGTCGGCAACAACGTGTACCGCCACGCGCAGACCATGCTCGCCGAGGCACAGGCCGCGCGCGAGGTGGTCGACCGGCTCAGCGCGCAGCCGCGCGGCCTGGTGCGGGTGAGCGTGCCGGTGAGCCTGGCCCAGCAGGAGATCCCGTCGCTGCTGCCGGAATTCCTGGCGCTGTATCCGGAAGTGCGCGTGCAGCTGCTGGTGAGCAACCGCCGCTTCGACCTGATCAACGAAGGCGTGGACGTCGCGCTGCGCGTGCGCACCCGGCTCGAGGACGACGGCAGCCTGGTGCTGCGCACCTTCGGCCCGATCCAGAGCCTGCTGGTGGCGAGCCCGGCCTACCTCGACCGCGCGGGGCGGCCGGAGAAGCCCGCCGACCTCGCCGCGCACGTCACCCTCAACATGAGCGAGGACGACCACCAGCAGCGCTGGCACCTGCACGGGCCCGACGGCGACACCGAAACGGTGGAGCTGCGCCCGCGCGTGGCCGGCTTCGACTTCCCGCTGCTGCGCTCGCTGGCGCGCCAGGGCGTGGGCATCACGCTGCTGCCGGAAAACCTGTGCGCCGAGCTCGTGCAGGCCGGCGAGCTGGAAGTGGTGCTGCCCGGCTGGCGCCTGCCCGACGGCATCTGCCACGCGGTGTTCCCGTCGCGGCGCGGCATGCTGCCGGCGGTGCGGGTGTTCATCGATTTCCTCGCCGAGCGCCTGCCGCCGCTGCTCGAATCCGCGCGCCTGCAGTGCCGCGACCACCACAGGGCATCCGCGCGCGGCGGCGCGCAACACGGGGGAGCGGCATGAACGGCATCGACGGCGCGAACGGCAACGGCATGCTGGAACTGATCTACGGCGTGGCCTTCTTCGGCCTGCTCGCCGGCGTCGGCATCCTGTGGGCGATCGCGCTCAAGCGCCTGCCGCCGGTGCCCGCCAACCGCACGCTGCGCACGATCTCGCTGTACTGGGCGCTCGCGCTCGGCCTGCTCGTCGTCGCGCATTCCCTGTTCCCGTAGCGCGAGCTGGCGGAGAGGGTGGGATTCGAACCCACGGTCGTGTCGCCACGACGGCGGTTTTCAAGACCGCTGCCTTAAACCGCTCGGCCACCTCTCCCTGCGGGGCATTGTACGGGTGACGGGCGGTCTCGCGTTGCCGCGCATCCGGGGGCCTGCCTAGGCTCGGGCGCATGCCCATCCGCGTCCTGATCATCGACGACCATGCGCTGGTGCGCGCCGGCCTGCGCCTGCTGCTGGCCGACGCCGGCGACATCGAGGTGGTCGGCGAGGCCGCGACCGGCGAGGAGGGCCTCGCGCTGGCGCGCCGCCTGCGGCCCGACGTGGTGCTGTGCGACCTGCACCTGCCGGGGCTCAGCGGCCTGGAGGTGACCTCGCGCATCGCGCGCGGCGCGTCCGGCACGCGCGTGCTGGTGGTGACCGTGCTCGAGGAGGGCCCGATGCCCCGGCGCCTGCTCGAAGCCGGCGCGGACGGCTACGTCGGCAAGTGCTGCGAGGCGGCCGAGCTGGTGCGCGCGGTGCGCACGGTGGCGGCGGGGCGGCGCTACCTCGCGGGCACGATCGCGCAGGCGCTGGCGCTGTCCGGCGTCGCCGGCGACGGTACGCCGTTCGACGCGCTGTCGCCGCGCGAGCTGGAGGTGGCGATGTTGCTGCTGCGCGGCCTGCGCCAGGAGGACATCGCGCGCAAGCTCAGCCTGAGCGCGAAGACCGTCAACACGCACAAGTCGCGGCTGTTCGGCAAGCTCGGCATCCGCGACAGCATCGCGCTGGCGCGGATGGCCGGGCGGCACGGGCTGGCCGAGCCGCTGTAGGCAGGGCGACGCGCCTTACGACGCGTCGCGGTGCGCTGCCTGGTCGGGCTGCGCTTCCTCGGCCGGCGCCTCGGCGAGCGTCTCCGCGTCCGGCGCCGCGTCCGCATCGGCGTCCGCATTCGCGTCGGCGACGGCTTCGGCCGCGGCGTCGGCGGACTGCGCCGGCTCCTGCGCGGGCTCCGCCTGCGGCGCGGCCACCGGCTCGGCGACCGGCTCGATCATCGGCGCGGGCGCGGCGGGCAGCGGCATCGTGTCGAACAGGCCGGCGTTCGTCGGCGCCGCCGGCTCGACCTCGGGCGCCGGCGCCGGCGTCACCGGATCCACCGGCGCGGCGGCGGGCGCTTCCGCGGCCGGCGCTTCGGCAGCCGCCGGCGCGTCGAACAGGCCGTCGTCGTCGAAGTCGAATTCCGGCTGCGTGCCGTCGGCCACCTCCACGTCGCCCGACATCACGTCGTCGTGCTCGGCGGACGCGGCCTGCGCGGTGGCGTCGCCGTTGCCGCGGCGGCGGCGACGGCCGCCGCGACGGCCACGACGGCGGCGGCCGCCGCCTTCGCCCGTGCCCTCGGCCGGCGCACCGCCCTGGCCCTCGGCCTGCGCGTCGCCCGCGACCTGCGCAGCCGCGGCGTTCGCCTCGTGCGCCTGCGCGGCATCGGCGTGCGCCTGCACCGCCACCGCGGTCGCGGCGGCAGCCGCGGCGGGATTGGCGGCCTGCGCGGCGGCGGCGTTCGGCTGCTGCGCGGCGGCCTCGGCCGGCGCAGTGGCCTGGGCCTGCGGCTGCGGCTGCGGCTGCGGCTGCGCGTCGCGCGGCGGACGCGGCGGCTTCGGCGCGCGCGGCTGCTGTTGCTGCTGCGCCTGCTTCTGCTGCTTGTCCTTCTTCGGCGGCTGCTCGCGCTTCTCCTGCTTGTCCTTGCCCTGCGACTGCGCCTGCTGGCCGCGGCGCTGGTCGTCGCGGCGCTGGCCGCGCTCGTTGCGGCCGCGGCCGTCACGCCCGTCGCGGCGCTGGTTGCGCTCGCCGCGCTCGCCGCGGCTGCGCTCGGCCTGCGCCTGCGGCTTGCGCGCCGGCGCGGCCGGCTCGCCACCGGCGAAGAAGCCGACGATGCGGTCCCACAGGCTCACGCGGCGCGCCGCGGCGGCGGCGGGCGAGGGCGGCTGCGGCGCGACGGGCGCGGGCGCCGGCGCGTCCTCGCGCGGCTCGCGCAGCGGCGCCGGGTAGGCCGGACGCACGTTGGTCACGGCGGCCGGCGGCGGCACGTTGAGGTTGGCCTTGGTCAGGGCGATGGTCGCGAGCTTGCGCGGGGTGCCGCGCTGGTAGCTCGGCTTCGAGGTCTCCTCGCCCAGCTCGTTCTCGCGGATGCGGGTGACTTCGTAGTGCGGCGTGTGCAGCTGCTCGTCGGCCACGATCACGATCGGCGCGTCGTGGCGCTTCTCGATCTCGGTGAGCGCGCGGCGCTTCTCGTTGAGCAGGTAGTTGGCGATCTCCACCGGCGCCTGCACCAGCACCTGGCCGGTGTTGTCCTTCATCGCGTGCTCCTCGGCGACGCGGATGATGGACAGCGCCAGCGACTCGACGCTGCGCATGCGGCCGTGGCCCTCGCAGCGCGGGCACACGATCTGGCTCGACTCGCCCAGGCTCGGGCGCAGGCGCTGGCGCGACAGCTCCAGCAGGCCGAAGCGCGAGATGCGCCCGACCTGCACGCGCGCGCGGTCGGACCGGAGCGCATTCTGCAGGCGGTTCTCGACCTCGCGCTGGTGCTTGCTCGAGGACATGTCGATGAAATCGATCACCACCAGGCCGCCCAGGTCGCGCAAGCGCATCTGGCGCGCGACCTCCTCGGCCGCCTCCAGGTTGGTGTTGAACGCGGTCTCCTCGATGTCTCCGCCCTTGGTGGCGCGCGCCGAGTTCACGTCGATGGCGGTCAGCGCCTCGGTCTGGTCGATCACCAGCGCGCCGCCGGAGGGCAGGCGCACCTCGCGCTCGTACGCGTTCTCGATCTGCGACTCGATCTGGAAGCGGTTGAACAGCGGGACGTCGTCGGTGTAGTGCTTGAGCTTGCGCAGGTTGTGCGGCATCACCTGCTGCACGAACTCGCGCGCCTCCTCGTACATCTCCGGCGTGTCCACCAGGATCTCGCCGATGTCCGGGCGCATGTAGTCGCGCAGGGCGCGGATGATCAGCCGCGACTCCTGGTAGATCAGGAACGGCGCGGGCTTGCTCAGCGCGGCCTCGGCGATCGCCCGCCACACGCCCAGCAGGTAGTCCAGGTCCCACTGCAGCTCTTCGGCGTCGCGGCCGACGCCGGCGGTGCGGATGATCACGCCCATGTCGTCCGGGATCGTCAGCGCGTCCATGGCGCGCTTGAGCTCGGCGCGGTCCTCGCCCTCGATCCGGCGCGAGACGCCGCCGGCGGTGGGCGAGTTGGGCATCAGCACCATGTAGCGGCCGGCCAGCGAGATGAACGTGGTCAGGGCGGCGCCCTTGTTGCCGCGCTCTTCCTTCTCGACCTGGACCACGACCTCCTGGCCCTCGCGCAGCAGTTCCTTCAGGCCGGCCTTGTTCGGGTCCACGCCGGCCTGGAAGTAGTCGCGGGAGATTTCCTTCAGCGGCAGGAAGCCGTGGCGCTCGCCGCCGTACTCGACGAAGGCGGCCTCGAGGGAGGGCTCGAGCCGGGTGATGCGGCCCTTGTAGATGTTGGACTTCTTCTGTTCCTTGGACGGCTGCTCGATGTCGATGTCGTAGAGCGTCTGGCCGTCCACGATCGCGACGCGCAGTTCTTCCGCCTGCGTCGCGTTGATCAGCATTCTCTTCATTGTGGCGTTCCTCGCGCGCTGCTTCGCGCGACGACGCCGTGGGCGTTTCGCCTCTGGAGACCGCCGGCCGCCGCTGCGCGGGGGACGCGCGGCGGCGGTTCCGAGTTTTCCAGCGCTACGACACCACGGCGGGCCGCGGGAGCGCTTGCTTCGATGTCTTCGTGTTGCGGGCCGGGTGCCGCGCCCGGGGGCGCGACGCGCGGGTCGTGTTCAGCGCCGGCGGTTCTGAAGCGCCGGGCGATGGCCGGGTCCGCCGGCGAGCCGCTAACATGGCCGCCCCGGGGGCGGTGGTCGCGCGCTGCAGCCGGAGATCGAGGGAGGAGGGCTTTCGGCCCGCGCCCGCTTTGCGCCGCCGAGGCGGCAGGGGCAACTCCCAGCGAAATCAAACCCTTATCTCGCCCGGCGAGTGTAACAGATCAAGGCGTCCCATGGCCCCCTCCGAAGCGCCCGATCGCCCCGCCGGGGCCCGTACCGTGCAGGTCCCCGCGGACCGCGCCGGTCAGCGGCTGGACAATTTCCTGCTGGGCCAGCTCAAGGGCGCCCCGCGCAGCCTGGTCTACAAGCTGGTCCGCTCGGGCCAGGTCCGGGTGAACGGCGGTCGCGCCAAGGCCGAGCGCCGGCTGGAGGGCGGGGACGAGGTCCGGATCCCGCCGGTCCGGCTGGAGGCGGCCCAGGCGCGCGGCACCCCGGCCAAGGGGCTGCTGGAGGCCATGGAAGCCGCCATCCTCTACGAGGACGCCCGGCTGCTGGCCGTGTCCAAGCCCTCGGGCGTGGCCAGCCACGGCGGTAGCGGCATCTCCTTCGGCGCCATCGAGACCCTGCGCGCGTTGCGGCCGGGCCAGCCGCTGGAGCTGGTGCACCGCCTCGACCGCGACACCTCCGGCGTGCTGGTGGTGGCCAAGAAGCGCTCGGCGCTGGCCGAGCTGCAGGCGCTGATGCGCGAGGACGCCGGCAGCGGCATCCGCAAGCGCTACCTCGCGCTGCTGGCCGGGCGCATGCCCGACGGCGTGATGAGCGTGGACGCGCCGCTGCACGTGGGCCTGCGCCAGGGCGGCGAGCGCCACGTGCAGGTGGACCCGGCCGGCAAGCCCTCGCTCAGCCATTTCCGCGTGCTCGAGCGCCGCGGCGGACACTCGTACTGCGAGGTGCGCATCGAGACCGGCCGCACCCACCAGATCCGCGTGCATGCGCGCCACATCGGCCACCCGCTCGCCGGCGACGACAAGTACGGCGAACCGGACGTGAACCGCCGCCTCCGCGACCAGGCCGGCCTGCGGCGGCTGTTCCTGCACGCGGCGTCGCTGGAGTTCGCGCTGGACGCGGGCAAGACGCCCTACGTGTTGAGCGCGCCGCTGCCGCCGGAACTCCTCGAAGTCCTCGACCGCCTCGCGTAGAGCCGGCCCCCGGATCCGCCCTACGGGCAGAGCGCCGACGCGCGCGCCGCGCAGATGAAGTCGTTCTCCGAGAGCCCGCCGACGTCGTGCGTGCTGTAGCGGACCACGCAGCGGTCGTAGTGCACCGACAGGTCGGGGTGGTGGTCCTCGGTGTTGGCCATGTGCGCCAGTGCGTTCACGAACGACATCGTGCGGTAGTAGTCCTTGAACCGGAACTCGCGCACCAGCGCGCGGCCTTCCTCGGCCAGCTCCCAGCCCGGGACCTCCGGCAGCAGCTCGCGGATGCGCGCCTCGGGCAGGCGGTGTTCGCTGCCGCGGCGCGGGATGCAATGGGCCTGAACGAGCGGTACGAGGTCGGACATGGCGGCGTCCTCCGGGCCTTGGGGGACCGCTAGAATAGCCGCATGATCCAGATCTCCGAGTCGGCGCAGGCCCATTTCCGCAAGCTGATCGACCGGGAAGGCCTGCCGGGCCTGGGCGTGCGCCTGTCCGCGCACATGCCGGGCACCGCCCAGGCGGACGTGCGGCTGGAGTTCGCCGAGCCGGCCGACCTGGGCGGCGACGAGTGGGCCGTGGACTGCGAGGGCTTCACGCTGTGGGTGGATGCCGCCAGCGTACCCTTCCTCGACGGCGCGGAGATCGACTACGCGCAGCAGGCCACGGGCGGCCAGCTGCAGATCCGCGCGCCGAAGATCAAGGGCGAGGCGCCGGACGGCTCGGCGTCGCTGGTGGAACGGGTGCGCTGGGTGATCGAGCACGAAATCAATCCGCAGCTGGCGATGCACCGCGGCATGGTCGCGCTGCAGGAAGTCACCTCCGACGGCGTGGTGGTGCTGCGCTTCGGCGGCGGCTGCCACGGCTGCGGCATGGCCGACGTCACCCTGAAGCAGGGCATCGAGAAGACGCTGCTGGCGAAGGTGCCGGGCGTGACCGCGGTGCGCGACGCCACCGACCACGCCACGGGCGACGCGCCCTACGTGCCGCGCGGCAGGGCGTGAACAGGCCTCGGCGCGAGTGTTCACCTCGGCCGAACTGATCGAAGCATTGCGCCGGCGGGCGCGCCGCTCCCTGCGGCCGGAATCGCCGCCGGGCGAATTCCCGCCCGGCTGGCGCGCGTGGTTCGCCGCGCTGCGCGAGCGCGCGGGCGCCGTCACCGGCGCCAGCGCCGACGCGATCGTCGCGGTGTTCCTGCAGCGCCCGCTGCGCGGGCCGCCGCGCCGCCTGCCCGGGCTCACCGGCCCGCAGGCCTTCGCCACGCTGTGGCGCCAGCAATGGGCGCCGGCCTCGCGCGACGAGCGCCGCTGGCGCATCACCGCGCTCGCGGTCTCGTGCTTCGCCCAGCTGTTCTTCTCGATCATGCTGCTGTGGCTCGCGTACGCGCGCTTCGGCGGCGAGCCGCCGGCGATCGCGGGCGACCAGGTGGTGCAGGTGGAATTCATCGGCGAGGGCACGCCGGAGGACACCGGCGGTGGCGCGCCGGAAGGCCCGGCGCAGCCGGAGCGCGCCACCACGCAGCCGCGCGCGGCCTCGGCCAGTGCGGCAGCGGCACGCGCGGCCGCGGCGGCCGCCGCGGCGCAGGCGGCGGCGGAACAGGCGGCATCGCAGGCCGCGCCGCAGGGCGAAGCGCCCGCGCCGCCGGCACCGGCCACGCCGCAGGAATCGCAGCCGGTGCAGGTGAGCGAAGCGGTGCAACCCGAGCCGGTGTTCACGCTGCCGCCGCCGAGCGAACGCCCGTTGGAAGTGCCGCAGGCGCAGGTGCGCGTGCCGCAGCTGTCGCAGGCGCCGGAAACGCTGCAGGCGGTGGACGTGCCGGCGCCGCCGGCGAAGGTGTTGCAGCCGAAGCTGCCTGGTGCGCGCGTGCAGGTGCCGGAGCTCGGCACCGCACCGGAAGCCTTGCCCGACGCCGGGCCGCCGCTGTCGTCCGGCGTCGCCGAACGCAGCGTGGCGCTCCCCGAAGCGCGCGTTGGCGTGCCGGGCCTGCGCGCGCAGGCGGAATCGTTGCCGGGCAGCGTGGGCGCGGGCACGCAATCCGCGTCCGCGGCCGGCGCCGAGGCGGCGGGTGGCGGGCAGCAGGCCTCGTCCGGCGGCGCCGGCACCGCCACCGCGGGCGCCGGCGCCGGCCCGGACCGCAACGCACCGCCCGGCGCCTGGGCCACGCCGCGCGCCGGCGACGACTGGGGCCTGGGCGACCGCAACCGCGCGGGCGCGCAGTCGGGCGCCTCGGGCCTGTTCGACGAGCAGGGCCGGCCGCGCCTGCCGCCGGGCAACAGCGCCGCGGCCGGCGGCGGGCTGCCGCCGGGCGTGGTGATGGAGGACATTCCCGACCTCGACCGCGCCGGCACCTGGCTCAAGCGCAAGAACCCGCTGCCGTACGAACCGACGATCTTCGACCGCTACTGGCTGCCGGGCGAGACGCTGCTGCAGGAATGGGTGCGCCGCGGCATCCGCGAAGTGCAGATCAGCATCCCCGGCACCACGAAGAAGCTGCGCTGCGTGGTCTCGCTGCTGCAGCTCGGCGGCGGCTGCGGCTTCGACGATCCCGACATGCAGGACCAGGAGGCGGAGGCGCGGCCGCCGCCGGACATTCCCTGGAAGCCCGAACTCCAGGAGCACTGACGGCAGGGCCGACCCATGGTCGGCTGCGGGAAACCCCGCAAAAAAGAAGAGCCGACCATGGGTCGGCTCTTCGGGTGCGGCGTGGCGTCGCGGCTCAGAGGTGGCTGAGGTCGCGCAGCTCCGACGGCTGGGAACCGAAGTAGGCCGCCAGGTCGGCGATCTGCTGGTCGGTGAGGTCGGCCGCCTGCGAGGCCATCAGCGCGTGCTGGCGCTCGCCGTCGCGGTACATCTGCAGGGAGTGCGCGATGTAGTCGTAGTACTGGCCGCCCAGCTTCGGGTAGGTCGGGTCGATCGGCGCGTTGCCGCCGGCGCCGTGGCAATCCACGCAGGCCTGGCCGGTCTTGGCGTTCTTGGCCTCGGCCAGCTGCTGGCCGGCCGCGGCGTTGCCGGCGGGCAGGCCCGAGGACGAGCTGGTGTGGCCTTCCGCGCGGTCCGCGGCGGAATGCTCGGCGGGGGTTTCGCCCGAGGGGCTGCAGCCGGCGAGCACGCCCGCGGCGGCGAGCAGGGCGATGGCGAGGACGGTGGACTGCTTCGTCATGGGGCTGCTCACTTCAGGCTCGAGAGGAAGGCGGCGATGTCGGCGATGTCCTGCGCCGAGAAGCTTTCGGCCTGGGCCTGCATCGTCGGGTGCTTGCGGTTGCCCTTCTGGTACTCGGTCAGCGCATTGACCAGGTACGGCGCGGACTGGCCGCCGATCTTCGGCACGTGGTAGTTCGGATACGCGTTCTTGTAGCCGGTGATGCCGTGGCAGCCCTGGCAGGTGTAGGCGAGCTGGCGGCCGCGGGCGGCATCGCCGGCGGGCGCGGCGGCGGGGGCGGTGGCGGCGGCTTCGGTGGCCTCGGGGGCCGGGGCAGGCGCGGCCTGCTCCTGCGCGGCGGCGGTGCCGGCGACGGCCAGGCACGAGGCAAACAACAACGATCGGATCATGGCGTGTCCGCTGTGAGTCGAAATGGGTCGGAACTGGGCGGCCGCCATTCCGCGCGGCGCGCAATCCAGTCAGTATAGCGGTCCCGCGCGGCCAACCCAAAAGGGCGGAACCCGCGCCACCCATGACCTCTGGCGGATATGAACACGCCGGACGGGTGATATACCTTACTACAACACCCCCACGACGAGCCTCCCAATGATCCGCATGACCGACCCCTCGGCCGGCCGGCTTTCCGATATGCGCCGCCGCCTGCTGGTGCCCCTGCTGCTGTGCACGGTGGTGACCGGGACGCTGGCCCTCGGCGCCTGCGAAGTCCGCACCGGTCCCGCCGGCGCCGCGGCGAAGGAAGCGGCGGACGGCAAGGACAAGGGCCCCGACGCCGTGCCGGTGGAGGTGGCCACCATCGGCCGCCGCGCCATCGCCGCCAGCTACGCGGGCACCGCGCCGCTGGAAGCGCGCGCCGACGCGCAGGTGGTCGCCAAGACCTCCGGCGTCGCGCTGCAGGTGCTGGCGGAGGAGGGCGCGCGCGTGCGCGCCGGCGACGTGCTGGTGCGCCTGGATTCGGACCGTGCGCGCCTGCAGGAAGCGCAGAGCGGCGCGCAGGTGCGCAAGCTCGAGGCCAACTACGCGCGCTCGCTGCAGCTCTCCGAGCAGAAGCTGATCAGCGCCAACGACCTCGACCAGCTCAAGTACGACCTGGAGAACGCGCGCGCCGCCAACCGGCTGGCGAAGCTCGAGCTCTCCTACGCCGAGGTGCGCGCGCCGATCTCCGGCGTGATCGCCTCGCGCTCGATCAAGGCCGGCAACTTCGTGCAGATCAACACCCCGATCTTCCGCATCGTGGACGCCGACCGCCTCGAGGCCACGCTCAACGTGCCCGAGCGCGAGCTGGCGACGATGAAGGCCGGCCTGCCGGTCGCGCTGCAGGTGGACGCGCTGCCGGGCAAGACCTTCGCCGGCACCGTGGACCGCGTGTCGCCGGTGGTGGACGCGGGCAGCGGCACGTTCCGCGTGGTGTGCGCCTTCGACAACGGCGGCGTGCTGCAGCCGGGCATGTTCGGCCGCATCCGCATCGACTACGCGCGCAAGTCCGACGCGCTCGCGGTGCCGCGCAACGCGCTGCTCGAGGACGAGGCCAAGCCGGCGGTGTTCGTGGTCCGCGACGGCAAGACCGTGCGCACCCCGCTGGTGCTGGGCTACGTGGAAGGCGAGTGGGCCGAAGTGCGCTCCGGCCTGAAGCAGGGCGACCAGGTGGTCGTGGCCGGCAAGAGCGCGGTGCGCGACGGCAGCCGGGTGCAGGTGATCGGCATCGACGGCAAGGCCGTCGCGGCGGCCGCGAAGCCCGCGGCCGGCGACGCCAAGGCCGATGCCAAGGCCGGCAAGAAGGACGCCGAATGAGCACCCCCGTCGCCCCGACGCCGCCCGCGGAAGGCGGCGGCCTGGTGGGCCTGGCGACCCGCCGCCGCGTCACGGTGGCGATGGTCACGCTCACCTTCGTCCTGTTCGGCCTGATCGCGCTGGGCGACCTCAAGGTCAACCTGCTGCCGGACCTGAGCTATCCGACGCTGACCGTGCGCACCGAATACCCGGGCGCCGCGCCGGCGGAAGTGGAGACATTGATCACCGAGCCCGCCGAGGAGCAGCTCGGCGTGGTCAAGGGCCTGCGCAAGCTGAAGTCGGTGTCGCGCGCGGGCCAGAGCGACGTGGTGCTCGAGTTCGCCTGGGGCACCGACATGGACCAGGCCTCGCTGGAAGTGCGCGACAAGATGGAGTCGCTGCAGTTCCCGCTCGACGCCAAGGCGCCGGTGTTGCTGCGCTTCAATCCCTCGACGCAGCCGATCATGCGCCTGGTGCTCTCGCCGAAGGAGGTGGGCGACGACGCCGACGCGATCCGCCGGCTGATGGAGCTGCGCCGCTTCGCGGACGAGGACCTGAAGAAGAAGCTCGAGCCGGTCGAGGGCGTGGCTGCAGTGAAGGTGGGCGGCGGCCTGGAGGACGAGGTCCAGGTCGAGGTGGACCAGCGCAAGCTGGCCCAGTTCAACATCCCGATCGAGACCGTCATCAGCCGCCTGCAGCAGGAGAACATCAACGTCTCCGGCGGGCGCCTGGAGGAGGGCACGCGCCGCTACCTGGTGCGTACCGTCAACCAGTTCGCGAGCGTCGAGGAAATCGGCAACATGCTGCTGACCACGCGCGCCGCGCAATCCAGCGACGGCGGCGCGGACGAGGTCGCGCGCGTGGCCGCGGCGTCCGGCGACGCGGCGATCCTGGCGGCGGCGATGCGCGCGTCCTCCGGCGGCGGCTCGGCCCAGAGCGCCGGCGGCCAGGCGCTGCGCCTGAAGGACGTGGCCACCGTGCGCCAGGGCTACAAGGAGCGCGAGGCCATCATCCGCCTCGACGGCCGCGAGGCCGTGGAGCTGGCGATCTACAAGGAGGGCGATGCCAACACCGTCGCCACCGCGGACGCGCTCGAGGCGAAGCTGCGCGACATCCGCGCGCACCTGCCGTCGGACATCGAGCTGACCACGATCGACGACCAGTCGCAGTTCATCCGCCACGCGATCAGCGACGTCAAGCTCGACGCGGTCATCGGCGGCCTGCTGTCCATCCTGATCATCTTCCTGTTCCTGCGCGACGGCTGGAGCACCTTCGTCATCAGCCTGTCGCTGCCGGTCTCCATCGTCACCACGTTCTTCTTCATGGGCCAGTTCGGCCTGAGCCTGAACGTGATGTCGCTGGGCGGCCTGGCGCTGGCCACCGGCCTGGTGGTGGACGACTCCATCGTGGTCCTCGAATCCATCGCCAAGGCGCGCGAGCGCGGCCTCGGCATCCTCGAGGCGGCCATCGCCGGCACGCGCGAGGTGAGCATGGCGGTGGTGGCCTCGACCCTGACCACGATCGCGGTGTTCCTGCCGCTGGTGTTCGTGGAGGGCATCGCCGGCCAGCTGTTCCGCGACCAGGCGCTGACCGTGGCGATCGCGATCGCGACCTCGCTGGCGGTGGCGATGACCCTGATCCCGATGCTCAGTTCGCTGAAGGGCCGCGCGCCGCTCGGCTTCCCGGAGGAGGCGCCGCGCGAGCGCTGGCAGCCGCGCCGCACGTGGCAGAAGCCCTTCGCCTGGGGCGGCCGCGGCATCGGCGCGACCTTCCGCGGCGTGTTCTTCGGGATCGCCTGGCTGGTGGTGCGCGTGTGGCGCGCGCTGGTCGCGATCGTCGGCCCGGTGATGCGCAAGGCCAGCGACCTGGCCATGGCGCCGTACCACCGCGCCGAGGGCCTGTACCTGCGCACGCTGCCGGGCGCGCTGGAGCGGCCGGGGCGCGTGCTGGCCTTCGCCGGCATCGCGTTCGCGGCCACGCTGGCGGTGGTGCCGATGCTCGGCGCCGACCTGATCCCGCAGCTGGCGCAGGATCGCTTCGAGATGACGGTGAAGCTGCCGCCGGGCACGCCGCTGGCGCAGACCGATGCGCTGGTGCGCGACCTGCAGGAGCGCCACGCCGGCGACGAGGGCATCCGCGCCCTGTACGGCGTGAGCGGCACCGGCACCCGCCTGGACGCCAGCCCCACCGAGAGCGGCGAGAACATCGGCAAGCTCACCGTGGTGATGGAAGGCGGCGGCAGCCGCGCGCTGGAAGCCAGCGAGACCGAGAAGCTGCGCGCGACCATGCGCGACGTGCCCTCGGCGCAGGTGGACTTCGCGCGGCCGGAGCTGTTCAGCCTGTCGCCGCCGCTGGAGGTCGAGATCGAGGGCCAGGACCTGGAGGCGCTGGAACGCGCCGGCCGCAAGCTGGCCGCGATGCTGCGCGGCAACCCGCACTACGCCGACGTGAAGTCGTCGGTGGAGCAGGGCTTCCCCGAGATCCAGATCGTGTTCGACCAGGAGCGCGCCGCGGCGCTCGGCCTGACCACGCGCCAGATCGCCGACGTGGTGGCGAAGAAGGTCGCGGGCGAGGTCGCCACCCGCTACAGCTTCCGCGACCGCAAGATCGACGTGCTGGTGCGCAACCGCGAATCCGACCGCGCCTCGGTGGAGGACATCCGCCGCCTGATCGTGAACCCGGGCAGCGGCGCGCCGGTGGAACTGGCCTCGGTGGCCGACGTGGTCGCCACCACCGGCCCGAGCGAGATCAACCGCGCCGACCAGCGCCGCGTGGCGATCGTGTCCGCCAACCTGCGCGACGTCGACCTGGGCACCGCGGTCCGCGAGGTGCAGGAGATGGTGCGGGAAAACCCGCTCGGCGCCGACGTGGGCATGCGCATCGGCGGCCAGGGCGAGGAGCTCGGCGACTCGGTGCGCTCGCTGCTGTTCGCGTTCGGCCTGGCCGTGTTCCTGGTGTACCTGGTGATGGCCTCGCAGTTCGAGTCCCTGCTGCACCCGTTCGTGATCCTGTTCACCATCCCGCTGGCCCTGGTCGGCGCGGTCGCCGCGCTGCTGCTGACCGGCTCGCCGATCTCGGTGGTGGTGTTCATCGGCCTGATCCTGCTGGTCGGCCTGGTGGTGAAGAACGCGATCATCCTGATCGACAAGGTCAACCAGCTGCGCGAGGCGGGCGTCGCCAAGCGCGAGGCGCTGGTGGAAGGCGCGCGCTCGCGCCTGCGCCCGATCATGATGACCACGCTGTGCGCGTTGTTCGGCTTCCTGCCGCTGGCCCTGGCCTTCGGCGAGGGCGCGGAGGTGCGCTCGCCGATGGCGATCACGGTGATCGGCGGCCTGCTGGTGTCCACGCTGCTGACGCTGGTGGTGATCCCGGTGGTGTACGACCTGCTCGACCGGCGCCCGGACGCGTACTACGCCGAGCGCGGCCGCCGCGCCCGCCGCGACGCCGCCGCCGCGGCCGCGGTCCTCGCCCACGAGCACGACCCGCTCGCCGGCGACGACCCGCGCCACGCCTGAGCCCACGGAACCGACGCGATGAACCTCAACGTCACCGAGCTCAGCATCCGCCGCCCCGTCACGACGATCATGTTCTTCGTGTCGATGCTGGTCATCGGCCTGATCGCCGCGGTGCGCCTGCCGCTGGAGTCCTTCCCCGAGTCCACGGCGCCGTTCTTCTTCGTGCAGCTGCCGTACCCGGGCTCCACGCCGGAGGAGGTGGAGCGCAACCTGGTGCGGCCGGTCGAGGAAGCGGTCGCGACGATGTCCGGCATCAAGTCGATCAACTCGCGCGCCTCCGCCGACAGCGGCGGCATCTTCGTGCAGTTCAGCGACTGGGGCCGCGACATCGCGATCGCCGCGTCCGAGGCGCGCGAGCGCATCGACGCGATCCGCGACCAGCTCCCGGACGACCTGCGCCGCTACTTCGTGTTCCGCTGGAGCACCGGCGACCGCGAGTCCATGAGCCTGCGCCTGACCAGCCAGGAGGACCTGACCGCCCGCGGCGAGATGCTGGAGAGCGTGCTCAAGCGCCGCCTGGAGCGGATCCCGGGCGTGGCGCGGGTCGAGGTCGAGGGCGTGCCGAAGCAGGAGGTCGAGGTCGCGATCATCCCCGAGCGCCTGGACGCGCACGGGATCAGCCTCGACCAGCTGGTGCAGCGGCTGCAGGCGGCGAACTTCTCGCTGTCCGCCGGCCAGATCACCGACGCCGGCCGGCGCATGCGGGTGCAGCCGCGCGGCGAGCTCACCGACCTGGAGCAGCTGCGCCAGCTGCCGATCGGCAACAGCGGCACGCGCCTGTCCGACATCGCCGAGGTCACCCTCCGGCCGCAGCGCATGAACTACGTGCGCCAGGTGGACGGCCGCCCGTCGGTGGGCGTGGACATCTACAAGGAGCGCGCCGCCAACCTCGTGGACCTCTCGCGCGCGGTCCGCGCCGAGATCGAGGACGTGTCGAAGGAGCCGGAGATGCGCGGCATCTCCATCGAGGTCACCGACGACCAAGGCCGCGAGGTGGTGAGCTCGCTGGCCGCGCTGGCCGAGGCCGGCGCGATCGGCCTGTTCCTGTCCATCGCGGTGCTGTTCTTCTTCCTGCGCCACTGGCCGTCCACGCTGATGGTGACGCTGGCGATCCCGATCTGCTTCGTGATGACGCTCGGCTTCATGCATTTCGCCGGGGTCACCCTGAACATCCTGTCCATGATGGGCCTGCTGCTCGCGGTCGGCATGCTGGTGGACAACGCGGTCGTGGTGGTGGAGAGCATCTACCAGGAGCGCGAGAAGTACCCGGACCAGCCGCGCCTGGCCTCGATCGTCGGCACGAAGCACGTGGCGATCGCGCTTTCGGCCGGCACCTTGTGCCACTGCATCGTGTTCCTGCCGATGATGTTCGGCGAGCGCAACATGATCACCATCTACCTGTCGCAGCTGGCGATCACGATCTCGGTGTCGCTGCTGGCGTCGTGGCTGGTGGCGGTGAGCCTGATCCCGATGCTGTCGGCGCGCATGCGCACGCCGCCGGCGGTGGTGGCGTCCACCGGCTTCATCCCGCGCCTGCAGGAGCGCTACGCGCGCCTGCTGCGCTGGACGCTGGAGCACCGCGGCTGGGCGGTGGCGGGCATCCTCGCCATCTCCGCGCTGAGCGTGCTGCCGATGACGATGACCAGGTCCTCGGGCGACGACGAGTCGGATCCCGGCGAGATCGCCATCTTCTACCAGTGGCAGGGCTCGTACTCCAAGGAGGAGATGGGGCGCGAGGTCGCGAAGGTCGAGGACTACATCAACCGCAACCGCGAGCGCTTCCACGTCGAGAAGGTGTACTCGCGCTACAGCGAGCAGGGCTGGGCGATCACCGAGCTCGACCTCGACGTCAAGGACCCCAAGGTCAACGCGAAGGTCCAGGAGGAGCTGCGCGAGGGCCTGCCGAAGTCGGCGCTGGCCAACATCGGCATCGGCCGCCAGGGCGGCATGGGCGGCAGCGAGCAGAGCGTGCAGTTCAGCCTGATCGGCGAGTCCACCCAGACCCTGAAGGAACTGGCCGCGGACCTGATCCCGATGCTGTCGCGCGGGGAGACGCTGCGCGACGTGCGCGTGGACACCGGCGACAGCAACAGCGAGCTGTCGGTGCGGGTGGACCGCGAGCGCGCGGCCGCGTTCGGGTTCAGCGCGCAGCAGGTGGCGGGCTTCGTCGGCATGGCGCTGCGCGGTTCCTCGCTGCGCGAGTTCCACCGCGGCGACGTCGAGATCCCGGTGAACGTGCGCTTCGCCGGCGCCGAGCACTACAGCGCGCAGGACCTGGAGTCGTTCGTGGTGCGCGCCCCCGACGGCCGCACGGTGCCGCTGCTGGCGATGGTGGACGTGAGCGTCACCCCGTCGTCCACCGAGATCAACCGCATGAACCGCCAGACCATGCTCACCATCCAGGCCAGCCTGGCCCCGGGCAAGGGCATGGACGAGGCGCGGCGCGAGATCGAGGCGACGCTGTCCGGCGTGCAGCTGCCGCCCGGCTACGGCTACACCTTCGAGGGCGGCGGCTTCGGCATCCGCCTGGACATGAACCAGCAGATGATGCGGAACGTGAAGATCGCGCTGGTGCTGATCTTCATCGTCATGGCCGCGGTGTTCGAGTCGCTGCTGTTCCCGCTGGCGATCATGAGCGGCGTGCTGTTCTCGATCTTCGGCGTGTTCTGGCTGTTCTGGCTCACCGGCACCGAGTTCAACATCATGGCCTTCATCGGCGTGCTGGTGCTGATGGGCGTGGTGGTGAACAACGGCATCGTGATGATCGAGCACATCAACAACCTGCGCCGGCGCGGCATGTCGCGCACCGAGGCGCTGGTCAACGGCGGCCGCGAGCGCCTGCGCCCGATCCTGATGACGATGGGCACGGCGATCCTGGCGATGGTGCCGATCGCGATGTCGGACACGCAGCTGGCGGGCGAGGGCCCGGCCTACTACCCGATGGCGCGGGCGATCGCGGGCGGGCTGGCGTTCTCGACGGTGGTGAGCCTGCTGTTCCTGCCGACGATCTACGCGCTGCTCGACGACATGCGCAGCGGCAGCGCGCGCCTCATCGCCCGCGCCCGCGGCCGCGCCGCCGCCCCTGCTGCCGCCTGACCCGGTCCTCCGGGGACGGCGGCGCCCGGTCAGGAGAGGAGCTTGGTGAGGAGGCGCGCCCCGCCAAGCCAGACGCCGACGGCCGTGCCCATGCTGGTGAGGAAGAAGTTGAGCAGCACCCGCGCCACGCGGTTGCGCCACCAGCCGCGCAGCGTGGCGACGTCGTCGCGCAGCGCGAGGAAATCGGCGTAGGTCGGCTTGCGCATGCGCGCCTCGACCAGCGCGCTGACCATGCCCGAGGCCAGCGCCGGGTGCAGCGGCGTCACCGGCGAGGCGAGGAACGCCGCGGCGATGCTCAGCGGGTGGCCGCCGGCCACCGCGCAGCCCAGTGCGCCGAGGCCGCCGGTGAGCAGCACCCAGTACAGCAGCAGGTCGGCGCCGACGCCGACGCCGCCATGCCAGAAGCCCCAGGCGAAGCCGCCCAGCAGGAACGCGGCGAGGGCGAGGGTGAACCAGGGGAACGACGACTTCTCCGCGACCGACTCGAGGTCGTGGCGCACCACTTCCGGCGCGACGCCGTCCTCGCGCAGGTGCCTGGCCAGGCCCTGCAGGTGGCCGGCGCCGACCACGGCCAGCACCTCGCGCGCACCGCCGCCGGCCCGCGCTTCCAGCGCGATCGCGCGCAGGTTCGCGGCCATGTAGCGGTCGCGTTCGGCGATCACCGCCTCGTACAGCGCCGGGTTGTCGCCGGCGAACTCGCTGAAGCTGGCCTCGAGCAGGTCGCCCTGCTTGAGCTTCTCGATCTCGTCGCCGGCCACTTCCTCGTCCGCGAACAGCGCCACCACCAGGCCGCCGGCGAGCTTGGCGCGGCCCCACCAGCCCAGCCGCTGCGAAGCGCGGCGGAAGGTGATGCCGACGTCGCGGTCGATGAGCCGCATGTCGAGCCCGCGCGCCCGGGCCTCGAGCGCGGCGGCCTTCAGCTCCGCGCCGGGCTCGATGCCGAGCTGCTCGGCGAGGCGGCGCTGGTAGGCGGCGAGGCCGAGGTTGGCGGCGAACAGCGCGGTGCGGCCGGAGCGGATCACCTGCACCAGGTCCAGGCGCGCGAGCGCGTCGGGATCGGTCAGCGACTGGAAGCGTTGCGGGTCGAGCTCGACCGCGACGGTGTCGAACGCGCCGCTGTCCACCGCGGCGCGCACCGCTTCCTCGCTGCTGCGCGAGACGTGCGCGGTGCCGAGCAGGGTGAAGCGGACGCCGTCGCGCTCGACGACGGCGTGCGGCTGCCCGCGCCAGGCGGCGTCGGCGGCCTCAGTCACGGTAGCGCTTGAGCAGGTCGCCGTACGCGTCGATGCGGCGGTCGCGCAGGAACGGCCAGATGCGGCGCACGTCCTCGCTGCGGCGCAGGTCCACTTCGGCCAGCAGCACCTGCGGCGCGTCCACCGGCGCTTCGGCCAGGAGCTCGCCCTGCGGGCCGAGCACGTGGCTCGAGCCCCAGAAATCGATGCCGGCGCGGCCGATCGGCGACGGCTCGTGGCCGGTGCGGTTGCACGACAGCACCGGCAGGCCGTTGGCGACGGCGTGGCCGCGGTGGCTCAGGATCCAGGCGTTGCGCTGGCGGTCCTTCTCGGCCTGGTCGTCGTTCGGGTCCCAGCCGATCGCGGTCGGGTAGAGCAGCAGTTCGGCGCCGGCCAGCGCCATCAGCCGCGCCGCTTCCGGATACCACTGGTCCCAGCACACGAGCACGCCGAGGCGGCCCACCGACGTGTCGATCGGGGTGAAGCCGAGGTCGCCCGGGGTGAAGTAGAACTTCTCGTTGAAGCCCGGGTCGTCCGGGATGTGCATCTTGCGGTACTTGCCGGCCAGCGTGCCGTCGCGTTCCAGCACCACCGCGGTGTTGTGGTACAGGCCGGCGCCGCGGCGCTCGAACAGCGAGCCGACGATCACCACGCCGTGCCGCTTCGCCAGCGCGCCGAGGCGCTCGGTGCTCGGGCCGGGGATCGGCTCGGCCTGCTCGAACTCGCACACGTCCTGGTGCTGGCAGAAGTAGGCGCCGTTGTGCAGTTCCTGCAGCAGCACCAGCCGCGCGCCGGCGGCGGCCGCTTCGGCGACGCGCTGCTCGATGCGCGCGAGGTTGGCCTCGGCGCTGCCCTGGTGGGTTTCCTGGACCAGCGCGACCGGGAGGATCTTCCTGTTCATCCGGCGATTATCCCTTGCGGAAGCTGCATCGTGAGGCAATGCAGGCTGCCGTTCTGCCAGATCAGCGCGCGGCAGGGCACCGGCACGATCTCGCGGCCGGGGAAGGCGCGGGCGAGCACCTCGGCGGCGGCCGCGTCGGCCGGGTCGCCGTAGGCGGGCATCAGCACCGCGCCGTTGACGATGAGGAAGTTGGCGTAACTGGCGGCGAGGCGGCGGCCTTCGTCCAGGATCGGGCGCGCCCACGGCAGCGGGAACAGCCGGTACGGCGCACCGTCGCGGGTGCGCAGCGCGGCCAGCTCGGCGGCCATGGCCTGCAGCTCCGCGTGGTGGCTGTCGGCCGGGTCGTCGCAAGCCTGGAACACGATCGCGTCCGGTGCGGCGAAGCGGGCGAGGGTGTCCACGTGGGCGTCGGTGTCGTCGCCCTCGAGGTAGCCGTGCTCGAGCCACAGCACGCGGTCCTGGTGCAACCATCCGGCGAGGCGCTGCGACAGGGTGTCGCGGTCCAGGCCGGGGTGGCGCTCGTGCAGGCAGCGCCAGGTGGTCAGCAGGGTGCCCGCGCCGTCGGTGTCGATGGCGCCGCCTTCCAACGCGAAATCAATAGGTTGGCGATCACTCTTGAGGAAGGTTCCAGCTTCGTGCAGGCGCTCGACCAGCCGGTCGTCCTCGGCCGCGCCGAACTTGCCGCCCCAGCCGGTGAAGCGGAAATCCAGCAGGCGGAAGCGCTCGCCGTCGCGCAGGGTGATCGGGCCGCTGTCGCGCAGCCAGGTGTCGTCGTAGGGCACCGGCAGGAAGCGCACCCGCGCCATGTCGATGCGCGCCGAGGCCAGGCGCGCCCGCGCGTAGGCCTCGACGTCGTCGTCGGCCACGCACAGCAGCACCGGCTCGAAGCGGGTGACCGCCGCGACCAGGGCGATGAAGGTCTCCTCGACCTCGCCCAGGCGTTCGGCCCAGTCGGTGCCGGCGTGCGGCCACGCGAGGAGGATGGCGGACTGGGGTTCCCACTCCGCCGGGAAGCGCAACGTGGTTTCGGTCATCGGATCGCGGGCTTGGGCCCGATTTCGTTGGCGGACGCCTGGTTGGCGACGGCGTCCACCACCCGGTCGTTCTCGAAGTACACGGTGAAGGCCGGATAGCGCCAGCGGTGGATGGTCGGCCACGCGCGCTTCTGGCCGCCGCGGGGCTCCATGCGGTATTCGGGCGCGCCGTAGCGGGCCTGCACCTGGGCCATGGTCATGCCGCGCGCGGGCAGGGCGGCGCTGTTTTCCATCTGCACCCGTTCGACCAGCAGCACGTCGCCCTCGACCGGGATGCCGGCGGCGGGGGCGGATTGCGCGGCCGCGGCGAACGGCGCGGCGGCGAGCGCGAGCATCAGGACCTGGCGGAGCATGGCGACCTCCCGGCGTTGTCGGAATGCCGATTGTAGGGCCGACCCGTGGCCGGCCCCGTAGAGGCCGGCGTCACGAAACCGGCGTCCGGACGACGAAAAGGCCGCGTTTCCGCGGCCTTTCGTGGGTCAAGGCAAGCCGACCGTGGGTCGGCCCTGCGCGCGGCGCCTCAGCGCTGGCGGGCCTTGAAGCGCGGGTTCGACTTGCAGATCACGAAGACCTTGCCACGGCGGCGGACCACCTTGCAGTCGCGGTGGCGGGTCTTCGCCGACTTCAGGGAGGACAGGACCTTCATGGACAACCTCGGCAAATGCGGCGGAATGGAGGGGAATGCGTGGCGCCCCGGAAGGCCCGCGCACGGAAGCCCGCCATTCTAGCGGGGTTTTCCTTCGCCGTTCAAGTGTTTGCGGCGCCCGCGTACAATCCCCGCATGGCCTCCGACGACAGCATCCCGGTCCTCACCATCGACGGGCCCTCCGGCTCCGGCAAGGGCACCATCAGCCGGCTGGTCGCCCAGCGCCTGGGCTGGCACTACCTGGACTCCGGCGCCCTGTACCGGGCGGTGGGCGTGGCCGCCGGCTGGGCGGACCTGGACCTGGACGACGCCGGGGCGCTGGTGCGCTGCGCCTTCGACACCGACATCGCCTTCCGCGAGGCCGCGGACGGGGAGCTGCGGGTCATCGTCAACGGCCACGACGCCACCGACGAGCTGCGCACCGAGACCGCCGGGGCCGCGGCCTCGGCCATCGCCGCCATCCCCGAGGTCCGGGCGGCCCTGCGCGACCGCCAGCGCGCCTTCCGCCGCCCGCCGGGGCTGGTGGCCGACGGCCGGGACATGGGGACGGTCATCTTCCCGGACGCCACCTGGAAGGTGTTCCTGACCGCCAGCGCCGAGGAACGGGCCGAGAGGCGCTATAAGCAGTTGAAGGAAAAAGGGGTTTCCGTTACATTGGCGGGTCTGCTGCGGGAGATCCTGGCCCGCGACGCCCGCGACGCCAGCCGCGCGGTGGCTCCGCTGCGGCCGGCCGACGACGCCGTCCGCATCGACACCACCGGGTTGCCGATCGACGCGGTGGTCGAGCGGGTGCTGGCGCTGGTCCAGCGCTAGCGCGCCCGGAACGCCAGGCAGCAGGCAACGACCGTCCGCGGGCCACGGGGCACGCGGGCGCCTTTCCACGCCGTGAAAACGGCACCAACCCATGGCAAGCGCAATCCCGCGCGCGCCCACAGAGAACAACATGTCCGTAGCTACCGAATCCTTCGCCGAACTGTTCGAGCAGAGCCAGGCGCACCTGGCCAAGCTGAAGCCCGGCGCCATCGTCACCGGCACCGTCGTGGACGTCCGCTCCGACGTCGTGGTCATCAACGCCGGCCTGAAGTCCGAGGGCATCGTCCCGATCGAGCAGTTCCGCAACGACGCCGGCGAGATCGACGTCGCCGTCGGCGACACCGTGAAGGTGGCGCTGGACGCCCTCGAGAACGGTTTCGGCGAGACCGTCCTGTCCCGCGAGAAGGCCAAGCGCGCGATGGTGTGGGACGAGCTCGAGGAAGCCCTCGAGAAGAACGAGACCATCACCGGCCGCATCAGCGGCAAGGTCAAGGGCGGCTTCACCGTCGACATCAAGGACGTCCGCGCGTTCCTGCCGGGCTCGCTGGTGGACGTGCGCCCGGTCCGCGACCCGGTGTACCTGGAAGGCAAGGAGCTCGAGTTCAAGCTCATCAAGCTGGACCGCAAGCGCAACAACGTGGTCGTCTCGCGCCGCGCGGTGGTCGAGAGCGAGCACTCCGAGGAGCGCGAGGCGCTGCTCGAGAAGCTGGTCGAGGGCGCGGTGCTCAAGGGCGTCGTCAAGAACCTCACCGACTACGGCGCGTTCGTGGACCTGGGCGGCATCGACGGCCTGCTGCACATCACCGACATGGCCTGGAAGCGCGTGCGCCATCCGTCCGAGGTGGTGGAGGTCGGCCAGGAGCTCGACGTCCGCGTGCTCAAGTACGACCGCGAGCGCAACCGCGTCAGCCTCGGCCTGAAGCAGCTGGGCGAGGATCCGTGGGACAACATCTCGCGCCGCTACCCGGCCAACACCCGCGTGTTCGGCAAGGTCTCCAACGTCACCGACTACGGCGCGTTCGTCGAGATCGAGCCGGGCGTCGAGGGCCTGGTGCACGTGTCCGAGATGGACTGGACCAACAAGAACGTCAACCCGTCCAAGGTGGTGCAGGTCGGCGACGAGATCGAGGTCATGGTCCTGGACGTCGACGAGGAGCGCCGCCGCATCTCGCTCGGCATCAAGCAGGTCACCTCGAACCCGTGGGAGACCTTCGCCGCGATCCACAAGAAGGGCGACAAGGTGTCGGGCCAGATCAAGTCGATCACCGACTTCGGCATCTTCATCGGCCTGGAAGGCGGCATCGACGGCCTGGTGCACCTGTCCGACATCAGCTGGAACGCCAACCCCGAGGAAATCGTCCGCAACTACAAGAAGGGCGACACCCTCGAGGCCGTCGTCCTCGCCGTGGACCCGGAGCGCGAGCGCATCTCGCTGGGCGTGAAGCAGCTCGAGCAGGACCCGATGGGCCAGTTCGTGGCCAACAACACCCGCGGCTCGATCGTGAAGGGCACGGTGAAGGACGTCGACGCCAAGGGCGCGACCATCGACCTGGGCGACGGCGTCGAGGGCTACCTGGCCGCGCGCGACATCTCGCACGAGCGCGTCGAGGACGCCAGCCAGAAGCTGAAGGTCGGCGACACGGTCGAGGCCAAGATCATCGGTACCGACCGCAAGTCCCGCCTGATGCAGCTGTCCATCAAGGCCAAGGACGAGGCGGAGACCCAGGAAGCGCTCGCCGAGTACAACAAGGCGGCTTCCGAGGCCTCCAGCGGCACCACGAAGCTGGGCGCGCTGCTGCGCGAGCAGCTCGAGGGCAAGAACGAGTAAGGCAGCAAGGGGGCGCCCTTCGGGGCGCCCTTGTGGAGTGGCGAGCGGGCGCCTGCCGGCGCCCTTGCCCGCGCGGCGGGCGCTCGCTTCCCACGACCGTTCCACCCGTTCCAACCCGCCGTAGAACGCATCGCGTCCCGAATGACCAAGTCCGAACTGATCGAGATCCTCGCCCAGCGACAGGCCCACCTGAAGGCCGACGACGTCGACCTTGCGGTCAAGTCGCTGCTGGAGATGATGGGCGGCGCGCTCGCCCGCGGCGAACGGATCGAGATCCGCGGCTTCGGCAGCTTCTCGCTGCACTACCGGCCGCCGCGCACCGGCCGCAATCCCAAGACCGGCGACGCCGTCGCGCTGCCGGGCAAGCACGTCCCGCACTTCAAGCCTGGCAAGGAACTGCGCGAGCGCGTCAGCAACGCCACGCCGCTGGCCGCCGACGACTGACCGCAACGCACAGGAGCGCCGGATGGCCTTCCTCGACCAATGGATCTGGTTCGTGCTGCTCATCCCGCTGGTCGGCGTGAGCGGCTGGGTGATCGGCCGCAGGGGCGGCGAGCGCCACAGCGACAGCCAGGTCAGCAAGCTTTCCACCACCTATTTCCGCGGCCTGAACTACCTGCTCAACGAGCAGCCGGACAAGGCCATCGAGCTGTTCCTGCACATCGCGGAGCTCGACCGCGACACCTTCGAGACCCAGGTCGCGCTCGGCCACCTGTTCCGCCGCCGCGGCGAGGTGGACCGCGCCATCCGCCTGCACCAGGCGCTGGTGCAGCGCCCGGACCTGAGCGACCAGCAGAAGGTGCAGGCGCTGCTGGCGCTGGGCGAGGACTACATGAAGTCCGGCCTGCTGGACCGCGCCGAGACCGTGTTCACCGACCTGGCCCGCATCGACCAGCGCGCGCCGCAGGCGCTGCGCCACCTGATCGGCATCTACCAGTCCGAGCGCGACTGGGCCAAGGCGATCGAGAACGCAACCCGCTACGAGGCGGTGACCGGCGAGCCGATGGGCAAGCTGATCGCGCAGTTCGAGTGTGAGCTGGCCGACCGCCACCGCGCCGCCGGCGAGGTGGACGCGGCGCGCGCCGCGATCGCGCGCGCCTACGCCGCCGACTCCACCTCGGTGCGCGCCGGCATGCTGGAAGGGCGCATCGAGGTCGAGGCCGGCAACGACGCCGCCGCGATCCGCGCGTTCGAGCGCGCCGCGCGCCACGACCCCGACTACCTGCCGGAGCTGCTGCCGGCGCTGCTGGCCGCCTACGACCGCACCGCCGACACCACCGGTGCGCGCGCCTTCCTCGCCGAGATGTGCGAGCACTACCGCGGCATCGCCCCGGTGCTGGCGCTGACCCGCTACGTGGAGGCGGAGGAGGGCGTCGGCGCCGCGCGCGCCTACCTCGCGCGCCAGCTCAAGGACCGGCCCTCGGTGCGCGGCGAGGCCGCGCTGATCGACCTCACCCTGGTCGAGCAGGCCGACCCGGTCGCGACCCTGCACGACCTCAAGCACATCACCGACCAGCTGCTGGTGCGCAACCCGAGCTACCGCTGCAGCCGCTGCGGCTTCGGCGCGCGCAGCCACCACTGGCAGTGCCCCAGCTGCAAGGAGTGGGGCACGGTCAAGCCGCTGTTGAACTACGCGGTGGTGTGATGCCGCTGGCCGCCCTGGCCGTTGCCTGCTTCGCCGTGGCGCTCGCGGGCACCTGGCTGGCGCGCCGCTACGCCCTGCGCGCCGCGCTGCTCGACCATCCCGGCGAGCGCCGCGCCCATGCCGTGCCGACGCCGCGCGGCGGCGGCATCGCCATCGTGGTCGCGGTGGCGGCGGCGATCGCGCTGCTCGCGCTGCGCGACCCGGCGATGCGCGCCACGTTGCTTCCGCTCGGCGGCGGCCTGCTGCTCGTGGCCGGCATCGGCTGGTGCGACGACCACCGGCCGTTGCCCGCGTCGCTGCGCCTCGCGGTGCATGCGGCCGCGGCGCTGCTGCTCGCCTGGGCGACGCTCGCCGCGGGCGCCGGCCCGGTGGTCGCGTGTGGCGCGTTCGTGCTGGCGCTCGCGCTCACCAACGTCTGGAACTTCATGGACGGCATCGACGGCCTCGCCGCGAGCCAGGCGCTCGCCGCCGCCGCGGGCTACGCATTGCTCGCAGGCGAGGGCGCGGTGGCGTGGCTGGGCGTGGCGCTCGCCGCGGCCTGCGCGGGCTTCCTGCCGTCCAATCTGCCGCGCGCCCGCATCTTCCTCGGCGACGTGGGCAGCGGCGCGCTCGGCTACCTGCTCGCCGCCCTGGCGGTGCTGTCGCTGCCGGCCACGGGCTGGGCGCGGGCGCCATTGCTGTTGCTGCCGCTGGTGGCGTTCGGGGTGGATGCCTCGCTCACGCTGGGGCGGCGCGTGCTGCGCCGCGAGCGCTGGTGGGAGGCGCATGCCCAGCACGCCTACCAGGCGGCGGCGCGCCGCCACGGCCACGGACCCGTGACCGCCGTCTACCTCGCATTCACCCTCGTTGCGGTGGCGTTCATGGTCCTGGCGAAGGATGCGTCCACCATACACGCCCTGTGCGCCGCGGCTGCCGCGGTGGGGTTCGCAGGCGGCGCATGGTGGAAGCTGCAGGCGGTCGAGCAGCCCGACGGCCGGCCCAGGAAGGTGACCCGAGCATGACCAAGCCGAGCGAACGCATCGCCAGCTGGCTCCCGCGCGCCGCCGTGGTCGTCCACGACCTCGCGATGGTCTGGATCGCATGGACCGGCCTGCACCTGGTGCGCTACGCGCTGCGCTCCGAACCCTCGCCCCTCGCGCAATGGTCGCCGGAGACCGCGCTGGTGCTGCTGGCGCAGGGACTGGTGTTCTGGCGCGTCGGCCTGTACCGCGGCATCTGGCGCTTCGCCAGCGTCCCCGACTTCCTCAACATCCTCAAGGCCTGCCTGTTCGGCCTGGTGATGATCTCGGTCGGGCTGTTCCTCTACAACCGCATGGACCAGGTCTCGCGCACGGTCCTGCTGCTGTATCCGTTCGTGCTCACCGCGCTGCTCGGCCTGCCGCGCCTGCTGTACCGCATGTGGAAGGACCACCAGATCGACCAGTCCGGCCAGGCCGGGCTGCGCGTGCTGGTGCTCGGCGCGGGGCAGGCGGGCGAGGCGCTGGTGCGCGACCTGCGCCGCACCGGCGCGTACACGCCGGTGGGCTTCCTGGACGACGCCGCGAGCCTGCGCGGCAGCCACCTGCAGGGCCTGCCGGTGCTCGGCCGCATCGACGAGGTCGAGCGCATCGCGCGCGAGACCGCGGCCGGCCTGCTGGTGATCGCGATGCCCTCGCTCGACGCCGCGGCGATGCGCCGCGTGGTCGCGGCCTGCGAGGAGACCGGCCTGCCGTTCCGGCGCGTGCCGCGCCTGGACGACCTGCTCGAAGGGCGCTCGCTGCCCGGCGAGCTGAAGGAGGTCGCGATCGAGGACCTGCTCGGCCGCAAGCCGGTGACGCCGGACTGGAAGGCGATCCGCAGCTGGCTCGGCGGGCGCAGCGTGCTGGTCACCGGCGCGGGCGGCTCGATCGGCTCCGAGCTCTGCCGCCAGTGCGCGCGCCACGGCGCGGCGCTGATCGGCCTGCTCGAGATCGACGAGCTCGCGCTGATCCGCATCCAGGCCGAGCTCGAGCGCGACTATCCCGGCGTGCAGTGCGTGCCGGTGCTCGGCGACTGCGGCGACCCGGCGGTGGTGCGCCATGCGCTGAAGCTGTCCAGCGCCGACTCGGTGTTCCATGCCGCCGCCTACAAGCAGGTGCCGCTGCTCGAGGGCCAGCTGCGCGAGGCGGTGCGCAACAACGTGCTCGCCACCGAGACCGTCGCGGTCGAGAGCCGCAATGCCGGCGTGGCCAGCCTGGTGCTGATCTCCACCGACAAGGCGGTGGACCCGGTGAACGTGCTGGGCGCGACCAAGCGCCTGGCCGAGAAGGTCTGCCAGGCGCAGGCGCTCGAGGGCGGCACGATGCGCTCGGTCACGGTGCGCTTCGGCAACGCGCTCGACTCGGCCGGCAGCGTGGTGCCGCTGTTCCGCGAGCAGATCCTGCGCGGCGGCCCGGTGACGGTGACCGACCCCGAGGTCACGCGCTACTTCATGACCATCCCCGAGGCCTGCCAGCTGATCCTGCAGGCGGCGGCGATGGGCAGCCCCAACGCGATCTACACGCTCGACATGGGCGAGCCGGTGCCGATCAAGCTGCTGGCCGAGCAGATGATCCGCCTGGCCGGCAAGCAGCCCGGCCGCGACATCGCCATCGTCTACACCGGCCTGCGCCCGGGCGAGAAGCTGCACGAGACGCTCTTCCACGCCGACGAGCGCTACCGCCCGACCGGCCACCCGAAGATCCTGCAGGCCGAGGCGCGTGCGATCATGCTCGAGCGCGTGCTGGCGATCGGGCCGAGGCTGCGCGCCGCCGTTGACTGCTACGACACGGAAGAGCTGGCATTGTTGCTGCGGGAGGCGGTGCCCGAGTTCGATCCGCACGACGCCGACGGCGAGCGCGGCGCGCCGGGCGCCGTCGTCGCCTTCCCGGCACGCGCATCCAGGAAACCGTGAACATGACCGCAGGGACGCAACACCGCCGCATCCGCAAGGCCGTCTTCCCCGTCGCCGGGCTCGGCACCCGCTTCCTGCCCGCGACCAAGACCGTGCCGAAGGAGATGCTGCCGATCGTCGACAAGCCGCTGATCCAGTACGCGGTGGACGAGGCGATCGAGGCCGGCTGCGACACCCTGGTGTTCGTCACCAACCGCTACAAGCACGCGGTCGCCGACTATTTCGACAAGGCCTACGAGCTGGAGCAGAAGCTCGAGCGCGCCGGCAAGGCCGAGCAGCTGGAGCTGGTGCGCAACGTGCTGCCGCGCGGCGTGCGCGCGGTGTTCGTGACCCAGGCCGAGGCGCTGGGGCTGGGCCACGCGGTGCTCTGCGCCAAGCCGGTGGTCGGCGACGAGCCGTTCGCGGTGCTGCTGCCGGACGACCTGATCTGGAACCGCGGCCCGGGCGCGCTGAAGCAGATGGCCGACGCCGCGGAGGCGAGCGGCGCGAGCGTCATCGCCACCCAGGACGTGCCGCGCGAGAAGACCGCCAGCTACGGCATCGCCGCGACCGAGGCGTTCAACGGCCGCCAGGGCCGGATCACCGCGATGGTGGAGAAGCCGAAGCCGGAGGACGCGCCGTCCACGCTGGCGGTGGTCGGCCGCTACGTGCTGTCGCCGCGCATCTTCGCGCTGCTGGAGGCGACCACGCCCGGCGCGGGCGGCGAGATCCAGCTCACCGACGCGATCTCCGCGCTGCTGAAGGAGGCGCCTGTGCTGGCGTACCGCTTCCAGGGCACGCGCTTCGACTGCGGCACCCACATCGGCCTGATCGAGGCGACGATCCGCTACGCCCTCGACCACGAGGCGCTCAGCGACGCCGCCCGCGAGACCATGCAGCGCGTCCTCGGCGAAATGGGCGTCGTCGACCTCGACTGACGCCCGGTCCTTTCAGAGCGCTTCGAAGATGCCGGCGGCGCCCATGCCGGTGCCGATGCACATGGTCACCATGCCGTACTTCTGCTTGCGGCGGCGCATGCCGTGGACGATGGTGGCGGTGCGCACCGCGCCGGTCGCGCCCAGCGGGTGGCCGAGCGCGATCGCGCCGCCCAGCGGATTGACCTTGTCGGGGTCGAGCCCCGAATCGCGGATCACCGCCAGCGCCTGCGCCGCGAACGCCTCGTTGAGCTCGATCCAGTCGAGCTGGTCCTTGGCGATGCCGGCCTGCTTCAGCGCCTTGGGGATGGCCGCGATGGGGCCGATGCCCATCACCTCGGGGCGCACGCCGGCGACGGCGAAGCTCGCGAAGCGCGCCAGCGGCGTCAGCCCGTAGTCCTTGATCGCGCGCTCGGAGGCCACCAGCACCGCGGCCGCGCCGTCGCTCATCTGCGAGGCGTTGCCCGCGGTGACCGTGCCGCCGGCCTGGCCGTTGCGGAACACCGGGCGCAGCTTCGCCAGGCCCTCGAGCGTGGTGTCCGGGCGCGGGCCCTCGTCTGTGTCCACCAGGGTCTTCTTCAGGCGGATCGTGTTGCCGGCCAGGTCGGGCAGGCGCGCCACGACCTCGAGCGGCGTGATCTCGTCGCGGAACTCGCCGGCGGCGATGGCTGCCAGCGCCTTGCGGTGCGAGGCGAGGGCGAAGGCATCCTGGTCCTCGCGCGAGACCTTCCATTCCTCGGCCACCTTCTCGGCGGTGATGCCCATGCCGTAGGCGATGGCCACGTGGTCGTTGCGGAACACGTCGGGCGACAGCGCGACCTTGTTGCCCATCATCGGCACCATGGACATGGACTCGGTGCCGCCGGCCAGCACCAGGTCGGCGTTGCCCAGCCGCACCTGGTCCGCCGCGAGCGCGACGGCCTGCAGGCCCGAGGAGCAGAAGCGGTTGATGGTCTGCGCGGCGATGGTGTCGGGCAGGCCGGCCAGCAGCACGCCGATGCGCGCCACGTTCATGCCTTGCTCGCCCTCGGGCATGGCGCAGCCGATGATCGCGTCCTCGATGCGCGAGACGTCGATGCCCGGCGCCTGCGCCACCACGCTGCGCAGCACGTGCGCCAGCATGTCGTCCGGACGGGTGTTGCGGAACACGCCGCGCGGCGCCTTGCCGACGGGGGTCCGCGTTGCCGCGACGATGTAGGCGTCCTGGATTTGCTGCCTGGCCATTGGGGGTTCCTCGTCAGTTCCTGAGCGGCTTGCCGGTTTCGAGCATGTGCGCGATGCGCGCCTGGGTCTTCTCCTGCTTCGCGAGCGCGACGAAGTGCTCGCGCTCCAGCCGCAGCAGCCAGTCCTCGTCCACCAGCGCGTGGCGGTCCACCTCGCCGCCGCACAGCACGGTCGCGATGCGGGTGGCGATCTCGGCGTCGTACTCGCTGATGAAGCGGCCTTCGAGCATGTTCACCAGCAGCATGCGGAAGGTGGCGATGCCGACGTCGCCGGCGACGCGCACGCGCCGCGCCGGCAGCGGCGGGCGGTAGCCGCGGTCGGCCAGCGCCAGCGCCTGCCCGCGCCCGATGTGCAGCAGCTCGTGCGGGTGGAACGAGACCACGTCGCCCTCGCGCAGCAGGCCGAGTTCCTTCGCCTCGACCGCCGACGTGGACGCCTTGGCCATGGCCACGGTCTCGAACACCTTCTTCAGCTGCGCGAACACGTCGCCATCCGGGCCGGCGGCCTGCGAGGCGCGCACCGCGAGCTCCTTCAGGCCGCCGCCGGCGGGCAGCAGGCCCACGCCGGCCTCGACCAGGCCGATGTAGCTCTCCAGGTGGGCGACGGTGCGCGCGGCATGCATCTGGAATTCGCAGCCGCCGCCCAGCGCCAGGCCGCGCACCGCGGCGACCACCGGCACCTGCGCATACTTGATGCGCTGGCTGGTCGCCTGGAAGTTGGCGACCATCGCCTCGAAGCCGGCGAAGTCCCCGGCCTTGAGCAGGCCGAGCGCGCCGGCGAGGTTGGCGCCCGCGGAGAACGGCTCCTTCGGCTGCCACACGACCAGGGCGCGGAAGTCGCGCTCGGCGATGGCGATGGCCTGCTGCAGGCCCGCCATCACCTGGTCGTCCACGGTGTGCATCTTGGTCCGGAACGAGGCCACGAGCACGCCGTCCCCGTCGTGCCAGGCGCGCAGGCCCTCGTTCTCGAATACGGTCTCGCCGGGGTCCGCGCGTTCGCCCAGCACCGGGTCGGGGAAGCGCTGGCGGCGGTAGACGGGCAGGGCCGGGCGCGGCAGCTTGGCGTTGCGCGCGGGGCTGTAGCTGCCCTCGGGGCCGTGCACGCCGTCGCGGCCGTCGAACACCCAGTCGGGCAGCGGCGCGTCCGCCATCGCCTTGCCGGCGACGATGTCCTCGGCGATCCAGTCGGCGACCTGCTTCCAGCCCGCGGCCTGCCAGGTCTCGAACGGGCCGAGCGTCCAGCCGTAGCCCCAGCGGATCGCGAGGTCCACGTCGCGCGCGGTCTCGGCGATGTCGGCCAGGTGGTACGCGCTGTAGTGGAACAGGTCGCGGAACAGCGCCCACAGGAACTGGGCCTGCGGGTGCGCGCTGGCGCGCAGCGCGGCGAACTTCTTCGCCGGATCCTTCTCCTTGAGGATCGCGGCCACCTCGGGCGCGACGTCCGCGGCGTTCGGCCGGTAGTCCTGCTGCGCGACGTCGAGCACCAGGATGTCCTTGCCGCGCCGGGTGTAGAAGCCCGCGCCGCTCTTCTGGCCGAGCGCGCCCCTGGCGACCAGCGCCTTCAGCCATTCCGGCGCGGCGAAGTGGCGGTGCCAGGGGTCGTCGGGCAGGGTGTCGGCCATGGTGCCGATCACGTGCGCCATCGTGTCCAGGCCCACCACGTCGGCGGTGCGGTAGGTCGCCGACTTCGGCCGTCCGATCGCCGGGCCGGTGAGCGCATCCACCGTGTCGAAGCCCAGGCCGAAGGCCGCGGTGTGGTGCATCGTCGCCAGGATCGAGAACACGCCGATGCGGTTGCCGATGAAGTTGGGCGTGTCCTTGGCGCGCACCACGCCCTTGCCGAGCGTGGTGGTGAGGAAGGCCTCGAGCGCGTCCAGCAGCGCCGGGTCGGTGCTCCGCGCCGGGATCAGCTCGGCCAGGTGCATGTAGCGCGGCGGGTTGAAGAAGTGCACGCCGCAGAAGCGGTGGCGCATCTCCTCCGGCAGCACCTCGGCCAGCGCGTTGATGCCCAGGCCCGAAGTGTTGCTGGCCAGCACCGCGTGCGCGGGCACGTGCGGGGCGATGCGGCGGTACAGGTCCTGCTTCCAGTCCAGGCGCTCGGCGATGGCCTCGATCACCAGGTCGCAGCCCTCCAGCAGCGACAGCCCGGTGTCGTAGTTGGCCGGCACGATGGCCTCGGCCAGCGCCTTCGAGGCCAGCGGGGCGGGCGAGAGCTTGCCGAGGTTGGCGATGGCCTTGAGCACCACGCCGTCGGGATTGCCGTCCTTCGCGGCCAGGTCGAACAGGACCGTGTCCACGCCGGCGTTGGTGAGGTGGGCCGCGATCTGCGCGCCCATGACCCCGGCGCCCAGGACCGCCGCCCGCCGCACAAGCAATTTCTCAACCATGTTGTCTATCCCTTTGAATTCTCAGGAAGTGAAGCCGGCGACGGCGAAGCGGATGAGCTCGCGGGCCGCGCGTTCGCGGTGGGCGGCTTCGCTGGTGCCGCCAGGGCGCTTGATCATCCCGAAGTCGGCCATGGCGTAGGTGAGGGCGCCGGCAAGGAAGTCGAGGCGCCAGTACAGCTGGTCCTTGGGCAGGTCGGGCAGGCAGCGCGCGATGGCCCGGGCGAAGGCCCGCGGCACGTGGCCGTACTGGTCGGAGAGGAACTTGCGCAGGCTGTCGTTCTTCTCGGCGTAGGCGCGGGCGATCACCCGGATGAAGGCGCCGCCGCCGTGGCGGTCCTGGGCCATGGCGAGCGCCGGCTCCACGAACGCGGCCAGCACCGCCTCCAGGCTCGGCGGGTCCTCGGCCATGGCCGCCTCCAGGCGGGCCATGCGCTGGGCGCTCATCTCGTCCATGCGCCGGCGGAAGACCTCGTTGACGAGGTTCTCCTTGCTGCCGAAGTGGTAGTTGACCGCGGCGATGTTGACGTCCGCCCGGCTGGTCACCTGGCGCAGCGAGGTGCCGGCGAAGCCGTGCTGGGCGAAGAGTTCCTCGGCGGCGCCGAGGATGCGGTCCTTGGTGGAGAAGGCGGTGGTCGCCACGGCGCGGCCCTGTCTGAATCAAACGATTGTTTGATGCTAGGCCCGTCCTGTCCCGCCGTCAAATGCCGTACGCCGGACCCTGCCGGCTTGCGCGGCGATGCGTTAGAATTACCGTAGCCATGTCGGCTAAACCCGCGTCCGCACGCGGGTTTTTCTGTTATCCTCGGGCGCGCGAACCCCGTCGGGGACGGGGTTCTGTCGCCCGCCTATTCCGGAGAGATCCCAAATGGCGCTGGAGCGCACCCTGTCCATCATCAAGCCCGATGCCGTCGCCAAGAACGTCATCGGCGAAATCTATTCGCGTTTCGAGAAGAACGGCCTGAAGGTCGTCGCCGCGAAGATGAAGCACCTCTCGAAGCAGGAAGCCGAGGGCTTCTATGCCGTGCACCGCGAGCGTCCGTTCTTCCCGGCGCTGGTGGAGTTCATGAGCTCCGGCCCGGTGATGGTCCAGGTGCTGGAAGGCGAGAACGCGGTGGCGAAGAACCGCGAGCTGATGGGCGCGACCAACCCGAAGGACGCGGCGCCGGGCACGATCCGCGCCGATTTCGCCGACTCGATCGACGCCAACGCCGTGCACGGTTCCGACTCGCTGGAGAACGCCGCGATCGAGATCGCGTACTTCTTCGCGGCGACCGAAGTCCACGGCCGCTGAGCGAAGCAGGATGGAGCGGACGCGCGACATCGCGATCGAAGTCGTCCCCGGCGCCGCGGCGCCGGGGACGACGGCCGCGTCGCGCGCGCCTGCCCACGGGGCCGCGCCGGCGAAGGCCGGCGACGGCCGCACCAACCTGTTCGACCTCGACCGCGCCGGGCTGGAGCGCTTCTTCGAGGAAGGCCTGGGCGAGAAGAAGTTCCGCGCCCACCAGGTGATGAAGTGGATCCACCATCGCCACGCCACCGACTTCCGGCAGATGACCGACCTCGGCAAGGCGCTGCGCGCGCGGCTCGAGGAGCGCGCGGTGGTGCACGCGCCGACGGTCATGTTCGACAAGGCCTCCGCCGACGGCACGCACAAGTGGCTGCTCGGCATGGACCCGAAGAACGCGATCGAGACGGTCTACATCCCCGACAAGGGCCGCGGCACGCTGTGCGTGTCCTCGCAGGTGGGCTGCGCGCTCAACTGCACCTTCTGCTCGACCGCGACCCAGGGCTTCAACCGCAACCTCGCCACCGCCGAGATCATCGGCCAGGTGTGGGTGGCGGCGCGCCACCTCGGCAACGTGCCGCACCAGCAGCGCCGCCTCACCAACGTGGTGATGATGGGCATGGGCGAGCCGCTGGCGAACTTCGACAACGTCGTGCGCGCGATGAGCATCATGCGCGACGACCTGGGCTACGGCCTGGCCAACAAGCGCGTCACCCTGTCCACCGCGGGCATGGTGCCGATGATCGACCGCCTCGCCGCCGAAAGCGACGTGTCGCTGGCGGTGTCGCTGCACGCGCCGTTCGACGAGCTGCGCGACCAGCTGGTGCCGCTCAACCGCAAGTACCCGATCGCGGAGCTGATGGACGCCTGCGTGCGCTACGCGCTGCGCAAGAAGGGCGAGTCCGTCACCTTCGAGTACACGCTCATGAAGGGCGTGAACGACCAGCCGGAGCACGCGCGCGCGCTGGTGGCGCTGATGCGCGACTTCGACCGCCGCGTGCAGATGAAGGACGCGGCCAAGGTCAACCTGATCCCGTTCAACCCGTTCCCGGGCACCCGCTTCGAGCGCCCGGACGAGCACGCGATCCGCGCGTTCCAGAAGCGGCTCAACGACGCCGGCATGATCGCGCCGGTGCGCCGCACCCGCGGCGACGACATCGACGCCGCCTGCGGCCAGCTCAAGGGCCAGGTGATGGACCGCACCCGGCGCCAGGCGCAGTTCCGGCGCAGCCTCGAGGCGGGGGGCCTGGATGCGGCGTGAGCCTGCCGCCGCCGTGCGTGCCGCCGCGCTGCTGGCGTGCGCGTGCGCGCTGGCGGGCTGCTCGCGCCTCACCTTCGTCAAGCCCAACCCGGACCGCGGCAGCTACACCCAGGTCGCGCCGGACTACGCCGTGCGCGAGGACCCACGCGAGGCGCGCCGCATGGTCGCCGCGCGCCGTGCCGCCGCCGCGGCCGAGGCGCTGCGCGCGGGCGACCTTGCGCTGGCGAAGGACCTCGCGGCGCAGGCGCTGGCCGACGACCGCGCCGAGGCCGGCGCCCACACCGTGCTGGCGCTCGTGGCCGAGCGCGAGGGGCGCACGGCCGAGGCCGGCCGCCACTACGCCGACGCGGTGAAGCATGCGCCGCGGGAAGGCACCGCCCTCAACAACTACGGCGTGTGGCTGTGCGCCTCGGGGCGGCCGGCGGAGGCGCTGCCGCTGTTCGAGCGCGCCCTGGCCGATCCGGCGTACCCGACGCCCGCCGCGGCCCTGGCCAACGCCGGCAACTGCGCGCTGCGCGCCGGGCAGCCGGAGCGCGCCGCGCGCGACCTGCGCCGCGCGCTCGCCATCGACCCGGCCGAACCGACCGCGCTGGCGGGCATGGCGCGGGTCGCCTACGACGCCGGCGCGTACCTGCAGGCACGCGCGTTCGCCGAACGCCGGCTGGCGGCGGCGGCGCCGACGGCCGAAGTCCTGCAACTGGCGTCACAAATCGAGCAAAAACTCGGCGACGCGGCCGCTTCGGCCCGTTATGTTCAACGGCTCAGGGAAACATTCCCTTTGTCCCAGCAGGCTCCCCGGGGGGGTGAGAGTCCGCAATGATCGGGAACGAACAGCAGACCCACGCGGCCGGGCACGCCGCGCACGCGGGCGTCGGGGAACGCCTGCGCCAGGCGCGCGAGGCCGCGGGCCTCAGCCAGGCCGAAGTCTCCGCAAGGCTCAAGGTGCCGCTGCGGGTGGTGCAGTCGCTCGAAGCCGAGGACTGGAGCCGCCTGGGCGCGCCGGTGTTCGTGCGTGGCCAGCTGCGCAGCTACGCGCGGCTGCTCGGCATCGACGCCGCGCCGGTGGAGGAGGCCGCGGGCGTGTCCGTGGTCGAGCCGCCGGTGCTCACGCCGCGCACCTACACCTCGCCGCTGCAGCGCTTCGCCGAGCATGCGGCGCGGCGCGCGGTGTACATCGTCATGACCGTCGCGATCGCGATCCCGGTGTGGCTGGCCACGCGCCCGCACGTCGAGCTCGCCACCGCCGGCTCCGCGCCGCTGGACGCGCCCGTGCCGCAGCGGCCGACGCCCGCGCGCGACCCGGCCGCGCCGCGCCGCCAGGCCACCGCCGCCGCCCAGGGCGACGGCCCGCATCCGATCGTGGCCTCGCTCGCGGCCCTGCCGCCGCGGGAAGTGCCCGCGCTGGTGCTCGAGTTCGAGGGCGACAGCTGGACGCAGGTCGCCGCGCCGGACGGCAGGGTCCTCGAAGAGGCGCTGCTGCACGCCGGCGACCGGCGCAGCTACGCCGTGGGGGAGGTGGGCTCGGTGGTGCTCGGCAACGCCGAAGCGGTCCGCGTCAGCGTCCGCGGCCGCGAGGCCGACCTGGCGCCCTACCTGCGCGCGAACGTCGCGCGCTTTACGGTATCCTCTGAGGGTTCCCTCGCGCCTGCCGCCGACTGACGACTCGCGGCCCGCGAGTCCCGTCCACCCCCAACGGCGGCTGCATGGCAATCGACCACCTCCTCGACGAACACGAACAGGGCGAACGCGTCCGCGGCTGGCTGCGCGAGAACGGCGGCGGCCTCCTCACCGGCATCCTGCTCGGCCTGGCCCTGATCCTGGGCTGGCAGTGGTGGCAGCAGCAGCGTGCGAACAAGCGCCTGCAGGCGGGCAACGATTTCCAGGCCGCGGCCGAAGCGCTGCAGGCCGGCAAGACCGACGTCGCGCAGGCGCGCATCGCCGCGCTCCCCGAAGGCACCTACCGCACGCTGGCCCAGCTCGCCCTCGCCAGGGCGCAGGTGCAGGCCGGCAAGCGCGACGAGGCCATCGCCACCCTGCGCGGGGTGAAGGCCGACAGTCCCGAGCTCGCCGGCGTCGTCCGCAACCGCCTCGCGCGGCTGCTGGTGGACGCGGGCCAGGCGAAGGAAGCGCTGGCGCTGCTCGAGGGCGCCGCGGGCGATCCGCTGGTGGCGGTGGTGCGCGGCGACGCGCATGCCGCGCTCGGCCAGCGCGCCGAGGCGCGCGCCGCCTACGAGCAGGCCCTGGTCGGCCTGGCCGTGGGCTCGCCGCTGCGCAACCTCGTGGAATTCAAGCTCATCGACGCCGGCGGCACGCCCGCGAACCCGGAGGCGCGCAGCTGATGGCCCGCAACGGTTCCCGCGCCGCCGCGCGCGGCGCGCTCGTCCTCCTCGTCGCCGGCGCGTTCGCGCTCGGCGGCTGCTCCACCGTCAAGGGCTGGTTCGGCGGCAAGTCCGGCAAGGAGCTCAAGCCGGCCGAACTCACCAGCTTCGCGCCCACCGCCCAGGCCGAGCGCGTCTGGGCCGCCTCCGTGGGCAAGGGCGAAGGCCTGGTCGGCGGCCGCCAGGGGCCCGCCGTGGCGGACGGCCGCGTTTACGCCGCCGGCAGCGAGGGCGTCGGCGCCTGGGACCTGCAGACCGGGCAGCAGGCCTGGTACTTCCGCTACGAGGCGGAAAAGAAGAAGGACGACGGCGAGCGCGAACGCATTTCCAGCAGCCCCGGCGCGGGCGACGGGCTGGTCGTGGTCGGCGGGCTCGAGGGCAGCGTGATCGCGCTCGACGCCGCGACCGGCGACATGCGCTGGCGCGCGAAGGTCGGCAGCGAGGTGCTCGCGGCGCCGGCGATCGGGCAGGGCATGGTGGTGGTGCGCTCCATCGATGGCCGCGTCACCGCGTTCGACGCCGCCACCGGCGAGCGCCGCTGGTTCTGGCAGAAGGAGACGCCGACGCTGACGGTGCGCGGCAACAGCTCGCCGCTGCTGGCCCCGGGCGTGGCCTTCATCGGCAACGACGACGGCACCATGAGCGCGATCACGCTCGCCGGCGGCCGCCTGCTCTGGGAGCAGATCGTGTCCGAGGGCGAGGGCCGCAGCGAGCTCGACCGCATGGCCGACGTGGACGGCACGCCGGTGCTGGACGAGGTCACGCTGTACGCCACCAGCTTCAAGGGCCAGACCCTGGCGATCGACGGCCCCAGCGGCCGTCCGCTCTGGCAGCACGACGCCGGCGGCGCCGGCTCGGTGGGCGTGGCCGCGGACCGCATCGTGGTCGCCGATCCCAAGGGCACCGTGTGGGCGCTCGCCAAGGGCGACGGCAGCGCGCTCTGGCAGCAGCCGGCGCTGGCCCGCCGCAACCTCACCGCCGTGGCGGTGCAGGGCAACTACGCGGTGGTCGGCGACATCGAGGGCTACCTGCACTGGCTGCGGCTCGAGGACGGCGCCTTCGCCGCCCGCGCCCGCGCCGGCGACGAAGCCATCAAGGGCGCGCCGGTCGTCGCCGACGGCCTGCTCGTGGTCCAGGACACCGAAGGCAGGCTGAGCGCCTGGCGCGTCTCGCCCTGAAGCAACCGCCATGCTCCCCCTCGTCGCCCTTGTCGGCCGCCCGAACGTCGGCAAGTCGACGCTGTTCAACGCCCTGACGCGCACCCGCGACGCGCTGGTGCATGACGCGCCGGGCGTCACCCGCGACCGCCACTACGGCGTGTGCCGGCTCGAGCCGGCGCGCCCGTTCGTGGTGGTGGACACCGGCGGCATCGCCGGCGTCGAGGAGGGCCTCGCCGGCGCGACCGCGCGCCAGGCCCGCGCGGCGGCGGAAGAGGCCGACCTGATCCTGTTCGTGGTGGACGGGCGCGAGGGTCCGTCCGCGCTCGACGACGACATCCTGGCGTGGCTGCGCCGCGCCGCGCGCCGGGTGTTCCTGGTGGTCAACAAGGTGGACGGCATCGACGCCCAGGCCGCGCGCAACGAGTTTGCGCGCTACGGCTTCGCCGACGTCGTGTCGATCTCCGCCGCGCACCGCCAGGGCCTGGACGAGCTGCTGCGGCGCGCGCTGGCGGTGCTGCCGGAACAGGGCGAAGCGGAAGTGCCCGACGACGACCCGGAGCGGATCCGCATCGCCTTCGTCGGCCGCCCGAACGTGGGCAAGTCCACCCTGGTCAACCGCATCCTCGGCGAGGAGCGGATGATCGCCTCCGACGTGCCCGGCACCACGCGCGATTCCATCGCCGCGGACATCGAGCGCGACGGCCGCAAGTACCGGCTGGTGGACACCGCCGGCCTGCGCCGCAAGTCGAAGGTGGAGGAGGCGGTGGAGAAGTTCTCCATCGTCAAGACCCTGCAGGCGATCGAGGAGTGCCAGGTCGCGGTGATCCTGCTCGACGCCGGCGAAGGCGTGACCGAGCAGGACGCCAGCGTGCTCGGCGCGGTGCTCGACGCCGGCCGAGCGCTGGTGGTGGCGATCAACAAGTGGGACGGGCAGAGCGACTACCAGCGCAAGCAGACCGAAGCGCTGCTGGCGCGCAAGCTCGCGTTCGTGGACTGGGCCGAGGCGGTGCGCATTTCCGCGCTGCACGGCTCCGGCCTGCGCGAGCTGTTCCGCGCGATCCACCGCGCGCACGCCTCGGCGACCCGCAGCTTCGGCACGTCCGAGGTCACGCGCTCGCTGGAGGCCGCGATCGCGGCGCATCCGCCGCCGGCCGTGCGCGGCCACGCGCCCAAGCTGCGCTTCGCGCACCCGGGCGGCGAGAACCCGCCGACCTTCGTGGTGCACGGCAACCGGCTGTCGTCGCTGCCGGAGACCTACCGGCGCTACCTCGAGAACTTCTTCCGCAAGCGCTTCAAGCTGGTGGGCACGCCGGTGCGCTTCGTGTTCAAGGAAGGCGACAACCCGTACAAGGACAGGAAGAACGTCCTCACCGAGCGCCAGGTGGCGCGCAAGCGGCGGCTGATCCGCCACGCCAAGCGCGGCAAGTGAGCGCCGCCGCGGGCACGACGCTGGGCATCCTCGCCGGCGGCCGCGCCACCCGCTTGGGCGGCCGCGACAAGGCCTGGCTGGAACGCGACGGCAGGCCGCTGGTGCTCGCGCTCGCGGGCACGCTGGCGCCGCGGGTGGACGCGGTGCTGGTCGCCGCCAACGCCGACCTGCCGCGCTACGCCGCGCACGGCCTGCACGCGGTGCCGGACCGCATCGCCGGGATCGGGCCGCTGGGCGGCCTCGACGCGCTCGCTGCCGCCTGCACGACGCCGTGGTTGCTGACGGTGCCGGTGGACCTGCTCGCCGTGCCCGACGGCCTGCCGGAGGCGCTGCGCGCCGCCGGTCCGCGCGGCGCGTGCGCGGAGGACGACGACGGCGTGCAGCCGCTGGTCGCGCTGTGGCCGGTCGCCGCGCTGCGCGCTGCGCTGGCGCCGGCGCTGGCCTCGGGCGATCATTCCGCGCGCGCGCTGCAGGCGCGCCTCGGCATGGGCCGCGTGCGCTTCGCCGGGGTGCGCTTCGGCAACCTCAACACGCCCGCCGACCTCGCGGCCGCGGGCATCGCCTGACCGGACACGACCCCATGCCGCAGGCCGCCGCCGGCTTTCCCACCCGCATCGCCTACGACGACGCCCGCGCGATCCTCGCGCGGGTCGCGGACGCACGGCGCATGCCCGTCGAACGGGTCGCGCTGTCGCGTGCGCACGGCGCGGTGCTCGCGCGCGATATCGCGGCCACGGTCGCGCAGCCGCCGTTCGACAACGCGGCCATGGACGGCTTCGCGTTGCGCCACGCCGACGCGGCCGGCGAGGGCGCGGTGCTGCGGCTGGCGGGCGAGCAGTTCGCCGGGCGCGCGCTCGGGCTCGCGGTGGGCGAGGGCGAGTGCGTGCGCATCACCACCGGCGCGCCGATGCCCGCGGGCGCCGACACCGTGCTGATCAAGGAGAACGCCCGCGAGGCCGACGGCCGCGTCGAGGTGCTGGCGGCGCCGACGCCGGGCCAGCATGTGCGCCGCGCCGGCGAGGACACGCGCGCCGGCGAGCCCGTGCTGCCGGCGGGCGTGCCGCTGACGCCGGCGCGCATCGCGCTGGCCGCGGCGCAGGGGCTGGCCGAGGTCGAAGTGGCGCGGCGCCCGACCGTGGCGGTGTTCACCACCGGCGACGAGCTCGTCGAGCCCGGCCTGCCGCTGGCGCCGGGCGAGCTGTACGACAGCAACCGCGCGCTGCTGATGGGCCTGTTGCGTGCCGACGGCCTGGAACCGGTGGCGCTGCCGCGGCTGCCGGACGATCCCGCGCAGGTCGAATCCGCGCTGCGCCACGCCGGCGAGGCCTTCGACCTGGTGCTGACCTGCGGCGCCGTCTCCGCCGGCGAGCGCGACCACATCCCGGCGCTGCTGCAGGCGCAGGGCCGCGTGCAGTTCTGGAAGGTGCGGATGAAGCCGGGCATGCCGGTGCTGTTCGCCGAGGGCGGGGCGCTCGGCGACGCGCTGTTCCTGTGCCTGCCGGGCAATCCGGTGTCGGTGCTCGCGACCTACCTGGTGCTGGCGCGGCCGCTGCTCGACCGCCTGCAGGGGCGCACGCTGCCGCGGCCGCGCTGGCGCGCCCGCCTGGCGACGCCCTGGCGCAAGGCCCACGAGCGCCTGGAATTCCTGCGCGGCCGCCTGCGCCAGGACGGCGACGGCGCGCTGGAGGTCGAGCCCAACCCCGCCGACGGCTCGCACCGCATGCGCGCCGCGGCCGATTCGGACGTGCTGCTGGTGCTGGAAGAGGGCGCGCGCGACTACGCCGCCGGCACCCTGGTGGACGTGCTGCCGTACTGAGCGCGCGGGTGGTGGCCGCCGCTTCAGCCCGGAACGCGGATAATCCGCGCATGGACGCCCGCATCCCCGAGATCGACCCGGCCACCGCGCTGGCGCGGCTGCGCGCCGGTGCGCTGCTGGTGGACGTGCGCGCTGCGCACGAGCGCGCGCTGGGCATGGCCGAAGGCGCGCTGGGCGCGGCGCGCGAGGCGCTGGAAGCCGAGCCCGGCGCGTTCCTGCCGCCGGCCGGGGCGGGCGTCGAGATCCTGCTGATCTGCCAGAGTGGCCGGCGCTCGATGCTCGCGGCGCAGGCGCTGCAGGCGCGTGGCTACCGCAACCTCGCCTCGGTCGCCGGCGGCACCACGGCCTGGGCGGCCGCGGGCCTGCCGATGTCGCGGCCGGCGGCCGACGCCGACTTCCTCGACCGCTATTCGCGCCACCTGCGCCTGCCCGAGGTCGGCCTCGAGGGGCAGCAGCGCCTGGCGCGCATGACGATGCTGCTGCTCGGCGCGGGCGGGCTGGGCTCGCCGGCCGCGCTGTACCTGGCCGCGGCGGGCGTGGGCGCGCTGCGCATCGTGGACGACGACGTGGTCGAGCGCAGCAACCTGCAGCGGCAGGTGCTGCACGCGGACGATCGCATCGGCGTGCCCAAGGTCGCCTCGGCCGAAGCCACGCTCAGGGCGCTCAACCCCCGCATCCGCGTCGAAGCCGTCAACGCGCGCCTGGACAGCGGCAACGTCGAGCGCCTGCTCGAGGGCGTGGACGTGGTCGTGGACGGCGCCGACAACTTCGCGGTGCGCTACCTGCTCAACGACGCCTGCGTGAAGCTCGGCAAGCCGCTGGTGTACGGGGCGGTGCACCGCTTCGAAGGGCAGGTCTCGGTGTTCGACGCCGGCCGCGCGCGTGGCGCGAAGCCGTGCTACCGCTGCCTGTTCCCGGAGCCGCCGGCGGCCGCGGATGCGCCCAACTGCAGCGAGGCGGGCGTGCTCGGCGTGCTGCCCGGGCTGGTTGGCCTGCTGCAGGCGACCGAGGCGATCAAGCTTGCGCTCGGCATCGGCGAGCCGCTCGCCGGGCGGCTGCTGCACGTGGATGCGCTGGGCATGCGTTTCCGCGAGACCCGGCTCGCGCCGGACCCGCATTGCGCGGTGTGCGCGCCCGGCACGCCGTTCCCGGGCTACATCGACTACGTCGCGTTCTGCGGCGGCTGAGCGCCGCCGGTCCCTTCCGCCTTGCGCTTGGGCCGCGGCCGCGAGCGCGGGTCGATCTGCGCGCCCAGCACCGCGTTGCAGTGGATGCAGCTGTAGCTGAGGATCCGCGCCTTGCTCTCGCCGTCCACCACGCCGACCACCTGCTCGACGTTGACGTGCAGCACGCGGTGGCCGCATTTCGGGCACTGCCCCTGGATCGCCATGCTCTCTCTTCCCCCGTGCGTGGCGCTCAACCGCGCCTGCTGCGCTCGAATGCGGCCAGCTGCTCGGGCGTCGCCTCGCGCTGGTGCCGCGCCTTCCAATCCGCGAACGGCATCCCGTAGAAGGCCTCGCGGGCCGCTTCGCGGTCCATCTCCAGGCCGAGCTCCGCCGCCGCCTCGCGGTACCAGTCGGCCAGGCAGTTGCGGCAGAAGCCGGCGTGGATCATCAGGTCGATGTTCTGCACGTCCGGGCGCGCCTCGAGCAGGTGCCGGCGCAGGCGGCGGAACACCGCGGCCTCGATGCGCTGCTGGGTGGCGTCGGCGTCGGTCATGGGGCGTGCGCGGCCTGGCGGCGGATCCTGGGCGATAATGCGCCCCCGACTGTAGCGCAGCCCCCGCCCGAACGCATGACCGCCCCCGATCCCCAGGCCGGCACCCAGGCCCGCATCCTCGACGGTCGGCGCATCGCCGAGGACCTGCTCGATTCGCTGCGCGCCCGGGTCGAGGCCCGGGTGGCCGCCGGCAAGCCGCGCCCCGGCCTGGCGGTGGTGCTGGTGGGCTCGGACCCGGCCTCGGCGGTGTACGTGCGCAACAAGCGCCGCGCCGCGGAGAAGGTGGGCATCCGCGCCTACGACTACGACCTGCCCGAGGGCACCACCGAGGCCGAGCTGCTCGACCTGGTGGACCGGCTCAACGCCGACCCGGAGATCCACGGCATCCTGGTGCAGCTGCCGCTGCCGGGCATCCCCGACGCCAGCCGCCTGATCGCGCGCATCGACCCGCGCAAGGACGTGGACGGCTTCCACCCGCAGAACGTGGGCCACCTCGCGCTGCGCCAGTTCGGCCTGCGCCCGTGCACGCCGCGCGGCATCACCACGCTGCTGGCCTACACCGACCGGCCGGTGCGCGGCCGCAGCGCCACCATCGTCGGCGTCAGCAACCACGTCGGCCGGCCGATGGCGCTGGAGCTGCTGATTGCCGGCTGCACCACCACCTGCTGCCACAAGTTCACCCCGCCGGACGTGCTCGAGGCCGCCGTGCGCGGCGCCGACATCCTGGTGGTGGCGGTGGGCCGCCCGCGGCTGATCCCGGGCGAGTGGGTCAAGCCCGGGGCGGTGGTGATCGACGTGGGCATCAACCGCCTGGAGGACGGCCGCCTGGTGGGCGACGTCGGCTTCGAGGCCGCCGCGCAGCGCGCCAGCTGGATCACCCCGGTCCCGGGCGGGGTGGGGCCGATGACCGTCGCCACCCTGATGCAGAACACCCTGGAAGCCGCCGAAGCGCTGGAGGCCTCCGCCGGGGTACAATGACGCGCTTCATCCTCCCGGGACCGGCCATGCTCCGCATCCAGGCTGAAGCGCTCACCTACGACGACGTCTCGCTCGTCCCCGCGCACTCCACCGTCCTGCCGCGCGATGTCTCCCTCGCCACGCGCCTGACCCGCGACCTGCGCCTGAACCTGCCGATCGTGTCCGCGGCGATGGACACGGTGACCGAATCCCGCCTCGCGATCGCGATGGCCCAGCTCGGCGGCATCGGCATCATCCACAAGAACATGGGCGTCGAGCGCCAGGCCGCGGAAGTGGCGCGGGTCAAGACGTTCGAGGCCGGCGTGATCAAGGAGCCGTTCACCGTCGGCCCCGAGACCACCATCGGCGAAGTGCTCAAGCTCACCCGCGCGCGCAACATCTCCGGCGTGCCGGTGGTGGACGGCGACGGCCACCTGGTGGGCATCGTCACCGGCCGCGACATGCGCTTCGAGAAGAAGCTCGACGACCCGGTGCGCCACATCATGACCAAGCGCGAGAAGCTGGTCACGGTGAAGGAGGGCGCTTCCGACGACGAGGTGCTCGAGCTGCTGCACAAGCACCGCATCGAGAAGGTGCTGGTGGTCAACGACGGCTTCGAGCTGCGCGGCCTGATCACCGTCAAGGACATCCAGAAGAAGCAGGACAACCCGAACGCCGCCTACGACGCGCACGAGCGCCTGCTGGTCGGCGCCGCGGTGGGCGTGGGCGGCGATACCGAGCAGCGCGTCGAGGCGCTGGCCGCGGCCGGCGTGGACGTGGTCGTGGTGGACACCGCGCACGGCCATTCGCAGGCGGTGATCGAGCGCGTCGCGTGGGTCAAGAAGCGCTTCCCGCAGCTGCAGGTGGTCGGCGGCAACATCGTCACCGGCGACGCCGCGCTGGCGCTGATGGACGCCGGCGCCGACGCGGTCAAGGTGGGCGTGGGCCCGGGCTCGATCTGCACCACGCGCATCGTCGCCGGCGTGGGCGTGCCGCAGATCACCGCGATCTCGATGGTGGCCGAGGCGCTGCAGGACCGCATCCCGCTGATCGCCGACGGCGGCATCCGCTACTCCGGCGACATCGGCAAGGCGATCGCCGCCGGCGCGCACACGGTGATGGTCGGCGGCCTGTTCGCCGGCACCGAGGAGTCGCCCGGGGAGACCGAGCTGTTCCAGGGCCGCAGCTACAAGAGCTACCGCGGCATGGGCTCGCTCGGCGCGATGGAGAAGGGCTCCAAGGACCGCTACTTCCAGGATGCGGCCGACGCCGACAAGCTGGTGCCCGAGGGCATCGAGGGCCGCGTGCCGTACCGCGGCCCGCTCGGCGGCGTGGTCCACCAGCTCGCCGGCGGCCTGCGCGCCACCATGGGCTACGTGGGCTGCGCCAGCATCGAGGAGCTGCGCAAGAAGCCGTCGTTCGTGAAGGTGACCGCCGCGGGTTCGCGCGAGAGCCACGTGCACGACGTGCAGATCACCAAGGAACCCCCGAACTACCGCGCCAGCTAGGGCCCCCATGACCGACCTGCACAGCGACCGGATCCTCATCCTCGACTTCGGCGCGCAGTACACGCAGCTCATCGCGCGCCGCATCCGCGAGCTGGGCGTGTACTGCGAGATCTGGGCCTGGGACCACGACCCGGCCGAGATCGCGAAGTTCGGCGCGAAGGGCATCGTGCTCTCCGGCGGGCCGGAATCCACCACGCTGCCGGGCGCGCCGCGCGCCCCGCAGGAAGTGTTCGAGGCCGGCGTGCCGATCCTGGGCATCTGCTACGGCCTGCAGACCATGGCCGTGCAGCTGGGCGGCGCGACCGAGGCCGCCGACCAGCGCGAGTTCGGCCACGCCACCGTCGAGCTGGTGGCGCAGGATTCGCTGTTCGAAGGCCTGAAGGACCACCCCGGCTCGCCGCCGCGGCTGGACGTGTGGATGAGCCACGGCGACCACGTCTCGCAGGTGCCGCCGGGCTTCGTGGTGACCGCGCGCACCGACCGCATCCCGGTCGCCGCGATGGCGAACGAAGGGAAGCGCTGGTACGGCGTGCAGTTCCACCCCGAGGTGACCCACACCAAGTCCGGCCAGGCGCTGCTGCGCCGCTTCGTGGTGGACATCTGCGGCTGCGCCACGCTGTGGACGCCGGAGCACATCATCGAGGACCAGGTGCGCCGCGTGCGCGAGCTGGTCGGCAGCGACGAGGTGATCCTGGGCCTGTCCGGCGGCGTGGATTCGTCGGTGGTCGCGGCGCTGCTGCACAAGGCGATCGGCGACCAGCTCACCTGCGTGTTCGTGGACACCGGCCTGCTGCGCTGGCAGGAAGGCGACCAGGTGATGTCCATGTTCGCCGAGCACATGGGCGTGCGCGTGGTGCGCGTGGATGCGGCCGACCGCTACTTCAAGGCGCTCGAGGGCGTGGCCGACCCCGAGGCCAAGCGCAAGATCATCGGCAACCTGTTCGTCGAGATCTTCGACGAGGAAGCCGCGAAGCTGAAGAACGCCAAGTGGCTGGCGCAGGGCACCATCTACCCGGACGTGATCGAGTCGGCCGGCAGCAAGACCGGCAAGGCCCACGTCATCAAGAGCCACCACAACGTCGGCGGCCTGCCGGCGGACATGAAGCTCGGCCTGGTGGAACCGCTGCGCGAACTGTTCAAGGACGAGGTGCGGCGCCTGGGCGTGGAGCTCGGCCTGCCGCACGCGATGGTGTACCGCCATCCGTTCCCGGGCCCGGGCCTGGGCGTGCGCATCCTCGGCGAGGCCAGGCGCGAGTACGCCGAACTGCTGGCCCGCGCCGACCATATCTTCATCGAGGAGCTGCGCGCCGCCGGCCTGTACGACAAGGTCAGCCAGGCCTTCGCCGTGTTCCTGCCGGTCAAGTCGGTGGGCGTGGTGGGCGACGCGCGCGCCTACGAGTGGGTGGTCGCGCTGCGCGCGGTGGAGACCATCGACTTCATGACCGCGCACTGGGCGCACCTGCCGTACGACTTCCTCGACCACGTTTCCCGCCGCATAATCAACGAGTTGCGCGGCATTTCTCGCGTGGTTTACGACATCAGCGGGAAGCCGCCGGCGACGATCGAGTGGGAATGAACCTGCCACGGATTCCACAGCTTGGGCTGTGGGCGCGGGGGTTTCGCGACAAGGCCTCCTTGTGATCTGTGCAATCTGTGAAATCTGTGGCTGACGATCCTTCCGGCACGGATGAGCAGTGGATGCGCCGGGCGCTGGCGCTCGCCGACCGCGCCGAGCGCGAGGACGACGAGATCCCCGTCGGTGCGGTGCTGGTCTCGGCCGCGGGCGAGGTGCTGGGCGAGGGCTGGAACCGCAACATCACCGAGTGCGACCCGACCGCGCACGCCGAGGTCGTGGCCATGCGCCAGGCGGGCAGGGCGCTGGGCAACCACCGGCTGGTGGGCTGCACGCTGTACGTGACCCTGGAGCCCTGCGCGATGTGCGCGATGGCGATGGTGCATGCGCGCATCGCGCGCGTGGTCTATGCCGCCGCCGACCCCAAGACCGGCGCCGCCGGCAGCGTGTTCGACCTGCTCGCGGACCCGCGCCACAACCACCGGGTCGAGGTGGTGGGCGGCGTGCTCGGGGACGAGGCGGGGCAGCGCCTGAGCAATTATTTCCGGCGCAAGCGCGGCAAGCCGCCGCTGGCCTAGGCCGGGGCGCCCACGCCGCCGTCGGCGGCCGCGGCGCTATCATGGCCGCAAGCGAATCTTTCGAACGGCGGAGGCACGGATGGCCGGCAGCAGCAACGGCATCGGCGAGGGGCGGCTGGTCTGGATCGACCTGGAGATGACCGGGCTCGACACCGACCGCGACTCGATCCTCGAGATCGCCACCGTCGTCACCGACGCGGAGCTCAACATCCTCGCCGAGGGCCCGGAGCTGGCGATCGCGCACCCGCTGTCCGCGCTCGAGGCCATGGACGACTGGAACCGCAACCAGCACGGCAAGTCCGGCCTGTGGCGGCGCGTGCTGGAGGAGGGCGTGCCGATGGCCGAGGCCGAGGCGCGCACGCTGGCCTTCCTGCGCGAGTGGGTGCCGGCCGGCGCCTCGCCGATGTGCGGCAACTCGATCTGCCAGGACCGCCGCTTCCTGCACCGGCTGATGCCGGAGCTGGAGCGGCATTTCCACTACCGCAACCTCGACGTCAGCACGATCAAGGAGCTGGCGCGGCGCTGGGCGCCGCAGGTGCTGGCCGGCGTGAGCAAGGAAGCGGCGCATACCGCGCTCAGCGACGTGCGCGACTCCATCGCCGAGCTCCGCCACTACCGCAGGCACTTCGCCGCGCTCGCCGCCTCCTGAAAACGCCAGCCGGACCCGCTAGGCGGCGGATTTGGCCTTGGCGAGGGCGAGCCAGGTGTCCACGACGGTGTCCGGGTTGAGCGACACGGACTCGATGCCCTGTTCCATCAGCCACTGCGCCAGGTCCGGGTGGTCGCTCGGGCCCTGGCCGCAGATGCCGACGTACTTGCCCTTGGCGCGAGCGGTCTGGATCGCCATGGACAGCATCTTCTTGACCGCCGGGTCGCGCTCGTCGAACAGCCCGGCCACGATCGCCGAGTCGCGGTCCAGGCCCAGCGTCAGCTGGGTCATGTCGTTGGAGCCGATCGAGAAGCCGTCGAAGATGTCCAGGAATTCCTCGGCGAGCAGGGCGTTGGAGGGGATCTCGCACATCATGATCACCTTCAGGCCCTTCTCGCCCTGGACCAGGCCGTTCTCGCGCAGCACCTCGATGACCTTGCGGCCCTCGTCCAGGGTGCGCACGAACGGGATCATCACCCACAGGTTCTCCAGGCCCATCTCCTCGCGCACGCGCTTGACCGCGCGGCACTCGAGGGCGAAGGCCTCCTTGAACGACGGGTCCACGTAGCGGCTGGCGCCGCGGAACCCGATCATCGGGTTCTCCTCGTGCGGCTCGTACTTGGCGCCGCCGATCAGGTTGGCGTACTCGTTCGACTTGAAGTCGGACAGGCGCACGATCACCGGCTTGGGCGCCACCGAGGCGGTGATGGTGGCGATGCCCTCGGCCAGGCGGTCCACGTAGAACTCCACCGGGCCCGCGTATCCGGCCATGCGCGCGTCGATCTTCGCCTTGGTGGCGGCGTCCTGGCGGTCGTACTCGAGCAGCGCCTTGGGGTGCACGCCGATGTGGCTGGCGATGATCATCTCCAGGCGCGCCAGGCCGATGCCGGCGTTGGGCAGCATGCCGAAGTCGAACGCGCGCTCCGGGTTGGCGACGTTCATCATGATCTTGAGCGGCGCCGGCGGCATGTTGCCGAGGTCGGTGGTGGTGCGCTCGAAGGGCAGGGCGCCCTCGTAGATGTAGCCGGTGTCGCCCTCGGCGCAGCTCACGGTGACTTCCGCGCCGTCGGCCACGGTGTCCAGCGCGTTGCCGGTGCCCACGACCGCGGGCACGCCCAGCTCGCGGGCGATGATTGCGGCGTGGCAGGTGCGGCCGCCGCGGTTGGTGACGATGGCCGCGGCGCGCTTCATCACCGGCTCCCAGTCGGGGTCGGTCATGTCGGCCACCAGCACGTCGCCGGGCTGCACCCGGTTCATGTCGTCGAGCGAGCGCACCACGCGGGCCACGCCGCTGCCGATCTTCTGGCCGATGGCGCGGCCCTCGGCCACCACGTTGCCGCGGCGGGAGAGGGCATAGCGCTCCACCTGGGTGGCATGGCCACGCGACTTCACCGTCTCCGGGCGCGCCTGCAGGATGTAGAGCTTGCCGGTGTGGCCGTCCTTGCCCCACTCGATGTCCATGGGCCGGCCGTAGTGCTGCTCGATCACCAGCGCCTGCTTCGCCAGCTCGTGCACGTCGGCGTCGGTGATGGAGAAGCGGTTGCGCAGCTCGGCCGGGGTCTCCTCGGTGCGCACGCGCTCGCCCGGCTGGTCCGAATACACCATGCGCAGCTGCTTGGCGCCGAGCGAGCGGCGCAGGATCGCCGGCTTGCCCTGGCGCAGCGTCGGCTTGTAGACGTAGAACTCGTCCGGGTTGACCGCGCCCTGCACGACCATCTCGCCCAGGCCGTAGCTGGCGGTGATGAACACCACGTCGCGGAAGCCGGACTCGGTGTCGAGGGTGAACAGCACGCCCGAGGCGCCCACGTCCGAGCGCACCATCAGCTGCACGCCGGCGGACAGGAACACGTCCTCGTGGCGGAAGCCGTGGTGCACGCGGTAGGCGATCGCGCGGTCGTTGTAGAGGCTGGCGAAGACCTCCTTGACCTTGCGCACGACGTCGTCGGCGCCGGTGACGTTGAGGAAGGTCTCCTGCTGGCCGGCGAAGGACGCGTCGGGCAGGTCCTCGGCGGTGGCGGAGGAGCGCACGGCCACGGCCACGTCCTGGCCGCCCGCGTCGGCACAGAGTTTGGCGTAGGCCTCGCGGATGTCGCGGTCCAGGTCGGGCTGCAGCGGGGCCTCGATCACCCAGCCGCGGATCTCGGCGCCGGCCCGGGTGAGGGCGGGGACGTCCTCGACGTCCAGGCTGGCCAGGCGGTCGTAGATGCGCTGGTGCAGGTCGTTGTGGGCGACGAAGGCCTTGAACGCGTCCGCGGTCGTGGCGAAGCCGCCCGGCACGGACACGCCGAGGCCGGACAGTTCCCCGATCATCTCGCCGAGCGAGGAGTTCTTGCCGCCCACCTGGGCCAGGTCGGACAGGCGCAGGTCGTGCAGCCACAGGACGTTCTTCATCTTGGCGGGAACGCTCAAAGGGGGGACTCCGCGGGGTTTCGGCTATTTTAGCAACCGGCCGTGCCCCCTGGCCGTCGTTGCCGCCCCGACTGGAGCCCCCATGACCGAGATCCGCCCGGTGTTCTACGTGTCCGACGGCACCGGCATCACCGCCGAGACCATCGGCCACAGCCTGCTGACCCAGTTCGGCGGGGTCCGCTTCGTCACCGACCGCATCCCGTTCGTGGACACGCTGGAGAAGGCGCAGGCCGCGGCCGCCGAGATCCGCCAGGCCGGCCTGGACCATGGCACCCGGCCGGTGGTGGTGAACTCCTGCGTGGACCCGGCGCTCAACGCGGCCCTCGCCGAGAGCGGGGCGCTGATGCTCGACATCTTCGCGCCCTTCATCGAGCCGCTGGAGCGCGAGCTCGGGATGCAGCGGCAGTCGCAGGTGGGCCGCGCGCACGGCATGGTGGACTTCGAGGTCTACCACCGCCGCATCAACGCCATGAACTACGCGCTGGCGCACGACGACGGCATGAACATGGACTACAGCGACGCCGACCTGATCCTGGTCGGCGTGTCGCGCGCGGGCAAGACGCCGACCTGCGTGTACCTGGCACTGCACTACGGGATCTGCGCGGCGAACTACCCGCTGACCGAGGAAGACCTCGCGTCCGACCGCCTGCCGGCGAAGCTGCGCCCGCACCGCGCGAAGCTGTTCGGGCTCACCATCGACCCGGTGCGCCTGCAGCAGATCCGCCAGGAGCGCCGGCCCGACTCGCGCTACGCGCAGCTCGACACCTGCAGGCGCGAGGTCGCGGCCGCGGAGGAGATGCTGCGCAACGAGGGGATCCAGATGCTGAGCACCACGCATGCGTCGATCGAGGAGATCGCGAGCCGGGTGCTGGAAGTGCTGGGAATCAACCGCGAAATGTTCTGACGCGGGATCCTTAACCTATGCCGCCCCGCGCGCGCCGTCAATGCTGCCGCGGGCGCGCATGCGCGTGTAGCATCGGACCATGGCACCGGTCCTCGCCCGCATCGAACGCATCCCGCGCCTGAGCCGCTTCGGCTGGCTGATGGGGCTGTACGCGGAGAACCATCGCCTGCTCGTGCGCCTGTTCGAGCCGGGCGACCTGGGGGAGGGCGGCTGGGTGTCGAGCATCGGCGACGGCCTGGACGTGCGCCTGGACATCGTCGCGCAGCACGCCTACACCACCGAGATGCGCCTCACCTACGCGATGCGCGATCCGGTCACCGGCGAACCGGATCCGTCGGCCTGGCTGCGCCTGTACCGCGATGCGCGCCAGGTCGAGGCGACGCACTGCTACGTCGGCCGCCGCTGGCAGGACGTGCTGGGCATGTATCCGCCGCCGGCCCGGCTGGTGGACCACCGCCTGCGCATGAACACCTTCCTCGGCAAGTGGCTGCACTACCTCGCCGAGTGCGGCCACGGCGTGGCGACGCTGCGCCCGAGCGCGCCCGCCGCGCCCGCCGCGCCCGCGGACGCGGCGGACGTCTCGGGCTGGCCGCGGCCGGCGCGGGCCGGCGCGGGCAGGTGAACGATGATGCGCGGGACGCTTGCGCGGCCGGCGGCGCACCGCTAGAATTTCGCGCTTTCCAGCCCGTGGGGCCATAGCTCAGCTGGGAGAGCGCCTGCATGGCATGCAGGAGGTCGCCGGTTCGATCCCGGCTGGCTCCACCACGTTCCGCTGGACTGCGCGCGTGATGCGCAACGCAAGGGTCTTACCGCGTCCCCATCGTCTAGAGGCCTAGGACATTACCCTTTCACGGTAGCGACCGGGGTTCGAATCCCCGTGGGGACGCCACTTCATCCGACACGCCCGCGCAAGCGGGCGTCGTCGTTTTCCGGGCGGCGGGTTCATGCGGGCGAGGGCACGTAGGCCTCCGGCAGGTGCGCCCGCAGCGGGAAGTTGCGCAACCAGGGCGCGGCTTCCCGCAGGACGCGCGCGATCGAAGGACGTTGCCGCATCCGTGCGAAGCCGTCCGCCAGCGCCGGGCGCCCCGGTTCGAACGACCGCACCGCCGAGGCGTAGAACAGCGCCGGCATCGCCGCGCAGTCCGCGAAGCCGAAGGCGTCGCCGCTGAGCCATGGGTGGCTGGCCAGGCGGGCTTCCAGCAGGTCGTCGGCAGCCTCCGGATCGCCGCCGAACTGCGCCGCCACCGCGCGCTGCATCGGCAGCATCACGTGGAAGTACAGCGAATCAGCACCTTCTGGCAGAACGACGACAGCGGATGGGCATGCAGGATCAATGACATGCGGTGCATTCCTTTCGGGGAAGTCGAAGTAGCCGCCGGCGTCCGCCCGGAGGCGGAGGGCTGCCGTCCAGGTCCAGGCGTGTCGGAGTCCCCTTAACCTTGGCACGGCCTGGAATCTAAAAAATAAGTTATTGATTAATTGAAAATTATGACGAGATTACGCGTCCTGACAGGTCATCGCGTTGTCGGGGACCCGCCATGGTTACGGGGGCAATTGTCAGGAAACGACACAATAGGGGTAGTGCCTCAGTTTGAAATCCGGGATGCTTGAGAGTTCAGGCAGGCCGCGCAAAGAAACTGACCGATAAGGAGCGGTCAGAGATTGCGAAGAACGCCACTACTGCTCACTGGAAGCGGGACTAGAATCGGCACCGTTCGGCGGGGTGTAGTCCTCCGGAAACGGCAGAAAATAGGATTCGCCCCACTGCGGGAACTCCTTGTCTAGCCGGCTCATGAAGACCTTCCAGTTTTCGGAGTATTTCATGAGCATGAGTACAGCGGCGAGGTGTTCCTTGAGCTTCGGGTGTCCGATGTCGCTCGTGAGACGCTGAAACAGCTTGTTCTTGAGCCTTCCCTTCTCGTTCCTGGGTGTGACCCGATTCAGTTCTTCCCAGACTCCGGGCGCTAGCCGCTTGTAGACGATGTTGGTGGTCCAATGGCCAACAACTCCGGGGCGCCCCGTTCCTGCATCGTAATCCCAGCCATTAAGCCGATAGATCTGCTCGTAGAACTGAGGCGGGAATGTGCTGATCTACGGCCGAAGCTCTTTCGCAACGAACTTCTCAAGAATTTTTGCGAGAGCATCACGTTGGCGGACATCTTGATAGCCGGTAGCCTCGTCAACAATGGCGATGATGCCTACCGTGGCGAAGCCGTGCTGGAGGATCGCGGCGCGTTGCGCCAGGCGGATGAGGCGCTTATCGAGAACACCCTGCTGCTGCGCGTCGATTAGGACTGCGCAAAGGTCAGGGAGGATGGTCGCCTCATACCCATCGGCCGGGTTGCCCCCGCGCGGTGGAATGAATGAAAGATCGAGGGCTTTGGTTTGGGCGGGCGGGCTCCTTATCGAACTTGCGCGGGACAAGGGGCTTCCGCTGGACCTGAGGAGGCGCGCGGTTTCCATCGCCCGGCATTTCCCGACCATTGAGGAAGTTGATGCGATGGCGATCTTCGATCAATCCTATGGTCTCGGGCTACCATCCAAGCAAGCGGTCCTGGGAGGGTTCCCCCCAAACCCTTGGGGGCATCCAGACTTCATCCGGCCTGTACCCTCCAAGGCGAGGCGTGGGATAGAGTAGGCCGATGAAAGCTTGGCCGATCTTGCTGCGTGTGCTTGTCAGCATCGCCCTTATCCTGAATGGGGTAGGGGGCGCGGTGGCGGCCACCCGTATGCATGTTGACCAGGTATCCACGGCAGAGCACGCAGCGTCGCCCAAAGTGGAGAGCACCGGAATGCCGTGTCACGAGCATCGGGTCGCTCAAACGGCCGCCGATACCCAGCAAGTTCCCAGTGGCCCTCTTCAGTCAGGAAAGGCCCCGGTTCCCGACTGCTGTAAATCGGGCGCTTGCACCTGCGCGTGCGCGCACATGGCCGCCGTGGCGGTCCCCTCGGCTCGGCGAGCTGCACCCATTCCAAATCGCAACCTCGCGGTCCAGCGGCTGCCGACATCCCATGCAGCCCCCGCGCTGCCGCACCTGATCCGACCTCCCATCGGCTAAGCGTCCCTACGGCGCCCATCGCGTGGCGCCTGGTCGTTCTTGCCTGTTCGCATTCGCGGCGGGCAGAACTCCGTCTTGGGTTAACCCAGGCAGATGCTTTCTCGCGGAGTTTCCATGTCATCGCATCCCTTTGGCCGCAAGGCCAATAGCGCCTTTGAAGTTTCAAGGCGCCGCTTCGTCCAGGGCTTGGCGGCAGGCGGCGTCGTCGCCGGTTTCGGCCTCTGGCCCAAAGCCAGTTGGGCGCTGAAGTCGCCTGGCCAACCCTCGGCGCTGGCCGGCACCGAATTCGACCTCGCCATCGGCCAGATGCCGGTGAACATTACAGGTCGGATCCGGCCCGCCATCGTGGTCAACGGATCGCTGCCCGCGCCACTGCTGCGCTGGCGCGAAGGCACTACCGTCAACCTGCGCGTGTCCAACGTACTGCCGCCGGACTCGATCCACGGCCATGAGACCTCCATTCACTGGCACGGCATCCTGCTGCCGGCCAACATGGATGGGGTCCCGGGGTTGAGCTTCGACGGCATCGGCCGCGGCGAGACCTATCACTACCGCTTCGACGTAAGGCAGGGGGGGACCTACTGGTACCACAGCCATTCGGCCTTCCAGGAACAGGCCGGGCTGTATGGGCCGCTTGTCATTGATCCCATCGATCCCGAGCCCTTCAGCTACGACCGGGACTATGTGGTCATGCTCACCGATTGGACGGACCTGGACCCGACGGCGTTGTTCGCCCGCCTGAAGAAGATGTCGGACTACGACAATTTCGCCAAGCGCACGGTTGGCGACTTCTTCCAGGATGTGCAACGGGAAGGCTTGCCCGCCACGTTGGCCGATCGCGGGATGTGGGGCCGGATGCGGATGACGCCCACGGACCTGTCCGACGTCAATGGCAACACCTACACCTACCTGATGAACGGGACCACGTCGCTGGGCAACTGGACCGGCCTGTTCCGTTCCGGCGAGAAGATCCGCTTGCGCTTCATCAACGGCTCATCGATGACTCACTTCGATGTCCGTATTCCCGGGTTGAAGATGACGGTGGTGGCGGCCGATGGCCAGTATGTGCATCCAGTAACGGTCGATGAATTCCGCATCGCCACTGCGGAAACCTTCGACGTCATCGTCGAACCGAGCGGGCAGGACGCCTTCACCATTTTCGCCCAGGACATGGGCCGGACCGGTTACATCAGCGGCACCCTGGCGGTGCGCGAAGGGCTGCGTGCGCCGGTGCCGGCGGTCGATCCGCGCCCGATCCTCGCGATGGCCGACATGGGACACGGCAGCATGGGTCACGACATGTCCGGCATGTCGGGCACGGACCAAGGGACCATGGACCACTCCGGTCACGACATGTCGGCGATGGCAGGCATGAACCATGGCGGGGACGCGATGCAGTCGCATCCGCCAAGCGAGCAGGGCAATCCACTCGTGGACATGCAGACCATGACGCCGGTGCCAAAGCTCTCCGACCCGGGCATCGGCTTGCGCGACAACGGCCGCACCGTGCTGACCTACGCGATGCTCAAGAGCGCCTTCCCTGATCCGGACGGACGCGAACCGGGGCGCGAGATCGAACTGCACCTCACCGGTCACATGGAAAAGTTCGCCTGGGGCTTCAACGGGCAGAAATTCTCAGACGCCGCGCCGTTGCGCCTGAACTATGGCGAGCGCATGCGCATCGTGTTGGTCAACGACACGATGATGACGCATCCGATCCACCTGCATGGGATGTGGAGCGACCTCGAGGACGAGCAGGGCGCCTTCCACGTCCGCAAGCACACGATCGACATGCCGCCTGGCACCAAACGCAGTTATCGCGTCCGCGCCGACGCGCTCGGCAGCTGGGCCTACCACTGCCATCTGCTCTACCACATGGAAGCCGGAATGATGCGGCAGGTGAGGGTGGAGGAATGAACGCTACGAAGACATTGAATCCAATCTGCCGACCACAGGTTCTCGCCGTCGCCTTGGGGGTGTTGTTGGCCCCGCTGCCCGGGTTGGCCCAGCACGCCGGTCATACGCCGATACCGCCGCCGGCCCAAGAGACGCCGTCCGACAAGCCCGAAGAAGCGAAAGAGCAGACGCCGGGGACCATGGATCACTCGACCATGGACCACTCGATGATGACTCGGCCAGCGGCTGCCGAGCCCATGACGCCCATTCCCGAGGTGACTGACGCCGATCGCGCGGCCGCGATCGCCCCCGAGGATGACCATCCGGTGCACGACAACGGCATTTTCAGCTACGTGCTCTTCAATCGCCTTGAAGCGTGGGAGGCCGATGCAGGCACCGGCCTTGCCTGGGAAGGCCAAAGCTGGATCGGCACGGATCTCAATCGCTTATGGCTGCGTAGCGAAGGGGAACAGATCGATGGTCGGCTGGAGTCCGCCGAGCTGGAAGTGCTGTACGGCCGCAGCGTCAGCGCGTGGTGGGATGTGGTGGCCGGCGTGCGCCACGACTTCAGGCCTGGCGATTCCCAGGACTTCCTGGCTGTCGGCGTGGTCGGGCTTGCGCCCTACAAGTTCGAAGTCGAGGCAACGGCCTATGTCGGCGAGTCGGGACAGACCGCGGCCAGGATTGAAGTTGAGTACGAGACGCTGCTTACCAATCGGCTGATTCTGCAGCCATTGCTCGAGGCGGAGTTCAACGGGAAGGACGACCCGGCGCGGGGAGTTGGTTCCGGCCTGAGCACCGCCGAATTTGGCCTGCGCCTGCGTTATGAGATCCGTCGCGAGATCGCCCCCTACATCGGCATCGTGCGCGAACGCGCCTTCGGACAGACAGCGCGCTTCCGGGAGCAGGACGGCCATGCGTCCGATGACACCCGCTTCGTTGCGGGTTTTCGAATCTGGTTCTAAGGGGAGAGTTCACAGATGCCATTTGTTACCAGAAGATCATTACTTGTGTTGGGCGGCCTGGCGATTGGTGGGGTAGCGGTCGCCGGCTTCGTCTGGTCCGGCGCTTACAACGTGGGGGCGGACGATCCACACATCGCGCCGGTCTATGCGTTGATGGAAACGATCCGGGATCAATCCATCCGATCGAGGGTGGACGGTCTCAAGGTGCCCGATCTCGACGACCAAGGGCGCATCGTGCAAGGCGCCGGCAACTATGACGCGATGTGCACCGGATGCCATCTGAAACCGGGCGTTCGCGAGACGGAACTGAGCAAGGGGCTTTATCCCGCGCCGCCGGATCTAACTCGGGCTGAAATCGATGCTGCGGAGGCCTTCTGGGTGATCAAGCACGGCATCAAGGCTTCAGGGATGCCGGCTTGGGGCAAAAGCATGGAGGATGAGTACATCTGGAACATGGTGGCGTTCATCCGCCAGCTGCCCACGCTAGATGCCAACGCGTACCAGGCCTTGGTCGCCCGCAGCGAGGGGCACTCCCACGGAGAGGCCCAGGACGGCGAGCAGTCGCCCACAAGTCCATCTCATGAAAGCGCCACCCACCATGCGCCTGCCGCAGGCGCGAATGCTTCAGCCAACCCACATCCAACCCCTGACGAGACAGAACATGACCAACACGATCATCAGCATTAATCCGGGGATGCGCGCGCCTGCCATTTGTCTGCTCCTTGTCGCAATGACGGCGTTGCCCGCGTGCGCACGTGCTCCCGAACCTCAAATCGCCTCATCGGCGCTGACCGTTGTCGCCGAGGCTGCACCGCAGGCGGCGACGTCGGAGCTTGCATCGAATACCCGCGTAGGGCAGTTGCCTACGGTGCTGGTGCACAAGAGCCCGACATGCGGCTGTTGCACCGCCTGGGTCGACCATATGCGTCAGGCCGGATTCCCGGTTGAGGTGCGCAACGTCGACAACCTCGATCCGGTCAAGACGCGCTTGGGAATTCCGTACGGAAAGGGGTCCTGCCACACCGCCGAAGTCGCCGGCTATTTCGTCGAGGGGCATGTCCCCGCAACCGACATCAAGCGCTTGCTTGCGCAGCAGCCCGATGCCAAGGGGCTGGTGCTGCCAGGCATGCCCCTGGGTTCTCCGGGCATGGAGGTGCCCGATGGGACCGTGCAGCCATTCACCGTTGAACTGATTGATCGACAGGGGGCGGCCACTGCCTTCGCGCGCCACTGAATCGGGCGCCAACGCGAACCAGCCCAAGCCTACAGTTACGCTGCCGGGGCTTGACTCTAGACCATGGTCCAGACCCTAGACTCGCGGCATGATCCCCGTTATGAGGCTTCCATGAAGATTGGTGAGCTCGCCCGACGTGCCGAAGTGGCTATCGACACCGTGCGCTACTACGAGCGGCAAGGACTGTTGCCCGAGCCCTCCCGTGAACCCTCCGGCTACCGGCGCTACGCCGCGGGAGACGTGGCGCGCCTGCAGTTCGTGCGTCGCGCCAAAGCACTTGGGTTCACCCTGGAGGAAATCCGGGAGCTGCTGGCGCTCTCCGGACGCCGAGAGGACGACATGGGCGCGATGAAGGCGGCCGCCGCGGAAAAGCTTGTCGATGTCGAGGCCAAGCTTGCCGAGCTGACCCGAATCCGCGATGGCCTGCATACCCTGGTCGAAGCCTGCCCGGGCCATGGCGCGCTGGAACGCTGCCCGATCTTGAACGCGCTGTCGGAGGAACAACCATGAACCCGTCACACCCCACCGGTCACGACCACGGGCATGCCGGCCATGGCTGCTGTGCAACCCAACACGACACTGCTGCGGGCGGTGTCTCTAAGGTCACCGATCCGGTCTGCGGCATGCAGGTCGATCCGGCCACGACGCCACACCACGCCGAACACGCCGGCGTTGGGTATTACTTCTGCTCGGCCCGCTGCCAGGCGAAGTTCGTCGCCGATCCGCAGGCCTATCTTGCGCCGGCACAAGGGCAGGGGGCGCCAGGTCCGGCGCCGGCAGGCACCATCTACACCTGCCCGATGCACCCCGAGATCCGCCAGGAAGGCCCAGGCACGTGTCCCATTTGCGGTATGGCGCTTGAGCCGGACATGCCAAGCCTGGAAGACGAAGAGAATCCGGAATTGCGGGATTTCAGCCGCCGCTTCTGGTGGACGTTGCCGCTGACCCTGATCGTCCTGGTGCTGGCGATGTTCGGACAGTATTTCCCGACGCTACCCACCGCCACCCGGACCTGGCTGGAGCTGGTCTTGAGCACACCCGTGGTGCTTTGGGCAGGCTGGCCCTTCCTGGAACGCTGCGTGCAGTCGATCCGCAATCGTAGCCCCAACATGTTCACGCTAATCGGGATTGGCGTGCTGGCCGCCTATGGCTACAGCGTCGTGGCCACCTTCGCGCCGGATCTGTTCCCGGCCTCGTTCCGAGAGCACGGGCGGGTGGGGGTCTACTTTGAGGCCGCCGCGGTAATCGTGTCCCTGACTCTACTGGGACAACTGCTGGAACTGCGCGCCCGATCCAAGACGTCGGCGGCGATCAAGGCGCTGTTGGGACTGGCACCGAAGACGGCCCGGCGCCTTCAGGACGATGGTACCGAGGAGGACATCCCGCTGGAGCACGTGCACGTTGGCTACCGCCTGCGGGTGCGTCCGGGCGAAAAGATTCCTGTCGATGGCGTCGTGCTCGAGGGCACGTCCAGCGTCGACGAATCCATGCTCACCGGCGAGCCCATGCCGGTGCGCAAGGTGGCCGGCGACAAGGCGATCGGCGCCACCATCAATGGGTCCGGCAGCCTGGTGATCCGCGCCGAGAAGGTGGGGTCGGAAACGGTCCTGGCGCAAATCGTGCAGCTCGTGGCCCAGGCGCAACGCTCGCGCGCACCGATGCAGCGGATGGCCGACAAGGTGTCATTCTGGTTCGTACTGGCCGTGCTGACCGTTGCGGTAGCGACCTTCCTGGGCTGGGGCCTGTTTGGTCCGCACCCGTCCTGGACTTACGCCGTGCTCAATGCCGTCTCGGTGCTGATCATCGCCTGTCCTTGTGCCCTGGGATTGGCGACCCCGATGTCGATCATGGTGGCGACGGGCCGTGCGGCACATTCCGGCGTCCTGTTCCGCGATGCCGAGGCCATCGAGCAGTTGCGCGGGATCGACACCCTGGTGGTGGACAAGACCGGCACGCTGACCGAAGGACGCCCGGCGTTCCGCGAGGTGGCTGCTGTGGAGGGGTTCGAGGCCAACGAAGTGCTGCGGCTCGCCGCGGGCCTGGAGCAGGGCAGCGAGCACCCGCTGGCGATCGCGATCCTCGCCGAGGCCAGGCAACGCCAACTGTCGCTGCCGCGCATGGAGAGTTTCGATTCGTCCACCGGAATGGGCGTGCGTGGCCAGATCGAAGGACGCACGTTGACGCTCGGAAGCGCGACCCTGATGCGCGGGGACGGCATCGATCCGGGTCCCTTGCTGGCTGACGCGGACCGGTTGCGCGGGCAGGGCGCCAGCGTCATGTTCCTGGCGATCGATGGCATCTTGGCAGGGATGATTTCGGTCGCCGATCCGATCAAGGACTCGACGCCCGCTGCCTTGGACGCCTTGCGCGCCGAAGGGATCCTCATCGTGATGGCGTCCGGCGATGCCCAGGCCACCGCGGAGAACGTCGCCAGGACGCTAGGAATCGACCATGTGCATGGCGAGGTACGGCCCGAGGATAAGGTCGCGCTGGTCCAGCGCCTCAAGGCAGAAGGCCGGCGCGTTGCCATGGCCGGCGACGGCATCAACGACGCCCCTGCACTGGCAGCGGCCGACATCGGCATCGCGATGGGCAGCGGCACGGACGTGGCGATGTCCAGCGCCCAGGTCACCCTGGTCAAGGGAGATCTGCGGCGCATCGTCGACGCTCGCTCGATCTCGCGCGACACCGTGGCCAACATGAAGCAGAACCTCGGGTTCGCCTTCCTCTACAACGCGATTGGTGTTCCGGTAGCGGCGGGCGTGCTGTACCCGGCATTCGGACTGCTGCTGAGCCCGATGATCGCCGCCCTGGCCATGAGCCTGAGCTCTGTTTCGGTAGTGGCCAACGCTCTGCGCCTGGGTCATAGCAGCGCTTCTTCCTCGCCACGTCTTGCGCGCCCCGAGCCGGCGCGCAGTTCCTGACATTACGCTCGATTCCCCTACGGAGTTCATCCATGAAACAAGTCTCTCTCGTGTTGTTGGTCCTCGCGGTTGCCACCGGAAACGCCTTCGCCTCTCCGCAGTCGCATGCGCATGGGGCGACAGGGCACGCTCCCGCCACGGCCCCCGTCGCGTCCGATGAGGTCGCCAGGACATTCGCCGCGCTCGATGCGAACAAGGACGGCCGCCTGTCCAAAGAAGAGCTGGCCAAGCATCCGATGGCCGCCCATGCCTCGATGGTCGATGCCGACAAGAACGGCAACCTGAGTCGAGAGGAGTTCACAGCCTTGCAGAAGATGTAAGCCTGCGGGTAGCGGCGTTGACGGTGTCGATACCAGGCAGCGGCTACGCTGCGGATCACAGGAGGTGCGACATGCAGCATATGCACAAAGGCAAGCCCTTGAAGCAAGGGCACTATGGTCGCCTGATGGCGATGGTCGCGCTCTCGTTCATCGCGATGTACGTCCTCATGTACGCGATGGTCAACAACTTCGACAACGTCTTCAACAACGTCAACCAGGTCTATATGGCCGGCTTGATGGCCGCACCGATGTTGTTGATCGAGCTGGCGCTGATGGCAGGCATGTATCCCGACAAGCGGCGCAATACCTGGTTTGCGGGCGGGGCAGTGCTCGTCATGGCTCTATGTTGGGTGGGAATCCGGCAGCAGGCTGGTATCACCGACCGCCAGTTCTTGAGATCGATGATTCCGCACCATGCGGGCGCCATCCTGATGTGCGAACAGTCACCTTCGCGCGATCCTCAGATCCTGCGGCTGTGCCAGGAAATCCTGTCTTCGCAACAGACGGAGATCGCGCAGATGAAGGCGTTATTGGCCGAATATTAGTAAGTGGCGAGAAGAGAAACCCGACGCACCACAAGTTAGCCACGTCGGGTTGCGATGGGGCGCGCCACGTCTAACGCCCGCTTTTATCAGGGAAGAGACGGGAGACGCCAAGGTTACAGGGGCAATTTGGCCCGAAAGACGCGCCATGGTTACGGGACGCGACACGATTAACGGAGCGACGCGGACAAATCCCGCCGGCACCTTTGTTCGCTCGTGTAGGCATAAGGCCTTGATCGGAAGGAGAGCTGGCGCAAGGGCGCGCCATCGTGAGGGGTCACGACACGGTTAAGGGGTCAATGACATCTCTAGGGGGACGCCGACAGGCCGCCCAGAGTGCCAGCGTCGCCAGCGTCGCCGCGCATCCGAACATAATATGTATTATGCGAAGTATTGGATGGCCCAAGGGTGGGCCCGGCGGCGGCCTTACACCAGCCCCTGCTCGACCGCCTGGTAGACCGTGCGCACGCTCGGCCGGAAGCCCAGGCTGCGCGCCAGCGATCCGTCCACCAGCAGGTGCCACGGGTCGTCCAGCGGCAATGCCGACGGTGCCATCGGCTGGCCGACCAGCGCCGCCAGCTCGAACAACGAGGTCGGCGCCTCGTCGCAGACGTTGACGATGCGGCCGTCGAACGCGCCGTCCAGGGCGAGCCCGACCGCCGTGGCGACGTCGCGATGGTGCAAGGTGCTGATCCGCTTCGCCGGATGCCAGCCGCCCGCGGCGGCATGCCCCGGCAGCGCCTCGAGGTGCCCGTCCTGGTCGCCGTAGACGAAGGGAAACCGCAGCACCGTCCACCGCAGGCCGCTGTCCCGCAACGCCTGCTCGGCGGCCACCTTGCTCGCCGGATAGGCGTGCGCCGGTTCGACCGGGTCGTCCTCGCGCCCGGGCCGCCCGCTGGCCGGGGCGTACACGTTGCTGGTGCTGGCCAGGATGAAGCGCGCGCCTGGCGCGCGGGCCTTCGTCGCCTCGAGCAGGTTCCGCGTGCCCTCCAGGTTGGTTGTCCAGACGAGGTCCGTATCCGCAGTGCGGAACACCGCGGCCAGGTGGACGACGGCGGAGACGCCCTCCACTGCCCGCTCCAGCGCCGCCCGGTCGGACAGCTCGCCTTCGACTCGCGCCACGCCCGCGGGAACGCGCTTGCCGGCGCGCACCAGGGCGCGGCATGCATGCCCGGCCGCGACCAGGCGCGGAAGCAGCCGCGCGCCCACCAGGCCGGTGGCGCCGGTGACCAGGACGGCCATGGCTCACGCCTTTTCCATGAACTGTTCGAGCCGCGCGGTCGCCGTGCGCAGCACGTCGGCGGCCGCAGCCAGGGCCTGCGCGTCCATCCCGTCGAAGGCGACGCGGCGGATGGCCGAGAGGTCCGGCAGCGTCTTCCATCGCCGGACGCCGGCCGCGCTGAGCTGCAGCCGCTTCTGGCGCTGGTCCATGCGATCGGGCACCTGCTCCACCAGCCCCTTGCGGACGAGGACGGCCACCACCGCGCTCAGCGTCGCCCGTTCGACCTGCAGCTGCTCGACCAGTTCGCGCTGCGGCGTGGGCCCGCCCTGGGCCAGGTGGTGGAGGACGTACCACTGCGTGCTGCCCAGGTCGAAGGGGCGCAGCATGGCTTCCATCGCCGCCCGGCCGGCGAGATGGCAGCGCTTCGCCCAGTGGGCGACGGCCGCCCCGGGGTCCTCTCCCGCATGGATTTTGTTAGCCATCTGACAATATTGTCAGCCGGCTAACAACATGTCAAGCGGCCGGATCCGCCCCCTCCCGCGCGGCCTTGCGCGCGGCGCGCAGGGCGTCCAGCTTCTCCTTGAGCTTGAGCTCCAGGCCGCGCGGCACCGGCTGGTAGTACACGCGCTCGCCCATGGCGTCCGGGAAACCGGTCTGGTCCAGGGCGATGCCGCCTTCGGCGTCGTGGTCGTACTGGTAGCCCTTGCCGTAGCCGAGCTGCTTCATCAGCTTCGTCGGCGCGTTGCGGATGTGCATGGGCACCTCGAGCGTGCCGTGGCGCTCCACGTCGGCGCGGGCGGCGTTGTACGCGGCATAGGCGGCGTTGGACTTGGCCGTGCTGGCCAGGTAGACCACCACCTGCGCCAGCGCCAGGTCGCCTTCCGGGCTGCCGAGCCGGTCGTAGGCCTCCCAGGCGTCGATCGCCATCTGCAGCGCGCGCGGGTCGGCCAGGCCGATGTCTTCCACCGCCATGCGCGTGAGGCGCCGCGCGAGGTAGGCCATGTCCACGCCGCCGTCCACCATGCGCGCGTACCAGTACAGCGCGGCGTCCGGGTTGGAGCTGCGCACGCATTTGTGCAGCGCCGAGATCTGGTCGTAGAACTGCTCGCCGCCCTTGTCGAAGCGGCGGGTGCGGTCGGCGAGGACCTGGGCGAGCGTGGCGTCGGTGACCGCGTTGCCCTGCCCCGCGTCCGCACCGCCCTCGCCCGCCAGCTCCGCCGCGATCTCGAGCAGGGTGAGCGCGCGGCGCACGTCGCCGTCGGCGGCCTGGGCGATCAGCGCCAACTGTTCCCGGGCGACGTGCAGGCCGCGGCCGCCGAGGCCGCGCGCTTCGTCGGCGAGCGCCTGGCGCAGCGCCAGCACGATGTCCTCCACCGACAGCGCTTCCATCACGTGCACGCGGCAGCGCGACAGCAGCGCGGAGTTCAGTTCGAACGACGGGTTCTCGGTGGTCGCGCCGACGAACAGGATGCTGCCGCGCTCGATGTGCGGCAGGAATGCGTCCTGCTGTGCCTTGTTGAAACGGTGCACCTCGTCCACGAACAGCACCGTGCGCCGGCCGGCGGCGAAGCGCGCGCCGGCCTCGGCCAGCACCTGGCGCACCTCCGGCAGCCCGGACAGCACCGCCGAGATCGCGCGGAAGTCGGCGTCGGCGTAGCGCGCGAGCAGCAGCGCCAGCGTGGTCTTGCCGCAGCCCGGCGGGCCCCACAGGATCATCGAGTGCACGCGCCCGGATTCGATCGCGCGGCGCAGCGCGGACCCGGGCGCAAGCAGCCGTCGCTGCCCGACCATTTCGTCGAGCGTGCGCGGCCGCATGCGCTCGGCGAGCGGACGCAAGGCGGCGCCCGCGTCGGGCAGCAGGTCGGGCGTGGCGGGTTCCGGGGTGGGTCGGCGGCGTCCGGGCATGCGGCTAGCCTACCCGCTCGCGTGCAGGCGGTCCCGGCTCAGGGCGTTGCGTAGGCGATGTCGGCGTCCGCGTCGCCCTCGGCAGGGTCCGCGCCCAGCGTGTAGTCCAGGCGCAGCCATTCGCCGTTGCGCGGGTCGTACAGCGCCTCGATCGTGGTCGCGGCGCGGCCTTCGGCGCCGAAGTCGGCGACGCCGCGCGCCACCAGCCGCAGGTAGCGGCCGCCGAGCGCGACGGCGTCGGCGTCGCCGAGCGACAGCACCACCGGCTGGCCGGCGAACTCGGCGCCCAGCCGCGCTTCCGCCGCCCGTGCCAGCGCGGCGCGCGCCGCGTCGTCGGCGGGGATCGAGCCGCCGCCCTCGAACCACAGCGATGGCGCGGAGAGGCTGGCCGCGTCGCGGTCGTACAGCGCGTTCGCGCGCACCAGCATCGGCGCGCTGCCGTCGATGCGCACGCGCGCCAGGGCCTGCACTTCCCGTTGGGCGGGGCCCGCGTCCACCAGCGTGGGCGCGCCGAGCGCGACCTCCACCGCGTGCCCGGGGAACTGGTCGCCGATGGCCGCGGCCAGCGCGCCGGCCGGCGGCGCGCCGTCGTCCGCGGCCTGCGCCGCCGGCGTGCCGCCCCCGGCGCCGGCGAACAGCGGCGCCTGCCACGCGCCCGCGAACGTGGCCCCGAACAGCAGGCTGCCGGTCAGCGTGGCGACGATGAATGCGGTCTGGCGCATCGGGGACCCCGGGGCCGCGGTTGCGGCGTCGGCGCCACCTTGCGCCTGCGGCCGTCGAAAGGCCGTGAGGCCGCGGCCACGGCGCCCTGTTCAGCCCTCGATGACGTCCACGCCGCCGGGCGGCGTGAAGCGGAAGGTGTCGGCGGGGAACGTGGGATTGCGCGACCAGGCGCCGAACCTGATCACGCTCTTCTGCCCGAGCGCGTCCACGAACTGCATCGTCTCCAGCCCGCCCTTGCCGAAGCCCAGGCGCGCGGATTCGAAGCCGGCGCCGTCGGCCTGGCGCGGCTTCAGCGTCAGCCAGCGCAGGCCATCGGCTTCGCCGGCCTCGGCCACGACGTAGTCGCGGTCGAGGCGGGCGGGATCGATCAGCGCCGCCAGCGGGCTGCCCTGCTCCGCCGTGCCCTGCTCGCGGCGCGTGGCCTGCTGCAGGTCGGGGTCGTACACCCAGACGCGGCTGCCGTCGGCGACGATCAGCTGCGCGTAGGGCTTGCGGTACTCCCAGCGGAACAGGCGCGGCGCCGACAGCGCCACTTCGCCGCTCGAGGTCTCCTTCAGCTTGCCGTTGGGGTCGAACACCTGCTGGGTGAACTCCGCGCGCAGGCCCTTCAGTCCCTTGGTGAACGCCGCGAGGTCGTCGCGCGCGCCCGCGGCCGCGTTGCCCACGAACAGCAGCGCGCCGGCGGCGATCGCAAGGAGGGGTCGGATCATCTGGGTTCTCCGGAAGACTGCGGCCGATTCTCCCCCGCCCCACCTGAACGCGCGGTGGAGCGGCCGGCCGCCGCAGCGGTCCCCGCGTCAGGGCGCGGGCGGGGGCGGCGCGATGACGGTGCGGTCGCCGTTGTGCTCCGGCGGCGACACGATCCCCGCTGCCTCCATCGCCTCGATCAGCCGCGCGGCGCGGTTGTAGCCGATCTTCAGCCGGCGTTGCACGCCGGAGATGGACGCGCGCCGGGTCTCGGTGACGATGCGCACCGCCTCGTCGTACAGCGGGTCGGACTCGTCGCCGCCGCCGCTCTCGGGCAGGCCGGTGGCGCCGACCACGGTGCCGTCGCCGAGCGGCTGCACTTCCTCGAGCACGCCCTCCATGTACTTGGGGCCGTCGCAGGACTGCTTGAGGTGCTCGACCACGCGGTGCACCTCGTCGTCGCTGACGAAGGCGCCGTGGATGCGCTCGGGCATCGCCGTGCCGGGCGGCAGGTACAGCATGTCGCCGTGGCCGAGCAGCGTCTCCGCGCCGCTCTGGTCGAGGATCGTGCGCGAGTCGATCTTGCTCGACACCTGGAACGCGATGCGCGTGGGGATGTTGGCCTTGATCAGGCCGGTGATCACGTCCACCGACGGGCGCTGCGTCGCCAGGATCAGGTGGATGCCGGCCGCGCGCGACTTCTGCGCCAGGCGCGCGATCAGCTCCTCGACCTTCTTGCCGACGATCATCATCATGTCGGCGAACTCGTCGATGATGATCACCAGGTACGGCAGCGGCTCCAGCGTGCGCGGCGCCTCGCCCTCGCCCGGCTTGAACAGCGGGTCGGACATCGGCTGGCCGGCGTCGATCGCGTCCTTGACCTTCTTGTTGAAGCCGCCGAGGTTGCGCACGCCCACCGTGGCCATCAGCTTGTAGCGGCGCTCCATCTCCGCCACGCACCAGCGCAGGCCGTTGGCGGCCTCCTTCATGTCGGTGACCACCGGCGCCAGCAGGTGCGGGATGCCCTGGTAGACGCTGAGCTCCAGCATCTTCGGGTCGATCATCAGCATCCGCACGTCCTGCGGCGAGGACTTGTACAGCAGCGACAGCACCATCGCGTTGACCGCGACCGACTTGCCCGAGCCGGTGGTGCCGGCCACCAGCAGGTGCGGCATGCGCGCCAGGTCGGCCACCGTCGGGCGGCCGGCGATGTCCTTGCCCAGCGCCAGGGTCAGCGGGCTCGGCGACTTGTCGTATTCGCGCGAGCGCAGCAGCTCGCTGAGGAAGATCATCTCGCGGTGCGAGTTGGGGATCTCCAGGCCGATCACCGACTTGCCCGGGATCACGTCCACCACGCGCACCGACTTCACCGACAGGCCGCGCGCGATGTCCTTGTCCAGCGAGGAGATCTGGCTGACCTTGACGCCCGGTGCCGGCTCGATCTCGAAGCGGGTGATCACCGGGCCCGGATAGGCGCCCACCACCTGCGCGTCGATGCGGAAGTCCTTGAGCTTGAACTCGATCTGCCGCGACAGCGTCTCCAGCGTCTGCTCGTCGTAGCCCTTGGCCTGCGGCTTCGGGTCGTCGAGCAGCGCCAGCGGCGGGATGCCGGTGCCGTCGCCGACGTGGAACAGCGGGATCTGCTGTTCGCGCTTGGCGCGGTCGCTCTTCTCGACCTGCGGCGGCGCCGGCGGTTCGATCTTCACCGGCGGCCGCTTGGCGCGCAGTTCCGAGTCGTGGCGGCGGATCTCCTCGCGCTCCTCGCGCAGGTCGCGGGTCTGCTGCCAGCGCTCGGCCTCGCGGCTGGACACGCGCGCCAGCTTCGCGACCAGGCCCGGGATGGCCAGCGTCCACTTGCCGATGCGGTCCATCACCGCCAGCCAGGACAGGCCGGTGGCCAGGGTCACCGACACCAGCAGCAGCGCGAGCAGGAACAGGTTGCTGCCCATCGGCCCGAACGCGCGGTACAGCGAGTCGCCGACGATGTGGCCGAGGATGCCGCCGGCGCCGCCGCGGAAGTCCTCGACCGCGCCGATGCGCAGCCGCAGCAGGCCGGTCGCCGCGACCAGGAAGCCGACGATGCCGACCAGCCGCAGCGCGGGCCCGAGGTCGGGATCGCCGTCGCCGTCGCGGTCCATGCCGAACAGCGCGATCCACGCCACCATGCCCAGCACCAGCGGCAGCAGGTAGGCCGCGAAGCCGGTGAAGTACAGCAGCACGTCCGCCAGCTTCGCGCCCACTTGGCCGCCGACGTTGTGCAGCGGCGCGGTGAGGCTGCCGGCGTTGGACCAGCCGGGGTCCTGCGGCGACCAGGTCACCAGGCTGGCCAGCAGGTACAGCAGCAGCGGTGCGATCAGGATCAGCGCGATGTCGCGCCACAGGCGCTGGCGGCCGGGCGACGGCGCCCGGCGCTTCGCGTCGGAGGCGGCGGCTTTCCTGCGGCTGTTCGCTGCCTCGGCCACCGGCGGTCCGTCAGACCTTCATGTCCTGGAGGGCGGGATGCACCAGCTTGCCGCCCTCCACGTTGATGCCCTTGACCAGCGCCTCGTTGCCGCGCCAGTTGCCGGACGCCAGCTTGTTGACCCATGGCAGGATCGCCGCGCAGATCGCCTGCGAGGAGGTCTGCGGCACGGCGCCGGGCATGTTGGTCACGCAGAAGTGGGTGACGCCCTCCTCCACATAGGTCGGCTCCTTCCAGGTGGTGGGGCGCGAGGTCTCGAAGCAGCCGCCCTGGTCGATGGCAATGTCCACCACCACGCTGCCGTCCTCCATGCCCTGCAGCATCTCCCGGGTCAGCACCTTCGGCGCCTTGGCGCCGGTGACCAGCACCGCGCCGACCACCAGGTCCGCCGAGGCGACCTCGCGCGCGACCACGTCGTGGTACGGGTACAGCGCGGTCACGTTGTTGCCCAGGCGCATCATCTCGTCCATGCGGTCCTGGCGCATCTCGAACACGGTGACGTTGGCGCCCGCGGCGGCGGCCAGCGCGGCGGACGCGCCGCCGGCCTTGCCCGCGCCGAACACCACCACCTTGCCGCGCTCGGTGGACGGCAGGCCGCCGAGGAGCTTGCCCTTGCCGCCCATGGGCTGGTGCAGCAGGTGGGTGCCGACCTGCACGCCGATCTTGCCGGCGATCACCGACATCGGCGCCAGCAGCGGCAGGTCGCCGTTGGGCAGCTCGACGGTCTCGAAGGCGACGCCGGTCAGGCCGATGTCCAGCAGCTTGCGGGTGAGCTCCGGCTCGGCCGCCAGGTGCAGGTAGCAGAACAGCAGGTGGTCCTTGCGCAGGTGCGCGAGGTCGCCGGCGATCGGCTCCTTGACCTTGACGATCAGCTCGCCCTTCTCGTAGAGCGCGGCCGCGTCCGGCGCGATCTTCACCCCGAGCCGGGTGTACTGCTCATCCTGGAAGCCGCTCTTGACGCCGGCGTCCTTCTCCAGCCAGACCTCGTGGCCCCGCTTGACCAGGTCGCCCGCGGCGGCGGGCACGAGCGCGACGCGCCCTTCGAGGGTCTTGGTTTCCTTGGGGACGCCGATACGCATGCTGGTGGGACCTCGGAGGTGTGGGGGATAATCGGGCGAGGATTATACCCACGGCCCCATCGCCCATGACCGCTCCGAAGCACTGCAGACTCCTCATCCTCGGCTCCGGCCCCGCCGGCTGGACCGCGGCCGTCTACGCCGCGCGCGCCAACCTCAAGCCGGTGCTCGTGACCGGGCTGCAGATGGGCGGCCAGCTCATGACCACCACCGACGTGGACAACTGGCCGGGCGACGCGCAGGGCGTGCAGGGCCCGGACCTGATGGCGCGCATGCAGGCGCACGCCGAGCGCTTCGAGACCGAGGTCGTGTTCGACCACATCCATACCGCCGACCTCTCGCGCCGGCCGTTCCGGCTGGTGGGCGACAGCGGCGAGTACACCTGCGACGCGCTGATCATCGCCACCGGCGCCACCGCCAAGTACCTGGGGCTGCCCTCCGAGGAGGCCTACAAGGGCCGCGGCGTCTCCGCCTGCGCCACCTGCGACGGCTTCTTCTACCGCGACATGGACGTGGCCGTGGTCGGCGGCGGCAACACCGCGGTCGAGGAGGCGCTGTACCTGTCCAACATCGCGCGCAAGGTCTACCTGGTCCACCGCCGCGACACGCTGCGCGCCGAGAAGATCATGCAGGACAAGCTGTTCGCGAAGGTCCAGGCCGGCAAGATCGAGCCGGTCTGGCACCACGTGGTGGACGAGGTGCTGGGCGACGACAAGGGCGTGACCGGCCTGCGGGTGAAGTCCGTGCAGGACGGCGGCACCCGCGAGATCCCGGTGCACGGCTTCTTCGTGGCCATCGGCCATACCCCGAACACTTCGCTGTTCGAGGGCCAGCTGGCGATGAACAACGGCTACATCGAGATCCGCTCCGGCCTGGCCGGCGGCGCCACCGAGACCTCGGTGCCCGGCGTGTTCGCCGCGGGCGACGTCGCCGACCAGCATTACCGCCAGGCGATCACCTCGGCCGGCTTCGGCTGCATGGCCGCGCTGGACGCCGAGCGCTTCCTCGACCAGAACGACTGATGGCCCAGGCGCGCATCCATGGCGCGCTGGGCGAGATCCCGGCGGCGCAGTGGGATGCGCTGCACGACGGGCGCAACCCGTTCGTCGCCCATGCCTTCCTCGAGGGCATGGAGCGCCACGGCGTGGTGCAGCCGGCCCTGGGCTGGGAGCCGCGGCACCTGTCGCTGTGGGAGGGCGACCGGCTGGTCGCCGCCGTGCCGGCCTACCTCAAGCACAACTCGCACGGCGAGTTCGTGTTCGACCACGCCTGGGCCCAGGCCTACGCCCACTACGGCCGCGAGTACTTCCCGAAGTGGCTGGTCGCCGTGCCCTACAGCCCGGTGACCGGGCCGCGCCTGTTGGCCCGCGACGACGCCGGGCGGCGCGCCCTGCTCGAGGCGATGCGCGCGATCGCCGGCGAGGCGGCGCTGTCCTCGGTGCACGTCAACTTCCACGAAGCGGCCGAGGACGCGGTCTTCGACGACGCCTGGCTCGCGCGCACCGACGTGCAGTACCACTGGCGCAACACGGCGGGCTGGCCCGACTTCGACGCCTTCCTGGCGGCGATGGACCACAGGCACCGCAAGAACATCCGCAGCGAGCGCCGCAAGCTCGCCGCGGCCGGCATCGGCTTCCGCGTGGTCCACGGCGACGAGGCCACGGACGCCGACCTGGCCGCGATGCACGGCTTCTACCTCAACACCTTCGCCGAGCACGGCAACCGCCCCACCCTCACCCTGCCGTTCCTGCGCCACCTCGCGGTCGCGATGCCGCGGCAGCTGGTGCTGGTGCTGGCCGAGCGCACGGGCCGGCCGATCGCCGGCGCGCTGTGCCTGCGCGGCGCCGACACCCTGTACGGCCGCTACTGGGGCGCCGAACCCGGCGAGCGGGTGCCCGGCCTGCACTTCGAGACCTGCTACTACCAGGGCATCGAGTACTGCCTGCGCGAAGGCCTGGCCCGCTTCGAACCCGGCGCGCAGGGCGAGCACAAGCTCGCGCGCGGTTTCCTGCCGGCGTTGGTGCGCAGCCGGCACTGGATCGCGGAGCCGGCGTTCGCCACCGCGCTCGGGCGCTGGTGCGCGGAAGAGACGCGCGAGGTCCTGCGCTACGCGGAGATGCTCCAGGCGCATTCGCCGTTCCGCGCCGGAGGCTGAGGCATGGCCCGGCTGCGCCTGCCCGTGCTGGAGCCCGATCCCGCGGCGCCGTTCCCGCCGCCCGACACCGCGCTGCGCGATCCAAACGGCTTGCTCGCCGCCGGCGGCGACCTCTCGCCGACGCGCCTGCTCAACGCCTACGCGCACGGCATCTTCCCCTGGTACTCGGCGGGCCAGCCGATCCTGAGGTGGTCGCCGGACCCGAGGATGGTGTTCCGCACCGACGCCGTGCACCTGTCGCGGCGCTTCCGCCGCACCCTGCGCGGCCTGCCGTGGGTGGCGACCGCCGACACCGCCTTCGACGCGGTGGTGGCCGCCTGCGCGACCCTCCCCCGCCGCGGCCAGCGCGGCACCTGGATCACCGCGGAGATGCGCGCGGCCTACGGCGCGCTGCACCGGCTGGGCCACGCGCACTCGATCGAGGTCCGGGACGGCGATGCCCTCGTGGGCGGCCTCTACGGCGTGGCGATCGGCCGCATGTTCTTCGCCGAGAGCATGTTCAGCGTCCGCAGCGGCGGCTCCAAGGCCGCGCTGGGCGCCCTCGCCGCCCGGCTGTCCGCCTGGGGCTGGCCGCTGTTCGACGCGCAGGTGGAGAACGCACACCTGCGCACGCTGGGCGCCGAGGCCTGGCCCAGGGAGCGGTTCCTGCGCGAGGTGGCGCGGCTGGTCGCCCTGGAGGCGGAGGCGCCGCCCGGGTCCTGGGCCGCCGCCTTCGGCACCCTGCCCGTGGCGGCCCTGGCCCGCTGAACGCGGCCGGCCGCGTTTTTGCGCGGCCGGGGGCGAAGTGTCAGAATGATGGACTTTCGGGCCTGGCCACCGGGCCCCGCAACAGGAAGCACATGGCGAAAGACGACGTCATCGAATTCGAGGGCACGGTCTCCGAGACCCTGCCCAACACGATGTTCCGCGTGAAGCTGGAGAACGGCCACGAGATCATCGCCCACATCTCCGGGCGCATGCGCAAGAACTACATCCGCATCCTCACGGGCGACAAGGTCAAGGTGGAGATGACGCCTTACGACCTGACCAAGGGTCGGATTACCTATCGCATGAGGTAATCCCCGCAAGTTATTGAAAAGGCGGCCTTCTGGCCGCCTTTTTTGTGCCGCCGTGCCGGCCGGGACCGTCAGACGGTCGCGGGCAGCAGGCGCTCCGGCTCGGCCTGGGTGGTGACCGAGAGCTCCCCGTCCACCACGTCCAGCGCCACCCGCCCGCCGTTCACCAGCTTGCCGAACAGCAGCTCGTCCGCCAGCGGGCGCTTCACCTTCTCCTGGATGACGCGGGCCATCGGGCGCGCGCCCATCAGCGGGTCGAAGCCGTGCTGGGCCAGCCAGTCGCGCGCGGCCGGGGTCGCGGTGAGGCTGACGTCCTTCTCGTGCAGCTGGGTCTCCAGCTCGATCAGGAACTTGTCCACCACGCGCAGGATGTGCTCCATGCCCAGCGGCTGGAACTGCACCACCGCGTCGAGGCGGTTGCGGAACTCCGGGCTGAACTGGCGGCGGATCGTCTCCATCGCGTCGCTGGAGTGGTCCTGGCGGGTGAAGCCGATCGAGCGGCGCGCCGCCTGCGCGGCACCGGCGTTGGTGGTCATCACCAGGATGACGTTCTTGAAGTTCGCCTCGCGCCCATTGGTGTCGGTGAGCACGCCGCGGTCCATGACCTGCAGCAGGATGTTGAAGATGTCCGGGTGCGCCTTCTCCACCTCGTCGAGCAGCAGCACGCAGTGCGGCGTCTTGACGATCTTCTCGGTGAGCAGGCCGCCCTGGTCGAAGCCGACGTAGCCCGGGGGCGCGCCGATCAGGCGCGACACCGAGTGCGGCTCCATGTACTCGGACATGTCGAAGCGCACCAGCTCGATGCCGAGCTGCAGCGCCAGCTGGCGCGTGACCTCGGTCTTGCCGACGCCGGTGGGGCCGGCGAACAGGAAGCTGCCGATCGGCTTCTCGGGGTTCGCCAGGCCCGAGCGCGCCAGCTTGATCGCGCTGGCCAGCGTCTCGATCGCCTGGTCCTGGCCGAAGATCACCATCTTGAGGTTGCGTTCCAGGTGCTGCAGCACGTCCTTGTCGGAGGCGCTCACCTGCTTGGCCGGGATGCGGGCCATGCGCGCGACGATGGTCTCGATCTCCTCGACGTCGATGAGCTGCTTGCGCTGGCCCTCGGGCAGCAGGCGCTGGCGCGCGCCGGCTTCGTCGATGACGTCGATGGCCTTGTCCGGCAGCAGCCGGTCGCCGATGTGGCGCACCGACAGGTCCACCGCCGCCTTGATCGCGTCGTCGGCGTAGGTGACGCCGTGGTGCTGCTCGTAGCGCGGCTTGAGCCCCTGCAGGATCTCGATCGCCTCGCCCACGGTCGGCTCGACGATGTCGATCTTCTGGAAGCGGCGCGCCAGCGCGCGGTCCTTCTCGAAGATGCCGCGGTATTCCTGGAACGTGGTCGAACCGATGCAGCGCAGCTCGCCCGAGGCCAGCATCGGCTTGATCAGGTTGGAGGCGTCCATGGTGCCGCCGGACGCCGAGCCCGCGCCGATGATGGTGTGGATCTCGTCGATGAAGAGGATCGCGCCCGGAACCTTCTTCAGCGCCGCGAGCACGCCCTTCAGGCGCTTCTCGAAATCGCCGCGGTACTTGGTGCCGGCGACCAGCGCGCCCAGGTCGAGCGAGTAGATCACCGCGTCGGCCAGCACCTCGGGCACGTCGCCCTCGACGATGCGGCGCGCCAGGCCCTCGGCCAGCGCGGTCTTGCCCACGCCGGCCTCGCCGACGTAGAGCGGGTTGTTCTTGCGGCGCCGGCACAGCACCTGGATGGTGCGCTCGATCTCCTCGGCGCGCCCCACCAGCGGGTCGATGCGGCCCTCGCGCGCGAGCGCGTTGAGGTCGGTGGCGTACTCGGAGAGCGCGTCGGCCTTGGCCTCGCCCGGCTCCGCGCCGCCCTCGCCGTGGGTGCCCTCCTCCTGCCGCGGCTCCTCGCCGCCGTGCTTGGTGATGCCGTGCGAAAGGTAGTTGACCGCGTCCAGGCGGGTCACGTCCTGCTGGTTGAGGAAGTAGACCGCGTGCGAGTCCTTCTCGCCGAAGATCGCGACCAGCACGTTGGCGCCGGTGACCTCCTTCTTGCCGGAGGACTGCACGTGGTACACGGCCCGCTGCAGCACGCGCTGGAAGCCGAGCGTCGGCTGGGTGTCGCGGCCGTCCTCGGGGTCGAGCTTGACCACCGACTTCTCGATCGCGTCCTCGAGGTCGGCGCGCAGCCGCGCGAAGTCCACGCCGGTGGCCTTGAGCACGGCTTCCGCCGAGGGGTTGTCGAGCAACGCGAGCAGCAGGTGCTCGACGGTCATGTACTCGTGGCGCGCCTCGCGGGCGCGCTTGTAGCACTGGCCGATGCTGTACTCGAGGTCCTTGCTGAACATCTGGGGGAACCTCCACTGAAGCTGTGGCCCGTCCGGGCCTCCTGGCCAGGATATGGGGCGCCGGCGGGGCCCCTGCAAGCCCTTCTACGCCTTCTCCATCGTGCAGAGCAACGGATGCTGGTTGAGCCTTGAGTATTCGTTCACCTGCGCCACCTTGGACTCTGCCACCTCGCGGGTGAACACCCCGCACACGCCGCGGCCGCGGGTGTGGACGTGGAGCATGACCTGGGTGGCCTTCTCGACGTTCATGCCGAAGAACCGCATCAGGACCTCGACCACGAAGTCCATGGGCGTGTAGTCGTCGTTCAGGAGCAGGACGGAGTACAGGGGTGGCCGTGCGACCTCGGGGCGGCTGGTCTCCACCGCCACGCCGTGGTCGCGTTCGCTGCCGGGCTTGTTCGCCATGGCCTGATTATAGAATGGCGCGCATGAGCTACCGCGAGGGCCGGTTCTGGCAACCCGACGTGACCGTCGCCACCGTGGTGGTGCGCGACGGCCGCCTGCTGTGCGTCGAGGAGCACGCGAACGGCCGCGGCCTGGTGCTCAACCAGCCCGCCGGCCACCTGGAGCCCGACGAGGCCCTGGCCGAGGCGGCGCTGCGCGAGACCCTGGAGGAGACCGGCTGGGACGTGCGCCTGACCGCCTTCGTCGGCGCTTACCAGTGGCAGGCGCCGGAGACCGGCCGCCACTACCTGCGCTTCGCCTTCCTCGCCGAGCCGCTGCGGCACCACCCGGACCGCCCACTGGACGCCGGCATCGAACGCGCGCTGTGGCTGACCCCGGCGGAACTGGACGCCGCGCGCGACCGGCACCGCAGCCCGCTGGTGTGGCGGGTGGTGGCGGACGCGCTCGGCGGCCGGCGGCAGCCGTTGTCGGTCCTGCAACAGGTGGTCTGAGGCATGGCGGCGCCCTCCACCATCGTCGGCATGTCCGGCGGCGTCGACTCCTCGGTCGCTGCACTGCTGCTGGTGCGCGCCGGCGAGCCGGTCGCGGGCATGTTCATGGACAACTGGGCCGACGACGGCAGCGGCGAATGCCGCGCCGACGAGGACCGGCGCGACGCGGTCGCGGTGTGCGGCCGGCTCGGCATTCCGCTGCACGTGCGCGACTTCTCGCGCGAGTACTGGGACGGGGTGTTCGCGCGCTTCGTCGCCGGGTACGCGGCCGGCCGCACGCCCAACCCGGACGTGCTCTGCAACCGCGAGATCAAGTTCCGGCACTTCCTCGATGCGGCGCGCGCGCTCGGCGCGGAGCGCATCGCCACCGGCCACTACGCCCGCGTGGTGCACGAGGGCGGGCGCTGGCGCCTGCTGCGCGCCGTGGACGCGGCCAAGGACCAGAGCTACTTCCTGCACCTGCTCGGGCAGGAGGCGCTGGCCGCCACCCGCTTCCCGCTCGGCGGGCTGCGCAAGGACGAGGTGCGCCGGCTCGCCGCCGGGGCCGGGCTGCCGACCGCGGCGAAGAAGGACTCCACCGGCATCTGCTTCATCGGCGAGCGCGACTTCCGCGGCTTCCTCTCGCGCTACCTGCCGGCGCAGCCGGGCGAGATCCGCGACCCGCAGGAGCGCCGCCTCGGCGAGCACCCGGGCGTCTTCTACTTCACCCTCGGCCAGCGCGGCGGCCTGCAGCTGGGCGGCGTGCGCGGCCGCGACGCGGCGCCCTGGTACGTGGTGGGCAAGGACGTGGCGCGCAACATCCTCTACGTGGACCAGGGCCACGACAGCCCGTGGCTGCAGTCGGACGTGCTCTGGAGCGAGCAGGCGCACTGGATCGAGGGCGCGCCGCCGGCCGCGCGCTTCGCCTGCGCCGCCCAGGTCCGTTACCGCCAGGCCGCCGAGCCGTGCGAGGTCGAGGTGCGCGACGACGGCAGCCTGCGCGTCGCCTTCGCGCGGCCGCAGCGCGCCGTGACCCCCGGACAGTCGGTGGTGCTGTACGACGGCGAGCGCTGCCTCGGCGGTGCGGTCATCGCCGCCACCGATGCGCCGCTGGAAGCCAGGACGAGGCACGCCGCATGAGCCACCCCCTTTCCGACCGCGTGCTCGCGCTCGCCGGCATGGCGCAGGCGCTGGCCCAGGTGCGGCGCATCGCCGAGACCGGCGCGGCCGACGCGGGCGTGCTGTCCACCGCTATGGACAGTGTGTTCCGCATCGACGCCGAATCGCCCGCCGCGGTGTTCGGCGGCGTCGGCGGGGTGGCGCCCGGGTTGCGGCTGCTGCGCGCGTACCTGCGCAACGAGACCGAGGATGCGCTGCTGCCGCGGCTCGGCCTGTCGGTGCTGCAGCTGGAGCGGCGCTTCGTGCGCGACCCGGCGGCGCGGCGCGTGCGCGACGGCCTGCTCCGCATCGCGCCCGATGCGCAGGCCCGGGGCAGCGCGCATCCGGACGTGCTTGGCGCGCTCGGCGCGCTGTATGCCTCCACCGTCAGCGGGCTGCGCCCGCGGGTGATGGTCCAGGGCAACCCGCACTACCTCGGCCAGGCGGGCGTGGTGGCCGAGATCCGGGCCACCCTGCTGGCCGCGCTGCGGGCCGCGGTGCTGTGGCGGCAGGTGGGCGGCTCGCTGTGGGATTTCCCGCTCCGCAGGCGGCAAATGCTGGAGGCCATCGAGCGCTTGCTGGCATAATCATGAGGCTGAGCGGGCGTGTTTCCTCCGCCCTCCCCCCACCTGCCCGGAGCCCTCCATGGCCGATTCCTTCGCCACCCGCGCCCGCCTCGAAGTCAACGGCAAGTCCTACGCCTACGCCAGCCTGCCCCGGCTGGGCGAGCGCTTCGACCTGGCGAAGCTGCCGTACTCGATGAAGATCCTGCTGGAGAACCTGCTCCGGCACGAGGACGGCGTCACCGTGCTGCCCGCGCACATCGAGGCCGTGGCCAAGTGGGACCCGAAGGCCGAGCCCGACACCGAGATCGCGTTCATGCCGGCGCGCGTGCTGCTGCAGGACTTCACCGGCGTGCCCTGCGTCGTGGACCTCGCGGCGATGCGCGACGCGGTCGCCAGGCTCGGCGGCAAGCCGAGCCAGATCAACCCGCTGATCCCCTCCGAGCTGGTCATCGACCACTCGGTGCAGGTGGACGTGTTCGGCCGCCCCGACGCGCTCGACCTCAACGGCCAGATCGAGTTCAAGCGCAACCAGGAGCGCTACAGCTTCCTGCGCTGGGGCCAGAAGGCGTTCCAGAACTTCAAGGTGGTGCCGCCGAACACCGGCATCGTGCACCAGGTGAACCTGGAGCACCTGGCCCGCGTGGTGGTCGAGCGCGAAGTGGACGGCGAGCTGTGGGCGTTCCCGGACACCGTGTTCGGCACCGACTCGCACACCACGATGATCAACGGCATCGGCGTGCTCGGCTGGGGCGTCGGCGGCATCGAGGCCGAGGCCGCGATGCTCGGCCAGCCCTCGTCCATGCTGATCCCGCAGGTGGTCGGTGTCCGCCTCACCGGCAAGCTGCCCGAGGGCGCCACCGGCACCGACCTGGTGCTGACCGTGACCCAGATGCTGCGCGCGCTCGGCGTGGTCGGCAAGTTCGTCGAGTTCTACGGCGACGGCCTGCAGCACCTGCCGCTGGCCGACCGCGCGACCATCGCCAACATGGCGCCGGAGTACGGCGCCACCTGCGGCATCTTCCCGATCGACGCCGAGGCGCTGAACTACCTGCGCCTGTCCGGCCGCAGCGAGGCGCAGATCGCGCTGGTCGAGGCCTACGCCAAGGCGCAGGGCCTGTGGCACACCCCGGATTCGCCGCACGCGCACTACAGCGCCACGCTCGAGCTCGACCTCGGCGACGTCAAGCCGTCGCTGGCCGGCCCCAAGCGCCCGCAGGACCGCGTGCTGCTGGAGAAGGTGGGCGACAACTTCCGCACCAACCTCGCCGGCCTGATCGCCAACCGCCAGGCGAAGAAGGAAGAGGTCAAGCGCTTCGACGAGGAAGGCGGCGACCAGCCGCAGGCCGGCCACCTCGCCGCGAAGCCGTGCTCGAAGGTGCGCATCGCCAACCAGGACCACTACCTGACCGACGGCTCGGTGGTGATCGCCGCGATCACCTCCTGCACCAACACCTCCAACCCGGCGGTGATGCTGGGCGCCGGCCTGCTGGCGCGCAACGCCGTGGCCAAGGGGCTGAAGGCCGCGCCGTGGGTGAAGACCTCGCTCGGCCCGGGCTCGCTGGTGGTCACCGACTACCTGGAGAAGGCCGGCGTGCTCGACGACCTGGAGAAGCTCGGCTTCTTCGTCGTCGGCTACGGCTGCACCACCTGCATCGGCAACTCCGGCCCGCTGCCGGACGAGATCTCGCGCGGCATCGCCGAGAACGACCTGGTCGTGGCCTCGGTGCTGTCGGGCAACCGCAACTTCGAGGGCCGCGTGCACCCCGAGGTGAAGATGAACTACCTCGCCTCGCCCCCGCTGGTGGTGGCCTACGCGATCGCCGGCACGGTGGACATCGACCTGACCACGCAGCCGCTGGGCAAGGGCGCGGACGGCCAGGACGTGTACCTGCGCGACATCTGGCCCTCGAGCAAGGAGGTCGGCGACCTCATCGCCGCCACCATCGGCCCGGAGATGTTCGCCAAGAACTACGCCGACGTGTTCAAGGGCGACAGCCGCTGGGCGCAGATCGCCTCGCCCGAAGGCGAGAGCTACGCCTGGGATCCGTCCTCCACCTACATCAAGCACCCGCCCTACTTCGAGGGCATGACCATGCAGGTCGGCGCGATCGAGGACATCCACGGCGCGCGCGTGCTCGGCCTGTTCGGCGACTCGATCACCACCGACCACATCTCGCCGGCCGGCAACATCAAGAAGGATTCGCCGGCGGGCCGCTTCCTGCAGTCGCGCGGCGTGCAGCCGGCCGACTTCAACAGCTACGGTTCGCGCCGCGGCAACGACGACGTGATGGTGCGCGGCACCTTCGCCAACATCCGCATCAAGAACCTGATGCTGGGCGGCGAGGAAGGCGGCAACACCATCTTCCACGGCGAGGGCCCGGAGCGCGGCAGCAAGATGTCCATCTACGACGCCGCGATGGCCTACAAGGCGCAGGGCACGCCGCTGGTGGTGTTCGCCGGCAAGGAATACGGCACCGGCTCCTCGCGCGACTGGGCGGCCAAGGGCACCAACCTGCTGGGCGTGAAGGCGGTCGTGGCCGAGAGCTTCGAGCGCATCCACCGCTCCAACCTGGTGGGCATGGGCGTGCTGCCGCTGCAGTTCAAGGAGGGCGAGAACGCGCGCACCCTCGGCCTGGACGGCAGCGAGCAGGTGGACATCACCGGCCTGCAGGACGGCGCCGGCAAGGTGGCCACCGTCGTCGCCCGCAAGGCCGACGGCCGCGAGGTCCGCTTCGAGGCCAAGGTGCTGCTGCTGACGCCGAAGGAAGTGGAGTACTTCCGCAACGGCGGCATCCTGCACTACGTGCTGCGCCAGCTGGCGGCCAGGGCGGCCTGAACCTCGCGGGGCCGACTGGGGGTCGGCGCTACAGGCGGGGCTCCCAGGCGGCGGACACCATCCGCCATTCGCCGTCCTCGACGCGCCAGCCGGTCTCCACCGACCACAGCCGTGCCGCCTCCGGCAGCACGGCACCGGAGCCGCCCGTGAGGGCGGCTTCGAAGCGCACGCGCGCCCGGCCCTCCCCCTGCATCTCCACGTCCGCCGGCCCGACCACGGTCACGCCGACCGCGCGGTAGCGCAGGAAGGCGCCGCGCGCCATCCGCACCGCGCCCTCGCGGTCCATCGCACCCGGGCCGATGAAATCCGCCGCGAGGTAGTGCGCGATCCGCCCGCCCTCGCGCGCCTCGATGCTTTGTTGCAGTGCATCGAGCCGGACGCGCAGGCGCGCCTCCGGCGAATCGCCCGCGCACGCCGCCAGCAGCAGCGCCGCCAGCACCGCGAAGCCCGCCGCCACCTGCCTTGCCAGTCCCATGGGCCTATGCTCCAATCGAATCGAAACGTACGCCAGCGCATCCTGCCGGCGACCGGTTGAGGGAGACCCAGCACGATGACCCCCGAGCGGCCCTGGCTGGCCAGCTACCCGGCCGGTGTTCCGGCCGAGATCAACCCCGACGCGTATCCGTCGGTGGTCGCCATCCTCGACGAGGCCATCGCGAAGTTCCGCGACCGGCCCGCCTTCAGCAGCTTCGGCAAGGTCATCACCTACGGCGAGCTCGACCGCCTCAGCGCGCAGTTCGCGGCCTTCCTCGTGCACGGGCTCGGCCTCTCCCGCGGCGACCGCGTCGCGATCATGATGCCGAACTGCCTGCAGTACCCCATCTCCACCTTCGGCATCCTGCGCGCGGGGCTGACGGTGGTCAACGTCAACCCGCTCTACACCGCGCGCGAGCTCGGGCAGCAACTCGAGGATTCCGGCGCGGTCGCCATCGTGGTGGTGGACAACTTCGGCCACACCGTCGAGCAGGTGCTCGCGAAGTCGCCGCTGAAGCACGTCGTGACCACCGGCCTGGGCGACCTGGTCGGCGGCGCCAAGGGCGCCATCATGAACTTCGTCGTCAAGCACGTGAAGAAGATGGTGCCGCCCTACTCGCTCCCGGGCGCCGTCCGCTTCCGCGACGCGCTCGCCACCGGCGCGCGGCATCCCGCGCCGAAGGTGGACATCGATTCCGGCGACATCGCCTTCCTGCAGTACACCGGCGGCACCACCGGCGTCGCCAAGGGCGCGATGCTCACCCACCGCAACCTGGTGGCGAACATGGAGCAGGCCGCGGCCTGGGTCGGCGAAGGGCTGCGCCCCGGGCAGGAGGTGATCATCACCGCGCTGCCGCTGTACCACATCTTCTCGCTGACCGCGAACGGCCTGGTGTTCACCAAGTTCGGCGGCCTCAACCACCTCATCACCAACCCGCGCGACATGCCCGGCTTCGTCAAGGAGCTGAAGAAGACGCGCTTCACCGCGATCACCGGCGTCAACACGCTGTTCAACGGCCTGCTCAACACGCCGGGCTTCGAGGAGGTGGACTTCTCCTCGCTGCGCCTCACCCTCGGCGGCGGCATGGCGGTGCAGCGCGCGGTGGCCGAGCGCTGGAAGAAGGTCACCGGCTGCACGCTGGTGGAGGCCTACGGCCTCACCGAGACGTCGCCGGCGGCCTGCATCAATCCGATGGACCTGCCCGAGTACAACGGCTCCATCGGCCTGCCGATCCCCTCCACCGACGCCTGCCTGAAGGACGAGGACGGCAACATCGTCGGCCCCGGCGAGGTCGGCGAACTGTGCCTGAAGGGCCCGCAGGTGATGAAGGGCTACTGGAACCGGCCGGAGGAGACCGCCGCCGCCATCGACGCCGACGGCTGGCTGCACACCGGCGACATGGCGCGCATGGACGAGCGCGGGTTCTTCTACATCGTGGACCGCAAGAAGGACATGATCCTCGTCTCGGGCTTCAACGTGTACCCGAACGAGGTCGAGGACGTGCTCGCCGCCATGCCGGGCGTGCTCGAGGTCGCCGTGGTCGGCGCGCCGGACGAGAAGTCCGGCGAGGTGGTCAAGGCCGTCATCGTGCGCAAGGATCCCCGGCTCACCGCCGAGGACGTGAAGGCCTACGCGCGCGAGTACCTCACGGGCTACAAGCGCCCGCACATCGTCGAGTTCCGCGACGAGCTGCCGAAGACCAACGTCGGCAAGATCCTGAGGCGCGAGCTCCGGGGCTGAGGCCCCGGCGAGCCGCCTCCCGCCGCCGCCCGCGCCCGCCGGGCGCCGCGAAAACGCTTGCAGTTTCCGCCGGTTAGGCGCATATGGGGCCCGAACGGGCCCATTTCGACTCCAATGGCGGCCGCCTGCCGGCCCGGGCGGCGGCTGCCCCACTCCTGCAAGGGGATCTCATCGTGAACAAGGTCGGCAAGCTCCAGATCGCTCCACGCTACAGCACGTTGCGCACCGTCGAGGACCCGGAACGCGGGGTCTACTGGTGCCACATGCACGCCAGCCTGGCCCACGCGCCGGACCGCCCGTGCTTCAAGCCCGAGCTCGTCTCGGACATCCTCGCCTGGCAGCAGGCGCTCGGCGACCGCCTGCGCCAGCAGCAGCCGGCGGCCGGCGCCATCGTGCCGCACGTCGTGCTCGCCTCCGACGCCGACGCCTTCAACCTCGGCGGCGACCTCGAACTGTTCTGCCGCGCGATCCGCAACCGCGACCGCGCGACCCTGCTGTCGTACGCGCGCCAGTGCGTGCGCGGCGTGCACGCCTTCCACGCCGGCCTCGGCGCGGGCGCGCACACCATCGCCCTCGTCCAGGGCGACGCGCTCGGCGGCGGCTTCGAGGCGGCGCTGAGCTGCCACACCATCGTCGCCGAGGAAGGCGTGCAGATGGGCCTGCCCGAGGTCCTGTTCGACCTGTTCCCGGGCATGGGCGCCTACTCCTTCCTGTGCAAGCGCATCGCCCCGGCGCAGGCCGAGAAGCTGATGCTGGACGGCAACCTGCACAGCGCCGACGAGCTGTACCGCATGGGGCTGGTGGACGTGCTGGTGCCGCGCGGCCAGGGCGTGCAGGCCGTGGAGCAGGTGATCCGCGGCAACCAGCGCATCCCGAACGCCCGCGCCGCCATGCACCGCGTCCGTTCCATGACCTCGCCCGTCACCCTCGAGGAACTGATGTCCATCACCGAGGTGTGGGTCGAGACCGCGCTGCAGCTGGGGGACAAGTCGCTGCGCACGATGGAGCGCCTGGTGCGCGCGCAGTACCGCCGCCAGGAAGCCGCCGGCTCCGCGAGCGCCTGACCGCAAGCCTTGCATGGCCCCGCCCGCCCAATCGGGTGGGGGCCGCCTTTTCTCCCGGCCGCTAGCCGGCCCCGTCCAGGTTCGAGCCGGACTCCGTCCCGTCCCGGGCCATCTCCTTCCCGAGCACTTCCCTCGCCTGGGCGAGCTGCGCCTCCATGAGCTGCAGCCGCTGCATGCCCTCGCGCGGCAGCTGCGCGGGGGGCAGGCGCATCAGCTCGTCGGCCGAGGCCGTCAGCAGCACCAGGCCGAGGTTGCCCACCACGCCCTTGAGCGCGTGCACCTGTTCCTTCACCTCGCCCCACTGGCCCTGCCCGGCCAGGCCGCGGGCCGCGTCCAGGCAGCGGCGCGCATCGGCGAAGCACTGGCGGATGAAGTCGGCCTCGAACTGCCCGCCCATGCCGAGCGCGCGCAGTTCCTCGAGCACCGCCGGGTTGTGGATCACCGGCGCGCTGCCGGCCGCGCGCACCTCGCGCGGCGGCACCAGGGGCTCGGCGCGCTTGCCGTTGGCGATCTCGGCGAGCGTGTCCAGCAGGCGCGCGGCGACCACCGGCTTGGGCAGGAACGCGCGTGCGCCGGCGCGCTCGCAGGCCTCGATGGATTCGGGCGTGACGTCGGCGCTGAGGATCACCACCGGGGTCTTCACCGGCGAGCCGGCCTGCATGACGCGCAGCTGGCGCAGCATGTCCAGGCCGCTGAGGTCGGGCATGTGCAGGTCGGCGATGACCACGTCGTAGGTGGTGGTCTCCAGCGCGTCGAGCAGCGCGTCGCCGCTGTGCACGGCCGTGACCTTGTGCCCGGCCTTGTGCAGCAGGCCCTGCAGCACCATGCGGTTGGCGGCGTGGTCGTCGGCGATGATGATCCGCATCGGCTCCACGCGCACGCGGTGGCGCAGGAACGGATCGGTGAAGGCGATGACGTTCTCGGCCGCCGGCGCCGCGGGCGCCGCCGGCACCACGAACGGCAGCTCCACCCAGAACTCGCTGCCGCGCGACTCGGTGCTCTCGAAGCCGATGCTGCCGCCCATCGCCTCGGCCAGGCCCTTGGCGATGGTGGTGCCCAGGCCGGTGCCGCCGTGGCGGCGCGACAGCGTGGCGTCGGCCTGCTCGAAGGCGTCGAACAGGCGCGCCCGCGCCGATTCGGCGATGCCGATGCCCGAGTCGATGATGCGGAAGCGCACCCGCACCGCGTGCGCGCCCTCGCGGCGCGACGCCACCACCAGGCGCACGAAGCCGTGCTCGGTGAACTTGATCGCGTTGCCGATGAGGTTCAGCAGCACCTGGCGCAGGTGGCGCGAATCGCCGTGCACGCGCGGCGGCAGATCGCGCGCGACCTCCACCTCGTAGGCCAGCTCCTTGGCCCGCGCCAGCGGCTGCAGGATCAGGCCGACGCCCTCGATGAGCTCGTGGATCGAGAACTCCTCGTGGTGCAGCCGGATCTTGCCCGCCTCGATGGCGGAGATGTCGAGCACGTCCTCCACCAGCGCCAGCAGCGAGCGGCTCGAGGCCTGGATCGCGCTGATGTACTCGCGCTGCTCCGGGTCCAGGCGCGTGGTCGCCAGCAGCTCGCAGGTGCCCGCCAGGCCGTTGAGCGGAGTGCGGAACTCGTGGCTCATGTTGGCCAGGAAGCGGGTCTTGGCCTCGTTGGCGCGGCGCGCGTCCTCGATCGCGCGGGTCAGCGCCTTCAGCAGCGAGCTGAAGTACAGCGGCACCGCCACGGCGCCCACCAGCAGGCCCCAGCCGAGGTACGGGTTCTCCAGCCAGTACGGCGTGGCCCGGATCACGAACAGGAAGGAGATCGTCGCCAGCGCGGTGGCGAACTGCAGGTAGCGCTGGCCGTAGCGCAGGCCGTTGCCGATGGTGACCCACAGGTACACCGCGTACAGCGGCGAGGCGGTCTCGCCCTCGAGGTACATCACCGCGGCCAGCGCGGTGTAGTCGGCGAGCATGCCCACCCAGCGCCGCGCGTGCGAGGGCGCCGGCCGCATCAGCAGGCCGGTCAGCAGGATGAACGAGACCGCCAGCTCGCCCAGCAGGAACAGCCAGGTCAGGAACAGCGCGGTGCCGCCATCGGCCTGGTGGATCTGCCAGCCGAGGTAGCCGCAGAACAGCGCGGTGATGACGATGCGGACCAGGATCTGCGCGTGCTCGCTGTCCTCGCGGCCGCGCAGCCTCGCCTTCAGTCGTTGCACCGGCGCGGGCAGGCGGATGCCCATGGGCTCACTCGAGTCCCGGTTTGGCCCGGACCGCAGAATAACGCCTGCAGATGTCCTCGAGGCGTCCACGGTTGGCCACGAGCGCGTCCACGCAGCGCGGGTCGAACAGCCGGCCGCTCTGCCCCTGCATCCAGTCCAGCGCCTCGCCGAGCGGCCACGGGGCCTTGTAGGGGCGCGGCGAGAGCAGCGCGTCCAGCACGTCCGCGGCGGCCACGATGCGGGCCTCCAGCGGGATTTCCTCGCCCGCCAGGCCGTCCGGGTAGCCGCTGCCGTCCCAGCGCTCGTGGTGGCTCAGGGCGATGACCGCGCTCATGCGGATGAAGCGGTTCTGGCTGTCGGCCAGCAGCTCGTGGCCGATGCGCGGGTGCCGGCGCATCTGTGCCTGCTCCTCCGGGTCCAGCGGGCCCGGCTTGAGCAGGATCGCGTCCGGGATCGCGATCTTGCCGATGTCGTGCAGCGGCGCCGCCAGCTCGATGGTGCGCACCTCGTCCTCGGGCAGGCCCAGGCCCTCGGCGATGACGCCGGCGAAGCGCGCCATGCGCTCCAGGTAGGCGCTGGTGCCGGCGTCGCGGTACTCGATGGCGCGCGCCAGGCGCACCAGGGTCTCGCGCTCGCGCTCCTCGATCTCGTGCATGCTCGAGAGCAGCCGCTGCTCGAGCGAGAGCGCCCGCTGCTTCACCGATTCGGTCTGCTGCCGCAGCTGCAGCAGGTTGCGGCAGCGCGCGCGCAGCTCGCGCGGGCGGATGGGCTTGACCAGGAAGTCGATGACGCCCGCGTCGAGCGCCGCCTGCCGCACCGGCTCGTCGCCGACCACGGTCACCAGCACGATCGGCACGTCGCGGTGCGCGAGCGTGGCGCGGAAGCGGCGCGCGAACTCCAGGCCGTCCAGGCCCGGCATGCGGTAGTCGAGCAGCAGCAGGTCCGGCCGGTCGCGACCGCACCAGGCCAGCGCCTCGTGCGGGTCGCCGAAATCGTGGACCTCGATCTCCGGCCCGATGTCCTCCAGGATGTGCCGGAGCATCGTCCGGGCGGACGTCTGGTCGTCGACGATGACGATGTTCAATGCGCGCTCCCCGCGGCGCGGGGCGGTCCCCCCGTCCGGGCAATGTTGGCCACGATGCGGCCCGGTGGGCAAGTCCCCCGTGCCATCGGCGCCACCCGCGCTAGGTCCCCTGCTCCGGCCGCATGTACGGGAACAGCAGCACGTCGCGGATGGAGGCCGAGTCGGTCACCAGCATCACCAGGCGGTCGATGCCCACGCCCAGCCCGCCGGTCGGCGGCAGGCCGACCTCGAGTGCGCGGATGTAGTCGGCGTCGTAGTGCATGGCCTCGTCGTCGCCGCCGGCCTTGGCCTCGACCTGGGCGCGGAAGCGCGCCGCCTGGTCCTCCGGGTCGTTGAGCTCGGAGAAGCCGTTGGCCAGCTCCTTGCCGCCGATGAACAGTTCGAAGCGGTCGGTGATGCCCGGCTCGGTGTCCGACTCGCGCGCCAGCGGCGACACCTCCACCGGATAGTGGGTGATGAAGGTGGGCTGGACCAGTCCCGGCTCCACCGTCTTCTCGAAGATCTCCAGCAGCAGCTTGCCCCAGCCGTATTGCGGCTTCACCGGGATGCCCAGGCGCCTGCAGTGCGCGGCCAGCGCCTCGCGGTCGCGGCAGTCGGCGACGCCGATCTCCGGGTTCAGCTCGCGCACCGCCTCCTCCAGCCGCCAGCGGCGGAAGCGCGGGCCGAGGTCGATGTCCTGCCCGTCCCAGCGCAGCCGCGCGGTGCCCGCCACCTCGACCGCGACGTCGCGGATCAGCGCCTCGGTCAGGTCCATGATGTCCTCGTACGTGGCATAGGCCTCGTACAGCTCGAGCATCGTGAACTCGGGGTTGTGGCGCGTGCTGACGCCCTCGTTGCGGAAGTTGCGGTTGATCTCGTACACGCGCTCGAAGCCGCCGACCACCAGGCGCTTGAGGTACAGCTCCGGCGCCACGCGCAGGAACAGGTCCAGGTCCAGCGCGTTGTGGTGGGTGGTGAACGGGCGCGCGGTGGCGCCGCCGGCCAGGTAATGCATCATCGGCGTCTCGACCTCGAGGAAGCGGCGCGCGTCCAGCCAGCGGCGGATCGCGGCGACGATGCGCGAGCGCTTGACGAACACCTCGCGCGCCTCGGGGGTGACGATGAGGTCCACGTAGCGCTGCCGGTAGCGCTGCTCGACGTCGGCCAGGCCGTGCCACTTGTCGGGCAGCGGGCGCAGCGACTTCACCAGCAGGCGCAGCGTCTCCGCCTTGACCGACAGTTCGCCGGTCTTCGTGCGCATCAGCGTGCCCTCGACGCCGACGATGTCGCCGATGTCCCAGCCCTTGAACGCCTCGTAGGCCCCGCCGAGCGCGGCCGCCTGCAGGAACAGCTGGATGCGCCCGGACACGTCCTGCACGGTGGCGAACGCGGCCTTGCCCATCACCCGCTTGGCCAGCACGCGGCCGGCCAGCGCGACGCGCCGGCCCTGCGCCTCGAGCGCCGCGCTGCTCCAGCGCGCGGCGTCGGCGTACTCCGCCTGCAGGTCGCCGGCGTGGTCCACGCGGCGGAAGTCGTTCGGGAAGGCCACGCCTTTCGCGCGCAGGGCCGCGAGCTTGGCGCGGCGCTCGGCCACGAGATGGTTCGCGTCGGTCTGCGGCTGGGTGTCGGCGTCGGTCATGGAATCGTTCCGGGATGCGTGGCGGTGGCGGTTGCGCGCGGGCGCGGGCGGCGATGCGGTCAGGCGGCGTCGCTGCGTTTCGCGCCCGCCTCCAGCCCGGCCTTCAGGCTGGCTTCCACGAACTCGTCGAGGTCGCCGTCGAGCACCTTCTGCGTGTCGCTGCGCTCGATGCCGGTGCGCAGGTCCTTGATCCGGCTCTGGTCGAGCACGTAGTTGCGGATCTGGCTGCCCCAGCCGATGTCGGACTTGCTGGCCTCCAGCGCGTCCTTCTCGGCGTTGCGCTTCTGCAGCTCCAGCTCGTACAGCTTGGCCTTCAGCATCTTCATCGCGCGGTCGCGGTTGGCGTGCTGCGAGCGCTCGGTCTGGCAGGCCACGACCACGCCGCTGGGCACGTGGGTGATGCGCACCGCCGACTCGGTCTTGTTGACGTGCTGGCCGCCGGCGCCGGACGAGCGGTACACGTCGGTCCTGAGGTCGGCCGGGTTGATCTCGATGTCGATGTCGTCGTCCACCTCCGGCGACACGAACACGCTGGTGAAGCTGGTGTGGCGCCGGTTGTCGGAGTCGAACGGCGACTTGCGCACCAGCCGGTGCACGCCGATCTCGGTCTTCAGCCAGCCGTAGGCGTACTCGCCCTCGACCCGGAACGTGGCCGACTTGATGCCGGCGACGTCGCCGGCGCTGACTTCCATCAGCTCGGTCTTCCAACCGCGCGACTCGCACCAGCGCAGGTACATGCGCAGCAGCATCTCGGCCCAGTCCTGGGCCTCGGTGCCGCCGGCGCCGGCCTGGATGTCCACGAACGCGTTCGCCGCGTCCATCCTGCCGGAGAACATGCGCTGGAACTCGAGCTGGTCCACGCCGCGCGCGTAGCGCTCGACGTCGGCGACGATCGCCTGGAAGGTCTCCTCGTCGTTCTCGGCCTCGACCAGCTCGAGCAGCTCGTCGGCGCCGTCCAGGCCTTCCCTCAGCTCGCGGATGCCGTTGACGGTGCGGTCGAGCAGCGCGCGCTCGCGGCCCAGCGCCTGGGCGCGCTCGGCGTCGTTCCAGACGTCCGGGCTCTCCAGCTCGCGGTTGACTTCCTCCAGACGCTCGACCTTGGCGTCGTAGTCAAAGATACCCCCTCAGCGCATCCAGCCGGCCCCGGAGGTCGGCGATGCGCTGGCGGACGGGATTGGACTCGATCATGCGGGCACGGGGGCTGCGAAAGGCCGCAAATTCTAGCAGAGGGCCCTAGCCGCCCGGCGCGCGCGCGGGCACGGGGGCGAGCCGGGCGCGGAGCTGCTCGCGGTGGCTGCGGCTGCAGGGCAGCACGGTGCCGTCCCGCAGGTGGACGCGGGCGTCGCCGGTGTCCAGCGGCTCGATCGAGGCCACCTGGTCCAGGTTCACGATGTAGCTGCGGTGGATGCGCACGAAGCGGCCCGGGTCCAGGCGTTCGGCGATGCCCGCGATCGTGCTGCGCAGCGGGTAGTCGTGCCCGCGCACGCGCAGGTTGACGTAGTTGCCGGCCGCCTGCAGCCACTCGATGTCCGCCGCGGCCACCAGGAACTCCCGGCCGAGCTTGCGCACCAGGAAGCGCTCCGGCCGCTCCACCGCCTCCACCGGCGGGCCGTCGTCCGGGGCGTCCAGCAGGTGGGCCTCGCCCTGCAGCCGGCGCAGCAGCAGCCGGTAGCCGTGCATCACCAGCACCGCGCCGGCGAAGGTGCGCACGTCCTTGAGGTACTCGTAGCCGAACTCGCGCCACCACGGGCCGAAGTCGTAGCCGTCGCCGACGGCGGCGTAGGCGAGCTTGCGCAGCGCCACCATCCCCGCCACGTGCAGGGCCGACCAGGCGACGCTGGCGGCGACGTAGGCCGGGATCCGCGCGCGCCAGTTGTCGAAGTGGATCGGCCAGCGCCGCGTGAACCAGGCCACCGCCGGCACCAGCGCCAGCGCGACCAGGCTGCTGCTGGTCTCCCACACGGCCGGCTGCCAGGCCTCGAAGGCCAGGTCCAGGCGCTGCACGTCCATGTTCACCGTGATGCTGTTGGCGATCGCCGAGACCAGGAACTGCAGGATCCAGAAGCCGGGTTCCACCCAGGGTTTCCAGGGGCGGTAGCGCTCCCACGCGCCCGGCGCGCGGGGAACGGAGGGGGCGTTCGTCATCCGCGCATTGTCGCCGTTCCGGGCCCGGTTGCGGCAACGGCTCGTCCCACCGGGCCGCGGTTCGTCCCCGCCGGCCCGCGCGAAGTCACCCGGCGCTGGCGGCCGCCGCGCGAGGACGGCGCAATCGCGGCATCGCCAACGGATCCCCCGCCATGCCACGACGCCACGACATCGACGCCCTCCGCGCCCTCGCCTTCGCCCTGCTCATCCTCTACCACTGGGGCATGTTCTACGTCGCGGACTGGGGCTGGCACGTCAAGAGCACCCATCTGTCCGAGTGGCTGCAATGGCCGATGCTGCTGGTGAACCGCTGGCGCATGGACCTGGTGTTCCTGGTCTCGGGCCTCTCCGTGAACTTCCTGCTGCGCGACGCCGCGGTCGCCCGCTTCGTCGCCCGGCGCAGCTGGCGGCTGCTGCTGCCGCTGGCCTTCGGCATGTGGGTCGTGGTGCCGATCCAGCCCTACGCCGAGGGCGTGTCCAACGGCCTGGTCGAACCGGGCTTCTTCCGCTTCCTGGTGCGCTACTACGGCCACGCCCAGTGGCCGGAGGGCGCGTTCGCCGGCTGGGAGTTCGGCTTCACCTGGAACCACCTCTGGTACCTCGCCTACCTCTGGTGCTACTCGCTGCTGCTGGCGGCGCTGCTGCCGGTGCTGCGCAGCGCCGCGGGCCAGCGCCTGCGCGCGGCCTTCCTCGGCCTGCGCGGCGCGTGGCTGGTGGTGGTGCCGGCGCTGCCGCTGGCGCTGGCGACGCTGCTGTTGCAGGCGCGCTTCCCCGACACCGGCGACCTGGTGCACGACTGGTACCGCCATGCGGTCTATTTCACCGTGTTCCTGTACGGCTACTGGATCGGCACCGACCCGGGGATCTGGGCCGAGCTCGCGCGCCTGCGCCGCCGCACGCTCGGGTTCGCGGCGGGCCTGTTCGCGCTCTACGCGGCCTGCGTCGCGTGGCTGCCCGACGACGGCCCCGCGTGGCTGCAGGGCGGCGTGTGGCTGCTGCGCAACCTGGACATCTGGTCGGCGCTGTGCGCGATCCTGGGCTTCGCCCGCGCGCACCTGGACCGGCCGTGGCCGTGGCTGCGCTGGGCCAACGAGTCGGTCTATCCGTGGTACGTGCTGCACCAGAGCCTGATCGTGGGCATCGGCTTCTGGCTGCTGCCGCTGGGCCTGGGGCCGGTGGCGGAACCGGCGCTGGTGCTGCTCGGCACGGTCGCGGGCTGCTGGCTGCTCAACGACCTGCTGATCCGGCGCGTCGGCTTCCTGCGCCCGCTGTTCGGCCTCAGGCGCGCGCCGCGTCCAGCCGCGGCAGCGGCCGCCGCCACAGGCGCCAGCGCTGCCCGCGCGCAAGGCTGAAGCCGGTGCCGTCGGCGAAGTCCAGCCGTGCCGACCCGAGCGCGCCCGCCCGCAGCGCGCCGGCGAGCGGTTCGAGCCAGCGCCGCAGGAGCTCCGCGCCGTCGCGCGCGTCGCGCAGGTCGTACAGGGCCTCCCCGGGGGCCGGTGCGAAGGCCGCGGGCAGCGGCGCCACCGCCGCGCCCGCCTTTGCGGCGAGGCCCTGGAGCAACGCGTCGCCGCCATGCACCACGGAGGCGTGCGCGTCCACGCGGTCGGGCGGCGCCCCGCCGCCCCAGAACCAGAGCGAGTTCACCGGCGGCTTGCCCGCTTCCGCGCGCCGCGCGTTCCAGGGGTGGTTGTGCAGCACCACCTGCGCCTCGGTGAGCAGCGTGCGCCAGCGGCGGGCGTCGGCGCACGCCGTGCGCCCGGCCCCGTCCAGGCCGCCGTCCACGAGCGTGTCGCCGAGGTCGGCGCCCAGCGCCTCGTCCGGCTCGGCGAACGCCGGCAGCGGCGTCCCGGGCGCGAGGCGCAGGTACCAGCGCGAGGGATGCGGCGCGTCGATCGGCATGCCGGCGTCGCCGAACAGCGGCTGCAGCGCAGGCAGCAGCGCGTCGGCGTCCTCGCGCGCCAGGCGCAGGCCCTCGCCCGCCGCGAACAGGCGCGCGCCGTTGATGTCGGGGCGGATCCAGGCGGGGTCGGCGCGCAGCCACCGGGCGCCCGCGGCGTCGGCCGCGTCCACGGCCCGGGTCAGCGCCGCCACCGGCCAGCCACGGGGCAGCACGGCGAAGTGGCGCTGCAGCTGGGCGCGCGCGCCGGCCTCGCCGCGCAGGGCGTCGGCGCGCCCGAGCGCGGTGCCGAGGCCGCGGGGCAAGGGCAGCCCCGCCAGCAACGTGCGCGCGGGCAACAGCAGGGTCGCGGTGGCGGCGTTCGCCACGCCGGTGCCTCAGCCCACGTAACGGACGGAGACGATCTCGTATTCGCGGCGGCCGCCCGGCGCCTCGATGGCGACGGTGTCGCCCTCGTGCTTGCCGATCAGGGCGCGCGCCACCGGCGAGGAAATCGCGATCAGGCCCTGCTTGATGTCGGCCTCGAGGTCCCCGACGATCTGCCAGGTCTTTTCCTCGTCGGTCTCGGCGTCGGCCAGCACCACGGTGGCGCCGAACACGACCTTGTCGCCGGCGTCGAGCCGGGCGACGTCGATGACCTGGGCGTTGGACAGCTCCGCCTCGAGCTGCTTGATCCGCCCCTCGATGAAGCCCTGCTGCTCGCGCGCGGCGTGGTACTCGGCGTTTTCCTTCAGGTCGCCGTGCGCGCGCGCCTCGGCGATGGCCTGGATCACGGCCGGGCGCTTGACCGACTTGAGCTCCTCGAGCTCGGCGCGCAGGCGCTGCGCGCCCTTGGTGGTGATGGGTGAACGCATGGTGTTTCCTCGATGCCGGCGTGCGCGCGGCGGCTAGCGGAGCGTCGCGTGCAGTTCCTGCAGCGACCATACCGGGCCGCCCTCGCGGAAGTCCAGAGAGTGCAGGAGCGCCCGCGCGCCGGCCACCGTGGTCGAGTACGTGACCCGGGCCTGCAGCGCCTCGCGGCGGATCGAGAACGAGTCCGCGATGGCCTGGCGGCCCTCGGTGGTGTTGACGATGTAGGCGATCTCGCCGTTCTTGATCAGGTCCACGATGTGCGGGCGGCCTTCCAGCACCTTGTTCACGACCTCGCACGCCAGGCCGTTGTCGCGCAGGAAGGCGGCGGTGCCGCGGGTCGCCACCAGGCTGCAGCCGCGGCGGATCAGGTCGCGCGCCACCGGCAGCACCCGGGCCTTGTCCGGGTCGCGCACCGAGACGAACACCTTGCCCACCTCCGGCGCGCGGATGTTGGCCGCTTCCTCGGCGCGCGCGAACGCGGCGCCGAAGGTCTTGCCCACGCCCATCACCTCGCCCGTGGAGCGCATCTCGGGGCCGAGGATCGGGTCCACGCCCTGGAACTTGGCGAAGGGGAAGATCGCCTCCTTCACCGAGTAGTAGCCCGGGACCACTTCCTCCGTGGCGCCCTGCTCGGCCAGCGTGCGCCCGGCCATGCAGCGCGCGGCGATCGCCGCCAGCGGCACGCCGGTGGCCTTGGACACGAACGGCACGGTGCGCGAGGCGCGCGGGTTCACTTCCAGCAGGTACACCGTGGCCTCGCCACCGTCGTCCAGCTGCACCGCGAACTGGGTGTTCATCAGCCCGACCACGTCCAGCGCGCGCGCCAGCGCCACCACCTGCCCGCGCAGGCGGTCCTGCACCGCGGCCGGCAGCGAGTACGGGGGCAGCGAGCAGGACGAGTCGCCCGAATGCACGCCGGCCTCCTCGATGTGCTCCATGACGCCGCCGATCAGCACCCTGCCCTCGCGGTCGGCGATGATGTCCACGTCCACCTCGACCGCGTGGTCGAGGAAGCGGTCGAGCAGCACCGGCGAGTCGTTGGACACCTTGACCGCATCGCGGATGTAGCGCGCCAGGTCGGCGTCGGAATGCACCACCTCCATCGCGCGGCCGCCGAGCACGTAGCTCGGGCGCACGACCAGCGGGTAGCCGATCTCGCGCGCGAGCGCCAGCGCCTCGTCGGCGCTGCGCGCGGTGCGGTTGGGCGGCTGCAGCAGGCCGAGCTCGGACACGAGCTTCTGGAAGCGCTCGCGGTCCTCGGCCAGGTCGATGGAATCGGGCGAGGTGCCGATCACCGGCACGCCGTTGGCCTCCAGCGCGCGCGCCAGTTTCAGCGGGGTCTGGCCGCCGTACTGCACGATCACGCCCTCGGGCTTCTCCAGCTCGACGATCTCGAGCACGTCCTCGAGGGTCAGCGGCTCGAAGTACAGGCGGTCGGAGGTGTCGTAGTCGGTCGAGACGGTTTCCGGGTTGCAGTTGACCATGATGGTCTCGAACCCGTCCTCGCGCAGCGCCAGCGCGGCGTGCACGCAGCAGTAGTCGAACTCGATGCCCTGGCCGATGCGGTTGGGGCCGCCGCCGAGCACCATGATCTTGCGGCGGTCGGTCGGCTGCGCCTCGCATTCGTCCTCGTAGGTCGAATACAGGTACGCGGTGGTGGTGGCGAACTCGGCGGCGCAGGAATCCACGCGCTTGTACACCGGGCGCACCCCGAAGGCCTTGCGCAGCGCGCGCACCGCGGACTCGCCGGTGCCGGCGAGCGCGGCCAGGCGCGCGTCGGAGAAGCCGGCGCGCTTGAGCCGGCGCAGGCGGCGCGCGTCGAGCGCGTCCAGGCCGCCGGCCGCGACCTCGGCCTCCATCCGCACCAGCGCCTCGATCTGGTCGAGGAACCACGGGTCCACGAACGAGAGCGCGTGCACCTCCTCCACCGACATGCCGGCGCGGAACGCGTCGGCGATGTGGAAGATGCGCTCCGGCCCCGGCTCCTTGAGCTCGCGGCGCAGGGTGGCGACGTCGTCCTCGTCGGCGAGGTCCAGCCCGGTCGGGTCCAGGCCGGCCTTGCCGGTCTCCAGCCCGCGCAGCGCCTTCTGCAGCGACTCCTGGAAGGTGCGGCCGATCGCCATCACCTCGCCCACCGACTTCATCTGGGTGGTCAGGCGCGGGTCGGCGGCCGGGAACTTCTCGAACGCGAAGCGCGGGATCTTGGTGACGACGTAGTCGATGCTCGGCTCGAACGACGCCGGGGTCAGGCCGCCGGTGATCTCGTTCTTGAGCTCGTCCAGGGTGTAGCCGACGGCGAGCTTGGCCGCGACCTTGGCGATCGGGAAGCCGGTGGCCTTGGACGCCAGCGCCGAGGACCGCGACACGCGCGGGTTCATCTCGATCACCACCACGCGGCCGTCGCGCGCGTCGATGCCGAACTGCACGTTGGAGCCGCCGGTGTCCACGCCGATCTTGCGCAGGACCGCGATCGAGGCGTCGCGCAGGCGCTGGTATTCCTTGTCGGTGAGGGTGAGCGCCGGGGCGACGGTGATCGAGTCGCCGGTATGCACGCCCATCGGGTCGAGGTTCTCGATCGAGCAGACGATGATGCAGTTGTCCGCCTTGTCGCGGACCACCTCCATCTCGAACTCCTTCCAGCCCAGCACCGACTCCTCGACCAGGATCTCGTGCACCGGCGAGAGCTCGAGGCCGCGGCGCGCGATCTCCTCGAACTCCTCGCGGTTGTAGGCGATGCCGCCGCCGCTGCCGCCGAGGGTGAAGCTGGGGCGGATGATGGTCGGGTAGCCGACCCTGGCCTGGATCGCGAGCGCCTCCTCGAAGCTGCGCGCGAGCTCCGCGCGCGGGCACTCGAGCCCGATCTCCGCCATCGCCTGCTTGAACAGCTCGCGGTCCTCGGCCATGCGGATGGCCTCGCGCGAGGCGCCGATCAGCTCGACGCCGTACTTCTCGAGCACGCCGTGGTCGGCCAGCTCCAGCGCGCAGTTGAGCGCGGTCTGCCCGCCCATGGTCGGCAGCAGCGCGTCCGGGCGCTCCTTGGCGATGATCTTCTCGACCGAATGCCGGTTGATCGGCTCGATGTAGACCGCGTCGGCCATGCCCGGGTCGGTCATGATCGTCGCCGGGTTGCTGTTGACCAGCACCACCCGGTAGCCCTCGTCGCGCAGCGCCTTGCACGCCTGCGCGCCGGAGTAGTCGAACTCGCAGGCCTGGCCGATCACGATCGGGCCGGCGCCGATGATCATGACGCTCTTGATGTCGGTGCGCTTGGGCATCAGGCGTGGCTCCGGTTGCCGAGCATGGACGCGATGAAGCGGTCGAACAGGTAGCCCACGTCGTGCGGGCCCGGGCTCGCCTCCGGATGGCCCTGGAAGCCGAAGGCCGGCGCGTCGGCGACCGCGATGCCCTGGTTGGAGCCATCGAACAGCGAGCGATGGGTCACGCGCACGTTCGCCGGCAGCGAGGCCTCGTCCACCGCGAAGCCGTGGTTCTGGCTGGTGATGAGCACGCGGCCGCTGTCCAGGTCGATGACCGGATGGTTGGCGCCGTGGTGGCCGAACTTCATCTTCACGGTGCGCGCGCCGAGCGCGAGGCCGAGGATCTGGTGGCCGAGGCAGATGCCGTACAGCGGCAGCCTGCGGGCGAGGAATTCGCGGGTCGCGGCGATGGCGTAGTCGCAGGGGGCCGGGTCGCCGGGACCGTTGGAGAGGAACACGCCGTCGGGATCCAGCGCGAACACGTCCGCCGCCGGCGTCTGCGCCGGCACCACGGTCACGTCGCAGCCGCGCTCGGCGAGCATGCGCAGGATGTTGGCCTTCACGCCGAAGTCGTAGGCGACGACGTGGAACCGGCCGCCGCCGGGCGCGAACGCATTGCGGTCCAGGTCCAGGCGGCCCTCGTTCCAGCGGTAGGGCTCGCGCACCGACACTTCCCTGGCCAGGTCCATGCCCTTCAGGCCGGGGAACTTGCGCGCGGCTTCGATGGCGGCGTCCACGTCGATGGCGTCGCCGGCGGCCAGCGCGCCGTTCTGCGCGCCGCGGTCGCGCAGCAGGCGGGTGAGCTTGCGCGTGTCGATGCCGCTGATCGCGACCACGCCGCGCTGGCGCAGCCACTCCGGCAGCGCGACTTCGTTGCGCCAGCTCGAGGGCCGGCGCGGCACGTCGCGCACGATCAGGCCGGCGGCCCAGGCCTGGCGCGACTCGTCGTCGGCGGCGTTGCAGCCGGTGTTGCCCACGTGCGGGCAGGTCAGCGTGACCAACTGCCGGGCGTACGAGGGATCGGTGAGGATTTCCTGGTAGCCGGTCATGGCAGTGTTGAACACCACCTCGCCGACCGCGAGGCCGGGCGCGCCGACGGAATCGCCCTCGAACACGGTGCCGTCTTCGAGCGCGAGGATTGCGGGCTGGGTCACGTGGGGGTTCGCCTACGTCGGGTTGCAAGAAACCGCCGGCACGGCGCGGAACCGTCCGGAGGCGATTGGAATCAGGCGAGCGGGAATGATAGCAGGCGCCCCCCGCGGGCGCCACCGCGGGGCCGACCGATGGTCGGCAGCCGACCCTGGGTCGGCGCTACAGGAGGTCGGCCATCCGGTACTGGCCGGGCGGGCGCCCCGCCAGCCAGCGCGCGGCATGGAGGGCGCCGCGGGCGAACACGTCGCGGCTGGCCGCACGGTGGATGAATTCGACGCGCTCGCCCGCGCCGGCGAACTGCACGGTGTGCTCGCCGACGATGTCGCCCGCGCGCAGCGACGCGTAGCGCGGCGTCGCGCCGCCGCCGGCCGCGGCCTCGCCCAGCGCGAGCGCGGTGCCCGACGGCGCATCGCGCTTGCCGGCGTGGTGCGCCTCGACGACGTCGCAGTCCCAACCCTGCAGCGCGTGCGCCGCGCGCGCCACCGCATCGGCGAGCACGGCGACGCCGAGGCTGAAGTTCGGCGCCCACAGCACCGGGATGGCCGCGGCCGCCTCCGCGAGCGCCGCGCGCTGCGTGTCCGACAGGCCGGTGGTGCCCGACACGAAGCCCGCCTTGCGCGCCACGCACAGCGCAAGCACGGCGTCGAACGCTTCCGGCTGGCTGAAATCCACGGCGACGTCGAACGGCGGCACGCCGTTGAGCTCGGCGGCGGCGAACTGCGGCACGCCGTCCACGACGCGCTGTTCCGGCTTGCGCGACACCGCGCCGGCGAGCGCGAAGCGTGCGGGATCCTCCGCCGCCAGGCGCAGCAGCGCCTGCCCCATGCGGCCGGTGGCACCGTGGATCAGCAGTTGGATCGGCGCGTCCATGCCGGGAGGATAGCCCAAGGGCCTGGCCGACCCCGGGGCCGGCCCTGCGGGGTCAGGAGACCATCCGGTCCCAGAAGCCCTTCACGCCGTCGAGGAAGGTGCTGGCCTTCGGCGAGTGGCGGCGCGCGTTCTCGCCCACGAACGTGGCCTCGAAGCGCTCCAGCAGCTCGCGCTGCTCCGCGGTCAGGTTCACCGGCGTCTCGACCACGAGCTTGCAGTACAGGTCGCCGGGATGGCGGCTGCGCACCGAGCGCACGCCCTTCTCGCGCAGGCGGAACACCTTGCCGGTCTGGGTCTCGGCGGGAATGCGCAACTCGACCTCGCCGTCGAGCGTGGGCACGCGGATGGTGTCGCCGAGCGCCGCCTGCGAGATGCGGATCGGGACCTCGCAATGCAGGTCGTCGCCGTCGCGCTCGAAGATCGGGTGCGGGCGCACGCGCACTTCGACGTACAGGTCGCCGGGCGGCGTGCCGGCGGGGCCGGCCTCGCCCTCGCCCGCCAGGCGGATGCGGTCGCCGCTGTCCACGCCGGCGGGGATCTTCACCTGCAGGATCTTCTCGTCCTCCACCCGGCCGCTGCCGTGGCAGCTGCGGCACGGATCGGGGATGGTCTGGCCGCGGCCGCCGCAGTGCGGGCACGGCTGCTGCATGGTGAAGATGCCGCGCTGCATGCGCACCTGGCCGCGGCCGCGGCAGGTCGCGCAGGTCTCCACGCGGCCGTCGGCGGCGCCGCTGCCCTTGCACGCGCCGCAGCGGGCGAGCGTGGGCACCTCGATGCGCTTCTCGACGCCGGCGACCGCCTCCTCCAGGTCGAGTTCCATCACGTAGCCGATGTCGGCGCCGCGGCGCGGCCCGCGCGCGGCACCGCCGCCGCCGAAGATGTTGCCGAAGATGTCCCCGAAGATGTCGCCCATGTCGGCGAAGTCGGGCCCCGGGCCCGCGCCGCCGCCCATGCCGTGCTCGAACGCGGCGTGGCCGTGCGCGTCGTAGGCGCGGCGCTTCGCCGGGTCGGACAGCACCTCGTAGGCTTCCTTGCACTCCTTGAACGCGGCTTCGGCGGCCTTGTCCCCCGGGTTGCGGTCCGGGTGGTACTTCATCGCGCAGCGGCGATAGGCCTTCTTCAGCTCCTCGTCGGAGGCGGTGCGGGCGACGCCCAGCACTTCGTAGTAATCGCGCTTCTGCATGTCGGGGTCAGGTCGGCCGCTTCGCGGGCTGGAAAGTCGGCGGCTCCGCCGCCTGTGGATCGGAAATGCGGGTCATCTGCGCCATCAAGCGGGATCGCGGGGCCGCATCCCTTTTCCCCTTGGCAGCGAGCCGGGCAATGCCCGGCTCGCGACTCCACCATCTTACTGCTGCTTGTCGTCCTTGACCTCGGTGAACTCCGCGTCCACGACGTCGTCGTTGCGCGCGCCGCCGGCGTCCGCGCCCGCGGAGCCCGCGTCGCCGCCGCCCTGCTGCGCCGCGGCCACCGCCGCGAACAGCGCCTGGCCGGCCTCCTCCAGCGCGCGCGACTTGGCCTCGATCTGCGCCTTGTCGTCGCCCTTGATCGCGGCCTCGACCTCGGCGATCGCGGCCTCGGCGCGGCCGATCACGTCGCCCGGGACCTTGTCGCCGTTGTCCTTGATCGCGCTGCGGGTGGCGTGGACCAGCGCGTCGGCCTGGTTGCGGGCCTGCACCAGCTCGTGGAACTTGCGGTCCTCCTCGCGGTGCGCCTCGGCGTCCTGGACCATGCGCTGGATCTCTTCCTCCGACAGGCCCGAGCCGGCCTTGATCTCGACCTTCTGCTCCTTGCCGGTCTTCTTGTCCTTGGCGCTGACGTGCAGGATGCCGTTGGCGTCGATGTCGAACGAGACCTCGATCTGCGGCATGCCGCGCGGCGCCGGCTCGATGCCGGTGAGGTCGAAGCGCGCCAGCGACTTGTTGTAGCGGGCCTGCTCGCGCTCGCCCTGCAGCACGTGCACCGTCACCGCGGACTGGTTGTCCTCGGCCGTGCTGAACACCTGCGAGGCCTTGGTCGGGATCGTGGTGTTCTTCTCGATGATCTTGGTCATCACGCCGCCCAGGGTCTCGATGCCCAGCGACAGCGGGGTGACGTCGAGCAGCAGCACGTCCTTGACGTCGCCGGCGAGCACGCCGCCCTGGATCGCCGCGCCGATGGCCACGGCCTCGTCCGGGTTGACGTCCTTGCGCGGCTCCTTGCCGAAGAACTCGCCCACCGCCTGCTGCACCTTCGGCATGCGGGTCTGGCCGCCGACCAGGATCACCTCGCTGATGTCGCTGGCGCGCAGGCCGGCGTCGTTGAGCGCGATGCGGCAGGGCTCGATCGTCTTCTTGACCAGGTCGTCCACCAGCGCCTCGAGCTTGGCGCGGGTGAGCTTGATGTTCAGGTGCTTCGGGCCGGAGGCGTCGGCGGTGATGTACGGCAGGTTGACCTCGGTCTGCTGCGCGCCCGAGAGCTCGATCTTGGCGCGCTCGGCCGCGTCCTTCAGGCGCTGCAGGGCGAGCGGATCCTTGCGCAGGTCGATGCCCTGGTCCTTCTGGAACTCCTCGATGAGGTAGTCGATGACGCGCTTGTCGAAATCCTCGCCGCCGAGGAAGGTGTCGCCGTTGGTGGACAGCACCTCGACCTGCATCTCGCCGTCCACCGACGCGATCTCGATGATGGACACGTCGAAGGTGCCGCCGCCGAGGTCGTAGACCGCGACCTTGCGGTCGCCGCCCTTCTTGTCCATGCCGTAGGCCAGCGCGGCCGCGGTCGGCTCGTTGATGATGCGCTTGACGTCGAGGCCGGCGATGCGGCCCGCGTCCTTGGTGGCCTGGCGCTGCGAGTCGTTGAAGTACGCGGGCACCGTGATCACCGCCTCGGTGACCGGCTCGCCGAGGTAGGCCTCGGCGGTCTTCTTCATCTTCTCCAGCACCTTCGCCGAGACTTCCTGCGGCGCCAGCTTCCTGCCGTCGGCCATCGCCACCCAGGCATCGCCGTTGTCGTGCTGGGTGATCGCGTACGGCACCAGGCCGAGGTCCTTCTGCACCTCGGCGTCGGTGAACTTGCGGCCGATCAGGCGCTTGACCGCGTAGAACGTGTTCTTGGGGTTGGTGACGGCCTGGCGCTTGGCCGGCGCACCGACCAGCGTCTCGCCGTCCTTGGTCCAGGCGACGATGGACGGCGTGGTGCGGTCGCCCTCGCTGTTCTCGATGACGCGGGCCTTGCCGCCTTCCATGATCGCCACGCACGAGTTGGTCGTGCCGAGGTCGATGCCGATGATCTTGCCCATGGGTTCCTGCTCCTGAGGATGTCGTTCCGGGGGCGCCCGCGGCGCCGATGCCTGCTATCTGGGGACGGCCGGCGACGCTTCAAGCGCCCGCGCGGCCGCGCTCACGCGTTCATTCGGCCACGACCACCAGCGCCGGCCGCAGCAGCCGCTCGTTGAGGACGTACCCCTTCTGGAACACCTGCGCCACGCAGCCGGCGGCCACGCCGTCGGCGGCCACCATGCTCATCGCCTGGTGGCGCTCGGGGTCGAAGGCGTCGCCCGGCGCCGGCGCGATCTCGGCGAGGCCGTTCGCCTCGGCCACGCGGTGCAGCTGGCGCAGGGTCAGCTCCAGGCCCGCGCGCAGCGGGTCGGACTCGGAGGCGGCGGCGAGGCCGGCCTCCATGCTGTCGAACAGCGGCAACAGGTCGGCGAGCAGGCGCTCGTTGGCGAAGCGGCGGGCGCTCTCGAGCTCGCGCGCCATGCGCTTGCGCTGGTTGTCGAGGTCGGCGCGCTCGCGCAGGCTGTCGGCGCGCAGCTGCTCGAGCTCGCCGCGCAGCTGCTCGAGTTCGGCGCGGAGCTGCTCCAGCTCGACGTCGCGGGGATCGGTGGCCTGCCCGTCGGGCGTCGTGTCCGGCGTGGGGGTCGTGCTCATGGTCGTCCTTCGCGGCGGGGGGCCGCGCCATCGGAACGGGTATTGGGGCCGCTGCCGGCCCGTTCAAGCCTTCACGGGCGCAAGGCGGCGCCCAGGGCCTCCGCGGCGGCCTGCACCACCGGGATGACGCGGTCGTAGGCCATGCGCGTCGGGCCGATCACGCCCAGCACGCCCAGCGGCCGGTCGCCGGCCGAGTACGGCGCGGCCACCAGCGACACGCCCTCCAGCGGGGCCAGGCCGGTCTCCTCGCCGATGAAGATGCGCACGCCCGGCGCGCGCGCGGTGCGCTCGAGCAGCTGCAGGATCTCGCGCTTGCGGGCGAAGGCGTCGAACAGATCGCGCAGGCGCTCCAGGTCGGCGAGGTCCTGCACGCCCATCAGCCGGGTCTGGCCGGCGAGGACCACGTCCGCGCCCACCGGCGAGGACGGGTCAGCCTCCGGCGCCAGCGCCTGCTCGGCGATCTCGACGCTGTGCGCGAGCAGGCCGGCCATCTCGTCGCGGGCGCGGCGCAGGTCCTCCACCAGCGCGGCGCGGATCTCGGCCAGGGTGCGGCCGGCGAAATTGCGGTTCAGGTAATTGGCCACGCGCTCCAGCTCGGCCGCCCCGTAGTCGCGGCGCGCCTGGACCACGCGGTTCTGCACGTCGCCGTCCGCGAACACCAGCATCGCCAGCACCCGTCCGCCTTCCAGCGGCACGAAGTCGATGTGGCGGAACGCGAACTGGGCCCGGCGCGGCACGCTGACCACGCCGACGAAATGGCTCATCGCCGACAGCAGTTCCGAGGCGCTGCCCAGCAGCTGCCGGGTGCCGGTCCCGGCCGGCAGCTCCTGGCGCAGGCGCGCGACCTCGCTCTCGGGCAGCGGCCGCACCTGCAGCAGGGAGTCCACGAACACCCGGTAGCCCTGCGCCGTGGGCACCCGCCCGGCGGAGGTGTGCGGCGAGCTGAGCAGGCCGATCTCCTCGAGCTCGCCGAGGATGTTGCGGATCGTGGCCGGGCTGACGTCCAGCCCCGCGTGCCGCGCCAGGGTCTGCGAGCCGACCGGCGCCCCGTCGCGGATGTAGCGCGAGATCAGGGTGCGCAGCAGCTGCCGGGCGCGGGGGTCGAGCTGGTCGTGCTGGACGGGCGAGCGGGCCATGCCGGGGACTATCGGGCGGCCGCGGCCGCTCCGCAAGGGTGTGCCGGCGCGACCCGCGCTCTCCGGCGCAGCCGGTGCGACGGCGATCTCTTACCCTAATGCGATGCTGACCCGCCTTTCGATCCGCGACTTCGCCGTCGTCGCCGCCGCAGAACTGGAGTTCGGCCCGGGCCTCACCGTCATTTCCGGCGAGACCGGCGCCGGCAAGTCGCTGCTGGTCGACGCACTAGGCTTCGTGGCCGGCATGCGCGCCGACAGCGGCGTGGTCCGCCACGGTGCCGACCGCGCCGAACTGTCCGCCGAATTCGACCTGGGCGACGCGCCGGCGGCGCTCGCCTGGCTGCGCGAGGCGGAGTTCGACGAGGGGGCCGAGTGCCAGGTGCGGCGCACGATCCGCGCCGACGGCGGCTCGCGCGCATGGATCAACGGCCGGCCGGCCACCCTCGCCCAGCTCGGCGAGCTCGCGGCGTTGCTGGTGGAGATCCACGGCCAGCACGAGCACCAGGCCCTGCTCGACCGCGGCAGCCAGCTGGCCCTGCTCGACGCGTTCGGCGGCCTGGAGCCGTTGTGCGAGGCCGTGCGCGAGGCGGCCGGGCGCTGGTCGGCGCTGCTGCGCGAGCGCGACGCGCTGTCGCGCCAGGGCGACGTCGGCGACCGCATCGCCTGGCTGGAGCACCAGCTCGGCGAACTGCAGCGCGAGTCGCTGGAGCCGGAAGCGATCGCCTCGCTGGTCGGGCTGCACCGCCGGCATGCGCACGGCGCCGCGCTGATCGAGGCCTGCGAGGTCGCCGCGGCGCGCCTCGGCGGCGACGACGAGGCCTCGCCCGGGCGCGTGCTGCAGCGCCTGCGCGGCCTGCTCGCCCGCCACGCCGAGGACGAGCCGCGGCTGGCCGAGGTGGACGGGATGCTCGAGGGCGCCGCGATCCAGCTCGAGGAGGCGCTGGCGCTGGTCGAGCAGGTGCGCGCCGACCTCGACCTGGACCCGGCGGCGTTCGAGGAGCTGGACCGGCGCCTCGCCCGCCTGCACGACCTGGCGCGCAAGCACCGGGTCGCGCCCGAGGGCCTGGCCGCCCAGCGCGACGCCCTGGCCACGGAACTGGAGGCGTTGCGCGATTCGGGCGCGCGCCTGCGCCGCCTCGACCCCGAGGTCGAGGCCGCGGCCCAGGCCTGGCGCGAGGCCGCCGCCGCCCTGGGCGAGGCCCGTCGGGAGACCGCGGCACGCCTCTCCGCGACCACCACCGCCCTGCTCTCGGAGCTCGGCATGGGCGGCGGCCGCTTCGAGGCCGCGCTGGAGCCCACCGGCGGCGAACGCCCGGATCCGCAGGGCGCCGAGCGCGTGGAGTTCCTGGTGGCCGCCAACGCCGGCCAGCCGCCGCGGCCGCTGCGGCGCGTGGCTTCGGGCGGCGAGCTCTCGCGCATCTCGCTGGCGATCGAGGTGGCCGCGCTGGGCAAGGACGCGGTGCCGACCATGGTCTTCGACGAGGTGGATTCCGGCATCGGCGGCGCGGTCGCGCAGATCGTCGGCCAGAAGCTGCGCGCGCTCGGCGCGGGCCGGCAGGTGCTGTGCGTGACCCACCTGCCGCAGGTGGCCGCGCACGGCCATGCGCACTACCGGGTCAGCAAGTCCGAGCAGGCGGGCGCGACCCACAGCGCCGTCGAAGTGCTGGGCCCCAAGGCGCGCGAGGAGGAGATCGCGCGCATGCTCGGCGGCACCACCGTGGGCAAGGAAGCGCGCGCGGCGGCGCGCCGGCTGCTCAGCGACGCAGCTTCCTGACGTACAGCACCAGCGCGTGGTCCTGGATCTCGTAGCCGTGCTCGGCCGCGATCCGGCGCTGCAGCTCCTCGATCTCGTCGCTGTGGAACTCGATGACCTTGCCGCTCTCCACGTCCACCATGTGGTCGTGGTGCTCGCCGCGGTCCAGCTCGTACACGGCGTGGCCGCCCTCGAAATTGTGCTTGAGCACCAGGCCCGCGGCCTCGAACTGGGTGAGCACGCGGTAGACCGTGGCCAGGCCGATCTCGTCCCCCTGCTCCAGCAGGTGGCGGTAGATGTCCTCGGCGGTCAGGTGGCGCGGCCGCAGCTGCTCCAGCAGTTCCAGGATCCGCATCCGCGGATGGGTGACCTTGAGCCCGGCCTTGCGCAGGTCGTTCGATTCCATGGCGGGCCACCCCCGGCTTGCGTGTATGATCGGCCCATTATCCGACCCTTTCCCCCGCCTGCGAACCCATGCGCAAGACCGCCCTGCTCGCCGCCGCCATGGCCCTCACCGTCGCCGGCTGCGGCATCGTCTACCGGCAGCCGATCTACCAGGGCAACCTGATGGACAAGGCGGCCGTGGACCAGCTCCAGGCCGGCATGACCAAGGACCAGGTGCAGGCCCTGCTCGGCTCGCCGTCCATCGCCGACCCCTTCCACCACGACCGCTGGGACTACACGGCCACCGAGCGCACCGGCCGCGTCGGCGACACCGAGATCCGCAACTTCACCGTGTACTTCGAGGACGGCGTGGTCAGCCGCTGGGAAGGCGACTACTTCCCGGAACAGGACATGGAGCTGTCCACGAAGATGGCGCGCTTCGGCAACCTGGCCCGCGACGACAAGAAGAAGGGTCGCTGAACCGGCGTTCAGCGGCGGGCGCGCCGGCGGCGCGCTTCCTTCGGATCCATCCGCAGCGCTTGCAGCAGCTCGACGCGGTCGCCATCGCGCAACACGCGCCCGGGCGCGGCGAGCTCGCCGAACACCGCATAGCCGGCCACGCCCTCGAGCGCGATGCCGCTGGCGCGCACCGCGTCGGCGACGGTGGCGCCGGCGGGCAGCTGCAGCGGCACGGCCTGGTGCCGCCGCGGCCAGGCGCGGACGACTTCCACGCGCAGCGGCGCCGCGCCGGGCAGCGGTTCGTTCACCGCCGCGCCTCCGCATCGGCGACCCGCACGAAGTCGTCCACCATGCGGTCGGCGAGGCCCTGCATGCCCAGCGCCAGCGCGGTGCCGAGCAACTTCGCCTGCGGCTCGAACTCCAGCGCCAGGGTCACCCGGCAGGCGGATTCGTCGAGGGAATGGAACGTCCACCGGCCCTGCAGGCGGCGGAACGGGCCGTCGCGCAGCGCCATCTCGATGTGGTGCGGGGGCGAGAGGGTGTTCTCGGTGGTGAACCAGGTGCGCAAGGGCCCCAGCCCGAGGTCCAGGCGCGCCACCACGCGGTCGGGCGTGCGCTCGAGCACCTGCGCCGACTCGCACCAGGCGAAGCGGCGCGGGTAGGCCTCGACGTCGTCCACCAGCGCGAACATGCGGGCGGCGGAATGGCCGACGAGCGCGCTGCGCTGGATTCTGGTCATGGAGATGGGAGAATGGCGCGATGGCGGGCAAGAAACCCAAGGATAAGGCAAACGGCGGCGGCACCATCGCCCTGAACAAGCGCGCGCGCCACGAATTCCAGATCGAGCAGCGCTACGAGGCCGGCCTGGCGCTGCAGGGCTGGGAGCTCAAGTCCATCCGCGCCGGCCGGGCCAACATCACCGAGGCCTACGCCGTGGTCCGCGACGGCGAGCTGTACCTGTTCGGCGCGCAGATCACCCCGCTGATCTCGGCGTCCACCCACGTGGTCGCCGACGACCGCCGCACCCGCAAGCTGCTGCTCCACCGGCGCGAGATCGACACCCTCGTCGGCAAGGTCCAGCGCGAGGGCTATGCGCTGGTGCCCACCGCGCTGTACTGGAAGGGCAACAAGGTCAAGGCCGAGCTCGGGCTGGGCCGCGGCAAGCAGCTGCACGACAAGCGCGAGGCCAGCAAGGAGCGCGACTGGAACCGCGAGAAGCAGCGCCTGCTGCGCCGGCACAACCGCGACGCCTGAGCCGGCGCGCGCGGCTCAGGCCAGCGGCTCGGTCTCCGGCAGGGTGAACACGAACGTCGCGCCCTTGCCCTCCTCGCCTTCGGCGCGGATCGTGCCGCCGTGGCGCTCGACGATGCGCCGTACCGATGCCAGGCCCACGCCTTCGCCCGGGAAGTCCTCCTGGCTGTGCAGCCGCTGGAACGGGCGGAACAGCTTGCCGGCGTACTCCGGCGGGAAGCCGGCGCCGTTGTCGCGCACGTAGAACGCCCCGCCCGGCTCGCGCCCGACCTCGATGCGCGCCGGATGCCGGTCGCGGGTGAACTTCCACGCGTTGCCGAGCAGGTTCTCGAGCAGGTTGCGCACCAGGCTGGCGTCGCCGACGGCGCGCAGGTTCGGCGCGATCGCCACCTCGACGTCGCGGCCGGGTTCGTTCGCGCGCAGCTCGGCGACGACGTCGGCGGCCATCCTGCCGAGGTCGAGCGGCACCGGCCGGATGCCGCCGCGGCCGAGCCGCGCCATCTTCAGCAGCGCCTCGATCAGCGAGCCCATGCGCGCGGCGGCGTTGCGCACCCGCTGCACGTAGTCGCGGCCCTCCTCGCCCAACGCGTCGCCGTAGCGCTCGGCGAGCAGCCGGCTGAAGCCGTCGATCGCGCGCAGCGGCGCGCGCAGGTCGTGCGAGACGCTGTAGGCGAACGATTCCAGGTCCTTGTTGGCGATGGTGAGCTCGCGCGTGCGCGCCGCCACCCGCGCCTCCAGGCTGCGGTTCAGCGCCAGCACCTGGGCTTCGGCGCGCAGGCGGTCGGTGACGTCCTCCACCTGCACCAGCCGCGCCACGTCCTGGCCGATCTCGCCCGGCACCGGCGCGAACGTCATCTGCACCTGGCGCAACCCGCCGCCGTCGGCCAGCAACGTGCGCGTGCTGCGGTATACGCCCGCGCCGAGCAGTGCTTGCTGGCTGCGGCGCTGCGCGTCCTCGCCGGTGTAGTCGATGAAGTGGGCGTCGAATTCGCTGCCCAGCAGTTGCGCCATCGGCTTGCCCAGGATCCGCGACAGCGCCGGGTTCGCGTCCACCACCCGGCCCTGCCGGTCCAGCAGCGCGTTGCCGATGGCCGAATACTCCATTGCGCTGCGGAAGCGCTGCTCGCTGCGCCGGTAGGACTCGGTCATGCGCGCCGCGAGCCGGTCGGCGCGCGAGCGCGTGGTCGCCAGCACCAGCGCGATCGCGTACAGCAGCACCGACGCGATGACGCCGACGACCAGCGTGCTGCGCAGCGTGCGCAGGCGGGCGTCGAGCGCGGCGCGCGGGCCCGAGGCGTATTCGATGCGCCACTGGCGCCCGTAGGCCTCGACCGTGGTGGCCGTGCGGAACGGCGAGTCCGCCGCCTTCGCGAATCCCGGATCCTCGTACAGCACCTGGCCTGCGCCCGCGCCGTCGCCGCCCATGTCCACGACCCGCAGCGCCATCCGGTGCGGCGCCTGCCGAAGCGCCTGCGCCACCAGCTGGCCGACGCGGAACGGCACGTACACCCAGCCCTGCAGCGACTCGCGCCGCGCCTCGACCGTCGCCGGCCGGTCGCCGGCGCGGTACACCGGGAGGACCAGCAGCACGCCGCGCTTCTGCGGGGCCGGCGCCTGCCGGTCCTGCATCAGGTCGATGCCCGCGGTGAGCCGCGGCTGGCCGCTGTCGCGCGCCGCGTCCATCGCCGCGCGCCGCAGCGGCTCGGCGTACAGGTCGTAGCCGATCACCGCGGCGTTTTCGTGGGTGAGCGGCTCGAGGTAGAGGATCGCGCCGTAGCGCTCGCGCACGCCGTGCGGCCACACGCTGAACATGCCCTCGCCGCCCTGGCGCAGCATGCGCTGCAGCTCGGCGAGCTCGACCGGCGTCGCCTCGACCGCGAAGCCAAGCGCGATGGCATCCGGGTAGCGCTGGACCAGGTTCAGCCCGTCCACGTAGTTGCGCCACTGCCGCCGGCTCGGGCGCGCCACCGATGCGAACAGCGACACGCCGCCCCGCGCCAGCAGCTCGTACTGGCCCATGCGCTGCGCCACCAGCGCCGAGGCCTCCTCGGCCCGCGACACGAATTCGGCGCGCGCGGCGGCGACCTCGCGCTCGTAGGCACCGCGCCAGTACAGGTAGACCAGCAGCAGCGAGGCGAACAGCACCACCAGCGCCAGCGCGTGGCCGGCGATGGAACTGCCCGAGGCGGGCGGCCGCGCCTCCGGTGCCTGGGTGGACGACATGGGCCCAAGCATAGCCCGGTGCCGGCGCGCGGCCCACGTGAACCCGGGCTGCACGCGGGCGGGGCGCGGGTTGTGCCGTCGCGGGCCGCCCCTATACTGGCCGGGTCGGACGTTTCGACAGTCCCCGGGGGTGCACTGGCTTCGACGGGGGTCGCGAAATCGCCTGGCGCATGCCGAGGGGGCAGCTTTCCTCGTTAATCCAGCCGCAAAAAACCAGACGCCAACGACGACGTCTACGCTCTGGCCGCTTAAGGCCTAGCCCCGAACCCGCTTGTGCCCGTGCTCGCGGATGTAGGGTCATCATCACGGGATAGGTGCCGGCGGCGACCCGTCAACCGGCTCCGAAACCAAAGCGGGTGTGGGTGAAGGTGTGCCTCGCACGGTGTGTTGCCTTCATCCGAGACCGAACACCGGGCTAAGCATGTAGTGCCGGGGATGGAGTGCCTTCGGACGGCGGTTCGATTCCGCCCACCTCCACCAATACCCCAAGGCCAACCGATCTCGGTTGGCCTTTTTTCTGCCCGCAACGCCAGTATTGGCGCGGTTTCCGGGCGGCGCCTTGCGGACGGGCGCGCCGTCCGAGCGCCGTTTCCGCCCCGACAGCGCCTCTCTGTTCTCGGTTTTTCTCTGCGGCCCGTGGTAGGAACCGGAGGCCACCTCCTTGCCTGACAAGGACTTAGAGACCACTGGTTGTAGTCAGAAACTGCCTTGCGGCGGCGACTCGGGCGTGACGAAGCGCAAAAAAGCCGCCCGCAGGCGGCTGCGGCGGCGGGCGGCGTGAGGTCAGTCAAGCAACCGCACCTGCTCGCGCCAGCCGTAAGGCCAAGGGCGGCCCAGCACCTTCTCGACGGCGAGGTCGGGCGATCCGACCAGCCGCTCGATCACCTCGGGCGCGAGCAGCGTCAGCCGCATCAGGCGATGCACTTTGGATACATCCAGCCCTTCGGCCTGGGCGATCTCGGCCGCCGACGCCACCCGCCCCTCATGGAGCAGCCGTTGCCAGTGGTGCGCCAGCCCGAGCGCACGCATCAGCGCCGTGTCCTTGGCCTCGGTGCGCGCCGGGCAGGTCCACGTCGAGTTGACATGAACTCGCCATGCAGGACAAGGCCTTGGAGTTCGAGAAACTGCGCGGCGCCCAGCGCATGGCCGAGATCGGCGCCGGGGCTGATGCCGCCTGGAACGTGGGCGCCCTCGAGACCTTGCGCGAGGCGGTCGCCGCCCAGGGGCAGCGATCGGGCGCCCGCTGGGCCGATGCGCTGTCGGCGAGCGTGCGGCCCATCATCACCTACTGGTTCATGGCGCTCTACTGCGCCGCCAAGACCGCCGCCTTCGTGGGCGCTGTCGCGGCCGGGGCGGACTGGATCCCGGCGATCCAGGCGGCCTGGACCGAGGCCGACCAGGCCCTGTGGGCCGGCGTCCTGAACTTCTGGTTCCTGGACCGCGTGTTCGACCGGGTGCGGTCGTGATCGAGGTACCCCAGGCGGCCATCGACCTGGCCAAACGCTTCGAGGGCTTCCACCGCGTGCCCAAGCACGACCCCGGCCGCGCGCACCCGTACGTGTGACCGGCGGGGTACTGGACGATCGGCTACGGGCATCTGTGCGATCCGAAGCACCCGCCGATGACCGAAGCGGAGGCCGAGGCCTACCTCGCCCAGGATCTGAAGGTGGCGCTCGCCGCAACGCTGCGCTACTGCCCGGTGTTGGCCGCGGAGCCGGAGGGGCGGCTGATCGCGATAACCGACTTCGCCTTCAACTTGGGAGCGGGCCGTCTGCAAACGTCGACCCTACGCCGTCGGGTCAACCAGCGGGATTGGTCAGCCGCCGCCGCTGAACTTCGCCGGTGGGTGTACGGCGGTGGGAGGGTGTTGCCAGGACTTGTTGCTCGACGGGAAGCCGAGGCGCGTCTTCTCGTGCACGGGTAACAGATCCGGGAGCATGGCCGTGTATGCGTTACGTGCATTGACATGATAGATTATGCTCTTAACGCATCAACGGCTAAGGCAATGGCGATCACCAGCGTTGGAGAACTGGTCAAAGCTGCTCGCAACGGGCGCAGCCAGAAGGAGTTTGCTGCCTTCCTGGGCGTGAAACAGTCCTCCGTGAGCCGCTACGAGAGCGGGAAGGCAAGCCCGCCGATCCGAGTGATCGAGCAGTGCATGCAGCTGGTGCATGCGGCAAAGGCGGAAGACGCTCCAACCGCCGACCAATTGGCAGAACGCATTCGCACCGCCCTGGCAGACCCTGACCTGCGGCAGGCGCGCTTGGCGCTATCTCGGTTGGTGGATGCCTTTGTGTCCGAACACGCGCAGACTCGCGTTACGCGTGCTGCGCCTCAATGATCACTGGAGGCTGACGTGGCGACTCAATCGACCATCGAGTGGACTGAGCAGACGTGGAACCCAACCACCGGTTGCACCAAGGTTTCACCGGGGTGCAAGAACTGCTACGCGGAAGTGATGGCGCGCCGGCTCCACGCCATGGGCGCGCCCGGCTACGAGAACGGGTTCAAGCTCACGTTGCATGAGACCCGGCTCGAACAGCCCCTGCTGCGCAAAAAGCCGACAACGTACTTCGTCAACAGCATGAGCGATCTGTTCCACGAGGCCGTTCCGGACGCCTTCCTGGATCGTGTGTTCTCGATCATCGAGCGTACCCCTCACCACACGTACCAGATCCTCACCAAGCGCGCGGAACGGTTACCGGAGTACTTTGCTCTCCGTGCCTGCCCGAGAAATGTTTGGCTTGGAGTGTCGGTCGAAGACAAGAAGTACGGTGTTCCGCGCATCGCACACCTGCGCAAGGTAGATGCGCATATTCGATTCTTGTCCGTCGAGCCGCTGCTGGAAGACCTCGGACGAATCGACCTGCGCGACATTCACTGGGTCATCGTCGGTGGCGAGTCCGGGCACAAAGCCCGGCCGATGCGAGAAGAATGGGTGGCGAACGTACAGGCCCAGGCCGAGGCTGCTGGTGCGGCATTCTTTTTCAAGCAATGGGGCGGCTGGGGTGCCGACGGTGTCAAACGCCACAAGAAGGCGAACGGCCGCATCTTCCGGGGCCGCACGTGGGACGACTATCCGCAGCAAGCGACGGAAGCGACGCAGCTATAACGTGTCCAGAATGTCATTGGCGATCTTCGTTGCCAAACCATGCGCTTTGGGTGCTGGATTGGACGCCGCGAAGTAGAGCGCGAATAGTGGCGCTCCGCTCGGATTCTTGGCATCGCCGCCTTGATACAGCACCTTGGGGTCGGTGACGGCAGGAAACAGCCCCTTCAATCGCTTCGAGACAAACTGCAGCATCTGGCGATGATCGGTGTTGCGCACATCGCCATTGTTGCTGCCGAACAGATCGGATTGCGGATTCTGGGCGTAGAATGCCTGACGCCATTCATCGGTGCCAAGCACGCGCGTCAGAGATGCCTCCTTGTCGGCATCCAGCGCATCGGCATTCTTGGCGGCTTGCCGATACAGTCCGGCATACGGAAACAGATACCAGACATCAACTGCGCCGGTCTTGGCAATCGCTTCCAGCGTTGACCATTCGACGTGCATTCCGAACGGATCAAGAAACAGCACGGCCCGCTCACTTCGCCACTGGTATCGGCCGCAGAGGGCTTTCAGTGCCGCATTGGCATCGCTCTTGATCACTTCGATGGTCTTATCAGGGTATTCCGCACCAAGCGCATTCAGCGCAGCCAGTTTCTTGTGGCGGAGTTCGATAAAGTAGAACTTGTGGAACGCTGGGTTGGTGGTCAATGCCCTTCGCGCGGAGCCGTCGACGGTTTTCTTCTCGCCATCAACCTTGATGTCGCAACGGCCTGTACCGGCGAACGCGTCGATATAGAGCCGCGTGAAGCTCTGCTTGCTGAGCGCGGTATTGAATGCCACGAGGTACTTCTCAAGCGCCTCCAACTTGATGCGAGTCCAAGGCCCGCCGAAGGAATGCTGATTGTCAAACTTGTCGAATTCGTCGTCGTCAAGCAGACTGTCGTCCCCATCGATCAGCTTTCCCATCGTGTTTTTCCCCATTTGGCTGCCCGTCAACCCCAAGCCGCGCACATCAGCGTGGCGAGATCTCGCCGCGAGAGCACTTCTGTAAACTCGCGCCAGTCCTTCTCCGGCGGCATCATCGTGCCGGTGTAACGCAGATCAAAACCTGTCGCTTTCTTCTGCGCGTTGATGTACTCGTCCAGCTTCTCACCGATGGATTCGATGTCCTCAATCCATTCGTCTTTGATGGTGTCGGGCAGGGACCCGAACAGGTCGTAGCGATTTCGCATACGCTCGGACAGCCGCTCGTAGATCTTCTCGTCCACGGTCTGCTCGAACACCAGGTTGAGCATGTCGACAGTCTCGCGCCTCTGGCCGAAGCGCTTGATTCGTCCGATGCGCTGTTCCAGGCGCGTCGGGTTCCAGGGCAGGTCCACGTTGATCAGCGTGCCGAGGGTTTGCAGGTTGAGACCTTCGCACGCGGCATCGGTGGCTACCATGATCCGGATTTGGTGCTCGGCCACCATGCGTTTCAGGGTCTCGCGCTCCACCGCGACACTGTCACCGCGCTGATAGAGGCGGCTACGCCCCGCTCCGGCGTAAAGGCCGATGGCCTCATCGGGATAACGGGCCGCCAGTTCATCCGCAAGCCATTTCGCGGTGTCGTAGTACTGACTGAAGATGATCACGCCGAGTTCGAGCCACCTCTCCTTATCCAGGAAGTGGATGACGGCCTCCATCTTGGGGTCCGCGTCGAGCCGTTGAAGTCTGTCGATGAGACGTTCGAGAACTTCACGTTCCTCCTGCGTTTCAACGGCCAAGTCTGCTTCGAACTCGTCTCCCTCTTCATGCACAGCCTCCCCTTGCAACAGTCGTCGAGCTGTCGCGAGTCCGGCTTGGATGCTGGAGCAAATGCGCTGCTCCAGCATGTTCTTCATGAACCCGCTGCCCTTGCCGCGTTTTGCGAGTGCCTTGCCGAAGGCGCGTGCCTGGCTATAGGCCTCGCGGAAGTCTTCTGAAGTTCGAAGCGCCTTGCCCTCGAACAGCCCGTCGAAGATCCGCGGTTCGGCCACCTTGGAGCGATCCGGGTGAACGTCAACACCCACCCGCGATAGTAGGTTTGCATCTTCCAACTGCTGTCGCTTACGCAACACCACGTGTCTGACCAACGGGTTCTCACGTTGGAACAACGTTGCTCCGGCGATGCGCCGCTCGAGCTCCTCTTCCAGGATCTCTCGCGTCTCCTCGGCGAGATCGGTCAAGGGGCGATGGGTTTGCCATTCTCCGTTGGTGAGACCCAGGTCTTGCCGGATCGCCGAGAACAGCTTACGGGCACGTGGCTCGCTGGTGGACTCGACGCGCGGCAGCGGAGAGCGCAGCAACTCCCAGGCATGGCCGTGGTTCAGTACCTCTTGCCGACCGGCCAAGATCTCCAGCACTTCATCGGGCCGATGCCATGCCGCCAGGTCATGCCCTAAGACGAAGTGTCCTCGGCCTTGGTGCAGGATACCCAACAGGTCCCAGAGGTCTCTCGGATCAGTTTGGATGGGCGTCGCCGTGCCAAGCAACACATGGTCCGCACAGGCGGCGACTTCGCGCATGAACGCCAGCAGTTCGTTCGGCGTTCCAGCGTCCCTGCCGAAGCCTTGGCGCGTGCGCGCCTTGTGGGCTTCGTCCAGGATGACGACACCAAACCTCAAGCCCAGCAGATGCTGCTTCTCCAACGAGTCCCGCATCATCAGTCCAGTGGACACGATGCCGATGCGAAGCGGACAGCGTGCAATCTGCTCGCGGCCCGCCGGAGAAATGGCGCGCTCGTCCGCATCTAGCCACACCTTGCGCACGGTGTCCCACCGCGCAGCAGGTATGCCGAGCTTGTCCAGCATCTCGGTCTGCCACTGCTCGGTGAGTGTCGCCGGCGCAAAGATCACGACAGGGCGTCGTGGCCCGCTTTCGCGATCAGAGAGCAGACACAGGGTCAAGGCTGCAGTGGCCAGCGACAGCGTCTTGCCCAGGCCGACCTCGTCGGCCAGCAGCAGCCTCACCACGCCATAGAGCCGGTGGTGGCGCAAACACTCGGTCAAGAATCCTTGCTGCCAAGGCTGCAGCTGCTGCCCCTCGCGGTACAGCGGGGACTCGATCAGCGCGGCCGGCGCCAGGTTCTCGTCCTCATCAATCTCGTCGAAGACCACCTCGCGGCGATAGCCACGGCGATGCACTTCGCGGATGACCGCCTGGGGCAGCGGCTTGGCCGCATTCCACAGGAAGTCGAACTCCTCCTCGATCCAGGCCACTCCCTCGGGGGATTCGTCCTCCCACAGGATCTCGTAGTGCCGCTGCCAGCCACTGCGGGTTTCGTTCATAGACCCGATGAAGCCGAGTCGCCGTCCGTCCGCCAGCGTGATCACACCGGCCTTGCCATGCACGAATCCGCAGATGTCGTCTGGTGCAACCCGCACGGCCTGACCGTGCCGCTGCAGGAAGGCATCCAAACGGCGGTAACGGTCCCGGTGCAGCAGAGCCTCGGCCTCCAGAGCGCGCTCATTCCAGCGACCCAGCATCTTGCTTTCGCGCAACTGGGCTACCTTGAGGTCATCTGGATGGATATCGACGTTGCAGACGATCTTGACCTCGGGGATATCCTCCAGCGCCTCGCCGGCCACCTCGAACAGCGAGCTCGTGAAGTACCCGGCGATGCGCTTGTAACTGCGCGCGCCACTGAGATGCTGCAGCAGGAAGCTGGAATCGAGCCGATGGGTGCGTGAAGAGAAGCGCCGGATGCTCATCCGCCGGTCCTCAGGCGCCGAAGCGCAGGTTCTTCAAGCGCGCGCCCAGCACCTCCGCAACGCCTCGAACTGCGGTCTCGGTGGACTTGCGCTCGATGAAGGCCAGCATGTCCACCAGTAGAGGCCGCACCTCCAGGAAGTCGGCCATCTCGTTCTTGATCTGTTCGACGATGACCTGCGGCTCGGTGTCCTTCAGCATCTGCTGCAGAGCAATGATGATCCGGCCCAGCTTGGTGACGCCGATCTCCGTGGACTCGGTCAAATCGCGGGAGGCGAACTCAGTCACGCGCTTGAGCCGCGCGTGATTGGGGCGCATGTCGCCCATCACGCGGCTGTAGTCCTCCACACGGAAGGCTTTGGCGAAGTTCTGGTAGTTGTCCAGCTTGGTTGAACCGGTCGTCTCCATGTCCAGCATGCGTAACACGAAGCGCTCGATGCCGGTGAGCTTGGCCCATGTGTCCGGGGCAAGGCCTTCGGGCACCAGCAGGCTCGACGCCGTCTCTGCCGCCTGTTGGACGATCTCGTCCACGACCGTCACTTCTCCGCGCGCCCGCGGGCGGAGAGCAAAAGTCGTCACGTCCTCGCCGCCGATGTGGGTGTAGGCGGTGAGCACCTTGAGCGCCGCCGCATAGCCCGCCATTTGCAGGTCGGAGTCGTTGAACACCGGCTCGCCGTGATGTGCCCTCACCGTGTCGTTGAGGTGCATCATGGTTTCGATCTGCCGCGCCACCTCCTGCCGCACGGCAGGCAAGATGCGCTGCTTGAACCCCGTGCGCTCGCCGGCGGGTCGCTTCTTGAGCATCAGGATCACCGTGCCCTGCACATAGCCGCCTTTCTTGAGTTCGGAGGTCGTCTCGGTGGCGATGTACCAGGCGGCCACCACCTGTAGGCCCGCCGCCCAGAAGATGCCGATCAAATCGCTCCACACCCCAGTGTCCTGGTGCGTGAACATCACGCACTGCAGGCCGTTGTCGGGCATGTGCTCGGCCATCGCCCGGTAGGCGGCCACCATGCCGCGCCGGAAGTCTTCACCCGCGCCCTTGATCGCCAGCGCCCGCCGCGAGTCCCAGACCCATTCGTCAAAGGGCTTGGGCGGGTTCTTGCGCAGCCAGGCGATGAAGAACTCGGTGATCTCGTGGTAGTTGACCGCGTCGGCGTAGGGGGGGTCGGTGATCCAGAACTCGCAGCGCTGTTGGGGCTGATCGGCAGTGGCGGAGACGATGGTTTTCTCCACCGTGGGCAGTGGCGCTTCCGCCATCTTGAACGACGAAGCCCCGAACCCGAGCCAGGCCCGTGTGGCGTAGTTGTAGAAGGTGTTGAGGGCTTGGTTCGAGAACACGCCTTTGGGGCCACCCAGTCCGCCGCCCTGCGCCGTTGCCCAACGACACAACTTCGAATTGAAGTCCGCCGCCTTGGCCACGTTCAGCCAGCCCAGCGGGGCCGCGTCAGTCGCGCGCCAGTACTTGAGCATCAGCGCTTGCAACAGCAACTGCCGCGCATTGAACAAATGATGCCAATGCGTCCAGCCGCGCTCGCGGAATAAGCGCGTGGTCTCGTCCCCCGGCTCGATGGCCATGTCGGGCACCAAGCCCTCTTCCTGCCAGAGCGCGAGGTTCTTGGCGACGATGGTCTCCACCTTGCGCTCGCGCTCCAGGTCCGCTTCCGTGGGGGCGGCAAACCAGGTCTCTTGGCGGGCGGCCTCGATCGTTTCCTTCTTGATCCATTGGATGCAGTACAGCCGCTCCTGGAAGATGTCATCGGGTCTCGGCCGGAACTCGTCCTTGTCCCACCGGCGCAAACGGTTGCCCGTCGTGCCATCGGGTAGCCGATAGTCGCCACGCAAGGTCTTGATCGGGGTGCGGTAGGTCTTGCCATCGAGCTGATAGACCATGTCGCCGTCTTGCACCGTGCCGGTCTCGGCGGCCGCCATCGCTTTTGCCGAAGCACCGGTGACGATCTCGATCTCAAAGCGCTTCTGGGCAGGGTTCGGCACCAGCTTGGCAATGGCGCCTTGCTTGGGCGAGATCACCCAACTGGGGGCGAGCGGCACCATCCAGCCGGTTTCCGGGCAGCGCGCCTCCAGGCAGTAGAGGTAGGCCTTGGCGCGGTTGCCGTGTTCGTCGTGCTCGACGCCTAACCGCGTGATCTCGGCATCCACCTCGGCAAACACCCGCTGCTGCGCGGACTCCAGGGCGGCGCGCCGGTCGCCCGGGGCACCGATGACATTGAGCGCGCCCCAGGTGAGCATGCAGGCGATGGGGTTGAGATCAGAGGCATAGGCATCGCACCCGATGCGTGCTGCTTCGAAGGGGATGGATCCGCCACCGCTGAAGGTGTCGCCCACGCGCGGCCGGCGGCCGTAGCGCAGGATGCCGAGCTGCTCGACCAGTTCCGGCAGGGACTGCGCGTTCACGCCCAAGTGGGCGTAGTGGCGATTCACCGCTGACCACACCGGCGCATAGAGCCATTCCTGATCGACTTCCTCCGGTCGCCTGCACAGGCTCGCTTTCTCCTCGTAGCTGGCGAAGGTGGCGAGCGCCCGACGATAGAGTTCGAGCTTGTCATTGTCTGTGACATCGCGGCGCCAGCCGCGCCTGCCGAAGTACCGCTCCGGATCGCTGATCGGGACCAGTTCCTGCAGCCGGGTCGCCGAAAACGCGTTGGCCGCGAGCGCACGACGCGCCAGCCCCTCGTCGTCGAAGGCCATCAGCTTCTCGAAGATGGCTAGGTCGGCCTCTGCGTCGTCGGTGGGCGGCAGCAGACTGCCCAGTACGATGGCTCGCACCAGGATCAGCGGCTTGCGGCCCTTCCAGTAGGAGCCGAGCCCGGTCAAGGTCTGGGCGGCAACCGCCTTGCGCTCCGTCTGCGCCTCGAACGACACCTTCTGTGCCGGGAAGACGGTTTCAATCAGTGCTGGGGCGTCTTGCAGCGCCAGGGGGGTGAGGGAGGTTCTTGTTTGTGCATGCATGGCTAGGTGATCTTCAAGCGGTCGCTGCCTGCACCCAGCCGTGGGAGGCGAGTCTGTCGGCGGCGATGGCGATCTGTCGGAGCGTGAACTGGCGCTTGCGCGGGTTCCAGGCGTGGATGCGCTTGGCTACCTCGTCGAGCTGGCAGACGCCTTCGCGCGTCATGGCCCAATGCGCGGTGGAGAGCAGCTCGAGGCCATAGGGCGACTCGAAACCTTCGATGAGGCGGGTGACGCGCTCGAAGCGTTGGCGGCTGTCGGCATGTTGGTCGAGGAAGGCGGATGCCTCCTGGATAGCGCCGGGAACCAGCGTCAGGGGCTTGTCCGGCGCATCACCGCCGTCGGCGTAACCGGCGATCAGGTGCCCCTCGACCGCGCGCAGCACGTGGCGCAGGTTCTCGGCGTAGGGGCCATAAGGCGCCTTGACGTATTTCAAGCGCAGCGGCTCTCCTGCCTCCTGCATGAAGTACATCAGCTTGTGCACCTCCAGCAAGGTCACGAAGGGGTCGAGCAAGCCGCCGAGATAACGGTGGATCAACTCGACCAAGGCTGCGCGTCCTGCGGTCATGGTCGGCACTTCGCGCACATGGGCCATCTTGTCCGTGGTGGGCGCGCCGTTGGGCTCGAACACGAGCACGTGCACGTCCTCCAGTTGCCCCAGCGCTCGCTCGATGCGTGGACGCACCTCGCTCCAGTCCAAGCCCCCCAGGCCGCTGCCCAGCGGTGGTATGGCGATGCAGCGGATGCCCTTGTCGCGAATGACCCGAACCAGATCGACCAAGCCTGCGTCGATGTCCTCGATGCGGCTCTTGCCGCGCCAATGGCGCTTGGTTGGGAAGTTGATGATGAAGCGCGGCGGCGTGAGCTGCCCCGTCTCGAAGACAAACATGCGGCCGGGCTGCACGGCCTCGCGCTTGCAGGCAGCTTCGTAAGCCTTGAAGTTCTCAGGGAAGGCGTTCTTGAACTGCAAGGCGATCCCGCGCCCCATCACGCCGACGCAGTTGACGGTGTTGACCAGAGCGTCCGCCTCGCATTTGAGGATGTCGCCCGAGGTGAACTCGATCATGGCTGTGATCCTCTCATGTCTCAGTAGTACCAATCCGGGCGGATTTCGACCGTAGGTCGGTGTCCGTTGACCGGAAGGGCGTTCACGACGTGTTGGTAGATCGTGCGATTGAGCACGCCGATGCGCTCGATCAGGTGCCAGGGAAAGCTGTGCTCCAGCAGAAACTCGGCTTGCTTGCCTTCCTTACACTGCCGCCAGTCCCTGGCTTGGACGGCCGCCCAGTCAACTTCGTCGAGGCGTGCCAAATCGCAACGGTCCTCGAACAAGTACGAACCGGCGTTCGAGAGGGTGAAGGCCCACCGCCTCTGTTGGGCTTGTGCCCAAGCAACGGTGGCGTGAAGATCCGCTTCGAAATGCAGGATCGGGGCCTGTCCACCGCGATAACCCAGCTCCGGATGATTGCCCTGGTGGATCAGGTACAACATCACCGAGCGCGGGCAGAAGTAGAACGGCACGCAGTCGCCCACGTGCAGGCCGGGGTGGCTGTTCAATGACAGGGTTAAGCGCCGCTGCTTGATGCCGCTCATTCCGATGGTCGTCCCAGCAGGCGCTCGCCGATTGACCTCCGCGTCGCACCAGAGGAAGCCATCGGCCACGATGGAGGGCAAACGATCCACATGGGCGATGTGGTAGATCTTGGGCTGCGGGGGTACGAGGCCGTTGGTCATGCCGTGTCGTCCCCGAACAGATCCAGCGATAGCCGGTTGTCGTCGCGGTCGTTTCGGCTGCGGCGGCCGCGGGGGCCCAGCAACTCGCTCTGCGCGACATCACCCAAGGCATGCTGAAGCGCGATGCGCCACCCCTTGCCGGCGTCCATGACGCCGCCAGTCGCCATGGCGGTCATGCCAAACAGCCACCAGCGCTCCTCGGGCCGAAGCGCCAGCCAGTTCCTTACGGCGACGGGGATCTTGTCTGCGTCCATCTGCTCGACGGCCCAGGCCAGGACGCAGAGTTCCTTGCCGAGCAGGCGATCCACAGGGTTCTCGCCGATCTTCCATGCACTGGGCTTCAACCCATGCACGGTGAGGCGTGCGTTGAAGGCCCGCTGCACCTCGGCACGGATGGCCGTCCAGCGCGGCCGGTCGAGCAAGACGCGGTCGATCACCGCGGTGTCCGCCGAGGCCGATTGCAGCCCGAGGTACTCGCTGATCTGAACCTTGCCCGTGCTGCTCTTGGGGATGAGCACCTTGAAGTGATGCGGGTCCGAGGTCGCGGGCACCCCGAAGCCCAGCGTATGCTGGACTTGCGCACGCCCTGCTGGCGTCCGGGTTGCTGCAGCCTTGGCTCGCGTCATGGTCATTCCTCCTGGCTCACGTCGCCCGGCTTGAGCTCAACACCAGCAATCTTCGCGAACTCCTTGAGCGCAAAGCCCGTGTCGAACTGAATGCCTTCAGCGATGGCGATGTTGACCAAGGCTTCGGGCTCACCCAGAACGTCGCGAAGGCTGTTGACGACGCCTTCGATCATGGCGGCCGTGACCTCGCGCTCCTGGAAACGCACGGTCACGGTGTTTTCGCCTTCGCCGATCTCGATGCGAACGCCCTTGAAACGCGTTCCGGGCTGATCGCGGAAGCGATTGATGACCCCGAACACACGGTCGGTGGTGTCCAGAGACACGCGCTTGCTCTGTAGACGGGCCGGCTTGGCATCGACGATCTGGACCGTCTTATCGCCGCTGGCCGGGATCTGGAAGTCGGCCGTCTTGTTGGCTTCGCCCGCCCGTGCAAACACCAGCAGGCGATAAGCGCCAGGGCCAATCTCGAAGGGACCGTCGTACCGCGTACCGTCCTTAGGGTTGGACCCGTCCAGGGTGTAGTAGAGCTCTGCCCTCGGGGTGGCCTCGAGGCGCACACGGCGCTTGTCAGCAGCCGGTTCGACTTGGTGACGGATCTTCAAATCGGCCAGCCAGCGCACGGGCGGGGCGCTTTCATGCTGCCCGGTGGTGTCCTTCACCCAGAAGTAGAGTGTTCCTTGCGTCGTCGTGAAGTTGTCGAGGTCATCGACCTTCTGGTCCTTGTCCGTGACCTCGGGCTTGGTCGACCAATAGACCACCGGGCTGTCACCCGCATGGCGAGGCGTCAGACTCAACACCGTCTCTCCTGAGTCGGCCTTCACGTTGACGACGGACACATTGACCGTGGCCTTGTCCTTGGGGAATGGGCCCTTCTCGATGTAGCCGTCTTCACCCAGACGCCAACGACCTTGTTTCAATGCCTCCGTCTTGAGGGTATCCAGACCGCTCGCGCCCGGCATCCAAGGCCAGATGGGCGAGCACTTGGCGCGCGTGACGACGTCTTTCCACGGCGTGCGGCGGTTGTCCTTACCGGAGGGCCAGAGGTACTCCTCGGCCTGCGCGAAGTACTCGTCCAGGTTGTCTTTTGTCAGCTCGCGCACGAGCTTGTAATCCGCTCTTGGGCTCGCGAGCAGACTCTCGATCTGCGCTTCGGCAGACTGATCGCCCTGGCCGATCTTCAGCCCCTGATCGATGGTGACGCCGGCTAAAACGTCGCGGCCATCGACCGGGTCGTTCACCGGGAAGTAGAGGCGGTTGTAGGCGGCCGATAGGGCCTTGCCGAAGCGGTCTTCCGCTTCTTCCAGGCGGTCGCGCGCTTCTTCGAACAGCGTGTCACCAGGGCGAAGCCGCTTGTGGATCTGCTCGATGGCGTAGAGCTCACGCAGACGCTCCTCGACAGCATCCGCCAACAGGCTATCCTGACCCGTGAGCACCAGCAGGTTGTTTTTCTCCTGCTGATAGTCAAAGAAGTTCTGAAGTTCGCTCGGAGGAACCTTGCCATCGGGCTTGATCACGATGAGCGTCCGGGGACCGCCCAGTTTCAGCTCGTCGAGCTTGGGCAGAACCTGCACATCCTGGTACGCAATCTTGCGAATCGGCTCAAGGATGCCGGTGAGCCGATTGATCAGCGCCTGATCGACCTTGGGCTGAGGGACCTCCTTAGCGTTGCGCTCGATCTGGCGCGAGAGGTTCTCCGTTTCCTTGATAAAGAAGCGTTGCTCTTCACGGTGCAGGTACCAAGCGGCCTCGCGCAGCCGCTGCATGGCCTGAAGGAATTCGTCTGGCTTGCGCTGCGGGGCGGCCAGGAACTCGATAAGCTCGCTCTCGGAAAGGCCGATCCGCCCCCCAACCGCGCGGGACAGGCTCGAGGCCAGCAGCAGGGTCATCACCTGTCGCGCGGCATCAGAGCCCAGCTCGTCGTCGATGTGTTCGGCAATTGCGTTGCCGTTGTCGGCGATGTCCCGCGTGACGGCCGGCATCAGCTTCGGTGCGATGCGTTCGATCTCGTCCTTGACCTGATCGTCGTTGAGGTTGAGATGCTGCGTGCCGATCAGGAAGACGTCATCCGTCTCGCGCTCCTCGACGCTCTTGAGGAGTCGGGCGGTAAACTGCATCAGGCCACGGGTTTGGCGGAACCCTTCGTTCTCCTTGAACAGCGCGACAAGGTGCTTGAACGAGGGGTGGAAGGGGTAGGTCTCGCGCACCTGCTCGGCAATCTGCTCGATGCTGCTGGCCACGATGTAGCCGCCGTCTTCGGCCTTCTTGATCTGCTGGGCGTACTCTTCGGCCACATCCGCGATGACGCGCTCGTCGGGCAGCTCGTCGATGAGTCGCTTCTTCAGGATCTCGTAGATCTCGTTGCCAGCCAGTTGCACCGGTGTGATGGTCATCGCTTGACGGCGCGTCTCCTGCTGCAGATTGGAGATTGCGTCGGCAAGGGCCTTCGTCTGCGCCTTGTAACTACCCGAGAGATTCGCAACGACAATGGCGCAGTTGGGCAACTCCAGCGCCGCGCTCATCAAGCTGGAGAGGCTGTAGACCACCATGTTGGCCAGCGTGCCCTGACCGAACACCTGGGTGCTGGCGTTGTCGAGATAGGGTGGCAGCTCGTCCAGCAGGATCAAGGTCGGCTTGTCGCCGATGATTTCCTTCCACTTGCGTTGATCGACGGCCTTGGGACCGTTGGCCCAGTAGGGCTTGATGGCATCTTCGGCGCCAAGCTGGCTTGCGATCTCACCCCAGATGTAGTTGTCCGGGTTGTTGCGACCGTTGAAGGCGGCGATACGTGCCGTGCCAAAGTCCACACGGGCAGCGAGATCGGGAGGGAGGACATCGGAACGCAGGTGCGGGTGACGCGCCAGCAGGCCGAGCGCGATCATCATGTGCGTCTTACCGCCACCCATGGCTTGGGTGAGCTCGAAGACCGCCTGATCTGACTTGCCCGACAAGCGCAGCAGCCCCTCACGGAACAGCTGCTCCATGCCGTGCGTGACGAAGTTGCGCGAGAAGAACTCCCGCCCATCCCCCTCGTCATTGATGAGCTCTGCCAGATTCTCGATCCCCTGGCTCATCCGGTAGTCCCGGATGATCGGATTGAACCGGCAGGCCTGCTTGACCGTCTTGATCATGAGCGCACTCCGCTGTTGTTCTCGGCTTCGTCGGAGGGCGGAATCTCGATCCCTCGCTGTTCGCAATAGTCGCGAATCAGGACCTCGACCATGTTGGCGATGGACCGATGTTCGAGATTCGCCGCGAGGCGCAGCGCTTCCTTGAGAGCGGGATCGATCCGAAAGGTCAGCGTAGCGGTCTTGCTTGCGGCCATAGCCTCTCCGGAAGCCACTGCAAATGTACTGCATTCTACAGTATCGACTCGGCTTCGGCAATGCGATGCAAGTCGGCAATCCGCCTCGGTCTGCTGCCTTGCCGAAGCTCGGGATGGGTGGCTCTCCAGGCGTTTGGAGGGAAGTGGCGGGGGTGACCGGCGTCATGGACTGACGTTGTTGTTGGCAGGAGTCTCATGAACGCGCTGTTCTGCCAAGAAGCCAAGCTCGGCATAGCGCTGACGCGTTACTCAACGACTCTCTGGCGGCCAAATCGTCGAATCCACGCCCTCAAGGCCAAGGCGTTACTATCTGGCTCGGGTATGGAACGCGGGTTCGGTTCCGTGTTCCGCCACCATCTTGGAAAGGCCGGGATCCGCGAGGATCCCGGCCTTTTTCTTTCCGGGGCGCACCGCGACGGCGCGGCGATGCGGGTTGTTGCATCATCGCGGGCATCAGGCGCGCGAGGACACGGCATGGACATCGGGATGATCGGCCTGGGCCGCATGGGCGGGAACATGGCGCAGCGGCTGCTGCGCGGCGGACACGCGGTGGTTGGCTTCGATCCGGACCCGGCCGCGCGCGCGGCGCTGGCAGGGGCTGGCGGCCGCGCCGCCGGATCGCTGCAGGCGCTGGTGGAGGCGCTGCCCGCGCCGCGCGTGCTGTGGGCGATGGTGCCCGCGGGCCGGCCCACGGACGACACGCTGGACGCGCTGGCGGCGCTGCTGTCGCCGGGCGACGTGGTCGTGGACGGCGGCAACTCGAACTACAAGGACACGCTGCGGCGCGCGGAGGCGCTCGGCCGTCGCGGCATCGCCCTGGTGGACTGCGGCACCAGCGGCGGGGTCTGGGGCCTGGCCGAAGGCTACGCGCTGATGGTGGGCGGCGACGCCGCGGTGGTGGAGCGGCTGCGCCCGCTGTTCGAGGCGCTGGCGCCGGCAAAGGACGCGGGCTGGGGCCACGTCGGCCCGGTCGGCGCGGGCCACTACGCGAAGATGGTCCACAACGGCATCGAGTACGGGATGATGCAGGCCTACGCCGAAGGCTTCGCCATCCTCCGGCACAAGCGGGAATTCGGCTTCGACCTGCACCAGGTCGCGCAGATCTGGCGCCGCGGCAGCGTGGTGCGCTCCTGGCTGCTGGACCTCACCGCCGACGCGCTGGCGAAGAACCCCGGCATGGACGGCGTCGCGCCCTGGGTGGCCGATTCCGGCGAGGGCCGCTGGACGTTGCAGGAAGCGATCGACCTCGACGTGCCGGCGCCGGTGATCGCGCTGTCGCTGATCGCGCGGCTGCGCTCGCGCGACGAGGATGCGTTCGCCGACCGCCTGCTCGCGGCCATGCGCAACGAGTTCGGCGGCCACGCCATCCGCCCCGAGTGAACGGCGCGGTTCAGTCGTCGCGGCGCGCCCGGTAGCGGCGGATCAGCGCGCGCGTCGAACTGTCGTGCGCCTCGGCCGCGGGCACGCCGCCCGCCTTCGCGAGCTCGGCGCCGGTGGCCTTTGCCAGCTGCTTGCCGAGCTCGACGCCCCACTGGTCGAAGCTGTCGATGCCCCACACCACGCCCTGCACGAACACCGCGTGCTCGTACAGCGCGACCAGCGCGCCCAGGCTGTGCGGCGTGAGCCGGTCGGCGAGCAGCGTGCTGCTCGGGCGGTCGCCGTCGCAGGCCTTGTGCGGGACCAGCGCCTCCGGCACCCCCTCGGCGCGCAGCTGGCCGGCGTCGCGGCCGAAGGCCAGCGCCTCGCCCTGCGCGAACAGGTTGGCCATCAGCAGGTCGTGGCGCGCACGCACGTCCGCCGCGTCCTCGCCCGGCGCGAGCAGCGGCTGGCAGAAGCCGATGAACTCGCAGGGCACGACCTGCGTGCCCTGGTGCAGGAGCTGGAAGAACGAATGCTGGCCGTCGGTGCCGGGCTCCCCCCAGTACACCGGGCTGGTCGGTACGTCCACGCGGCGGCCGTCGGCCGTGACGTGCTTGCCGTTGCTCTCCATCGCGAGCTGCTGCAGGTAGGCCGGGAAGCGCGCCAGGTCGTGGGCGTACGGCAGCACGGCGATGCTGGCGGCGCCGAGGACGCCGGTGTTCCAGATGGACAGCAGCGCCACCAGCACCGGGAGGTTCGCTTCGAACGGCGCCTCGCGGAAATGCCGGTCCATCGCGTGGAAGCCGGCGAGCAGCTCGCGGAAGCGCGCCGGGCCGATGGCGAGCATGGTGGACAGGCCGATCGCCGAATCCATCGAATAGCGGCCGCCGACCCAGTCCCAGAAGCCGAACATGTTGTCCGGCGCGATGCCGAACGCGCGCACCCCGGCTTCGTTGGTGGAGACCGCGACGAAGTGCCGCGCCACCGCGTCCTCGCCCAGCGCGGCCACGCACCAGGCGCGGGCGGCGCGCGCGTTCACCAGCGTCTCCTGGGTGGTGAAGCTCTTGGAACAGACCACGAACAGCGTTTCCGCCGGATCCAGGCCGTGCAGCGCATCGCGCAGCGCGGCCGGGTCCACGTTGGAGACGAAGCGCGGGCGCGGGCCGTCCACGTAATGGCGCAGCGCCGTCGCGGCCATTTCCGGGCCGAGGTCGGAGCCGCCGATGCCGATGTTGACCACGTGCCGCAGCGGCCGGCCGCTGGCGCCGGTCCACGCGCCGTCGCGCACGCGCGCGGCGAAATCCTCCATCCGCGCCAGCACGGCCTGCACGTCGGGCACGACGTCCACGCCGTCGGCCACGAAGCGCGCGCCCGCCGGCGCGCGCAGGGCGACGTGCAGCGCCGGGCGATCCTCGGTGGCGTTGACGTGCGCCCCCGAGAACATCGCCTCGATGCGTGCGCGCACGCCGCGCGCCTCGGCGAGCGCGAGCAGCAGGCGCAGGGCCTCGTCGTCCACGCGCTGCTTCGCGTAGTCCAGGTACCAGCCGGCGCCCTCGGCGGCGAAGCGCTCGCCGCGCCGCGGATCCTCGGCGAAGCGCTGGCGCAGCGTGCGCCCGGCCTGGGCGCGGGCATGCGCCAGCAGCGCCTGCCATTCCGGCGTCTGCGAGAGCGGCGCCGTCATGCCAGGGCCCCCGCCTTGTCGGCGACGCGCTGCATGAGCTGCCGCCAGGACTTCACGAACGCGGCCGCGCCCTCTTCCTGCAGCCGCGAGGCCAGCGCGTCCACGTCGATGCCCGCCTCGGCGTAACGGCGCAGGCGCAACTCCGCGTCGCCACTGTCCGCGGCCATCGGCGCGCCCACGCGGCCGTGGTCGGCGAAGGCCTGCAGCGTCTTCGCCGGCATCGTGTCGATGGTGTCCGGCGCGGCCAGCGCCTCCGCGTAGAGCGTGTCCGGCGCGGACGGATCCTTGGTGCTGGTGCTGGCCCACAGCAGGCGCTGCGGCCGCGCGCCCGCGGCCTCGAGCGCGCGCCAGCGCGGCGAGGCGAGCAGCGCGCGGTATTCGCGGTAGCACTGCATGGCCACGGCGATGCCGAGCCCGTTGCGCAGGTCCTCGGGCGCGGTGCCTGCGATGGCCTTGTCCCAGCGGCTCACGAACACCGACGCCACCGAGGCCACGACCGGGTCCAGCCCCGCCGCGATGCGCCGCTCGATGCCGCGCTGGTAGGCTTCGGCCGCCGCACGGTACTGCGCGGTGGAGAACAGCAGGGTCACGTTGATCGGCACGCCGCGGAAGATGGCTTCCTCGATCGCTTCGACGCCGGCCGGCGTGCCGGGGATCTTCACGAACAGGTTGCGGCAGGCCGCCTGCGCGTGGATGCGCTGCGCTGCCTCGACGCTGCCCGCGGCGTCGTCGGCGAGCAGCGGCGACAGTTCCATGGACACCCAGCCGTCCACGCCGCCGCTGGCCTCGTGCGCCGGCGCGAACAGCGCGGCGGCGCGGCGCAGGTCCTCGAGCGCCAGCTCCGTGAACAGCGCCTCGCCCGCCAGCCCGGCGCGCGCCTTGTCGCGGATGCCCGCGTCGTAGGCGTCGCTGCCGCCGATCGCCTCGTCGAAGATCGTCGGGTTCGAGGTCAGGCCGGTCAGGCCGTACTCGCCGATCCAGCGCGCGAGCGTGCCGTCGTCCAGCATCCCGCGGGTGATGTTGTCGAGCCACAGGCTCTGGCCCATGGCGCGGAGTCGTTGCAGGTTCGCGTTCATTCGTCGTCCGTGTCTCCGCGGGCTCAGCAGGGCGCGCCGGCCTCGGGGCGCGGGTCGTGCCACGCGTCCCCCGGCGCCAGGATGCGCCCGGAGGGCGGGCCCCAGCTGCCCGAATCGTAAAGGTCCACCGGTTCCGGCAGGTCCAGCACCGGATCCACCACCCGCCAGGCCTCCTCCACCGCCTCGTCGCGGGTGAACAGCGACGCGTCGCCGCGCAGCGCGTCGCCGAGCAGGCGCTCGTACGGCGGCGCGTCGCTGCCGGCCTGGCGCCGCGCGACCAGCTCCACGTCCTCGCCGCGCATCGCGTCGCCCGCGCGCTTGACCCGCGCGCCCAGGGCGATCACCACCTCCGGGCCGAGCCGGAACCGGAAATGGTTGGCGCGCGCGCAATCGCCGGCGCCGGCGTTGTCGAACAGCGGCAGCGGCGGGCACTTCAGCGCCACGCGCACCTCGGTCGCGGTCACCGGCATGCGCTTGCCGGTGCGGATGTAGAACGGCACGCCGGCCCAGCGCCAGGTGTCGATCTCCAGCCGCAGCGCCGCGTAGGTCTCGACGTTCGAGCCCGGGGCGACGCCGGCCTCGTCGCGGTAGCCGCGGAACTGCCCGCGCACCAGCCGCGCCGGGTCCAGCGGGCGCATCGCCCGGAACAGCCGCAGCTTCTCGGCGTGGATCGCCGCGGCGTCGTCGCCCACCGGCGCGTCCATCGCCAGCAGCGCCACCACCTGCAACAGGTGGTTCTGGACCACGTCGCGGACCGCGCCCACGTCGTCGTAGAACGCGCCGCGGCCCTGCACGCCGAACGCCTCGGCCATCGTGACCTGCACGTTGTCCACGTAGTTGCGGTTCCACACCGGCTCGAGGAAGGCGTTGGCGAAGCGGAAGTACAGCAGGTTGCGCACCGCCTCCTTGCCGAGGAAGTGGTCGATGCGGAACACCGAGGATTCGGGGAACACCCGGTGCAGCGCGCGGTTGAGCGCCCGCGCCGAGGCGAGGTCGCGGCCGAACGGCTTCTCCACCACGACCCGCGCGTCGGCGGCGCAGCCGGATTCGCCGAGGGCGCCGACGACGGTCGGGAACAGCGCCGGCGGGATCGCCAGGTAATGCAGCGGCCGCCGCGAGCCGACCGCGTCCAGCTCCGCGCGCAGGCGGCGGAACGTGGCCGGGTCCTTGTAGTCGCCGTCGAGGTAGCGCAGCCGTCCCGCCACCCGCGCGAACGCCGCCTCGTCCACGCGCGCGCCGTTCGCGCCGAGCGCCTCGCGCACGTGCCGGCGCAGCCCGTCCGCGTCCCAGCCCGCGCGGGCGACACCGATCACCGGGATGTCGAGTTCGCCGTCGCGCGCCAGCGCCAGCAGCGCCGGGTAGATCTTCTTGTGCGCCAGGTCGCCGGTGGCGCCGAAGAACACGAGTGCGTCGGAATGGCCTGGCGGTGCGCCCACGTCGCTTCCCTGTTACCGGAAGCGGCTATTCATATCAGATCGCGGGTGAGCCCGGCGGCTACGCCGCCGGGCCCGCTTCGTTCGCGTCAGCCCTGCACCGGGACGATGGTGATCTCGACGCGGCGGTTCTGCGCGCGGCCGGCCTCGGTGTCGTTGCTGGCGATCGGGCGGCTCTCGCCGGCACCGGTCACGATCATGCGCTGCTGCATGACGCCGCGGCCCTGCAGGTAGGACGCCACCGCGTTCGCGCGCTGCAGCGACAGCTGCTGGTTGTAGGCGTCGGTGCCGACGCTGTCGGTGTGGCCGGCGACCTCGATCACCGTCTGGTTGTACTCGGTGAGCGTGCGCGCGACGTTGTCGAGCACCGGCAGGAACTGCGGCTGCAAGGACGAGCTGTCGAACGCGAAGGTGATGTTGCCCGGCATGTTCAGGGTGATGTTGTCGCCCTGGCGCACGACGTCCACGCCGCTGCCGGCGAGGCTGCGGCGCAGCGCGGCTTCCTGGCGGTCCTGGTAGGCGCCGACCGCGCCGCCGGCGAGCGCGCCCACGCCGGCGCCGACCATCGCGCGCTGGCGGCGCTCGACGGCGTCGCCGCCGCTGAGCAGGCCCGCCACCGCGCCGATGCCGGCGCCGATCAGCGCGCCGGTGCGGGTGCGGTTGGGATCGTTGGGGTCGTTGGTCTGGCCGGTGTAGGTGGCGCAGCCGGCCAGCAGGGAGGTGGCGAGCGCGGCGCAGAGCGCGGATGCGGCGAACTTGTTCATGCGGGACTCCTGGTCGTGGGGTGGCCCGTTGCGGACCTGAATGCGCGGACAAGTTACCCGCGCCACCGTCTGGATCGGGTGACGGCCCGGCCCGGCGTTCAGACGCCAGTCGGCGTCGCCGCCCCGCCCCCGCCCATGTAGTGCCGCGGGACGCGCAGGTTGAGGCCGGTCAGGATCTCGTAGGGGATCGTGCCCGCCGCGACCGCGACGTCCTCGACCCGGATCGCCTCCCCGCCCTGGCGGCCGACCAGAACCACCTCGTCCCCGTTCCAGGCGCTGCCGTCGCCGATGTCCACCATGAACTGGTCCATGCAGATGCGGCCGACCACCGGGCGGCGCGCACCGCGCACCAGCACCGCGCCGCGCGAGGACAGCGCCCGCGGCCAGCCGTCGCCGTAGCCGACCGGCACGGTGACCACGCGCGTGTCGCGGGCCGGCGCCCAGGTCGCGCCATAGCTCACCGGACGCCCCGCCTTCACCACCTTGAAGTACACCACCCGCGACAGCAGCGACATCGCCGGGCGCAGGTCCAGGGTGGCGCGCGAGGCCGGGGCCGGCAGCACGCCGTAGAGCACGATGCCCGGCCGCACCATGTCCAGCCAGGTCCCGGGGAAATGCAGCACGCCGCCCGAGTTGGCCAGGTGGCGCAGCGGCATCGGCACGCCGAGGCGCTCGAAGTGCGCGCAGGCCTCGGCGAAGCGCTCCACCTGCAGCGCCGTCATCGGCGAGGCGGGATCGTCCGCGCAGGCCAGGTGCGAATAGATGCCCTTCACCGTGCACCAGCGCGAGGCCACCGCCGCTTCGATGAACGGCCCGCACGAATAGCTGTGCACGCCGATCCGCTCCATGCCGGTGTCCACCTTCAGGTGCACCACCGCCTTGCGCCCGGCCGCCTCGGCCGCCGCCTCGACCTGGCGCAGCTTGTCGATCGAGGACACCGTGGCCTCGAGGCCGTGCGCGATGAAACGCGGCGCCTGCGGGCCGAAGATGCCGCCCATCACCAGGATCGGGATGCGCACGCCCGCCTCGCGCAGCGCGATGCCTTCCTCGAGGAAGGCGACGCCGAGCTGCTCGACGCCCAGCGCCTCGAGGTGCCTGGCCACCGGCACCAGGCCGTGGCCGTAGGCGTTCGCCTTCACCACCGCCATCACCGCCACGCCGGTGCGGCGCCTCACCTCGGCGAGGTTGTGGCCGATCGCGTCGAGGTCGACCACGATCCGGGTCGGGCGGTCGCTGTCGATCGTGGCGTCTTCCATCAGCGCATTGTAGGGGCAGCCTCGCGCGCGGACGCCCTGCCCTGCAGGGCCGTGGCCGCCACCAGCACCGCCGCCACCGCCACCTCTGTGGCCCACACCGACCACGGCACGCCGAACGCGGCCGGCAGCGTCGCGCTGCCGTCGATCCAGGCCCCGTACAGCGCCCGGTCCACGAACGGCACCGGCAGCACCGGCAGCATCGGCAGCAGCATGGCGCCCGCGAAGGCCAGGCCGCGGCGGCGCGGCGCGAGCGTGCGCCAGCAGGCGAGCAGCGGCGGCAGCGACAGCGCCAGCACCGTCGCACCCGCCAGCCAGCGGCTCGCCCCGGGCGACACCAGGTCCCACAGCACGCCCTCGTCGCCGCCGCCCGCGAGCGCGGTGAACAGGCGCAGGAACGGCTTGTTCGCGACCACCAGCCCGAACCCCGCCAGCCACCAGCGCGGCGAGCCGAGCAGCGGGATGCCGAGCCACATCAGCGCGTAGCTGAGCGCGGGCCCCGCCGCGGTGGACCAGGGCCAGGCCGGGCCGCAGCCGGCGTCGATGGCGAACAGGCTGAGGCTCATCCGGCCGGTCGCGCCGCAGACGCCCGCGGCGACCAGATGGTGGGTGAACTCGTGGGCGAAGGACGCCAGCCAGGTCAGCGCGACCAGGGCCAGCAGCGTGCGGGCGTCGAAAGGAAAGCGGTGGGTGGCCATGGCGCGGTCCGGAGCGAAGTCCGGACCGAGAGACAGCCAAGGCGGCGGCGGTTTACACCGGGCGGTCGGCCGACCCTGGGCCGGCGCTACTCGAAGCTGCCGACGGCGTCGTGCGCGAGGTTGTCGAAGCGCGTGTACTCGCCGAAGAACTTGAGCTTGAGCGAGCCGGTGGGGCCGTTTCGCTGCTTGCCGATGATGATCTCGGCCAGGCCCTTGTCCGGCGAATTCTCCTTGTTGTAGTACTCGTCGCGGTAGATGAAGACGATGACGTCGGCGTCCTGCTCGATGGCGCCGGACTCGCGCAGGTCGGCCATCATCGGGCGCTTGTCGTTGCGCGTCTCCAGCGAGCGGTTGAGCTGCGACAGCGCGATGACCGGCACGTTGAGTTCCTTGGCCAGGCCCTTGAGCGAGCGCGAGATCTCGGAGATCTCGGTGGCGCGGTTCTCGTTGTTGCCGGGCACCTGCATCAGCTGCAGGTAGTCCACCACGATCAGGCCGAGGCCGTGTTCCTTCTTGATGCGGCGGGCCTTGGCGCGCAGCTTCTCCGGCGACAGCGCGGGCTCGTCGTCGATGAAGATCTTGGCGTCGCGCAGCAGGCGGATCGCGCTGGTGACGCGGCTCCAGTCCTCGTCCTCGAGCTGGCCCGTGCGCAGGCGGGTGGCGTTGATGCGCCCCACCGAGGAGATCAGGCGCAGCGCCAGCTGGCTGGCCGACATTTCCATCGAGAAGATGGCCACCGGCTGCTTGGACTTCATCGCCGCGTACTCGGCCATGTTGAGCGCGAGCGTGGTCTTGCCCATCGACGGGCGCGCGGCGAGGATCAGCAGGTCGGTCGGCTGCAGGCCGGCCGTCATCTCGTCGAACTCGGCGTAGCCGGTCGGCAGGCCGGTGACGTTGCCGCCGCTCTCGAAGCGCTTCTGCAGCACGTCGAAGGCCTCGGCCAGGGCGGTGTGCACCGGCACGAAGTCCATGCGGCCGCGCGCGCTGTGCTCGGCGATCGCCAGCACCCGCGACTCGGCCGAATCCAGGATCTCGCGGGTCTCGCGGCCGTCGGGCTGGAAGCCGTCGTTGACGATGCTGGTGCCGACCTCGATCAGCTGGCGCAGCACCGCCTTGTCGCGCACGATCTCCGCGTAGGCGGCGATGTTGGCCGCCGAGGGCGTGGTGGTGGCGAGCTCGACCAGGTAGGCGCCACCGCCGACCTGCTCGGCCAGGCCCATGGACTCGAACCACTCGCCCAGGGTCACCGCGTCGTAGGGCCGCCCCTTCTCCGCGAGCTCGCGGATCGCCCGGTAGATGAGCTGGTGGTCGCGCCGGTAGAAGTCGCCGTCGGTGAGGATGTCGGCGACCCGGTCGAAGGCGTCCGGCGCCAGCATCAGGCCGCCGAGCACCGCCTGCTCCGCTTCCACCGACTGCGGCGGCACGCGCAGCTGCTCGATCCGCTGTTCGGCCCGTCCCTGGTCGCGCCCGTGGAAGGCAGCGTCGGCGCGGAATCCCTGGCGTGCGCTCATCAGTGTGGTGACTCCCCCTGCCGGGCCGCCATCGCGGTCCCCTGGTTGCTGCGCATCGAACTGTTGCAGCCTGGTAGCCATCGTAGTCGCGACATCCACGGGTGCGTTGCAGACAACCCTGTGGATAACCGGTGGGAATCGCACCGGTTGCGACTGGACCGCGGCCGCGCAAACGAAACGGGCGCCCGAAGGCGCCCGTCGTGTCGTCGCCCGAAGGCGGACGATCGGTGGATCAGGCCGCTTCGGCGGCGACGATCACCTTCACGGTGGTCTCGACGTCGGCGTGCAGGTGCACGGCGACCTCGTACTCGCCGACCAGGCGGATCGGGCCCTCGCCCATCACCACCTCGGACTTCTCGACCGGCATGCCCAGCTTGGTGAGGCCTTCGGCGATCTCGCGCGGGCCGACCGAGCCGTACAGCTTGCCCTCGCTCGAGGCGTTGGCGTAGATCGTGACGCTCGCGCCATCGAGCTTGGCCTTGCGGGCCTCGGCGTCGCTCAGCAGGGCCTGCGCCTTGGCCTCGTACTCGGCGCGGCGCGCCTCGAACTCGGCGATGTTCGCAGGGGTGGCCGGCACGGCCTTGCCCTGGGGGACCAGGTAGTTGCGGCCGTAGCCCGGCTTGACCTTGACCTTGTCGCCCAGGCCGCCGAGGTTGGTCACCTTCTGCAGGAGGATCAGTTCCATCGTATTGCTCCGTATTCGTTAGCGCCGGGTCGCGACGCAACAGGTTGCTGTCCGAATCACGCGTTGTGGTTGTCGGTGTACGGGATCAGGGCGAGGTAGCGCGCGCGCTTGACCGCGGTGGCGAGCTGGCGCTGGTAGCGCGACTTGGTGCCGGTGATGCGGCTCGGCACGATCTTGCCGGTCTCGGTCAGGTTCTGGCGCAGGGTGTTGAGATCCTTGTAGTCGATCTCCTTGACGCCCTCGGCGGTGAACTTGCAGAACTTGCGGCGGCGGAAGAACTTGGACATGTTCGTTGGCTCCTAAAGGGCTGGCTCAGGCGGCTTCGGCGGTCTCGTCGGCGTTGCCGCCGGCGTTCTCGTCGTCGTCGCGGCGGCGGCGCTCGCCGCGCTCGGGCTTGTCGCCCTTCTCGTCCTTGTTCTTCATGATCAGCGACTGCTCGGTCACCGCCTCGTCGCGGCGGATGACCAGGTGGCGCAGGATCGCGTCGTTGAAGCGGAACGCGTCCACCAGCTCGTTCAGGGTGTCCTTGCCGACCTCGATGTTGAAGAGCACGTAGTGCGCCTTCACCAGGTTCTGGATCGGATAGGCCAGCTGCCGGCGGCCCCAGTCCTCGAGGCGGTGGATCTTGCCGTTGCCGCCCTCGATCAGCACCTTGTAGCGCTCGATCATGGCCGGCACCTGCTCGCTCTGGTCCGGATGGACCAGGAACACGATTTCGTAATGACGCATTGCGGTTTCCTTCTGGATGTCGGCCCTGCGCCGCGAGGCGCCTGGCCAGGCAGCCCCCCGTCGGCCGGGATGGTCGCGGTGGGGCAAGGGTCCCCGGAGGCCGGGGAGCCGGCAATTATGGCCGAATCAAGGGCTTGCGGGCAAGCACGGGGTTCGGGCGGGCCCGGCCGGGGCACCGGCCATGGGGCGCCGCTACGCGGCGCGGTCGGCGTCGGTGGTGAAGGACTCGCCGCAGCCGCATTCGGCGGCCACGTTCGGGTTCTCGAACACGAACTGCTCGTTCAGCCCGGCCTTGCGGAAGTCGATCCGGGTGCCGTCCACCAGCGGCAGGCTCCCGGCGTCCACGTAGATCCGGACCCCGGCCGCGTCGAACACGGTGTCGTCCTCGCCCGCGGTGCGGGCCAGGTCCACCAAGTAGCCCCAGCCGGAGCAGCCGGTGCGGCGCACGCCAAAGCGCAGGCCCAGGGCCTGCGGGTCGGCGGCGAGGTAGCCGCGGATGCGTTCGAGGGCGGCGGGCGCGAGGGTGATGGCCATGCGCGCCATTGTACTCCCCGCTACACTCTCCTGATGACTACGATCAGCGTCGAACACGCGCTCGCCGGCAAGCTGCCGGTCGGCGGCGAAGTCACCGTCCGCGGCTGGGTGCGCACCCGGCGCGACTCCAAGGCGGGGCTCAGTTTCGTCAACGTCAGCGACGGCTCCTGCTTCGCGCCCATCCAGGTGGTCGCGCCGGCCTCCCTGCCGAACTACGAATCGGAGGTGAAGCGGCTGACCAGCGGCTGCGCCGTGGTCTGCACCGGCACCCTCGCCCAGTCGCAGGGCCAGGGCCAGGCCTTCGAGATCCAGGCCGAGCGCATCGAGGTGGTGGGCTGGGTGGACGACCCGGAGACCTACCCGATCCAGCCCAAGCCGCATTCGCTCGAGTTCCTGCGCGAGGTGGCCCACCTGCGCCCGCGCACCAACCTGTTCGGCGCGGTGACCCGCATCCGCGACTGCCTGGCCAAGGCGGTGCACCGCTACTTCCACGAGCAGGGCTTCTTCTGGATCGCGACGCCGATCATCACCACCTCCGACGCCGAGGGCGCCGGGCAGATGTTCCGGGTGTCCACGCTGGACATGGCCAACCTGCCGCGCGACGCCGCCGGCGAGGTGGACTTCGGCCGCGATTTCTTCGGCAAGGAGACCTTCCTCACCGTCTCCGGCCAGCTCAACGTCGAGGCCTACTGCCTGGCGATGAGCAAGGTCTACACCTTCGGCCCCACCTTCCGCGCCGAGAACTCCAACACCACCCGCCACCTCGCCGAGTTCTGGATGGTGGAGCCGGAGATCGCGTTCGCCGACCTGGCCGAGGACGCGCGCGTCGCCGAGGACTTCCTCAAGTACCTGTTCCGCGCCGTGCTGCGCGAGCGCGCCGACGACATGGCGTTCATCGCCGAGCGCGTGCAGAAGGACGCGATCTCGCGCCTGGAGGCCTTCGTCAACGCGCCGTTCGAGCGCATCAGCTACACCGAGGCGGTGTCGCTGCTGCAGAAGTCCGGGCAGAAGTTCGAGTTCCCGGTGGAATGGGGCCTGGACCTGCAGACCGAGCACGAGCGCTGGCTCACCGAGGTGCACGTGGGCCGGCCGGTCGTGGTCACCGACTACCCCGAGCACATCAAGGCGTTCTACATGCGCCTGAACGACGACGGCAGGACCGTGGCGGCGATGGACGTGCTGGCGCCGGGCATCGGCGAGATCATCGGCGGCTCGCAGCGCGAGGAGCGCCTGGACGTGCTCGACGCGCGCATGGCGCAGTTCGGCCTGGACCCGGCGCAGTACGCCTGGTACCGCGACTTCCGCCGCTACGGCACGGTGCCGCACGCCGGCTTCGGCCTGGGCTTCGAGCGGCTGGTGGTCTACACCTGCGGCCTGTCCAACATCCGCGACGCCATCCCCTACCCCCGCGCGCCGGGCAACGCCGAGTTCTGACGTGTCGAGCGACCTCGTCCTGTTCCTGGCGCTGCTGTTCGTCGCGATCGCGATCGGCGGCGCGACGGCGTTCGTGATCTTCTGGCCGCTGTCGCTGGTGCACATCCGCGACCGGCACCCGCAGCTGCGCCCGGAGCTGGGCGGCAGCCCGTTCCTCAACCCGGCGGCGCTGTGGTGGCTGCTGCGCGGCGGCTACCGTGCGACGCCGGACCGCTCGCTGAGCGGCCTGGCCACGCCGGCGCGGATCTCGCTCGCGGTGATCCTGCTCGGCCTGGCCCTGGCCGGCCTGCTCTGGCTCTGGTCGCTGGTGCTGCCGTGAGCGGGCGCGAGCAATGGTGGCTGGCCACGCTCGGGCGCAACGTCGTCTGGGCGCGCCTGCGCGTGCGCGAGCACGGCACCGCCGAGGTCCTCGACGCCGACGGCAACACGCTCTCCTACGACAGCGAGGACACCGCGCGCGCCGCGCTGATGGACGCGGAATTCGTCGAATACGACGGCCTGGACGCCGACGACGCGCTCGAGCGCGGGCTCACCCTCGAGGAGGTGCAACCGCCGCGGGCGGACAGCGACGAGGCGCTGCGGCCGCTGATGTTCGTTTCGCTGGGCAAGCAGGTCTAGCGACCGCCAGGAGCTTCGATGCGCAAGGAAGTCGCACGAGCGGATGCCTCCCCTCCGACCGGGTTCCTGCGTGCAGGCTTGGCCACCCTCGCCGGGCTCGGCCTTTCGGCCGCCTTCGCAACGACCCCTCAGTCCGATCAGGGAAACGCGGCAGCAGACCGCTTCCTTGACCTGCTGCGGGAATGGAACACTGCGAGCGAGACGCTTCCCGTCTACCTGGAGGCGCGCGCGGAGAAGGAGGGAGGAGGCTCGCAGCGCGCGCAGCTCGTGGCCATGATGGCATCGGAACTCGGGCTTTACGACGCGGCCGTCGAGGCATGGCCCCTGGGATCGGGTGCGACCCGCTCGCAGCCATCGTCGCTTCCGCCTGCGGACGCGAAGGTCGTGGATGCCGGCGAGGCGATCGCGCGGCTGGCGAGGGACCACCGGGTCGTCGTGGTGAACGAAGCGCACCACGCCGCGCAAACGCGTGCGATCTTCCTCGACCTGTTGCCGAGGCTTCGCGAACTCGGGTTCGACTGGTACTGCGCCGAAACGCTGGCGGAGGACGACGTGGGCCGGCTCCAGCGCGAGGGGTATCCCGTTCGCGCGAGCGGGGTCTATTCGAAGGAGCCGGTTTTCGGCGCAGTCCTGCGGCGGGCAGTCCGGCTCGGATACTCCGTGTGCGCCTACGAGGCGGAAGGTGACAGCCAGCAGGCCAGGGAAACCGGGCAAGCCGAGAACATCGCACGGCTGCTCCGCGAACATCCCCGTTCCCGCATCCTCGTCCATGCGGGGTACGGGCACGCCCGCAAGGACATCACCGTGCACGATGCGCGCCCGATGGCAGCGGAAATCGCGCGCCTGGCCGGCATCGAGCCGCTGGCGGTGGACCAGACCACGCTCGCCGCTGTTGCGGCGCGTGAAAATCGTGCCTATCGCCCCTTGCTGGCCAGGCTGCCGCCGGGTGCACGCGCCAGTGTGTTCGTCGACGCGGGAGGCCATCCATGGAGCCTCGAACCGGCCGCATATGACGTAAGCGTCGTATTGCCGTCGCCGCCCCCGAGATACGGGCGGGCCGGATGGCTGTGGACGATTCCGGGCAAGGTTCCGGTCTCCGGCTTCGACGCCGATTGCATGGACCGATACCCCTGCGCGATCGAAGCGCGGCATGTCGGTGAAGGTCGAGGTGCGGTGTCGGCCGATATCGTCGTCCGCGAGCAGGCGGAAGAAGCGATACCCTCCCTGGCGTTGTTTCCTGGCGATTACACGCTCCGCTTCATCGGCCCGGACGGGGCGGAATTGCGTGAAACATCCCTCAAGGTGGACGCTGCCAGCCACCAGGAGAACCATTGATGGACCTCGACCTCAAGGGCCGGCATGCGCTGGTCTGCGGCGCCTCGGAAGGCATCGGCCGCGCCGCCGCGCACGAACTCGCGCTGCTGGGCGCCGACGTCACCGTGCTGGCGCGCCGCGCCGAGGTGCTCGGGCGCGTGGCGGCGGAATTGCCGCGCCGCGACGGCCAGCAGCACGGCTTCGTGGCTGCGGACGCGGCGCAGACCGCGGCGCTGAAGGCGCAGGCCGAAGCGCTCGCCGCCGGCCGCCCCGTGCACATCCTGGTCAACAACACCGGCGGCCCGCCCGGCGGCCCCGCGCACGCGGCCGGCGAGGACGCCTACCTCGACGCGTTCCGCCGCCACCTGCTCGCCAACCAGGCGCTGGTGCAGGCGCTGCTGCCGGGGATGCGCGTGGCCGGCTGGGGCCGCATCGTCAACATCGTCTCCACCTCGGTGCGCGAGCCCATTCCCAACCTGGGCGTGTCCAACACCATCCGCGGCGCGGTGGCGAGCTGGGCGAAGACGCTGTCGCGCGAGCTCGCGCCGTTCGGCATCACCGTCAACAACGTGCTGCCCGGCTACACCGAGACCGCGCGCATCGGGCAGATCGTGCGCGACCGCGCCGCCGCCACCGGGCAGCCGCCCGAGGCGATCCTCGACGGCATGCGCAAGGCCGTGCCGGCCGGCCGCTTCGCGCGCCCTGACGAGGTCGGCGGCGTCGTCGCATTCCTGTGCTCGCCGGCGGCCGCCTACGTCAACGGCGTGAGCCTGGCCGTGGACGGCGGGCGGATGCAGTCGATCTGAACCGCAGCGTCGGCGGCCGCCGCTGCGCTAAGCTTCGGGGATGACGAGGCGATTCCCCCACTGGATCGAAGGCCGGGCGCACGAACCCGCCGCCGGCCGCTGGCTCGACGTGTTCGAGCCCGCCACGGGGCAGGCCTATGCACAGGTCGCGCGCGGCGACGCCGCCGACGTCGAGGCCGCCGTCGCCGCCGCATCGCGCGCGGCGCCCGGCTGGGCCGGGCTGCCGGCAAGCGAGCGCGCCGCCTGGCTCGAACGCCTCGCCGCGGCGCTGGAGGCGCGGCTCGACGACTTCGCCCACGCCGAGGCGCGCGACGGCGGCAAGCCGCTGAAGCTGGCCCGCGAGATCGAGATCCCGCGCGCGGTCAGCAACCTGCGCTTCTTCGCCCACGCCGCCACCCAGTTCGGCAGCGAGTCGCACCACGGGCAGGCGGGGCTGAACTACACGCTGCGCCAGCCGCTCGGCGCGGTGGCCACGATCTCGCCCTGGAACCTGCCGCTGTACCTGTTCACCTGGAAGATCGCCCCGGCGCTGGCGGCGGGCAACGCCGTGGTCGCGAAGCCGTCGGAAGTGACGCCGCACACCGCCACCCTGCTCGGCGAGCTCGCCGCGGACATCGGCTTTCCCGCTGGCGTGCTCAACATCGTGCACGGGCTCGGCCCCGAGGTCGGCGAGCCGATGGTGCAGCATCCGGCGCTCAAGGCGGTCTCGTTCACCGGCAGCACCGCGGTCGGCCGGCGCATCGCCGGCATCGCCGGCCCGCTGCTGAAGAAGGTGTCGCTGGAGCTCGGCGGCAAGAACCCGACCCTGGTCTTCGCCGACGGCGACTGGCGCGCGCAGCTGCCGGTGCTGGTGCGCTCGGCGTTCCAGAACTCAGGCCAGATCTGCCTGTGCGGCTCGCGCATCCTGGTCGAGCGCGCGATCTACAACGAGTTCCGCGACGCCTTCGTCGAGCGCGCGCTGGCGCTGCGCCCCGGCGACCCGATGGACCCGGATGCCGACCTCGGGCCGCTGGTCTCGCAGGCGCACTTCGACAAGGTCACCGCGGCGATCGCGCGCGCCCGCGAGGAAGGCGGCACGGTGCTCTGCGGCGGCGAGGCGCTCGAGCGGCCGGGCTGGTTCGTGGCGCCCACGGTGATCGAGGGCCTCGGGCCGGATTGCGCCACCAACCGCGAGGAGATCTTCGGCCCGGTGGCCACGCTGCAGCCCTTCGACGACGAGGCGCAGGCGCTGGCGCTCGCCAACGCCGGCGACTACGGGCTCGCGGCCTCGATCTGGACGCGCGACCTGGAGCGCGCGCACCGGCTCGCCGCGCAGGTGCGCGCGGGCATCGTCTGGATCAACACCTGGCTCATGCGCGACCTGCGCACGCCGTTCGGCGGCATGGGCCAGTCCGGCCTGGGCCGCGAGGGCGGCGCCGAGGCCATGCGCTTCTTCACCGAGCCGCGCAACGTCTGCATCGCCCTTTCCCGTTGAGCCTGCGCATGAAGACCGAACTCGAAGCGTTGCTGCGCAACAACCGCGACTGGGCCGAGGCGATCCGCCGCGAGGACCCCGGTTTCTTCGCACGGCTGTCGGGGCAGCAGGCGCCGCAGTACCTGTGGATCGGCTGCTCGGACTCGCGCGTGCCGGCGAACCAGATCCTCGGCCTGGCGCCGGGCGAGGTGTTCGTCCACCGCAACATCGCCAACGTGATGGTGCACACCGACCTCAACTGCATGTCGGTGATCCAGTTCGCGGTGGACGTGCTCCAGGTGCGCCACATCCTGGTGGTCGGCCACTACGGCTGCGGCGGCGTCAGCGCGGCCCTGCACGGCACCCGCGTGGGCCTGGCCGACAACTGGATCCGCCACGTCGGCGACGTCGCGCAGAAGCACGCGGCGCTGCTGGAAAAGATGCCGGCCGGGCGGCGCCTGGACGCGTTGTGCGAGCTCAACGCGATCGAGCAGGCCGAGAACGTGTGCCTGACCACGGTGATGCGCGACGCCTGGGCGCGCGGCCAGCCGCTCGCCGTGCACGGCTGGGTCTACAGCCTGGGCGACGGCGTGGTGCGCGAGCTGGGCATGGACGTCGAGGGACCCGATGCGCTCGACCGGGTCTACGCGCAGGCGCTGCAGCGGCTGCGCGAGCGCCACGGGGTGGCGGCATGAGCGCCGCGCGCGGCCATGGCGGCGCCGGCGACGGCATCCACGCGGCCGGGGCGCCGAAGGCCGTCGGCAGCTACCCGCACGCGCGCCGGGTCGGCAACCTGCTGTTCCTGTCCGGCATCGGCCCGCGCGACCCCGCCAGCAACGCGATCCCCGCCGACATCCGCGGCCAGGCCCGCGCGGTCCTTGCCAACGTCCGTGCGGTGCTGGAGGCCAGCGGCGCGCGCTGGGAGGACCTGGTGGACGTCACCGTCTACCTCACCGACATGGCCCGCGACTTCGCCGCCTACAACGAGGTGTGGGCCGAACATTTCCCCGACCCCGCGCGCGCGCCCTGCCGCACGACGCTCGGGATCACCGCGCTGCCGACGCCGATCGCGATCGAGCTCAAGTGCATCGCCGCCCTGCCCGACTGAGGAGCCCGCCATGCCGCTGCCCGCGCCGCTGAACCTCCAGGCCTGGATCGAGGAGCACCGCCACCTGCTCAAGCCGCCGGTGGGCAACAAGTGCATCTACGACGGCGACTTCATCGTGATGGTGGTCGGCGGCCCCAACCAGCGCACGGACTACCACTGGGACGAGGGCCCGGAGTGGTTCTACCAGCTCGAGGGCGAGATGGTGCTGCGCATCCAGGAGGGCGGCGCGGTGCGCGACATCCCGATCCGCGCGGGCGAGGTCTTCCTGCTGCCGCCGCGCGTGCCGCACTCGCCGCAGCGCATGCCCGATTCGGTGGGCCTGGTGATCGAGCGCCGGCGCCTGCCGCACGAGCAGGACGGCCTGCTGTGGTTCTGCGAGCGTTGCAACGCCAAGGTGTACGAGGAGTATTTCCACCTCCGCGACATCGAGCAGGATTTCCCGCCGGTGTTCGACCGCTTCTACTCCTCGCCCGAGCACCGCACCTGCAAGGCCTGCGGCCACCTCAACCCGGCGCCGGCGCGCTACACCATGCCCGACACCTGAGCCCCGATGCTGAAGATCGACGTCCACGCCCACTACCTGCCGCGCGACTGGCCCGACCTGGCCGCGCGCTACGGCGACCCCCGCTTCCCCGTGATCCACCACGGCGAGGACGGGCGCCACCGCATCTACAAGGACGGCAAGTTCTTCCGCGAGATCTGGCCCAAGACCTGGGATCCGGTCGAGCGCATCGAGGACTACGCGCGCTTCGGCGTGCAGGTGCAGGTGATCAGCACCGTGCCGGTGATGTTCAGCTACTGGGCCAAGCCGAACCAGGCGCTGGCCCTGCACCAGGCGCTCAACGACCACATGGCCGAGACCTGCCGCGCGCACCCCCGCCACTACGCCGGCATCGGCACGGTGCCGCTGCAGTCGCCGCGGCTCGCGATCCAGGAGCTCGAGCGCTGCGTGGACCAGCTCGGCCTGCAGGGCGTGCAGATCGGTTCGCACGTGGAGACCCCCGGCGGCGGCAACTGGAACCTGGACGCCCCGGAGCTGTTCGAGTTCTTCCAGGCCGCGAGCGAGCTGGGCGCGGCGATCCTCGTGCATCCATGGGACATGATGGGCACCGACACGATGCCCAAGTACTGGCTGCCGTGGCTGGTCGGCATGCCGGCCGAGCAGTCGCGCGCCGCCTGCTGCCTGGTCTTCGGCGGCGTGCTCGAGCGCCTGCCGAAGCTGCGCGTGTGCCTGGCCCACGGCGGCGGCAGCTTCCCCTACACCATCGGCCGCATCGAGCACGGCTTCAACATGCGCCCGGACCTGGTCGCCACCGACAACCCGCGCAACCCGCGCGAGTACCTGAAGCGCCTGTACTTCGATTCCTGGGTGGCGGACGCGCGCGCGTTGCGCTACCTGCTGGACGTGTGCGGCACAGAGCGGGTGATGCTCGGCACCGACTACCCCTTCCCGCTCGGCGAACAGGAGCCCGGCGCCGGCATCGACGCGCTCGCGCTGCCCGACGGCGAGCGCGCGCGCCTGTACCACGGCACGGCGCTGGAATGGCTGGGCCTGCCCGCAGCGAGGTTCGCATGAGCACGCCCGCCACCGACGAACACGCCCGCGCGCTCGACGCCGCCGATCCGCTGTCGGCGCTGCGCGCGGAGTTCCACCTGCCGCGCCACGGCGACGGCGAGCAGGCCTACTTCTGCGGCAACTCGCTGGGCCTGCAGCCGAAGGGCGCGCGCGACGTGGTGGAGGAAGTGCTGCGCAAGTGGGCCGACGAGGCGGTCGAGGGCCACTTCCGCGAGCCGGCGCCGTGGATGCCCTACCACGAGCTGGTGCGCGACGGCCTCGCGCGCGTGGTCGGCGCGGAGCCGACCGAGGTGGTGGCGATGAACTCGCTCACCGCCAACCTGCACCTGATGCTGGCGAGTTTCTACCGGCCCACGCGCGAGCGTCCCGCGATCCTGATGGAGGCCGGCGCGTTCCCCTCGGACCGCTACGCGCTCGAGTCGCAGGTGCGCTTCCACGGCTTCGACCCGGCCACCGACCTGGTCGAGGTCGAGCCCGACGGCGCCGACGGCCTCTTCTCGATGGCGGCGATCGCCGACGCGATCGCCCGCCACGGCCACCGCCTCGCCACCATCGTCTGGCCGGGCGTGCAGTACCGCACCGGCCAGGCCTTCGACCTCGCGGAGATCGTGCGCCTCGGCCACGCCGCGGGCGCGATCGTGGGCTTCGACCTTGCCCACGCCGTCGGCAACCTGCCTTTGCGCCTGCACGACTGCGGCGCGGACTTCGCGGTGTGGTGCCATTACAAGTACATGAACGCCGGCCCCGGCGCGGTCGCCGGCTGCTTCGTGCATGCGCGGCATGCGCGCAGCGACCGACCGCGGCTCGCCGGCTGGTGGGGGCACGACCAGTCCTCGCGCTTCCGCATGGGGCCGCGCTTCGTGCCGACCCCGGGCGCCGACGGCTGGCAGCTCAGCAACCCACCGATCCTCGGGCTCGCGCCGCTGCGCGCCTCGCTCGCCCTGTTCGAGCGCGCCGGCGGCATGGACGCGCTGCGCGGGCGTTCGCTGCGGCTCACCGGCTACCTCGAGGCGCTGATCCGCGAGCGCCTGGCCGACACGTTGCAGGTGGTGACGCCCGCCGACCCGGCGCAGCGCGGCGCGCAGCTCTCGCTGCGCGTGTCGGGCGGCCGCGAACGCGGCCGCGCGCTGTTCGAATGGCTGGAACGCCACGGCATCGTCGGCGACTGGCGCGAGCCGGACGTGATCCGGATTTCGCCGGCGCCGCTGTACAACAGCCACGCCGATATCCTGCGCTTCGTGCGCGGGGTCGAAGCCTGGCGCGGAGGGGCCGCATGAAGCCGGAGGGCACGCTGACCATCGTCGGCGCCGGCCTCGCCGGCGCGCTGCTGGCCACGCTGATGGCCCGGCGCGGCTGGCGCGTCGAGGTGTTCGAGCGCCGCGGCGACCCGCGCGTCCACGGCTACGCGGGCGGACGCTCGATCAACCTGGCCCTGGCCGAGCGCGGCCTGCACGCGCTGCGCCAGGCGGGCATCGACGCGCCGGTGCTGGAACGCGCGGTGATGATGCGCGGCCGCATGGTGCATCCGCTCGGCGGCGAAGTGCAGCTGCAGCGCTACGGACGCGACGACAGCGAAGTGATCTGGTCGGTCAGCCGCGGCGAGCTCAACATCACCCTGCTCGATGCCGCCGAGGCGGCGGGCGCGGTCCTGCATTTCGACCGCGGGCTGGCTGACGTGGACTTCGCGCGCGGCGTGGCCACCTTCCGCGGCGACGGCGGCGACCACGCGCACCGCTTCACCACCCTGCTCGGTTGCGACGGCGCGGGCTCGACCCTGCGTGCCTGCATGCGTCGCCACCTCGACCTGGGCGAGCGCACCGAGTGGCTGGAGCACGGCTACAAGGAGCTGGAGATCCCGCCCGCTGCCGACGGCGGCTTCCGGATCGAGGCGAACGCGCTGCATATCTGGCCGCGCGGGCGCTACATGTGCATCGCGCTGCCGAACGACGAGCGCACGTTCACGGTCACGCTGTTCATGGCGCTGCATGCGGACGGCAGCGGCGACCCCAACTTCGACGAGGTGGCCGACGCGGCCGCGGCACGCGCGCTGTTCGAGCGCGACTTCCCGGACGCGCTGCCGCTGATCCCGGGGCTCGAGCACGATTTCGAGGCCAACCCGACCGGCACCCTCGCCACGCTGTACCTGGACCGCTGGCACCTGGGCGGCCAGGCCGTGCTGCTCGGCGACGCCGCGCACGCGATGGTGCCCTTCCACGGCCAGGGCATGAATTGCGCGTTCGAGGACTGCGTGGCCCTGGCCGGCCACATCGGGTCCGCGCCGTCCCTGGAAGCTGCGTTCGCGGCATTCGAGGCGCAGCGCCTGCCGGATTCGCGCGCGATCCAGGCGATGGCGCTGGAGAACTACATCGAGATGCGCGACCGCGTGGACGACCCCGACTTCCTGCTGCAGCGCGAGCTCGAGCGCGCGCTGCACGCGCGGCATCCCGGGCGCTTCATCCCCCACTACACGATGGTGACGTTCATGCGCATCCCCTACTCGGTGGCGCACGCCCGCAGCGAGGTCCAGCGCCGCCTGCTGGAAACGGCCACGCAGGGGCTGGCGTCGCTGGCGGAAGTGGACTGGGCCGCGGTGGACGCCGAGGTCGAGCGCCTGCTGTCGCCGCTGGCCGATGTCCTGCCCTGAGTCGCAGCCGGTGAGCCGGCGAGGTGCGAGGATGGCGGCTGCATGAGCGGCAGCTTCCTCTTCTACGACCTCGAGACTTGGGACGCCGACCCGCAGCGCTCGCGGATCGCGCAGTTCGCGGCGATCCGCACCGACGAGGCGCTGGCCGAGGTCGAGGCCCCGATCGACTTCCTGGTGCGCCCGGCCGACGACCTGCTGCCCTCGCCCGTCGCCACGCTGATCACCGGCCTCACCCCGCAGCGGGCGCTGCGCGAGGGCGTGCCCGAGGCCGAGGCGTTCGCGCGCATCGCCGAGGCCATGTCGCGCCCGGGCACCTGCACGCTCGGCTACAACTCGCTGCGCTTCGACGACGAGTTCGTGCGCAACGGCCTGTTCCGCAACTTCCACGACCCCTACGAGCGCGAGTGGCGCAACGGCAACTGCCGCTGGGACCTGCTCGACGTGATGCGGCTGGCGCATGCGCTGCGCCCCGAGGGCCTCGCGTGGCCGGTGCGCGAGGACGGCTGCGTCTCCTTCCGACTCGAGCACCTGGCCACGGCCAACGGCGTGCGCGAGGGCGACGCGCACGAGGCGCTGTCCGACGTGCGCGCGCTGCTCGGCCTGGCGCGGCGGCTGCGCGCGGCCCAGCCGCGGTTCTGGGCGTACGCGTTGCGGCTGCGCGACAAGCGCTACGCGGGCAGCCTGCTCGATCCCGTCGCCATGCAGCCGGTGCTGCACGTCTCGCAGCGCTACCCGGCCGCCCGCCTGTGCGCGGCCGCGGTGGTGCCGCTGGCCCGCCATCCGCGCTACGACGGGCGGGTGATCGTGTTCGACCTCGACGCGGATCCCGCGCAGGTGCTCGACCTCGACGCGGAGGCCATCGCCGCGCGCCTGTTCGTGCGCCGCGAGGACCTGCCCGAGGGCACCGAGCGCATCGCGCTGAAGGAAGTGCACCTGAACCGCTGCCCGGCGCTGGTCGCCTGGCAGCACCTGCGCGACGCGGACTTCGAGCGCCTGGCCATCGACCGCGCCGCCGCCGAGGCGCGCGCCGCGCGCCTGCGCGAAGCCGGGCCGGCGCTGGCCGAGAAGATCCGCCAGGTCCACGCGATCGAGCGCGAGCGCGCGCCGGCGGACGCCGACGCCTCGCTGTACGACGGCTTCCTGTCCGATGCCGACCGCCGCCGCTGCGCGCAGGTGCGCGCCACGCCGCCGCACCTGCTCGGAGCCACCGACTTCGGCTTCGCCGATCCGCGCCTGGGCGAGCTGCTGTTCCGCTACCGCGCCCGCAACTGGCCGGAGCTGCTCGCCCCCGCGGAGCGCGAGCACTGGGACGCGTTCCGGCGCGCCCGCCTGGCCCCGGGTTCGGGCCTCGCCTCCCCGGACCTCGGGCGCTTCGAAGCGGACCTGGCGGCGGCGCGCGCGCAGCACGCCGGCGATCCGGCGAAGCTGGCCCTGCTCGACGCGCTGGCGGCCTGGCGCGGGGAGATCGGCCTCGGCGAGGCCGCGGGGGACGCGGCGTGAGTGCCTACTTCGGCCCCAGGGCTTTCGCCTTCCTGCGCGCGCTGGCCCGCCACAACGAGCGCGCCTGGTTCCAGGCGCACAAGGCCGACTACGAGGCGCACGTGCGGGCGCCGTTCCAGCGCCTGCTCGGCGACCTGCAGCCGGCGCTCGCGGCGATCAGCCCGCACTACCGCGCCGATCCGCGCCCGGTCGGCGGCTCGCTGTTCCGGATCCAGCGCGACACCCGCTTCTCCGGCGACAAGGCCCCGTACAAGCCGTGGCAGGGCGCGCGCCTGTTCCACGAGCGGCGGCGCGAGGTGGCCGCGCCCTCGTTCTACATCCACCTGGAGCCGGGCGGCTGCTTCGTCGGCGCCGGCCTCTGGCATCCGGAGACGCACACCCAGCGGCGGGTGCGGCAATTCATCTTCGAGAACCCGTCGGGCTGGGCGCGCGCCGCCCACGATCCGGCGTTCCGGCGGCGCTACGACCTCGGCTCGGACGACATGCTGGTGCGCAACCCGCACGGCTTCCCCGCCGACTTCGCCCACATCGAGGACCTGCGCCGGCGCAATTTCACCGCCTGGCGGCCCATCGACGACGCCGCCATGGCCGGTCCGCGCCTGCGCCAGGCGCTGGAGCGGGACCTGGCTGCGCTCGCGCCGTTCGTGGATTATCTTTGCGCCGCGCTGGACCTGGGGTTCTGACCGGCCCGCGCCGGACCGCCGGCCCAGCGCCCGCGCGCTGACCATGCACGCAACTTGCACGCTGCGACGGCTAGCGTGCGGCAGATGTTCCCGTGAACTGACCGGTTCCCGACGAAGATCCGCCATGAGAATCGCCCAGATCGCTCCCTTGTGCGAAGCGGTGCCGCCTCCGCTCTACGGCGGCACCGAACGCATCGTCGCCTGGCTCACCGACGCGCTGGTGGAACTCGGCCACGACGTGACCCTGTTCGCCTCGGCCGATTCCCGCACCCGCGCGCGCCTGGTCCCCTGCCGCGACCAGGCCTTGCGGCTGGATCCGGGCCTGAAATCCGACGTCGCCGCGCACCTGTCCATGCTCCAGGAGGTGCACGAGCGCGCTGCGGAGTTCGACGTGCTGCACTTCCACGTGGACCTGCTGCACTTCCCCCTGTTCACCGACTGCGCCGACCGCACCCTGACCACGCTGCACGGGCGCCTGGACCTGCGCGACCTGCCGGAGGCCTACCGGCGCTGGCCGCGCTACCCGCTGGTCTCCATCTCCGACCACCAGCGCCGGCCGCTGCGCTTCGCCAACTGGCGCGGCACCGTGCACCACGGGCTGCCGGAGACGCTGTTCCCGTTCAGCCCCCGCGCCGAAGGCGGCTACCTCGCCTTCCTCGGCCGGATCTCGCCCGAGAAGCGGCCGGACCGCGCGATCGCGATCGCGAAGGCGGCCGGCATGCCGCTGCGCATCGCCGCCAAGGTGGACGAGGCCGACCGCCAGTACTTCCGCGAGCGCATCGAGCCGCTGCTCGACGATCCGCTGGTGGAGTTCGTCGGCGAGATCGGCGACGCGGAGAAGGCGCGCTTCCTCGGCGACGCGGTGGCGCTGCTGTTCCCGATCGACTGGCCGGAACCGTTCGGCCTGGTGATGATCGAGGCGATGGCCTGCGGCACGCCGGTGGTCGCCTGGAACTGCGGCTCGGTGCCCGAGGTGGTGGACGACGGCGTCACCGGCCGCATCGTCGACGACCTGCCGGCGGCGGCCGCGGCCGTGCGCGAAGTCGCCGGCTACGACCGCCGGCGCATTCGCGCCACGTTCGAGCGCCGCTTCTCCGCGATGGCCATGGCCAGGCGCTACGAGGCCTTGTATGGGCAGCATCTCCCCCTCGAAGGCGATTGCCTCCGCCGCCTCGCCTGAGCCGGCGGCGGCGCCGATGCCGGGCGCGGCGGCGTCCGCGCCCGGCCCGCACGGCGTGCAGCCCGCGGCCACCGCCGCATCGTTCACCACCCACGTCCTCAAGGACGGCGACAGCTTCGTGGTGGCCAACGCGTACGGCGACATCGAAGGCGACAGCGACGGCCTGTTCCACGACGACACCCGGCTGCTGTCGCTCGCGCGGCTGCGCATCGCCGGCGCCCGCCCGGAGATGCTCAGCGCCACGGTGACGCGCGACAACGTGTTCTTCGTCGCGCACCTCACCAACCACCCGCTGCCGCCGCTGGGCGTGGACCCGCTGCCCTCCGGGTTGCTGCACGTGGTGCGCACGCGCTTCCTCAGCGGCAACCGGCTGTACGAGCGGCTGCGTTTCCACAACTACGGCCTGGTGCCGGTGCGCGCGCCGCTGCGCTTCGACTACGCCGCGGATTTCCGCGACATGTTCGAAGTGCGCGGCTGCGTGCGGCCCGCGCGCGGCGAGCTGCTGCCGGCGGAAGTCGCGCGCGACACCCTGGGCTTCGCCTACCGCGGGCTGGACGGGCGCGTGCGGCGTTCGGTGGTGGCGTTCTCGCGGCCGCCGGACCGCATGGACGCCGGCGGCGCCAGCTTCGAGCTGGCCCTGGACGCCGGCGCCTCCGACGAGCTGTTCATCGAGGTCGGCCTGTCCGCGCAGGCGCCGCCCTCGCTCGCGCGCTACCGCAGCGCCGCGGCGCACGCGCGCCGCCGCATGCGCCGGCGCGCCTCGCGCGGCGCGCGGGTGCGCAGCGCGGGGCCGCTGTTCGGCGACTGGATGGAACGCTCGCGCGCCGACCTCGCGCTGCTCACCAGCGACCTGCCGTCGGGCCCCTATCCCTACGCCGGCATCCCCTGGTTCTCCACGCCGTTCGGCCGCGACGCGGTGGTCACGTCGCTACAGGTGCTGTGGCTGGACCCGGGCCTGGCGCGCGGCGTGCTCGCCTTCCTCGCCAAGCACCAGGCGCACGAGGCCTCGGCGTTCATGGATTCGGCGCCGGGCAAGATCATGCACGAGGCCCGCAAGGGCGAGATGGCGGCGCTGCGCGAGCTGCCGTTCGGCCTCTACTACGGCGGCGTGGACACCACGCCGCTGTTCGTGATGCTGGCCGGCGCGTACGCGCGGCGCACCGGCGACATGGCCTTCATCGACCGGCTGTGGCCGTCGCTGCTGGCGGCGACGGCGTGGATCGAGCGCACCTGCGACCGCAACCCCGACGGCTTCCTCGACTACGCGCGCGGCGCCGACACCGGGCTCGCCAACCAGGGCTGGAAGGACAGCAGCGATTCCGTCTTCCACGCCGACGGCAGCATCCCCGAGGGCCCGGTGGCGCTGGTCGAGGTGCAGGGCTACGCGTTCGCCGCGCTGCGGGCCATGGCCTGGCTGGCGGGGCTGCGCGACGAGGGCGAACTGGCCGGGCGCTGGGAAGCGCGCGCGCGGCGCCTGCGGCAGGCGGTGGAGGCGCGGTTCTGGATGCCCGAAGCCGGTTATTACGGCGCGGCGATCTGCGGCGACGGCCGGCTGTGCCGGGTGCGCGCGAGCAACCCGGGCCACCTGCTCTACGTCGGGCTGCCCTCGCCCGAGCGCGCGGCGCAGGTGGCGGCGACGCTGCTCTCGCCCGCGTTCTTCACCGGCTGGGGCATCCGCACCCTCGCCGAGGGCGAAGCGCGCTACAACCCGATGTCCTACCACAACGGCTCGGTGTGGCCGCACGACACGGCGCTGTGCGCCGCCGGCATCGCCCGCAGCGGCGACCCGGACGGCGCGGTGCGGCTGTTCCGCGGCATGTTCCAGACCGCGACCCACTTCGACATGCGCCTGCCGGAGCTGTTCTGCGGCTTCCCGCGCAAGCACGGCAACACGCCGGTGTCCTACCCCGTGGCCTGCCTGCCGCAGGCCTGGGCCGCGGGCTCGGCGTTCATGCTGCTGCAGGCCTGCCTGGGCGTGGAGGTGGACGGCTGCGCGGGCGAGATCCGCGTGCACCGCCCGCGCCTGCCGCTGGGCGTGGACCGGATCTCGGTGCGCGGGCTGGCGGTGGGCGAGCGCCGCGTGGACCTGGTGTTCGAACGCCGCGGCGAGCGCGTGGTCGCCTACCCCGAGGGCGAGGACGCCGGCGGCGTGCCGATCCGCAGCACGACGTAGCGCCGACCACGGGTCGGCGTTACGGGTTGGCGACGCCGTGCGGCACGTGGCCGGCGGCGACGCGGCTGCGCGCCGAGGCGATGTTGTGCTCGGAATCGTCGAAGAAGATGTCCGCGCCGAAGGCCTCCAGGAACGGCCCCTTGTCGCGGCCGCCGAGGAACAGCGCCTCGTCCAGGCGCACGCCCCATTCGCGCAGGGTGCGGATCACGCGCTCGTGCGCCGGCGCCGAGCGCGCGGTGACCAGCGCGGTGCGGATCGGCGCGTCGTCGCCGGGCGGGAACGCCGCCTGCAGCCGGTGCAGCGCATCCAGGAAGTTGCGGAACGGCCCGCCCGACAGCGGTTCGCGCGCGCGCTCGCGCTCGTGCCGGCCGAACGCCTCCACGCCCTGCTCGCGCGAGACACGCTCGCTCTCGTCGCCGAAGATCACGGCGTCGCCGTCGAAGGCGATGCGCAGCTGGTCGTGGCGGTGCGCGGGCGCCGGCGACGGCAGGATGGTGGCCGCGGCCACGCCGTGCTCGAGCGCGCGCCGCACCGACTCCGGGTTGGCCGAGAGGAACAGGTCCGCACCGAACGATGTGACGTAGGGCCAGGTCGGCGCGCCGGAGGTGAAGGCCGCGCGGCGGATGTCGAGGCCGTGGTGCTGGATCGAGTTGAAGATGCGCAGCCCGGTGTCCGAGGAATTGCGCGACAGCAGGATCACCTCCACCCGCGGCGGCGCCTCCCCGGCCGGCGCGCCCTGCGGCGCGGGCGCCAGCGCGTTGAGCGCCAGCAGCTTGCGCACCAGCGGGAACGCGATCCCGGGCGCCAGCACTTCGTCCTCGCGCTCGCGCTGGAAGGCCTGGTAGGCCTCGATGCCCTCGCGCTCGAACAGGGCGTGGCTCTCCTCCAGGTCGAACAGCGCCCGCGAGGAGATGGCGATGGTCAATGGCCGGTCGGCGGCGGTGTCCATGGCGGCAGGATCGCCCATGCCCGTCACAAGGCCTGAGACGCGGGGCTCAGGCCACGAACTGCTCGGCGAGGATGCGCTCCTCGAGGTTGTGCTCGGGGTCGAACAGCAGGGTCACCGTGCGGTCGGTGGCCTCGCGGATCGTCACCTCGACCACGTCGCGCACCTCGTGCGAGTCGGCGGTGGCGCTGACCGGGCGCTTGTAGGGGTCGAGCACCCGGAACTTCACCTCGGTGTCGGCCTTCAGCAGCGCGCCGCGCCAGCGCCGCGGCCGGAACGCCGCGATCGGCGTCAGCGCCACCACCCGCGAACCCAGCGGCAGGATCGGGCCATGCGCCGAGTAGTTGTACGCCGTGCTGCCCGCGGGCGTCGCCACCATCACGCCGTCGCAGATCAGCTCGTCCAGGCGGGTCTTGCCGTTGAGGTCGATGCCGATGTGCGCGGCCTGCCGCGTCTGCCGCAGCAGCGAGACCTCGTTGTAGGCCAGCGAGCCGGTGCTCGCCCCGGATTCGGTCAGCGCCAGCATCTCCAGCGGGCGCAGCACCGCGGGCTCGGCCGCGCGCAGGCGGCGCAGCAACCCGTCGGCGCGGTAGTGGTTCATCAGGAAGCCGACGCCCCCGTGCTTCATGCCGTACACCGGCTTGCCGAGGCCGCCATGGCGGTGCAGCACCTGCAGCATGAAGCCGTCGCCGCCGAGCGCGACCAGCACGTCCGCTTCGTCCGGCGCCGTGGCCCCGTGCTCGCGCTCCAGGGCCTCGCGCGCGGCCTGCGCGCCGTCCGCCGGGCTGGCGAGGAAGGCGATCCGCGGGTGGTCGGGCAGGCCGGCGGCGGTCGGGGCGCTCATCGCCCCGACTCTAACCGAACCCCGCCCCGGCCGTCAGCCGCGCGAGGCGAGCTGCGACAGGCGCTGCACGGCCACGGACGCCGTCGGGTAGTCCATGGTCTTCTGCGACGCCAACTCGTTGAGCATCGCCATGGTGAAGCGCAGCGAGGCATCGTCGCGGCCCAGCCAGGCGGCGACCTTCGCGTCCGCGTCCCGCCCGGGCATGGACAGCACCTGCCCGGTGAGGACGCGCATCTGCGCGCCGAGCTCGTCGCGCAGCACGCCGCGCGCGACCGCGTGCCAGCGGCCGTCCACCTTGAGCGCGTCGATCTGGCCCTGCAGCCACGGCAGGTTCAGCGCCTCGGCCAGGCGGTAGTAGGCCTTGGCCACCTCCACCGGGCGCAGCTTGCGCTCGCGCGCCAGCTCGATCAGGTCGGCGCACGGCTCCAGGTAGGGCAGCGCCGCAAGCTGCAGGCCGAGGTCGCCGCCGATGCCCTTGGCCTTCCATTCCTCGATGCTGGCCTCGTAGGCCGGGCGCATCGAGGCCGGCAGGATGTTCTCGCCGGCGCGGATGTCGCGGAACCCGTCGTGGTAGCGCGCGACCGCGGTGGTGATGTCCGGGATCGCGCCGGGGCGCGACAGCAGCCAGCGGGTGAACGAGCGCTGCAGGTTCCAGATCACCTGCAGGGCGTCCACCTGCGCCGACTCGTGCACCTTGCCGTCGAGCGCGTCGATGCTGGCCCACAGCGCGCGCGCGTCCAGGGTCTCGCGGGTGATGGTGTAGGCCTTGGCGACCTCGCCCACCGAGCGGCCGCTGTCTTCCTGCATGCGCAGCAGGAAGGTCGCGCCCATGCGGTTGATCGTGGAGTTGGTGACCGCGGTGGCGATGATCTCCCGCTTCAGGCGGTGCCGCTCCATGGCCTTGGCGTACTTCGCCTGCAGCGGCTCCGGGAAGTAACGCACCAGCTCCTTGGAGAGGTACGGGTCCTCGGGCACGTCGGAGTCGAGCAGCTGCTGGAACGCGACCAGCTTCGAGTACGACAGCAGCACCGCCAGTTCCGGCCGGGTCAGGCCGATGCCGCGTGCCTTGCGCTCGGCGATCTCGGCGTCGCTCGGCAGGAACTCGATCTGGCGGTCGAGCAGGCCCTGCGCCTCCAGGGTGCGGATGAAGTGCTGCTTGGAGCCCAGCCGCGCCAGGCTCATCCGTTCCATCAGGCTCAGCGCCTGGTTCTGCCGGTAGTTGTCGTTGAGCACCAGCGCGGCGACCTCGTCGGTCATGGACGCGAGCAGCTTGTTGCGCTCGGCCATGGCCAGCTTCTTCGCCTTCACCTGCTCGTTGAGCAGGATCTTGATGTTCACCTCGTGGTCGGAGGTGTCCACGCCGGCGGAGTTGTCGATGAAGTCGGTGTTGAGCAGCACCCCGTGCAGCGCGGCCTCGATGCGGCCCAGCTGGGTGAGGCCGAGGTTGCCGCCCTCGCCCACCACCTTGCAGCGCAGGTCGCGGCCGTCCACGCGCAGCGCGTTGTTGGCGCGGTCGCCGACGTCGGCGTGGCTCTCGGACGAGGCCTTGACGTAGGTGCCGATGCCGCCGTTCCAGAGCAGGTCCACCGGCGCCTTGAGGATCGCGGACATCAGCTCGGCCGGGCTCATCGCCTGCACCGCGCCGTCGATGCCCAGCGCGGCCCTGGCCTGCGGCGACAGCGGGATGGTCTTGGCGCTGCGCGGGTACACGCCGCCGCCCTTGCTGATCAGCTTCGCGTCGTAGTCGGCCCAGGACGAGCGCGGCAGCCGGAACAGGCGCTGGCGCTCGCGGAACGAGGCCGCGGCGTCCGGATCCGGGTCCACGAAGATGTGGCGGTGGTCGAACGCGGCGACGAGGCGGATGTGCTTCGACAGCAGCATGCCGTTGCCGAACACGTCGCCCGACATGTCGCCGATGCCGACCGCGGTGAAGTCCTCCTTCTGGCAGTCGCGGCCGAGCGCGCGGAAGTGGCGCTTCACCGATTCCCAGGCGCCGCGGGCGGTGATGCCCATGCCCTTGTGGTCGTAGCCGACCGAGCCGCCCGACGCGAACGCGTCGTCCAGCCAGAAGCCGTGCGCCTGGGCGATGCCGTTGGCGATGTCGGAGAACGTCGCCGTGCCCTTGTCCGCCGCCACCACCAGGTACGGGTCGTCGCCGTCGTGGCGGACCACGTTGGCCGGCGGCACGACCTTGCCGTCCACCAGGTTGTCGGTGATGTCGAGCAGGCCGTTGATGAAGCGCTTGTAGCAGGCCACGCCCTCGGCGAACCACGCGTCGCGGTCCACCGCCGGGTCGGGCAGCTGCTTGCAGAAGAAGCCGCCCTTGGAGCCCACCGGCACGATCACGGTGTTCTTCACCATCTGCGCCTTCACCAGGCCCAGCACCTCGGTGCGGAAGTCCTCGCGGCGGTCGGACCAGCGCAGGCCGCCGCGCGCCACCGGGCCGAAGCGCAGGTGCACGCCCTCCACGCGCGGGCCGCACACCCAGATCTCGCGGTAGGGGCGCGGCTTCGGCAGGTCGGGCACCCTGGCCGAATCGAACTTGAAGGCCAGGTAGTCGGCCGGGCCGCCGTCGGCGCGCAGGCCGTCCCTGTATTCGATGTAGTAGCTGGTGCGCAGCGTCGCGTCGATGCAGCCGATGAAACTGCGCAGGATGCGGTCCTGGTCCAGGCTCGCGACCCGGTCGAGCAGGCCGAGCAGCGCGGCGCGGGTGGCTTCGACCTGGCGCTCGCGGTCGCCCGCGCGCGCCTCCACCACCGGCTTGAGCAGCGCGCGCGTGGCGTCGTCGCCGGCGAGCGCGTCCAGCTGCGCCGCTAGCGCGTCCTGTCCGCGCTTCACCGCGGCCTTGTCCTGGCGCCCCGTGGCCGGGTTGAAGCGCGCCTCGAACAGCTCGACGACGAGCCGCGCCAGCAGCGGGTAGCGGTTGAACGTCTCCTCGACGTAGGCCTGCGAGAACGGCACCCCGACCTGCTGCAGGTACTTGCCGTAGGCGCGCAGCACCGCGACCTGGCGCCAGTCGAGGCCGGCGCCGAGGATCAGGCGGTTGAAGCCGTCGTTCTCGGCGTCGCCGCGCCAGACCCGGCCGAACGCGTCCTCGAAGGACTCGTCCAGGCGGTCCACGTCCAGGTCGGCGCGCACGGCCTCGACCTCGAAGTCCTGGATCCAGCCGACCACGCCGTCCACGTCCGCGGCGGCGAGGCGGTACGGGTGCTCGGTGATCACGCGCAGGCCCATGTTCTCCATCATCGGCAGCGCGTCCGACAGCGGGATGTCCTCGCCGAGGCGATAGAACTTCAGCCGCAGGCCGCCGTCGGCGGCGCGGTACAGGCTGATGCGCAGGTCGGATGCGTCGCGCAGCGCGGCCAGGCACTTCACGTCCTCGGCCGCGACGCCTGCACCGGCCTGCTCGATGTAGCCGGCCGGCAGCGCGCGGCCCCAGCGGTTGGCCAGGGCCAGGCCGCGTTCCTCGCCCTCGCTCGCGACCAGGCGCTCGCGCAGTTCGTCCTGGCGGTTGCGCACGATCTCGGCGAGCTGCGCCTCGAGCGCGGCGATGTCCACGTCCGCGGCGGCTTCGCCCGAGCGCGGGCGCACGATCAGGTGCAGCTGCGCCAGCGGCGATTCGCCGACCTGCACGTTGGTGTCGATGCGGTCGCCGCCCAGCCCCTCCTTCAGCATCGCCTCGATGCGGTGCCTGACCTCGGTGTTGAAGCGGTCGCGCGGGATGTAGGCCAGCGCCGACCAGAACCGGCCGTAGCGGTCGCGGCGCAGGAACAGCTTGCTGCGCACGCGCTCCTGCAGGCCGAGGATGCCGGTGGCGATGCGCAGCAGCTCCTCCTCGCTGGCCTGGAACAGCTCGTCGCGCGGCAGCGTCTCGAGGATGTGGCGCAGCGCCTTGCCGCTGTGCCCGTCGGGCGAGAGCCCGGACGCGCGCATCACGTAGTCGTGGCGCTCGCGCACCAGCGGGATCTCCCACGGGCGGCGGCTGTAGGCGCTGGAGGTGTACAGGCCGAGGAAGCGCTGCTCCGCCACCGGACGCCCGTCCTTGTCGAACTGGAGCACGCCGATGTAGTCCATGTAGCCCGGGCGGTGCACGGTGGCGCGCGCGTTGGTCTTGGTGAGGATCAGCGCGTCCACCGAGCCCGACTGCGGCATGTAGTGCGCGGCCAGGGTCCTGAGGTCGCGGCTCCGGCCCTTCTCCTTGCCGCGCATCAGGCCGAGGCCCGACTTCTCGACCGCGCACAGCAGCTCGCTGCCGCCCTTGCGCACCACGTCGTACTCGCGGTAGCCGAGGAAGGTGAAATGGTTGTCCGCCGCCCAGCGCAGGAACGCCTGCGCCTCCTTGCGGCCGGCCTCCGAGACCGACGCCGGCATGCGCCGGGTCTCCAGCTCGTCGGCGATCTCCAGCATCTTCGCGCGCATCGGCGCCCAGTCGGCGACCGCGGCGCGCACGTCCTCCAGCACCGCGCGGATCGCCTCGGCGATCGCCGGCATCGCGTCGGCGGCCTGGCGGTCGATCTCCAGGTGCATCAGCGATTCGCCGCGGGCCTTCTCGCCGGCCTCGTCGCCGATCGCGACCAGGCGCCCGGCGCGGTCGCGCTCCACGCGCACCACCGGGTGCCCGAGCACGTGCACGCCGATGCCGCGCTCGGCCAGGGCCATCGTCACCGAATCCACCAGGAACGGCATGTCGTCGTTCACGACCTGCACGACCGTGTGCGGCGATTCCCAGCCGTCCCTGTCGAGGGTCGCGTTGAACACCCGCACGTCGGCCGTGCCCGGCTTGCGGCGCTGCACGCGCTCGAGGAAGTCCCACGCCAGCTCCGCCCAGCCGGCGAGGCTGTGCTGCGCCATTTCCTCGGCGCTCATGCGCCGGTAGAAGGCGCGCGCGAACGCCTCGGCCCGCGCCTGCGCCGCCTTCGGCACGCGCTTGCGCAGCGCCTCGATGATCGGCTCGATGGAGACGCCTCCCGGCAGCGTCGGCGGCACGGCGCGTTTCTTGCGGGCGGAAGGGGCCTTGGCGGAAGCGGTCTTCTTCTTCGGCGTGGTCATGGTGTCCTGGGGTCCGGATGCGACAAGGCCCGTGCACGGGCACGGGCCTCTGTTTCAGAAACGGAGGATGGATTCCGGCTGCGATGGCTCGTCGGGAACGTGCACGGCGGGGCTCAGCGCAGGCCGGTCTCGTTGCGGGCGATCACGAGGCGCTGGATCTCGCTGGTGCCCTCGTAGATCTCGGTGATCTTGGCGTCGCGGAAGTAGCGCTCGATCGGCATCTCCCTGGAATAGCCCATGCCGGCGTGCACCTGCACCGCCTGGTGGGTGATCCACATCGCCGCCTCGGAGGCGGTGAGCTTGGCGATCGCCGCCTCGGTGGTGAAGCGCTGGCCCTGGCCCTTCAGCCACGCCGCGCGCAGCGTCAGCAGCAGCGCCGCGTCGAGCTTGCACTTCATGTCGGCGATCTTGGCCTGGGTCATCTGGAACGCGCCGATCGGCTGGCCGAAGGCCTTGCGCTCCTTCGCGTAGGCCACGGTCGCCTCGTAGGCGGCACGGGCGATGCCGATGGCCTGCGAGGCGATGCCGATGCGGCCGGCGTCGAGCACGCCCATCGCGATCTTGAAGCCATGGCCCTCCTCGCCCAGCACCTCGTCGGGCTGCACGACGTAGTCGGCGAACTCGATCTCGCAGGTGGCCGAGGCGCGGATGCCGAGCTTGGGCTCGGTCTTGCCGCGGTGGAAGCCGGCGCGCGCGGTGTCGATGACGAAGGCGGTGATGCCGCGCGCGCCCTTGTCCGGGTCGGTCATCGCGAACAGCACGATGTACCTGGCCACCGGGCCGGACGTGATCCAGCTCTTCTTGCCGTTGACCACGAAGGTGCCGTCGGCCTGCTTCACCGCGCGGCAGCGCATCGCGGTGGCGTCGGAACCGGACTGCGGCTCGGTCAGCGCGAACGCGCCGATCTCCCGGCCCTCGGCGATGGCGCGCACGTACTTCTGCTTCTGCGCCTCGGTGCCGTGGGTCAGGATGCCGTTGCAGAACAGCGAATTGTTCACCGACATGATGGTCGAGTGCGCGGCGTCGGCCGCGGCGACCTCCACCATCGCCAGCACGTAGGCGATCGGGTCCATGCCTGCGCCGCCGTACTCGGCCGGGACTTCGATGCCCATCAGGCCGTTCTCGCCGAGGAGGCGGATGTTCTCCAGCGGGAATTCGCCGGTGCGGTCGTGGTGCTCGGCGCTCGGAGCGATCTTCTCCTGCGCGATGCGACGCGCCACGTCCTGGATCATCAGCTGTTCTTCGGTGAAACGCAGGTCCACGGCCACTCCCGGCGAAGCGAAAACGCAATTGTAGCCCCGGCGCCGGGCGTGGTCAGCGGGGCCGCGGGCTTGACCCCGGCCGGGCGCGGGCGGACACTCTCCATCTCTGTATCGCGATGGGGCGATCAATGGATCTGGAAGGCTGGTCGGAACGGCTCAAGGTGTTCGCCGACGCGACCCGCGTGCGCCTGCTCGCCCTGCTCGAGGGCGAGGAACTGACCGTGGCCGAACTCTCGGCCATCACCCGCCTCGCGCAGCCGCGCGTCTCCACCCACCTGGCCAGGCTCAAGGAAGCGGGGCTGGTGCGCGACCGGCGCGCCGGCGTCTCCGCCTACTACCGCTTCGACGAGGCCGCGCTCGACCCCGCGCAGCGCGCGCTGTGGCAGGCGATCGGCAGCGGCAGCGACGACCCGCTGCTGCGCCAAGACGCCGAGCGCGTGCCCGCGGTGCTGGCGATGCGCGCCGCCGACCAGAACTGGGCGGATTCGGTGGCCGGCGACATGGAGCGCCACTATTCCCCCGGCCGCACCTGGGAGGCGCTGGCGCGCTCGGCGCTGCCGCTGCTGGAACCGGGCGACGTGCTCGACATCGCCTCCGGCGACGGCGTCCTCGCCGAACTGCTGGCGCCGCACTCGGGCCGCTACGTCTGCGTGGACACCAGCCCGAAGGTCGTCGCCGCGGCCGCCGAGCGCCTGCACCGCTTCCCGAACGTGGAGGTGCGCGAGGGCGACATGCACGCCCTGCCCTGCGAGGACGCGAGCTTCGACCTGGTGGTGCTGATGCACGCGCTCACCTACGCCGCGCGCCCCGCGCAGGCCGTGGCCGAGGCCGCGCGCGTGCTGCGCCCCGGCGGCCGGCTGCTGCTCACCAGCCTGGCCCGGCACGCGCACCGCGCCGCCGTCGAGGCCTACGGCCACGTCAACCTCGGCTTCACGCTGAAGGAGCTGCGCCGCTTCCTGGACAAGGCGGGGCTGGAGGTGGTCGCGGGCGAGACGGTGACCCGCGAGCGCCGGCCGCCGCACTTCGAAGTGGTGTCGCTGATCGGGCGCAAGCCATGAAGACCCTGCCCTGGATCGACGCGCGGCGCGCCGGGCGCCTGGAGTCGGAACTGGCGCGGCGGATCCTCGTGCTCGACGGCGCGATGGGCACGATGATCCAGCGCCACGGGCTGGAGGAAGCCGACTACCGCGGCGAGCGCTTCGCCCACGGCTACGATGCCGCGTTCGCCGCCGACGGCCATGCGCACGGCCCGGGCTGCGGCTGCGAGGGCCACGACCAGCGCGGCAACAACGACCTGCTCACCCTCACCCGGCCCGACATCATCCGCGGCATCCACGAGGCCTACCTCGAGGCCGGCGCGGACCTGGTCGAGACCAACACCTTCAATTCGACCTCGGTGTCGCTGGCCGACTACCGCCTGCAGCACCTGGTGCGCGAGCTCAACCGCGAAGGCGCGAAGCTGGCGCGGGCGGCCTGCGACGCCGCCGAGGCGCGCGATCCGTCGCGGCCGCGCTTCGCCGTCGGCGTGCTGGGCCCGACCAGCCGCACCGCGTCGCTGAGCCCGGACGTCAACCGGCCCGGCTTCCGCGCCATCACCTTCGACCAGCTCGCCGACGCCTACCGCGAGGCCGCCACCGGCCTGATCGAGGGCGGCGCGGACCTGCTGATGGTCGAGACGGTGTTCGACACCCTCAACGCCAAGGCCGCGCTGTTCGCCATCGACGACGCCTTCGAGGCCGCGGGCGGGCGCCTGCCGGTGATGGTGTCGGGCACGATCACCGACGCCTCCGGGCGCACGCTGTCCGGGCAGACCGCGGAGGCCTTCTGGTATTCGGTGCGGCACGCCCGGCCGCTGTCCATCGGCCTGAACTGCGCGCTCGGCGCGAAGGACCTGCGCCAGCACGTGGACGTGCTGGCCCGGGTGGCGGACGCGTACGTGAGCTGCCATCCCAATGCCGGCCTGCCCAACGCGTTCGGCGGCTACGACGAGACGCCCGCGGACATGGCCGCGGTGCTTGGCGAGTTCGCGCGCGCCGGGCTGGTCAACATCGTCGGCGGTTGCTGCGGCACCACGCCGGACCACATCGCCGCGATCGGCGCGGCCGTGGCCGGCGTCGCGCCGCGCGCCCTGCCCCGGGCGGCGGCGGCATGAGCGCGTCTCCCGCGCGCCACACCCGCCTGAGCGGGCTCGAGCCGCTGGTGATCACGGCCGAGTCCAACTTCATCAACGTCGGCGAGCGCACCAACGTCACCGGCTCGGCGAAGTTCAAGAAGCTCATCCTCGAGGACCGCTACGACGAGGCGGTGGCCATCGCCCGCCAGCAGGTCGAGAACGGCGCCCAGGTGCTCGACGTCAACATGGACGAGGGCATGCTGGACTCGGCCGCGGCCATGCAGCGCTTCCTGCACCTGATCGCCGCCGAGCCGGACATCGCGCGCGTCCCGGTGATGGTGGACTCCTCGAAGTTCTCCGTGATCGAGGCCGGGCTGAAGTGCCTGCAGGGCAAGGGCATCGTCAACTCGATCTCGCTCAAGGAGGGCGAGGCCGAGTTCCTGCGCCAGGCCCGGCTGGTGCGCCGCTACGGCGCCGCGGTGGTGGTGATGGCGTTCGACGAGCAGGGCCAGGCCGACACCGTCGAGCGCAAGGTGGCGATCTGCGCGCGCGCCTACGAGCTGCTCACCCGCGAGGCGGGCTACGACCCCGAGGACATCATCTTCGACCCCAACGTGTTCGCGATCGCCACCGGCATCGAGGAGCACGACGGCTACGCGGTCGCCTTCATCGAGGCCACGCGCGAGCTCAAGCGGCGGTTCCCGCTGTGCCACGTCTCCGGCGGCGTCTCCAACGTCTCGTTCTCGTTCCGCGGCAACGAGCCGGTGCGCCAGGCGATCCACGTGGTGTTCCTGTACCACGCCATCGCCGCGGGCATGGACATGGGCATCGTCAACGCCGGCGCCCTGCCCCTCTACGACGACCTGGACCCGGAGCTGCGCGAGCGCGTCGAGGACGTGGTGCTGAACCGCCGGCGCGATGCGACGGAACGGCTGCTGGAGATCGCGGATCGGTTCAAGGCAGGAAAGCGGGAACGGGGAACCGGGAACGGGGAACAACTGGCCTGGCGCGATGGTTCCGTGCAGGAGCGGCTGGCGCACTCGCTGGTGCACGGCATCGACGCCTTCATCGAGGCGGACACCGAGGAGGCGCGGCTGCAGGCGCGGCGCCCGCTCGACGTGATCGAGGGACCGCTCATGGCGGGCATGAACGTCGTCGGCGACCTGTTCGGCGCCGGCAAGATGTTCCTGCCCCAGGTGGTGAAGTCGGCGCGGGTGATGAAGAAGGCGGTGGCCCACCTGTTGCCGTACATCGAGGCCGAGAAGGCGCGCTCCGGCGACGCCAGCAAGCCCAACGGCAAGATCGTGCTGGCGACGGTCAAGGGCGACGTGCACGACATCGGCAAGAACATCGTCGGCGTGGTCCTGGCCTGCAACAACTTCGAGGTGGTGGACCTCGGGGTGATGGTGCCGGCGCAGAAGATCCTCGACACCGCGCGCGCCGTGGGCGCCGACATGGTCGGACTCTCCGGCCTGATCACGCCCTCGCTCGAGGAGATGGCGCACGTGGCGCGCGAGATGCAGCGCCAGGGCTTCGACATCCCGCTGCTGATCGGCGGCGCGACCACCTCGCGCGCGCACACCGCGCTGAAGATCGACCCGCACTACCAGGCGCCGACGGTCTGGGTGAAGGACGCCTCGCGCGCGGTCAACGTGGTCCAGTCGCTGGTCTCGCCGGAGCTGCGCGGCGCCTTCGTCGCCGCCAACGAGGCCGACTACGCCGGGATCCGGCAGCGCCACCGCAACCGCGACGGCGGCAAGCGCCTGGTGCCGCTGGAGCACGCGCGGCGGCAGCGCTTCGACGGCGGCTGGGACCACTACGTGCCGCCGGAGCCGCGCAAGCCGGGGCTCACGGTGTTCGACGACTACCCGCTCGGCGAACTGGTCGGGCTGATCGACTGGGGCCCCTTCTTCAACGCCTGGGAGCTGGCCGGGCGCTATCCGGACATCCTCGACGACGCCGTGGTCGGCGCGCAGGCGCGCGAGCTGTTCGCCGACGCGCAGGCGATGCTGCGCAGGATCGTGGACGAGAAGTGGCTCACCGCGCGCGCGGTGGTCGGCCTGTGGCCGGCCAACGGCGTCGGCGACGACGTGGTGCTCGGCGACGGCACCGTGGTGCACTTCCTGCGCCAGCAGGCGGAAAAGCCGCCGGAACGCCCGGACTTCTGCCTGGCCGACTTCGTCGCCCCCAAGGAGACCGGCCTGCGCGACTGGATCGGCGGCTTCGCGGTCACCGCCGGCCTCGGCATCGAGCCGCACGTGGAGCGCTTCCAGGCCGCCCACGACGACTACAACGCGATCCTGCTCAAGGCGCTCGCCGACCGGCTCGCCGAGACGCTCGCCGAGCGCATCCACCAGCGCGTGCGCACCGAGCTGTGGGGCTACGCGCCCGACGAGGCCCTGGACGCGCAGGCGCTGATCGCCGAGCAGTACCGCGGCATCCGCCCCGCCCCGGGCTACCCCGCCTGCCCGGACCACACCGGCAAGGAAACGCTGTTCCGCCTGCTCGACGCCACCGCCAGCACCGGCATCACCCTGACCGAGCACATGGCGATGTCTCCCGCCGCTTCGGTGTCGGGCTGGTATTTCAGCCACCCCGGCAGCCAGTACTTCGTGGTCGGGCGCGTCTCGAAGGAACAGGTGGCCGACTACGCGCGGCGGCGCGGCGTGCCGCTGCGCCAGGCCGAGCGCTGGCTCGCGGCCAACCTCGACTACGACCCGGAGTAGCCGGGGCGCGTTGCGCCCGGCCTACCAGACCAGGTCGTCGGGAACCTGGTACTTCGGGTCCGCGTAGGGATCCTCGCCGGCCGGCGCGTCCGGGTCCACGCGCAACGCGACCGCGGGCGCGAACACCTGCGCGGCCTGCTCGAGCGTGGCCGCGTCCACCAGCAGGTAGCGCCCGTCCAGCTGCACCACCCCGAGCTCGCCCGCGTTGAGCGCGCGCAGCTGCGCGGCGGTGACGTAGATGCGCTTGATCTTGCCGCCGTACTCGAAGTGGCGGGCGATGTCCGCGCCGGGGTCGTTGAGCGCCTTGCCCTGCAACAGCTGCGCGAGCCGGGCGCGCGCCTCGCGGCGTTCGCGCGCGGCCTCCTGCCTGCGCCGCTCGGCCTCCAGCCGTTCCTCCTTCTCCTTCTGCGCGCGGATCGCATACGCCTTGGCCAGGTCGATCTCGCCCTGGTCGCGGCGCGACTTGCCATGAGGCTTCGCGGCCGATGCCTTCGCGCCGTGCGGTTTCGGGGCATGCGGCCTGGCGGCGGGCTTGCCGGCGGGCCTGGCGCGCTCGGGTTTCGGCTGCGGCTTGAAGCCCAGGCCAAGCAGCTGGTCGCGGAGGGATTCGCTCATGGGAAGACGGGAAGCCGTCGGACGGCGGTCGGAACGCGGGCGGTCAGTAATGCGGCGGCGGCGGCTCGCTCGCGGGATCGGCCAGCAGGTCGCCACGCGCCAGCTTGAGGTCCTCGAGCGCCTGCCGCAAGAGCTCGGCCAGGCGCGCGACCTCGAGCCGCGCGTCGGCGAGCGCGTCGCTCAGCTCGCCGATCGCGTGCTCCTGGAACGCGAGCCGCGTTTCCAGCTCCACCAGCCGCTGCTCGAGCGCGGGATCGGTCATGGGCGCTGCACCGAGCGGCCGCGGCCGATGCCGTAGTAGGCCAGGCCCGCGGCCTCGACCTCGGCCGGGTCGTAGAGGTTGCGGCCGTCGAACACCACCGCATCGCCCAGCGCCGCCTTCAGCGCGGCGAAATCAGGGCTGCGGAACTGCTTCCATTCGGTGACCACGACCAGGGCGTCGGCGCCTTCCAGCGCCTGCACGGCGCTCTCGCACAGCACGAGGTCGTCGCGCGCGCCGAAGATGCGCGCGGCCTCGGCCCGCGCTTCCGGGTCGAACGCGCGCACCTTCGCGCCCGCCTCCCACAGCTGCGCGAGCAGCCGCCGGCTGGAGGCCTCGCGCATGTCGTCGGTGTCGGGCTTGAAGGCCAGCCCCCAGACCGCGAAGGTCTTGCCGCGCACGCCCTCGTCCTCGCCGGTGTCGTAGTGGCGCTGGACGAGTTCGAACAGGTGTCCCTTCTGCGCGTCGTTCACGGCCTCCACGGCGTCGAGCAGGCGCGGCTGCACGCCGTGCTGGCGCGCGGTCATGGCCAGCGCCTGCACGTCCTTGGGGAAGCACGAGCCGCCGTAGCCGGCGCCCGGGTAGATGAAGTGCCAGCCGATGCGGGGGTCCGAGCCGATGCCGCGGCGCACCGCCTCGACGTCGGCGCCGACGCGCTCGGCGATGTTGGCGATCTCGTTCATGAAGCTGATCTTGGTCGCCAGCATCGCGTTGGCCGCGTACTTGGTCAGCTCGGCCGAGCGCACGTCCATGGCCACGATGCGGTCGTGGTTGCGGTTGAACGGCGTGTACAGCCGGCGCAGCTTCTCCACCGCCGCCGGGTTGTCGGCGCCGATGACGATGCGGTCCGGGCGCATGCAGTCCTCGACCGCGGCGCCCTCCTTCAGGAACTCCGGGTTGGAGACCACGTCGAAGGCGATGTCCACGCCGCGCTCGGCCAGCGTGGTCGCGATGGTCGTGCGCACCTTGTCCGCGGTGCCCACCGGCACCGTGGACTTGTCCACCACCACCGCCGGCCGCGACAGGTGCTCGCCGATCGTGCGCGCGACCGCCAGCACGTACTGCAGGTCCGCGCTGCCGTCCTCGTCGGGCGGCGTGCCGACCGCGATGAAGATCAGGTCGCCGTGCGCCACCGCCGACGCGGCGTCGGTGGTGAAGCGCAGCCGGCCGGCCGCGTGGTTGGCCTTGACCATCGGCGTCAGCCCCGGCTCGTAGATCGGCACGACGCCGCGCTCCAGGCCCTCGACCTTGCCCGCGTCCACGTCCACGCACACCACCTCGTGGCCGACCTCGGCCAGGCAGGTGCCGGTGACCAGGCCGACGTAGCCGGTGCCGAAGATCGAAACCCTCATCGCTTCTCCTGCCCGATGCCCAGCAGCTCGACGTCGAACACCAGCGTCGCGTTCGGCGGGATCGGCCCGCCGGGCGTGCCGACTTCGCCGTAGCCCAGCTTCGCCGGGATCCAGAACCGGTACTTCGCGCCCACCGGCATCAGCGCGATGCCTTCCTGCCAGCCGGGGACGACCTGCGACAGCGGGATCGCGGCCGGGCCGCCGTGCTGCGCGGAATCGTCGAACACGGTGCCGTCCAGCAGCGTGCCGCGGTAGTTCACGCGCACCACGTCGCTGGCCTTGGGCTTCGGCCCGTTGCCCGCCTGCAGCACCTGGTACTGCAGCCCCGAGGCGGTGACCTGCACGCCCGGCTTCTTCGCGTTGGCGGCCAGGAACTTCTCGCCCTCGGCGGCGTTGTCGCGCGCGTCCTGCAGCATCTTCTCCAGCTCGCGCTGCTGCACCTGGCGCTGGAACTTCTCGCCGATGGCCTGCGCCTGCTCCGTGGTGAGCAGCGTCTTTTCGCCCGCGAGCGAGGCCTTGAGCGCCTTGACCACGACGTCCACGTCGATCTGGTCCTTCATCGGCTCGAACTGGCGCGCCAGCGCCATGCCGATCATGTAGCTGTTGCGGTCCTTCTCGGTGGGCAGGCCGGGCACGGCGTCGGGATCGGCCTTCGCGTCCGCGGCGGCGGCCGGCTTGCCCTCGTCGGCGGCGTCCTTGCCGGGCTTGTTGCATGCGGCGATGGCGAGGAGCAGGGCCGCCGACAGTGCGGTCGCGGCGATGCGGGGGAACGTCTGCATGCGGGAACTCCGTTCGGCGCGCGGTGGCCGCGCGCGGTGATCATGGCCTCCGGCCGGTGAAGGCCCGGGATGGGTGCGGGTGCCTCACTTCGTGATCGCGAGCAGCTCCACGTCGAACACCAGCGTGGCATTGGGCCCGATCGGGCCGCCCGGAGTTCCCCGCTCGCCGTAGCCGATCTTCGACGGGATCCAGAACCGGTACTTGCTGCCCACCGGCATCAGGCCCACCCCCTCGGTCCAGCCGGGGATGACCTGGTCCAGGCCGAACTCGGCCGGCTCGTTGCGCGCGTAGGAGCTGTCGAACTCGGTGCCGTCGAGCAGCGTGCCGCGGTAGTTCACGCGCACGCGGTCGTTCGGGCCGGGGCGCGGGCCGCTGCCCTGCCGCAGCACCATGTACTGCAGGCCGGAGGCGGTGGTGAACACGCCCTTTTCCAGGCGGTTCTTCGCGAGGAAGGCCTCGCCCTCGGCGGCGTTGCGGCGGCCGAGCTCCTCGGCCTGCGCCTGCAGCTTCGCCTGGATGCGCTCGGAGAACGCCGCGCGCACGGCGTTGGCTTCCGCCTCGCCGAGCAGCGGCTGCCCGCCCGACACCGACGTGCGCAGGCCCTGCATCATCACCGCGAGGTCGATCTCCGACGCGATCGGCGCGAGCCGGCGGCCGACGTCGGCGCCGACCAGGAAGCTGGCCTGGTCCTTCGCGACCTCCGGCACCGGCGCGCCCGCCGGCCCCTGGCCGGCGCGCGCGGCCGCGCGCGCCATCAGCGCCTGCGCGACGCCCTGCGCCTGGTCCTGCGGCAGCAACGGTTCGCCGCCGTCCATGCCGTTGCGGATCGCGCGTTGCAGCGCCGCCAGGTCGAGGTCGGCGGCGATCGGGGCCAGGGACTTGCCGACGTCCAGGCCGACCATGTAGCTGGCCTTGTCCTTGTCGGTGTCGAGGGAGGTCCGGTCCTGGGCCGCCGCCGGCAGGACGGCGGCGAAGGCGAGGACCAGCGCGACGGTGGCGCGCGCGAACGGGGTCATGCGTGGCTCCTGTGGGGCGCCGGGCAAGGGCCGGCGGCGGGTTGGCCGCCCATTGTCGGGGTAGCGGGCCGGCAGCGGCAACGGCGGGCACCCCTGCCATCAGTTGGGGGCCGGGGGCTTGACCGCCCGTGTTTTGGTGTTATAGTTGCATACAACACCAGTTACCCCAAGTGCAGGACCACCCCATGAACCGCAAGCTCCAGCACACGATGACCGCGCTCTCGGCGTCCGCCGCGATGCTCGGCCTGATGCTGCTGGCGGGTGCGCCGTCGCGGCCGGTCGATCCGGGCTACGCCGCCGTCGCCGCTTCCGCCTCCCAGGACGGGGACGCCCGGGCGATGGCCGACGACGGCGGGTCCCGCCGTGGCGCGGCCGGCCGCCACGCCAGGCGCGCGCGCAGCGAGCTCGCCCTGCCCTATTTCTCCATCGCGCATGGACTGCGCCGCGCAACCGGGAGCTGAGCGATGAGCCCGATCCAGTGGAACGACGGCGCCCCGATCTACCGCCAGCTCAAGGAGAAGGTGATCGCGATGATGCTCGAGGGCGAGCTCAAGCCCGGCGACGCGCTGCCCTCCGTGCGGCAGGTCGCCGCCGAATACCAGCTCAACCCCATCACCGTGTCGCGCGCCTACCAGGAGCTCGCGGACGAGGCGCTGGTCGAGAAACGCAGGGGACTTGGCATGTACGTGACCGAAGAGGCATCGAAGAAGCTGCTGGCCACGGAACGCCAGCGCTTCCTGAACGAAGAGTGGCCGCAGGTGCTCGAGCGCATCCATCGCCTCGGGCTCTCGGCCGAGGACCTGCTGAAGGCCGAGGGAGGCAAGCGATGAACGCGACCGACACCCGCAACGTCGTCACCGCGCGCGGCCTGCGCAAGGCCTACAGGAACAAGGTCGCGCTCGACAACGCGGATTTCGCCATCCCCGCCGGCCGCATCGTCGGCCTGATCGGGCCGAACGGCGCCGGCAAGACCACCGCGCTCAAGGCCATCCTGGGCCTGATCCCGTTCGAGGGCCAGCTCGAGGTGCTCGGCCGCGACCCGCGCACCCAGCGCGACGAGCTGATGAACGAGGTGTGCTTCATCGCCGACGTGGCGGTGCTGCCGCGCTGGATCCGCGTCTCCGAGGCGATCGAGTTCGTCGCCGGCGTGCACCCCCGCTTCGACCGCGCCCGCTGCGAGCGCTTCCTCGCCAACACCCAGCTCAAGCCGCAGATGCGCGTGCGCGAGCTGTCCAAGGGCATGATCGTGCAGCTGCACCTGGCCCTGGTGATGGCGATCGACGCCAGGCTGCTGGTGCTGGACGAGCCGACGCTCGGCCTCGACATCCTCTACCGCAAGCAGTTCTACCAGCGCCTGCTGGAGGACTACTTCGACGAGGAGAAGACCATCCTCATCACCACCCACCAGGTCGAGGAGGTCGAGCACATCCTCACCGACGTCATGTTCATCCGCGACGGCAAGGTCGTGCTGACCGCGCCGATGGAGGCGGTGGGCGAACGCTACGCCGAGGTGCTGGTGGACGCCGACCGCGTGCAGGCCGCGCGCGAGCTCGGCCCGATCGACGAGCGCGCCCTGCCGTTCGGCAAGACCGTGATGCTGTTCGACGGCGTGCCGCGCGAGCGGCTCGCACCCCTCGGCGAGACCCGCGTGCCGGGCCTGGCCGACCTGTTCGTCGCCACGATGAAGGGAACCTACGCATGAACGCCCCCACCAAGGCAATGCCGCATCCCACCCACAAGTTCCGGCTGCTGCTCAGGCGCGAGTTCTGGGAGCACAAGGGCGGCTTCCTCTGGGCGCCGCTCGTCGCCGGCGGCATCTTCCTGCTGCTGTCCATCATGGGCTTCGGCATCGGCGAGATGGCCGCGCGCCGCGCCACCGGCAACTTCCAGCTCGACGGCCGCGAGGGCGTGCAGATCAACGGCATCGACCTCGGCGCCCTCACGAGCGACATGGACGCCTCGCAGCTGGCCGAACTCGGCCGCGGCGTGGACGTGAGCCTGGTCATGGCCTCGAGCTGGCCGTTCATCGTGCTGGCGTTCGTGCTGTTCTTCTACTGCATCGGCGCGCTGTACGACGACCGCAAGGACCGCAGCGTGCTGTTCTGGAAGTCGCTGCCGATCTCCGACCGCGAGACGGTGCTGTCGAAGGCGGTGAGCGCGCTCGTGGTCGCGCCGCTGGTGGCCACCCTGGCCGCGCTCGCCACCATGCTCGGCTTCCTGGTCATCGCCAGCGGCGTCGTGCTCGTGCACGGCGGCAACCCCTACGCGCTGCTGTGGGGCCCGGGCAGCCCGATGGCGCTCACCGGCGAGTTCCTCGCCAACGTGCCGGTGTACGCGATCTGGGCGCTGCCCACCGTCGGCTGGCTGCTGCTGTGCTCGGCCTGGTCGAAGAGCAAGCCGTTCCTGTGGGCGATCATGCTCCCGGTGTTCTCCGGCATCTTCGTCGCGATGTTCGACCTGATGCAGCTGTTCGACCTGCGCACCGGCTGGTTCTGGCAGCACATCGTCGGCCGCCTGCTCCTCGGCGTGCTGCCGGGCAACTGGCTGGTGCTGGGCGGGCACTCGGGGAACGTGAGCGTGGACAGCGTCGCCGAGGCGCTCTCCCCCGCCACCGCCTGGGCCACCCTCGCTGCCCCGGGCGCCTGGATCGGCGCCGCCGCCGGCATCGCGATGATCCTCGCCGCGATCCGCCTGCGCCGCTGGCGCGACGACAACTGACGCAACGGGCCGGCCGCCGCCGCGCGGCCGGCCCCGGACCCAACAAGCCGGAGGGGAAGCCATGAACACGATCCGCCACGCTGCACTGGCCCTGGCCCTGGCCGCCACGGCATGCGCCGCCGGCTGCGGCCGCGGCCCGGACGCGTCGCGAGGCGATGCGGCGGCCGCGGCCGAGGAGGCCCACGCCGCCACCGTGATCGGCAGGCGCGTCGAGCGCGAGATCGAGAAGGCGCGCGCCGAGATCCGCACCAAGGACCTGCAGCTCGGCCGCGAGGGCAACGGCATCGGCGTGACCGTCAACGGCAAGCGCTTCATCGGCAAGGGCCCGGGCAAGGCCGCGATCACGCCGCAGGGCGATTTCGTGGTGGACGGCAAGGCCGTCGCGGTCACGCCGGAACAGCGCAAGCTGCTGCTCGAGTACCGCGGGCAGCTGGTCGGCGTTGCCGAGGCCGGCATGGTCATCGGCGCGAAGGGCGCCGACATCGCCACCGCCGCGCTGTCGCAGGCATTGGGCTCGCTGTTCGGCAACGGCGACACCCGCGAGATCAAGAAGCGCGCCAAGGCCCAGGCCAAGGCGCTGAAGCAGGAGGCCAAGGCCATCTGCGCGCAGCTGCCGGCGATCCTCGCGACCGAGGGCCGGCTGGCGGCGTCCCTGCCGGAGTTCAAGCCCTACGCCAACCTGACCCAGGAAGACGTCGACGAATGCGGCCGCGACCTCGACGACGACGACGACTGGGACCTGGACGACGACGACAACTGAAACAAGGCCCACACGGAGACCTCCCATGCGCTTCAAGTACGCCGCCGTGCTGCTCCTCGCCCTCTCGCCGCTGGCCGCGCAGGCCGGCGACATCCACGACGAGATCCGGTCGGAGCTGAAGGAAGCCCGCGCCGAAGTGCGCACCGAACTCGCCGAGGAGCGCGCGAAGCTGGAGCGCGAGAACCTCTCGCTGCGCGACAGCCTGCAGTTCGGCCGCCGCCACCACTGGCCCGACGCCAACCGCGACGCGATCCCCGAGGCCGAGATCACGCCGCAGGGCGACCTGCTGGTGGACGGCAAGGCGGTCGCCATCGACGCCGGCCAGCGCGCCATGCTGCTGGACTACCGCGGCCAGGTGATCGCGCTGGCGAAGAAGGGCATCGACGCCGGCGAGCGCGCGGCCATGCTCGCGCTCGAGGCGACCGACGTCGGCCTGTTCCGCATGTTCGTGGGCGCGATGACCGGCAGCCTCGAGCGCAAGGTCAGGCACGCGGTCGAGCGCGAGGTGAAGCCCGCGGTGCTGGAGATCTGCCGCGACCTGCCGAGACTGCGCCAGACGCAGCAGGCGCTGGCCGCCAGCATCCCCGAGTTCGCGCCCTACGCGACCCTGGAAGAGCGCGACGTCCGCCATTGCGAGCGCGACGTGCAACGCGAATTCGCGATGCGCTGAACCCGCGCACCGGGGCGGCGCCGGCCGTCAGCCGGCGCCGTGGATCCCGCCCCGCGTGAGCGCCGCCGGATCGAGCAGCCTGCGCAGCTCCGCCGCGGACAGCCCGCTGTCCTCCACCGCCACCTCGAACACGGGCCTGCCCTCGCGGTAGGCCCGCTTGGCGATGGCGGCGGCGCACTCGTAGCCGATGATCGGGTTCAGCGCGGTCACCAGGATCGGGTTGCGGTCCAGCGCGCGGGCCACGGTGTCGCGCCGCACCCGCAGCCCGGCGATCGCGCGGTCGGCAAGCAGCCGCATCGCGTTCGCCAGCAGCCCGATCGAGTCGAGCAGGTCGGCCGCGACCAGCGGCAGCATCACGTTGAGCTGGAAGTTGCCGCTGGCGCCCGCCACCGTGATCGCGGCGTGGTGGCCCATCACCTGCGCGCACACCATGCAGGTGGCCTCGGCGACCACCGGGTTCACCTTGCCCGGCATGATCGAGGAGCCCGGCTGCAGCGCGGGCAGTTCGATCTCCGCCAGCCCCGCCAGCGGGCCGGAGTTCATCCACCGCAGGTCGTTGGCGATCTTCATCAGCGCCACCGCCAGCGCGTTGAGCTGGCCGGACAGCTCCACGGCGTCGTCCTGCGAGGCCAGGCCCTCGAACTTGTCCGCGGCGGATTCGAAGCGGGTGCCGGCGAGCGCCGACAGCGCCTTCGCCATCGCCTTGCCGAAGCGCGGGTCGGCGTTGATGCCGGTGCCGATCGCGGTGCCGCCGATCGGCAGCCGGCGCAGGCGCCCGAGCGCGTCGCCGATGCGCGCCTCGGCGGAGGCCAGCTGCGAGGCCCAGGCGCCGAGCTCCTGGCCGAAGGTCAGCGGCATCGCGTCCATCAGGTGGGTGCGGCCGGTCTTGGGCACGCGCGCCAGCCCGCGCGCGCGGCGCCCGATGGTGCGGCGCAGGTGCTTCAGCGCGGGCAGCAGGTCCTCGACCACCGCCAGCTGCGCCGACACGCGGATCGCGGTGGGCACCACGTCGTTGGAGCTCTGGCCGAGGTTGACATCGTCGTTCGGATGCACCGGCCGGCCGAGCGCGCGCGACGCGAGCGTGGCCACCACCTCGTTGGCGTTCATGTTGCTCGAGGTGCCGGAGCCGGTCTGGTACACGTCCACCGGGAAGTGCGCGTCGTGGTCGCCGGCGGCCACCTCGAGCGCGGCCTTGCGGATCGCCGCGGCGCGGTTGCGCGGCAGCAGCCCCAGGCCCGCGTTGACCTCGGCGGCGGCCGCCTTCACCAGCCCGAGCGCGCGGATGAAGCCGCGCGGCATGGGCCGGCCCGAGACCGGGAAGTTCTGCACGGCGCGCTGCGTGCTCGCGCCCCACAGGGCGTCGGCCGGCACCTGCAGCTCGCCCATGCTGTCGTGCTCGATGCGGAACCCGCCCTTGCGCCTGGCCATCCGTCCTGCCTCCGTGGTGCCTTGGCCGAGGATAGCGCCGCCAGCGTTTAGAATTGCGCATCCCCGACCGCCGGCCGCGCCCATGTCCGAAGCCCAGCTGCTCGCCCTGTCCCCGCTCGACGGCCGCTACGCCGCCAAGGCCGACGCGCTGCGGCCGGTGTTCTCCGAGTACGGCCTCATCCGCGCCCGGGTGCGGGTCGAGGTGGAATGGCTGCTCGCGCTCGCCGCCGAGCCGGGCATCGCCGAGCTCGCGCCGTTCGACGCCGCCGCCACGGCGCGGCTGCGCGCCCTCGCCGAGGGCTTCTCGCCGGCCGACGCGGCGCGGGTCAAGGAGATCGAGCGGACCACCAACCACGACGTCAAGGCGGTCGAGTACTTCATCAAGGAGCGGCTGCAGGGCGATGCCGCGCTCGCGCCGGCGCTGGAGTTCGTGCACTTCGCCTGCACCAGCGAGGACATCAACAACCTGTCCTACGCGCTGATGCTCGCCGAGGGACGCGACCGCATCCTGCTGCCCCGCCTCGACGAGCTGGCGGCCAAGCTGCGCGCCATGGCGCACGAGCATGCGGCGCTGCCGATGCTCTCGCGCACCCACGGCCAGACCGCCTCGCCGACCACCGTCGGCAAGGAGCTCGCCAACGTCGTCGCCCGCCTCGCCCGCCAGCGCGCGGTGCTGGCCGCGCTGCCGATGCCGGGCAAGATCAACGGCGCCGTCGGCAACTACAACGCCCACGTGGCCGCCTATCCCGACCTGGACTGGCCGGCGTTCTCGCGCCGGTTCGTGGAGTCGCTGGGCCTGGCCTGGCAGCCGTACACGACCCAGATCGAGCCGCACGACGGCATCGCCGAACTGTGCGACGCGATGAAGCGCATCGACACCATCTGCGTGGACCTGTGCCGCGACGTGTGGGGCTACATCTCGCTCGGCTACTTCCGCCAGGCGGTGAAGGCCGGCGAGGTCGGCTCCTCGACCATGCCGCACAAGGTCAACCCGATCGACTTCGAGAACGCCGAAGGCAACTTCGGCATCGCCAACGCGCTGTTCGAGCACTTCGCCGCCAAGCTGCCGGTCAGCCGCTGGCAGCGCGACCTCACCGACTCGACCGTGCTGCGCGCGCTGGGGACCGCCTTCGGCCACGCGCTGGTCGGCTTCGACGCGCTGCTGCGCGGCCTCGGCAAGCTGTCGGCGAACCCCGAACGCCTCGCCGCCGACCTCGACGCGGCCTGGGAAGTGCTGGCGGAGGCGGTGCAGACGGTGATGCGCCGGCACGGCCTGCCCAATCCCTACGAACAGCTCAAGGCGCTGACCCGCGGCCAGGGCATCACCGCCGAATCCATGCGCGCCTTCATCGCCGGCCTCGACTTGCCGGCCGACGCGAAGCAGCGCCTGCTCGGGATGACGCCGGCCACCTACACCGGCCTCGCCGCCCGGCTCGCGCGGGAGGCCTGACGTGCGGGGCAAGGCGCGCGCCATCGAAGTGGACGCGGCGCGCGGCCCGCATCCGCTCGGCATGGCCCCGGAGGCCTTCCTGCGCGACTACTGGCAGAAGCGACCGCTGCTGGTCCGCAACGCGTTCCCGGGCTACGCCTCGCCGCTCAGCCCCGAGGACCTCGCCGGCCTGGCCTGCGAGGACTACGCGCTGTCGCGGATCGTGGTGCACGACCGCGCGCGCGACGCCTGGGACCTGCGCCACGGCCCGTTCCCGGAAGAACTGTTCCCGACCCTGCCGCGCCAGGACTGGACGCTGCTGGTGCAGGACGTGGACAAGTGGGACGCCGACGTGGCGGCGCTGCTGCCCGCGTTCTCGTTCCTGCCGCGCTGGCGCATCGACGACGTCATGGTGTCGTTCGCCGCGCCGGGCGGCTCGGTCGGCGCGCACGTGGACCAGTACGACGTGTTCCTGCTGCAGGCGCAGGGCCGGCGCCGCTGGCTGGTCGACGCCTCGCCCAACCCGCCGCAGGCATTCCGCGACGACGTGGAACTGAAGCTGCTGCGCGAGTTCCACCCGACGCACGACTGGGTGCTGGCCCCCGGCGACATGCTGTACCTGCCGCCCGGCGTGCCGCACCACGGCATCGCCGAGGACGCCTGCCTCACTTTCTCCGTCGGCATGCGCGCCCCCTCCGCCGCGGAATTGCTGGGCGACTTCGTGGACACGCTGCTCGCCGGCGCCGACGAATCGGTGCGCTACGCCGACCCCGACCTCGCCCCCGCCGCCGACCCGAACGAGATCGACGCGGCCGCCATGCAGCGCGCGGTGGCCGCGCTCAACGCGCTGCGCATGAACGACCCGGACCGCCTCGGCGACTGGTTCGGCCGCTTCATCACCACCTACCGCAGCGCCGGCGCGGTGGCGCCCGAGGGCGAGCCGCATCCGCGCATCGAGGTGGAGTGGCGCCTGGCCCACGGCGCCCGCTGGACGCGGCACCCGCTCAGCCGCATGGCCTGGCGCCGCCAGGGCCGCGGCGCGCGCCTGTACGCCAACGGCGAGGCGTTCGCGCTGCCGGTGGCGGACGCGCGCCGCCTCGCCGCCGCCGCGACGCTCGACGGCGCGGCCTACCAGGCCCTCTCCGAGGCCGGCCGCGACGCCGCCTTCGCGTTGTACGAGGCAGGCCACTACCGGCAGGACGACGAGGAAGAATGAGCACGCCGCACGACCTCGCGGGCATCGGCGAGGCGGAGCGCGCGGGCACCGCCGGCCCGCCGCCGTTCCGCGTGCAGGCCGTGGAATACCCGCTGGCGATGGCCGAGCTGCACGCGATCCGCGAGGCCGTCTTCGTGCGCGAGCAGCACGTCCCGCCGGCGCTCGAGCGCGACGCGCTGGATCCGATCTGCGCGCACGTGGTGGCGCGCACGCTCGCCGGCGAAGCGATCGGCACGGGCCGGCTGATGCCGCCCACCGAAAGCGAGCCGGCGCGCATCGGCCGCATGGCGGTGCTGGTGCCGTGGCGCCGGCACGGCGTCGGCGCGGCGATGCTGGCGGCGCTGGTGCGCCTGGCGCGCGAGCGCGGCTGGTACGAGGTGACCCTGCACGCGCAGGCCGGCGCCATCGACTTCTACCTGCAGCACGGCTTCATCCCGCGCGGCCCGCGCTTCATCGAGGCCGGGATCGAACACCAGACGATGTACCGCATCCTCGCCGGCGCGACGCCGGTGGCCACGGCCGCCGACGCGGTGGCCGCGTGCGCGGCCGTGGTCCGGGGCGCGCGCCGCGGCGTGTGCATCCGCGCGCAGGAGCTCGACCCGGGCCTGTTCGACGCGGCGGACGTACTGGACGCGCTGCGCCGCTTCGGCACCGGCGGCAGCGGCGCGCAGGTGCGGATCCTGCTGCTGGACGCGGCGGCGCCGCAGCGCGCGCAGGCGCCGCTGCTCGCGCTCGCGCAACGCCTGCCGAGCGTGTTCGCGTTCCGCGAGGCCGTGGACGCGGTGGACCGCGACTACCCCTCGGCCTTCGTCGCCAACGACGCGGGCGGCTACTACTTCCGTAGCCTCGCCGCCCGGCTCGAGGGCGAGGCCGACCAGGCGGCGCCCGGCCGGACCCGCCAGCTCCGCGCGGAGTTCGACCGCGCCTGGGAGCGCGCACGGCCCGTCACCGAATACCGCGCCCTCGGGATCTGAGCGCGCGTGGTGATGCAGTGCGGCAATCCCTCCGGCTATAATCCCCGGACTTGCGTGCTGGTCTGCCGGCGGCGAACCAAACCCCGGAAAATCAGGCGCTTGCAGGTAGCAAGGCCCGCCCCCTCACCGAGCTCGCCGATCCCGAAGTGGACAGTCTCCTGAAGCAGTTTGCCCAGTCCTCGCAACTAGGCGCCAACGCGGCCTACCTCGAGGACCTCTACGAGCAGTACCTGGCCGCGCCCGACAGCGTCGGCCCGAAGTGGAAAGCCTATTTCGACGGGCTCAAGGGCCGCGAGGCCGGCGACGTCCCGCACTCGGTGGTGATGCGCGAGGTGGCCCTGGCCGGCCGCCGCGCCGCCTCGGGTGCCGTGGCCGCCGCCGGCACCGGGACCGGCGACGACCGCGACCGCGCGGTCGGCAAGCTGGTCACCGCCTACCGCTCGCGCGGCCACCTGGCCGCCAACCTCGATCCGCTCGGCCTGGCGCCGAAGCCGGACGCGCCCGACCTGACCCTCGGCTTCCACCGCCTGTCCGAGGCGGACCTGGGCACCGAGTTCTTCACCGGCGGCGTCGCCGGCCGCGAGCGCATGAAGCTCGGCGACCTGCTGGCGGTGCTCAAGGCCACCTACACCGGCAGCATCGGCGCCGAGTTCATGCACATCACCGACGCCGAGCAGCGCCGGTGGATGTACGAGCGCCTGGAAGCCGCCGCCGGCAACTACGGCCTGGGCAAGGACGCGAAGCTGCGCCTGCTCGAGCGCCTCACCGCCGCCGAGGGCCTGGAGCGCTACCTGCACACCAAGTACGTCGGCCAGAAGCGTTTCTCGCTCGAGGGCGGCGACAGCCTGGTGCCGCTGCTCGACACCGTGCTGCAGCGCGCCGGCGCCAACGGGGTCAAGGACGCCGTGATCGGCATGGCCCACCGCGGCCGCCTCAACGTGCTGGTCAACACGCTCGGCAAGCCGCCGCGCAAGCTGTTCGACGAGTTCGAGGGCAAGTTCGAGCACCACGGGCAGGCCGACCGCGCCCACACCGGCGACGTGAAGTACCACATGGGCTTCAGCGCCGACATCGCCACGCCCGGCGGCCCGCTGCACCTGGCGCTGGCGTTCAACCCCTCGCACCTGGAGATCGTGGACCCGGTGGTGGCCGGCAGCGTGCGTTCGCGCCAGCATCGCCGCGGCGACCGCGAGCGCAAGCAGGTGCTGCCGGTGCTCGTGCACGGCGACGCCGCGTTCGCCGGCCAGGGCGTGGTGATGGAACTGTTCCAGATGTCGCAGGCGCGCGGCTTCGCCGTCGGCGGCACCCTCCACATCGTGGTCAACAACCAGGTGGGCTTCACCACCAGCGCCGCCGAGGACGCCCGCTCCACGCTGTACTGCACCGACGTGGCCAAGATGGTCGGCGCGCCGGTGCTGCACGTGAACGGCGACGATCCGGAGGCGGTGGCGTTCTGCGCGCAGCTGGCGTTCGACTTCCGCCAGCGCTTCGGCAAGGACGTGGTGATCGACCTTGTCTGCTACCGCCGCCACGGCCACAACGAGGCCGACGAGCCGGCCGCGACCCAGCCGGTGATGTACAAGGCCATCCGCGCGCACAAGACCACGCGCGAGCTGTACGCCGAACGCCTGGCGGCCGAGGGCGTGATCGACGAGGCCGGCGCGAAGGCGCTGGTGGACGGCTACCGCGCCAAGCTCGACGCCGGCGAGGTCGCCGCCGAGGTCGTCGGCAATGGCGACAACGGCCTGTCCGTGGACTGGTCGAAGTTCATGCAGGGCAAGCTCTCCGACCCGGTGGACACCACGGTGCCGCGCAAGGAGCTGGACCGCCTCGCGAAACTCATCAATACCGTGCCGGCGCAGGTCACGCTACACCCGCGCGTGGCCAAGATCTACGACGACCGGCGCAGGATGGCGGCCGGCGAGCTGCCGGGCGACTGGGGCTTCGCCGAGAACCTGGCCTACGCGACGCTGCTCGCCGAGGGCTACCGGCTGCGCCTGGTCGGCCAGGATTCCGGCCGCGGCACCTTCTTCCACCGCCACGCCATCCTCCACGACCAGGCCACCGACGCCTACTACCTGCCGCTGCGCGAGCTGGTGGAGGACAAGGAGGACGTGACCATCGTGGACTCGCTGCTCAGCGAGGAGGCGGTGATGGCCTTCGAGTACGGCTATGCCACCGCCGACCCGATGACGCTGGACATCTGGGAAGCGCAGTTCGGCGACTTCGCCAACGGCGCGCAGGTGGTCATCGACCAGTTCCTGTCCTCGGGCGAGGCCAAGTGGAACCGCCTGTGCGGCCTGGCGCTGTTCCTGCCGCACGGCTACGAGGGCCAGGGCCCCGAGCACAGCTCGGCCCGCCTGGAGCGCTTCCTGCAGCTGTGCGCGCTCGACAACATGATCGTGTGCGTGCCGACCACGCCGGCGCAGGACTTCCACATGATCCGCCGGCAGATGCGCATGGCCACCCGCAAGCCGCTGGTGGTGATGACGCCGAAGTCGCTGCTGCGCCACAAGCTCGCCGTGTCCACGCTGGACGAGCTCGCGACCGGTTCGTTCCAGGAGCTGATCCCGGACACCACCGCCACCGCGAAGAAGGTGCGCCGCGTCGTGCTGTGCGCCGGCAAGGTGTACTACGACCTGCTCGAGGAAGCGCAGAAGCAGGGCCTGAAGGACGTGGCGCTGGTGCGCGTGGAGCAGCTGTACCCGTTCCCGCGCAAGCAGCTCGCCGCGGAGCTCGCGCGCCTGAAGTCGGCGAAGGAAGTGGTGTGGTGCCAGGAGGAGCCCATGAACCAGGGCGCCTGGTACCAGATCCAGCACCACCTGCGCGCCTGCCTGCAGCCGGGCCAGGTGCTCGACTACGCCGGCCGCCCGCGCTCGCCCTCGCCCGCCGTCGGCCATCTCGCCGACCACATGGCGGAGCAGGCGCAGCTCGTGGCCGACGCCCTCGTCAACCCGCTCGACGGCGACCAGGTCGCCGAATGATCCCGCACGCCACCCATCCGAATCCTTCCCAGGACGCCCGCCATGGCCACTGAAGTCAAAGTCCCGGTTCTGCCCGAGTCGGTCTCCGACGCCACCATCGCCACCTGGAACAAGAAGGTCGGCGACAGCGTGTCGCGCGACGAGAACCTGGTCGACCTGGAGACCGACAAGGTCGTGCTCGAGGTCCCCTCGCCCGTCGACGGCGTGATCAAGGAGATCCGCTTCGAGGCCGGCGCCACCGTCACCAGCCAGCAGGTGCTGGCGGTGATCGAGGAAGGCGCCGCCAAGCCGGCCGCCGCGAAGGCGGAAGCCCCGAAGGCCGAGGCCGCCAAGGCCGCAGCCGCGCCCGCGCCCGCGCCTGCGCCCGCCGCCGCCAGGGCCGAGGCGCCGAAGGCCGCGCCTGCGTCCTCCGCCAATGCCCAGCTGTCCCCGGGCGCGCGCTTCGCCGCCGAGGTCGCGGGCGTGGACGCCTCGCAGGTCGAGGGCACCGGCCGCCGCGGCGCGGTGACCAAGGAGGACATCGTCAACTACGCGGCCGGCCGCACCGGCGGCGTGTCCGGCGGCGCGCGCCCCGAGGAGCGCGTGCCGATGACCCGGATGCGCGCCCGCATCGCCGAGCGCCTGATGCAGTCGAAGAACTCGATCGCGATGCTGACCTCGTTCAACGAGGTCAACCTCGGCAAGGTCATGGCGATGCGCAAGGAGCTGGGCGAGCAGTTCCAGAAGGAGAACGGCATCAAGCTCGGCTTCATGAGCTTCTTCGCCAAGGCCGCCGCCAACGCGCTGCAGCGCCACCCGGTCATCAACGCCTCGGTGGACGGCAACGACATCATCTACCACGGCTACGCCGACATCTCGATCGCGGTCGCCACCGACCGCGGCCTGGTGACGCCGGTGCTGCGCAACGTCGAGCGCATGTCCTTCGCCGAGATCGAGAAGGCCATCGACGGCTACGCGAAGGCCGCGCGCGAGGGCGGGCTCAAGCTCGAGGACCTGCAGGGCGGCACCTTCACCATCACCAACGGCGGCACCTTCGGCTCGCTGATGTCCACGCCGATCGTGAACCCGCCGCAGTCGGCGATCCTGGGCATGCACGCGATCAAGGAGCGCCCGATCGTGGAGAACGGCCAGGTCGTCGCCGCGCCGATGATGTACATCGCCCTCAGCTACGACCACCGCATCATCGACGGCAAGGACGCGGTGTTGTTCCTGGTGGACATCAAGAACCAGCTCGAGAACCCGCACCGCATGCTGCTCGGCATGTAAGCCGGGAGACGGGAGACGGGAAGCGGGAGACGTTCCCCTCCGCGCACCGTCTCCCTCTTCCACTCTCCCGTCTCTCGTTGTGAGCGAATGAAATGAGCGAACAATTCGACGTAGTCGTCATCGGCGCCGGCCCCGCCGGCTACCACGCCGCGATCCGCGCCGCGCAACTCGGCCTGAAGACCGCGTGCATCGACGCGGCGCTGGGCAAGGACGGCAAGCCGGCGCTGGGCGGCACCTGCCTGCGCGTGGGCTGCATCCCGTCCAAGGCGCTGCTCGATTCCAGCCGCCAGTTCTGGAACATGGGCCACCTCTTCGACCAGCACGGCATCAGCTTCGAGAAGCCGGCGATCGACGTGAAGAAGATGGTCGCGCGAAAGGACGCCATCGTGAAGCAGTTCACGGGCGGCATCGCGGCCCTGTTCAAGGCCAACAAGGTCGTGCCGTACTACGGCTACGGCGTGCTGCACCCTGGCAACGTGGTCAAGGTGAAGCAGCACGACGGCAGCGAGGTCGAACTGCGCGGCACCAACGTGGTGATCGCGGCCGGCTCGGATTCGATCGAGCTGCCGTTCGCGAAGTTCGGCGAGCACATCATCGACAACGTCGGCGCGCTCGACCTGCAGGCGGTGCCCAAGCGCCTGGGCGTGATCGGCGCCGGCGTGATCGGCCTGGAGCTGGGCAGCGTGTGGAACCGCCTCGGCAGCCAGGTCACCATCCTGGAGGCGCTGCCGACCTTCCTCGCGGCCGCCGACGGCGAGGTCTCGAAGATCGCGGCCCGCGAGTTCAAGAAGCAGGGCCTGGACATCCGCCTCGGCGCCAAGGTCTCGAAGACCGAGGTCAGGAAGGACGGCGTGCACGTCTCCTACGCCGACGCCAAGGGCGAACAGGAGATCGTGGTGGACAAGCTGCTGGTCTGCGTCGGCCGCCGCGCCGCCACCAGCGGCCTGCTGGCCGAGGGCACCGGCGTGCGCGTGGACGCCCGCGGCATGATCGAGGTGGACGAGCACTGCCACACCGGCGTGGACGGCGTCTGGGCGATCGGCGACTGCGTGCGCGGCCCGATGCTGGCGCACAAGGGCTTCGAGGAAGGCATCGCCGTCGCCGAGCTGATCGCCGGCCTGCCCGGCCACGTCAACTACGACGCGATCCCCAACGTCATCTACACCGAGCCGGAGCTCGCCTGGGTCGGCAAGACCGAGGAGCAGCTCAAGGCCGAGGGCGTGCAGTACAAGGCCGGCAGCTTCCCGTTCGCGGCGGTGGGCCGCGCGGTGGCGATGGCCGAGCCGGCGGGTTTCGTGAAGATCCTCGCCGACGCCGAAACCGACCGCATCCTCGGCATGCACGTGGTCGGCGCCAACGCGTCCGAGCTGGTGCACGAGGGCGTGCTCGCGCTGGAATTCAAGGGCTCGGCCGACGACCTGGCGCGCATCTGCCACGCGCACCCGTCGCTGTCGGAAGCCGTGCACGACGCCGCCATGGCCGTCCACAAGCGGGCCATCCACAAAGCCAACTGAGTTGGCCCTGGCGATGCGGGCTGTCTGCGTCTATTGCGGCTCGAACGCGGGGTCGCGGCCGGCCTACGCGGAACGCGCGAAGGCGCTCGGCACGCGCCTGGCGCAGGAAGGGCTGGCGCTGGTCTACGGCGGCGGCAACGTCGGCCTGATGGGCATCGTCGCCGACGCCGCGCTGGCCGCGGGCGGCGAAGTGGTGGGCGTGATCCCGGAACAGCTGGTGGGCTGGGAGGTCGCGCACCGCGGCGTGACGCGCCTGGAGATCGTCGCCAACATGCACGAGCGCAAGGCGCGCATGTTCGACCTGTCCGACGCCTTCGTCGCCCTGCCCGGCGGCTTCGGCACCATGGACGAGATGTTCGAGATGCTCACCTGGCGCCAGCTGGGCCTGGGCGACAAGCCCTGCGCCTTCCTCGACGTCGAGGGCTTCTACGCGCCGCTGCTGGCGATGATGGACCGCATGGTGGCCGAGCGCTTCCTGCACGCCGACCAGCGCAACGACCTCTGGCACGGCGAGGACATCGACGCGATGATCGCGTGGATGCGCGCCTACGTCCCCGCGCAGGCCGACAAATGGCTGGACGAAAAGCGCCGCAAGGAGCTGCGTTGATGGCGACGATCCCCGCGACCTTCGAGGCGTTCCGCATCCACGGCGGTGCCGCGGGCCATCGCAGCGGGATGGAGCAGGTCGCGCTCGACGACCTCTCCCCCGGCGAGGTGGTCGTGCGCGCCGAATGGTCGTCGGTCAACTACAAGGACGCGCTCGCCGGCACCGGCAAGGGCAAGATCCTGCGTCGCTTCCCGCTGGTGGGCGGCATCGACGTCGCCGGGCGCGTGGTCGCCTCGACCGACCCGGCCTTCCGCGAGGGCGACGCCGTGCTCGCCACCGGCTGCGGCCTGGGCGAGACCCGCGACGGCGGCTATTCGCGCTACGTGCGGCTCGAATCGCGCTGGACCATCCCCCTGCCCGCCGGCCTGACGCTGCGCGAGAGCATGGTGCTGGGCACCGCCGGCTTCACCGCCGCCCTGGCGCTGCACCGGATGCTGGAGAACCGGCAGTCGCCGGACATGGGCCCGCTATGCGTCACCGGCGCGACCGGCGGCGTCGGCTCGCTGGCCATCGACATCTTCACCCGCGCCGGCTTCGAGGTGCACGCCGTCAGCGGCAAGGCCGACCAGCACGGCTACCTCCGCGCCCTCGGCGCGCGCGAGGTGCTGGGCCGCGAGGCGCTGGCCACCACGCGCCCGCTCGAATCGGCGCGCTTCGGCGGCGGCCTCGACAACGTCGGCGGACCGATGCTCGCCAGCCTGCTCGCGCAGACCGCGCCCTACGGCAACGTGGCCAGCGCCGGGCTCGCCGCGACGCCGGAACTGCACGCCACGGTGATGCCCGCGATCATCCGCGGCGTGTCGCTGCTCGGCGTCGCCAGCGCGGGCACCGCCCGCGACGTCCGCGACGCGGTCTGGGCGAAGCTGGCCGGCGAGTGGAAGCCCGCGCACCTGGACCTGGTGTGCACCCGCGAGGCCGGCCTGGAGGAGCTGCCGGACGTGTTCGAACGCATGCTGGCGGGCGGCTCGCTGGGGCGCACCGTCGTCCGGATCTGAGTACAATCGCGCCGAACCATTGGGGATCCCCGCATGGCACGCATCCTGATCGTCGACGACTCTCCCTCGCAGCTGATGGGCATCCGCCGCATCGTGGAGAAGCTGGGCCACGAGGCGCTGACCGCCGAGGACGGCGCCGCGGGCGTCGAACTGGCGAAGAAGGAGCTGCCGGACCTGATCCTGATGGACGTGGTGATGCCCAACCTCAACGGCTTCCAGGCCACGCGCTCGATCTCGCGCGAGCCGACCACCAAGCACATCCCCGTGATCCTGGTCACCACCAAGGACCAGGACACCGACCGCATGTGGGGCATGCGCCAGGGCGCCCGCGCCTACCTCACCAAGCCCTTCAGCGAGGAAGAGCTGTCCGAGGTCATCGCCAGCCACCTGTCGCCCGGCGGCCCGACCGAGCCGACCGCGGCGTAGGGCTACCGCCAGTCCTCGCCGAATGCGTCGCGCAGCCGCGCATAGGCCTCGCGCTGCGCCGCGTCCCTCGCCCTCGGCGCCAGCACCTCGAGCTCCACGATCTGGTCGCCCGCCGGCGTGCCCGGCAGGCCGCGGCCGCGCAGCCGCAGCTTGCGCCCGGCCTCGGAGTCCGGGGGGATGCGCACTTCCACGGGTCCGCCCAGGGTCGGCACGCTGACGGTCGCGCCGAGCGCGGCCTCCCAGGGCGCGACCTGCAGCACGTGGATGATGTTGCGCCCGTCCACCTCGAACTGCGGGTGCGCGGCGTACTCGATCTCCAGCAACAGGTCGCCGCCGTTGCGGCCCTGCCGGGCGAGGCGGATGGCCTGGCCCTGGCGCACGCCCTTCGGGATGCGCACCTCCAGGGTCTTGCCGTTGACGCCGATGCGCACGCTGTCGCCGCGGTACACCGCCTCCAGCGGCACCGCCAGCCTGGCGCGGGTGTCGCCGGAGGGCTGCGGTCCGCGCGCCGCGCCGGCGCCGCGGCGGCGCCCGAACAGCTCCTCGAAGAAGTCGCTGAAGCCGCCGGCCGCGCCGCCGCCGGCGAAGATCTCCTCGAAGTCGAAGCCGCCCGGGCCGCCGGCGCCGAAGCCGCCGGGCGGCGGGCTCACCTCGTCGCCCGGACGGTAGCCGCGCGTGCGCAGCGCGTCGTAGGCCTTGCGCTTGGCCGGGTCGCGCAGCGCCTCGTAGGCTTCGTTGACCGCCTTGAAGCGCTCCTCGGCGTCCTTTTCCTTGCTGACGTCGGGGTGGTACTTGCGCGCGAGGCGTCGGTAGGCGGTCTTGATCTCCGCCTCGCCCGCGCCCGGCTCCACGCCGAGGATCTCGTAGTAGTCCTTGAATCGCATCGAACTTCCCGCGCGCCCGAGACCGGCGCATTATCGCAGCCCGGTGCCGGTGGTGTTGACGCGACCTTGCCGGCCGGCGCCGTTAGACTGGCGTGAAACAACGGAGGTTCCATGGGCATCCAGGCCGGCGACCGACTCCCCGAGGTCCCGCTGCAGCGCATCCGCGAAGGCGTCGAGAACGTCGACACCCGCGACCTGTTCGACGGCCGCAAGGTCGTGATCTTCGCCGTGCCCGGGGCGTTCACGCCCACCTGCTCGGAGCGGCACCTGCCCGGCTTCGTCCAGCACTTCGACGAGTTCCGCAGGCGCGGCGTGGACGTCGCCTGTGTCGCCGTCAACGACCCGTTCGTGATGAAGGCCTGGGGCGACAGCCAGCACGTGCCGGAGGGCCTGATGATGCTCGCCGACGGCAACGGCGACTTCACCCGCGCGCTGGGCCTGGAGATGGACGCCAGCGCCTACGGGATGGGCACCCGCTCCAAGCGCTACGCGCTGTACGCCGAGGACGGCGTGGCGAAGCTGGTGATGGTGGAAGCCCCCGGCGAGTTCCGGGTGTCCTCCGCGGAGCACGTGCTCTCGCAGCTGCCCTGACGCCCTGCGCCACCTTCCCCCAAGACAGGAGTCCCCCATGGCCGGGAACGACACCGACGCCACCTCCGCCGGCACCGCGGGCCTGACCGACGTCGCCACCCTGCGCCGCCGCGCGCGCGAAGGCATCGACCAGGGCGCGATCACGCCCAGCTACACCGCCGACCGCGACACCGTGCTGCGCCTGCTCAACGAAGCGCTGGCGACCGAATGGGTGTGCGTGCTGCGCTACTACCGGCACTACTTCAGCGCCTCGGGCATGTTCGCCGACGCGGTGAAGGCCGAGTTCCTCGAGCACGCGCAGCAGGAACTGGCGCACGCCAACATGATCGCCGAGCGCATCGTGCAGCTCGGCGGGGAGCCGGACCTCGACCCCTCGACGCTCGCCGCGCGCTCGCACGCGGAGTACCGGCCGGGCGCCGACCTGCGCGACATGGTGCGCGAGGACCTGGTGGCCGAGCGCATCGCGATCGACAGCTACCGCGGGATGATCAACTACATCGGCGACCGCGACACCACCACCAAGCGCCTGCTCGAGAGCGTGCTCGCCCAGGAGGAGGAGCACGCCGACGACATGAAGGACCTGCTGGACGGCTGGATCGGCGAGTAGGGCCGACCCACGGTCGGCCCTGCCAAACGGGGAGCCGACCAGGGGTCGGCTCCCCGGGATCAGGCGACGGGCGGCGGAACCTGTTCGTCCGCGGCCGCGCCTTGCGACGCGGCGTCGGCGTCGTCGTCCAGGGACGCGTCCACGCGCTCGATCGCCTGCAGCCGCTCGCCGTCGGCGAGGCGGATCAGGGTCACGCCCTGCGTGTTGCGGCCGACCTGCGCGATCTCCGCCGCGCGGGTGCGCACCAGCGTGCCGCCGTCGGAGATCAGCAGCACCTCGTGGTGCTCGCTGAGCTGGATGGCGCCGACCAGCTTGCCGTTGCGCTCGGTGGTCTGCAGCGCGATCACGCCCTGCGTGCCGCGGCCCTTGCGCGGGTAGTCGGCGACCGGCGTGCGCTTGCCGTAGCCGTGCTCGCTGGCGGTGAGGATGTCGCCCTCGCCGTCGAGCACCACCAGGCTGCGCACCTCCTCGCCCTCGGCCAGCTTCATGCCGCGCACGCCGGTCGCGGTGCGGCCCATGGCACGGACGCTGGCCTCGTCGAAGCGCACTGCCTTGCCGTTGCTCGCGAACAGCATGATGTCGCACTGGCCGTCGGTGAGCGCGGCGCCGACCAGCGCGTCGCCCTCCTCGAGGTTGATCGCGATCTTGCCGCGCTGCAGGCGATAGGCGTACTCGGTGAGCGAGGTCTTCTTGACCGTGCCGTTGCGGGTGGCGAAGAACACGTACCGGCCCTCGCTGTACTCGCGCACCGGCAGCACCGCCTGCACCTTCTCGCCTTCCTCCAGCGGGATCCAGTTCACGATCGGGCGGCCGCGCGCGTGCGGGCCGGCGTCGGGCAGCTGGTGCACCGGCAGCCAGAACACCCGGCCGTTGCTGGTGAAGGTGAGCAGCGTGTCGTGGGTGTTCACCAGCCACAGCTGGTCGATGAAATCCTCGTCCTTGGTCGCGGCGGCGTTGCGGCCGCGGCCGCCGCGGCGCTGCGCGCGGTAGGCGCTGACCGGCTGGCGCTTGGCGTAGCCGGCGTGCGAGAGCGTGACCACCACGTCCTCCGGCGCGATCAGGTCGAGGATGTCGAGGTCCTCTTCGCTGGCGCGGATCTCGCTGCGGCGCGCGTCGCCGTACTCGGCCTTGAGGTTGCGCAGCTCGGTGCGGATCACCTCGAGCAGCACGTCGGGATCCTCGAGGATCCGGATCAGGCCGCGGATCGTCTCCAGCAGCTCGCGGTACTCCTCGGTGAGCTTCTCCTGCTCCAGGCCGGTGAGGCGGTGCAGGCGCATGTCCAGGATCTGCTGCGCCTGGACCTCGGTGAGCTGGTACTCGCCCGTGCCGAGCAGGCCGGTGCCCTCCGGCAGGTCCTCCGGGCGCGAGGCCTCGGCGCCCGCCGCCTCGAGCAGCGTCGCCACCAGGCCCGGCCGCCAGGTGCGCGCGAGCATGCGGTCGCGCGCCTCGTTGGGGTTGGCCGAGGTCTTGATCAGCTCGATCATCTCGTCGATGTTTGCGAGCGCGACCGTCAGGCCTTCCAGCACGTGGGCGCGCTGGCGCGCCTTGCGCAGCTCGAAGATGGTGCGCCGGGTCACCACCTCGCGGCGGTGGCGCACGAACGCCTCCAGCAGCTCCTTCAGGTTGAGCAGCTGCGGGCGGCCCTCGACCAGCGCCACCATGTTGATGCCGAACACCGACTCCATCGGCGTCTGCGCGTACAGGTTGTTGAGCACCACCTCGGCGCTCTCGCCGCGCTTGACCTCGATGTAGATGCGCATGCCGTCCTTGTCGGACTCGTCGCGCAGCTCGCTGATGCCCTCGATCTTCTTTTCCTTGACCAGCTCGGCGATCTTCTCGATCAGCCGCGCCTTGTTCACCTGGTACGGGATCTCGGTGACGACGATCGCCTCGCGGCCGTTGTCGGCCACCTCGATGTCGGCACGGGCGCGCATGCGCACGCGGCCGCGGCCGGTGCGGTAGGCCAGGTGGATGCCGCCGACGCCGTTGATGATGCCGGCGGTGGGGAAGTCCGGGCCGGGGATGTGCTGCATCAGCCCGTCGACGTCGATGTCCGGGTCGTCGATCAGGGCGATGGTGGCGTCGATGACCTCGGAGAGGTTGTGCGGCGGGATGTTGGTGGCCATGCCGACCGCGATGCCCGCCGAACCGTTGACCAGCAGGTTCGGGAAGCGCGACGGCATCACCGTCGGCTCCAGCTCCTTCTCGTCGTAGTTGGGCTGGAAGTCGACGGTTTCCTTGTCGATGTCGGCCATCAGCTCGTGGGTGAGCCGGGCCATGCGCGCCTCGGTGTAGCGCATGGCCGCCGCGTTGTCGCCGTCGATGGAGCCGAAGTTGCCCTGCCCGTCCACCAGCAGGTAGCGCATCGAGAACGGCTGCGCCATGCGCACCAGCGTGTCGTACACCGACTGGTCGCCGTGCGGGTGGTACTTGCCGATCACGTCGCCGACGATGCGCGCCGACTTGTAGTACGGCTTGCCGGCGTGCGCGCCGAGCTCGTTCATGGCGTACAGGACGCGGCGGTGCACCGGCTTCAGGCCGTCCCGCACGTCCGGGAGCGCGCGCCCCACGATCACGCTCATGGCGTAATCGAGGTAGCTGCGGCGCATCTCGTCCTCGAGGTTGACGGGGATGATTTCCTTGGCGGTTTCGGCCATCTGGGATCCGTACTGGGGGGCCGCGCGCGGCGGCCGGAAAGCGACAGGAAATGATACCACGCGGGCGCCTGGAGTGCACCCATTTTTGCCCGTCAGGTCAATCACTTAGCGGGCGTTTTGGCGCCCCCTTCACGGCCCCCTTCACGGCCCCGGCCGCGGGCCCTGGCGGGCCCCGCGCGGCAGCCCGCCCGGCTCAGCCGAAGGCGGCCCGCATGGCGGCCGCGTCGGGCCGCTCGACCACGCCCCGTTCGGTCACGATCGCGTCCACCAGTGCGTGCGGGGTGACGTCGAACACCGGGTTCCAGGCGGCGATGCCCTCGGCCACCGTGCGCACCCCGCCCAGCGCGTGCAGCTCGCCCGCCTCGCGCTCCTCGATCTCGATGCCGTCGCCGCAGGCCATCGCCATGTCCACGGTCGAGGACGGCGCCACCACCATCACCTTGACGCCGTGGTGGCGCGCGGCGATGGCCAGCTGGTAGGTACCGATCTTGTTGGCGACGTCGCCGTTGGCGCAGATCCGGTCCGCGCCGACCACCACCCACTGCACCCGGCCGGTCTTCATCAGGTGCGCGGCGGCGGCGTCGGCGATCAGCGTCGCCGGGATCCCGTCCTGCTGCAGCTCCCAGACCGTCAGCCGCGCGCCCTGCAGCCAGGGGCGGGTCTCGCCCGCATAGACGCGGGCGATGCGCCCCTGGGCGACGCCGGCGCGGATCACGCCCAGCGCGGTGCCGAATCCGGCGGTGGCCAGCGAGCCGGTGTTGCAGTGGGTGAGCACGCCGCTGCCGGGCGCGATCAGCCCGGCGCCCAGCACGCCCATGCGCCGGTTGGCGGCGAGGTCCTCGCGCTCGATCGCGGCGGCCTCGGCTTCGAGCGCCGCGCGCCAGTCGGCCGCGCCTTCCGCCGCCGCCCGCGCCAGCGCGCTGCGCATCCGCGCCAGCGCCCAGGCCAGGTTCACCGCGGTCGGCCGCGCCGCGTTCAGGCGCGCCAGCGCGGGCGCCAGCGCCTCCACGGCTTCGCCCGCGGTGCGCGCGTCGCTGGCCCGCGCCGCCAGCACCGCGCCCCACGCGGCGGCGATGCCGATCGCCGGCGCGCCGCGCACGGCCAGGTCGCGGATCGCCGCGGCGACCTCGTCGCTGGTCGTGCACGCCAGGGACTGCGTCTCGAACGGCAGCTTGCGCTGGTCGAGCAGCTCCAGCGCGCTGCCGGTCCAGCGGATCGGGCGGATGCGGTCGTAGCGCGCGTAGTCGATGTCGGCCATCCGCCGATTGTAGCGCCGGGCCGGCCCTCAGCCGTGCGCGAAATCGAAGGCCAGCACGTCGGCGATGCGGTCGGTGCCGAGCATCGCCATCAGCAGCCGGTCCACGCCCAGCGCGACGCCGGCGCAGGCCGGGAGGCCGTGCGCGAGCGCGGCGAGGAAGGCCTCGTCCAGCGGCGGTCGTTCCGCGCCGCGCGCGCGCCGCACCGCGAGGTCGCGCTCGAAGCGCGTGCGCTGCTCCGCTGCGTCGGTGAGCTCGTGGTAGCCGTTGGCGAGCTCGTGCGGCCCGAGGTAGAGCTCGAAACGCTCGGCCACCGCGCTGCCGTCCGGCTCGCGCCGCAGCCGCGCCAGCGCGCACTGCGTCGCCGGCCAGTCGTGCACCACCAGCATCGTGCCCGGGTCGAACCCCGGCTGCAGGCGGTGCGTCATCAGCAGGTCGAGCCAGTCGTCGCGGGTGAGCCCGCGCGGGTCCACCGCCACGTCGCCGAGCGCGCCGCGCAGCGCCTCGTCCGGGGCGGTGAACGGATCCACGCCGAGGCGGTCACGGTACAGGTCGCGGTAGGCGACGGTCTCCACGCGCGCCGCGCGGCCCACCAGCGCGAGTGCGGCGTTCACCAGTTCGGCGGCCTCGCCGGCGAGCCGCCGATGGTCCCAGCCGACGCGGTACCACTCGAGCATGGTGAATTCGGGGTTGTGGCGGCCGCCGGCCTCGCCGTCGCGGAACGCCCGGCCGAGTTCGTAGCAGTCGCCCATGCCCGCGGCGAGCAGCCGCTTCAGCGCGTACTCGGGCGAGGTGCGCAGCCAGCGCGTGCGCGGCGCGCCGTCGGTGCGGCCGGAGAATTCGAGGTGGAACGGTGCGATGTTCGGCTCGGTGTTGCCGCCGCGCGAGAACACCGGCGTCTCCACCTCCAGCACGCCGCGCGCGGCGAAGAACGCGCGCACCGCGGCGTAGAGCCGCGCGCGCAGCCGCAGCGCCTCGGGGCTCGCGGTGGGGCGCCAGGCGTCCAAGCGCGCTCAGCCGCCGTGCGACTGCAGGAAGTCGAGCAGCCGCGCCTCGTCCCAGACCTCGACGCCGAGCTCGGCCGCCTTCGCGAGCTTGCTGCCCGCGGCCTCGCCGGCGACGACGAAGCTGGTCTTCTTCGACACGCTGCCCGCCACCTTCGCCCCCAGCGCCTCGAGCCGGTCCTTGGCCTGGTCGCGGGTGAGCGAGGAAAGCGTGCCGGTGAGCACCACCGTCTGCCCGTCCAGCGGCCCCGCTTCGGCCTCGCCGGCGTGCGCCGCGGCGGCCTGCAGGCGCGCCACCGCTTCGGCGGTGCGCCGCGCGAGCGCACGCCCCTCGGCGCCCGCGAAGTACGCGTGCACGGATTCGGCCGACTCCTGCGTCAGCCCGGCCGCGACCAGTGCCTCCACGCCGGCCGCGGCCACCGCCGCCACGGAGTCGAAGCGCGCCGCGAGCTGCTCCGCCCGCTTCGCCGTGAGCTTCGGCACGTTCATGCGCTCGAGCACGCTGGCGGGCGCGAGCGCGGCGCGCAGCTTCGGCGACGGCGGATGCGGGTCGCGGATGCGGACGCCGCGCGCCAGCAGGTCGTCGATCACCTTCTGGTTGCCCGGCTGCCCGAAGAACGCGTCGATGGCCTTGGCCACCTCGTCGCCGATGTCCGGCACCAGCTTGAGCAGCGGCCACGGCAGGTGCCGGACCAGCGCGAGGTCCCCGAACCACGTGGCCAGCGCCTTGGCCGTGCTCTCGCCCACGTGCTGGATGCCGAGCGCGTACAGGAACCGCTCGAGCGTGGTCTCGCGGCTGCGGTCGATGGCCTCGATCAGGTTCTCCGCCCACTTGGTCGCGACCTTGCCGGCCTTCGCCGTCTCCGGCGTGGTGCCGTCGCGCTCGTCAGCGCGGCGCTTCATTTCCAGCAGGTCGTCGAGCGTCAGCCGGTACAGGTCGGCGACGGTCTCCAGGTAGCCGAATTCGCCGAGCGCCTCGATGTAGCGCTCGCCCAGCCCGTCCACGTCCATGGCGCGGCGGCTGGCGAAGTGGAACACCGACTGGGTGCGCTGCGCGGCGCAGGCCAGCTCGCCGCTGCAGCGCGCGACCGCCTCGCCCTCCTCGCGCACGATGTCGGAGCCGCACACCGGGCAGTGCGCCGGCATCGTCCACGGCACCGTGCCGCGCGGGCGCTCGGAGAGCACCACCGACACCACCTCGGGGATCACGTCGCCGGCGCGGCGCACGATCACCGTGTCGCCCACGCGCACGTCCAGGCGCGCCACCTGGTCCGCGTTGTGCAGGGTCGCGTTGGTGACGGTGACGCCGCCTACGAACACCGGCCGCAGCTTCGCCGCCGGCGTGGCCGCGCCGGTGCGGCCGATGTTGACGATGATGTCCTCGACGACCGTGGTCTGCTCCTGCGCCGGGAACTTGTGCGCGACCGCCCAGCGCGGCGTGCGGCCGACGAAGCCGAGCTCGCGCTGCGCCGACAGGTCGTCCACCTTGTAGACGACGCCGTCGATGTCGAACGGCAGCGCGTCGCGCTGCGCGCCGATGCGCGCGTAGTACGCGAGCAGCCCGGCCTTGCCGCGCGCGGTGCCGACCAGCGGGCTGACCGGGAAGCCCCACTCGCGCAGCCGCGCCAGCACTTCGGAGTGCCGCGCGGGCAGCTCGCTGCCCTCCACCGCGCCGAGCGCGTAGGCGTAGAACGACAGCGGGCGCCGCGCCGTGACCTTCGGGTCGAGCTGGCGCAGGCTGCCCGCCGCCGCGTTGCGCGGATTGACCAGCGGCTTGATCCGTCCGCCGGAGGCGCGCGCCTCGGCGTTGTAGGCCTCGAAGCCGGCGCGCGGCATGTATACCTCGCCGCGCACTTCCAGCACCGAGGGCCAGCCCTGGCCGCGCAACTGCAGCGGGATCGCACGGATGGTGCGCAGGTTGGCGGTGACGTCCTCGCCGGTCTCGCCGTCGCCGCGGGTGGCGCCGCGGACGAAGCGGCCGTCCTCGTAGCGCAGGCTGATGGCCAGGCCGTCGAACTTCGGCTCCACCGAGAACTCGGGGTCGGCCACGTCCAGCCGCTCGACCACGCGGCGCACGAAGTCCTCGACTTCCTCGTCGCTGAACGCGTTGGCCAGCGACAGCATGCGCACCTCGTGCCGCACCGGCGCGAACGCCGACGAGGGCGTGGCGCCGACGCGGCAGGTGGGCGAATCGGGCGTCGCCAGCGCGGGGTGCTCCGCCTCCAGCGCCTCGAGCTCGCGCATCAACCGGTCGTACTCGGCGTCCGTGATGGACGGATCGTCCAGCACGTAATACCGGTAATTCGCGTCCTCGAGCTGCCTGCGAAGTTCCGCCGCCCGTTCCGCTGCTGGATTCTTTTTAGCCACGGATTTCAACGGATTTCACGGATTGGTTCGGGACGGCCGACGGACTCCACGATCGAACCGGACCAGACCGTGTTCATCTGTGAAATCCGTGGCGAAAAAGGCTCTTACCAGCGGGCGCGTGAAGGCGGCGGCGCCTCGTGCTGCCGGTCCCAGGCGCGCAGCTCGTCGCGCAGGTGCTGGATGCGCTGGCGGCCGAGGGCGTTGCGCGACTCGTCCAGCAGCACGCCGTCCAGCAGTTCGGCCATGCGCTGCGCCGTCGGCAGCATCGTCTCCCAGGCGTCCAGCGCCGGCACCGGCGCCGGCAAGGTCAGGAAGAACGCGATCGCCGGCGTTTCCAGCGACTGGATCGTCGCCATGTCGAAGCCGCCGGGCTTCATGATGTTCGCCACGCTGAACACCGGGCCGCGCTCCGGGTGGCCCTCCACCAGGCGGTGGAAGATGTTCATGTGGCCATAGGTGAGGCCGGTCTTCTCCGCGGCCACCACGATGTCCGGTCCGCGCAGCTTGCTGCCGGCGCGCGCGGCGACGTAGAGGGTGACGATCTTGTCGAACTCGTCGCTGACCCGGCGCCCGGCCTGGGACGCGGCGCCCGACGACGCCGGCGGCGGTTCGAGCTCCATCTCTGCCTGGCGCGCCTCCGCTTCGGCACCGTCGGCGAGCTCGTCGGCGATCATCTCGCCCAGCGTCGGCTCGCGGCGCCCGCCGTCGGCGAAGCCGCCGCGGCCGCCCTTGTCCACCCGCCTGCCCTGCCCGGGCTTGCCGGGGCGGCCGAAGAAGTAGATCGCGCCCATCAGCAACAGGCCGGCGGCGATGATCGCGGTTCGCAGGATCCACGCGTCGGACATTCGCTCTCCCCTCCTCTCGGTGCGCGCCCCGCCGGCGGTGCTCAGGCGGCGCCGGCGAGCCTCGCGGCTTCGGCCAGGTCCACCGACACCAGGCGGCTGACGCCGGGCTCGCGCATGGTAACGCCGCAGAGCTGCTGCGCGGCCTCCATCGTCGCCTTGTTGTGGGTGACGAACAGGAACTGCACGTGCTCGCTCATCTCCGAGACCATGGCGGTGAAGCGGCCCACGTTGGCCTCGTCCAGCGGCGCGTCCACCTCGTCGAGCAGGCAGAACGGCGCCGGGTTGAGGCGGAAGATCGCGAACACCAGCGCCACCGCGGTCATCGCCTTCTCGCCGCCCGAGAGCAGCGAGATGTTGGACACGCGCTTGCCGGGCGGGCGCGCCATGATCGCCACCCCGGTGTCGAGCAGGTCCTCGCCGGTCAGCTCCAGGTAGGCGTGGCCGCCGCCGAACAGGCGCGGGTACAGCTCCTGCACGCCGGCGTTGACCCGGTCGAAGGTGTCCTTGAAGCGGCCGCGGGTCTCGCGGTCGATCTTGCGGATCGCCTCCTCCAGCGTCTCCAGCGCCGCGGTGAGGTCGGCGTCCTGGGCGTCGAGGTATTCCTTGCGCTGGGCGGCCTCGGCGTGCTCCTGGATCGCCGCGAGGTTCACCGGCTCCAGGCGCCGCAGCTTGGCGTCGAAATCCGCGACCATGCGCTCCCAGGCAGCGGCGTCCGCGTCGGCCGGCAGGCCGGCGACCACCGCGTCCATGTCGAAGCCGGCCTCGACGACCGCCGCCGACAGCTGGTCGGCGCGGATCGCCAGCGCCTGCTGGTCGAGCTTGCGCTGGCCGATGCGCTCGCGCTGGGCGAGCGCCTGCTCGTCGCGCTGGTGGCGGGTCTGCTCGTGCTCGCGCAGCTCGGCATCGATGCCCTCGAGCGTGGAGCGCGCGGCGGCCAGCGCCTTCTCCGCGGCGACGCGCGCCTCCAGCGCCGCCTGGCGCTCGGCCTCGAGCGCGCGCACCGGCGAATCGCCCTCGGCGAGTTGCGCCGCGAGTTCGCCCAGGCGCGCGTCGAGCTGGCCGCGCTGCCCGCCCATGCGCTCCAGCGACTGCGCCAGCGCGGCGATCTGCGCGCGCTGCGTCTCGACCTCGAGGGCGATGGCGTGGGCCGCGTCGCGCGATTCGCGCGCGGCGAGGCGGGCGTTGTCGCGCGCCTCCTGCAGGCCGGCGCGCTCGGCGTCGAGCGCGCGCCGCGCCTCCTCCAGCCCGGCCATGCTCGCGACCGCCGCTTCCAGCCGGGCGCGCGCCTCGCGCGACTGCTCGCGGCTGGCCTCCAGCGTCTCGGCGAGCTGGGCCAGTTCCTGTTCGATGCGGGCGATGCGCGACTGCGCCGAATCCAGCCGGCCCTGCTGCCCCTGCAGCTGGCCCGCGAGCTCGGACACGTCGCGGTGCGCGAGGTACAGCGCGCGCTGCGCGTCCTCGCGGTGCTGCTCCGCGGCCAGCGCGCGGTCGCGCCACGCGGCCAGGCCGCGCTCGAGCTCGGCCTCGCGGTGCTGCAGCGCCTCGATTTCCTCGCGCAGCGACTTGATCTCGCGCTCGCGCAGCAGCGCGCCCTGCTTGGCCGCGCCGGAGCGCAGCACCCGCACCCAGCCGGCGCCCATGCGCTCGCCGGCGCGGGTGATCACGGATTCGCCGTCGCCGAGCCGTGGCAGGATCGCGCGCGCGTCCGCCAGGGTCTCGGCGGCGTGCAGCCTGGTCAGGATGCGCAGGATCGCGGCCGGCCCCTTCACCTTCGCCGCCAGCGAGCTCGGCGCGAACACCGCGCCGCCGGCCTTCGGGTCCACCAGGGTCAGGCGGCCCTCGCCAAGTTCGCCCAGCGCATCCACCAGCGCTTCCGGCGCCTCGACCAGCACGCCCTCGATCAGCTGGCCGAGCGCGGCCTCGACCGCGTTCTCCCAGCCCGGCTCGACCACCAGCTTCTCGCCCACGCGCGCGGCGTCGTCCAGGCCGCGCGCGCGCAGCCATTCGACCGCCGCACCCTGCTCCTGCCCGAGCGCGGCGTGCTGCAGCGCCTCGAGCGAGGCCAGGCGGCCGCGCTTCTCCTGCGCCTGCTTGCGCACCTCGGCGAGTTCGGCCTGCGCCGCGCGCTGCTGGTCCTGCAGCTCGACGACCGCCTGCTTGCGGGTTTCGACCTCGGCGGCCATCGCGTCGAGCGCGGCCTTCTTCTCGTCGTGCTGCGCGCGCATCGCGGCGAACGCCTCGGCGAGCGCGGCCACGTCGAGGCTGGCGCGCTCGGCGGCCAGCTGCTCGCGGCGGCGTTCGGCGTCCAGCGCCTGCCGGTCCAGCATCTCCACGCGGGTGCGCTCCACGTCGCCGGCGCGCGCGGCCTCGGCCTGCGCACGGGCGTGCGCGTCCCAGCGCTGCTGCCAGTCGGCGAGCCGCGCCTCGGCCTCGCGCAGCGCTTCCTGCATCTCCCGGTCGCGGGCCTGCAGGCGCGCCAGCTCCGGTTCGGCCTTCGCGATGGCCTCGCGCAGCGAGGCCAGCCGCGCCTCGTCGCCGCTGATGTGGCCGCCGATCTCGGCGAGCTGCGCCTGCGCCTCCTCGCGCGCGCGCTGCAGGCGCTGCGCCATTTCCTGCTGGTGCGCGATCTGCTGCTCGATGCGCGCGAGCGTGGCCCCCACCTGGTAGACCTCGGCCTGCGCCTTGTTCAGCGCCTCGGCGGCGTCCTCGCGCCGCGCGCGGTCCTCCTCGATCTTGCGCTCGGCCTCGCGCTGCTCGGCGACGAGCTGTTGCAGCCGGGTTTCGTCGTGGTCCAGCGCTTCGCGCAGTTCGCGCAACCGGGCGTCGAGGCCGCGGAACTCCAGCGCCTTCCATTCGGCGTCGCGGATCCGGCGCTCGGCCTGGATCGCCTGGTACTGCTCGGCCTGCCGCGCCTGGCGCTTGAGGTGCTCGAGCTGCTTGCCCACCTCCTCGCGCAGGTCGGTGAGGCGCGCGAGGTTCTCGCGGGTGTGCTTGATGCGGTTCTCGGTCTCGCGGCGGCGCTCCTTGTACTTGGAGATGCCGGCCGCCTCCTCGAGGTAGACGCGCAGGTCCTCGGGGCGGGCCTCGATGATCTGGCTGATCATGCCCTGCTCGATGATCGAGTAGCTGCGCGGGCCCAGGCCGGTGCCGAGGAACAGGTCGGTGATGTCGCGCCGGCGGCACTTGGTGCCGTTGAGGTAGTAGCTGCTCTGCCCGTCGCGGCCGACGGTGCGCTTGACCGAGATCTCGTCGTAGGCGCCGTACTCGCCGGTGATGGTGCGGTCGGCGTTGTCGAACACCAGCTCCACCGTCGCCTGCGACACGGGCTTGCGCGCGGACGAGCCGGAGAAGATCACGTCGGTGAGCGAATCGCCGCGCAGGCGGCTGGCGGCGCTCTCGCCCATCACCCAGCGGATCGCGTCGATGATGTTGGACTTGCCGCAACCGTTCGGACCGACGATGCCGGTCATGTTGGTCGGCAGGTGCAGCGTGGTCGGATCGACGAAGGACTTGAAACCGGACAGCTTGATCGTGGACAGGCGCATGCGGCGTCGTCGGGCCCCGGCGGCGAAGGCCAGGTGGCCGCGCCGCGAAAGTGAAAATGGTTGAATTTTAGTCCGCAAGTCATTGAATCTGCTTGCGGTGTTCTGGCGACCTCGCCAGCCTCCCACGCGAGTATAGCGGGCCGTCGCGGGCTGCGTTTGCTATGGTCCGGAGACCATGGCTCCCGCCCCCCCAAACGCGGCGCCGATCCTTCTCGCCGACATCGGCGGCACCCACGCCCGCTTCGCCCTGGCCGACGCCGGCGCGGCGCGCCCGCTGCTGGACCGGACCGTCGCGGTCTTCCCCGTCACCCGCTTTGCTTCGCTCGCCGATGCCGCCCGCCACTACCTCGACGGCGTCGGCGCCAGCGTCGCCGGCGCGGTGCTGGCGGTCGCCGGGCCGGTGCGCGAGGGTCAGGCGCGCATGACCAACCACCCCTGGGTGGTCTCGGCCGGGCGCGTGCGCGAGGCCCTCGGGGTGCAGGACGTCGCGCTGGTCAACGACTTCGTGGCCCAGGCGATGGCGATCCGGTTGCTGGATGCCGGCGACGTGGAAGCCATCGGCGGGCCGCCCCGGCCGGGCGCGGCCGCGCCGGAGCCGCCGCGGGACGGCAGCGCGCGGGTCGTCGTCGGCGCCGGCACCGGGCTCGGCGTCGGCGTGCTGGTGCGCCAGGGCGGGCGCTGGCTGGCGCTGGCCACCGAGGCGGGCCACGCCGGCTTCGCCCCCGGCACGCCGCTGGAGATGGCCATCCTGGAACGCCTGTCGCGCGAGTTCGGCCGCGTCTCCAACGAGCGCCTCGCCAGCGGCATGGGCCTGGTGAACCTGCACCGCGCCCTCGGCGCGCTCGCCGGCGAGGATCCGGGCGCGCTGCGCCCGGAGGACGTCACCGCCGGCGCCGCGGCCGGCGACCGCCGCTGCGAACAGGCGGTGGACGCGTTCTGCGCGATCTTCGGCGCCATCGCCGGCGACCTCGTGCTGGCCTACGGCGCCTGGGACGGCGCCTATCTCAGCGGCGGCATGGTGCCGCACCTGCTACCGGCCTTGCGCAGGTCCGGCTTCCGCCAGCGCTTCGAAGGCAAGGGGCGGTACGCTCCGATGATGGCCGCCGTCCCCGCCCTCGCCGTGCTCCATCCCCACCCCGGGCTGCTGGGCGCCGCGGCCATCGCCGCGGACCGCGCGGCGGAGGCGCGCGCATGAGCGAGGGGATGCGCGCGCGGAGCGAGCCGCCGGTCTCGCTGCACGAGTTCCGCAACGAGGACCAGTGGTCGTGGGCGGCCGCCGTCGCGATCGCCGCGGCGCTGCGCCGCGACCTGATGGCGAAGCCGCGCGCGCGCCTGCTGCTGTCCGGCGGCGGCACGCCGGCGCCGGTGTTCCGCGCGCTGTCGCAGGCGCCGCTCGAATGGGACCGCGTGGACGTCGCGCTGGTGGACGAACGCTGGCTGCTGCCCACCGACCCGGACAGCAACGCGCACCTGGTGCGCGAACACCTGCTGCGCGCGCACGCCGCGGCGGCGCGCTTCGAGCCGCTGACCCGCCCCGGCCGCAGCATCGCCGAGGCGGTGGCCGACGCGAACCTGCACGCACGCCAGGCGCCCGGCATCGTGGTGCTCGGCATGGGCGCGGACGGGCACACCGCCTCGCTGTTCCCGCACATGCGCGGCCTCGTGGACGCGCTGGAAAGCCGCAACGCCTACGTCGCCGTGGACGCCACCGGCTGCCCCGGCGCCGGGCCGTGGCCGCGCCGGATCAGCCTGACCCCGGCGGGGCTGGCGCCCGCGCACACGCGCCTGCTGCTGCTGCGCGGCGTGGCCAAGCGCGCCGTGTTCGAACAGGCGCTCGACGGCAACGACATGCGCGAACTGCCGGTGCGCCTGGCGTTCCTCACGCCCGGCGCCGGCCTGCAGGTGTACTGGGCGCCCTGAGCGGCTAGGCCGCGGCGACGGGTCGCGTCGAGGCGCGCACCATCAGCTGCGGGCGCACCACGCGCGACGGCGGCAGCGAGCCGTCCTCCATGCGGTCCAGCAGCATGGTGAACGCATCCGTGCCCAGGCGCGCGATGTCGATCCGGACGCTGGTCAGCGGCGGCACCGTGTAGCTCGCGAGCGGGATGTCCTCGAAGCCGGCGAGGCCGATGTCGTCGGGGACGCGCAGCCCGGCGCGGCGGAACGCGAAGATGCAGCCCAGCGCCATCATGTCGTTGGCGGCGAACACGCAGTCCGGGCGCTGCGGCGCCTCGAGCAGCAGCTCGCCGGCGCGGGTGCCGGTCTGCACGTCGAAGTCGCCCTCCACCACCCACGGCTCGGCGCCCGGCACGTAGCGCGCGAGGCCGTCGAGGTAGCCGCGCAGGCGTTCCTCGGCGTTGAAGTGCGGGCGCCTGCCGGACACGAACGCGATGCGGCGGTAACCGCAGCCGGCCAGGTGCTCCATCATCTGCAGCGCGCCGTCGTAGTTGTCCACGGCGAGCGTCGCCACGCCCTGCGTCGCCGGGTCGCTGTCGAGCAGCAGCACCGGCAGCGAGGCCGGCAGGCGTGCCGCGGCGATGTCGAGGCCGGCATAGGGCGAGATCGCGAGCAGGCCGTCCACGCGCCCGCGCATCACCCGCAGTGCCGCCGCCTGGCTCTCCGCGGAGCGGTGGTGGCCGGACACCAGCAGCTGCAGCCCGCGCTCGCGCGCGGCGGCGTCGATGCCGCACATGAGCCGCGCGAAGAACTCGCACGGCAGGTCGGGCAGCACCACCCCGATGGTGTGGGTGCGGCCGCGGCTCAGGGCGCGGGCCGCATGGTGGGGGCTGTAGTCGAGCGAGTTGGCGATTTCGAGGACCCGCTGGCGCACCGCTTCGGCGACGTTCTCGTGGCCGTTCAGCGCACGCGAGACCGTCGCGACCGAAACGTTCGCCAGGCGTGCGACATCCCTGATCGTGGGGCTGGCTGCACCCATCCTTGACTCTCCATCCGGGGAACACGATCCGGCCAAGCTAAACGCTGCCTGACCGCACTGCAAAGCAACCGTTTCCACCGACGGTCGGTCGCCAGCGCTGGCCGGTGTGAAATTCCTTTTGCGTTGCGGGCTTGCCCCCGGGATCCCCATTCCGCCGCATGTTGCAGTGCAACATGCGGCTGCGCGGGATGGCGCGCGGGCGGCCTCAGGGCAGGACGTGCCTGAATGGCCGGACGTCCACCCGCTGGTACACGCCGGCGGCGACGTAGGGGTCCGCTTCCGCCCAGGCGCGGGCCTGCTCGAGCGACTCGAACTCGGCGATGACGATGCTGCCGGAGTAGCCGGCCGGGCCCGGGTCCTCGGCGTCGATCGCCGGGCACGGGCCGGCGAGCAGCAGCCGGCCCTCGTCGCGGAGCGCCTCCAGGCGCGCCAGGTGCGCGGCCCGCGCGGCCATGCGCGCCGCCAGCACGTCCGCGCCGTCATGGCCTTCGATCGCGTACCACATGTCGTCCCTTCCGTCGGTCGCGCGGCGACACCGGCCGCGGCGCGCGATGGTAGCAAGCCGCTGGACAGCCTCCTGCCCACCCCGTACCCTGTCGCCATAGTCAGGGGCAGGACCGGTGGCGAGGCCACACGGGACCGGGTGCGGCAGGGATGCGCGCCACGCCGATCCGCCCTTTCGCCGACGACCGCCTTCCAGTCCGCCGCGCCCGCCCGCGCGGCGCCAGGCCCATGGCGGGTCTGCACAGATCCACCGGTCGATGACCCATCGATGACATCCGATAGCCCCAGCGGCACGGTCGCGGAAGCGCCCGCGGCCCAGAACGGAAACACCCGCCCCCAGCAGCAGGAAATGCCGCTGGCGGTGGTGCTCGGCCAGCCGGTGCTGCAGATCCCGCAGGACCTGTACATCCCGCCGGACGCGCTCGAGGTGATCCTCGATGCGTTCGAGGGCCCGCTGGACCTGCTGCTGTACCTGATCCGGCGCCAGAACCTGGACATCCTCGACATCCCGGTGGCGGAGATCACCCGCCAGTACGTGGACTACATCCAGGCCATGCACGAGATGCGCTTCGAGCTGGCCGCCGAGTACCTGGTGATGGCCGCGATCCTGGCCGAGATCAAGTCGCGGATGCTGCTGCCGCGCTCGGAGGCGGCCGAGGACGACGAGGCCGACCCGCGCGCCGAGCTGGTGCGCCGGCTGCAGGAATACGAGCGCTTCAAGCAGGCGGCGGAGGACCTGGACGCCCTGCCCCGCCTGGAGCGCGACACCAGCCCGGTGGCCGCGTTCGTGCCCGACCGCGCGGCGGTGCGCCTGCCGCCGCCGGTGGACCTGCGCGAGATGCTGCTGGCGCTGCACGACGTGCTGCGCCGCGCGGAGCTGTACACCCAGCACGCCATCAAGCGCGATGCGCTCAGCGTCCGCCAGCGCATGGGCGAGCTGCTGGCGCGCCTGCAGGACGGCGCGTTCCACCGCTTCGAATCGCTGTTCGACCTGAGCGAGGGCCGGCTCGGCGTGGTGGTGACCTTCCTGGGCATCCTCGAACTGGCCAAGGAGCGCCTGCTCGACGTCGTCCAGGAGGCGCCGCTGGCCCCGATCTACGTGAAGTCGCTGGCCTCCGGCGAACGCGACGCGCCGCTGGACCTCAGCAGCGAGTTCGACGACGCCGACCCGGCCAACGACGCCTCCGTCCACGAGTGACCCCCGCACCCAAGCCATGGACCAGACCCTGATCAACCGCATCGTCGAGGCGGCCCTGCTCGCCGCCAACCAGCCGCTGAGCGTGGTCCAGCTCAAGGGCCTGTTCCCGCTGGACGAGCCCGCGCCCGAAGGCAGCATCGAGAAGGCGCTGTCCATGCTCGCCGGGGCCTGCGCCGACCGCGGCGTGGAGCTCGTGGAGGTCGCGTCCGGCTGGCGCTACCAGGTCAAGGCCGACGTGCACCCCTGGGTGGCGCGGCTGTGGACCGAGCGGCAGACCAAGTACACGCGCGCCACGCTGGAGACGCTGGCGCTGATCGCCTACCGCCAGCCGATCACCCGCGGCGAGATCGAGCAGATCCGCGGCGTGGCGGTGAACAGCAACATCATCAAGGCGCTCGAGGAGCGCGACTGGATCCGCGTGGTCGGGCACCGCGACGTGCCCGGCAAGCCGGAGCTGCTGGCCACCACCAAGGCCTTCCTCGACTACTTCGGGCTCAAGCGCCTGGAGGACCTGCCGCCGCTGTCGGAACTGAAGGAGATCGGCGAACTCGAGCCGCAGCTCGAGCTCGATCCCGCGCAGGACGGCGACGGCGCGATGCCGGTCGGCGACATGGCGCTCGACGCCGGCGCCGCCGAAGGCGGCGACACCGCCCAGGCCGGCGACACCCCCACCCCCGCCGACGAGGCGGACACCACGGATGACGACGCCGAAACGGCATCGTCGGAGCAACAGGAACGATGAGCGACAAGCAGCAGGACGACAACAAGGGCCGCCGGCTCACCCTCAAGCGCAACGGCGAAGCCGCCGCGGCCGTGCCCCGGCTGGAGGAGCGGCTGCACAAGGTGCTCGCGCAGGCCGGGCTGGGCTCGCGCCGCGCGCTCGAGCAGCGCATCGCCGAAGGGCTGGTGCGCGTCAACGGCGAGGTCGCCACGGTCGGCATGAGCGTGGCCGGCGGCGACAAGATCGAGATCGACGGCCGCACCTTCGTCGCCACCGCGCTGGCCGAGCCGGCGCGCGTGCTCATGTACAACAAGCCCGAGGGCGAGGTCACCACGCGCGAGGACCCCGAGGGCCGGCCCACGATCTTCGACTCCCTGCCCGCGCTCAAGGGCGCGCGCTGGATCGCGATCGGCCGCCTCGACATCAACACCACCGGCCTGCTGCTGCTCACCACCGATGGCGAGCTGGCGAACGCGATGATGCACCCGTCCAACGGCATCGAGCGCGAGTACGTGTGCCGCGTGCGCGCGCCCGAGGGCGAGGACCACGTCTCCGACAAGCTGGTGGACCGGCTGCGCCGCGGCGTGGCGCTGGAGGACGGCCCGGCGAAGTTCGACGAGATCGAGCGCATCGGCGGCACGGATTCGCACGACTGGTTCCGCGTGGTCGTCAGCGAGGGCCGCAACCGCGAGGTGCGCCGGCTGTGGGAGTCGCAGGGCTGCCAGGTGAGCCGCCTCAAGCGCACCCGCTACGGCAGCATCGAGCTGCCGCAGCCGCTGCTGCGCGGCCAGTCGCAGGAGCTGGCGCCCGAGCGCGTCGAGGCGCTGCGCAAGTCGCTGGGCCTCGAGGACGGCGCGCCCTCGGCGCTGACGCTGCAGCCGGTGATCGGCCAGCGCCGGGCGGCCAAGTCCACGGTGCACGTGGGCGGGCACCGCGCGCACGGCTACGTCGGCGGCCACAACACGGCGGACGAGGGCCGCGAGCTGCGGCGCTTCGACCACGTGCGCGAGGACCGTCGCGGCCGCGGCGGCAAGAAGGCGCACGGTGGCCTCACCGTCAGCGGCGAGGCCGCGGCCAAGCAGGCGAACAAGGCGTTCAAGCCCAAGGGCCCGCGCCAGCCCGGACAGCGCGTGCGCGGCGGCAAGGGCCAGGGCGCGCAGGAGAACCCGGCCGCGTTCCGTACCTGGTACGTGCCCGAAGGCGTGGACACCGGCCCCGCCGGCCACCGCAACCCCGACGGCGCGCGCGGTGCGCGCCGCGGCGCCGGCCGCAATGCCCCGGGCGGCGGCGGGCGCGCGCAGCGCGGCGGCCAGGGCGCGCGCGGCAACGCGCAGCCCGGCGGGCGCTCGGCGCATCCCTACGGGCATCCGGGCAACGCGCCCGTGTTCCCGTCCGACCACGCCACCCCGGGCTTCAATCCCTACGGCGAACGCCCGCGCGCCCCGCGCCCCGGCAACCGTCCCGGCGGTGGCAAGGGTCCTGGCGGCGGCCCGCGCGGCCGCGGCCGCCCCGGCGGCGGCAACCGGGGCCCGCACGGCCGCTGATCACGCGGCGTGATTCCGCGCGCGGGCACACTGCCCGCGCATGCCGGCACTCAACGTCCTCACGCTGAACGCCCACATGGGCTTCAGCCTCTCGCGGCGCCGCTTCGTGCTGCCGGCGCTGCGCGAGGCGATCCGCTCGGTCTCGGCCGACCTGGTCTTCCTGCAGGAAGTGCTGGGCGCGCACGCCCACCACGCGCGGCGCCACGCCGACTGGCCGGAAGAGCCGCAGTACGAATTCCTCGCCGACACCACCTGGACGCAGCATGCGTACGGGCGCAACGCCGCCTACCCGCACGGGCACCACGGCAACGCCCTGCTCTCCAAGTTCGCGATCCTGCGCCACCGCAACCACGACGTCTCGGTGCAGGGCCACGAGGAACGCGGCTTGCTGCATTGCGTGGTCGACGTGCCCGGTGGCGGCGCGGAGTTGCACGCGGTGTGCGCGCACCTCGGCCTGCGCGAGTCGCACCGGCGCCGCCAGCTCGCGCTGCTGTGCGCGCTGGTGGCCGGGATCCCCGCCGAAGCGCCGCTGGTGGTCGCCGGCGACTTCAACGACTGGCGCGGCAGCGGCCACCCCATGCTGGCCGGCTGCGGCCTGCGCGAGGCCTTCCTGGCCGAACACGGGCGCTTCGCGCGCTCATTCCCGTCGCGGCTGCCGGTGCTGCCGCTGGACCGCATCTACGTGCGCGGCGCGATCGCGCGCGACGCGCAGGTGCTGGGCGGGCGCCCCTGGTCGCGCCTGTCGGACCACGCGCCGCTGCTGGCGCGCATCGAGTGGTGACGGCGGTGGACGCGGGCACCGGCACGTCGCTGCGGCTGCTGGAGAACGGCGAGGAATTCTTCCCGCGCGTGTTCGGGGCGATCGCGGGCGCGCGCCGCGAGGTGCTGCTGGAGACCTTCATCCTGTTCGAGGACAAGGTGGGCCTCGAGCTGCACCGCCACCTGGTCGCCGCCGCGCGGCGCGGCGTGCGCGTCGAGCTGACGGTGGACGGCTACGGTTCGCCGGGCTTTTCCAAGGGCTTCGCGGCGGAGCTGGCCTCGGCGGGCGTGCGGCTGCGGGTGTTCGACCCGCATCCGCGCCTGCTCGGCATGCGCCTGCACCTGTTCCGGCGCCTGCACCGCAAGCTCCTGGTGGTGGACGGCGAGCGCGCGTTCGTGGGCGGCATCAACTTCTCCGCCGACCACCTCGCGGACTTCGGGCCGGAAGCCAAGCAGGACTACGCGCTGGAGGCGCGCGGCCCGGTCGCGGCCACGATCCGCGGCTTCATGCTCGACGCGCTGCGCGGCGACGGCACCGGCGAGGACTGGCGGCCGCCGCGGCGCGACGACGGCGGCGACGCCGTGCGCTTCGTGGTCCGCGACAACCGCCACCATGCGCGCGACATCGAACGCGCGTACCGCGCCGCGCTCCGCGCCGCGCGCCGCGAGGCGATCATCGCCAACGCCTACTTCTTCCCCGGCTACGGCTTCGTCCGCGACCTGCGCCAGGCCGCCGCGCGCGGCGTGGAGGTGACGCTGGTGCTGCAGGGCGAACCGGACTCGAAGCTCGCGCGCACCGCCGCGCGGCGCCTCTACCGGCCACTCGCCGACGCCGGCGTGCGCCTGCACGAGTACTGCCGACGGCCGTTCCACGGCAAGGTCGCGGTGTTCGACGGCGAATGGGCGACCGTCGGCTCGAGCAACCTGGACCCGCTGAGCCTGTCGTTGAACCTGGAGGCGAACCTGTTCGTGCGCGACCCGGCGTTCGCGGGCGACCTGCGCGACCGCCTGCTGCGCCTGCTGCGCGAGGACTGCGCACCGGTGGACGCGGCGCGGATGCCGCCGGCCCGCCCCTGGCACGCGCTCACCCGGCCGTTGCTGTTCCACTGCCTGCGCCGTTTCCCCGCGTGGGCGGGACTGCTGCCGGCGCACGCGCCGCGCATCGCGGTCGTGCGCCCGGACGGACGGGCGGAGCCCGAGCGATGAGCCGGCGCCGCTGGGGGCCGCGCGCGCTGCGCATCCTCTCCGTGCTGTGCATGCTCGCCGTGGGCGCGCTGCTGGTGCGCTACGCGCGGGGCGTGGACTGGCGCGCGGTCGCGGCCGCGCTGGCGGCGCTGCCGCCCGCCACGCTCGCCGCCGTGGCGGCGCTCACGCTGGCGAGCTACCTCACCTACGGCGGCTACGACCTGCTCGCGCGCCGCTATGCCGGCCACCCGCTGCCCGCGCGCCAGGTCATGGCGATCTCGATGGCGAGCTACGCGTTCGCGCTGAACCTGGGGGCGATCCTCGGCGGCGCCGGGCTGCGCTCGCGCATGTACGCGCGCTCCGGCCTGCGCATGGGCACCATCGCCCGCATCGTCGCCTTCACCGTCGCCACCAACTGGCTCGGCTACGTGGCCCTGGCCGGCGTGCTGTTCGCTTCCGGCGCGATCGCCGCGCAACCGCGGTGGGGCCTGGCGCCCTGGCTGCTGCCCACGCTCGGCGTGGCGATGCTGCTGCTGGCCGCCGGCTACCTGGGGGCCTGCGCCGCGTGGCACGGCCGCACCTTCCACCTGCGCGGCCACCACTTCCGCTGGCCGTCGCCGCGGCTGGCCGCGCTGCAGTTCGCGCTGGCGGCGCTGGACTGGGCGCTGATGGGCACGCTGCTGTGGGTGCTGCTGCCGGGCTACCCGTGGGCGCTGGTGGTCGCCACGCTGCTGCTCTCGGCGGTGGCGACGGCGCTGCTGCACGTGCCCGCGGGGCTGGGCGTGGCCGAGGCCGTGTTCGTGGCGGTGCTCGCCGCCGGCGTGCCGGAGCCGCGCATCCTCGCCGCGTTGCTGGCGTGGCGCGCGGCCTACTACCTGCTGCCGCTGGTGGCGGCCGTCGGCTACTACGCCATGGTCGAGGCGCGCGCGGGGGTCAGTCGAGGCTGAAGCGGTCGGCGTCGAGCATCGCCGGGAAGCGCTCGCGGTGCGCGGCGAGGCGGTCGGCGCGCAGCGTGGTCGTCACCACCACCTCCGCGTCGGCGCATTCGCTCAGCGGCTCGCCGAGGAAATCCACCACCGCGCTCTCGCCGTCGTAGCGGTGGCCGTTGCCGTCGGTGCCGACGCGGTTGAGGCCGGCGACGTAGCACAGGTTCTCGATCGCCCGCGCGCGCAGCAGCGTGCGCCACGCGTAGGCACGCGGCGACGGCCAGTTGGCGACGTACAGCAGCAGGTCGTAGTCCGGCGCGCCGGGACGCTCGACGTCGAAGCGGTTGCGCGAGAACACCGGGAAGCGCAGGTCGTAGCAGACCAGCGGGCAGATCCGCCAGCCGCGCCAGTCGACGCCCAGGCGCGGCCCGCCCGGCGCGTAGCGTTCGTGCTCGCCGGCGTAGCGGAACAGGTGGCGCTTGTCGTAGTGCTGCAGGCCGCCGTCCGGCGTGGCGAACAGCAGGCGGTTGAACACCCGGCCCGGGGCGTCGCCGGCGCGCAGCTGCACGCTGCCGCAGACCGCGGCGTCGAGCTGCCGCGCCTGCCCGCGGATCCACGCCACCGTCGGGCCGTCCATGGTCTCGGCCTGGTGGATGGCGTCGTTGCTGAAGCCGCTGGTGAAGGTCTCGGGCAGCAGCACGAGGTCGGTGGTGCCGCGCAGCGGCGCCATCAGCCCGCCGTAGTACTCGCGGTTGCCCGCGGGGTCGTGCCAGCGCGTGTCGCCCTGCACCAGGCTGACGCGCAGGTCCGAGGCGGGCATCGCGCCCTTGGCATGCACCGGGGTTGTCGCGGCCTTCGCCATGCGCGCCCCCTCAGAGCGCCCGCAGCCGCGCGATCGCGGCGTCCAGCGTGGCCTCGCTCTTGGCGAAGCACAGGCGCGCCAGGCGCTGCCCGGGCGGCGGATCGCGGTAGAACGGCGACAGCGGGATCGTGGCCACGCCGTGCTCGGTGGCCAGCCAGCGGCAGAACGCGAGGTCGTCCAGGTCGCTCACCGCGGAATAGTCCACGAGCTGGAAGTAGCCGCCGGGCACCGGCAGCGGCCGCAGCTTCGTCTCCAGCAGCTGCGCGCGGAAGCGGTCGCGCTTCTCCTGGTAGAACGCGCCCAGCGATTCGTAGTGCGCGGGGTCCTCGCGGATGATCGCCGCGAACGCGTGCTGCGCCGGGGTGAAGGTGCAGAAGGTGTTGTACTGGTGCACCTTGCGGAACTCCGCCGACAGCGCGGGCGGCGCGATGCAGTAGCCGACCTTCCAGCCGGTGCAGTGGTAGGTCTTGCCGAAGCTGGAGACCACGACCGAGCGCGGGCGCAGCCGCGGGTCGCGCAGGACCGACTCGTGGCGCGCACCGTCGAACACGATGTGCTCGTACACCTCGTCGGACAGCAGCACGATGTCGTTGCCCTCGAGCAGCGCGGCGATCGCGTCCAGGTCGGCGGCGTCGAAGGTCGCGCCCGAGGGGTTGTGCGGGCTGTTGACCATCAGCATGCGCGTGCGCGGCGTGATCGCCGCGCGCACCGCGTCCCAGTCGGGGCGGAACGTGGCGGGATCCAGCGGCACGTGCACCGCGGTCGCACCGGCCAGTTCGATCGCCGGCTCGTAGCAGTCGTAGCAGGGATCGAGGACGACGACTTCCTCGCCGGCGCGCACCAGCGCGTGGACCGCGTCGAAGATCGCCTCGGAGGCGCCGGAGGTGACCGTGACCTCGGCGTCCGGGTCCGGCCGCCAGCCGTAGCAGCGCTCGGTCTTGTCGGCGATCGCCTCGCGCAGGGGCGCGATGCCGGTCATCGGCGAATACTGGTTGTGGCCCGCCCGCATGGCCGCGTCGAGCGCCTCCAGCAGCCGGCCCGGGACCGGGAAGTCGGGGAAGCCCTGGCCGAGGTTCACCGCCCCGTGCTCGGCGGCCAGCTGCGACATCACGGTGAAAATGGTCGTTCCGACCCTGGGAAGCTTGGTACGGGACATCCGGCGATCCGGGGGAAGTACAATGCAGGCCTTGTAGCATGCCCCCCAAGCGGTTTCCGTGACCAGCCCAGCCCCCGCCGATCCCCGCATCGCCTCCCTGCTCCAGTCCTACCACGCCGCCGATTACCGCTGGGAACTCAATGGCGCCTGGCATCCGCTGTCCATCGGCGGGCCCGCGCGCGCGCTGGAGGAAGCGTTCCCCGAGGCCACCAGCTTCGGGATGCTGTCGGCCTGGAACCCGCACTCGGTCGAGCGCCCCGAGCACGTCAACCGCGCCGAGGACGCGCGCCTGCTGGCCCAGCTCGAGGCGTCCGGCTTCGTGTTCCGCGCCGCCTTTTCCTCGGCCCGCAACCGCACTTGGCGCGAACCGAGCTGGATCGTGATGGACATGCCGCTGGAGGCCTTCGACGCGTTGGCGCAGGCGCACGGCCAGCTCGCCACCGTCCACGCCCGCCGCGGCGGCCAAGTGCGGCTGCGCATGTACCACCCGCGTCCCGCCGGGGTCCCGGCGCTGGACTGCGTCGACTGGGTAAACTGAACCCGCCGGCGGCTGCCTGGCCGCCCCTGGGAACCGCGAGCCCCGCATGACCGAGCCCCTCCCGGCGCCCGCCCTCCTCTCCGCGCGGGGCCTCGCCTTCGCCCGCAACGAGCAGCCGGTCTTCGGCCCGCTCGACTTCGACGTGGACGCGGGCGAGGCGCTGCTGGTGCAGGGCGGCAACGGCGCGGGCAAGACCACGCTGCTGCGGGTGCTGGCCGGGCTGCTGCCCGCCGGCACGGGCCAGGTCGCGATCGAGGGCCGCGCCGCCGAACCCGAGCTGCGCGCCCGCGCCATCGCCTTCCTCGGCCACCTGCCGGCGCTGAAGGCCGACCTCACCGCGCTCGAGAACCTGCGCTTCCTGTGCGGCCTGCACGGGCGCCGCCGCGGCCAGCTGCCCGCCGCGGCGATGTCCATCGTCGGCCTCGCCGGGCATGAGGACACGCCGGCGCGCCAGCTCTCCGCCGGCCAGCGCAAGCGCCTGTCGCTGGCGCGGATGTGGCTGTCGCCCGCGCCGCTGTGGCTGCTCGACGAGCCCTACGCCAACCTCGACCTCGAAGGCCTGGAACTGGTCAACCGCATGGTCCAGGCGCACCTGCGCGCGGGCGGTGCCGCGGTGATCACCACCCACGGCGCGTACGCCGCGCCGCCGGTGCGCACGCGCCTGCTGGAACTGGAGCGCGCCGCATGATGCTGTCCGCCGCCCGCGCGCTGGTCGTGCGCGACCTGACCCTGCTTTGGCGCCGCCGCGGCGACGCGCTGCAGCCGGCGCTGTTCGCGGTGCTGGTGGTGGTGCTGTTCGCGCTCGCGCTGGGCGCCGAGCCGCGGGCGCTGGCGCGCGCGGCGCCCGCCGTGCTGTGGCTCGCGGTGCTGCTGGCCGGCCTGCTGGCGCTGGACACGCTGTTCCGCGGCGACGCCGAGGACGGCTCGCTCGACCAGTGGCTGCTGGCGCCGGTGCCGCTGGCCTGGCTGGTGCTGGTGCGCACCGCGATGCACTGGGCCACGACCGCGCTGCCGCTGCTGCTGGCCACGCCCGTGCTCGCCGAGCTGATGCACCTGCCCGCGCGCGAGCTGCCGGTGCTGCTGGCCTCGCTGGCGCTGGGCACGCCGCTGCTGAGCCTGATCGGCGCGGTGGTCGCCGCGCTGACCGTGGGCATGCGCCGGGCCGGCATCCTGGTGGCGCTGCTGGCCCTGCCCCTGTACGTGCCGGTGCTGGTCTTCGGGGCCGGCAGCGTGGCCCAGGCCGCGCAGGGCCTGGACCCGACCGGGGCGCTGTTGCTGCTCGGCGCGGGCCTGGCGCTGGCGCTGCCGCTGGCCCCGCTCGCGGCCGCGGCGGCGATCCGCATCGCGCAGTCCTGAAGCACCTTCCGCTTGACCCGGATCGGGTCGGGCCGCGGCGCCGCATGCGACAATGTGCGCATGCATCCGCTCGTCCGCTGGTTCCACCAACTCGGGTCGCCGCCGTACTTCGACCGCTTCGCGGCGCGCTGGTCGCCATGGGCCTACGGGCTCGGCCTGGCCTGCATGGCCTGGGGCATCTACGGGGCCCTGTTCACCGTGCCCGCGGACTACCAGCAGGGCGACAGCTTCCGGATCCTGTACGTGCATGTCCCCAGCGCCTGGATGAGCATGGCGGTGTTCGCGCTGATGGCGTTCTACGCGGCCATCGCGCTGGTGTGGCGGGTCAAGCTGTGCGAGGTGCTGGCGATGGCCTGCGCGCCCGCCGGCGCGCTGTTCACCGCGATCACGCTCGCCACCGGCTCGATCTGGGGCAAGCCGATGTGGGGCACGTGGTGGGACTGGGACCCGCGCCTGACCACCGAGCTGATCCTGCTGTTCCTCTACCTCGGCGTGATCGGCCTGTACAACGCCATCGACGACCGCCGCGCGGCCGCGCGCGCGGCCGCGCTGCTGGCCATCGTGGGGGTCGCGCTGCTGCCGGTGATCCACTGGTCGGTGACCTGGTGGAACTCGCTGCACCAGGGCCAGACGATCTCGTTGTTCGGCGAGTCGAAGATGGACCCGAGCATGCTGCCGCCGCTGTGGTGGATGGTGCTCGGCACGCACGTGTGGTTCGTCGGCTCGCTGCTGGCGCGCGCGCGCGCCGACAACCTGCGCCGCGAGGCCGGCAAGGACTGGGTGGCGCGCATGGCCGGAGGCGGCGCGGGCGCGGAGGGCGCGGCATGAGCTACCAGGGTTACGTCGCCGCCGCCTACGCCGTGTTCGCGGTGGCGATCGCATGGGACTTCGTCGCGCCGCGCCTGCAGGTGCTGCGCGAGCTGCGCGCCGCGCGCCTGCTGGCCGCGCGCCGGCGCGCGCCCGCGGACCGCAGCGCGCCGCTCGCCAGGGAGTGACCCGCATGCATCCGCAACGCAAGCGCCGCCTGCTGCTGGTGCTCGCCCTCGTGGCGGCCGCCGCGGTCGCGACCGCCCTGGTCGCGCTCGCCCTGCAGCGCAACGTCGCCTACCTCTACACGCCATCGGAAGTGCTGCGCGGCGAGGCCGGCGGCCAAGCCCGCTTCCGCCTCGGCGGCATGGTCGCCGCCGGCTCGTTCCGCCGCGCGCCGGGCTCGATGGAGGCGCACTTCGAAGTGGACGACGGCGATGCGCGGCTGCCGGTCGTGTACACCGGCATCCTGCCCGACCTGTTCCGCGAGAAGCAGGCGGTGGTGGCCACCGGCCGCATGCAGGACGGCGTGTTCGTGGCCGAGCAGGTGCTGGCCAAGCACGACGAGACCTACATGCCGAAGGAAGTGGCCGACAAGATGGGCGCGGCGCACCGCAGGCACGACGTGCCGGCGTCCGCCGACGCGGCGCCGCCGGCGCCGGACGCGCGCTGATGCTCGCCGAGCTCGGCCAGCTGGCCCTGGTGCTGGCGCTGCTGGTGGCCGCGCTGCAGGCGCTGCTGCCGCTGGCCGGCGCGCAGCGCGGCATGCCGGCCTGGATGGCGGTCGCGCGCCCGGCCGCGTACGCGCAGCTGCTGCTGGTCGCCGCGGCGTTCGCGATCCTCACCCACGCCTTCGTGGTGCAGGACTTCTCGCTGCGCTACGTCGCCGGGAACTCGAATTCGCTGCTGCCCTGGTACTACCGCTACACCGCGGTGTGGGGCGCGCACGAAGGCTCGCTGCTGCTGTGGGCATTGATCCTGGCGCTGTGGACCGCCGCGGTGGCGCGCTTCTCGCGGCGCCTGCCGGCGGAGGTCGTGGCCCGCGTGCTCGGCGTGATGGGCCTGGTGGCGGTGGGCTTCCTCGCGTTCCTGATCTTCACCAGCAACCCGTTCGAGCGCCTGCTGCCCGCGGCCGCGGAAGGCCGCGACCTCAACCCGCTGCTGCAGGACCCGGGGATGATCGTGCATCCGCCGATGCTGTACCTGGGCTACGTCGGCTTCAGCGTCCCGTTCGCGTTCGCGATCGCGGCACTGCTCGGCGGCGGCGTGGACGCGCGCTGGCTGCGCTGGACGCGGCCGTGGAGCAACGTCGCCTGGGCCTTCCTCACCTGCGGCATCGCGCTCGGCTCGTGGTGGGCCTACTACGAGCTCGGCTGGGGCGGCTGGTGGTTCTGGGACCCGGTGGAGAACGCGAGCTTCATGCCCTGGCTCGCGGGCGCCGCGCTGCTGCACTCGCAGGCGGTGACGGAGAAGCGCGGCAGCTTCGCCGGCTGGACGCTGCTGCTGGCGATCGCCGCGTTCTCGCTGTCGCTGCTCGGCACCTTCCTGGTGCGCTCGGGCGTGCTCACCAGCGTGCACGCGTTCGCCGCGGATCCGACGCGCGGCCTGTTCGTGCTGCTGTTCCTCGCCGTGGTCGTCGGCGGCTCGCTGCTGCTGTACGCGCTGCGCGCCCCGGGCGACGACGGCGCCGACCCGCGCCGCGCGTTCGCGCCCGCCTCGCGCGAGACCCTGCTGCTGCTCAACAACCTGCTGCTCGCCTGCGCCTGCGCGATGGTGCTGCTGGGCACCTTGTACCCGTTGCTCGCCGACGCACTGGAACTGGGCAAGATTTCGGTGGGCCCGCCCTACTTCGCGTTCCTGTTCACGCTGCTGATGGCGCCGCTGGTGCTGCTGCTGCCGTTCGGCCCGCTCACGCGCTGGCAGCGCGAGCAGCCGTCGCGGCCGTTCGCGCTGCTCGTGCCGTGGCTGGGGCTCGCGCTGGCGGCGGGCGTCGCCGCGTTCTTCCTCGCGCCGCAGGGCCGCTGGAAGGCGGCGGCGGGCGTCGCCGCGGCGCTGTGGGTGGGCCTCGGCACGCTCCGCTTCGCCTGGCAGCGGCTCCGCGCGCCCGGCGGGCGCATGACCGCGGAAATGCTGGGCATGACCCTGGCGCACGCCGGCATCGCGGTGTTCCTGGCCGGCGCGCTGCTGGTCGAGGGCCTGTCGCAGCAGCGCGAGCTCGCGCTCGCGCCCGGCCAGCAGGTCGAAGTCGGGGGCCACGCCTTCCGTTTCGACGGCGTGGAGCGTCGCACCGGCCCCAACTACGTCGCCGACATCGGCACCGTCGCCGTGCTGCGCGACGGCCGCGCGCTCGGCACGCTGCATCCCGAGAAGCGCAGCTACGCCAGCGGCGGCCAGGTCATGACCGAAGCGGCGATCGACCCCGGGGTGGCCCGCGACCTGTATGTCGCGCTCGGCGAGCCGCTCGGCAACGGCAGCTGGGCGGTGCGCGTGCACGTGAAGCCCTTCGTGCGCTGGATCTGGATCGGCGCGGTGCTGATGGCGCTCGGCGGCCTGGCCACGGCCACCGACCGGCGCTTCCGCCGCCGCGAGGAGGAAGCCCGATGAACGCGATGTTCCGCCCCGGCCGCTGGTTGCCGCTGGCCGTGTTCGCCGCGCTGGCGCTGCTGCTGGGCGCAGGCGTGTGGCTGAGCCGCAAGGCCGATCGCGATGCGCTGCCCTCGCCGCTGGTCGGCAAGCCCGCGCCGGCGTTCTCGCTGCCGGTGCTGCACGAACCCGGCCGCCTGCTCACGCTCGAGGAACTGAAGGGCGAGCCGTTCGTGCTCAACGTGTGGGGCAGCTGGTGCGTCTCCTGCCGCGTGGAGCATCCGGTGCTGACCCGCTTCGCCGAGACCCGCCGGGTGCGCGTGGTCGGCTACGACTGGAAGGACGAGCCCGGCGACGCGCTCGCCTGGCTGCAGCGCTACGGCAATCCGTTCTGGGTGGTGGTGTCGGACTACGAAGGCCGCTACGCGATCGACTGGGGCATCTACGGCGCGCCCGAGACCTACCTCGTGGACGCCGCCGGCATCATCCGCTGGAAGCACGTCGGCCCGCTCGACGACGCGGTCGTGGACGGCGAGCTGCTGCCGATGCTGGCGCGCCTCGAGGCGGAGGCACGCCGGTGAGCGCGCTGCGCCCCGCCCTGCTCGCCGCGCTGCTGGCGGCGGCGCCGCTATTGGCGCCTGCGCCGCCGGCGGCCGCGCAGGCCTCCGATCCCGCGCCGCTGCGTTTCCGCGACGACGCCGAGGAAGCGCGCTTCCGCGCGCTGGTGTCGGAACTGCGCTGCGTGATGTGCCAGAACCAGTCGCTGGCCGACTCCAACGCGCAGATCGCGCACGACCTGCGCCGCGAGGTGCTGGCGCTGATGCGCGAGGGCCGCAGCGACGCCGAGATCGAGCGCTTCCTGGTGGCGCGCTACGGCGAGTTCGTGCTGTACCGGCCGCGCGTGGAGTCGAAGACCTGGCTGCTGTGGTTCGGCCCGGTGCTGCTGCTGGCGGTCGGCGGCTTCGTGGTCGCGCGCGTGGTGCGGCGGCATGCGTCCGCCACCGCAGCGCCGCCAGCCGGCGACGACCACGCCGACGACGACGGACAGGAATGGTGATGCGCGGCGAATCGCTCCTGTTCGCGACCGTCGGCGCCCTCGCGGCGCTGGCGGTGTTCGCGCTGGTGCTGCGCCCGCTGTGGCGCGAACGCGCCGCGCGGCTGCCGGCCGCGGCGCTCGTCGCCGGCCTGGCGCTGGCGGCGCTGTTGCTGTACCGGCTCGTCGGCACGCCGGCCGCGCTCGATCCGGCCGCGCGCACGGCGCCGGCCACCCTCGAGGACGCCATCGCCCAGCTCGAGGCGCGCCTGCAGGCGGATCCCGCGCAGGCCGAGGGCTGGCGCCTGCTCGGCCAGGCGCAGGCCGCGGCGCAGCGGCCCGCGGCAGCGGCGGACGCCTTCGCGCGCGCGGCCGCGCTCGCGCCGGACGACGCGGACGTGCTGGTGGAGGCCGCGGAGGCGCGCGCGCTCGCCGCGCCCGAACGCCGCTTCGACGACCGGGCCATCGCCTGGCTCGACCGGGCCCTGCAGTTGCAGCCGGACCACCAGCGTGCGCGCTGGTTCCGCGGCATCGCGCGGCGCCAGGCCGGCGACGCCGCCGGCGCCGCGGAGACCTGGGCGCCGCTGCTCGCCCAGGTGGATGCGGGCGCGGCCGCGGCCTTGCGCGAGCAGATCGACGCCGCACGCGCCGACGCGGGCCTGCCGCCGCTGCCGGCGAACACGCGTGCCGCTGCGCCCGCGGCGGCGGCCGGTGCGCACGCCATCCGCGTGCGCGTGTCGCTGGATCCCGGCTTCGCCGCGCGCGTGCGCCTGGACGGCGACGCCGCCGTGTTCGTCGTCGCCCGCGTGCCGGGCGGTTCGCCGATGCCGGTCGCGGCCGAGCGCCACGCCGTGTCCGAGCTGCCGTTCGAGGCCGTGCTCGACGACGCCGACGGCCCGATGCCGACGGCGAAGCTGTCCGGCGTCGCCGAAGTCGAGCTGGTGGCGCGCCTGTCGCGCAGCGGCGACGCCACCGCGCAGCCCGGCGATCCCGCCTCCGCGCCGGTGCGCGTGCGCCTGCCCGCCGACGGCCCGGTCGAACTGGTGATCGGCGCGCCGCGCTGAACGGGCCCCGCGAGGCGACCGCTACAATCCCGCGCATGACCGAATTCATCCCGCCCGGCACCCGCTACGTCGACCTGCCCTCGCCGTTCCGGATGAAGCGCGGCGGCGAATTGCACGGCGCGCGCATCGCCTACGAGACCTGGGGCCGCCTCGACGCCGCGCGCCGCAACGCCCTGCTGGTCCTCACCGGCCTGTCGCCGGACGCGCACGCGGCCGCGAACGAGGCGAACCCCGCGCCCGGCTGGTGGGAAGCGATGGTCGGCCCCGGCAAGCCGATCGATACCGACCGCTGGTTCGTGGTGTGCGTGAATTCGCTCGGCAGCTGCAAGGGCTCGACCGGGCCCGCGTCCATCGACCCCGCCACCGGCGCGCCCTACCGCCTCACCTTCCCCGAGCTGTCCATCGAGGACGGCGCCGACGCCGCGGCGCACGTGGTACGCGCGCTGGGCATCGAGCGCCTGGCCTGCGTGGTCGGCAATTCGATGGGCGGCATGACCGCGCTCGCGCTGCTGTCGCGGCATCCCGGCATCGCCCGCGCGCACGTCAACATTTCCGGCGCCGCGCACGCGCTGCCGTTCTCGATCGCGATCCGCTCGCTGCAGCGCGAGGCGATCCGCCTCGACCCGAACTGGAACGACGGCAACTACGACGAGGCGCGCTACCCCGAGTCGGGCATGCGCATGGCGCGCAAGCTCGGCGTGATCACCTACCGTTCCGCGCTGGAGTGGGACGGACGCTTCGGCCGCGTGCGCCTGGATTCGGACCGGCGCGACGACGAGGATCCGTTCGGGCTCGAGTTCGAGGTCGAGAGCTACCTCGAGGGCCACGCGCGGCGCTTCGTCCGCAACTTCGACCCCAACTGCTACCTGTACCTGAGCCGCTCGATGGACTGGTTCGACCTGGCCGAGGCCGCGGGCGGCCCCGCGCCGGCGCGTGCCCCCGCCGCCGGCCATGGCGGCGACGTGCTGCAGGCCCTGGCCCGGATCCGGGTGGAGAAGGCGCTGGCGATCGGCGTCGCCACCGACATCCTGTTCCCGCTGCAGCAGCAGGAGCAGATCGCCGACGGCCTGCGCGCCGGGGGCGCGGACGCGGCCTTCCTGCCGCTGGAATCGCCCCAGGGCCACGACGCCTTCCTGGTGGATTTCGCCCGTTTCGGGCCCGCCGTCCGCGGTTTCCTCGACGCCCTGGAGTAGAATCCGGCCCATGAACGACGCCTGTTGCCCGGACATCGCCTTCCCCGGCCACGACAAGCTGGTGTCGGCCATCGACGCCGCGGTCGCCGCCGGCGACCAGCACGCGGTGACCACCGCGGTGCGCAACGCGCTGTGCCGGCTGATCAAGGACCGCGACGTGCGGCTCCCCGACTGCGTGCACGAGCCCATCGCCGACCATTACGCGCGCCGCGAGCTCTACCGCAGCCCCACCCACGGCTACAGCGTCGTCGCGATGACCTGGGGTCCGGGCCAGGGCACCCCGCTGCACGACCACTCCGGCCTGTGGTGCGTGGAAGGCGTGTGGGACGGCGAGCTCGAGATCGTGCAGTACGAGCTGATGGAGCGCGACGGTGGCCGCTACCGCTTCCGCGCGGTGGGCGGCATCCACGCCGGGCGCGGCAGCGCCGGCAGCCTGATCCCGCCGCACGAGTACCACACCATCCGCAACGCCAGCAGCGACGCGGTGGCGGTGTCGCTGCACATCTACAAGGCCGAGATGGCCTGCTGCGCGAAGTTCGTGCCCGAAACGCCGGGCGCCGACGACGGCTGGTTCGTGCGCGAGGACGCGGTCCTCGCCACCGACGAGGCGGCCTGAGGCCTTGCGCCGCGGCCCCGGCCGCGGCGGGCCGCCCCTATAATCCCTGTCCGCGCCGGAATGGCGGAATCGGTAGACGCAGCGGACTCAAAATCCGCCGCCCTCAAAAGCGTGTGGGTTCGAGTCCCACTTCCGGCACCAGCACTGCGCGACATTCACGCACACAGTGAAGGCCCAGTCTCCCGGGGATGAGCCCGGGACGGCTGAGCCTTCGATGCCGAAGCTTTTGAAGCCTGTGGATGGCGATCGCAGACGGCGTTCTTCCGACGTTGTCGAATGAAACGATCGTCCTGGAGTCGCCTTCGACCTGCCTCTTTTTCTTCGACAGGGCCAGACTAGCGCGACGTCGCGCGTTGCGTGTTAGGCCGACGTAAAACGCATCAACCGTTCGTCGGCAAGCGCCATCATGCGATGTTCCACGGCCACCAGCCACGCCCCGTCAGCGCGTAACGGTCCGCCGCGCGCTCGAAACGGTTGTCGCCGCGCACGCCGCCGCAGGCGAAATACAGCGGCAGGAACAACGGACCCAGCGCCATGTACTGCAGCACGTGCGCGCGCTCGTGGTCGTTCATCGCGATCGGTGCGTCGCCGGCGCGGCCCGCGGCGCGGGCATACGTGTAGCAGCGCTCGGCCAGATCGTCGCCGGTGTGCAGGACCACGTTGCCCAGCGTCAGCGCGCCGCCCGGGCCCCAGGGCACGCCGTGGAACACGACCGCCAGGTCGCCCGGCCGCAGCCGGGGCCGTGCGCCGCGCGCCATCGCCACGGCGCCGACCAGCAGGCCGAGCGCGGTGTTCGGCAGCGTCCACGCCATCCCGAGCAGGCGCAGCGCGCGCCGCGCGAACGCCCGCATGTCAGGGGGCGCGCGCCGCCAGCCAGTCGTGGATCGCCTGCGGCACTTCCTTCTGGGCGCGACCGGACACGTAGATGCCGATGTGCCCGCCGCGGAACGACAGCTCGGTGTAGTCGTCGGTGCCGACCAGCCGTTTCAGCGCGCGCGAGGCCTGCGGCGGCACCAGGTGGTCCTGCTCGGCATAGATGTTCAGCACCGGCATCTCGACCAGCCCGAGGTGCACCTCGCGCCCGCCGACCTCGATGCCGCCCTGGACGAAGCCGTTGCGCTGGTAGAACTGCTTGACGAACTGGCGGAAGGCTTCGCCCGCCTGGTCCGGCGAGTCGAAGATCCACTTCTCCATGCGCAGGAAGTCCTCGGTGGCCTTCGCGTCGTCGAGGATGTCCACCAGCCCGACGTACTTCTGCAGGTTCAGCCGGAACGGCTTGAGCATCAGGTAGCACCAGTTCATGAGGTCCGCCGGCACGTTGCCGAGCGTGTCCACGAACAGGTCCACGTCCATCTCCCGCACCCAGTTCGAGAGCATGTTGTCCGGGGTGTGGAAGTCCACCGGCGTGACCATGGTGACCAGGTTGCGGATCTTCCCGGGGTACAGCGCGGCGTAGCACAGCGAGAACGCACCGCCCTGGCAGATGCCGAGCAGGTTGACCGCGTCGAGCCCGTGCGCCTCGCGCAGGTGGTCCACCGCGCCGCCGAGGAAGCGCTCGATGTAATCCTCGAGGGTGAGGAAGCGGTCGCAGCGGTCCGGGTAGCCCCAGTCGATGACGTACACGTCCTCGCCGCGCGCGAGCAGGCCCTTCACGATGGACCGGTCGGACTGCAGGTCCACCATGTACGGGCGGTTCACCAGCGCGTAGCTGACCAGCAGCGGCACCTTCGCGGTCGGCGGCGTTTCGCCCTTGAAGCGGTACAGCACTACCTTGCCGTCGCGCCACACTTCCTCGCGCGGGGTCGCGCCGTAGTCGTAGTCGCCGACGTTGCGCAGGGTCTCGAGCGCGGCGCCGAGCTTGCGCTGGAACGCGAGCGCCTCGGCAGCGAGGGTCTCGGGGGTGAAGGCGAACGGGCCGGTCATCGTGCACCGCCCTTCGCCCGCGCGGGCGCCTTCCTGGCGGCGGGCTTGCGTGCCGCGCCCTGCTTCGCCGCCGGCTTCGCGGCGGGCCCGGCGGCGGGCTTCCCGCCCGCGTCGCGCATGCGCCGCAGCGTGCGCTCGAGTTCGGCGATGCGCCGGTGCGCCGAGTCGAGCTCGGTGCGCGTGGGCATGCCCAGCTGCGCCGCGGCCTGTTCCACCTCGCGCTGCACGCCCTGGCGCAGGCGCATCTGCGCGTTCACCAGCGCGCCGTAGGCGCTGCGGAATTCCGGCGACAGCGCGACCTCGGCGTAGGCCTCCTCCGCGGCGTCGATCCACAGGTCGAACAGCGCCCGCGCACTGTCCAGCGCCTTGCCCGGCGCCGAACGCTCGACCAGCTTCGCCTGGAACAGCGCGTGGGCGCGCTCCAGGGCCCGCAGCATCAGCAGGTTGAACTCGCCTTCGCGCCGCGCGTACTCCAGCTGCGCCTGGGCCAGCGCCTGCAGGCGCTCCTGGTGCTCGCGCCCGATGCCGAAGGCCGGCAGCCCGAGCAGCGCCCCACCCTCGCGTCGCATCGCCTCCAGCCAGGGGGCGACCGCCGCGTTCCAGGCGTCCAGGCCCTGCATGCCGTCGCCGCCCATGGCCTGGAAGGCCGCGGCGAAGGGATTGGGCGCGGCCGCGCCCAGCGCCTGCTTCCAGGCCTCGGCGAATTCGTCCGGCCCGGCGCCGCTGGCGGCCATGCGCGCGGCCAGTTCCTGCATGCGCGCGTACAGGTCGAAACCGGGGTAGCTGCCGGGCATGGGGGCCTCCGTGGTTGCGCACCCATGCTACCAGCGGCGGCGGCGCGGGCGGCGCGTCAGGGCTTGGGGATGCGCAGCGTCTTGCTGATCATCAGCGAGCCGGACAGTGCATAGGCCAGGGCCAGCGGATGCAGCAGCCAGGGCCCGACCCGCCAGGCACCGCCCCACAGCTCCGGGCCGATCCGGCCACTCCAGGCCGCCACGGCGAGCAGGCCGACGAGGACGATGCTGGTGGGGATCGGCGTGCCCTCGAAATGCGTCACCTTGCCCTCCGCGCCCGACAGCGCCTCGGCGGTGACGTTGTAGCGCGCCAGCCGGCTGACGCCGCAGCACACGAAGTACGACAGCAGCAGCCAGTCCCAGCCGCCCTGCAGGCCGCAGGCGTAGCCCAGCGCCGCCGGCGCCATGCCGAAGGAGATCACGTCGGCCAGCGAGTCGAGCTCGCGCCCCAGGGTGGAGGCGACCTTGCGCCAGCGCGCGATGCGGCCGTCGAGCGCGTCGAGCACGAAGGCCAGCGGGATCAGCGCCATGCCCCACAGCAGGTCGGCGACCACGCCCTCCTGCAGGAAGCGCATCGCCGCGAAGATCGCGCCGGCGCCGCAGAACGCGTTGCCGAGGGTGAACCAGTCCGCGAGCTGGAACTCGCGCAGCATCGAGAAGTGGCGCCGTGGCTGCTGCATGCTGGCCGTCCCTGCCGTGTCCTGGGGCCAGCTTGCCGGAACGCCGGCGCCGGCGCAAAGCGGCGCCGACCCCCAGGCCGCCCCGCGCGGCGGCACCGCGGCCGTCGGGGCGCTGCTAGGCTAGGCAGGGCCCACGACCGACCCTCCCATGGACACGCGCAGCATCCTCGTCACCGGCGCCGGCTCAGGCATCGGCGCCGGCATCGCCGCCGGCCTTGCCACTGCCGGCCACCATCTTGTCGTGACCGACGTCGCCCGCGCGGCCGCCGAGGCGGTGGCCGCGCAGATCCGCGCCGCGGGCGGTTCGGCGGAAGCGCTGGCCCTGGACGTGACCTCCGACGACAGCGTCGCCGCCGCGATCGCCGCCGCCTCGCGCCCGGTGGACGTGCTGGTGAACAACGCCGGGCTGCAGCACGTCGCGCCGCTGGAGGAATTCCCGATGGAGAAGTGGGACTTCCTCGTCCAGGTGATGCTGGTCGGGGTGGCGCGGACGACGCGCGCCGTGCTGCCGGGCATGCGCGCGCGCGGCTTCGGCCGGATCGTCAACATCGGCTCGATCCATTCGCTCGTCGCCAGCCCGTACAAGAGCGCGTACGTCGCCGCCAAGCACGGCCTGGTCGGCTTCTCCAAGGTGGTCGCGCTGGAGACGGCCGGCACCGACATCACCATCAACACCCTCTGCCCCACCTACGTGAAGACGCCGCTGGTGGACCGGCAGATCGCCGACCAGGCGCGCACCCGCGGCATCCCGGAATCGCAGGTCGTCTCGGAGGTGATGCTCAAGCCGATGCCCAAGGGCGTGTTCATCACCTTCGAGGAGCTCGCCGGCATCACCGCGTTCCTGATGTCGCCGGCGGCGCGCAACATCACCGGCCACACCATCGACGTGGACGGCGGCTGGACCGTGCAGTAGCGGAAAGGGGGCGGAACATGGAGAACGGATGGCGCACCGACGGCCTGCCGCGGCAGACCACGCCGACCTGGGAGGTCGAACTGCTCATCTCCGGCGTCGCGGTGTTCGCGATGCTGCAGCTGCCCGGCCTGCTGGACGATGCGCTGTTCGCGCTCGCGCCGCGGTTCGAGCCGCAATGGGCGGCGCCGATGCAGATGATGTACCTGTACCTCAAGAGCGCGGCGGTGATCCTCGCGATCACGTTCTCGTTCCACCTGCTGCTGCGTGCGCACTGGATCGCGCTGGTAGGCATGCATTCGGTGTTCCCGGCCGGGGCGCGCAAGGACCGGCTGCGCATGGGCCCCATCCAGCGCGGCGTGGAGGAGCGCAGCGCCGCGAACCGCGACGTGGTGGTGGACCGCGCCGACAACCGCGCCACCGTGGTGTTCGCCGTGGGCGTGGCCATGGCGACGATCCTGGTGACCCTGAGCCTGCTGGTAGTCCTGCTGTTCGGGCTGGCGTCGATGCTGCTGCGCGCCACCGGCCTGCAGGTCGAGAATTCGCTGCTGTTCTCGCTGGCCGCGCTGCTGGTGGCGGGCACGTTCGGGATCGCGCGGTTCGTGGACCGCCGACTCGGCGCGAAGCTGGCCCCGGACGGCCGCGTGGCCAGGGTGCTGGCGGCGATCTTCGGCTTCTACCGCCGGATCGGCTTCGGCAACGGCAACAGCGTGATGGCGCTGGTGTCCAGCCACGGCGGCGAACGCAGGACGGTGCTGCTCACCTTCGCGGTGTTCCTGCCGGTGATGTTCTCGGTGATGTTCGGGATCGGGGCGATGGCGCGGCCCGAGCGCCTGGGCAGCTATGCGCTGTTCCCCGCCGACGCCCCGCCCGGCGCCATGCTCGAGGCGGCGCACTACGACTCGCTGCGCCAGCCGTCGCGCGACCCTGCCGTCCCCTACGTGCAGGACCCCGTGGTCGTGGGCCCGTACCTGCGCCTGGTGGTGCCGTTCCTGCCCGGCGCGGACGACGCGGCGATGCGCCGCACCTGCCCCGACGCCGCCGATGCGGCGGCGGCCCTCGCCTGCCTGCAGGCGCTGCACCCGGTGAGCATCGACGGCAAGCCGGTCGAAGGCCTGCGCTACGACGCCGGCAGCGACACGCGCACCGCCCGGCCGGCGCTGGTGGCGATGATCGACGTGCGCGGCCTTGCCCGCGGCCGCCACGAACTGCGCGTGGCGCGCACCGAAGCCCGTGCGCTCGCCGACGGCGAGACGGAGCACGTCATCCCCTTCTGGCGGTGAGCACGCGCAAGATCATCCACGTGGACATGGACGCGTTCTACGCGTCCGTGGAGCAGCGCGACGACCCCGCCCTGCGCGGCCGGCCGGTCGTCGTGGCCTGGCGCGGCGCACGCTCGGTGGTGTGCGCGGCCAGCTACGAGGCGCGCCGCTTCGGCGTGCGCTCGGCGATGCCGGCGGTACGGGCGGAGCGCCTGTGCCCGCAGGCCGTGTTCGTGCCGCCGGACTTCACCCGCTACAAGGCCGTCTCGCGCCAGGTGCGCGCGATCTTCGAACGCTACACCGACCTGGTCGAGCCGCTGTCGCTGGACGAGGCCTACCTGGACGTCACCGCCAACCGCGCGGGCCTGCCGTCGGCGACCGCGACCGCGGAGGCGATCCGCGCCGCGATCCGCGAGGAGACCTCGCTCACCGCCTCCGCCGGCGTCGCGCCGAACAAGTTCGTCGCCAAGATCGCCTCGGATTTCCGCAAGCCGGACGGCCTGTTCGTGGTCAAGCCGTCGCAGGTGCAGGCCTTCCTCGCGCCGCTGCCGGTAGGGCGCCTGCCCGGCGTCGGCAAGGTGATGGAGCGCAAGCTGGCCGAGCTCGGCCTGCACGTGGTCGCCGACCTGCGCGCGTTCCCGCCGGAGGCGCTCGAGCAGCGCTTCGGCCGCTGGGGCCGGCGCCTGCACGAACTCGCCCACGGCATCGACGAGCGCGCCGTGGTCAGCGAGCGGCCGACCCTGCAGGTCTCGGCCGAGGACACCTTCGAGCACGACCTGCTGCTGCAGGAGCTCGAGCCGCACATCCGGCGCATGGCGGAAAAGGCCTGGGCCGGCTACGGCCGCGAGCGCCAGCGCGACCCCGACCGCATCGCACGCACCGTGGTGCTCAAGCTCAAGACCGCGGACTTCCGCGTGCTCACCCGCAGCCTGACCCCGCCGCGTCCGCCGGCCTCGCTCGCGGAATGCGCAAACCTCGCCTGCGAGCTGCGCGCGCGCGTCGGCCTGCCCTCGCGCACGCGCTACCGGCTGGTGGGCGTGGGCATCTCGGGCTTCGTGGAGCGCGACGACCCGCGCGCCCAGGCGGGGCTGTTCGACGACGCCTGCTTCGACATCGCCTCCTGAAGCCGCCGCAGGTGCGCGTCGAGCGCCGCGCGCAACGGCTCGGGTTCGAGGATCCGGAACGCGAACGGCAGCGCGCACAGCCGCCGCGCGAACCAGTCCAGGTCGTCCGCGCTGGTCCGCAGCAGCACGCCGCCTTCCACGGCCGGCTCGAGCAGCCCGAATTCCGTGGGGAACACCAGGCGCGCGGCGCCGAGGTCGCAATCCAGCAGGACCGCGATCTGGTACGCACGCGGCAGCAGCGCGATGGATTCGCGCAGCCGCGCCAGCGCGTCGAAGCCCTCCGGCCGCCCGAACGACACCGGCAGCGGCTGCACCGCGCGCACGCGGTCGAGGCGGAACGAACGCAGGTCGCCGCGCAGGTGGCACCAGCCCACGGCGTACCAGGCGCCGTTGTGGAAGGCGAGCCCGTACGGATCCACGTCGCGCTCGCTGTCCTCGCCGCGGCCGGAGCGGTAGGCCAGGTGCACGCGCTGCTGCGTGCGCGCCGCGTCGGCCAGCGCGACCAGCGGCGCGTTGCTCGCCGGCACGCTGCTGGCGCCGCGCAGGTCCACGGCCACGGTCTCGGAAATCGCATGCACCTGGCGCGTGAGCGACGCCGGCATCACCCGCGCCAGCTTGGACTGCGCGCTCGCGATCGCCGGGGCCGCGTCGGCGAGCCCGAGTCCGCGCGCGGCGACCATGCCCACCGCGAGCGCCACCGCCTCGTCGTTGGTGAACATCATCGGCGGCAGCCGGAAGCCGGTGGCGAGGAAGTAGCCGCCGTGGCGGCCGCGCTCGGAAGCCACCGGCACGCCCATGTCCTCGAGCGCCGCGATGTAGCGGCGCAGGCTGCGCACGTCCACGCCAATGCGCCGCGCCAGCTCCGGGCCGGACATGCGGCCATGGCCCTGGAGCAGGTCGAGGACGGCGAGCACGCGGGCGGCGGGCCGGGGCATGGCGCAGAGCCTAGCATCGAATCAGGGCAGGTTCTGTCCTGTTTCGCCGCTAGATTACGGCCATGCGTCTCCACCCCACGGACTCCCCCATGTCGCAGGACCACGCCCACCTGCGCGGCTTCGACATCGTCGAGCTGCGCCGCTACAGCATCGCCCCCGGCCAGGCCGACCGCTTCGGTGCCTGGTTCGATGCCTACTTCCCCGAAGCCTTCGAGCAGCTCGGGGCGCTGGTGGTCGGCCAGTTCGTCGAACGCCGCGAGCCGGACCGCTTCTTCTGGCTGCGCGGCTACCGGCGCATGGACGATCGCCCGGTGGTGAACTCGGCGTTCTACTACGGGCCGGTGTGGCGCGAGCATCGCGGGAAGATCCGCTCGATCCTGCTCGACAGCCGCAACGCGCTGCTGATGCAGGCGGTGCCCGGCCATCCGGTGCCCGTGCTGCCGGCGGTGGATCCACTCGGCGACGCCGGCGCCGCGCGCGGCACGCTGGTGGTGCAGCTGCTGCCCGTGGTGCCCGACCGCGAGGACGAGGCCGTCGCCGCGCTGGCCGGAGTGGCCGCCGGCTATCCGCGCGAGGCCCTGCTCGACGCCGGCCTGCTGCGCACGCTGGACGAGCCGAACAACTACCCGCAGCTGCCGTTGCGCACCGACGTGCCATGGGTCGCGTGGATCGGCCTGGTGCGCGACGACGACGCGCTGCGCGGCCTGGAGGCGGCGATGGACGCCGCCGAGCAGGCGCTGCAGGCCGGCGGCTGGCTGCGCGGACCCGCCGAGCGCATCGTCGCCGCGCCCACGCCGCGCTCGCGGCTGCGCTGGCCCGGAGCGGACGCCGCGCGATGATCCCGACGCCCGACCTCTGGCTGTTCTTCCTGCTGGTGCTGGGCGTGATGGTGCTGCCCGGGCTCGACATGGCCTGCGTGCTCGGCAACACGCTCGCCGGCGGGCGCCGCCGCGGCCTCGCCGCGCTCGCCGGCGTGATCGCGGGCGGCGCCGTGCACGTGGCGATGGCGACGCTCGGCATCGGCATCGTGCTCAAGCTGTTCCCCGCGCTGTTCAACGCGATGCTGCTCACGGGCGCGGCCTATATCGCGTGGATCGGCGCGTCGCTGCTGCGCAGCGCGCCGGCGCCCCGGACGGGCGACGAGGCACCGGCCGCCGGCCACCCCGTGCCCGCGGCGGCCACCGGGCGCGCGGCGTTCCGCCAGGGCCTGGCCACCTGCCTGCTGAATCCGAAGGCCTACCTGTTCATGCTCGCCGTGTTCCCGCAGTTCGTGCGCCCCGGCCCGGGCACGCTGTGGTGGCAGGTGCTGGTGCTGTGGCTGGTGATCGCCGCGAACCAGGCCGCGGTGTACGGCGGGCTCGCGCTGCTCGCCGACCGCGTGCGCGCGTGGTTCGCGCACAGGCCCGGCGCCGGCGTGGTGGGCGCGCGCGCGGTGGGCGCGCTGCTGGTCGGCGTCGCGGCGTGGACCGCGATCGAGGGCTGGCAGCGGCTCTAGCGGCGCCGCTATCCTCGGCGGATGTCCACCACCCGCAGGCTGCGCGCCCGCCGCCCGGCCGCCCCCGCGCTGGCGCCCGGCATCGCCCGCATCCGCGCCGAAATGCGCCTGCCGGATGCGTTCCCGCCCGAGGTGGAAGCCGCGGCGCGGGAAGCCGCCGCGCACCCGCGCCTGCCGGCGGAGGACCGCGACGACATCCCGTTCGTCACCGTGGATCCGCCCGGCGCCATGGACCTCGACCAGGCGCTGCACGTGGCCCGCGACGGCGAGGGCTACCTCGTGCACTACGCGATCGCCGACGTCGGCGCCTTCGTCTCGCCGGGCGACCCGGTGGACCTGGAAGCGCACCGCCGCGGCGAGACGCTCTACGGCGCGGACGACCGGATCCCGCTGCACCCGCCCGTGCTCTCCGAAGGCGCGGCCTCGCTGTTGCCGGGCGAGCGCCGGCCCGCCCTGTTGTGGACGCTGCGCCTGGACGCGGAAGGCGAAGGCGTCGGCGTGGACGTGCGGCGCGCGATGGTGCGCAGCCGGGCGCGCCTGGACTACGACGGCGTGCAGGCGGCGGTGGACGCCGGCACCGCGGACCCGATGTGGACGCTGGTGCGCGAAGTGGGCGAACTGCGCATGGCCCGCGAACGCCGCCGCGGCGGGGTCAGCCTGCCCCTGCCCGAGCAGGAGATCCGCGGCAACGGCGACGGCTGGCGGCTCGAATACCGCGCGCGTCGCCCGGTGGAGGACTGGAACGAGCAGCTTTCCCTGCTCACCGGCATGGCGGCCGCGGAGCTGATGTTGCGGCACCGCGTCGGCCTGCTGCGCACGCTGCCGGCGCCGACGCCGCGCGCGATCGGGCGCCTGCAGCGCACCGCGCGCGCACTGGGCATCGCCTGGCCGGCCTCGGGCGCGTACCAGGACTTCATCCGCTCGCTGGATCCCGCCGACCCGCGCCACGTGGCGATGATGGTGTCCTGCACCACCGTGCTGCGCGGCGCCGGCTACGTCGCCTTCGACGGCGCGCTGCCGGCGCAGCCGCTGCACTTCGCCCTGGCCTCCGCCTACGCCCACGCCACCGCGCCGCTGCGCCGGCTGGTGGACCGCTACACCGGCGAGCTGTGCCTGGCGCTGTGCGCGGGCGAGGCGCCGCCCGCCTGGGTGCTCGAGGCCCTGCCCGGCCTGCCGCGCACGATGGCCGCCGCGGCCCAGCGCGCCGGCCGCTACGAGCGCGCGGTGATCGACCTGGCCGAGGCGCTGGTGCTCGCGCCCCGCATCGGGGAAGCTTTCGACGGCAGCATCGTCGAGGTGGACGACGGCGACCCGCGCCGCGGCACCGCGATGCTGCCTGCGCTGGCGATCGAGGCGCCGGTGTCCGCGCAGCGGCCGCTGCCGCTCGGCGACACCGTGCGGCTGCGCCTGGCGCAGGCCGATCCCGCGACCCGCACCCTGCTGTTCTCCCTGTGACCGACCCGGACCCCGCATGAGCCTGACCCGCGACCAGACCCGGACCCTCGCCCTCGCCGCCCTCGGCGGCGCCCTGGAGTTCTACGACTTCGTGGTGTTCGTGTTCTTCGCCACGACCATGGGCGCGCTGTTCTTCCCGCCCGAGATGCCGGCGTGGCTGAAGACCGCGCAGGCCTTCGGCATCTTCGCCGCCGGCTACCTCGCGCGCCCGCTCGGCGGGATCGTGCTCGCGCACTTCGGCGACCTGCTGGGGCGCAAGCGCATGTTCATGCTCAGCATCTTCCTCATGGCGGTGCCGACGCTGCTGATCGGCCTGCTGCCCACCTACGCCGCGATCGGCGTGGCCGCGCCGGCGCTGCTGCTGCTGCTGCGGATCCTGCAGGGCGCGGCCATCGGCGGCGAGGCGCCGGGCGCCTGGGTGTTCGTGAGCGAGCACGTCTCGCCGCGGCACCGCAGCTTCGCCTGCGGCACGCTGTCGGCGGGCCTGCTCGCGGGCATCCTCATGGGCGCGCTGGTGGCCGCGGGGCTGTCGGCGGCGCTCGACGAGGCGACGATGCTGGCCTGGGGCTGGCGCGTGCCGTTCCTGGTGGGCGGCGTGTTCGGCTTCGGCGCGCTGTGGGTGCGGCGCCGGCTGCACGAGACGCCGGTGTTCGCCGAGCTGCGCGCGCGCCAGGCGCTGGCCTCGGAGCTGCCGCTGAAGACGGTGCTGCGCGCGCACCCCTCCGGCGTGGCGCTGGGCATGCTGCTCACTTGGCTGCTCACCGCGTTCGTGGTGGTCGCGATCCTGATGATGCCCACCTTCCTGCAGCAGCAGGGCGTGCCGCGCACCACCGCGCTCGCCGCCAACTGCGTGGCGATCGTGTGCGCGATGCTGGGCAACGCCGCCGCGGGCGCCCTCGCCGACCGCTTCGGCGAAGGCCGGGTCCTGGCCGCCTGGAGCGTGTTCGCCGGCGGCGCGTTCTGGCTGCTGTACACCCTCGCGCCGGGCGCGCCGGCGCTGCTGCTCCCGCTGTACGCGGCCGCGGGCGTCGGCGTGGGCATCACCGCGATGGTGCCGTCGGTCGCGGTGGCCGCGTTCCCCGCGCCGGTGCGCTTCAGCGGGCTCTCGTTCTCCTACAACGTGGCCTACGCGGTGTGCGGCGGCGCCACGCCGGTGCTGCTGACCCTGGCGATGCGCCACGACCCGCTGGCGCCGGCGCAGTACCTGGCGGCGATGGCGGTGGTCGGCGTGGGGCTGGGACTGTGGGTGGAGCGCCGCAGCCGCGCCGTCGGCGCCGCCGGCGTGGGCGCCGCGGTCGCCTGACGCGCGCCGCACGCCGCGCCCCCGGAAACGGAAAAAGCGGGCCTGGGCCCGCTTTTTCGCGCGTCGCTGCGATGGCGGCCGGGATCAGGCCGGCGCGCCCTCGCCCTCGGCCACGGCCTTCATGGACAAGCGGATGCGGCCCTGCTTGTCCACCTCGAGCACCTTGACCTTGACCACGTCGCCTTCCTTGAGCACGTCGCTGACCTTCTCGACGCGCTCGTTGGAGATCTGCGACACGTGCACCAGGCCGTCCTTGCCGGGGGCAATGGTGACGAACGCACCGAAGTCCATCAGCTTGGCGACCTTGCCCTCGTAGATCCGGCCCGGCTCGACGTCCGAGGTGATCTGCTCGATGCGCGCCTTCGCGGCCTGGCCGGCGGCGGCGTTGACCGAGGCGATGGTGATGGTGCCGTCGTCCTGGATGTCGATCTGGGTGCCGGTTTCCTTGGTGATGCCCTGGATCACCGAGCCACCCTTGCCGATCACCTCGCGGATCTTGTCCGGGTGGATCTTCAGCGTGATCAGGCGCGGCGCGAAGTCGCTCAGTTCCGGGCGCGGGCGGTCCAGCGCCTTGGCCATTTCGCCGAGGATGTGCAGGCGGCCGCGCTTGGCCTGCTCCAGCGCCACCTTCATGATCTCCTCGGTGATGCCCTGGATCTTGATGTCCATCTGCAGCGCGGACACGCCGTTCGCGGTGCCGGCCACCTTGAAGTCCATGTCGCCCAGGTGGTCCTCGTCGCCGAGGATGTCGCTGAGCACGACGAAGCGGTCGCCTTCCTTCACCAGGCCCATCGCGATGCCCGCGACCGGCGCCTTGACCGGCACGCCCGCGTCCATCAGCGCCAGCGAGCTGCCGCACACCGAGGCCATCGAGGACGAGCCGTTCGACTCGGTGATCTCGGAGACCACGCGGATCGTGTACGGGAACTGCTCCATCGTCGGCATCACCGCCAGCACGCCGCGCTTGGCGAGGCGGCCGTGGCCGATCTCGCGGCGCTTGGGCGCGCCGAAGCGGCCGCACTCGCCCACCGAGTACGGCGGGAAGTTGTAGTGGAACAGGAAGTGTTCCTTGTACTCGCCGGCGACCGCGTCGATGATCTGGCCGTCGCGGGCGGTGCCCAGGGTGACGGTGACGATCGCCTGGGTCTCGCCGCGGGTGAACAGCGCCGAGCCGTGCACGCGCGGCAGCACGCCGACGCTGGCGGTGATCGGGCGGACCACGTCGAGCGCGCGGCCGTCGATGCGCACCTTGGTGTCGAGCACCGCGCTGCGCATGGTCTGGTACTCGAGCTCGCCGAACTCCTTGGACAGGTCGGCGGCGCTCCAGCCCTCGGCCTCGGCACGGCCGGCGAGCGACTGCAGCACGTCCTTCTTCAGCGCGGCGATGGCGTCGCGGCGCTGCAGCTTGTCGCGGATCCGGAACGCCTCGGCGAGCCTGTCGCCCACGGCCTCCCTGAGCGCGGCGATCATCGCCACGTTCTTCTCCGGCGGCTGCCAGGTGCTCGGCTGGGTGCCGGCCTCGACGGTCAGCTCGTTGATCGCGTTGATGGCCTTCTGCAGCTCGCGGTGGCCGAACATCACCGCGCCGAGCATCACTTCCTCGGACAGCTCCGCGGCCTCGGACTCCACCATCAGCACGGCGTTGGCGGTGCCGGCGACGACCAGTTCGAGCTGCGACTCCTTGAGTTCGCTGACGGTCGGGTTGAGCAGGTACTTGCCGTCGCGGTAGCCGACCTTGGCGGCGCCGATCGGGCCCATGAACGGGGTGCCGGCGAGCGACAGCGCCGCGGAGGCGCCGATCATGGCGAGGACGTCGCCGTCGATCTCCGGGTTCAGCGACATCATCGTCGCGATGATCTGGACTTCGTTCTTGTAGTCCTCGGGGAACAGCGGGCGGATCGGCCGGTCGATCAGGCGGGAGATCAGCGTCTCCTTCTCGGTCGGGCGGCCCTCGCGCTTGAAGAAGCCGCCGGGGATGCGGCCGCCGGCGTAGAACTTCTCCTGGTAGTCCACGGTGAGCGGGAAGAAGTCCTGCCCCTCGCGCGGTGCCTTCGCGGCGACCGCCGTGACCAGCAGCACGGTGCCCTCGCACTTGACCATGACGGCGCCGCCGGCCTGGCGCGCGATCTCGCCGGTCTCCAGCGTGACCTCATGGTTGCCGTACTGGAAGGTCTTGGTGATTTTCGCCACGATCTTGATTTCCTGTGTCTGACTCTAGCGATTGACCGGGCGCGACCCCTGTCGCGCGCGGGTGGCCGCAGGGGGCGGCCCGGTGGAACGGAACTGCAAAAGCAAAACCGCGGCGCATTGCGGCGCCGCGGTCCGGGTGTCGCTTACCGGCGCAGGCCCAGCTTCTGGATCAGGGCCTTGTAGCGCTCGGCGTCCTTGCGATGCAGGTAGTCGAGCAGGCTGCGGCGGCGGTTGACCATCATCAGCAGGCCGCGGCGGCTGTGGTGGTCCTGCTTGTGGACCTTGAAGTGCTCGGTGAGCTGGTTGATGCGGGCGGTGAGCAGGGCGACCTGGACTTCGGGGGAACCGGTATCGTTGGCGCCGCGCTTGAACTCTTCGATGATGCTGCTGCTGTCGATGGACATGGATGCCTCTGGATGACGCGTGGTCGGCAGGAACGCCCGCCATCGGACGGGTCGCACCGCCAGGCCCGCCGCTTGCGTGGCCCGCGGGTGAGCGGGAAGGGATAAAGCCTTGAAAGTATAGCGGGCGGGGGGCCTCAGGGACAAGGCGAGCCCTGGCCGGCCCCGGCGCGCGCCTGCACCGCCGCCCAGGCGAACAGGCGCTGCGGGCGCAGCCGGCCGTCCTCGCCCACCGTGCCGAGGCCGAGCGCCTTGCCCGCCTCGTCGAGGATCGCGACGCTCCCGGCCGGCCGGAAGCCGGGCACGCCCTGCCCCTGCCCCAGCCGGCGCGCCTGGGCCGCGGACACCCGCACCTGGGGCCAGGAGGCCATCCCGGCCTCGATCGGCAGCAGGCAGGCGTCCAGGCTGCGCTCGCCGCGCTCGGCCAGCGCCTCGAGCGCCTCGAGGGTCCACATCCGGGGCTCCCGGAACGGGTCCACCCACAGGCGCCGCAGCTCGGCCACGTGGGCGCCGCAACCGAGCAGCTCGCCCAGGTCGCGCACCAGGCTGCGCACGTAGGTCCCGGAGCCGCACTCGACGTGCAGGCGCAGCTGCGGCGGCGCGTCCCCGCCGCGCAGGTCGTCGATCAGGTCCGCGGCTGACTGCAGCTCGAAGCGGTGCACCTCGACCTCGCGTGCCTCCACCTCGATCGCCTCGCCGCGGCGCGCCCGCGCGTACAGCGGCTCGCCGCCGCGCTTGAGCGCCGAGTAGATGGGGGGACGCTGGAGGATGCGCCCGGTCAGCTTCGCCAGGGCCGCGTCGATGTCGCCGATCGAGAGCGGCGGCACCGGGCGCTGCCGCAGCAGCGTGCCCTCGGCGTCGTCGGTGTCGGTGGTCGCGCCGAGGCGGGCGACGGTGTCGTAGGCCTTGCGCGCGCCGAGCAGGCCGCCGGCGATCTTGGTGGCCTCGCCGAAGCACACCGGCAGCAGGCCCGTGGCGAGCGGGTCCAGGCTGCCGGTGTGCCCGGCCTTGTCTGCGCGGAACAGGCGGCGGACCCGCTGCAGCGCCTGGTTCGAGCTCAGGCCGTGCGGCTTGTCCAGCAGCAGGATGCCGTCGACCTTGCGGAACGCGGGCCCGGGCTTCACGCGTCGCGCAGCAGCTGGTCGATGCGCTCGCCGCGGTCGAGCGACTCGTCGTAGTGGAAGTGGAGCTCGGGCACGTGGCGCATGCGCACCGCGCGCGCCAGCTCGCGGCGCAGCTCCGGTGCGAGCCCGCGCAGGCCCTTCAGCGCCTCCTGGGCGCGCTCGGACTGCAACGCGGTCACGAACACCTTGGCGTGCGCCAGGTCGCGGGTGACCTCGACGTCGGACACGCTCACCGACGGCAGGCCGTGCTCGCGCGCCGCGGCGTGGACCAGGGCGCCCAGCTCCCTGCGGAGCTGGGCGGAGACGCGGTCGGTGCGCTTGAAGGCTTTGCCGGGCATGGCGTGCGCGCCCTTACAGCGTGCGCTGGACCTCGATGCGCTCGAAGCACTCGATCTGGTCGCCCGGCTTGACGTCGTTGTACGCCTTCACGCCGATGCCGCACTCGGTGCCGCTGCGGACCTCGTCCACGTTCTCCTTGAAGCGGCGCAGCGACTCGAGCTCGCCCTCGAAGATGACGGTGTTGTCGCGCAGCACGCGGATCGGCTTGCTGCGCTTGACCACGCCCTCGACGACCATGCAGCCCGCGACCGCGCCGAACTTGGAGCTGCGGAACACGTCGCGGACCTCGGCGATGCCGATGATCTCCTCGCGGATCTCCTTGCCGAGGATGCCCGAGGCGACCTGCTTCACCTGGTCGATCACGTCGTAGATGATCGAGAAGTAGCGCAGGTCCACGCCGGTGGTCTCGATCAGCTTGCGCGCCGAGGCGTCGGCGCGGACGTTGAAGCCGATGATGGTGGCCTTGGAGGTGGCGGCGAGCTGCGCGTCGGACTCGGTGATGCCGCCGACGCCGGCGCCGATCACCTGGATGCGGATCTGGTCGTTCGACAGCGCGGTCAGCGCCTCGCGCAGCGCCTGCACCGAGCCCTGCACGTCGGCCTTGATGATCAGCGGCAGCGTGAGCTGGGCGTTGCCCTCGCCCATCTGCGCCATGATGTCCTCCATGCGGTTGCCCGCCTGGCTGACCAGGCGCGTCTCGCGCCGCTTGGCGTCGCGCTGCTGCGCCACGTCCTTGGCCAGGCGCTCGTCCGCGACCACGACGAAGTCGTCGCCGGCGTCGGGCACGCCCGACAGGCCGAGCACCTGCACCGGGATCGAGGGGCCGGCCTCCTGCACCTGGCGGCCGCCCTCGTCGAACAGCGCGCGCACGCGGCCGTACTGCACGCCGCACACCAGGAAGTCGCCCTTGCGCAGCGTGCCCTGCTGCACCAGCACCGTCGCGACCGGGCCGCGGCCCTTGTCCAGCGACGACTCGATGACCACGCCGATGGCGCGGCCCTCGTGCACGGCGCGCAGCTCGAGCACCTCCGCCTGCAGGGTGATGGCGTCGAGCAGGTTGTCCACGCCCTGGCCGGTCTTCGCCGACAGCTCGACCATCTGCGTGTCGCCGCCGAACTCCTCGGCGACCACGTCCTGGGCGAGCAGCTCGTTCTTGACCCGCGACGGGTCGGCGTCGGACTTGTCGATCTTGTTGATGGCGACGATCAGCGGCACGTTCGCCGCCTTGGCGTGCTGGATCGCCTCGATCGTCTGCGGCATCACGCCGTCGTCGGCCGCGACCACCAGCACCACGATGTCGGTGAGCCTGGCGCCGCGCGCGCGCATCTGGGTGAACGCGGCGTGGCCCGGCGTGTCGAGGAAGCTGATCACGCCCTTCGGCGTCTCCACGTGGTACGCGCCGATGTGCTGGGTGATGCCGCCGGCCTCGCCGGCCGCGACCTTGGTGCGGCGGATGTAGTCCAGCAGCGAGGTCTTGCCGTGGTCCACGTGGCCCATGATGGTGACCACGGGCGGACGCGGCAGCTTCTCGCCCTGCACTTCCTCGACGTGGGCGAGCAGCTCGCTCTCGGCGTCGTTGGCGTTGGCCGCCACGGCCTTGTGGCCGAGCTCCTCGACCACCAGCACCGCAGTGTCGTGGTCGATGGTCTGGTTGATGGTGGCCATCACGCCCATCTTGAACAGCGCCTTGACCACGTCGCCGCCCTTGAGCGCGAGCTTCTGCGCCAGGTCCGCGACGGTGATCGCCTCGCCGATCGCCACCTCGCGCACGATCGGCGCGGTCGGGCGGGTGAAGCCGGAACCCGAGCGGGCCTGCTCGGCCTGGCGGCGCGGCGCCTTGGGCTTGGCGCGGCCGCTGCTGCGGCGCGCGCGGTCGGCCGCGCTCAGGTGCATCTGGCCGGCGAAGCGGCTGGTGCGCTCGTCGTCCTCGACGCCGGCGACCATCGCGTGCGAGCCGCGGACCTTGTGGCGGTGCGCCGGGGCCTTCTCCTCGACGCGCGCGGGCGGACGCGGATGGCCGTGGCCGTGGCCCTTGCGCGGCTCGTCGTCCGCCAGCAGCGCGGCGGCGGCCGCGGCCTCGGCGGCGGCGCGCTCGGCCTCGGCCCGCGCCTCCTCTTCCTTGCGCTTGCGCTCGGCCTCTTCCTCGGCGCGGCGGCGGTCGGCCTCGGCCAGGCGCTGCTGCTCGGAGAGGTTGCGCAGGCGCGATTCCTCGAGCTTGCGCAGGATCTCGGCGCGCTCCTCGTCCTCCGGGGTCCCGGCCGGCGGGGCGGCCACCGGCTCGTCGTCGGCCGGCTTGACCAGGGTGACCTTGCGCCGCACCACCACGTCCACGGTGTTGCGGTTCTTGCCGCCGCCGACGGTGATTTCCTGCTTGCGGCTGCGGCTGAGCGTGATCTTCTTCGGCACCACGGCCTCGTCGTCGCCCGCCGTGGCCTTGCCGTGCGCGCGCTTCAGGAAGCCGAGCAGCTTGACCTTCTCGATGCTCGTGACCACCTGGTCGGGGCCGTCGAAGCGCATGCCGGCTTCCGACAGCTGCTCCAGCAGTTTGTCGACCGGCGTGTTCACCAGTTCGGCCAGCTTGCGGATCGTGGTTTGCTGCGACATTCGGGTTCCGTGGGTCCTGACGGGGGCGATTCTACCGTTTGCGCGCGGGGATCAGCCCTCGCGCTCCAGGCGGGCGATTTCCTCGGCGCGGGCGGCGAGGATCAGCGCGGCCGCGCGGGCCTCGTCGAGGCCCTCGATGCCGAATTCCAGCACCTCGTCGGCGCCCAGCTCGCCGAGGTCGTCGGCGGTGCGGACGCCGTGGCGGGCCAGCGCGAACGCGGTCTCCTCGTCCATGCCCTCCAGGCCGAGCAGGTCGTCGGCGGGCTTGTGCTCGTCGATCTCCTCCTCCACCGCGAGGGCGTCGTTGAGCAGGGCGTCGCGGGCGCGCGAGCGCAGCTCCTCGACGATGTCCTCGTCGAAGCCCTCGATCGCCAGCAGCTCGCCGACCGGCACGTACGCGATCTCCTCGACCGTGGTGAAGCCCTCGGAGACCAGGATGCCCGCGATCTCCTCGTCCACCTCGAGCTTCTCCTGGAACAGCGCGCGCGCCGCTTCCTGCTCGGCCTCGGACTTGGCCTGCACCTGCTCCTGGGTCATCACGTTGAGCTGCCAGCCCGACAGGCGGCTGGCCAGGCGCACGTTCTGGCCGCCGCGGCCGATGGCCTGGGCCAGCTTGTCCTCGGCCACGGCCAGGTCCATCGAGTGCTTCTCCTCGTCCACGATGATGGACTGGACCTCGGCCGGCGCCATCGCGTTGATCACGAACTGGGCCGGGTTGTCGGACCACAGCACGATGTCCACGCGCTCGCCGTTCAGCTCGTTCGACACCGCCTGCACGCGCGAGCCGCGCATGCCGATGCAGGCGCCGATCGGGTCGGTGCGGTTGTCGTAGGCCACCACCGCGATCTTGGCGCGGTCGCCCGGGTCGCGGGCGCAGGCCTTGATCTCGACCAGGCCCTGGCCGACCTCCGGCACCTCGAGCTTGAACAGCTCGATCATGAATTCGGGCGCGGCGCGGCTGATGAACAGCTGCGGGCCGCGGGGCTCGCTGCGCACGTCGAACAGGTAGCCGCGCACGCGGTCGCCCGGGCGCAGCACGTCGCGCGGAATGCCCTTCTCCTTCGGGATGAAGCCCTCGGCGTTGCCGCCCAGGTCGACGTAGACGTTGCCGCGCTCGACGCGCTTGACCACGCCGGTGACCAGCTCGCCGACCCGGTCCTTCCACTGCTCCACGACCTGGGCGCGCTCGGCCTCGCGCACGCGCTGCACGATGACCTGCTTGGCGGCCTGGGCGGCGATGCGGCCGAAGTCGGGGTTCTCGATCTGCTCCTCGATGTAGTCGCCGACCTCGACGTCCGGGCTCTCCTCGAGCGCGTCCATGAGCCGGATCTGGCGGTCGGGCGACTCCATCACGGCGTCGTCGGCCACGACCTCCCAGCGGCGGAACGTCTCGTAGCTGCCGTCCTTCGGGTCCACGGACACGCGGGTCAGCACGTCCTGGTCGGGATAGCGCTTCTTCGCGGCCGAGGCCAGCGCGGCTTCGATCGCCTCGAAGATGACGGATTCGGGCACGCCCTTCTCGGCCGCCACCGCGTCCACCACCAGCAACAGTTCCTTGCTCATTCTTGCAACGCCTCGTTGATGTTCAGTCGTGCCTGCTTGCGTTCTTCTTCCTGCCGGGCCTGGCCGGCGCCAGGCCCAGCGCGGCCCAGTCGGGGACCAGGCGCGCCTTGTCGATGTTGCCCGCCGCCACCGCGAACTCCGCGCCGTCCACGTCCAGCACCACGGTGTCGCCGTCGGCGCGCAGGATCCGGCCCTGCAGGCGCCGGCGGCCGTCCTGCGGCAGCTTCAGCGAGACCTTGGCCTGCTCGCCCGCGAAGCGCGCGAACTGGGCCGGGGTGAACAGCGGCCGGTCGATGCCCGGCGACGAGACCTCGAGGGTGTAGCGGCCGCTGATCGGGTCCTCGACGTCGAGCCGGGCCGAGACCTCGCGGCTCACCGCCTCGCAGTCCTCGATGCCGACCTGGCGCTCCTCGCCCGCCGGCACGTCGATGTACAGGCGCAGCAGCGCCCCGCCGGGGGACGGCAGGTACTCGGCGCCCAGCAGCTCCAGGCCCAGCGACCCGACGGTCGGGGCGAGCAGCGCGGCGATGTCCTGTGCCTTGTCGGTCATCGGTGTCCGTCGGTGCGCGCGGCGGCGCAAAACAAAACAAAAAGGGGCCCGCCGGGCCCCTGTGTCCGATACCGCTGGATTCGGGCGTGGCCGCCGGCTGGCGGCCACGAGGCCCGGCCTGCGCAAACGAAAAAGGCTCCGAGGAGCCTTGAACGCCAGCGCGAAGCTGGTAGCGGGGGCAGGATTTGAACCTGCGACCTTCGGGTTATGAGCCCGACGAGCTGCCAGACTGCTCCACCCCGCAGCAGACGCGGAATTATGCGGGAACCCCCCGCCCTAGGCAAGCCCGCCCGGCGCGCCCCGTTAAGCGATGGGGGCGGCTCAGGCGAAGGCGGCCTGGCACCAGGCCATGATCGGGTTCCAGGCGAAGCCCAGGCCCAGCAGCGCCAGCGCGTTGACGCCGAACACGGTGCGCAGCACGCGGTCGCCGGGGCGCGGCGACGGCACGCCTTCCGGCGCCGGGTCGAAGTACATCGCCTTGCACACGCGCAGGTAGTAGAAGCAGCCGATCACCGCGAACACGATGCCGACGATGGCCAGCCACAGCAGGTCGCCGCCGATGGCCGCGCGCAGCACCGCGAGCTTGGCCCAGAAGCCGAGGAACGGCGGGATGCCGGCCAGCGACATCATCGCGCACAGCATCATCCCCGCCAGCCAGGGGCTGCGCGCCGCCAGGCCGCGGAAGTCGTCGATGCCGTCGGCCTCGTAGCCCTTGCGGGCCAGCACCACGATGGCGCCGAACGAAGCGGTGGCCATGATCGCGTAGCTGATCGCGTAGAACATCGCCGCCGCGTAGCCGGCGGCGTCGGCCGCGGCGATGCCCATGAACACGAAGCCGACGTGCGAGATCGTCGAGTACGCGAGCATGCGCTTCAGGTTCGACTGGGCCAGCGCGATCAGGTTGCCGACCGCCAGCGAGGCCACGGCGAGCGCGGCCACCAGCAGGCGCCACTCGGGGGCGAGCGGGCCGACGCCGGCGTCGAGCAGGCGGAAGGCCATCGCGAACGCCGCCAGCTTCGGCGCCGAGCCGATGAACACGGTGATCGCGGTGGGCGCGCCGTGGTAGGTGTCGGGCAGCCACATGTGGAATGGCGCCGCGCCGAACTTGAACGCGATGCCGGCCACCAGGAACACGGCGCCCATCAGCAGCAGGGTGCGCTCGCCCGAGGCGGCGATGGCGCCGTGCAGCGTGGCCAGGTCCAGGGTGCCGGTGGCGCCGTACAGCAGCGACATGCCGTACAGCAGCAGGCCGGAGGCCAGCGAACCCAGCACGAAGTACTTCATCGCCGCCTCGGAGGCCAGCGGGCTGTCGCGGTCGATCGCGACCAGCGCGTAGGAGCACAGCGCCAGCAGCTCCAGGCCGAGGTAGACCATCACCAGGCTGCCGGCGGAGATGAGCAGCATCATGCCGGCCGTCGCGAACAGCACCAGCACCGCGACCTCGCCCTTGTACAGCCCGCGCTCGCGCAGGAACGGCCAGGCGTAGACCAGCGACAGCGCGCTCACCACGCAGGCGACGGCCTTGAGCACGTCGGCCATGGTGTCGCGCACGAACATGCCGCCGAGCACCGTGCCTTGCCCGCCGGTGCCCGCGAACGCCATCCAGGCGACCACGGCGAGCACGGCGATGGCCAGCGCGTTGGTCAGCCCGCGGCGGTCGTCGCCGAGGAACAGGTCGAGCATCAGCAGCGCGAACGCGCCGGCGACGAGCACCAGTTCCGGCAGCAGCGGCAGCAGGTCGGCGGCGGTGGGCAGGGTCGCGATCATGCGGCTTGCGTCCTCAGAACTTGCTGGCGGCGAGCTGGCTCGCCAGTTGCGCGATGGAGGGCTCCATCAGGTCGGTGAGCGGCTTCGGCCACACGCCCACCAGCAGCACGCCGGCGGCGAACGTGGCCAACACGATCCACTCGCGCACGTCCATGTCCTGCATCGTGGCGACGTTGGCGTTGCCGACCTCGCCCCAGACGATGCGCTTGGCCAGCCACAGCGTGTACGCCGCGCCGGTGATCAGCGTGGTGGCCGCGCCGAACGCGAGCAGCGGGTGCTGCTGGAAGCTGGCGAGGATGACCATGAACTCGCCGACGAAGCCGGAGGTGCCCGGCAGGCCGGCGTTGGCCATCGAGAAGAAGATGAAGAACGCGGCGAACCACGGCATCACGTTGGCCACGCCGCCGTAGTCGGCGATGCGGCGGGTGTGCAGACGGTCGTAGAGCACGCCCACGCAGGAGAACATGGCGCCGGAGATGAAGCCGTGGCTCACCATCTGCACCATGGCGCCCTGCAGGCCCAGGCGTGCGGCGTCGAGGTTGCCGAACTCGCGGACCAGGGCGAAGGCGATGAAGGTGCCCATGGTCACGAAGCCCATGTGCGCGATCGACGAGTAGGCGATCAGCTTCTTCATGTCGTCCTGGACCAGCGCGACCAGGCCGACGTAGATGATGGCGACCAGGCTCAGCGCGATCACCAGCCAGGCCAGCTCGTGGCCGGCGTCGGGCACCACCGGCAGGGTGAAGCGCAGGAAGCCGTACCCACCGATCTTCAGCATGATCGCGGCCAGCACCACCGAGCCGCCGGTCGGCGCCTCGACGTGCGCGTCCGGCAGCCAGGTGTGCACCGGGAACATCGGCACCTTCACCGCGAACGCGATCAGGAACGCGAAGAACAGCCACACCTGCTCGCGCATCGTCAGCGGCAGCGCGGCGAGGTCGGCGATCTGCCAGCTGCCGCCCTTCAGGTACAGGTACACCAGGCCGACCAGCATGAACACCGAGCCGAGGAAGGTGTACAGGAAGAACTTGAGCGAGGCGTAGACGCGGCGCGGGCCGCCCCACACGCCGATCAGGATGAACATCGGGACCAGCATGGCCTCGAAGAACACGTAGAACAGCATCGCGTCCATCGCGGCGAACACGCCGATCATCACGCCTTCCAGCAGCAGCATCGCCGCCACGTACTGGTTCACCCGCGACCGGATCGGGCTCCACGCGCCGACCAGCACCAGGACCGTGGTCAGCGTGGTCAGGCCGATCAGCGCCACCGAGATGCCGTCGGCGCCCAGGTGGTACTCGATGTCGTAGGCCGGGATCCAGGCGTGGCGCTCGACGAACTGCATGCCGGCCTCGGCGTAGTCGAAGCCGGTGAGCAGCGGCACGGTCGCGGCCAGGGTCGCCAGCGCGAACAGCAGCGCCGTCCAGCGCGCCGCCCGCGGGCGCGCGTCGCCGAAGACCAGGCACAGCGCGCCGCCGACGATCGGCAGCCACACCAGCAGGCTGAGCAGCGGGAAGTGGGTCATGGTCGACATGCGGTCAGTGCCAGTAGCGAAGCAGGGCCGCCAGCAGCGCGATCAGGCCCAGGATCATCGCGAAGGCGTAGTGGTAGAGGTAGCCGGACTGGGTGCGGCGCAGCACGCTGGCGACGATGTCCACGAGGCGCACGCTGCCGTTGACGATGGCGCCGTCGATCACCCGCTCGTCGGCCTCGCGCGACACCTTGCCGAGGGCGAGGCCGCCGCCGGCGAAGCCGCGGATCCACAGCGCGTCCATGCCGTACTTCTCCTCGAGGATGCGCACCGGCAGCGAGAACGCGCGGCGGGCGCGTCCGGCGAGCGCGGGCTTCCACCAGTACATGGCGGTGGCGAGCAGGAAGCCGGCGAAGGCCAGCCAGAAGGTCGGCGCCGTGAAGCCGTGCAGCGCGAACTTCACCGGCCCGTGCCAGGCCTCCTCGCCGATCCTGGCGACCACGTCGCGCGCGGCGTCCACGTCGATCGCGCCGAGGAAGAACGGCAGCTGGTGCGCATGGCCCATCACGTCGGTGCCGAACAGCATCGGGCCGGCGGTCAGGAAGCCGACGAGGACCGAGGGGATCGCCAGCAGCACCAGCGGCACCGTCACCACCCAGGGCGACTCGTGCGGCTCGTGCGCGCCGTGCCCGTGGCCGTGGTCGTCGTGCCCGGCATGGCCATGGTCGTCGCCGTGCGCGTCGCGGAAGCGCTCCGGGCCGGCGAAGGTCATGTACAGCAGGCGGAAGCTGTAGAACGAGGTCACGAAGGCGCCCAGCAGCACCGCCCAGTAGCCGTAGGTCGCGACCCAGCCACCGGCCTCGTGGGCGTGCTCGGCCGCCGCCTCGATGATGGTGTCCTTCGAGTAGAAGCCGGCGAAGAACGGCGTGCCCACCAGGGCCAGGGTGCCGACCACCATGGTCCAGAACGTGACCGGCATGTAGCGGCGCAGGCCGCCCATCCGGCGCATGTCCTGCTCGTGGTGCATGGCGATGATCACCGAGCCCGCGCCCAGGAACAGCAGCGCCTTGAAGAAGGCATGGGTCATCAGGTGGTAGACGGCGGCGGAGTACGCGGACACGCCCAGCGCCACGGTCATGTAGCCGAGCTGCGACAGGGTCGAGTACGCGACCACGCGCTTGATGTCGTTCTGCACGATGCCGACCAGGCCGGTGAAGAACGCGGTGGTGGCGCCGATGAACAGCACGAAGGACAGCGCGGTGTCGCTCAGCTCGAACAGCGGCGACATGCGCGCGACCATGAAGATGCCCGCGGTCACCATCGTCGCCGCGTGGATCAGCGCCGAGATCGGGGTCGGGCCTTCCATCGAGTCCGGCAGCCACACGTGCAGCGGCACCTGGGCCGACTTGCCCATGGCGCCGATGAACAGGCAGATGCAGATCAGCGTGGCCACCGACCACTCGTGGCCGGCGAACACCGCCGTGGTCAGCCCGTCGATGGTCGGCGCGTTGGCGAACACCGTCGCGTAGTCGAGGCTGCCGAACCAGTACAGGATCGCGGCGATGCCGAGGATGAAGCCGAAGTCGCCGACGCGGTTGACCAGGAAGGCCTTGAGGTTGGCGAAGATCGCCGTCGGCCGCTTGAACCAGAAGCCGATCAGCAGGTACGAGACCAGGCCCACCGCCTCCCAGCCGAAGAACAGCTGCATGAAGTTGTTGCTCATGACCAGCATGAGCATGGAGAAGGTGAACAGGCTGATGTAGCTGAAGAAGCGCTGGTAGCCCGGGTCGTCCGCCATGTAGCCGATGGTGTAGACGTGCACCAGCAGCGAGACGAAGGTCACCACGACCATCATCATCGCGGTGAGCTTGTCCACCATGAAGCCGACGTTGGCCTCGTAGCCGCCGACGCTGAACCAGGTGTAGACGTTCTCGTTGAACGGCGGCGCGCCCTTGCCCGCCAGCTGCCACAGCACCCAGCACGACAACGCGCAGCTCACCGCCACGCCGGCGATGGTGGCGGCGTGCGCGCCGACCCGGCCGACCTGGTTGCGGAACAGGCCGGCGACGATCGCGCCCAGCAGCGGCGCGAGCACCACCGCCAGCAGCACGTTGGCCGGCAGCGCGAGGCCGTTGTAGAGAGTATCGACGTCCGGCATCGCCTCAGCCCTTCAAGGTATCGATCTCGGCCACGTCGATCGTGCGCCGGTTGCGGAACAGGGTGACCAGGATCGCCAGGCCGATCGCGGCCTCGGCGGCGGCCACCGCCAGGATGAAGAACACGAACACCTGCCCCGACGCGTCGCCGAGGTGGCGCGAGAAGGCCACGAAGTTGATGTTCACCGAGAGCAGCAGCAGCTCGATGCACATCAGCAGCAGGATCACGTTCTTGCGGTTCAGGAAGATGCCCGCGACCGCGATGCAGAACAGCGCGGCGCCGAGCGCGAGGAAATGCCCGAGGGACAGCGCGGTGGTGGCTTCGATCATGCCCGTGGCTCCTCCTGGTCGGCGGCCGGCGCCGGGCGCACGGCCTCCATGCGCACCAGGCGCACCCGGTCGGCGGCGCGCACGCGCGCCTGGTCGAGCGGGTCCTGGTGCTTGGCGCCGACGCGGCGGCGCAGGGTCAGCATCACCGCCGCGATCACCGCCACGGTCAGGATCACCGCGGCGACCTCGAACGGCAGCAGGAAGTCGGTGAACAGCGCGCGCGCCAGCCAGGTGGTGTTGCCCTCGCCCGCCGCCTGCGCGGCGGCGTTGCCGGCGAACGGCGCGGCGGCGCGGGCGCGGACCCCGATCAGGGCCAGCATCTCGGCGAGCATGACCACCGCGACCACCAGCCCGACCGGCAGGTAGCGCACGTAGCCCTCGCGCATCCGGGCCACGTCCACGTCCAGCATCATCACCACGAACAGGAACAGCACCATCACCGCGCCCACGTACACCAGCACCAGCGCCAGGCCGAGGAACTCGGCGCCGGCCAGGATCCAGGTGCAGGCCACGGTGAAGAAGGTCAGCACCAGGAACAGCGCCGAGTGCACCGGGTTGCGGGCGCCGATCACCGCGACGGCGGACGCGACGGCCGCGGCGGCGAAGGCGTAGAAGGCGAGCAGTGCGAAGTCCATGCGTTCCTCGGGTTCGTCGTCGCGGGGCTCAGCGGTACGGCGCGTCGGCCGCGCGGCGCTCGGCGATCTCGGCCTCGAGCCGGTCGCCCAGCGCCAGCAGCTGGGGCTTGGTCACGATGTTCTCGCCGCGGTTCTCGAAGTGGTACTCCAGGACGTGGGTCTCCACGATCGAGTCCACCGGGCAGGACTCCTCGCAGAAGCCGCAGTAGATGCACTTGAACAGGTCGATGTCGTAGCGCGTGGTGCGGCGGGTGCCGTCGGCGCGCTGCTCCGAGTCGATGGTGATCGCCAGCGCCGGGCACACCGCCTCGCACAGCTTGCAGGCGATGCAGCGCTCCTCGCCGTTGGGGTAGCGGCGCAGCGCGTGCAGCCCGCGGAAGCGCGGCGACTGCGGCGTCTTCTCCATCGGGTACATCAGGGTGTACTTCGGGCGGAACAGGTACTTCAGGGTGAGCCCCATGCCCTGCAGCAGCTCGATGAGCAGCAGCCCCTTGAACCATGCAAGCAACCTGGCCATCAGGCACCCACCTCGAAGACACCGTAGTACGCCAGCAGCGCGGTCACGAAGATCCAGCCCAGGGTCACCGGCACGAACACCTTCCAGCCCAGGCGCATGATCTGGTCGTAGCGGTAGCGCGGGAACGTGGCGCGGAACCAGATGAACGCGCTGGCGAAGAAGAACACCTTGGCGAACAGCCACCACCAGCCCGGGCCCAGCAGCGTGGACAGCACCGGCACGCCCTCCGGCACCCAGCCCGGCGGCAGCGGCGACAGCCAGCCGCCGAGGAAGAACGTGGCGGTCAGGAAGCTGACCAGCAGCATGTTCGCGTACTCGGCCAGGAAGAACAGCGCGAACTGCGAGCCCGAGTACTCGACCATGTGGCCGGCCACGATCTCCGATTCGCCCTCGACCACGTCGAACGGCGCGCGGTTGGTCTCGGCCACGCCGGACACGAAGTACACGACGAACAGCGGCAGCAGCGGCAGCCAGAACCACTCCAGCAGCCCCGCGTCGCCGGCCTGCGCCAGCACGATGTCGCTGAGGTTGAGGCTGCCGGCCGCGATCAGCACGCCGACGATGGCGAAGCCCATCGCGATCTCGTAGCTGATCATCTGCGCCGAGGCGCGCATCGCGCCCAGGAACGCGTACTTCGAGTTCGAGGCCCAGCCGGCGATGATGATGCCGTACACGCCCATCGAGGTCATCGCCAGCAGGTACAGCAGGCCGGCGTTGGCGTTGGACAGCACCAGGCGGGCGTCGAACGGCACCACCGCCCAGGCCGCGAACGCCGGCGCCAGCGCGACCAGCGGCGCCAGCACGTACAGCACGCGGTGCGCGGCGCTCGGATGGATCACTTCCTTGAACAGCAGCTTGAACACGTCGGCGAAGGCCTGCAGCACGCCCATGCCGACGTACATCGGCCCGTGGCGCACGTGCATCCAGCCGATCAGCTTGCGCTCCCAGACCACGTAGAACGCGACGGCGAGGATCACCGGCACCGCGATGGCCAGGACCAGCAGCACCAGCCACGCGACCAGGCCGGCCGGCCCCAGCGACAGCAGCCACTGGTGCAGGGGATCCACGACGTGGGTCATCAGCGGGTTCATGCGCGCGACACCTCCACCTTGCCGGCCGCGAGCAGCGGCGCCGTGGCGCCGTGGCCGGACTCGATCCAGGCGCAGCCCGCGGCGACGCGCGCGTCCACGGCCACCGGCAGCGTCGCGGTGCCCTGCACCGCCGCCACCTTGGCCATGGCGCCGGCGGCGACGCCGGCGGCCTGCGCGTCGGCGGGGTTCAGCACCACGCGCGGACCGACGTTGAGCGGATGCGCCTGCAGCGCGGCGGCGCGGCGCACGATCGCGTCCACGCGGTAGATCGCCTGCGAGGCGGCGACCTCGAGCGCGCCGGCGGCGCCGGCGGCGGCGGGCGCGGCGTGTCCGGACGCGCGGTGCGCGGCCTCCACCGTCTCCCGCTCCTCCTTCTGGAACCAGCCTTCGCGGGCCTCGGTGCCGGTGCCGGACGCGGCCACCGTGCGTGGGCGCTCCATCGAGGCGCGCAGGCCGGCGAGGTCGGCGAAGTCGAAGCCCGGCACGCCGAGCAGCCCGCCCAGCGCGCGCAGCACGCGCCAGCCCTGGCGCGCCTCGCCCGGCAGCTTGCCGCCGGCCACGGCGCGCTGGTCGCGGCCCTCGAGGTTGGTCAGCGTGGCGTCGTTCTCGGGCAGCATGCCGATCGGCAGGATCACGTCGGCGACCGCGAGCGTGGACTGGCACGCGTAGTGGCTGAAGGCCACCACCTGCGCCGCGCCGAGCGCGCGCATCGCCTGCGCCTGCTCGGCGAAGTCCAGGCCGGGCTCGATGCCGTAGATGACGTAGGCCGGGCGCGCGTCGGCGAGCATGCCGCGGGCGTCGCGCGAGCGCGGCAGCACGCCGCGGCGCGCCAGGCCGAGCGCGTTCGCGCCCTGCGGGATGCGGCACAGCGCGGCGCCGCTGGCGGCGGCGAACCCGCGCGCGGCGGCGCGGATCGCGGCGGCGTGCGGGCCGCACTCGGCGACCGCGCCGACGATCACCACCGCATTGGTCGCGCCGGCCAGCGACACGCCGCGCAGCGCGGCGGCGAGGCCGGACGGCGGCACGATCGCCTTCGAGGCGACCTCGAACGCGAACTCGAAGTCCACCGGGTTGACCACGTGCACCTTCGCGCCGCGCAGCGCGGCCTTGCGGATGCGCGCGTGCAGCAGCGGCACTTCGTGGCGGACGTTGGTGCCGACCAGGACGATCGCGTCGGCCTGCTCGATGCCTGCGACCGGCATCGCGAACGGCTCGGCGACGGCGCCGTCGGACAGGTCCTGCTGGGCGATGCGGTGGTCGAGGTTGCCGGTGCCCAGCGCCTCGGCCAGGCGCGCCAGCAGCTCGCCTTCCTCGTTCGAGGTCGCCGGGTGCACGAGCATGCCGAGGCGGTCGGCGCCGTTGTCGCGCAGGATGGACGCGGCCTTCGCCAGCGCCTCGTCCCAGCCCGCCTCGCGCCACTCGCCGCCCTCGCGCAGCATGGGCTTCGTCGCGCGGTCGGCGGCGTACAGGCCCTGGTGCGAGTAGCGGTCGCGGTCGGACAGCCAGCACTCGTTGACCGCGTCGTTGTCGCGCGGCACCACGCGCAGCACGTCGCCGCGGCGCACGTGCAGGAACAGGTTGCTGCCGAGCGCGTCGTGCCAGCCCAGCGACTCCTTCGCGATCAGCTCCCACGGGCGGGCGCGGAAGCGGAACACCTTGTTGGTGAGCGCGCCCACCGGGCACACGTCGATGACGTTGCCCGACAGCTCGGTGGTCAGCGGCTTGCCGTCGTAGGTGCCGATCTGCAGGTTCTCGCCGCGCTGCATGCCGCCGAGCTCGTAGGTGCCCGCGATCTCGCCGGTGAAGCGGATGCAGCGGGTGCACTGGATGCAGCGGGTCATGTCGCTGGCGACCAGCGGGCCGAAGTCCTCGTCGGCGACCACGCGCTTGCGCTCGGCGTAGCGGCTGACCGAACGGCCGTAGCCCATGGACAGGTCCTGCAGCTCGCACTCGCCGCCCTGGTCGCAGACCGGGCAGTCGAGCGGATGGTTGATCAGCAGGAACTCCATCACGTTGCGCTGGGCCTTCAGCGCCTTCTCGTTGCGGGTGAAGACCTTGAGGCCGTCCATCACCGGCGTGGCGCAGGCCGGCGATGGCTTCGGCGCCGGGCGCCCGCCGACCTCGGTGTCCACCAGGCACATGCGGCAGTTGGCCGCGATGGACAGCTTGTCGTGGTAGCAGAAGCGCGGGATCGGGATGCCGGCCTTGTCGGCGGCCTGGATGATCATCGAGCCCTTCGGCGCGGCCAGCTCCACCCCGTCGATGAAGATGGTGACGTGGTCGGGCGGCAGGTTCGGGTTGACGGGTTGCGCGCTCACGCCGCCACCGCCTTCGGCACCACCGTGCCGTCGCGCTCGTCGTCCACCAGGAACCGCTTGTTCACGATCGCGTACTCGAATTCGTCCCAGAAATGGCGCAGGAAGCCCTGCACCGGCCACGCGGCCGCCTCGCCGAACGCGCAGATGGTGTGGCCCTCGATCTGCCCGGCCGCGGCGCGCAGCATCTTCAGGTCGTCGAGCGTGGCCTGCTTCTCGACGATGCGGGTGAGCATGCGGTACATCCAGCCGGTGCCCTCGCGGCACGGCGTGCACTGGCCGCAGCTCTCCTTGTAGTAGAAGCGCGCGATGCGATGGCAGGCGCGGACCATGCAGGTGGTCTCGTCCATCACGATGACCGCGCCCGAGCCGAGGCCCGAGCCGGCCTTCTGGATCGAGTCGTAGTCCATCGTCAGGCCCATCATCGTCTCGGCCGGCAGCACCGGCATGGACGAGCCGCCCGGGATCACCGCCTTCAGCCTGCGCCCGCCGCGCACGCCGCCGGCCATGCGCAGCAGTTCGGCGAACGGGGTGCCGAGGCGGATCTCGTAGTTGCCGGGCTTCTCGACGTGGCCGGACACCGAGAACACCTTCGGGCCGCCGTTGTTGGGCTTGCCCAGGTTGAGGAACCACTCGGGGCCGTTGCGCACGATCGCAGGCACCGAGGCGTAGGTCTCGGTGTTGTTGATGGTGGTCGGCTTGCCGTACAGGCCGAAGTTGGCCGGGAACGGCGGCTTGTAGCGCGGCTGGCCCTTCTTGCCCTCCAGCGACTCCATCAGCGCGGTCTCCTCGCCGCAGATGTAGGCGCCGGCGCCGAGCACGTTGTGGATGTCGATGTCCACGCCGCTGCCGAGGATGTCCTTGCCCAGCCAGCCGTTCTCGTAGGCTTCCCTCAGCGCGCCCTCGATGCGCTCGAAGGGCTCGTGGTGGAACTCGCCGCGCAGGTAGTTGTAGGCCACCGTGGCGCCGGTGGCGTAGCAGGCGATGGCCAGGCCCTCGATCACCGCGTGCGGGTTGTAGCGCAGGATGTCGCGGTCCTTGGCCGTGCCCGGCTCGGATTCGTCGGAGTTGCAGAGGATGTACTTCTGCATCGTGCCCTTGGGCATGAAGCTCCACTTCAGGCCCGTGGGGAAGCCCGCGCCGCCGCGGCCGCGCAGGCCGGACTGCTTGACCATCTCGATCACCGCGGCCGGGTCGATCTTCTCGGCCAGGATCCTGCGCAGCGCCTGGTAGCCGCCGGTCTTGAGGTAGTTCTCGTACGACCAGGGCTTGTCGAAGTGCAGCGTCGTGTAGACGACGTTGTGCTCCCGCGGCGCCGGTCCGACCGGGCCGGTCGGCTGCGAATAGTCGTGGTGACCGTGTGCCATCCCGTCCTGCCTCATTCCAGCCCGTCGAGCAGCTCGTCCACCTTCTCGGGGGTGAGCTTCTCGTGGTAATGCCCGTTGATCACCACCACCGGGGCGCCGCAGCAGGCGGCGACGCACTCCTCCTCGCGCTTGAGGTAGATGCGGCCGTCGGCGGTGGATTCGCCCAGCCTGCAGCCGAGCTTCTTCTCGGCGTGCGCGACCAGCGCCTCGGCGCCGTTGAGCCAGCAGCTGATGTTGGTGCAGAAGGCGACGTTGTTGCGGCCCACCTTTTCGGTCTCGAACATCGAGTAGAAGGTGGCGACCTCGTAGGCCCACACCGGCGGGATGCCGATGTACCTGGCGACGGCGGCGATCAGCTCGTCGCTGAGCCAGCCGCCGTTCTGTTCCTGCGCGGCGTGCAGGCCCTGCAGCACGGCCGAGCGGCGGCGGTCCGGCGGGAACTTCGCCAGCCAGTGGTCGATGTGCGCGCGCGTGGCGTCGCTCAGCGCGACCATGGGGTCGACGTTGCGCGCGTTCTCGAAATTGCCGGTCGCTTTCATTGCCTTGCCCTTACCGGTCGATGCTGCCGAACACGATGTCGTAGGTGCCGATCATCGCCACCACGTCCGCCAGCATGTGGCCGCGCACGACGGTGTCCATGGACGACAGGTGGGTGAAGTCGGGCGCGCGCACCTTCACGCGGAACGGCTTGTTGGCGCCGTCGCTGACCAGGTACACGCCGAACTCGCCCTTCGGGCCCTCGATCGCCTGGTAGGTCTCCCCCGCCGGCACGCAGTAGCCCTCGGAGAACAGCTTGAAGTGGTGGATGAGGGCTTCCATGTCGTCCTTCATCTCCTCGCGGGAGGGAGGCGCGACCTTGTAGTTGTCCACCATCACCGGACCGGGGTTGGCGCGCAGCCACTGCACGCACTGGGCGATGATCCGGGCCGACTGGCGCATCTCGGCGATGCGCACGAGGTAGCGGTCGTAGCAGTCGCCGTTGACGCCGACCGGGATGTCGAAGTCCACCTCGGCGTACTTCGCGTAGGGCTGCGTCTTGCGCAGGTCCCAGGCCACGCCGGAGCCGCGCAGCATCGGCCCGGACATGCCCCAGGCCTTGGCCATCTCCGGCGGGATCACGCCGATGCCGACGGTGCGCTGCTTCCAGATGCGGTTGTCGGTGAGCAGGGTCTCGTACTCGTCCACCCGCTTCGGGAACTCGCGCGCGAACGCGTCGAGGAAGTCGAGCACCGAGCCCTCGCGCGCGGAATTGAAGCGCTTCAGCGCGGCGCCCTTGCGCCAGCGCGACTCGCGGTACTGCGGCATGCGCTCGGGCAGGTCGCGGTACACGCCGCCCGGGCGGTAGTAGGTGGCGTGCATGCGCGCGCCCGACACCGCCTCGTACACGTCCATGAGCTCCTCGCGCTCGCGGAACGCGTACAGGAACACCGCCATCGCGCCGAGGTCGAGCGCGTTCGAGCCCACCCACATCAGGTGGTTGAGGATGCGCGTCACCTCGTCGAACAGGGTGCGGATCCACTGCGCGCGCTCCGGCGCCTCGATCCCCAGCAGGGTCTCGATGGCGCGCACGTAGGCGTGCTCGTTGCACATCATGGACACGTAGTCGAGGCGGTCCATGTAGCCGATGGACTGGTTGAACGGCTTCGACTCGGCCAGCTTCTCGGTGCCGCGGTGGAGCAGGCCGATGTGCGGGTCGGCGCGCTGCACGACCTCGCCGTCCATCTCCAGGATCAGGCGCAGCACGCCGTGCGCGGCGGGATGCTGCGGCCCGAAGTTCATCGTGTAGTTGCGGATCTCCTGCGGGATGGCGCTCATTTCCTGGCTCCTGCCGGGCCGATGCCGCTGTCCACCTTCAGGTCGCGGTCCTCGCCGCGGGCGGTCGCGTAGCGGGCGTCGTGGCGGATCACGCGCGGCACGTTGACGCGCGGCTCGACCGAGGTCACCGGCTCGTACACCACCCGCTGGCGCTCGGCGTCGTAGCGCACCTCGACGTTGCCGATCAGCGGGAAGTCCTTGCGGAACGGGTGGCCGACGAACCCGTAGTCGGTCAGGATGCGGCGCAGGTCCGGATGCCCCTCGAACACGATGCCGAACAGGTCGAAGGCCTCGCGCTCGTACCAGTTCGCGACCGGCCACACATCCACCACCGACGGCACCACCGGCAACGCGTCGTCGGCGGCGAAGGTGCGCGCGCGCAGGCGCTGGTTGTGCTGGATCGAGAGCAGCTGCACGACCGCGGCGAAGCGCCGCGCCGGCGGCTCGATCGGCGCCTCGCCCTGCGGCTGCGGGAACTGCGCGCTCGGCGCCTGGCCCCAGGCGAAGCGGCCCGGGCCCTTGCCCTCCACGCCGCGGCTGAAGCCCTCGGAGGACACCTCGGTGTCCCACTCGTCGGTGCCGTAGCCGAGATAGTCCACGCCGCACAGGTCCACGAACACCTCGAAGCCGAACTCGTCGCGCAGCGCCACGCAGCCGGCGTGCCAGTCGGCCACGTCGAACACGATGCCGACCTCGCCGCGCGGTTCGGCGACGGTGACCTCGCAACCGGGGAACCGCGCGCGCAGGCGCGCGGCGAGCTCGTTGGCCTTGGCGGTCATCAGCGCAGCCCCGTCTTCTTGTCGCCGAAGTTGGTGGCGCGCCGGATCTTCTTCTGCAGCTGCAGGATGCCGTACACCAGCGCTTCGGCCGTCGGCGGGCAGCCGGGGACGTAGACGTCCACCGGCACGATGCGGTCGCAGCCGCGCACCACCGAGTACGAGTAGTGGTAATAGCCGCCGCCGTTGGCGCAGCTGCCCATCGAGATCACCCACTTCGGGTCGGGCATCTGGTCGTAGACCTTGCGCAGCGCCGGGGCCATCTTGTTGACCAGGGTGCCGGCCACGATCATCACGTCGGACTGGCGCGGCGACGGGCGGAACACGACGCCGAAGCGGTCCAGGTCCAGGCGCGCCGCGCCCGCGTGCATCATCTCGACCGCGCAGCAGGCCAGGCCGAAGGTCATCGGCCACATCGAGCCGGTGCGCGCCCAGTTCAGCAGCGCGTCGGAGGTGGTGGTGACGAAGCCGCGCTCGAGCAGCGGGTTCTCGCCCTCCGGGCGCAGGATGTCGTCCACGCGGCCCTCGGGCAGCGGGTTGTTCATCAGCCGCTCGACGGTCTGGATCACTCCCATTGCAGGGCTCCCTTCTTCCAGACATAGGCGAAGCCGAGGACCAGCAGCGCCAGGAACACGCCCATCTCGACCAGGCCGAACACGCCCAGCTCGCGGAACACGACCGCCCACGGGAAGACGAAGGCGATCTCGAGGTCGAAGACGATGAACAGGATCGCGACCAGGTAGTAGCGCACGTCGAACTGCATGCGCGCGTCCTCGAACGCCGGGAAGCCGCACTCGTACGGCGAGAGCTTCTCCGGGTTCGGGCGCCTCGGCCCGAGCAGGTTGCCGATCACGATGAGGGCGACGCCGATGCCGCCGGCGACGAACAGGAACAGCAGGGTCGGCAGGTATTCGGCCAGCACGCTCGTCCTCTCCGGCCATTCCTGGCCTTGCGCCGGGCGTCCTGCCCGGGTTCTACAGATTTGGTGCCCAAGGGGGGACTCGAACCCCCACGACCGAAGCCGCTACCACCTCAAGGTAGTGCGTCTACCAATTCCGCCACCTGGGCAATTCAGACAATTTTAACCGCTGCCTACTCCGACGGGGGCGCCGGCGCGGCCGGCACCGTCGAGGCCGGCGCCTGCTGCTGCGGGGCCGGGGCCGCCGGCACCGCACCGCCCGCCTGCGCCGGGGCCGCCGGCACCTCGGCCATCACGCCGAGGTCCTGCAGCGCCGGACCCTGCGGCTTCACGGCCTTGTGCGTGGCGTACCAGGCCATGCCGAGGCTGATGCCGAAGAACGCGATGGCGAGCCACTTGGTGCTCTTCGACAGGAAGTTGGAGGCGCCGCGCGCGCCGAACACCGTGGCGGAGGCGCCGCCGCCGAAGCCCGAGCCCGCCTGCGCGCCCGCGCCGCGCTGCATGAGGATGAGCGCGATCATCGCGAGCGCGATCAGCACGTACAGCACGTTGATGACCAGGATGAGCATGGCGTGAAGCGTTCTCTTGTGGGGCTCAGGGCGCCGCCGCGCTTGCGATGGCGATGAAGTCGGCGGCCACCAGCGAGGCTCCGCCGATCAGCCCGCCATCGACGTCCGGCTGGGCGAACAGCGCGGCGGCGTTGTCGGGCTTGCAGCTGCCCCCGTACAGGATCGGCAGCGAGCCCGCGATTTTAGCATCGTGGGCCGCGATTTCGCCACGGAGGAAGGCATGGACCGCCTGCGCCTGGTCGGGCGTGGCCGTCCGGCCGGTGCCGATCGCCCAGACCGGCTCGTAGGCGACCACCGCCCCGTCCAGGGCCTGGACCCCGCCCAGCTCCAGCAGGGGCGCGAGCTGCGACTGGATCACGTACTCGGTCTGGCCGGACTCGCGCTGCTGCAGCGTCTCGCCCACGCACAGGATCGGCGTGAGGCCGGCGGCCCGGGCGGCGAGGAACTTGCGCGCGACCAGCTCGCTGCCCTCGTGGTGGTACTGGCGGCGCTCGGAATGCCCCACCAGGCCGTAGCGGGCGCCGACGTCGGCCAGCATCGAGGCCGAGACCTCGCCGGTGTAGGCGCCGCGCTCGTTCGCGCTCACGTCCTGGGCGCCGAAGGCGATGCCGGCCTTTGCGTAGTGTTCCACCAGCTCGCCGAGGTACGGCAGCGGCGGCAGCACGATGCGCTCCACGCCGGCGGGCGCGGGCGCGGCGGCGATCGCGTCCATCAGCGCGTGCGCGAAGGCGCGGTCCCCGTGCAGCTTCCAGTTTCCAGCGACGATCCTGCGGCGCATCACGCGCTCCTGCCTGGCCGAGGCCGCGCAGTCTACCAGCGCACCGCTAGAATCCAAGGCGGGAGCGCGGCGGCGCGGGGGAAGCACGATGCAGCAGGCCGGACGGGGCGACGCGGGGCACGCGCTGGTGACCGGCGCGTCGAGCGGGATCGGCGCGGCGATCGCGCGCGAGTACGCGCGCCGCGGGGTGCCGCTGGTGCTGGTCGCGCGCCGGCGCGAGCGGCTGGAGGCGCTGGCCGCGGAGCTGCGCGGGCGCGTCGCCGTCGAGTGCATCGCCGCCGACCTCGCCGATCCGGCCGCGCCGGCGTGGCTGCAGGCCGAGCTCGAACGCCGCGGCCTCTTCGTCTCGCGTTTGGTGAACAACGCCGGCTACGGCGTGCCCGGCCGGTTCCTGTCCTCGGGCTGGGAGGTGCACCGCGACTTCCTGCAGGTGCTGGTCGGCGCGGTCGTCGAGCTCAGCCACCGCCTGCTGCCGGCGATGGAGGCGGCCGGGTACGGGCGCATCCTGAACGTGGCCTCGCTCGCGGGGCTGGTGCCCGCCTCCGCCGGCCACACGCTCTACGGCGCGTCCAAGGCCTTCGTGATCCGCTTCTCCGAGTCGCTGGCGCAGGAATCGCGGCCGCGCGGCGTGCATGTCACGGCGTTGTGCCCCGGCATGACCTGGACCGAATTCCACGACGTGAACGGGATGCGCGCGCGCGTCTCGCGCCTGCCGCGCTGGCTGTGGATGGACGCGGCGGCGGTGGCGCGGCTCGGCGTGGACGCGGTCGAGCGCGGCGACGCGCGCTGCGTGCCCGGCGCCGCCAACCGCATGCTGGCGGCGCTCGCCAAATACCTTCCGGAAAGCGTGGCGCACGCGCTCATCGAGCGCCGCAGCCGGGACTTCCGCGACGCGGGCTGAGCCGCCGCGCGCGGCCGTGCCCGGCCCCGCCGCCTGCCCAGGCTACTTCAGCCGGATCTCGCGCAGCCGTTCCTCGAGGTAGCCCTGCGCCGTGATGGGCTCCGGGTAGCGGCTCGGGTTGTCGGGCGTGATGCACGACGGCAGCACGTCGATCACGAAGTCCGGGTTCGGGTGCAGGAAGAACGGCGTCGAGTAGCGCGGCTTGCGCGCGGCCTCGCCCGGCGGGTTCACCACGCGGTGCGTCGTGGACGGATACACGTGGTTGGTGTAGCGCTGCAGCATGTCGCCGATGTTCACCACGATGGTGTCCTCGGCGGCGGTGAACGGCACCCACTCGCCCTTGCGCGACAGCACTTCCAGGCCCTCGGCGCTGGCGCCCACCAGCAGGGTGATCAGGTTGATGTCCTCGTGCGCGCCGGCGCGCACGTTGGGGATGTCCGGGGTGGTGATCGGCGGATAGTGGATCGGGCGCAGGATCGAGTTGCCCATGTCGGTCTTGTCCGCGAACCAGTCCTCGGGCAGGCCGATGTGCAGGGCCAGCGCGGACAGTACCTGCGAGCCGAGCGCGTCGAGCGCGGTATACAGCGCGTAGCCGTACTCGCGCATCTCCGGCACCTCGTCGGGCCACAGGTTCGGCGGCATCACGTCGGCGTACTTCGAGCCGCGCGGGATCTCGCGGCCGACGTGCCAGAACTCCTTGAGGTCGGGGTAGCGCGAGTCCTTGGCGGTCTCGACCATGAACGGCGTGTAGCCGCGGGCGCCGCCGCCCCCGGGCACGTGGTACTTGCGCTTCACCTCCTCCGGCAGCGCGAAGAAGCGCTTGAAGGCCTCGTAGGCGCCTTCGACCAGCGCCTGCGGGATGCCGTGGTTGCGGATGCCGGCGAAGCCCCATTCGCGGTACGCGGCGCCGAGCTCGGCGACGAAGGCCTCGCGGTCGGCGGCGCTGCCGGGCGCGGTGAAGCGGCGGATGTCGAAGGTCGGGATGCGGCTGGTCATGCGGTCCTGGGCTGGCTTTCGGCGGCCGCGCGCACCGCTCCGGCGAGCGCGTCCAGGGTGGATTGCACGAGCGCGTCGTCGTCGGCCTCGACGGTGACGCGCACCACCGGCTCCGTGCCGGAGGGTCGGAGGAAGGCGCGGCCGCGCCCGTCCACGGCGCGGCGCGCGGCGTCGAGCGCGGCCAGCACCGCCGGCGCCTCGGCCGGGCTGGCACCGCTGTAGCGCACGTTGACGGTCTTCTGCGGCACGCGCTGCATGCCGGCCGCCGCCTCGTGCAGCGGCTTGCCGGTGCGCTGCAGCACCTCGAGCACCTGCAGCGCGCTGACGATGCCGTCGCCTGTGTTGGCGCGGTCCATGCACAGCAGGTGGCCGGACGCCTCGCCGCCGAGCACGCCGCCGTGCTGCAGCAGGCCCTGGTGCACGTAGCGGTCGCCGACCTTGGTGCGGACGAAGCCGATGCCGCGCTCGCCGAGCGCGCGCTCGAGCCCGAAGTTGCTCATCAGGGTGCCGACCACCGGCCCGCGCAGGCGGCCGCTGGCCTGCCAGTCGTTGGCGAGCAGCCACAGCAGGTCGTCGCCGTCGCGCACGTCGCCATTGCCGTCCACGAACAGCACGCGGTCGCCGTCGCCGTCGAAGGCGATGCCGAGGTCGGCGCCGCCGGCGCGCACGCGCGCGGCCAGCTGCTCCGGGTGCATCGAGCCGACGCCGTCGTTGATGTTGGTGCCGTTGGGGTCCACGCCGATCGCGTCCACGCGCGCGCCCAGCTCGCGCAGCACCAGCGGGCCGAGCTGGTAGGTGGCGCCGTTGGCGCAGTCCACCACGATGCGCATGCCGCCGAGGTCGAAGCCGCGCGGCACCGAGTTCTTGCAGTGCTCGACGTAGCGTCCGACCGCGTCGCGGGTGCGCACGGCCTTGCCGAGCGCCTCCGAGGCCACGGTGCGGAACGGATGCTCGAGCGCCGCCTCGATCGCGGCCTCGGTGGCGTCGTCGAGCTTCTCGCCCTGGGCGGAGAAGAACTTGATGCCGTTGTCGTAGTGCGGGTTGTGCGAGGCCGAGATCACGATGCCGCCGTCGGCGCGCATCGAGCGGGTCAGGTGCGCGACCGCCGGTGTCGGCATCGGGCCCATGAGCTGCACGTCCACGCCCGCGGCCACGAGGCCGGCCTCGAGCGCCGCCTCGAACATGTAGTTGGAGATGCGCGTGTCCTTGCCGATGATGACCACCGGCTTGCGCCAGGCGTTGCGCGGCAGCGCGTAGCCGTAGGCGTTGCCCAGGCGCAGCACGAAGTCGGCCGAGATCGGGCCCTCGCCGACCCGGCCGCGGATGCCGTCGGTGCCGAAATAGCGGCGTGGCCTGGCGGCGGCGCTCACGACGCGGCGCCCAGCGCTTCCTCGGGCGAGGGCTGGCGCATCAGCAGCGCGAGGAGGTGCGCGATGCGCTGGCGCAGCTCGCGCCGGTCGCAGATCTGGTCGATGGCGCCGTGCTCGAGCAGGAACTCCGAGCGCTGGAAGCCTTCCGGCAGGGTCTCGCGCACGGTCTGCTCGATCACGCGCGGTCCGGCGAAGCCGATCAGCGCCTCGGGCTCGGCCATGTTGATGTCGCCCAGCATCGCCAGCGAAGCGGACACGCCGCCCGTGGTCGGATGGGTCATCACCGAGATGTACGGCAGCCCGGCCGCGCGCAGCTTGCCCAGCGCGGCCGCGGTCTTGGCCATCTGCATCAGCGAGAACAGGCTCTCCTGCATGCGCGCGCCGCCCGTGGCGGAGAAGCACACCAGCGGCGCGCCGATCTCCAGCGCGCGCTCGGCCGCCAGCGCGAAGCGCTCGCCCACCACGGAGCCCATCGAGCCGCCCATGAACGCGAAGTCGAAGGCGCAGGCCACGATCGGCCGCCCCGCCAGGGCGCCCTCCATCGCGACCAGCGCGTCCTTCTCGCCGCTGGCCTTCTGCGCGGCCTTGATGCGGTCGGCGTAGCGCTTCTGGTCCTTGAACTTGAGGACGTCGGTGGGGCCCAGGTGGGCGCCGATCTCGCGGCCGCTGCCGGCGTCGAGGAAGGCGGCCAGCCGCACCCGCGCGCGGATCGGGCGGTGGTGGGCGCACTTCGGGCAGACCTCGAGGTTCTCCTCGAGCTCCGGCCGGTACAGCACCGTCCCGCACTTGTCGCACTTCTCCCAGAGCCCCTCGGGCACGCTGCGCTTGCGCCCGGTGGCGGGTTCGGTGCGGATGCTCGCGGGCATCAGTTTCTTCAGCCAGCTCATGCGGAGGCGTTCACGTCCCTGGTGCGTAGACCGGCCAGTGTAATGCGCAGGGCGGCGCAGCCGCCACGGCGCGGTTCAGGCGGCGTCGAGCGCGGCCCGCAGCGGGGCGAGGAACGCGCGGGCGCGGGCGGCCGCGTCGGCCGGATCCCCCGCCCCGGCCAAGGCCTCGACCAGCGCGCTGCCCACGACCACGCCGTCCGCGTGCGCGGCCAGCGCGGCCGCGGTCGCGGCGTCGCGGATGCCGAACCCGGCCAGCACCGGCACGTCCGCCTGCCGGCGCAGCGCGTCCAGCCGGCGGCCGGCAGCCTCGGCGTCGAGCGCCGCCGCGCCGGTGACCCCGGCCAGGTTGACGTAGTAGAGGTAGCCGCGCGCATTCGCGAGCGCGGCCGCCAGGCGCCCGTCGGACGTGGTGGGCGCCGCCAGCGGGACCAGCGCCAGCCCGGCCGCGTCGAAGGCGGCGCGATAGGCGCCGGCCTCCTCCATCGGCAGGTCCACCAGCAGCACGCCGTCCACGCCCGCGGCCACCGCCGCGCGCGCGAACGCTTCCGCACCGCGCACCTCGACCGGGTTCAGGTAGCCCATCAGCACCACCGGCGTCGCGTCGTCGCCGGCGCGGAACGCGCGCACCGCGTCCAGCACGCGCGCCAGGCCCATGCCGCGGGCCAGCGCGCGCTCGGAGCTGCGCTGGATCACCGGGCCGTCGGCCATCGGGTCGGAGAACGGGATGCCGACCTCCAGCACGTCGGCCCCCGCCCCGACCAGCGCGTGCAGCACCGGCACCGTGGCCTCCACCGACGGATCGCCGGCGGTGACGAACGGCACCAGCGCCTTGCGGCCCGCGGCGCGCAGGGCGTCGAAGCGGGCCTGCAGGCGCGCCATCAGGCGTTGCTGTCGCCGCCTTCGCCTTCGCCCTTGCCGGCGATGCTCTCCGGCAGCGGCTTGCCCGGCAGCACGAAGCCGGCGGCCTTGTACTCCTCGGCCAGCTCGGACTCGCCCACGTCGATGCCGCGCTCCGCGCCGAGGCCGTCCAGGTGCTCGTTGAGCATCCGGCGGTACATCGTGGTCATGTAGTCCAGGAACGCCGGGCGGTCCGCGGCGGCGTTGGCGCCGGCGTTCGCCAGGTAGACGTGCGCGTTGAAGCGCGCCGCGGCGTACAGGCTGGCCATGCTGATGCGCTTGAGGCCCTGCACGCGCGCCTGCTTGTTGGTCAGCTCCAGGTACTCGTTGACGCAGGTGAAGAACGCCGGGTCCAGTTGGTTCGGGTTCGGGATGTCCTGCTCGTTGGCGGGCTGGTTGTTTTCTTCGCTCATCGTTCACTCTCTGCTGGGAAGGGGATGGAAGGATCGCGGCGCGCCGCGACGGTATGCAGGTCCTTGTCGCCGCGCCCCGACAGGTTGCACAGCACGATCGCGTCGCGCGGCATGCCGGCGGCGAGGTCGATCGCGCGCGCGAGCGCGTGGCTGGACTCGAGCGCGGGCAGGATGCCCTCGGTGCGCGCGAGGCGGTGGAAGGCGGCGAGCGCCTCGGCGTCGGTGACGCCGGCGTATTCGGCGCGGCCGCTGTCCTTGAGCCAGGCGTGCTCGGGGCCGACGCCGGGATAGTCGAGGCCGGCGGAGATCGAGTGCGTCTCCGCGACCTGGCCGTCGTCGTCGCACAGCACGTAGGTGCGGTTGCCGTGCAGCACGCCCACGCGCCCGGCCGACAGCGAGGCCGCGTGGCGGCCGCCGGCGAGGCCCTCGCCCGCCGCCTCGGCGCCGACCAGGCGCACGCCGGCGTCGTCGAGGAAGGCGTGGAAGATGCCGATCGCGTTGCTGCCGCCGCCGACGCAGGCGACGACGGCTTCGGGCAGCTTGCCGTAACCGGCCAGCACCTGCGCCCGCGCCTCGCGCCCGACCACGGCGTTGAAGTCGCGCACCATGCGCGGGTACGGGTCGGGGCCGGCCACCGTGCCGATGATGTAGAAGGTGTCGTGGACGTTGGCGACCCAGTCGCGCATCGCCTCGTTGAGTGCGTCCTTGAGCGTCGCCGAGCCGGCTTCCACCGGGACCACCGTCGCCCCCAGCATGCGCATGCGCTCGACGTTGGGGCGCTGCCGCGCCATGTCGGTCGCGCCCATGTACACCACGCACTGCAGGCCCAGCCGCGCCGCCACCGTCGCGGTGGCCACGCCGTGCTGGCCGGCGCCGGTCTCGGCGATGATCCGGGTCTTGCCCATGCGGCTGGCGAGCAGCGCCTGGCCGATGGTGTTGTTGATCTTGTGCGCGCCGGTGTGGTTCAGGTCCTCGCGCTTGAGCAGGATGCGCGCGCCGCCGACCTCCGCGCTCAGGCGCCGCGCGAAGTACACCGGGCTGGGCCGCCCCACGTAATGCGCGAGGTCGTCCTCGAACGCGGCCACGAACGCCGGGTCCGCGCGCGCCGCGTCGTAGGCCTCGGCGAGCGCGCGCAGCGGCTCGACCAGGGTCTCGGCGACGAAGCGGCCGCCGTAGGGCCCGAAATGCCCCGCCGCGTCCGGTAGCCGGGCGGCGTGGTGGGCGGCGGTGGACGTGGACGGCGGGTTCATCGGACGACGGACTGCGCCGGCATCCGGCACTCGGCCCACCAGTGTAGGGGAAAAACGCCGCCCGGGCCGCCGCCAGGGGCTAGGGCCTGGCCGGCACCGGGTCCGGGTGGCAGTCGGCGCGGCGCACTTCCTCCACGAAACGGCGCATGCGCTCGCCGTCCTTGATGCCCGGCGCGGACTCGATGCCGCTGGACACGTCCACGCCCCAGGGGAGCACCTGGGTCACCGCCTCGAACACGTTGTCGGGATCCAGGCCGCCGGCCAGCACCACCGGCACCTGCAGGTCCGCGGGCAGCCGCGACCAGTCGAAGCGGCGGCCCGAGCCGCCCGCGCCGCCGGGCGCGTGCGCATCGAACAGGAAGCCCGCCGCGCCCGGCCAGCGTGCGCGCAGCATCGCGGCGGTCGGCGGCTCGCCCCCCATCGGCACCGCCTTCAGGTACGGCAGCCCGAAGCCGCGGCAGAACGCGTCGTCCTCGCGGCCATGGAACTGCAGCAGCGTGGGGCGCACCAGCCGGATCGCCTTGCGCACCTCTTCCACGTCGTTGTCCATGAACAGCGCGACCGCGTCCACCATGGGGCCGAGCGCCTGCCGCATCATCCGCGCCTGCTGCGGATGCACGCGGCGCGGGCTGCCGTGCGCGAACACGAAGCCCACCGCGTCCACGCCGAGCTCGCTGGCCAGCCGGACGTCGCCCGGACGGGTCATGCCGCAGAACTTCACGCGGGTGCGGAACAGCGTGCGTCGCTCCTGGATGGGAATCATCGGACCTCCTTGTCCCGTGGGGCCTCCTGCCAGGTCACCGCCGCCGGCAGGCCCCACGAAGCCGGATACAGCGGACCTTCGAACACCAGCCCCGCCGACGGCGCGGTGGGGCCGGCCACGGTGCGGTCGCGTCCCGCGAGCAGCTCGGCGATCCAGGCTTCCGGCGCCTCGCCTCGCCCCACCGGCAGCAGGCTGCCGACGATGTTGCGCACCATGTGGTGGAGGAACGCGTTGGCCTGCACCTGGACCTCGACGATGTCGCCCTCGCGCCGGACCGCGATGCGCTGCACCTCGCGCCGCGCGTGCGGCGCCTGGCAATGCACGGTGCGGAACGCCGAGAAGTCGTGCTCGCCGACCAGCGCCTGCGCCGCACGGTGCATCGACTCCGCGTCCAGCGGCCGCCGCTCCCAGGCGAGGTACTGGCGGTGCAGCGCCGGCCGCACCGGCCGGTTGAGGATGCGGTAGCGGTAGCGTCGCGCGCGGGCGCTGAAGCGCGCGTGGAAATCGCCGGCGACGGGCTGGCACCAGAGCACGCTGGCGTCCGGCGGCAGGCGCGAGGTGGTCCCGAGCATCCAGCCGCGCGGCTCGCGCCGCGCGTCGCTGTCGAAATGCACCACCTGGCACGCGGCGTGCACGCCGGCGTCGGTGCGGCCGGCGCAGACGGTGTCCACGCGATGGCCGGCCACGGAGGACAGCGCGTCCTCGAGCGCCGCCTGCAGCGTCGGTTCGCGGCGCGCCGGCGCGCCGGGCTTGTCCAGCCGCTGCCAGCCGGAAAAGGCGCTGCCGTCGTATTCCAGGCCCAGCGCGTAGCGCATTTCAGCAGCCCCGCCGTCCCAGCGGCGCCCGGCTCACCCCAGGTCCCGGAGCATGCGCGCGGCGATCTCGCGCGCCACCGGATCGGTGCCCTCGCCCGCTTCGCGCAGCAGCTGCACGGCGGCGGAGCGGTCGCCCAAGTCGAGGTAGGCGCGCGCGAGCTCCACCTTGCGCGCCGGCGGGACGTTCTCGTCGCCGGCCATCGGCGGGACCGGCGGCACCGTGCCGACGCTCGCGGGCACGGCGGTCCAGTGCGGCACCGACGCGGATCCGGGCTGTGCCGCCGCCTCCACCGCGGACACGGCGTCGTCGGCTTGGCGCGGCGTGGGCTCTGCCGGCGCCGGCGCCGGGGCGGGTGCGGGCGCAGGTGCGGGTGCGGGCGCCGCGGCGGCGGGCGCCGGCGCGGCGGCTGCGAACGAGGGCAGCGGCTGCGACGCCGGCGGCGGGCCGGCGGGCGTGGCCGCAGCCGCGTCGGGACGCAGGCTGCGTGGCGCGTCGAAGATGCGCGGCAGCGGCGCCTCGGTGCGGCGGCGCCACCACCACCAGCCGCCCGCGGCGGCCAGCAGCAGCACCGCCACCAGCCAGGGCCACAGCACGGTGTCGTCGGCCTGGCGCGCATCGGCGGGCGCGGCCTGCACCGTCGCCTGCTGCTGCGCCTTGGCGAGATTGGCGCGCGCTTCGGCGAGCGCGCTGTCCTTCATCGCGATCAACTGCTGTTGCTGCTGCTGGATCTTCTCCAGCTCCGCCACGCGCGACTTGAGCTCGGCGAGCTCCGCTTCGCGCGCGGCGAGCGTCTCGCGGGATTCCTGGATTTCCTGTCGCAACATCGTGCCCTCGCCGCCGGCCTGCGTGCCGGACTGTGTGCCTGCGCCCTCGCCCGAAGCGGGCGGCACGATCCGCAGGCGGGCCTCGCTGGCGGACGCCTCGTCCGCGCCGGCACCGCCGGTTCCGGTGCCCGCCGGGGCGGGCGCCGCCCCGTCCGCGCCCGGCGCGGCGGCCGCGCGGCGTGCCGCCGCGGCCTCGCGCCATTGCGCGACGTGCTGGCGCACCAGCGCCGCGGCCTCGCCGGCGCTGTAGCGCGCCAGCGCGTCCTCGGGCGGCGCGCGCAGCACCGCGCCGGCACGGATCAGGTTGATGTTGCCACCGATGAACGCTTCGGGGTTGGCCTGCAGCAGGGCCAGCATCAGCTGGTCGAGCGTGCGGCCACCGCGGTCCATGCGGCTGGCGATGCCGCTCAGCGTCTCACCGGCGCGGACCGTATAGGGCGTGGATCCGGCGGGCGCGGCGGCGGCCGCCGGGGGTTGCGGCGCGGCGGGGGCCGGGGCCGGGGCCGGGGCCGGGGTCGGCGCCGGGGCGGGCGCGGCAGGCGCGGGCGCCGGGCTCGGCACCGGTGGCGGTTCCGGCAAAGGCTCGGCGACCACGGCGTCCGCCTCGGAGGGCTCGGGCGCCGCGGCGGCCTCGGAGGCCGGCTCGGCGGCCGCCGCCGCAGCGGGAGGCTGCGCCGCAGGCTGGGCGGGCGCGGCGGCCGGCGCGGGCTCGCGCGGAACCAGGTTCGGCTCGGCGACGGTCGGCGCCTGGATCGGTTGCGCGGGCGCGGCCAGGGAGGTCGGCGCCTCGAGCAGCACCGAGTACTCGCGCACCAGCCGCCCCGCGCCCCAGTCCACCTCGACCAGGAAGGTGAGCAGCGGCTGCTGCAGCGGCGCGGCGCTGGTGACGCGGATCACCGGCTGGCCGCGGTCGTCCAGCGCGGTGGTGAACTGCAGGTTGGCGGTGGCCGCGTCCGGCGCGGGCAGGCCGACGCGGCGGAAGGTGTCGGGCGAGGCCAGTCGCACCTGCAGGTTGCGCAGCTCGGCCGGATCGGCGGCGACCACCGGGATCTCCGCCAGCAACGGCTGCCCAGGCGCCGACTTCACGACGATGCGTCCCAGGCCCAGCGCGAACGCCGGCAGCGCGACGGCCAGCACGAGCGCCGCCGACAGCGCTTGCAGCACGCGCCTGCGGATGCCGGATTTCACTGCCTTCACGCCCTTCCCCCGGGACTTCCCGTCCAGACTCTAGCGGTCCGTCGCGCCTGCGCGCAACGACGCGCGCATTGCGTCACGTTTCCGCGGCGACCAGCTCGGCGAGCTGCACCGCGTTGAGCGCCGCGCCCTTGCGGATGTTGTCGGCCACGATCCAGAGGTTGAGGCCGCGCGGGTGCGAGAGGTCCTCGCGGATGCGGCCCACGTACACCGGATCGCGCCCGGAGGCATGCGTCACCGGCGTCGGGTAGCCGCCGCCCACCGCTTCGTCCACCACCTCCACGCCCGGCGCGGCGCGCAGCAGCTCCCGCGCCTGCGCCGCGGTGAGCTTGTCGCGGGTCTCGATGGCCACCGCCTCGGAATGGCCGTAGAACACCGGCACGCGCACCACGGTGGCGTTCACGCGGATCGACGCGTCGCCGAGGATCCTGCGCGTCTCCCACACCAGCTTCATTTCCTCGCTCGTGTAGCCGTTGTCGAGGAAGTCGCCGCCGTGCGGGATCACGTTGAACGCGATCTGCACCGGGTACACCTTCGGGTCCGGCGGCTGGAAGTTCAGCAGCGCCGCGGTCTGCCGGCCGAGCTCCTCGAGCGCGCGCCGGCCGGTGCCGGACACCGACTGGTAGGTGGCGACGTTGATGCGCTCGATGCCCGCGGCGCGGTGCAGCGGCGCCAGCGCGACCAGCATCTGCATCGTCGAGCAGTTGGGATTGGAGACGATGCCGCGCGGCCGCCGGCGCAACGCTTCCGGGTTCACTTCGGCCACCACCAGCGGCACGTCCTCGTCGCGGCGGAAGGCGGACGAGTTGTCGATGACCACCGCGCCCGCGGCGGCGAACTTCGGCGCGTACTCGCGCGAGACGTCGCCCCCCGCCGAGAACAGCGCGATGTCCACGCCGGCGGGGTCGAACGTCGCGAGGTCGCGCACCAGCACCTCGTCGTCGCCGAACGCGACTTCACCGCCGGCCGAACGCTCGCTCGCCAGCGCCACCAGTTCGCCCACCGGGAACTTCCGCTCCGCGAGCACCGACAGCATCGTCTCGCCGACGGCGCCCGTGGCGCCCACCACCGCGACCTTGAACCGCCTTCCGTCCACGTGCCTGCTTCCTGAGCCTGTCATCCCGGGATCCTGGGGAACACCTCGCCGACGTCGCCGCATTGCGCGCGGTGCCGCAGCGCCTGGTCCATCAGCACCAGCGCCAGCATCGCCTCGCAGATCGACACCGCGCGGATGCCGACGCACGGATCGTGGCGGCCGGTGGTGACCACCTCGACCTCGTTGCCCGCCGCGTCGAGGCTGCGTCCCGGCAGGCGCAGGCTCGAGGTCGGCTTGAACGCCACCGACACCACCACCGGCTGGCCCGTCGAGATGCCGCCGAGGATGCCGCCCGCGTGGTTGGAGAGGAAGCCCGCCGCGGTGGCCTCGTCGCGGTGCTGCGTGCCCTTCTGCGCGACGCTGGCGAAGCCGTCGCCGATCTCCACGCCCTTCACCGCGTTGATGGACATCATCGCCGCGGCGAGCTCGGCGTCGAGCTTGCCGTACACCGGCTCGCCCCAGCCCGGCGGCACGCCGGTGGCGGCGACGGTGACGCGCGCGCCGACCGAATCGCCGGACTTGCGCAGCGCGTCCATGAACGCTTCGAGTTCCGGCACCTGCGCCGCGTCGGGCCAGGCGAACGGGTTCGCGTCCACCGCCTCGAGGTCGGCGTGGCGCGGCACGATGTGGCCGACCTGCGCGAGCCAGCCGCGCACCATCACGCCATGCCGCTCGGCCAGCCACTTCCGGGCGATCACGCCCGCGGCCACCCGCATCGTGGTCTCGCGCGCCGAGGCGCGGCCGCCGCCGCGCGGGTCGCGGATGCCGTACTTCTGCCAGTAGGTGTAGTCGGCGTGGCCGGGGCGGAACTGCGCCGCGATCGCGTCGTAATCCTTGCTGCGCGCGTCGGTGTTGCGCACCAGCAGCGCGATCGGCGTGCCGGTGGTGCGGCCCTCGTGCACGCCGGACAGGATCTCGACGACGTCCGGCTCGCGCCGCTGCGAAGTGTGGCGGGTGCGCCCGGTGGCACGCCGCGCGAGGTCGTGCACGAAGTCCTCGGGGGCCAGCTCCAGGCCGGGCGGGCAGCCGTCCACCACGCAGCCGATGGCCGGCCCGTGCGATTCGCCGAAGGTGGTGACGCGCAGCAACCGCCCGAAGGTGTTCATCGCTGCCGGGACCGGACTAGAACAGGCCGGGCGCGGCGTCGTCGGCCGCGGCCGCCGCAGGCGCCGGCGCCGCGCGCGACGCACCGCCCGGGCGCGCGTCGGCGAGCTTGCGGATGCGCGCGTGGTGGGCGACGAGGTCGTGGCGCTCGGCCACGAACACCCCCATCTGCCCGACCTTGAACTCGACCCAGGCCAGCGGCAGTTCCGGCAGCAGCTTCACCAGCGCGTGCTCGGCCTCGCCCACCTCGCAGACCAGCAGGCCGTCGTCGGTGAGGTGCAGCGGCGCGTCGCGCAGGATCCGCAGCACCAGGTCCAGGCCGTCGTTGCCCGCGCGCAGGCCGAGCTCGGGCTCGTGCGCGTATTCCGGCGGCAGGGCGTCGGTCTCGTCGTCGGTGACGTAGGGCGGGTTGGAGACGATCAGGTCGTAGTGCTCGCCGCTGAGCGCGGCGAACAGGTCGGATTCCAGCAGGCGCAGGTTGCGCACGTGCAGCCGCGCCTCGTTCTCGCGCGCCAGCGACAGCGCCTCCTCCGACAGGTCCACCGCGTCCACGTGCCAGTCGGGGTTGTAGTGCGCCATCGCGATGCCGATGCAGCCCGAGCCGGTGCACAGGTCGAGCGCGCGCCGCACCTCGCGCCCGCCGAGCCAGGGCTCGAAGCCGGATTCGATCAGCTCGGCGATCGGCGAGCGCGGCACCAGCGCGCGCGGGTCGGACTTGAACGACAGGCCCGCGAACCAGGCCTCCCCGGTCAGGTAGGCGGCCGGGATGCGCTCCTCGATGCGGCGCAGGAACAGGCCGAGCACGTCCTCCTTCTCCGCCAGCGTGACCCGGGCGTTGCCGTAGGCGGGCGGCAGGTCGTGCGGCAGGTGCAGCGCGTGCAGGGTCAGCTGGGTGGCCTCGTCCAGCGCGTTGTCGTAGCTGTGCCCGAAGGTCAGCCCCGCGGCGTTGAACCGGCTGGCCCCGTAGCGGATCAGGTCGATGATGGTCTGGAGCTCGTCGGTCATGGCCGGGGGCTTGGGCGCTGGACCGGGAATTATAGCCGTGGCGCGGCTATCATGGCCGAAGTTCAAGTACCTGCTGAAGTCGAGCCCATGTTCAACCGGACCACCCTCGTCGTCCTGGTCGCCGCCCTGGCCGCGGCGCTCGGCTTCTGGGCCGCGCAGCACCGCCTCGCGGCCGACCGGGCCGCCGCGCAGCTGCAGGCCGTGCGCCTGTTCCCGCAGCCGCGGGAGCTGCCGCCGTTCTCGCTGCAGCAGTCCGATGGCACGCCGCTGGTGCCGGGCGAACTGCAGGGGCATTGGACCCTGGTGTTCCTGGGCTTCACCCACTGCCCCGACGTGTGCCCCACCACGCTGGCCCAGCTCGCACAGGCGCAGAAGCAGTGGGCGGCGCTGCCCGAGGCGACGCGGCCGCGGGTGCTGTTCGTGTCGGTGGACCCGGAGCGCGACACGCCCGACCGCGTCGGCGAGTACGCGCACGCCTTCCACAGGGACACCCTGGCCGCGACCGCCGACCTGCCCGCGCTCGAGGCCTTCGCGCGCTCGCTGTCGCTGGTGTTCATGAAGGTGCCGGCCGCGCCCGGCGCGCCCGCCGACCAGTACAGCGTGGACCACTCGGCCGCGCTGGCGGTGCTCGACCCGAAGGCGCGCATGGCCGGCGTGATCCAGCAGTCCGGCGAGGGCGCGCTCGACGCGCGCGCGATCGCCGCCGACCTGGCCGCGCTGGCGAAGACCCGGCCCTGACCCCCGCGATGGATGCGCTGACCGCCCTCACCCACGCGCTGCCGCACCGCCTGCTCTCCTCGCTGGCGCGCCGGCTCGCGTACTCGCGGCATCCGCGCGTGCGGCGCTGGCTCATCGACACCGTGGTGCGCCGCTTCGGGGTGGACCTCGAGGAGGCACTCGAATCCGACCCGAAGGCGTACGAAAGCTTCAATGCCTTCTTCACCCGCGCGCTCAGGCCAGGGGTCCGCGTGCCCGACCCCGACCCGCGCGCGCTGCTGATGCCGGCCGACGGCCGCATCAGCCAGTGCGGCCCGATCGAGGGCGGCCGCATCTTCCAGGCCAAGGGCCGCTCGTTCACCGCCGCGGAGCTGCTCGCCGACGCGGAAGACGCCGCGCCGTTCGCCGACGGCCTGTTCGCGACGGTCTACCTGTCGCCGCGCGACTACCACCGCGTGCACATGCCGTGGACGGGGCGCCTGCTGCGCACCGTGCACGTGCCCGGGCGGCTGTTCTCGGTGGGGCCGGCGGCCGTGCGCGCGGTGCCGCGGCTGTTCGCGCGCAACGAGCGCCTGGTGTGCCATTTCGAATGCGATTTCGGACCGATGGCGGTGGTGATGGTCGGCGCGCTGCTGGTGTCGGGCGTGGAAACCGTCTGGAGCGGCATCGAGATCCCGCGTTACGGCAGGGCCGTCACGGTGAAGGACTACCGCAACCAGCGGCTCGTGCTGGAGCGCTTCGCCGAGATGGCGCGCTTCAACTACGGTTCGACGGTGGTCGTGCTGCTGCCGCCGGGCGTGGCCACGCTCGCGCCGGGGCTCGGCGCCGAAGCGCCCGTGCGCCTCGGCCAGCGCCTGGCGACGCTGGCCTGACCCGCGTCACTGCCGGCAGGATTCGAGCGAAAGCTTCTGGCCGGGGTGGATGCGGTAGGCGGGCGCCTTGATGCGGTTGGCCTTCGCCAGCGCCTGCGGCGTGCACTGGAACTTGCGCGCGATCGAGCTCAGCGTTTCCCCGCGTTGCACCTGGTAGTGCGAGGGCCGCGACGATGCGGCCGGCGCGGCCGGCTTCGCATCGCCGCCGGCGCGCACCAGCGCGTCGCGCGCGTCGCTGGCCAGCAGCGCCTGCGCCAGCGTCGCCCGCGGGCCCTGCACGCAGTAGCGTTCGTACAGCCCCGCCATGCGCGTGCTCACCTGCAGCTGGGTGCCGGCCGGGAGCATGGTGTCCGGCTTCAGCCGCGGGTTGAGGTTGCGCAGCGTGCGCAGGTAGCCGTCGCGCGTGCCGTAGTCGCCGAGGCAGATGGCCAGCCCGTACAGCGAGTCCGGGCGCTGCAGCAGCAGCTGCGCGGGGCGCGCGTCCACGTCGCGGAACGAGAGGCCGTAGCGCTTCGGGTGCAGGTACAGCCACGCGGCCGCGATCACCATCGGCACGTAGTCGCGCGTCTCCGGCGGGAACTGCGCATTCACCGAGGCGTCCCAGAAGCCGCGGCCACCGCTGGCCAGGAACACGCGGCGCGCGCGCCCTTCCCCGCCGTTGTACGCGGCCAGCGCGAGCTCGAGGTTGCCGTCCAGCTCGGCCATCCGCTCGAGCAGGTAGGCGGCGCTGGCCTCGGCGGAGGCGCGCGGGTCGTAGCGGGTGTCGAAGCCGGTGGCGTCCTGGCCCAGGCCGAAGCGCTTGCCGGTGGCGTACATGAACTGCATGGGCCCCGCCGCGCCCACGCGCGAGCCCGCGTGCACCTTGCCGTTCGACTCCTTGGCGAGGATGCCGAACAGCAGCGCCTCGGGCAGCCCCGCGCGCTGGAACGAGGGCCACATCAGCGGACGCAGGTATTCGTAGTGCTCGTAGGTGTCCAGCAGCTGGCCGCGCATGTCGGTGAGCCAGCGGCGGATCGCCGCCTGCACCGCCGGGTTGTACGGGACCATCTCGTCGAAGCGGTGCGAACGTTCGTCGAACAGGCTGCCGCCGGCGGCGCCCGCCGTCGCGGCCGCAGCAGGCGAGGCGAGGTCGAGCCCGGCGTGGTCGGGGTCGGCCTCGTCGGGATCGATGCCGTCGCCCTCGGCGAACGCGGCGGCGCCGTCGGCCGCTTCCTTCAGCAGGCGCGCGTAGCTGGCCACCAGCGTCGAGACCGGGCAGCCCTCGGTGCGGGCGCAGCCGGACAGCGCGTCCTCCATGTCGGCCAGCGCCCTGTCGGCGTCGGCGCGCGCCTCCGGATCGGCGTTGCCCAGCCGCACCACGGCCTCGCGATAGCGGGCCTCGGCGGTGGACATCTGCGCGACGTAACCGTCGATGGCGGCCTGGTTGCGGCGCGAGGCGCCCTCGGCGCCGGCGGACGCGAGGCATGCGGCGAGGAACACGGCCGGCATGGCCAGGCGGAGGGCGTGGGTGGTCATTGCTGCGCTGTTCCCGTGGAGACGGCAGGTTAGCCGTCGCCCGCGACCGCGGGCAACCCGCGACGGCTAGAATCCCGACGACCCTCACGGAACCCGCCATGGACCCCATCCTCGTCGGCAAGGCCGTCACGACGCCGGATTCCGGACAGGTCGTGCTGCAACCCGCATACGCGAACCGGCACGGCCTCGTCGCCGGCGCCACCGGCACCGGCAAGACCGTCACGCTGATGACCATCGCCGAAGGCTTCTCGCGCATCGGCGTACCGGTGTTCGTCGCCGACGTGAAGGGCGACGTCGCCGGGCTCGCCGTGCCCGGAACGCCAGGCGGGAAGCTGCAGGCGCGGGTGGAGCAGATCGGCCTGCCCGGCTACCGCAACGAGGGCGTGCCCGCGATCTTCTGGGACCTGTACGGCGAGCTGGGGCATCCGGTCCGGACCACCGTGAGCGAGATGGGCCCGCTGCTGCTTTCGCGCATCCTCGAGCTCAACGACACCCAGGCGGGCGTGCTCGACATCGTGTTCAGGCTCGCCGACGACCGCGGCCTGCTGCTGCTCGACCTGGCCGACCTGCGCGCGCTGCTCGCCCTCGTCGCGGACGAGCGCAAGGACGTCTCCACGCAGTACGGCCTGGTGAGCGCGCCTTCGGTGGCCGCGATCCAGCGCAGCCTGCTGCGGCTGGAGCAGGAGGGCGGCGCGCGCTTCTTCGGCGAGCCCGCGCTGGAGCTCTCGGACCTGATGCGCACCACGCCCGACGGCCGCGGCGTCGTCGGCATCCTCGCGGCCGACAAGCTCGTGCTCAAGCCGCGCCTGTACTCGACCTTCCTGCTGTGGCTGCTGTCGGAGCTGTTCGAGCAGCTGCCCGAGGCCGGCGACCTGGACAAGCCGAAGCTGGTGTTCGTGTTCGACGAAGCGCACCTGCTGTTCGACGACGCGCCCGCTGCGTTGCGGCAGCGCATCGAGCAGGTGGTGCGCCTGATCCGCTCCAAGGGCGTCGGCGTGTATTTCTGCTCGCAGTTCCCCGACGACATCCCGGACGCGATCCTCGGCCAGCTCGGCAACCGCGTGCAGCACGCCCTGCGCGCCTACACGCCGCGCGACCGCAAGGCGGTGAAGACGGCGGCCGAGACCTTCGTGCCCAACCCGGCGCTCGACGTCGCGGACGCCATCGGCCAGCTCGGCGTCGGCGAAGCGCTGTGCTCGATGCTCGGCGACACCGCCGGCGGCCGCGGCGTGCCGATGCCGGTGGAACGCACCCTGGTCGCGCCGCCGCGCTGCCGCATGGGCGCGATCACCGACGCCGAGCGCGCGCAGGTGCGCGCCGCGAGCCCGGTCGGGATGAAGTACGACCAGGCGATCGACCGCGAGTCCGCCGCCGAAATCCTGGCGCGGAAGGCGGAGGCCAGCGGCGAGCGCAACGGCGCGCCCCCGGCCCGCCGCGAGGCCCTGCCCGACCGCGGCGCGGCGCGCGAGGGCGGCGGCTTCGCGCAGGCGCTGAAGGACATGCTGTTCGGGACGCGCCGCCGGCAGGGCATGGTGGAGACCATGGCCAAGCAGGCCGCGCGCACCGTCGGCAGCCAGGTCGGACGCCAGATCCTGCGCGGCGTGCTCGGCGGCATCGCCGGCGGCCGGCGCTGAACGACGCGCCATCCCCATGCACCCCACCCTCCACCACAGGGAGAAGAAGACGATGGAACGCACCCGCTTCCCCATGCACGCGGCCGCGCTGGCGCTCGCGCTGATCGCCTGCGCCTGCGCGCGCCAGGCGCCCACCGCCGACGACGCGAGCGCCGGTCCGGCCGCACCTCCGCCCGCCGCCGCGCCCGTGGCCGCGGTCGAGGACGGCGACGCCGCGACGCCGGCGCAACCGGGCGTGCAGCCCGCCGACGCCGGCGCGGACCTGCGCGCCGTCGCCGGCAGCTACGCCGGCACCCTGCCCTGCGCCGACTGCCCGGGCATCGACGAGACGCTCGTGCTGTCGGAAGACGGCAGCTTCGTGCTCACCGATACCTACCGCGAGCGCCCCGGCGCGGTCAACGTCCTGCAGGGCACCTGGTCGCTCGAAGCCGGCGGCGCGCGCGTGCGCCTGGATCCGGGCAGCAAGGACGCAGCCGACCGCCTCTACGGCGTGGACGGCGACGGCCTGCGCGTGCTCGACGGCGACGGCAACCCGCTGCCCGGCAGCCTGCCCGACCGGCTGCACCGCGAAGAGTGAGGCCATGGGGCGCTGGCGACCGCCCTCGGCGCCATCCACCGCGCTGGTGACGCCGCAGGGACATGCACGACTGAAGGCCGAGCTCGAGGAACTGTGGCGCGTGCGCCGCCCGGAGGTGGTGCGCGCGCTCGCCGCCGCCGCCGCCGAGGGCGACCGCTCCGAGAACGCCGAGTACACCTACCGCAAGAAGCAGCTCGCCGAGATCGACCGCCGCGTGCGCTACCTCGGCAAGCGCCTCGAGGTGCTGCGCGTCGTGGACACCGTGCCCGCCGACCGCGAGGCCGTGTACTTCGGCGCGACGGTGGAGCTCGAGCGCCTGGACGACGGCAGCCTCGCGCGTTACCGCATCGTCGGGCCCGACGAGACCGACGCGGCGCGCGGCCACATCAGCATCGACTCGCCGCTGGCGCGCGCGATGCTGCGCAAGCGGGTGGACGACGAGTTCGAGGCCGAGCTCCCGTCGGGACGGGCCCGCTTCGCGATCGTCACCGTGGACTACGGCGCGGGGGACTGAACGGCGCCGTCGCCCTCCTCGGCGAGGTCGATGTCCGGGACGCCGTTGACGCCCGGGTCGCGCGGCGAGCATTCGCGCGCTTCCTTCGCCAGCGCCTCGTAGCGCTGCTGGAAGTCGATCAGGTCCGCCTCCTCCAGCTCCTCCAGGTCGAGCAGCTTGTTGTGCGCGCCCTCGGTGGCGCGGATCAGCTCGTCGAGCTTGATCTGCAGCGCCGCGGTGTCGCGGTTCTGCGTCGCCTGGATCAGGAACACCATCAGGAAGGTGACGATGGTGGTGCCGGTGTTGATGACCAGCTGCCAGGTGTCGCTGTAGTGGAAGAGCGGCCCGGTGATCGCCCAGGCCAGGACCACGATCGCGGCGAGGGCGAAGCACAGCGGGCGCCCGGTGAAGCGCGACGCCGCCTTGGTGATGCGGGTGAACCAGCCGAGCCTGCGCATGCCGCCTCCGATCAGATGCCGGCGTACCAGTCGTACTTGCGGTCTTCCCAGAAGCCGCCGCGGCCGCCGTGGATGCCAGCGTAGCCATCCACGACGAGGATGGCGTGAACGTACTTGGCGTGCTTGTAGCCCAGCTTGCGCTCGATCCGCATCCGCAGCGGCGCGCCGTTGGCGACCGGCAGCGGCGCATCGTTGAGGCGATGCGCGGCGATGGTCTGCGGGTGGTACGCGTCCTCGAGGTCGATGCTCTCGTAGTAGCGCGAGCCGTCGCCGGCGAGGTCGTCGAAGCAGTGGAACACGACGTAGCGCGCGCCGGGGCGCAGGCCGGCCAGGTCGAGCAGGTGCGCCAGCGGCACGCCCTGCCACTTGCCGATCACGCTCCAGCCCTCGACGCAGTCGTGGCGGGTCACCTGGGTGCGTTGCGGCATCGCCCGCAGCGCCTCCAGCGACAGTTCGAGCGGGCGCCGCACCAGGCCGTCCACGCGCAGGCGGTAGCCGGCGAAGCCCTGCGCCTTCAGCGCAAGGTATTCGGGCGTGCGCGGGTCGATCGAGCCGTTCGGCCGGAACAGCGGCGAAACCATGGATTCCGGGAACTCCGCCGCCAGCCGGTCGCCGCTGAGCGCGCGCTGCACGCGCATGGACAGCGGCTCCGCCAGCGCCAGCGCCGACACGAAGCGCGGCTTGCGCGACAGCGCGTCGCAACCCGAGAGCACGGCCGCGCCGGCACCGGCGGCCAGGCCGCGCAGCAGGCGACGGCGCGCCACCAGCACCTCAGCCATCGCCGCCCTCCCCCGCGTCCGCGTCCGCGCGCGGCCAGCGCACGCGCAGCCGGCCGGTGAGCATCGCCCGCACGTGGTTCAGCGGGCCCGCGTACACCACCATCAGCAGGTGCACCGCGAAGAACAGCATGAACAGCGCCATCGCGCCGAAATGCAGCGTGCGCGCCGACTGCCGCCCGCCGACGAGCTGCAGCCAGCCGCCGAGCACGGTGTCCAGCTGCGGCGACATGGACAGGCCGGTCAGGATCGCCAGCGGCGCGAGCACGAACACCACGCCCAGGTAGGCCAGCTTCTGCAGCGGGTTGTAGCGCAGCGCCGCCTCGCCCTGCGGATGGCGGAAACGCAGGTGGTCGAGCACCGAACGGCCGATGCCGCGCCAGTCGGCGCGGCCCGGCGCGAGGTCGTCGCGCAGGTGCCGGCTGGCGAGCGACCAGGCGAGGTAGCACGCGCCGTTGATCACCCACAGCCAGGCGAAGAAGAAGTGCCAGCGCCGCCCCAGCGCCAGCGAGCGGTAGCCCGGGATCGTGGTCCAGCCGGGAATGCCGTCGCGAAAGGCCAGCACCGGATGCGCGAAGTCCGAAGTTTCGCCCCAGTACAGCGCGGGGTGTGCGTTGAGCACCTGCAGGCCGCTGCCGACGAGCGCGAGCAGGCACACGGCGTTGATCCAGTGCATCCAGCGCAGCGGGGCGCGGTGCCGCAGCACCGTGCGCCATTCCCAGCCGGGGTGGCCCATCGCCATGCCCCGATCCTACCCCGCCCGCCACGCCCCCGCGATGCCCCGCGCCGAAGCGGGAGTCCCCGGTTCGGTCAGGCGGCGGTTTCGCCGTAGAGGTCGTGCTCGTCGCTGCCCAGGATCTCGACGTCCACGAACTGCCCCGGCACCAGCCCCGCCGCCGCGCCGTCCTGGACCTGCACGACGCCGTCGATCTCCGGCGCGTCCGCCATCGAGCGCGCGATCGCCAGTTCGCCGTCGATGGCGTCCACGATGCAGCGCTGCACCGTGCCGACCTTGGCCTCCAGGCGCGCGGCGCTGATCGCTGCCTGGCGTTCCATGAACCGGGCCAGGCGTGCCTGCTTCACCTCCTCGGGCACCGGATCGGGCAGCGCGTTCGCGGCGGCGCCCTCCACCGGCGAGTAGGCGAACGCGCCGACGCGGTCCAGCTGCGCCTCGTCGAGGAAGTCGAGCAGCGCTTCGAACTCGGCCTCGGTCTCGCCCGGGAAGCCGACGATGAAGGTCGAGCGGATCGTGAGCTCCGGGCAGGCGGCGCGCCAGCGCTGGATGCGCTCGAGCGTCCGCTCCACCGCGCCCGGCCGCTTCATCAGCTTCAGGATGCGCGGGCTGGCGTGCTGGAACGGGATGTCCAGGTAGGGCAACAGCCTGCCCTCCGCCATCAGCGGGATCACTTCGTCCACGTGCGGGTACGGATAGACGTAGTGCAGGCGCGTCCAGCAGCCGAGCTCGGACAGGCCCTCGCACAGCGCCTTCATGCGCGTGGCGTAGGCCTTGCCGCGCCACTCGCGCTCGGCGTACTTCAGGTCCACGCCGTAGGCCGAAGTGTCCTGCGAGACCACGAGCAGTTCGCGCACCCCGCCCTTGACCAGGCGCTCGGCCTCGCGCAGCACGTCGTCCACCGGCCGCGACGCCAGGTCGCCGCGCAGCGACGGGATGATGCAGAAGCTGCAGCGGTGGTTGCAGCCTTCGGAGATCTTCAGGTACGCGTAGTGCTTCGGCGTGAGCTTGAGGCCGTAGTCGGGCAGCAGGTCCAGGAACGGGTCGTGCTTCGGCGGCACCGCGGCGTGCACCGCCTCCATCACGCTGGCGTAGTCCTGCGGGCCGCTGATCGAGAGCACGCCCGGGTGCGCCTCGCGGATCACGTCGGCGCGCTTGCCAAGGCAGCCGGTGACGATGACCTTGCCGTTCTCCGCCATCGCCTCGCCGATCGCGTCCAGCGATTCGGCCACCGCCGAATCGATGAAGCCGCAGGTGTTGACCACCACCACGTCGGCGGCGTCGTAGCTGGGCACCAGCTCGTAGCCCTCCACCCGCAGCTGGGTGAGGATGCGCTCGGAATCCACCAGCGCCTTGGGGCATCCGAGGCTGACGAAACCGACTTTGGGGCTGGCGGGCATGGCGGGGCGGGCGCGGGGCGGCCGCGGATTATAGCCGGCGCTAGAATCGGCCCGGACGGCCACGCAGGGAGCCCCGCACGATGGGACGCGACATCGCCTTGGACACGCCCGCCGGCAGCGTCGGCGCCTGGCGCGCGGACCCGGTGTCGGCGCCGCGCGGCGGCATCGTGGTGGCGCAGGAGATCTTCGGCGTGAATGCGCACATCCGCGCCGTCGCCGACCGCTACGCCGCCGAGGGCTACGTGGCGCTCGCCCCGGCGTTCTTCGACGTGGTCGAGCGCGGCGTGGAACTGGGCTACGACCAGGCGCAGTTCGCGCGCGGCCGCGAGCTCGCCCAGGCGGTGGGGCTGGAACGCGCGGCGGCCATCGCCGGCGCGGCCGCGCGCCTGCTGCGCGACGAGGGCCTCGCGGTCGGCATCGTCGGCTTCTGCTGGGGCGGCACCGTCGCCCTGCTCGGCAACCTCCGCCACGGCCTGCCCGCGTCGAGCTACTACGGCGCGCGCAACCTGCCCTTCCTCGACGAGCCGCTGCGCGCGCCGATCCAGTTCCATTTCGGCGCCGACGACGCCTCGATCCCGCCGGAGATGGTCGAGGCCCACCGCGCGAAGCTGCCGCAGGCGGAGGTGTACGTCTACGAAGGCGCCGGCCACGCGTTCAACCGCGACGTGGATGCCTCGCACTACCGCGCGGAGGCGGCCCGGCTCGCGCACCAGCGCACCATGCAGCTGTTCGCCGCGACGCTGGGGTGAGCATGGGCCGGCACCGCGCGCCACCGCCGTCGCACTACGCGCTGCACCCGCAGCTCGCCGCCGACACGCACCCGGTGGCGACGCTGGCCCTGTGCGAACTGCGGCTGATGGACGACGCCAACTACCCGTGGCTGGTGCTGGTGCCGCGGGTACCTGCCGCGCGCGAGCTCATCGACCTCGAGGCCGCGCAGCGCCGGCAGCTCGGCGACGAGATCGACGTCGCCGCGCGCCTGCTGCGCGACCTGTTCCGGCCGTTCAAGCTCAACGTCGCGGCGCTCGGCAACCTGGTGCCGCAGCTGCACGTGCACGTGATCGCGCGCTACGAGGACGACCCGGCCTGGCCCGCGCCGGTGTGGGGCCGCGTGGCCGCGCGCCCGTACGGGCCGGAGGCCCTGGCGGAACGGATCTCGCGGCTGCGCGACGCGCTGCCGGCCCAGGCGCGCGCGTAGTCAGGCGCGCGGCAGGGTGACCCCGGTCTGCCCCTGGTACTTGCCGCCGCGGTCGCGGTAGGACGTCTCGCAGGGCTCGTCGGACTGGAAGAACAGCATCTGCGCCACGCCCTCGCCCGCGTAGATGCGCGCCGGCAGCGGCGTGGTGTTGGAGAACTCCAGGGTCACGTGCCCTTCCCACTCCGGCTCCAGCGGCGTGACGTTGACGATGATGCCGCAGCGCGCGTACGTGCTCTTGCCCAGGCACACCACCAGCACGTCGCGCGGGATGCGGAAATACTCGACCGTGCGCGCGAGCGCGAAGGAGTTCGGCGGGATGATGCACTCGTCCGCCTCGATGTCCACGAAGCTCTTCGGGTCGAAGTGCTTCGGGTCCACGATCGTCGAGTTGATGTTGGTGAACACCTTGAACTCGCGCGAGCAGCGCACGTCGTAGCCGTAGCTCGAGGTGCCGTAGCTGACCAGGCGCTTGCCGTCGGCCTGCTTCACCTGCCCGGCCTCGTACGGCTCGATCATGCCCTTCGCGGCCATCTCGCGGATCCAGCGGTCGCTCTTGATGCTCATGCGGCTTCCATCGCCCGAAAGGCCGCCATTGTACGGGCGCCGCCGCCGCGCGGGGCGGCCCGCCGCGTCCGGCTCAGGCCAGCGCGGCGGCGATCGGCATGGGCGCGCGCGGCCGTGCCGCCAGGCGCATCGCCAGCGCCCGGGCCGCGGCGCGGAAGGCCAGCGCCGGCGCCGAGCCCGGCGCGGCGGCGACCACCGGCACGCCGGCGTCGCCCTGCTCGCGGATGGACAGCTCCAACGGCAGGCTGCCGAGCAGCGGCACGCCGTACCGGGCGGCCATGCGCGCGCCGCCGCCCTCGCCGAACACGTGCTCGACGTGGCCGCAGTTGCGGCAGGCGTGCACCGCCATGTTCTCGACCAGGCCCAGCACCGGCACCTGCACCTTCTCGAACATGCGCAGCGCCTTGCTCGCGTCGAGCGTGGCCACGTCCTGCGGCGTGGTCACCACCACCGCGCCGGCCACGGGGATCTTCTGCGCCAGGGTGAGCTGGATGTCGCCGGTGCCCGGCGGCAGGTCCACGATGAGGTAGTCGAGGCCGGACTCGCCGCCCCACAGCGTGTGCTCCAGCAGCTGGGTGAGCGCGGACGTGGCCATCGGCCCGCGCCAAATCATCGGCGTGTCCTGCTCCACCAGCAGGCCGATGGACATCGCCTCGATGCCGTGCGCGCGCATCGGCTCGATCGCCTTGCCGTCGGGGCTGTCGGGCCGCCCGGACAGGCCGAGCATGGTCGGCACGCTGGGCCCGTACACGTCCGCGTCGAGCACGCCGACGCGCGCGCCGTCGGCGGCGAGCGCCAGCGCGAGGTTCACCGCGATCGTGGACTTGCCCACGCCGCCCTTGCCGGCGCCGACGGCGATGATGTTGCGGATGCGCGGCGACAGCGCCACGTTCGGCTGCACCGCGTGCGCGGCGATGCGCGGCACCAGTTCGAAGCCCGCCAGCGGCACCGGCGCGATGGCCGCGGCCACCGCCTCGCGCAGCGCCGGGAGGTCTTCCGTGGCCACCGGGTAGCCCGTGGGCAGCGAGACCGCGACGCCGCCGCCGGTGGCGGACACCCGGGGCCGCACGCCCGCCTCGGCGAGCGCCAGCCCGGCGCGGGGATCGGCGACGGCGGCGATGCGCTCCGGGGAAACCTGCTGAACGGCGTCTTCCATGCGCGCATTGTAGCGCCGCGGCCCCCTTCCATACGGCGCCGGATGCGGTATAAACGAGGCCGACCCGCCGCCCCGGAGGAACCATGCGCCTCAAGCTCGCCGCCCTGTTGCTCGCCCTGCCGCTCGCGGCGCTTTCCTCGGCCGCGCTGGCCCAGGACACGCCCGTGGGCAAGTGGCGCACCATCGACGACAAGACCGGCAAGGTGAAGTCCATCGTCGAGATCACCGAAACCGCCGACGGTTCGCTGCAGGGCAAGGTCCTGCGCGTGCTCGATTCCGAGAAGGGCCCGAACCCGGTCTGCGACGCCTGCAAGGGCGAGAACCACAACAAGCCGATCGAAGGCATGGTCATCGCCTGGGGGCTGCGCCGCGAGGGCGACAGCTGGGACGGCGGCAAGATCATGGATCCGAAGAACGGCAAGGTGTACTCGGCGAAGATGACGCCGGTCGAAGGCGGCAGCAAGCTGGAAGTGCGCGGCTACCTCGGCTTCTCGTTGCTCGGCCGCACGCAGACCTGGCTGCGCGAAGAGTAGCGCCGACCCATGGTCGGCTGAAAAATCCCGGAGCGGGACCCGTGGAGCCGGGCATGGCCCGGCTCCGCGTCGCGGGGCGCATGCGATAATCGCCGCCCGTCTCCACGGCGACCCACGATGCTCCGCCCCGCGCTCGTCACCAACGCCCTGCCCTACGCCAACGGCCCGCTGCACCTGGGCCACCTGGTGGGCTACATCCAAGCCGACATCTGGGTGCGCGCGCGTCGGATGGCCGGCGGCACCACGCACTACGTCTGCGCCGACGACACCCACGGCACGCCGATCATGCTCGCCGCCGAGAAGGCGGGCACCACGCCCGAGGCCTTCATCGCCGGCATCCAGGCGTCGCACGAGCGCGACTTCGCCGACTTCGGCGTCGCCTTCGACCACTACGACTCCACCCATTCGGCGCGCAACCGCGCGCTGACCGAGGGCATCTACGCGCGGCTGGAAGCCAACGGCCACGTCTCGCGGCGCTCGGTGGCGCAGCTGTACGACCCGGTCAAGGGCATGTTCCTGCCCGACCGTTACGTCAAGGGCGCCTGCCCCAACTGCGGCACGCCGGACCAGTACGGCGACAACTGCGAGCACTGCGGCGCCACCTATTCGCCGACCGACCTCAAGTCGCCGTACTCGGCGGTGAGCGGCGCGACGCCGGAGCTGCGCGAGTCGGAGCATTTCTTCTTCGAGCTCGGCCAGTTCGAGGCCTTCCTGCGTGACTGGCTCGCCGGCGACGTGGCCGTGCCGGGCGTCAAGGCCAAGCTGCAGGAATGGCTGGACGGCGAAGGCGGCCTGCGCCCGTGGGACATCTCCCGCGACGCGCCCTACTTCGGCTTCGAGATCCCGGGCCACCCCGGCAAGTACCTGTACGTGTGGATCGACGCGCCGATCGGCTACCTGGCCGCCTTCCAGGCGCTGTGCGAGCGCGAGGGCCTGCAGTTCCACGACTACGTGGCGCCGGACTCCGATGCCGAGATGCACCACTTCATCGGCAAGGACATCGTCAACTTCCACGGCCTGTTCTGGCCGGCGGTGCTGCATGGCGCCGGCCTGCGCAGGCCCACGCGGCTGCATGTCAACGGCTACCTGACCGTGGACGGCGCCAAGATGTCGAAGTCGCGCGGCACCTTCGTGCTCGCGCGCACCTACCTCGACTGTGGCCTGCCGCCCGAGGCGCTGCGCTACTACTTCGCCGCCAAGTCCTCCGGCGGCGTGGATGACCTCGACCTCAACCTCGCCGACTTCGTCGCGCGCGTGAACAGCGACGTCGTCGGCAAGTTCGTGAACCTCGCCAGCCGCTGCGCGGGCTTCATCAACAAGCGCTTCGACGGCCGCCTCGCGGGGGCGTTGCCGGAGCCCAAGGCCTACGCGCGCGCCGTCGCCGCGCTCGCGCCGATGCGCGAGGCCTACCTGCGCAACGAGCCGGCCACGGTGCTGCGCCTGGCGATGGCGCTGGCCGACGAGGCCAACCGCTACATCGACGAGCAGAAGCCCTGGGTACTCGCGAAGCAGGCAGGCAGCGACGCCGGGCTGCAGGCCGTGTGCACGCAGGGGCTCAACCTGTTCCGCGTGCTCGCGCTCGCGCTGGCGCCGGTGATGCCGGCGCTCGCGCGCCAGGTGGAGGACTTCCTCGGCGCGCCGCTGCGCCGCTGGAGCGACGCCGACGCGCCGCTGCTCGGCCACGCCATCCGCGAATACCAGCCGCTGTTCACCCGCATCGACCCGAAGCAGATCCAGGCCATGACCGACGCCTCCAGGGACACCCTCGCGCCCGCCCCGGCCGCAGCTACCGCCGCCGCGCCCGCAGCCCCCGCCCCCGCCCCGCCCGCGAAGGACGCCGCCACGGTGTCCATCGACGATTTCGCGAAGCTCGACCTGCGCATCGGCAAGGTGCTGGCCTGCGAGTTCGTGGAAGGCTCGGACAAGCTGCTGCGCTTCGAGCTCGACGCCGGCGAGCTGGGCAAGCGCCAGATCTTCTCCGGCATCCGCGCCAGCTACGGCGAACCGGACAGGCTGGTCGGGCGCAACGTCGTGTTCATCGCCAACCTTGCGCCGCGCAAGATGCGCTTCGGCGTCAGCGAGGGCATGATCCTGTCCGCCGGCTTCGACGGCGGCGCGCTGCACCTGCTCGACGCCGACGCGGGCGCCGCGCCCGGCATGCCGGTGAAGTGAGGCGCCGCGGCGCCCGCCGCCGATGGCCGTGACCGCGCAACCGCTCCCGCTGGTGGAGCGCCTCGACCGCCTCCTTCCGCAGACCCAGTGCGGGCAATGTGGCTATGCCGGCTGCCGGCCCTACGCCGAGGCGATGGCGCGCGGCGAAGCCGGCCCGGAGCGCTGCCCGCCCGGCGGCGACCCCGGTGCGCGCGCGCTCGCCCGCCTGCTGGGGGTGCCGCCGGTGCCCTACGACCGCGCGCGCGGCGCGCACAAGCCGCCGCAGGTGGCGCTGGTGGTGGAAGAGGATTGCATCGGCTGCACCAAGTGCATCCAGGCCTGCCCGGTGGACGCCATCGTCGGCGCGGCCAGGCTGATGCACACCGTGGTGGAGCCGCTATGCACCGGCTGCGAGCTGTGCGTCCCCGCGTGCCCGGTGGATTGCATCGTGCTGGTCTCGGCCACCGCCTGAGCGCGCCACGCCGGGCGCACAGGCCGTGCAGATCCGCCGCACCCGGTAGCCGGCGTCGCGCAGCCGCGCGACGAGTCCGTCCGGCCCGAGCAGGTGCAGCGAGCCGACCACCACCAGCGTGTCGTCGCCGCCCGGCGCATCCAGCCGGCGCCGCAGTTCGGCCAGCCAGGCGGTGTTGCGCTCGACGTTGATGCGGCGGTACAGCCCCGGGTACTCGCGCTGCATCCGCCCGCCGAGCCGCTTCCAGATCGCGTCGGCCTCGCCCGCGCGCCACAGCGCGTGCAGCACCTGGATCTCGTCGTTGCCCGGCGCGGCGTCGTCCAGCGCCTCGTCGAGCATCTGGACCTGCTCCGCGCGGTCCATGCCGTCCAGGAACGCGATCTGCTGGTCGCCGGTCTCCAGCCCGCCGGTGCGCTTGCCCGCCGCGACCGCGGCGTCGGCGAAGTGCCTGTCGAGGCCGAGCTCGGGATCGAGGCCGGCGTCGTCCATGCCGACCATCGTCACCGCGAGGGCGACGAACCAGGGCTCGAACTGCTGCAGGCGCTGCGCGGTGAGGCCGTTGCGGCCCAGGCGCGGCGCGTTCGCGCGCAGCCAGGCGACCAGCTTGCGCCGGGTCTCCGGCGGCAGCTCGCTGCCGAGCGTCGTGCCGTCGTCGCGCCGCGCCGCGCGCGCCATCCGCGCGGCCAGCGTGGGCGACGCCATTTCCTCGGGCGACAGCTCGAGCAGCACCTCCTCGGCGTCATCGAACGCGGCCTGCACGTCCGGCGAGAGCGGATAGTCGCGCGGCGACAGCAGGTGGAACGATCCGAGCAGGTACAGCGACCGGCCGCCGCGTTCGGCCACCCAGAGCAGCGGCACCGGCGGCGCATCCGCGCCGGGCTGCGGGCCCGCCGCGACGCGCAACGGGCCCGCGCAGGCGCCGGCGAGCAGCAGCGCGGCGACTGCCAGCCCACGCGCGGCCGCCCACGGCCTCACGCGTGCGGCTTCCGGTACGCCTTCTCGCCTGCGTCCACCGCCAGGTCCAGCCGGTTCTCCGGCGGCGGCAACGGGCAGGTCGCGAACGGCGTGAACGCGCATGGCGGGTTGTAGGCCTGGTTGAAGTCCACGGTGACGCGCCCCTGCGCGTCCGGCTTCGGCACGTCGACGAAGCGGCCCGCGCCGTAGCTGCCGTGGCCGTTGGTGCGGTCGGCGAACACCAGGAACAGCGTGTCGCCGCCCTCGTCGATCGCCTCGATGCGGTACGTGCGGCCGCCGCGCTCGAACTCGAGCGCGCCGGGATTGGGCATGTCCTCGACGCCGCCGATGATGTTGGCGATCGGAATGGTCTTGCCGGGCGGATGCGGCACGAAGCGCGCCTGCACGCGCCAGGACGGGTCGGCCGGCCAGTACTCGAGCCCGGCGAAACCGGTGCGGGTCGGCGCATCGGCGTGGCGCACCCGCAACGCAAGCCGGCCGGCGCGCTCGATGACCGTGGCCATGCCCTTGCCGTCGTCGAAGCCGACCACGCTCGGGCCCGCGTCCGCGGCGTCGGTCCGAAGGTCCTGCGGCGAGGCGAACGGCGCGCCGTCGAGCGTCAGCGCCACGTCGCCGGCGGGCTCCAGGCGCACGCCGGCCGCGGACACGCGCAGCACGCCCAGGTGCGCGGGCCCCATCGCCAGCCGGATGCCGTTGCCGGGCCCGCTGCCGACGGTGTGCACGCCGGGATCGATCCAGTGCAGGCCGACGAGGCTCGCCCAGCCGTCGGGCGCGAGCAGCCGCTGCAGGCGTGCGTCGCGCCAGGCCTGCTCCTGCTGCACGAACGCCGCGTCCGGGCCGGCGGCGGGCGCCGGCGCCTCGCGCCGGCAGGCGGCGAGCAGCGCGAGCGCGCCGCACGCGGACAACACCAGGACCCATCGCATCATCGTCAACGTCCTCGCAGGAACCAGCGGTCGATCTCGTCCAGGCCGAAGCGCGCCCAGGTCGGGCGGCCATGGTTGCACTGGCCGGAGCGCTCGGTGCGCTCCATCTCGCGCAGCAGCGCGTCCATCTCGGGCAGCGTCAGCCGGCGGTGCGCGCGGAGCGCGCCATGGCAGGCCATCGTCGCCAGCAGCGCGTCGCGCTGCGCCTCCACGCGGCGCGAACTGCCGTGCTCGCGCAGGTCGGCGAGCACGTCGCGCAGCAGCGCCGCGCCGTCGCCGTCGGCGAGCAGGGCCGGCACTGCGCGCAGCAGCAGCGACTGCGGCCCCGCGCGGGACACCTCGAACCCCAGGGCGGCCAGCGTGCCGGCCTCGCGCTCGGCCACTTCCGCCTCGCGTTCCGACACCGCCACCTGCTGCGGCACCAGCAGCGGCTGGCTGCGCATGCCGACGCTGTCGTGCGCGGCCTTCATCTTCTCGTACACGATGCGCTCGTGCGCGGCGTGCATGTCCACCACCACCAGGCCTTCCGCACTCTCGGCGAGGATGTAGATGCCGTGCAGCTGGGCGAGCGCGCGCCCGAGCGGCGGCAGCGTCGCGTCGCCGGTGTCGGGCAGCGGCGGGTGCGGGTGCACGTGCGGATGGGCATGGGCATGGCCGTTGCCCTGCGCACCGTACAGTGCGCCATAGGCCGCGCGCGCCTCCTCCACCGGCAGCGCAAGCCGTTGCTGCGGCATCGCCCACGCCGGCGCCGGCGCGGCGCCCGTTTCCGCCGCCAGCGCCGTGCCCGCCACGGCGGCGGCCGCGGCCTGCGGCGTCGCCCCGGCGCGCGTTTCCGCCAGCGCCTGCTGCAGGGTGCGCTGCACGAAGTCGTGCACGAGCCGCGACTCGCGGAACCGCACCTCGTGCTTGGCCGGATGCACGTTCACGTCCACCGCGCGCGGGTCGGTCTCCAGGAACAGCACGAACGCGGGGTGCCGGCCATGGAACAGCACGTCGCTGTAGGCCTGGCGGATCGCGTGGGCCACGTTGCGGTCGCGCACGCCGCGTCCGTTCACGTACAGGTACTGCTGGTCCGTGGAGGCGCGGTTGTAGGCCGGCCGCGCGATCCAGCCGTGCAGGCGCATGCCCGCGCCGGCGTGGTCCACGCGCAGCGCGTTGGCCGCGAAGTCCGCGCCCAGCGTTTCCACCAGGCGCTCCGGCGTGGCCGCGGCGAGGCCGCCGCCGTCGCCCAGGTCGGCGCCGCGGTAACGCCGCGAAGCGCGGCCGTTGTGCGCCACGCGCAGTTCCACGTCCGGCCGGGCCAGCGCGAGCGCGCGCAGCCATTCCTCCACGTGCGAGAGCTCGGTGCGCTCGGCGCGCAGGAACTTGCGGCGCGCCGGCACGTTGTAGAACAGGTCGCGCACCTCGACGGTGGTGCCGCGCGGATGCTGCGCCGGCGCCACCGTGCCCACGCGCCCGCCGTCCACGCGCAGGGTCGCGCCGTGCGGATCCTGCTCGCGGCGGGTGGTGATGGCGAAGCGGCTCACCGACGCGATCGAGGGCAGCGCCTCGCCGCGGAAGCCGAGCGTGGCCACCGCCTCCAGGTCGTCGAGCGATGCGATCTTGCTGGTCGCGTGCCGCGACACCGCCAGCGGCAGCTCCTCCGCGGCGATGCCGGCGCCGTCGTCGCGCACCCGCACCAGGCGCACGCCGCCCTCCTCGAGGTCGATGTCCACGCGGCGCGCGCCGGCGTCGAGCGCGTTCTCCACCAGCTCCTTGACGACCGAGGCCGGCCGCTCGACGACTTCACCCGCCGCGATCTGGTTGATGAGGGTGTCGGGGAGTTGGCGGATCGTCACCCGCCGATGATAGCCGTTCGGCGCAGCGCCCGGCTCAGGGCTGGCCGCCGCCGAACGCGGTGGCCGCCGCCGCTTCGCCGCCGGCGCGGCGCGCCTCGGCCTGCAGCGCGTACAGCGTGCCCGGGGGCGGCTGGCGCGAGAAATAGCCGGTCACGCCGTCGAGGATGGCGCGCGCCAGCTGTTTCTGGTGCGCCGGATCGTTGAGCTTGCGCTCCTCGTCCGGGTTGGAGATGAAGGCGGTCTCGACCAGCATCGAGGGCACGTCGGGCGAGCGCAGGACCACGAAGTTGGCGCGCTCGACCTCGTTCTTGTGGGTCTTGCCCAGCCGCTTCAGGCCCGCGAGCACCTGGCGCGCCATTTCCTCGGACGCCTTCATGGTCGCGCTCTGCGACAGGTCGAGCAGCACGGACGCGAGCGTGTCGCCCTTGTCCTGCAGGCGCACGCCACCCACGAGGTCGGCGGCGTTCTCCTGGTCGGCGAGCCAGCGCGCCGCCTGCGAGGAGGCGCCGCGCTGCGACAGCACGAACACCGAGGAACCGCGCGCGGTCGGGCTGGTGAACGCGTCCGCGTGGATGGACACGAACAGGTCGGCCTTGTGCTGGCGCGCGAGCTGGTAGCGGCGCGCGAGCGGGATGAAATAGTCCGCGTCGCGGGTCAGGTAGGCCTTCATGCCCGGCGTGGCGTTGACCTGGCGCGCAAGCTCGCGCGCCACCGCCAGGGTGATGTCCTTCTCGCGGCTGCCCTTGGCGCCGCGGGCGCCGGGGTCCTGGCCGCCGTGGCCGGCGTCGATGGCGATGATCAGCGGGCGCAGCCCGGCGCGGCGGGCGATGTCCTCGACCGTCTTCACCGGCGCCTGGGCGCTGCCTTGCGCCGGTGTGGCGCCGGCCGCGGCCGGCGGGGCCGGCTGCTGCGCCGCGACGGATTGCGTGGCCGCGGGCTGGGGCGCGACGGGCTGCGGCGCGGCCTGGGGGCTGCTGGCCGCGCCTGCGGTGAGGATGGCGAGCGGATCCGGGCCGCCGGCCGCCGGCGCGGGCGCCGACGTGGCGGTGGCGGCAGCGGTCGCCGGCGCCGCGGCGGGCACGGCCGGGGCGGACGGCGCAGGGCCGTCGCCCGGCCACTCCACGACCAGGCGCGCCCCGCCCGCGTCCTGCTCGAGGCGCGGCTGCAGGGCGGCGACGCGGTCGCCGAGGTCGAAGACGATGCGGGTGGTGCCCGGCACGGGCTGGCCGGAACGCACGCCGCGCACCGCGCCGGCGCCGGAAGGCAGCGCCAGGCCGCTGGCCAGGCCGACGCCCGGCAGGTCCACGACCAGCCGCTCCGGGCCGGACAGGGGAATCAGCCGGTAGGCGACGGGGCCGTCGAGCCGCAGCTCGGCGCGGGTGCCGGTGGGCCCGGTGCTGACCTGGACGGCGCGCAATTCGCCGGCACGCGCGAGGTTCCAGCACACCTCGGCCACCAGGGCCAGGGCAAGCAGGACTTGCTGGATGGAGACCCCCTTCGCGCGCATGGCCGGATTCAAGCACCGATTGCCGGGATTTGCAACCGGTTTTTTCCTTATTTATCCGGAGCCTGGCGCGACTTCCTCCGGTCCCCGTACAGGAAGGTCCTGCAACCCCCCGGACAAACGTTCCAGCCAGGCCTCGCCCGCGGGCGACAGGGGGAGCAGCCGGGCGCGCCGGCCCGCCCCCGCCACCGACAGGTCCACCTGCAGGTCGGCGGGCGGCAGGGCGCCGCGCCCGCGCTCGGGCCACTCCACCAGCCACAGCGTCGCGCCGGCGTCGTCGAGGCCGAGGAAATCCAGTTCGCGCGCGTCGCCGATGCGGTACAGGTCGAGGTGCAGCGCCTTGCCGTCCGGAGGCAGCGGATAGTGCTCGACCAGCGTGTAGGTGGGACTGCGGATCGCGCCCTGCACGCCGAGCGCGCGCAGCCATGCGCGCGCAAGCGTGGACTTGCCAGCGCCGAGGTCGCCGTGCAACAGCACCACCGCATGCGCGGGTTGCGTCGCGGCGAGCGCCGACGCGAGGCGCGCCGTGGCATCGGCGTCCGGCAACCAACGTTCGATGCACGCCGCGCTCATGCCTGCGCTTCCGGGTTCGCGCAGCGGCGCAGCCACGGCAGCAGGTCGGTCGGCAGCAGGCCGCGCTCGCCGTCGCGCGCCGCGAGGTCGCCGGCGTGCGCATGCAGCAGCGCGCCGCAGGACGCGGCGTCGAACGCATCCAGCCCCTGCGCGCGCAGTGCGGCGACGACGCCGGTGAGCACGTCGCCCATGCCGCCGGTCGCCATGCCGGGATTGCCCGCGCGCACCAGCCGCGGTTCGCGCGCGGGCGCCGCCACGAGGCTGCCCGCGCCCTTGAGCACCACCACCGCGCCGAGCCGCTCCGCGAGCACGCGCGCGGCGCCTTCGCGGTCGGATTGCACGGCGGCGACGTCGCTGCCGAGCAGGCGCGCGGCTTCGCCGGGATGCGGCGTGAGGACGGCATCGGCAGGCAGCGCGCGCGGCGACGCGGCAAGCAGGTTCAACGCGTCGGCATCGAGCACGAGCGGCTTGCCGCATCCCAGCGCGGCCTCGAGCATCGCGCGGCCCCAGGCGCCCTGCCCCAGGCCCGGCCCGACCGCGACCACGTCGGCGCGCGCCAGCAGCGGCGCCAGCGCCGGCGCGGCCTCGACGGCGTGCGCCATCGCTTCCGGCTGCCGCGCGAGCAGCGCCGGCACGTGCGCCGCGCGCGTCGCCACGCTCACCAGGCCCGCGCCGCAGCGCAGCGCGGCCTGCGCGCACAGGACGACGGCGCCACCGGCCCCCGACTCGCCGCCGATGCACAGCACGTGGCCGTGGTCGCCCTTGTGGGCGTCGCGCCGGCGCGGCGGCAGCCAACCGCGCAGGGCCTCGGGGCCGATGGGTTCCATCGCGCGATTCTATACTTGCGCGGTGCACGCCCCCGCCTCCCATGCCGCGCCCCCGCCGCGCGCGCAACCCGACCCCGCGGCGATCGCCGCGCGGTTGAAGACGCTGGCGCGCGAGGCCGGTTTCCAGCGCTGCGGCATCAGCGGCGTGGACCTCGGCGAGGACGAAGCGCACCTGCGCGACTGGCTCGCGCAGGGCCTGTACGGCTCGATGGACTGGATGGCGCGCCACGGCGAGAAGCGTGCGCGGCCGCCGGAGCTGGTGCCGGGCACGGTGCGCGTGCTGTCCGTGGGGCTGGACTACGGCCAGGACGCGGATGCGGCGTGGGAGAACCTGCGCGACGGCGAGCGCGCGTACGTCGCCCGCTATGCGCTCGGCCGCGACTACCACAAGCTGATGCGCCAGCGCCTGCAGCGCCTGGCCGACGCCGTCGCCGCCGAGATCGGCCCGTTCGGCCACCGCGTGTTCGTGGACTCGGCGCCGGTGCTCGAGCGCGCGCTCGCGCGGGACGCGGGCCTGGGCTGGATCGGCAAGCACACCTGCCTGATCGACAAGGACGGCGGCAGCTGGTTCTTCCTCGGCGAGATCTACCTGGACCTGCCGCTGCCGGTGGATCCGCCGGCGAGCGCGCACTGCGGCACGTGCAGGCGCTGCATCGACGTGTGCCCGACCGCGGCGATCGTCGCGCCGTACCGGCTGGACGCGCGGCGCTGCATCGCCTACCTCACCATCGAGCACGAGGGCAGTATCGACGAGGCGCTGCGGCCGCTGATCGGCAACCGCATCTTCGGCTGCGACGACTGCCAGCTGGCATGCCCGTGGAACAAGTTCGCGCGCCGCACCGACGAGCCCGACTTCCGCGCGCGCAACAACCTCGACCGCGCGACGCTGGCCGAACTGTTCGCGTGGAGCGAGGATGAGTTCCTCAGGCGGACCGAGGGCACCGCGATCCGCCGCAGCGGCCACCGGCGCTGGCTGCGCAACATCGCGGTGGCACTGGGCAACGCACCGTCGACGCCGGCGACGATCGAGGCGCTGCGCTCGCGCCGCGACCACGAGGACCCCGTGGTGCGCGAGCACGTCGCCTGGGCGCTCGCGCGCCACGAACGGGAACGGAGGTAATTGATCGGGGGACAGGCCCCCTTTTCAGGCGGCCTGCGCCGGGATCGAATCGTTGGTGTGGGTCAGCGCGTTGTGCCGGTCCACGTAGACCAGCGTCGGCTTGAAGTTCGCCACCTCGGCCTCGTCCATCGCGGCGTAGGCGCAGATGATCACCAGGTCGCCCGGCTGCGCGCGGTGCGCGGCCGCGCCGTTCACCGAGATGACGCCGCTGCCGTCCTCGGCGCGGATCGCGTAGGTGACGAAGCGCTGGCCGTTGTTGACGTTGAAGATGTGCACCTGCTCGTACTCGCGGATGCCGGAGATGTCGAGCAGGCGCCCGTCGATCGCGCACGAGCCCTCGTAGTGCAGCTCCGCGTGGGTGACGGTGGCGCGGTGGATCTTGGCCTTGAGCAGGGTCAGTTGCATGGGGGATGTCCGGCTCCGCCCGCGGCAGCGGGCGGCGCAAGTCTAGCGCTTTTTGCCGCAGCGCAGCATCAGTCGAGGCTGAACTCGAGGTTGTCGATCAGGCGGGTGCGGCCCAGCCGGGCCGCGACCAGCGCGACGCGCGGGCCGGCGCCCTCGCCCGGCTCCGCCAGCTCCGGCGTGCGCACCACCACGTAGTCCACGTCGAAGCCGGCGTCCGCGAGCGAGGCGCGCGCCGCCGCTTCGGCCGCCGCGCGCGGCGTCCCGGAACGCATCGCGTCGCGGATCGCGCACAACGCGCGGTACAGCCGCGGCGCGATCGTGCGTTCCTCCGCCGACAGGTACTGGTTGCGCGAACTCATCGCCAGCCCGTCCGGTTCACGCTGCGTGTCGCCGGCCACGATCCGGATGGGGAACGCAAGCTCGCGCACCATGTAGCGGATCACCGCGAGCTGCTGGTAGTCCTTGCGCCCGAACACGGCGACGTCCGGCTGCACCTGGTGGAACAGGCGCGCGACCACCGTGGCGACGCCGTCGAAATGCCCCGGGCGGTGCGCGCCCTCGAGCACTTCGGTCACGCCGGGCACGCGCACCTGCACCACGCCATCGAGGCCGAACGGATACATCGCCTCCACCGACGGCATCCACGCCAGGTCGCAGCCGGCGTCGGCGAGGCCGGCGAGGTCCGCCTCGGGCGTGCGCGGATAGCGCGCGAAATCCTCGTTCGGACCGAACTGCGTCGGGTTGACGAAGATGCTGGCGACGACGCGGTCGGCATGCGCGCGCGCCAGCCGCACCAGCGAATGGTGGCCCGCGTGCAGGTTGCCCATCGTCGGCACGAAGCCGACGCGCCGCCCGTCCCGCTTCCAGGCCGCCACCTGCGCGCGCAGCGCATCGAGGGTGGTCGCGACTTCGATGCCCATCGCCGCCCTCGCGCTCACTCGTACGAATGCGCGGCGTCGGGGAAGCTGCCGTCGCGCACGGCCGCCGCGAACGCGCGGAACGCGCCCTCCACCGAGCCGCCTTCGGCCAGGAAGTCCTTCACGAACTTCGGGCGGCGATGGCCGCTGTCCAGCCCGAGCACGTCGTGCAGCACCAGCACCTGGCCGTCGCAGTGCGGGCCGGCGCCGATGCCGATGGTCGGGATGCGCAGCTCCGCCGTGATCTCCGCGGCGAGCGCGGTGGGCACGCACTCCAGCACCAGCAGGCTGGCGCCCGCTTCCTGCACCGCGCGCGCGTCCTCGCGCAGGCGCGCCGCGGCGCGTTCGTCTCGCCCCTGCACCTTGAAGCCGCCCAGCCGCAGCACCGACTGCGGCGTCAGCCCGAGGTGCGCGCACACCGGCACCTCGCGCGCGGCGAGGTAGCCGATCGCCTCGAGCTTGTGCGGCGCGGCGCCCTCGAGCTTGGCCATCGCCGCGCCGGCCTGCAGGAAGCGCGTGGCCGCGTCGAGCGCACGCTGCGGCGTCGCGTCGGACTGGAACGGCAGGTCGGAAAGCAGCAACGCGGTGGACAGGCCGCGCGCCACGCACGCGGTGTGGTAGGCGACGTCGTCCACCGTCACCGGCAGTGTGCTGTCGCGGCCCTGCGCGACCATGCCGAGCGAATCGCCGACCAGCACCAGGTCCACGCCGGCCTGGTCCATCGCCCGCGCGAAGCCGGCGTCGTACGCGGTGAGCATCGCGAGCCGGCGGCCGTCGCGCTTGGCGTCGGCGAGCATCGGCACGGTCCAGGGCTTGCGTTCCGGGGCTTGCGCGGGCGAGGTGTACACGGCGGCGGCCTGCGGTGGGGGACGGGGATTATGCGCCAGCGCGCGGCACGGCCGCGGCAGCGCTCAGGGAACGATTTCGCTGCAACCGTTTGCGTCCACCGCGGCCAGGAGCGCGTCCACCCGCCCGCGCCCGGGGACGGCCATCTCCGGGGCGATGCGTGCCAGCGGCAGCAGCGCGAACGCGCGCTCGTGCAGGTGCGGGTGCGGCACGCGCAGGCCGGGCTCGTCGAGCACGGCCCCGCCGTAGAGCAGCAGGTCGAGGTCGAGCTCGCGCGGGCCCCAGTGCGTGCCCGCTTCGCGGCGCCGGCCGAAGCGCCGCTCCACCTCGAGCAACGCGTCCAGCAGCGCGCGCGCGGGCAGCGTGGTCTCGAGCAGCGCCGCGGCGTTCACGAAATCCGGCTGGTCGGTGTTGCCCCACGCAGGCGTGCGGTACAGCGGCGAAGCGCGCAGCAGGCGCGTGGCGGGCAGCCGATCGAGCGCCTGCAGTGCTTCGCGCAGGGTCGCCGCCGCATCGCCCAGGTTGCCGCCGAGGCCGACCGCCGCGACGACGGGAGCGCAGGCCGCGGCGTCGCTCATGCGGAGGCGTCGGAGCCGCCGTCGCCGCCGTCCGCGCCTGCGCTTCCGGCGCGGCGCCGCCGGCGTCGGCGGCGCGCGGGCGCGCGGCCCTCGCCGTCCGCCACGCCCTCGTCGGCCCCGCCGTCCGGGGCCGCGTCGTCGAAGTCGCCGGCGTCGGCGTGTCCGTGGACGTCCAGGCCGGCGGCCTGCTGCGCCTCGCGCCAGAAGCGCGCATCTTCGGCATGCTCCGGCGACGCCGCTTGGCGCAGCACGAGGAAATCGTAGGCGGCGCGGAAGCGCGGGTGCGCCAGCAACCGGCCGACGCGCTTGCGCTGCGAGAAGCGCGCCTGCAGCAGCCAGATCTCCTGCATCGGCAGCGAGAAGCGCCGCGGCAGCGCGATCGTCTGCAGCTGGTGCAGGGTCACGCGGTCGGCGGCGCGGCGCTGCGCCTCGGCCGGGTGCATGCCTTGCGCCTGCAGCGCCATCAGCGCGCGGCAATACGCGGGCCACAGCAGCAGCGCGAACAGGAACGCCGGCGACACCGGTTCGTCCGCGGCCACGCGCGCGTCGGTGCCGCGCAGGCCTTCCAGCACCATCTTGCGCAGCGCGCCGCTGCGGTTGGCCTTCAGCGCCGCCGCCGCCTCGGGCAGCAGCACCTGCAGCAAGCCGTGCCGCTCAAGGCCGAGGAAGCTCTCGACCGCATGGCCCGACAGGAACAGCTTCAGGCATTCCTCGAACAGGCGCGCCGGCGCGGCCTCGCGCAGCAGCGGTGCCAGCACCGGGATCGGCGCGGCGGTGGCCCCGTCGATGCGGAAGCCGAGCTTCGCGGCCAGGCGCACCGCGCGCAGCATGCGCACCGGATCCTCGCGGTAGCGCGTCTCCGGGTCGCCGATCAGCTTCAGCACGCGGTTCTGCACGTCCTCGAAGCCGCCGACGTAGTCGCGCACCGAGAAGTCCTCGATCGCGTAGTACAGCGCGTTGGCGGTGAAGTCGCGGCGGACCGCGTCCTCCTCGATCGTGCCGTACACGTTGTCGCGCAGCAGGCGGCCGTCCTCGTGCAGCTGGCGGTCGCCGCTGCCGTCGTCGCTGTTGGCGCGGAAGGTCGCGACCTCGATGATCTCGCGGCCGAACACCACGTGCGCGAGGCGGAAGCGCCGCCCGATCAGGCGGCAGTTGCGGAACAGGGACTTGACCTGTTCCGGGGTCGCGTCGGTGGCGACGTCGAAGTCCTTGGGGTGGCCGCCCACCAGCAGGTCGCGCACCGCCCCGCCGACGAGGAACGCGCCAAAGCCGGCGTCGCGCAGGCGGTACAGCACCCGCAGGGCATTCGGGCTGATGTCCTTGCGGGAGATCGTGTGGGCTTCGCGCGGGATGATCCGCAGCTGCGGCGGGCGCGGCTGGGGAGGCGTGCCTGGGAGGGCGATGGGGTCTTGGCTGGGCATCATTGGCGGCCGGGCCGCGGGAATCCGGGTCGTTGCCTTGCGGCGATCAAGCCCTCTATACTAACAAGCCCTGCACGCAGCCCGGCTGCGGAACGGGCCGGCCGTCCAGCCGGGGTCCCTCCGGACCACCCCGCTCCCTTCGTCTAGAGGCCTAGGACGTGGCCCTCTCAAGGCTAAAACACGAGTTCGAATCTCGTAGGGAGCGCCATCTTCGATGACCCCGGAGCCCACGCCGCAAGCGTGGGCTTCGTTTTTCCGGGGCCGCTGCGCGGCCGGCTTCTGCGATAATTCCCGGGATCGCCTGGAGTCCCTGCCATGCCCTTCGTCGTCACCGAGAACTGCATCAAGTGCAAGTACACCGACTGCGTCGAGGTGTGCCCGGTCGACTGCTTCCACGAGGGCCCGAACTTCCTGGTCATCGATCCGGACGAGTGCATCGACTGCACGCTGTGCGAGCCGGAATGCCCGGTCAACGCCATCTACCCGGAGGACGACGTGCCCGCCGGGCAGGAGGGCTTCGTGGCGCTCAACGCGGAGCTGGCCAAGGCGTGGCCGGTGATCACCACGCGCAAGGATCCGCCGCCGGATGCCGCCGACTGGGACGGCAAGCCGGGCAAGCTCCCGCTGCTGGAGCGCTGAGTCAGTTCCCGAGCGCGGCCTTCAGCGCCGCGACCACCTTCGCCGGGCCCTCGCCCGCCGCCGGCAGGCCGCGCGGATCCACCGCGGCGACGTAGACGCCGGCGTCCACCTGGCTCACCCGCACCAGGAAGTTGGCGCCGGCGTAGCTGATGTCGTACGCGCCCAGCAGCTTGGCCTTGCTGGCGATGGTGACGCCCTCGATGCCCGCGAGCGCCTCGCCCACCCGCTCGAACACGTCGTCGCGGTCGCCGGCCACGGTGAAGCCGTTGGCCGGCGCGGAGGCGGCGGCCTGCGCCGCACTCAGCGAGGAGCGCGTGACCGAGGTCGGCTTCGCGTCCGGCAGCAGCATCGCGCCGGCGGTGTCGGGCGCGTTGAGGTCCGGCGGCACCTCCAGCGGGCGCGACTCGATCGGCTGGTCGAAGCCGGTGTCCTTCTTGAACCAGTGGCAACCGGACACGGTGGCGGCGAGGAGCATGGCCGCCGGCACCGCGGCAAGGGCGGAACGTCGGGCGAAGTCGGGACGGCGCATCGTGATCTCCTGGTCAGGCCGCGACGGCGTCGCGGCAGTCTTGTTCGAGGGTAACCGCCAGCGCCGCGCAACGGTCGGCATCGCCGGCAAGCGCGGGCGACAGCGGCGTGAGCGGCAGGCGCAGGCCGTGGCCGAGCTGCATGCGCTGCAACAGGGCCTTCAGCGGAATCGGGTTGGGCTCGGCGCCGAGGAACGCGAACAGCGGCTGCAGGCGCGCGTCGAGCGCTTCCGCCGCGGCGCGGTCGCGCGCGCCGCGCGCGAGGTCGCAGAGCCGGCGCATCGCGCGCGGCACCACGTTCGACGCGACCGACACCACCCCGTCCGCGCCGGCGAGCATCGCCCGCGCCGCGGTGGCATCGTCGCCGCCGAGCACGGCGAAGCCCTCGCCGCGCAGCGGCAGCAGCGCGGCCATGCGCTCGGGCTCGGCGCGCGCTTCCTTGATGCCGACGATGCGCGGATGCGCGGCGAGCCTGGCCGCGGTCTCCGGCAGCAGGTCGCAACCGGTGCGCGCGGGCACGTTGTAGAGCACGACCGGCAGCGCGCCGTCGTCGGCGATGGCGCAGAAGTGCGCCTCGAGCCCGGCCTGGGTCGGGCGTACGTACGGCGGCGTGACCACCAGCGCGGCGTCGGCGCCCAGCTCGGCCGCGCGGCGCGTCTGCCCGATGGTCTTCGCGGTGTTGGAGAGGCCGGTGCCGGCGAGGACCGGGACGGCGCCGCGGGCGGCCTCCACGGCGGCCTGCAGCAGGGTCGCGTACTCGGCTTCCGCCAGCGCCGGCGCCTCGCCCGTGGACCCGGCCACGACCAGGGCCTGGGTGCCGCCGTCCAGCTGCATGCGCAGCAGGCGGCCCCAGGCGTCGAGGTCGAGCTCGCCGGCGGCCGTGAAGGGCGTCGCCAGGGCAGTGATGCTGCCGGAAAGTCGCAAGCGGGGCTGCTCCGGTGGGGGCGGCGGTGCCCGGGCGATGTTACTTGCGGCGCCGAAGCGCGGGCAAGTATGCTGGCCGCCTGTCCCGCGCGCCTGCGCGGGCGCGAAGCCACAACGCAACGGACGCCGCCTTGACCGATCCAGACTCCCTTCGTCCGTCGCCGAACGAGAATTACCTGCTGATCAACGCGTATACGACGCATCCGCGGTCGCCGCTGCTGGCCGTGTCGCGCCGCATCGCCGACAGCGGTTGCAACCTCGTGGACACCCGCCTGGCGACGGTGGGCCGCGACGTCTCCATGACCGCCCTCGCGACGGGCTCGTGGGACGCGGTGGCCAAGCTCGAGACCATGCTCGGCAAGCTGGAACGCGACGAGGGCCTGAAGCTGGTGTGGTACCGCACCGGCCCCAAGCCCGTGCAGTCGAACCTGCTGCCCTACGTCATCGAAGTGGTGGCCGCCGACAAGCCGGGCATCCTGTACCAGCTCGCCGACTTCTTCGACCGCCAGTCCATCACCATCGAGAGCCTGCACTGCTCGCGCTACCGCGCGATGCAGACCGGCGCCGAGATGTTCACCGCGCAGGTCACGATCGGGATCCCGTCGGACATGCACATCGCCGCGCTGCGCGACGACTTCCTCGAGTTCTGCGACCACCTGAACCTCGACGCCATCATGGACCCGATGAAGTTCTGAGGCGACGCCGGGAGCACGACGCACTGACATGGCCGCCATCGGAAAGCCCCTGCCCCGGACGGCGCTGAAGCTGCCGCTGGCGCTTTCCGGCGGCGACGCCGCCACGCTCGGCGACTACGCGGGCAAGTGGCTGGTCCTGTACTTCTACCCCAAGGACTCGACGCCCGGCTGCACCAGCGAGGGCCGCGACTTCGATGCGCTGCTGCCCGCGTTCCGCAAGCTCGGCGCCGAGGTCCTCGGCGTGTCGCGCGACTCGCTGAAGTCGCACGACAACTTCCGCGCGAAGCAGGGCTTCCGCTTCCCGCTCGCCAGCGACCCCGGCGAGGCCCTGTGCAGGGCCTTCGGCGTGATCAAGCCCAAGAAGCTCTACGGCCGCGAGTTCATCGGCGTGGAGCGCAGCACCTTCCTCATCGACCCCGACGGCGTGCTGCGGCGGGAATGGCGCGGGGTCAAGGTCCCCGGCCACGCCCAGGCCGTGCTCGACGCCCTCAAGCAGGAACAAGCGACGCAATGACGCGCAGCAAGCGGATCTACGTGCTCGACACGAACGTGCTGATGCACGACCCCACGGCGCTGTTCCGCTTCGAGGAGCACGACGTGTACCTGCCGATGCAGGTGATGGAGGAGCTGGACAACGCCAAGAAGGGCACCTCCGAGGCCAGCCGCAACGCGCGCCAGGTCAGCCGCTTCCTCAACGAGCTGATCGAGGCCGACCCGAACCACGACGTCACCGACGGCCTGCCGCTGGCGCGCCCGAAGGGCCTGCAGCTGCGCGGCGCCGCCAGCGCCGGCCGCCTGCGCTTCCAGACCGGCAATTTCGACTCGGGCAAGCGCTTCGGCGCGGTGATCCCCGACAACCACATCCTCGGCGCGATCCTGGCGCTGAAGGAGGCCGAGCCCGACGCCGACGTCGTGTTCGTGTCCAAGGACATCAACCTCCGCATCAAGGCCTCGATCGCGGGCATCGTCAACGAGGACTACGAGAACGACCGCGCCCTCGACGACTTCAGCCTGCTGTACACCGGCGCCACCGCCCTGCCCGAGGACTTCTGGCAGCGCCACGGCAAGGACCTGCGCTCCTGGACCGACCGCGGCCGCACCTTCTACGAGGTGGCGCGGCCGGAGGCGACGGCCGCGGGCGGCGACGGCGACGCCGGGGGCGAAGCGGAGGCCTGGTATCCGAACCAGTTCCTGTACCTGCCCGGCGACGAGGAAGCCGAGCTCAAGGTCGCGCGCATCGACGGCGACAAGGCCACGCTGCAGATCGTGGACGACTACCGCACCTCGCAGCACGCGGTGTGGGGCATCAACGCGCGCAACCGCGAGCAGAACTTCGCGCTCAACGCGCTGATGGACCCGGAGATCGACTTCGTCACCCTGCTCGGCACCGCCGGCACCGGCAAGACGCTGCTCGCGCTCGCCGCGGGCCTGGCGCAGACCATGGACCAGCAGCGCTACCGCGAGATCATCATGACCCGCGCCACGGTCAGCGTCGGCGAGGACATCGGCTTCCTCCCCGGCACCGAGGAGGAGAAGATGACGCCGTGGATGGGCGCGCTCACCGACAACCTGGAAGTGCTCACCCACAACCAGGAAGGCGGCTCGTGGGGCCGCGCGGCGACCAACGACCTGCTCGCGTCGCGGATCAAGATCCGCTCGCTCAACTTCATGCGCGGCCGCACCTTCCTCAACCGCTGGCTGATCATCGACGAGGCGCAGAACCTGACGCCGAAGCAGATGAAGACACTGATCACCCGCGCCGGCCCGGGCACCAAGATCGTCTGCCTTGGCAACGTCGAGCAGATCGACACGCCCTACCTCACCGAGACCACCTCGGGCCTCACCTACGCCGTGGACCGCTTCAAGGCCTGGGCGCACAGCGCGCACGTCACCCTGCGCCGCGGCGAGCGCTCGCGCCTGGCCGACTACGCGTCCGAAGTGCTCTGAGGCGGCGCCCGCCTCAGCCGGGCCCGCGCTGCAGCCACGACAGCGCGCCGGCCAGGTCGGCGAAGTAGTTGGTCGCGCCCTCGCGCGCGACGATGCCGGCGCGCACCAGCTTGCGCAGCACGCGCAGGCTGGCGCCGCACAGCAGCACCCGCACGCCGCGCCGCTCCATCGCCGCCATGGTGGATTCCAGGCGCTTGAGCCCGGTGGCGTCGATGAACGGCACCCGGTCCAGGCGCAGCACCACCGCGCGCGGCGCCTCGCGCGACCACGAGAAGGCGCGCTCCAGCGAATCCACCGAGCCGAAGAAGAACGGCCCGTCGATGGAGTACACCGCGACGTCGCGCGGCAGCGCCTCCAGGCCGGCGGCCGCGAGCTCGTGGCGGACGCTGGCCTGGTCGTGCGCTACCACCTCCACCGCCGCCGCCATCCGCCGCATGAACTGGAACATCGCCAGGATCACGCCGATGTTCACCGCCACGACCAGGTCCACGAGGATGGTCAGCGCGAACGTGATCAGCAGGATCGCCACGTCGGCGCGCGGCGCCCGGCGCACCATGCGCAGGAAGCGCGGCGCCTCGCTCATGTTCCAGGCCACCACCCACAGGATCGCGGCCAGCGCGGCCAGCGGCACCTGCCCCGCGTAGGGCGCCACGAACAGCAGCACCAGCAGCAGCAGCGCCGAGTGCACGAGGCCGGCGAGCGGGCTGCTGGCGCCGTTGCGGATGCTGGTGGCGGTGCGCGCGATCGCGCCGGTGGCGGCGATGCCGCCGAACAGCGGCGACAGGATGTTGGCCACGCCCTGCCCCACCAGCTCCTGGTTGGAATCGTGCTTCGTGCCGGCCATGCCGTCGGCCACCACCGCCGACAGCAGCGACTCGATCGCGCCCAGCATCGCGATGGTGAACGCCGACGGCAGCAGTACCAGCACCCGATCGAACGACAGCGCGGGCCACTGCAGCGTCGGCAGCGTGCGCGGGATCTCGCCGAAGGTGGAGGCGATGGTCGCGACCCCTGCCGGCTTCCACAGCGCCACCGCAGCGGTCGCCGCCAGCATCGCCAGCAGCGGCCCGGGCACCTTCGCCAGCCCGGGGAGGCGCGGGCCCCACAGCGCCAGCACGAGGCTGCCGGCGGCGACCGCGGTCGTCGCCGGGTGCAGGCCCGGCAGCGCCTGCAGCAGCGCGCCGGCCTTCTGGTAGAACGCCTCGCCGCCGGGGGCGGGCAGGCCGAAGAAGTACTGCCACTGCCCCACCCAGATGATCACCGCGATGCCCGCGGTGAAGCCGACGATCACCGGATCGGGGATGAAGCGGATCACCGCGCCCAGGCGCGCCAGGCCCATCGCCACGAGGATCACGCCGGCCATCAGCGTCGCGACCAGCAGGCCGTCCACGCCGAACTGCGCGACCACGCCGGCGAGGATCACGATGAAGGCGCCGGTCGGCCCGGCGATCTGGATGCGCGAGCCGCCGAACAGCGCGACCGCTGCGCCGGCGATGATGGAGGTGTACAGGCCCTGCGCCGGCTGCACGCCCGAAGCGATCGCGAACGCCATCGCCAGCGGCAGCGCGACCACGCCGACCACCAGGCCGGCGACGATGTTGGGCAACCAGTGGCGGCGCGCGAACAGGCCCGCGCGCCAGGCTTCGGCGACGGCGATCACGCGGCGTCCCCTTCCGCCTTCAGGCGCACCCCGCGGCCGGTGGCGCGGCTCGGGGCGCCCTCGCCCAGCAGCTCCACGCCGGCGGCCTCCAGCGCCTGCACCACCTTCACCAGCGAATCCACGGTGCCGCGCACCTGGCCCTGGCTCGCCTCCATGCGCTGGATCGTCGGCAGGGACAGGCCGGCGCGTTCGGCGAGCCCGCGCTGGTCGAGGCCGAGCAGGGCCCGCGCGGCCCGCATCTGCGGCGCAGTGATCATGCGATCATCCTGGTCTGAAACGTGCTTATGGATGTTTCAAACATCAATTGGCCGATATGATACTGCGGCGCGCACGCCCTTTGTAGAGTAGGCGCCCTGCTCCCGCGCTCCGGCTCGCCATGACCCGCTTTCCCTGCGCCCTCACCATCGCCGGCTCCGACTCCGGCGGCGGCGCCGGCATCCAGGCCGACCTCAAGACCTTCGCCGCGCACGGCGTGCACGGCCTGTCCGCGATCGCGGCGCTGACCGCGCAGCACACGCGCGGCGTCGCCGCTGTGCACGTGCCGCCGGTCAGGTTCCTGCGCGCGCAGGTGGACGCCTGCTTCGAGGATTTCCGCATCGGGGCGGTCAAGCTCGGCATGCTCGCCACCGCCGAGGTCATCCACGCGGTGGCCGACGCGCTCGAGCACTGGCGGCCCGCGCACGTCGTGCTCGACCCGGTCATGGTCGCCACGTCCGGCGCCAAGCTCCTCGCCGACGACGCGCTGGAGGCGATGCGCACGCGCCTGCTGCCGCTGGCGACGGTGGCGACGCCCAACATCCCCGAGGCCGAGCTGCTGCTCGGCGCGCGCATCGCCGACGGCGCCGCCGCCGACGCGGCGCTGCAGGCGCTGCGCGCACGCGGATCCGCCGCGGTGCTGCTGAAGGGAGGCCACCTCGACGAGGGGGCGCAGGTCGTGGACCGCTACGCCGACGCCACGGGCGAGGCGCGCTTCGCGCATGCGCGCATCGCGGTGGAAGGCCACGGCACGGGCTGCACGCTGGCCTCGGCGGTCGCCGCCAACCTCTGCCGCGGGCTCGCGCCGCGCGAGGCATGCGCCGCGGCGACCGACTACGTCGCGCGCGCGCTGGCGCGCGGCTACCGCCCCGGGCGCGGCGACGTCGTGGTGCTGGACCACGCCGGCGGCTGACGCACCGCGCATTCAGCGCGCGCCTTCACCCGGGGCATATGCGCGCGCCGCTATACACGAAGGCTGCAGCCAACGATCCAAGGAGGCCTTCGATGCGACACGATCGCATGCGCCACGACGAGAACGTGGCCCAGACCACGGTCGCCGACCTGCGGGCCGTCGCGCAGGACATGCTGCGCATGGGCCGGCACTGGGCGCGCGCCGCGCAGGACTGGCTGGAGCGCTCGGGGCAGGACGCGCAGCGCCAGGCCGCGCGCACGCGCAGCGACCGCGACCTGCAGAGCGACTACTCCGGCGACGGCTACGACCAGGTGGACTTCGGCCGCGGCGCCTACGCGTACGGCGGCTTCGACGCGCATGGCGGGCGCGACCGCGACTTCCCCGGCGGACGCGACTTCGGCGGCCGCGACTACCGCGGCGTCGGACCGCGCAACTACAAGCGCCCCGACGAGCGCGTCTGCGAGGACCTCAACGAGCGCCTCACCGAAGCCCCGGACCTGGACGCGAGCGACATCGCCGTCGAGGTCGCGGACGGCGTCGCCACGCTGACCGGCAGCGTGCCGCAGCGCTGGATGAAGCACCGCGCCGAGGACCTCGCCGACGCCTGCATCGGCGTGCGCGAGGTCCGCAACCAGCTCACCGTCGGCGCCGCCGGCACCCCCACTGGCAACGCCGGAAGCACCGGCAAGGAGACGCCATGAAGCACGCCACCTCGATCCTCCTCCTCTCGGTCGCGGTCGCGGCCGCGCTCGCCGCGGGCTGCCGCCGCGACGACGACCAGGCCGCCGCCGGCGCGTACGACGCCGATTCGGCCGCGGCGACGACGCCACCGGCGGTCACCGCCGACGACGCGATGGGCGGCATGGGCGACGCGACCGGCGTGGCCACCGGCCCGATCACCGACGCCGACTTCTACCGCCAGGCGCTGGACGGCGGGCGCAAGGAGGTCGCGGCGGCGACGCTCGCGCAGGGGTCTGCGCAGGACGCCGGGGTGAAGGCCTACGCCGACACGCTGGTGAAGGACCACACCGCGATGAACCAGCAGGTCCAGGCCGCCGCCGGCCAGGCCGACGCCGCCGCGCCGGCGCCCGACGCGGGCGCGACCGCCGGCCTGCAGGGCCGCACCGGCGCCGACTTCGACCGCGCGTTCGTGGACATGATGGTCGCCGACCACCAGAAGACCATCGCGCTGTTCGAGAACGCCGCGCAGAACGCGAGCACCGACCAAGCGAAGTCGCTGGCGCAGGAAGCGCTGCCGAAGCTGCGCGAGCACCTGCGCACCGCGCAGGACCTGCAGGGCAAGCTCGGCGGCACCGCCAACGACATGGGCGCCATGGGCGACGACATGGGCGAGCCGGGCACCTGAGGCCCGCGCCGGGACCCCGCGGAAACGAAAAAAAGGCCGGCTTGGAAGCCGGCCTTTTCCTTTGCCTGTGGCGCGCCCGGAGAGATTCGAACTCCCGACCCCCAAGTTCGTAGCCTGGTGCTCTATCCAGCTGAGCTACGGGCGCAAAGCAGAAGCGGAATTGTGCGGAACCAGGCGGGGTTCCGTCAATCCTTGGAACACCCTTCGACCATCCTGGAATGGCGGAAAACTGGCGGAGACTGAGGGATTCGAACCCTCGATGGAGCTTTTGACCCCATACTCCCTTAGCAGGGGAGCCCCTTCGGCCTCTCGGGCAAGTCTCCGTGGCGGCCCTGCCGGCGCCGCGAGCGCGAAAGGATAGCGGCTCAGCCCACCTGCGGCAAATCGCCGTCCTGCCCGGGCTCGCCGCGCTGGATGCGCTGGTAGATCTCCTCGCGATGGACCGCGACGTCCTTGGGCGCGGTGATGCCGATGCGCACCTGGTTGCCCTTGACGCCGAGCACGGTAACCGTGACCGAATCGCCGATCATCAGCGTCTCTCCGACGCGTCGGGTGAGAATCAGCATCTGAACTTCTCCAAGACCGGCTCCGTGCCGGTGCAACCGGTTCCGTGAAAATGGCCTAGGATACTACCGACTCGCCGTGACGATTGGGCCACGCCGGAAGTCACGCTCCGGCGCCCCGGTGGGGTTCAGTTCATCCTTTCGCGGACCCAGTCGGGGACGCCCGCGAGGGCGCCGGCCAGGGCCGGGCCGTCGTCGCCGCCGCCCTGCGCCAGGTCCGGGCGCCCGCCGCCCTTGCCGTTGATCGCGCGCGCGACGTGCGACAGCAGGTCGCCGGCCTTGACCTTGCCCAGCGCGGCGCCGCTGACGCCGGCGACCAGCGCCGCCTTGCCGTCGGCCGCGCCGGCCAGCAGCACCACCGCGTCGCCGAGTTGCTGCTTGAAGCGGTCCACCGCCTCGCGCAGGGCCTTGGCGTCGAAGCCTTCCAGCCGCGCGGCGAGCACGCGCACGCCGCCCACGTCCACCGCGTTCGCGGCCAGGTCCGCGGTCGCGCCGCTGGCGGCCTTGGCGCGCAGCGATTCGAGCTCGCACTCCAGCTTCTTCTGCCGCTTGAGCAGCGCGCGCAGCTTGTCGGCCACGTCCGCCGCGTTGCCGCCCAGCAGCTGCGCGGCCTCGCGCAGGCGCTGCTCCTCCGCCGCGACGTGGTCGAGCGCGGCCTGGCCGGTCAGCGCCTCGATGCGGCGCACGCCGGCGGAGACGCCGCCCTCGGACACGATCTTGAACAGGCCGATGTCGCCGGTGCGCGACACGTGCGTGCCGCCGCACAGTTCGGTCGAGGCCTCGCCCATGCGCAGCACGCGCACCTGGTCGCCGTACTTCTCGCCGAACAGCGCGATCGCGCCGAAGTCCAGCGCCTCCTGCATGCCCATGTGGTGCACTTCGGCGGCGTGGTTGGCGCGGATCTCGGCGTTGACGCGGCGCTCGACCTCGGCGATCTCCGCCGGCGTCATCGGCTGGATGTGCGAGAAGTCGAAGCGCAGGCGCTCCGGCGCGACCAGCGAGCCCTTCTGCGCCACGTGCGTGCCCAGCACCTGGCGCAGCGCCGCGTGCAGCAGGTGCGTGGCGCTGTGGTTGAGCACGGTGGCGGCGCGGCGCTGCGCGTCCACCGCGCCGAGCACGCGGTCGCCGCGGCGCAGCGTGCCGCCGGCCAGGCGCCCCGCGTGGCCGTGGAACTGGCCGGCGAGCTTGACGGTGTCGTCCACCACGAAGCGCGTGCCGCGCCCGGCGAGCTCGCCGGTGTCGCCGACCTGGCCGCCGGACTCGGCGTAGAACGGCGTCGCATCGAGCACGACGATGCCCTCCTCGCCTTCCGCCAGCGCGTCCACCGGGCGGCCGTCGCGCAGGATCGCCAGCACCTCGAGGCCGCCGGCCTCCAGCGCGTCGTAGCCGAGGAAGCGGGTCGGCGGCAGCTGCGAGGCCAGTTCCGCCGGCAGCGTGGCGCCGCCGCCGAACTTGCCGGCCGCGCGCGCCGCGGCCTTCTGCCGCGCCATCGCTTCGTCGAAGCCGGCCATGTCCACCGACAGGCCGCGCTCGCGCGCGATGTCCGCGGTCAGGTCCACCGGGAAGCCGTAGGTGTCGTAGAGGCGGAACGCGTCCGCGCCCGGGATCGTGCCGCTGGCCTTGACCGCGTCGCGGCCCGCGACTTCATCGAAGATGCGCATGCCGTGCTCGAGGGTTTCGCCGAAGCGCTCCTCCTCGGCGCGCAGCGCGGACTCGACGAACGCCTGGTTGCGCGCCAGCTCCGGGTACGCCTCGCCCATCGCCGCGACCAGCGGCGCGACCATCTTCCAGAAGAAGTCGCCGCGCACGCCCAGCATCCAGCCGTGCCGCAGCGCGCGGCGGATGATCCGGCGCAGCACGTAGCCGCGGCCCTCGTTCGAGGGCAGCACGCCGTCCACCACCAGGAAGCTGCAGGCACGGATGTGGTCGGCGATCACGCGCAGCGATTTGTTGCCGAGGTCGGCCGTGCCGGTCAGGCGCGCGGCCGCCGCGACCAGGTCGCGGAACAGGTCGATGTCGTAGTTGCCGTGCACGCCCTGCAGCACCGCGGCGATGCGCTCCAGGCCCATGCCGGTGTCCACGCACGGCGCCGGCAGCGGCAGCAGCGTGCCGTCGGGCTGGCGGTCGAACTGCATGAACACCAGGTTCCAGATCTCGATGAAGCGGTCGCCGTCCTCGTCCGGCGAGCCCGGCGGGCCGCCCGGTATGTGCGCGCCGTGGTCGTAGAAGATCTCGGTGCAGGGGCCGCAGGGACCGGTGTCCGCCATCTGCCAGAAGTTGTCGCTGGCGAACGGCGCGCCCTTGTTGTCGCCGATGCGGATGATGCGCTCCGGCGCCAGCCCGATCTCCCTGTGCCAGATGTCGTAGGCCTCGTCGTCGGTGTGGTAGACGGTGACCAGCAGTCGCTCCGCCGGCAGCTTCCACACCCCGGTCAGCAGCTCCCAGGCCCAGGCGATCGCGTCGCGCTTGAAGTAGTCGCCGAACGACCAGTTGCCCAGCATCTCGAAGAAGGTGTGGTGGCGCGCCGTGTAGCCCACCTGGTCGAGGTCGTTGTGCTTGCCGCCGGCGCGCAGGCAGCGCTGCACGTCGGCCGCGCGCACGTAGCTGCGCTTCTCGGCGCCGAGGAACACGTCCTTGAACTGGACCATCCCCGAGTTGGTGAACAGGAGGGTCGGATCGTTGGCCGGGACGAGCGGCGCCGACGGCACGATCGTGTGGCCGCGCGCGGCGAAGAATTCGAGGAAATCGCTGCGGATTTCGGAGGTGGTCTTCATGGGCACTGCACTGGCGGGGACGGCAGGTCACGCCGCCCGGCCCGGAACCGGCATGCGCGGTCCGGGCGAACGGGGAAACCGGATGTCGCTAGGGTAGCAGACGCCGGCGTCCGGCCTCCGGCCGCGGCGCTCCCGGCGGCCGGCGCGGGGCGCGGCCGGCTCAGTCGCCGTCGAAGTCCAGGTCCACGGGGCCGGCGCGGGTCACGGCCCGCACCACGTCGCCGTCGAAGCCACGGCGCAGCAGGAAGTCGGCGGCCTTGCGCCGCAGCGGCAGCGTGTCGAGGCGGGTGCCGAAGCGCCGCCGCACCAGGTCGCGGGCGCGCGCCAGCCAGTCGTCCTCGCCGCTCTCGGCCAGTGCCGCGAACGCCTGCTCGATGACCGCCTCGGCGATGCCATGGCTGGCGAGTTCGGCACGGATCCGCACCGGGCCCTGCCCGCCAGCCACCCGCGAGCGGACCAGGCTGCAGGCGAAGCGCAGGTCGTCCTGCCAGCCCGCCTCGGCCATGCGCGCCACCGCGGCGCGGGCCTCGTCGGCCGGCACGCCGCGAGCCCGCAACTTGCGCGCTAGCTCGGGCCGGGAGTGCTCGCGCCGCACCAGCAGCGCGAGCGCCCGTTGTGCGGGGGTAGGATCCGGACGACGCCCCGCCATCGCGCGGTCAGCCCTCCGCGGCGGCCGCGTCGGCCTCGTCGCGGCTGGCTTCCTGCGGCACGTACTTCTCGCGCAGCGCGGCCTCCAGCGTGGCGGCGATGGCCGGGTTCTCCTTGAGGAACTGGCGGGCGTTCTCCTTGCCCTGGCCGATGCGCTCCTCGTTGTAGCTGTACCAGGCGCCGGACTTCTCGATCAGGCGCGCTTCCACGCCCATGTCGATCAGCTCGCCCTCGCGGGAGATGCCCTCGCCGTACAGGATCTCGGTGACCACCTGCTTGAACGGCGGCGCCATCTTGTTCTTGACGACCTTGATGCGGGTCTGGTTGCCGATGATCTCGTCGCCCTTCTTGATCGAGCCGATGCGGCGGATGTCCAGGCGCACCGACGCGTAGAACTTGAGCGCGTTGCCGCCGGTGGTGGTCTCCGGGCTCTGGCCCGGCATCATCACGCCGATCTTCATGCGCAGCTGGTTGATGAAGATCACCAGGCAGTTGCTGCGCTTGATGTTGCCGGTGAGCTTGCGCAGCGCCTGGCTCATCAGGCGCGCCTGCAGGCCGGGGAGCTGGTCGCCCATCTCGCCCTCGATCTCCGCCTTGGGCGTGAGCGCGGCGACGGAGTCCACCACCACCATGTCCACGGCGTTGGAGCGCACCAGCATGTCGGCGATCTCCAGCGCCTGCTCGCCGGTGTCGGGCTGCGAGACCAGCAGGTCGTCGACGTTGACGCCGAGCTTGGCCGCGTAGGTCGGATCGAGCGCGTGCTCGGCGTCCACGAAGGCGCAGGTGCCGCCGCGGCGCTGGCACTGGGCGATGGCCTGCAGGGTCAGCGTGGTCTTGCCCGAGGACTCCGGGCCGTAGATCTCGACCACGCGGCCGCGCGGCAGGCCGCCGATGCCCAGCGCGATGTCCAGCATCAGCGAGCCGGTGGGAACGACGTCCACGGCCTCGGCGACACGGTCGCCCATGCGCATCACCGAGCCCTTGCCGAACTGCTTCTCGATCTGGCCCAGGGCGGCGGAGAGGGCGCGCTTCTTGTTCTCGTCCATGGTCGGTTCCTCGTGCGGAAGTGGAATGGGGTATCGCTGTCGGCCGCCAGGTTAGGTGGGCGCCATCGCACGGACTGCGACGGCGCGCGCGAGGCCTGCGGCAGGACAAGGACTGTGCGCCCGGCCGGCTGCCCGGCGGCAGCGGCGGATGCCGCGTCCGCGCGTCGGGAAACCCCGCGCGGCGGCGCCGCCGCTCACCGGTTCGGCCTCACCAGGCCGCAATACAGGCCCTCGATCGCGAAGTCCTGCCCCGGCTGCACCTCGATGGGCGCGAAATCCGGGTTGCGCGGCAGCAGGCGGATCCGGTCCTTGCCGATCTTCAGCAGCTTGACCGTCACCTCGTCGTCGATGCGCGCGACCACGATCTGCCCCGAGCGCGCCTCGCGGGTGCGGTGCACGCCGATGAGGTCGCCGTCGAAGATGCCCTCGTCGCGCATGGAATCGCCCTTGACCCGCAGCAGGTAGTCCGGCGCCGGCGAGAACAGGACGCGGTCGAGCACCAGCATCTGGTCCGAGCCGATGTCCGCGCCGATCGGCACGCCCGCCGCCACCTGGCCCAGCACGGGCAGCAGCAGCGCGTCCTCATTGGCCGCCACCGCGGCCGCCGCGCCCTGCCCGAACGGCAGCGCGGCCTGCGGCTGCGCCGGCGGGCGCAACAGGCGGATGCCGCGCGCCCGGCCGGGGACGCGCTCGATGGCCCCGGCCGCCTCCAGCGCCTCGAGGTGGTACTGCGCCGCCCGCACGCCCCTGAAGCCGAAGGCCCGCGCGATCTCGGCCTGGGAGGGCGGCATGCCCTCGGCCTCGATGCGCTCGGCGATGAGCTCGAGGATGGCCTGCTGGGTCTCGCTCAGGATGGCGTCCATGTGAGTAGTAATACTACTAACACCCGGACGCGTCAACGCCCCGGCCTACCCGCCGAGCAGCCGCTCCACCCCGGCCAGGGCGGCCAGCACGGTCTGCCGCCGCACCGCCTCCCGGTTGCCGTCGAAATGGAAGACCTCGGCCCGGGGGTAGCCGCCGCGCTGCTTCCAGGCGATCCAGACCGTGCCGACCGGCTTCTCCGGGGTGCCGCCGGTGGGCCCGGCGATGCCGGTGACCGCCACGGCGACGCTGGCGCCGGAGTGCACCAGTGCGCCGGACACCATCTCCAGCACGGTCTCGCGGCTGACCGCGCCGAAATGCTCCAGCGTGAGCGGGCTGACCCCGAGCAGCGCCTGCTTGGCCTCGTAGCTGTAGGTGGCCAGGCCGCAGTCGAACCACGCCGAGGAGCCCTCGATGTCGGTCAGCACCTTGGCGATCCAGCCGCCGGTGCAGCTCTCGGCGGTGACCAGGGTGTGGCGCTGTTCGCGCAGGCGCACGCCCAGCGCGGCGGCCTGCGCGTGCAAGCGGGCGTCGTCCGGGACCTGCATGTGGCTCGTCCTTGCCGCGGCATCCGCGGAAAGCGCAAACGGATGGGGCAAACTAGCCGCCTTTGCACCCGAAGTCCACGACCCCCGCGCGATGGCCGCAGCGAACGAGCACACGCCCCTGATGAAGCAGTACTTCGCCGCCAAGGCGGAGCATCCGGACGTGCTGCTGTTCTTCCGGATGGGCGACTTCTACGAGCTGTTCTACGACGACGCCCGCAAGGCGGCGCGCCTGCTCGACATCACCCTGACCCAGCGCGGCCAGTCGGCCGGCCAGCCGATCCCGATGGCGGGCGTGCCGGTGCACGCGTACGAGGGCTACCTGGCGCGGCTGGTCGCGCTGGGCGAGTCGGTGGCGATCTGCGAGCAGATCGGCGACCCGGCGCAGTCCAAGGGCCTGGTCGAGCGCAAGGTGGTGCGCATCGTCACCCCCGGCACGGTCACCGACGAGGCCCTGCTCGAGGAGCGCCGCGACACGCTGCTGCTCGCGGTCGCCCGCGGGCGCAACGGCTACGGCCTGGCCTGGGCCGACCTCTCCGGCGGCCGCTTCCTGGTGAACGAGGTCGCGACCGACGACGCGCTCGAGGCGGAGCTCGCGCGGCTGGCGCCAGCCGAAGTGCTGTTCCCCGACGAGGAGGGTTGGCCGCCGGCGCTGCTCGAATGCCGCGGCCTGCGCCGCCGCCCGCCGTGGCTGTTCGACGCCGACAGCGGCCGCCGCCAGCTGCTGCGCTTCTTCGGCGTGCACGACCTGGGCGGCTTCGGCATCGAGGAACGCCCGGCCTGCATCGCCGCCGCCGCCGCCCTGCTCGGTTACGTCGAGGAGACCCAGAAGCAGCGCCTGCCGCACATCACCGGCATCGCGTTCGAGCCCGCCGACGAGGCGATCGCGATGAACGCGGCCACGCGCCGCCACCTCGAGCTCGACACGCGCGTGGACGGCGACACCCGCAACACCCTGCTCGGCGTGCTCGACACCACCGCCACGCCGATGGGCGGGCGCCTGCTGCGGCGCTGGCTGCACCGGCCGCTGCGCGACCGCCGGGTGCTCGGCGAACGCCACCACGCCGTGGCCACGTTGCTGGACGCGCGCGCCGACGCGCCGCTGCGCGAGCAGTTCCGCGCGCTCGGCGACGTCGAGCGCATCCTCGCGCGCGTGGCGCTGCGCAGCGCGCGCCCGCGCGACCTGTCCACGCTGCGCGACGGCCTGGCGCTGCTGCCGGCGCTGCGCGCCCAGCTCGCGCCGCTGGACTCGCCGCGGCTGCAGGCGCTCGCCGCCGAGCTCGGCGAGCACGCCGCCACCGCCGCCCTGCTCGCCGCCGCCGTGGTGCCGCAGCCGCCGCTGCTCGCGCGCGACGGCGGCGTCATCGCCGAAGGCTACGACGCCGAACTCGACGAGCTGCGCCGCCTGTCCACGCATGCCGACCAGTTCCTGGTGGAGCTGGAACGGCGCGAGCGCGAGGCCACCGGCATCCCCACGCTGAAGGTCGGCTACAACCGCGTCCACGGCTACTACATCGAGGTCGGCAAGGCGCAGGCCGGCAAGGTGCCCGCGCACTACGCGCGCCGGCAGACGCTGACCGGCGCCGAGCGCTACATCACCGACGAGCTCAAGCAGTTCGAGGACAAGGTGCTGTCGGCGCGCGAGCGCGCGCTGGCGCGCGAGAAGCTGCTCTACGAAGGCCTGCTCGACGCGCTGAACGAGGACCTCGCAGCGCTCAGGCGCTGCGCCGCGGCGCTCGCCGAGCTGGACGTGCTCGCCTGCTTCGCCGAGCGCGCGCTGGCGCTGGACTGGTCGCGCCCGCAGCTGGTGGACGCGCACTGCCTGTGCATCGAGGGCGGCCGCCACCCGGTGGTCGAGGCGGTGCGCGAGGAGCCGTTCACACCCAACGACCTGGTGCTGGGCGACGGCGACGGCGGCGGCGTGCGCATGCTGGTGATCACCGGCCCGAACATGGGCGGCAAGAGCACCTACATGCGCCAGAACGCGCTGATCGTGCTGCTCGCGCACATCGGCAGCTTCGTGCCCGCCTCGCGCGCGGTAATCGGCCCGATCGACCGCATCCTCACCCGCATCGGCGCGGGCGACGACCTGGCCCGGGGCCAGTCCACCTTCATGGTCGAGATGAGCGAGACCAGCTACATCCTGCACCACGCGACCCCGCAGTCGCTGGTGCTGATGGACGAGATCGGCCGCGGCACGTCCACCTACGACGGCCTCGCGCTCGCCGACGCCTGCGCGCGCCACCTCGCCGCGCACAACCGCAGCTACACGCTGTTCGCGACGCACTACTTCGAACTGACCGCGCTCGCCGCGCCGGGCAGCGGCATCGCCAACGTGCACCTGGACGCGATCGAGCACCGCGACCAGGCCGGCAACGAGTCGCTGGTGTTCATGCACGCGGTCAAGGAAGGCCCCGCCGACCGCAGCTTCGGCCTGCAGGTCGCCGCGCTCGCGGGCCTGCCGAAGGCGGTGGTGCAGCAGGCGCGCGCGCGGCTCGCCGAGCTCGAGGCGCAGGGGCGCAACGCGCCGTCCGCGCCGATGACCGCGCAGGCGCTCGACGCGCCGCAGCAGTTCGGGCTGTTCGCGCCGAGCTCGGCCGCGCTCGAGGCCCTGGCCGGCATCGACCCCGACGAACTCACGCCGAAGCAGGCGCTCGAGGCGCTCTACCGGCTCAAGGCGCTGCTGTAGGGCCCTACGTGGCGTCGATGTCGCCGAGCGCGCGCAACAGGCGCCGCGCGCGCTTGTCAGGGCGCGTCTCCGGCGGACGGTAGCCGGCGCGCTCGGCCGCGCGTTGCGCGCGTTGCGCCTCGCGTCGCGCGCGCGAGGCATCCGACTCGGCGTACAGCGCCTGCGCGACCGGCGCCGGCCCGCGCACGTCGGACAGGCCCGCGACCACCACCTCGAACAGCTCGCCGGCGCGCTCGATGCGCAGCGACTCGCCGCCGCGCAGCGTGCGCGCGGGCTTCGCGCGCTGCCCGTCCACCTCGACCTTGCCGCCGGCGACCGCCTGCTTCGCCAGCGAGCGCGTCCTGAAGAAGCGCGCCGCCCACAACCACAGGTCGAGGCGCACTTCGCCGGGGGCCGGAGCCTGCGGGGATGCCATGTCGTGCGATGCCCGGAACGCAAACGGCCGCCTTGCGGCGGCCGTCGCTGGAAGCCCGCGCTGCCGGATTACTCGGCGGCGGCGGCAGCGGCGGCGGCCGCCTCGGCGCGCGCCTTGGCGTTGCCGGCGAGGTCTTCCTTGATGCGCGCCTTCTTGCCCTCCAGGCCGCGCAGGTAGTACAGCTTGCCCGCGCGCACGGCGCCGCGGCGCTTCACCTGCACCGACTCGATGCTCGGGCTGAAGGTCTGGAACACGCGCTCCACGCCGTAGCCGTGCGAGATCTTGCGCACGGTGAAGGCGGAGTTGAGGCCCGCGTTCTTCTTGCCGATGACCACGCCCTCGTAGGCCTGGACGCGCTCGCGGTTGCCCTCCTTGACCTTGACGTTGACGACGACGGTGTCGCCCGGGCCGAAGTCCGGGAGCTTGCGCTGCACCTGCGCGGCTTCGAAGTCCTGCAGCAGGGTGTGGATGGAGGGCTTGTTCATGGCGGTTGCCTGCGTGTTTGGCCTGTTGGAGTCGTTGTAGCGCGAGTGCACGTGGACCCGCGTCTTGCCTTCTGGGTGGAGCTCTGGAGCATGGCCGGTGAGGCCAAGCGCCGGATTATAGCGGGTTTTTCCCGGCGGCGTCATCCCGGAGGAAGGCCTCCAGGAGCTCGCGGTCGGCCGCGGACAGGGCCTCCGGGTCCAGCAGGTCCGGCCGGCGCAGGAAGGTCCGGCCCAGCGCCTGCTGCCGCCGCCAGCGGGCGATGGCCGCATGGTTGCCGGAAAGGAGCACCTCCGGGACCCGGCCGAGCGGGTGCTCCACCGGCCGGGTGTAGTGCGGGCAGTCCAGCAGCCGCAGCCCGTCCGGGCCGGCCTCGAAGCTGTCCTGCTCCGCCGACTCGGCGTCGTTGAGGGCGCCGGGCCGGAGCCGGGCGACCGCGTCCACCAGCACGGCCGCCGGCAGCTCGCCGCCGGACAGCACGTAGTCGCCGATCGAGATTTCCTCGTCCACCTCGGCCGCCAGCAGACGCTCGTCCACGCCCTCGTAGCGCCCGCACAGCAGGGCCAGGCGCGGACGCGCGGCCAGCTCCCGCACCTTCGCCTGGTCGAGCGGCCGCCCCTGCGGGCCCAGGTACACCACGTGCGGGGGCACCGGGTCGGCGGCGCGCACCGCCGCCAGCGCGGCGAGCAGCGGCTCGACCATCATCACCATGCCGGGGCCGCCGCCGAACGGGCGGTCGTCCACCCGCCGGTAGTTGCCTTCGGCGAAATCGCGCGGGTTCCAGCCGTGCACCGAGAGCAGGCCGCGCTCCACCGCGCGCCCGACCACGCCGTGGCCCGCCACCTGCGCGACGAAGTCGGGGAACAGGCTGACGACGTCGATGCGCATCAGAAGTCGGCGTCCCAGTCCACGGTGATGGTGCCCGCCCCGAAGTCCACGGCACGGACGTAGTCGGGCTCGGCGAACGGGATCATGCGCTCGCGCTCGCCCTGCACCACCATCACGTCGTTGGCGCCGTTGGAGAACAGGTGCGAGACGGTGCCGAAGTCCACGCCTTCGAGGTTGACGACGCGCAGCCCCTCGAGGTCCACCCAGTAGTACTCGCCCGGGGCCGGCGGCGGCAGCGCCGAACGCGGCACCCAGACCTCGGCGCCGCGCAGCGCCTCCGCGGCGTCGCGGTCGGCGACGCCGGGCAGCGTGGCCACCAGGCCCTTGGCGGTTTCGCGCGCGCGCGCGCCGCTGACCTCCCGCTCGGCGCCGCGGGCGTCGCGCAGGATCCAGGGCTGGTAGCGCAGGATCCCGCGCACCGGGTCGGTGAAGGATTCGAGCTTGAGTTCGCCACGCACGCCGAAGGCGCCGTGGATCCGCCCGAGGAGCACGCGCCGTTCCGGCGTCCCTCCCGCGGGCGGTGTTGCTGCGTGCATGCGGTGCATGCCCTCGCGAAGCGGGCCGCGCGCTGCGCGGCCCGTCGGGATCAGGCCGCGGCGGCGGCCTTGGTGGCCTGCTTGTACAGGTCGGCGACCTTGTCGGTCATCTGCGCGCCCTGGCTGATCCAGTGCTGCACGCGCGCGACGTCCAGCTCGACCCGCTTCTCGGCGCCGGCGGCGACCGGGTTGTAGTAACCGACGCGCTCGATGTTGCGGCCGTCGCGGGCGCTGCGGCTGTCGGTGACGATGATGTGGTAGAAGGGGCGCTTCTTCGCGCCGCCACGGGTGAGGCGGATCTTGACCATGGTCGTTTCGGTGTTGCCCAGCTGCCGGAATGGCAGGGTAAGCCGGCTATTCTAGCCCATCGGCCGCCGCCGCGGAACTCAGCCCGCCACCGCCACGCCGAACAGCCGCCCCACCAGCGCCGTGAACGCCATGGCGGCCGCGCTCCAGGCCACCACCCGCGCCGCGCCGCGCCAGACCGGCGCACCGCCCACCTGGGCCGCGATCCCGCCGAGGGCCGCCAGGCACGCCAGCGACACCCCCGTCACCCACGGCCCGGCGCCCGCCCCGGGGACGAGCAGCACCACCGCGATCGGCAGGACCGCGCCGGCCGCGAACGCCGCGGCGGACGCGAGCGCCGCCTGCAGCGGCCGCGCGCGCAGCATCTCGGTGATGCCGAGCTCGTCGCGCGCGTGCGCCGCGAGCGCGTCGTGGGCGGCGAGCTGGGTCGCGACCTGTTCCGCCAGCGCCGGCTCCAGGCCGCGGCGCACGTAGATGCCGACGAGCTCGCGGTGCTCGCTGTCGGGGAAGTCGCGCAGCTCGCCGCGTTCCTTCTCGAGGTCCGCGCGCTCGGCGTCGGCCTGCGAGCTCACCGACACGTACTCGCCCGCGGCCATGGACATCGCGCCGCCCACCAGCCCGGCGAGGCCGGCGAGCAGCACCGCGCCGTGGCCCGCCCCCGCGGCGACCATGCCGACGACGAGCGACGCGGTGGAGACGATGCCGTCGTTCGCGCCCAGCACGGCGGCGCGCAACCAGCCGGCGTGGCCGCCGCGGTGCCGCTCGCGGTGGACGCCGCGCTTCACCTCAGCGCCGGAACGGCAGCGCGCCGCCCCCGCCCATCATGCCCTGCATGCCGCGCATCAGGCCCTTCATGCCGCCGCGGCCCATCTTCGACAGCATCTTTTCCATCTGCTGGTACTGCTTCATCAGCTTGTTGACGTCGGCGGGCGAGAGGCCGGCACCCTTCGCGATGCGGGCGCGGCGCGAGCCGTTGAGCAGCGCCGGGTTGCGGCGCTCCTTCTTCGTCATCGAGTTGATGATGGCCACCATGCGCGGCACTTCCTTGCCGGTGACCTGGGCCTTGACGTGCTCGGGGACCTGGCCGATGCCCGGCAGCTTGTCCATGAGCCCGGCCAGGCCACCCATGTTCTGCATCTGCTCGAGCTGGTCGCGCATGTCCTCGAGGTCGAACCTGCGGCCCTTGGCGACCTTCTCGGCGAGCTTCTGCGCCTTGTCGCGGTCGACCTGCTGCTCCACCTGCTCGACGAGCGACAGCACGTCGCCCATGTCGAGGATGCGGCTGGCGACGCGGTCGGGATGGAACACGTCCAGCCCGTCGGGCTTCTCGCCGGTGCCGACGAACTTGACCGGCTTGCCGGTGACGTAGCGCACGCTGAGCGCGGCGCCGCCGCGCGCGTCGCCGTCGGTCTTGGTGAGCACCACGCCGGTGAGCGGCAGGGCCTCGCCGAAGTGCTTCGCGGTGACGGCGGCGTCCTGGCCGGTCATCGAGTCCACGACGAACAGCGTCTCGACCGGGTCCACGGCGGCGTGCAGCGCCTTGATCTCGGCCATCATCGCGTCGTCGATGCTGGTGCGGCCGGCCGTGTCCACGATCAGCACGTCGGCGAAGGTCTTGCGCGCCTCGTCGATCGCCGCGCGCACGATGGCCTCGGGCTTCTGCCCCGCGTCCGACGGGAAGAAGGCGACGCCGACCTGCTGCGCCAGCGTCTTCAGCTGCTCGATCGCGGCGGGACGGTAGACGTCCGCCGACACCACCATCACCTTCTTCTTGCGGCGCTCCTTCAGGTGCTTCGCCAGCTTCGCGACGGTGGTGGTCTTGCCGGCGCCCTGCAGGCCCGCCATCAGGATCACCGCCGGCGCCGGCACGTTGAGGTTCAGGTCGCTGGCCTGCGCGCCCATCACCAGGGTGAGCTCGTCGCGGACCACCTTGATCAGCGCCTGGCCCGGCGTCAGCGACTTCAGCACCTCCTGCCCGACCGCGCGCACCTTGATCCGCTGGATCAGCGCCTGCACCACCGGCAGGGCGACGTCGGCCTCGAGCAGGGCCACGCGCACCTCGCGCAGGGCCTCGCTGATGTTGGACTCGGTGAGCCGGCCGCGGCCGCGCAGGCGCTCGATGGTGCCCGACAGGCGCTGGGTGAGGGATTCGAACATCGGGTCTCGGCGGGATCCGCCACGGAAAAACGGCCGCCGATTATAGCCGGGCGCGGCCGCCGGCCCGCGCGGGGCGCGCCGCGGGGCCGGCGCGCATGCGACACTTCACGCATGGCGATCGCATGGTTCCCGGTGGCGGCTTACCTCGCGGCGGCGGCACTGCTGGTCGCGGACCTGCGCCGCGAGGAACGCGCGCCGCTGGCCTGGCTGGCCGCGGCCGCGGTGGGCGTGCTGCTGCACGCCGGCGTGCACGTGCTGGCCTGGCGCGCCGCCGGCGTGGCCGACATGCACTTCTTCGCCGCGCTCTCGCTCGTGGGCCTGGGCATGGCCGGGCTGACCACCCTGTTCGCCGCCGGCGGGCGCATGGCCGCGCTGGGCGTGGTCGCGTATCCGATCGCCGCGCTCGTGCTCGCGGCCTACGCCGGCTACGGCCCCCACCTCGCGCAGCCGATGGACTGGCGCCTGCAGCTGCACGCCTGGTGCGCGCTCCTCGCCTACGCGACCCTGGCCGTGGCCGCGCTGCTGGCGCTGATGCTGTGGCTGCAGGAGCGCGCGCTGCGCCGCCACCGCACCGGCCCGTGGCTGCGGGCGCTGCCGCCGCTGGTCGAGCTGGAGACGCTGCTGTTCCGCACGGTCGCCGCCGGCTTCCTGCTGCTCAGCGCCACCCTGCTCACCGGGGCGCTGTTCGTGCAGGATCTGTTCGCGCAGCACCTGGTGCACAAGACCGTGCTGAGCGTGCTGTCCTGGCTGCTGTTCGGCGCCCTGCTGCTGGGGCGCTGGCGGCGCGGCTGGCGCGGCCGCATCGCCGTGCGCTGGACGCTGGCGGCCATGGGCCTGCTCGTGCTGGCCTTCTTCGGCAGCAAGGCCGTGCTGGAGCTGGTGCTGCACCGGGTCGGCTGACCGCCTGCGGGCAAAATCGCTGCTCGGGAAATATTTGCATTGACAAATATTGCCGCGGGTAGCATCATGCTGTCCCGATGAACACCCCCGGCCCCACCCCCACCCCCACCCCCTCCCCCGACCCGCCCTGCACAGCCTCCGCGCTCGGGATCCTGCTCCGGCAGGCCCGGGACGCCATGTGGGCGCGGATGGCGACCGAACTCGACAAGCTCGGCCACGATCTCACCTTCAGCCAGTACATCACCCTGAAGAAGCTGGCCATGGGCAACGCCAGCGTCACCGACCTGGCGCGCGCCGCCGAGGTGAACCCGGGCGCGATGACCCGCCTGCTGGACAAGCTCGAGGCGCGCGGCCTGATCGTGCGCGTCGCCGACCCCAGCGACCGCCGCGCGCTCGACATCCGCCTCACCGAGGCCGGCAACCTCATCTGGCAGGACGTCAACCAGTGCGGCATGCGCGTGCGCGAGCTCGCCATGCAGGGCATGACCGAAGCCGAGCGGCAGCAGCTCACCGACCTGCTCGCCCGCATCCGCGACAACCTTTCCAGGCCGGACCCCACGCCATGAGCTCCACGACCACGGGCTCGCCGCGGCATCCGCGGCGGGCCGCGAACCCGATCCCGCGCCGCGCCGCGATCCCCGCCGTCGCCGCGCTCGCGGCGATGCTGCTGGCCGCCTGCGCGAGCACGCACGGCCTCGCGCCTTCCAATGCGCCGGCGGACCCGGACGCGCTCGCCGCGTCGCGCACGCTCGGCGGCGATGCCGGCGCGACCTTTCCGGACCTGCAATGGTGGCGCGCGTTCGGCGACCCGCAGCTCGACGCGCTGGTCGCCGAAGCGCTGGAAGGTGCGCCGACGCTGCAGGCGGCCGACGCGCGCGTGCGCCAGGCGCAGGCGCAGGCCGGCCTCGCCGACGCCGCGCGCAAGCCGAGCCTCGGCGGCAGCGCGCAGTACACCGGCGTGCGCATCCCCGAAACCTTCGTCGAGCCGCCGATGGGCGGCGACCTGAAGTTCAGCCCGGTGCTGATGCTGGACTTCAAGTACGCGCCGGACCTCTGGGGCGGCCAGCGCGCCGCCTACGAGGCGGCGGTGGGCACGGCGCGCGCCGCGGAAGCGGACGCGCAGGCCGCGCGCGTCACCCTCGCCGCCAACGTGGCCACGGCGTACATCGCCCTCGACCAGGCGCACGCCATGCTCGAGGTCGCCACGCAGGAGCGCGAGCGCGCGTCCACGCTGGCGCAGCTCGCGCGGCAGCGCGCGGACGCCGGCCTCGACAACCGGCTGCCGCTCGAGCAGGCGCAGGGCGCCGTCGCCGCCGCCGCGCAGCAGGAAGCCGCCGCGCGGCAGCAGGTGGATGCGCTGCGCAACGCGATCGCGGCGTTGCTGGGCAAGGGCCCGGACCGCGGCCTCGCGATCGAGCGTCCGCGCCTGCAGGCCGCGGCGCCGCGCGTGCCCGACGTGCTGCCGAGCGAGCTGCTGGGCCATCGCGCCGACGTCGTCGCCGCGCGCTGGCGCGTGGAAGCCGCCGCGCGCGGCATCGCCGCCAGCAAGGCCGCGTTCAAGCCGAGCGTGAACCTGAGCGCCATGGTCGGCCTCGCCGCACCCGACCTCGGCGACCTGTTCGGCGGCGATGCCCTGCTCGCGTTCGGCGGGCCGGCGCTGGGCCTGCCGATCTTCGACGGCGGCGCGCTTCGCAGCCGCCTGGGCAGGAGCAACGCCGACTACGACCTCGCCGTCGCCGCCTACAACGAGGCGCTGGTGGGCGCGCTGCGCGAGGTCGCCGACGCGCTGCAGGCGCTGCACTCGCTCGACGCGCAGCTCGCCGACGCGCAGCGCGCCCGCGACGCCGCGGCGCGCGCCTGGGACATCGCCGTCGGCCGCCAGCGCGCCGGGCTCGGCAACCGCCTCGACGTGCTGGCCGCGCAGCAGCCGCTGCTGCGCCTGGACCAGCAGCTCGCCGCGCTGCGCGCGCAGCGGCTGCAGGCCGCGGTGGACCTCGACCGCGCGCTCGGCGGCGGCCTCGCCTTCGACAACGACCCCACGCACCCACCCATCGCCAGGGCCCCCACCCCATGACCACCGAAATCAATCCCAACGCCCAGGCCGCGGCCGCCGCCGCGCCCGGCAACGGCAGGCGCAAGCGCGCGCTGATGGCCGTGGCCGCCGTCTTCGTGCTCGCGCTGCTGGCGTGGCTGCTGTGGTACGCCTTCGTCGGCCGCTGGCACGTGGAGACCGACGACGCCTACGTGCAGGGCAACGTCGTCGAGGTCACGCCGCAGGTCGCCGGCACCGTCGTCGCGATCAACGCCGAGGACGGCATGAAGGTCGTGGCCGGCCAGGTGCTGGTGCAGCTCGACCCCAACGACGCGCGCGTCGCGCTGGAACAGGCGAAGGCGAACCTCGCCACCACCGTGCGCCAGGTGCGCGGCCTGTACAACGCCGTCGAGGCGGGCCAGGCCGAGCTGCGCGCGCGCGAGGTGGCATTGCGCAAGGCGCGCGAGGACGTCGCCCGCCGCGAGGGGATGGTCGCCAGCGGCGCGGTCTCCGCGGAGGAGCTGGCGCATGCGCGCGATGCGCTCGCCGCGGCCGAGGCCGCGCTCTCGAGCGCGCGCGAGGACCTGTCGCGCAACCGCGCGCTGGTGGACGCCACCGAGCTCGCGAGCCAGCCGCAGGTGCAGGCCGCCGCGGCCGAGGTACGCGCCGCCTACCTCGAGCTGCAGCGCGCCTCCATCGTCGCCCCGGTGACCGGCTACGTCGCGCAGCGCAAGGTGCAGCTGGGCCAGCGCGTCGCGCCGGGTGCGCCGCTGATGACGGTGGTCCCGCTCGAGCAGGCCTGGGTCGAGGCGAACTTCAAGGAGACCCAGCTCGACAAGCTGCGCCTCGGCCAGCCGGTCCGGCTCACCGCCGACGTGTACGGCAGCGGCGTCGAGTTCGACGGCCGCCTCGCCAGCCTGGGCCTGGGCACGGGCGCCGCGTTCTCGCTGCTGCCGGCGCAGAACGCCAGCGGCAACTGGATCAAGATCGTGCAGCGCGTGCCGGTGCGCATCGAGCTCGACCCGGAGCAGCTCGCCGAACACCCGCTGCGCCTGGGCATGAGCATGGCGGTGGACGTGTCGGTGCGCGACCAGGACGGCCCGGTGCTGCCCGCGGTGCAACCGGCGAAGCCCGTGCTGCAGACGCAGGCCTACGCCAAGCAGCTGGCCGACGCCGACGCGCTGATCCGCGGCATCGTCGCCGCCAACCTCGGCCGCCACGGCTGAACCGCGCATGGCCTCCCCCACGGCCAACGCCGGCGCCGCGCCGGGCGGTGCCGCGCCGGCGGCGCCCGCCGCGGCGGGCCACTACGCGCCGCCCAACCTCGCGCTGGCCACGGTGGGGCTGTCGCTGGCGACGTTCATGCAGGTGCTCGACACCACCATCGCCAACGTCTCGCTGCCCACCATCGCCGGCAACCTCGGCGCCAGCGCCAACCAGGCGACCTGGATCATCACCTCGTTCGCGGTCAGCAACGCGATCGCGCTGCCGCTGACCGGCTTCCTCGCGCGCCGCTTCGGCGAGCGCCAGCTGTTCGTGTGGGCGACCATCCTGTTCTCGGTCGCCTCGCTGCTGTGCGGCCTGGCCAACAGCATGGGCCTGCTGGTCGTGGCGCGCGCCCTGCAGGGCTTCGTGGCCGGGCCGATGTACCCGATCACGCAGGCGCTGCTGATCTCGATCTGGCCCGCGCGCAAGCGCGGCCAGGCGCTGGCGCTGCTGGCGATGGTGACGGTGGTCGCGCCGATCGCCGGGCCGATCCTCGGCGGCTGGATCACCGACAACTACAGCTGGGAATGGATCTTCTTCATCAACATTCCCATCGGCATCTTCGCCAGCATGGTAGTGCGCAGCCAGCTCGCCGGCCGCCCGGAGCGGCGCGACCGGCCGCGGATGGACTACGTCGGCCTCGCCACCCTGGTGCTGGGCGTGGGCGCGCTGCAGATCCTGCTCGACCTCGGCAACGACGAGGACTGGTTCAACTCGAGCAAGATCGTCGTGCTCGCCATCGTGGCCGCGGTCTCGCTCACGGTGTTCCTGGTGTGGGAGCTGACCGACCGCGATCCGATCGTGGACCTGCGCCTGTTCCGCCACCGCAACTTCACCACCGGCACCATCGCCATGGTGCTCTCGTACGCGGCGTTCTTCAGCGTCGGCATCCTGGTCCCGCTGTGGCTGCAGCGCAACCTCGGCTACACACCGATGTGGGCGGGCCTGGCGACCGCGCCGATCGGCATCCTGCCGATCCTGCTGACGCCGTTCGTGGGCAAGTACGCGGGCCGCTTCGACCTGCGCCTGGTCGCGAGCCTGGCGTTCGTCGCGATGTCGGCCACCAGCTTCCTGCGCGCCGGGTTCAACCTCGACGTGGACTTCGGCCGCATCGCCGAGGTGCAGCTGCTGCAGGGCCTGGGCGTGGCGCTGTTCTTCATGCCGATGCTGCAGATCCTGCTCTCCGACCTCGCCCCGGGCGAGATCGCGGCGGGCTCGGGGCTGGCGACGTTCGTGCGCACCCTGGGCGGCAGCTTCGCCGCGTCCATCACCATCTGGGCCTGGAACCAGCGCACCACGTTCCACCACGCGCGGCTCACCGAGCACATCCCCGCCGCCGACGCCACCGTGCAGCAGGTGCTGGCCACCGTCGGCCAGGGCGATCCGCAGCGCGGCGCGCTGGTGCTGAACCAGATGGTCTCGCAGCAGGCGACGCAGATCGCCTTCAACGAGATCTTCCACGTGCTCGGCTGGCTGTTCCTCGCCGTGATCGTGTTCGTGTGGATGGCGCGGCCGCCGTTCGGCGCCAAGGCCGCGCCGCCCGGCGCCGGCGGCCACTGAGCCGGCCGGCGGCGGCCGCGGCCGTCAGGGCACGCCGAAGTGCCCGAGCGGCGCCCCGGCGAGCAGGTGCATGTGCAGCTGGTAGACGGTCTGCCCGCCGTCGCCGTTGCAGTTGACCACCACGCGGTAGCCGCGCTCGGCGAAGCCCTCGCGCCGCGCGTAGGCGGCCGCCGCCAGCGCCAGCTTGCCCACGATCTCCGCCTGCGACGGCTGCAGCGCGTCCAGCGTGGGGATGTCCACCTTGGGCACGAACAGCACGTGCACCGGCGCCTGCGGCGCGATGTCGCGGAACGCGATGACCTCGTCGTCCTCGTACACCACGTCGGCCGGGATCTCCCGGCGGATGATCTTGTGGAAGATGGTGTCGCCCGCCATCGCCAAACCTCCTCTCACGGAATCTCGGCCCTGCTCCCGAACGCGTGCGCCAGCGTGCCGCGGTCCACGTACTCGAGCTCGCCACCCAGCGGCAGGCCGTGCGCGAGCCGGCTCGGGCGCACGCCGTGCTGGCGCGCGAGCTGCGCCAGGTAGTGCGCGGTGGCCTCGCCCTCGACGGTGGGGTTGGTGGCGATGATCAGTTCCTGCACGCCGCCCTCGGCCAGGCGCGCGGCGAGCAGGTCCAGGCCGAGCTCGCGCGGGCCGATGCCGTCGAGCGGGCTCAGCCGCCCCTGCAGCACGAAGTACAGGCCGCGGTAGCCGGTGGCCTGCTCGATCGCGAGCCGGTCGGCCGGCGTTTCCACCGCGCACAGCAGGTGCGCGTCGCGCGCGCCGCTGGCGCAGGTCGCGCACACCTCGGCCTCGCTGAAGTCGCGGCAGCGCGCGCAATGGCCGACGCGCTCCACCGCCTCGGCCAGCGCCTCGGCGAGCTGGCGCCCGCCCTCGCGCTCGCGCTCGAGCACGTGGTAGGCCATGCGCTGCGCCGACTTCGGGCCCACGCCCGGCAGCACGCGCAGCGCTTCGATCAGGCGTTCAAGCAGCGGTTCCGGCATCGCGGCAACGCGGCCTCGTCAGAACGGCAGCTTCATGCCGGGCGGCAGCGGCAGCCCCGCGGTCGCGGCGCCGAGCTTCTCCTGGGACATGGCGTTGACCTTGTTGACCGCGTCGTTGAACGCGGCGGCCACCAGGTCCTCGACCATCTCGAGGTCCGAGGCCGCGCTCGGGTCGACGCGCACCTTGCGGCACTCCATGCGCCCGGTCAGCGTCACCGACACCAGGCCGCCGCCGGCGTTGCCGGTCACTTCCATGCGCGCGAGCTCTTCCTGCGCGCGCTGCATGTTCTCCTGCATCTTCTGCGCCTGCTGCATCAGCTGGGCGATGTTTCCGCGCATCGTGGGGGACCTCTCAATCGTCGTGGGGGCGGATCGAATCCGGAACGAGGGTGGCGCCGTGGCGCTGCATCAGCGCCTGCACGCCGGGGTCGGCCAGGAACGCGGACTCGGCCGCCTCCTGGCGCGCGCTGCGCTCGCGCGCATCGCGCTGGTGCAGCGTCTCGGTGGCGACCGGCGCGGCGAGCAGCTCGAACCGCAGCTGCGGCTCCGCGCCCAGCGCCGGCGCCAGCGCCTGGGCGAGCGCGCGGGTCGAGCTCGGCGTCTTGAGCACTTCGTCGGCGGCCGACAGGCCCAGGCGCAGCACGTTGCCGTCGTGGCCGAGGAACGCGACGTGCGCGGCGAGCTGCTTGGCCGGGCCGGCGAGCCCCGCCGCGGCGACCACCTCGAGCCAGCCGTCGGCGTCGAGCCGGCGGCCCGCCGCGGGCGCCGGCGTGGGCGCCTGCGGGGGCGTAGCCGGCGCGGCGGCGGGCGCTGCCGGCGTTGCAGCGGTCGGCGGCGCCGGGCGCGGCTCCGGCGCCGCGCGGCGCGGCGCAGCCGCCGCCGGAGCCTTGGGCAGCGCGTCGGCCAGCGCGGCGCGGGCCGCGGCCACGGCGGAAGCCCCCGCACGCCCACCACTGCCGCCGCCGCCCGCCGCAGCGGGCGCCGCGGCGGGCGCGGCCGCCGGCATCGCCTGGCTGGCGTCCTGCAGCGGGCGGAACGCGAGCATGCGCAGCACCGCCATCTCGAATCCGGCGCGCGGCGCGGGCGCCAGCGGCAGGTCGCGGCGCGTGTTCAGCGCCACCTGGTACCACAGCTGCACGAGCTCGGGTCTGAGCCGCGCGGCGAGCCCGGCCACGTCCACGCCGCCGCCCTCGTCGCCGGCGGCGTCGGGCACGAGCTGGCGCACCTGCACGCGGTGCAGCGCATCGGCGAGCGCGTCGAGCACGTCGTTCCAGTCGGGCGAGAATTCGGCCAGCGCCGAGACCTCGCGCAACAGCGCGGCGCCGTCGCCGTCGGCCAGGGCCTCGAGCAGCGCGCCCACGCGCGCGCGGTCCACGCTGCCGAGCATCGCGGCGACGCTGGCTTCGTCGAGCTTGCCGCCGGCGTAGGCGATGGCCTGGTCCAGCAGCGAGAGCCCGTCGCGCAGGCTGCCGTCGGCCGCGCGCGCGAGCGCGCGCACCGCGGCGGGGTCGGCCGGAATGCCCTCCGCGCCGAGGATCATGGTCATCTGCCCGGCGATCTGGCCTTCGTCGAGGCGCTTCAGGTTGAACTGCAGGCAGCGCGACAGCACCGTCACCGGCAGCTTCTGCGGATCGGTGGTCGCGAGCAGGAACTTGACGTGTTCCGGCGGCTCCTCGAGCGTCTTCAGCAGCGCGTTGAACGCCGCCTTCGACAGCATGTGCACCTCGTCCACCAGGTACACCTTCACCCGGCCGCGCGAGGGCATGTACTGCGCGTTCTCGATCACCTCGCGGACGTCGTCCACGCCGGTGTTGGAGGCGGCGTCGATCTCCAGCAGGTCGATGAAACGGCCGGCGTCGATGTCGCGGCAGGCGTTGCACTCGCCGCAGGGCTCGGCGGACGTGCCCCGCTCGCAGTTGAGCGACTTGGCGAAGATGCGGGCGATGGTCGTCTTGCCGACCCCGCGGGTGCCGGTGAACAGGAAGGCGTGGTGGACGCGGCCGGACTCGAGGGCGTTGGTCAGGGCACGGACCACGTGCTCCTGCCCGACCAGCTCCGAGAACCGCTTCGGCCGCCACTTCCGGGCGAGGACCAGGTAGGACATGGCCCATTGTGGCACGAGCGGGTAGAATTGCCCGCCCCAGACGACGGCCGGAAGCCGCCGGCAGGGTTCCAGCGGAGAGGTGTCCGAGTGGTTGAAGGAGCACGCCTGGAAAGTGTGTAGGCGGCTAAACCCCGCCTCGGGGGTTCGAATCCCCCTCTCTCCGCCAATTTTCTTCCATGGTGGCCCCGCCGGCCCCTCGCGACGCTAGGTCGAAAACCCCGCCAGGGCCGGAAGGCAGCAACGGTATCGATCGACGCGGGTGCCGAGGCCAGTCGTCGGGGCCGCCGCCTTTTCAGCCCGGGTGGAGCCATTCGGGATTCGCATCCCGGTAGCGCTCGTGCTTCCAGATGGGGACGCGGGCCTTGACCTCGTCGATGATCCAGCGGCACGCGGCGAACGCGGCGTCGCGATGCGCCGCGGACACGCCGACCCACACCGCGAGTTCGCCGATCGCCAGGTCCCCCGTGCGGTGCACGCAGGCGGCGTCGAGCACCTCGAAGCGCGCCACCGCCTCCTCCAGGATCGCCTCGCCCTCGCGCTGCGCCAGCGCCTCATAGGCCTCGTAGCGCAGGCCCACCACGGCGCGGCCCGCGTTGTGGTCGCGCACCCAGCCCTCGAAGCTGGCGTAGGCGCCCACGCGCGCGTCCAGCAACTGCGCGCGCAGCGTCGCGGTGTCGAACGGCGTGTCGGACAGCCGGAACCGGGCCATGTCAGCCACCGGACACCGGCGGGATGAACGCCACCTCGCTGCCCGCGCGCGGCACATCCGTCCATGCGGCGAACGCGCCGTCCACGGCCACGCGCAGGCGCTCGCGCGGCAGCGCGAAGCCGTGGCGCGCGCGCATCGCCTCGTAGAGCGCGGCCAGGTCCGCGGCGTCGGTGTCCACGTCCTCCGCGGCGATGCCCGCGGCGTCGCGTAGGCTCGCGAAGTACAGCAGCCGGAGCCGGGTCATGGCGCCGCCTTCCCGAAGTCGCGCTTGCCGCCGCGCTTGCCCAGCAGCTTCGCCGGGCCGAGCACGATCGCGTGCGACAGCGCCTTGCACATGTCGTACACCGTGAGCGCGGCCACGGTCGCGCCGGTGAGCGCCTCCATCTCCACGCCGGTGCGGTGCGTCGTCTTCACCGCGCATTCGATGCGCAGTTCGCGTTCGCCGTGCCAGGCGATGGCGATGCGGCAGCCGTCCACCGGCAGCGGGTGGCAGAACGGGATCAGCTCGTGCGTGCGCTTCACCGCCATCGTGCCGGCGACGACGGCGGTCTCGACGATGCCGCCCTTGGCGCTGCGCAGGCCGCTGGCGCGCAACGTGCGGGCCACGTCCGCCGGAAAGCGCACGCGGCACTCGGCGACGGCCGCGCGCGCCGTCGCCGGCTTCCCGGACACGTCCACCATCGCGGGCAGGCCGCGCGCGTCCACGTGGGTCAGGCCGCCGGTTCGCCGCTTCGCCGCCATCAGCCGCCCACCAGGAACATTTCCACGCGCTTGCGCGCGCGCGCCGCGCCGGCGGCGCCGCGCAGCTCGCTGTAGCGGTCGCCGCGGCCGCGCCAGAGCCCGGCGACGCGCTCGGCCAGCGCGTCCTCGCCCAGGGCCAGCGCCGGCCGCAGGTCGTGGCCCTCGGCCGCGAACAGGCAGGTGTAGAGGCGGCCGTCGGCGGAGACGCGCGCGCGGTGGCAGTCGCCGCAGAACGGCGCGCTCACCGAACTGACGAAGCCGACCTCGCCGCCGCCGTCGGCGAAGGCGTAGCGCGCCGCCACTTCGCCGCGGTAGTCGGGCGCGAGCGGATGCAGCGCCCAGCGCGCGTGCAGGCGGTCGCGCAGCTCGGCCGAGGGTACGACGCGCGCCCGGTCCCAGCCGTTGCAGGTGCCCACGTCCATGTACTCGATGAAGCGCACCACGTGCCCGTGCTCGCGCGCGAACGCGGCGAGCGGCAGCACCTGGTCTTCGTTGACGCCACGCTGCACGACGCAGTTGAGCTTGATCGGGCCGAAGCCCGCGCGCTGCGCCGCATCGAGCCCCGCGAGCACGTCCGCCACGTCGCCCCGCCCGCCCGACAGCGCGCGGAAGCGCGCAGGATCGAGCGCGTCCAGGCTCACCGTGAGCCGGCCCAGCCCGGCCTCGCGCAGCGCGCGCGCCTGCGCGGCGAGCAGCGAGCCGTTGGTGGTGAGCGCGAGGTCCTCGATGCCCGGGATCGCCGCGAGCCGCGCGACGAGCTCGGGCAGGCGCTTGCGCAGCAGGGGCTCGCCGCCGGTGAGGCGCAGCTTGCGCACGCCCAGGCGCGCGAACGCGCGGACGAGGCGCTCGATCGCGTCGAACGGCAGCCGCGAGGCGCTGTCCAGGCCGTGGCCGTCCGGGATCCGGTCGGCCGGCATGCAGTACGGGCAGCGGAAGTTGCAGGCCTCGATCACGGACAGGCGCAGGTCGCGCAGCGGCCTGCCGAGGCGGTCGACGGGGGCCGCCGCGGAGGGCGGCGCGTGGACGATCGCGGCCATGCTCAGATGCCCTGCCGCCAGACGGCGTCGTAGGCGCGGCGCAGGCGCGCGAAGTCGCGCAGCACCGCGGCGGCATCGCGCGCGCCACGCAGCTTCAGCAGCGAACGCCGCAGCCGCATCAGGTTGGCCTCGCGCCAGCCGGTGGCGGGGATGCGCATCGTGGACTTGTCGAAGTCGATCAGCCAGCCCTTGCCGAACGCGTCGAAGAGGATGTTGCCGGCGTTGAGGTCGGCGTGGTCGAGGCCGGCGCGGTGGAAGCGCGCCAGCAGCCGCCCGGCCGACTCCCACGGCGCCGCCTCGCCCTGCGCCGCGACCAGGGCGGCGAACGGCGTCACGCCCTGCAGCCGCTCCAGCAGGATCGCGGCGCGGTAGAACAGGCCCTTGCGCCAGTAGCACGCGGCCAGCGGCGCCGGCACCGGCAGGCCGAGCGTGTGCAGCGCGCGCGCCAGCCGGAACTCGGCGAAGCTGCGCGTGCGGTCGGCGCCGTGCCAGGCGTAGGCGTCGCGGCTGAAGCGCGCCGCCAACCCGCCGCGCAGGTAGTGGCGCAGCACCGCCTGCCCGAACGGCCCCTCGACGAACCAGGCCGCGCCGCGGCCCCCGGCCGCCACCGGGCGGGCGCGATCGCCCCACCAGTCCGGCTCGAACCATTCCGGCGCGGCTTGCTGCACCCGCCTGACGTCGAACAGAATCGCGCCGTAGCCCGCCGTCCCCGCCGCGCGGCCGGCGCGACGGACCTCGAACGGCGTCAGTTGCTCGCTGGCGTCGAAGGCGACCATCCAGCGAGTCTAACAAGGCATGCACGCAGGTACCGCCCCGCCCGGCCCCGCGCCGGCGCCTCCCTCGTCCGTCTGCCTGCTGCGGCTGTCCGCGCTGGGCGACGTCACCCACGTGGTGCCGCTGGTGCGCACGCTGCAGCGGGCCTGGCCGGGCCTGCCGATCAGCTGGGTCATCGGCCGCGGCGAGCACCGCCTGCTGGAAGGCCTGCCCGGGGTCGAATTCATCGAATACGACAAGCGCAGCGGCCTGTCCGGCATGCGCGCGCTACGGCGCGCGCTGCGCGGGCGACGCTTCGGCGCGCTGCTGCAGCTGCAGGTGGCGGCGCGCGCCAACCTGCTCTCCGCGTTCATCCCGGCGCAGCGCCGCATCGGCTACGACCGCAGCCGCTCGCGTGACCTGCACGGCCTGTTCGTGCGCGAGCGCATCCCCGACCGCCCGGGCATCCACGTGCTCGACGCGATCGGCAGCTTCTGCGAGCCGCTCGGCCTGGTGCAGGACCGGGTGGACTGGCACCTCCCCGTGCCGGCGGAGGCGCACGCCTGGGCGCGCGCGCAGTGGCCGGACGACGGCACGCCGGCGCTGGTGGTTTCGCCGTGCTCGAGCCACGTGCTGCGCAACTGGCGCGCCGAACGCTACGCCGCCGTCGCCGACCACGCCTTCGCGCGCGGCTGGCGCGTGGTGCTGTGCGGCGGCCGCAGCGCGCTCGAGCGCGAGACCACCGACGCGATCCTGGCCGCGATGTCGCCGGCGGCGGCGAAGGCGGCCGTGGACCTGGTCGGCAAGGACACGCTGAAGCAGCTGCCCGCGCTGCTGGCGCGCGCCGCGCTGGTGGTGACGCCGGACTCCGGCCCGATGCACATCGCCAACGCGATGGGCGCGAAGGTGCTGGGCCTGCATGCCGCCAGCAACCCGGCGCGCAGCGGGCCGTACTCCGACCGCCGCTACTGCGTGGACCGCTACGACGACGCGGCGCGCCGCTACCTCGGCAAGCCGGCGGCGGAACTGCGCTGGGGCACCAAGATCGAGTGCGAGGGCGTGATGGACCTGGTCACCGTCGCCGATGCGATCGCCGCGTTCGAACGCTACCGCGCCGACTACGGCGACGGGCCGGCGCCGTAGTCCTGGTAGGACTTCTCCTCGACGTAGGCGGAGCCCAGCGCGAGGTTGATTTCCTTCTTGATGCGCGCGCGCTCGTCGTTCTCGACGTACACGCTGCGCGCCAGGCGGATGAACCCGGCGTCGAAGGCCTGCGCCTTCTCCTTGAGCCGGATCGCGTCCTCGATCTCCCACAGCCGCTCGTTCACCGCCTTCAGCCGCGCGCGCAGCGCGGCGATGTCCTTCGCCGCCGCCGGGTGCGCCATCCACGTGCGCTCCAGCGCCGACAGTTCCTTGCGCACGTTCGCGAGCTTCGCCGGGTCGGTCATCCGCTCGGACTTGATCTGCAGGATCGCGATCTTGTCGAGCAGCTCGCCGTAGGAGACGGGGACGAGGAGTTCATCGGTCATGGGCGGAGTGTCGCAAAAAAGGGGACGGAGGTAGTTAATTTTGGGACACGGCGCAACGCCCCGTCCCAAAATTAACTACCTCCGTCCCCATGGGTCTGGCGGAGAGGGTGGGATTCGAACCCACGGTACGCTTGCACGTACGCCTGATTTCGAGTCAGGTACATTCGACCACTCTGCCACCTCTCCGGTGGTCTTTCCCCGCCGCGCCGCCGGTGGCCGCGCGGAAGGGCCGCAAATGATACCGGGGCGCGCCCGCCCGCCACAAGCCGCGCCCGCCGCGCACCCGCCGCGTGCCGGCTGCGGTTGTGCCCGGGGCCGCCCGGCGCCGATGATTGCGTTTTCCCCGTGGACCTCCACGCCACGACCGGCTGCATGATCGAGTTCGGACACCTCACCCACGTCGGCCTGCGGCGCGAGCTGAACGAGGACACCTACTACGGCGACAGCGAGCTGGGGCTGTGGCTGGTGGCCGACGGCATGGGCGGGCACGAGTCCGGCGAGGTCGCCAGCGCCCTCGCCCGCGAGGCCATCGTGCGCGAGGTCCGGCGCGGGGCGCCGCTGGCGCAGGCCATCCGCACCGCGGACGAGGAGATCATCCGCGCCTCGCGCCAGCGCGGCGACTCGCTGCCGATGGGCACCACCGTGGTCGCGGCGCGGGTGGCCGGCCGCCGCTTCGAGGTGGCCTGGGTCGGCGACAGCCGCGTCTACCTCTGGCGCGAAGGCAAGCTCGCCCAGCTCTCGCAGGACCACAGCTACGTGCAGGAGCTCATCGCCCGCGGCGAGATCAGCGTCGAGCAGGCGCGCAGCCACCCGCACCGCAACGTGGTCACCCAGGCGCTGGGCGTCACCGATCCGCAGCAGCTCAACGTGGAGACGCTGTCGGGCGAGCTCGATGCCGGGATGCAGCTGCTGCTGTGCAGCGACGGCCTCACCGAGGAAGTGGACGACGCGCGCATCGCGCAGGCGCTGGCGCGCCAGGACTGCAGCGCGCAGGAGTGCGTGGACGAGCTGGTGGCGGCCGCGCTCGACGGCGGCGGCTCGGACAACGTGACCGTGGTCCTGGTGCGGCAGGCCTAGGCCAGCGCGGCCTCGGGCTCCACCGCCGCCGCGACGGACGCGTCGGCCGCATCCTCCAGGCGGTCCCAGAGCGCGCTGCCGGCCTTCTTGCGCAGCTGCTCCAGGCGTGCCGCGTGCGCTTCCAGGTCCTCGGCGGTCGGTGCCACGCGCGGGCGCGCCCCGGCACCGCCGGCCACCGGCGCCAGCGCCACCACGGCGACCGCGGGCTCGCCGCCGGCCGCCTCGAAGCCGATCTCGCCCTGCCCCGCGGTCAGCGCCAGGTAGGCCTCGGCGAGCAGCTGCGCGTCGAGCAGCGCGCCGTGCAGCTGGCGGTGCGAGTTGTCCACGCCCAGCCGGCGGCACAGCGCATCCAGCGAATTGCGCTGGCCGGGGAAGCGCTGCCGCGCCAGCTCCAGCGAATCCTCCACCGTGCAGCGCTCGCGCATCGGGGCGTGGCCGCGGCCCAGCCGCGACAGCTCGGCGTCGAGGAAGCCGAGGTCGAACGCAGCGTTGTGGATCACCAGCTCGGCGCCGTCCACGAACGCGAGGAACTCGTCCACCACGTCGGCGAACTTCGGCTTGCCGGCGAGGAACTCGCGGGTGAGGCCGGTGACCTCCTGCGCGCCCGGCTCGAAGTCGCACTCCGGGTCCAGGTAGCAGTGGAAGGTGCGGCCGGTGGGACGGCGCTCGACCAGCTCGACGCAGCCGATCTCGACCACGCGGTTGCCCTTCTCCCAGGAAAGGCCGGTGGTTTCGGTGTCGAGCACGACCTGGCGCATGGGTGCAGTCTAGCGTGTTTGCGCGCCGGCGCCGCCTGCGCCGGCCGCGGCGCCGCGGAACGCCTCGGCCTGCGCGCGCGCCAGCCGGTCCACGCGCTCGTTGTCGGGATCGCCGCTGTGGCCGCGCACCCAGCGCCAGTCGATGCAGTGGCGCGCGCACGCCGCATGCAGGCGTTCCCACAGGTCGCGGTTCTTCACCGCGTCGCCGCCGGCAGTGCGCCAGTTGCGGCGCACCCAGCCCGGCAGCCACTCGGTGATGCCCTGGCGCACGTACTGCGAATCGGTGTGCAGCACGACCACGCACGGCTCGCTCAGCGCTTCCAGCGCCATGATCGCGGCCATCAGCTCCATGCGGTTGTTGGTGGTCATCGGCTCGCCGCCGCTCAGTTCGCGCTCGTGGCCGCGGTAACGCAGCAGCGCCGCCCAGCCGCCCGGCCCCGGATTGCCCAGGCACGCGCCGTCGGTGTGGATCCCGACCTGCTTGGCCGCCTTCGCCGCGCTCATGCCGCCGGCGCCCCGGCGGACAGCCGCAGCGGGACGGCCTTGCGCACCGGCGTCAGCGGCACCAGCCGCTTCTGCGCGCGCAGTACCCATGCGGCGCGCAGCCCCGGCCCGTGCTGCAGCGTGGCGTCGGGCACGACGCCCCAGCGCGGGCCGATGCCCTGCGACACGGGATCCGGTGCCAGCCCCGCGGCACGCAGCCGGCGCCGCCAGGGCTGCGGCTCGGAGGCGCCGGGGCCGCCGCCTCCCCAGCGCCAGCGCCACGGCGACAGCGGGTTCAGGCAGTAGACCGACAGGGCCGCGCCGGGCACCAGCACCCGCGCGCACTCCGACAGCAGCAGGTCCAGGTCCGGCCCCGCCAGTGCCGGGTGCTGCAGCACGATCGCCGCCACCGACTCGTTGGCCAGCGGCAACGGCAGCGCGCAGCGGACCGGGCCCGCCCAGCCGCCGGGCACCGGGCGCAGTGGCAGGCCGGGGCCCGGCAGGCCTTCCGTGCGGGCCGCCATCGGCCCCAGCCAGAGCCAGGCCTGGCCCGGCCGGTCGGCGAGCAGGCCCTGCAGGTGGGGCCATTCGCTGTCGAGCAGGGCGTGGCCCGCGGCGGTCGCGAACCAGTCCGCGGCGGGCGGGCGCGAGGGGTCGTCGGGTTGACCGGTCGTGGAGGGCACGGGCATGGTCCCCCATTCTGGGGGCCACCCCGCCAGGACGCCACCATGCTGTTGGAACCGCTGCCCGCGTTCGCGGACAACTACATCTGGACCCTGCGGGAAACGCCCGGCGGCGCCCCGCTGGTGGTGGACCCGGGCGACCCGGCCCCGGTGCTGGCGCTGGCGGAGGCCACCGGGGTGGCGCCGGCGGCGGTGCTGCTCACCCACCACCACGCCGACCACGTCGGCGGCGCCGCGGCACTGCTGGCGCGCTGGCCCGGCCTGCCGGTGTTCGCGCCGGAGGATCCGCGCATCGCCGTGCCCTGCCGCCGCGTCGGCGACGGCGACGTGGCCGCGGCCGGCCCCTGGCGCTTCGAGGTGGCCGCGGTGCCGGGCCACACCTCGAGCCATGTCGCCTTCCATGGCCACGGGCTGCTGTTCTGCGGCGATACCCTGTTCAGCCTCGGCTGCGGCCGGCTGTTCGAAGGCACGCCGGCGCAGATGCTGGCCTCGCTGGACCGGCTCGCCGCGCTCCCCGCCGACACCCGCGTCTGCTGCGGCCACGAATACACCCTTGCCAACGCGGCCTTCGCCGCCGCGGTCGAACCCGACAACCCGGCCCTGCGCCGGCGCACCGAGGAGGCCCGCGCGATGCGCGACCGCGACCAGCCCACCCTGCCCGCCACCCTCGGCGACGAGCGCGCCGCCAATCCCTTCCTGCGCGTGGACGCACCCGCCGTGCGCGAAGCCATCGCCGCGCGGCTGGGCCGGCCGCCGGCGGACCGGGTCGAAGCCTTCGCCGAACTGCGGCGCTGGAAGGACGGGTTCGCCGCGTGAGGGCGCGGACCCAGGTGCGCGCCGCGCTGCTGGCGCTGCTGCTGCCGGCCGCCGCCGGCTGCCTCGCGCAGGACGCGGCGCAGGACGCGGCGCAGGACCTGCCGCCGGCACCCGATGCGGAGGCCGCGCCGATGCCCCCGGGCACGCGCAACGGCCTGGACGTGTACGCACGCTTCCGCGAAGGGCTGGCCGATCCGGAGTGCCCCGTGGACAGCAGCAGCGTGCGCTGGCGCCAGCATTTCGCCCGCGCCCCCGAACGCTTCGGCCGCGCGGACGACGATGCGTTCGCGCTGTTCGCCTACGTCGTGGACGCGCTGCGCGAGGCGAGCCTGCCGACCGAATACGCACTGATCCCGTTCGTCGAGAGCGGCTACCGGCCCGGCGCGCGCGGCGCGGGCGGACCCGCGGGGTTGTGGCAGATGGCGGGCGTGACCGCGCGCGCGCATGGCGTGCCGATGCGTCCCGGCTACGACGGGCGGCTCTCGCCGGTGGAATCCACCCGCGCCGCGGTGCGCTACCTCAAGACGCTGCACGGCATGTTCGCCGGCGACTGGCGCCTGGCGGCGATGGCCTACAACGCCGGCGAGTACCGCGTGTTCGGCGCGTTGCGCCGCGCCGGCCAGGTCGCGCGCGACGCCGACCCCGCGAAGCTCACCAGCCTCTCCGGCATCACCCGTGCGTACGTGCGCAAGCTGCACGCGCTGTCGTGCCTGTTCGACCGCGCCGACGAGCGCGACGCCTGGCTCCGCGCGCTCGACCGGCCGGTGCCCGTGCTCGAGGCAGTGGAACTGCCCGCCGGCACGCGCGACCTCGCCCGCTGGGCGGAGGCCGAAGGCCGCGACGCGGCGACGGTGCGGCGCCTCAACCCCGCGTTCGCGGGCGGCCGCGTCCCCGGGCACGGCAAGGGGCCGGCGAAGGTCCTGGCGCCGATGCGCGCCGTGCCGGCGCCGGAGCCGCCGCGCGAGGTCGCGGTCGCGGCCGACAGTGGCCCCGCGCCCGCGACACAGGCACACTAGCGCCCTGTTTTCGCATCCGACGGACGGAGCCTCCATGGGATTCCTGCAGGGCAAGCGCGCACTCGTCACCGGCATCGCCAGCCAGCGTTCGATCGCCACCGGCATCGCCGAGGCGATGCACCGCGAGGGCGCCGAGCTGGCGCTCACCTACCAGAACGACAAGCTGAAGTCGCGCGTCGAGGACGCGGCGGCGCAGTACGGCACCGACATCGTGCTGCCGCTGGACGTCGCCGACGACGCGCAGATCGACGCCTGCATGGCCGAGCTCGGCAAGCGCTGGAGCGACGGCTTCGACATCCTGGTGCACTGCATCGCCTACGCGCCGCGCGAGGCGATCGAGGGCGACTTTCTGGACGGCATCAACCGCGAGCGCTACCACATCGCCCACGACATCAGCGCCTACTCGCTGGCGGCGCTGGGCAAGGCCGCGCGCCCGCTGATGAAGGGCCGCAACGGCGCGATCCTCACCCTCAGCTACCTGGGCGCCGAGCGCGCGCTGGCGAACTACAACACGATGGGCGTGGCCAAGGCCTCGCTGGAGGCGACGGTGCGCTACATGGCGATGTCGCTGGGCCCGGAGGGCACCCGCGTCAACGCCATCTCCGCCGGCCCGATCCGCACGCTGGCGGCGTCCGGCGTCGCCAACTTCCGCAAGATGCTCAGCCAGTTCGAGGCGGTCGCGCCGCTGCGCCGCGCGGTGACCATCGAGGACGTCGGCAACACCGCCGCGTTCCTGTGCTCGGACCTGGCCCGCGGCATCACCGGCGAGGTCACCTACGTGGATGCCGGCTACAACATCATGGGCATGAGCGGCATCGAGTGACGCGGCCGCGGGGCCGGACGAAAAAAAAGGTTCTTCACCCAAGTCCGGGGAAGGCCGCCCGGATCTTCAGGAAGAAGTAGGCGTCGTCCCGGTAGCCGTAGGCCACCCGCTTGATGACCTTGATCTTGTTGTTGATGCCTTC